>Ga0209347_1000028_pt1 | contig 379165 bp, 363 predicted proteins | sample AutmiccommuBRH23_FD_187382 | JGI IMG/M metagenome (GOLD analysis project Ga0209347, IMG submission 187382) | Deep subsurface microbial communities from Mt. Terri, Switzerland - Autotrophic microbial communities BRH/23 (SPAdes) (version 2) | ecosystem: Environmental > Aquatic > Deep subsurface...
CCATTTGGCACTTCCTGTCACGTCTTGTGTGTCCCTGTACCGTGTCCACGGTCACACTCGGCTTGTCTCGGCGGGTGTTTCCGCAGGTCAGGGACAGTTTAGCATGGGGTGGCTAACGGGACTTGAACCCGCGACCCCCTGGACCACAACCAGGTGCTCTACCTGCTGAGCTATAGCCACCATGTTCCGGATCGCAGCAGCGACCGGACCGACGAGGAGTCTAGCGGCTCACCGGGCCAAACCCGTCATGAGCCCGCGCGGTGATCGCGTCGGCGAAGCGCATCAGGGCACCATCGGCCAGTGCGGTGAACAACGACGGCTCCACCAGCTCGAGCTCCATCAGCACCGGCGCGCCGGCGTCGTCCGTCACGACGTCGACCCGGGCGAACAGGAAGGGGTCGGGGACGACCTCCACCCCGTCGACGCTCCGGGTCAGGATTCGCCCCGCGGCTGCGATGACCCGCGCGGAGAACTCCACCTCCCGGTCCGATGCCTCCAGCGGGCTCATCCGCTCCTCGCGGTAGACGCCGTCCGCGCCCACGTCGGGCCCGTCGAGCATGGCGCCCTTGAGCACGCTGTGGGAGTACTCGCCGTTCAGGAACACGTGTGCCCGCTCGCCCACCACGTCCACGCTGGTCAGGTACCGCTGGACCATCACCGTCCGCCCGACGCCGAGCAGTCGGCGTGCGTGCGCGATGGCCAGCCCGCGGGAGTTTGCGTCCATGGCCGTGTAGCGCCCGGTGTCGATCGAGCCCGCCGAGATGGCCGGCTTGATCACGAACTCCCCGCTGGCCGGGAACCGGGTGTGCAGGGCGCGGGAGGAGAAGTGCCGCTCCGGCTCCAGCCACATCGTCGGGACGATGGGGACGCCGGCGGTCTCCAGGTCGCGGAGGTAGTGCTTGTCGCTGTTCCAGCGCACCGTCCGCCAGGTGTTCAGCAGGACGCTGACCGAGTCGACGTGGCGGCACCACTCGACGAACTCCGGCCGGCGCTGCGCGTAGTCCCAGGTCGAACGGATCACCACGGCGTCGTACCCCGCCCAGTCGACCTCGCGGTCGTCCCAGACGGCGGGCTCGCCGTGCACGCCTCGGTCCGCGAGGGCGGCGACGAGCGGGGCGTCGTCGTCGTGGAGGTCGGGAAGCGCGGAGCAGGTCACCAGGGCGATGCGGGTCACGGACTCACCCTAGACTCCACAGGGCACGCACACCGAGACTGCCGCGGGCGCTCGGCTTCGTGGACCCACCCTCCCCCGGCACTCGCCGGACCTCCCCGATGCCGTTCCGGCGGATCTGCGGTTTGATCGGCCCTTGAGGCCGTCCACGACCTGAAGGAGGCTGGGCGAGATGATCGAGGTTCACGGGCACGAGCACGACGGAATGCTCTCGGGGATGCGCCTGACGGACGAGGCGGACCACTCGCTGGTCGCCGCGTTCGGCGAGATCGACCTGGCCGTTCGCCAGTCCGCCCAGCTGGTGTGTCAGGCAGTCATCGACCGCGGCCTGCCCGTCGTGATCGACGCGGCCGACGTGACGTTCGTGGACTCCGCCGGGATGTCGGTCTTCGTCCGGATGGCGCGCGACGCGGAGGCGCACGGCTACTCCATCGTCCTGCGCAACGCCCCGTGGATGCTCCGGGAGCTGCTCACGATCACCGGGGTGGATCAGCTCCTCCCGTTCGCGGAGGCTGAGCCGGGTCCCCGGCGGGCGGACCCCGCCCCGGAGGACGAGTCACCGCCGATCTAGGCCTCCGACACTCCCGGGGCAGAAAAAGGCCCCGCCCGACGAACTCGGACGGGGTGTGGTGCGCCATCAGGGACTCGAACCCCGAACCCGCTGATTAAGAGTCAGCTGCTCTGCCAATTGAGCTAATGGCGCGCGGTGCACGAGGCTACCACCGGCGCCGTCGGGCGATGAAACGCCGGTCGGCACCGGGCGCCGGGCACCGGGGGGCGGGTACCGGACGTCGGCTGGGCGCGTGGGATCGAGCCGACCCGAGCAGGGCTCAGCGCGAACCGCTCTCCCACCACGCAACCTCGGGCAGCCCCTCGTCCTCGAGGATCACCGGCGAGGGCGGACCGTCACGTTCGGCGAGGTCGGCCAGAAGGGCGAGTGGGACGTGCTCGTTGAGCAGCCGCATCATCTCTGCCGACGCCCGCTCCTCCCCGCCCGCTGGGTCGGTCGTGTCCGGCGGTGGGTCGGGGTGGGGCCCCGGCTCGGGTTCCAGGTCGGGATCGGGGTCCTCAGCAGGGGCCGGGTCCGGGTGGGGGCCGGGCTCGCGGCCCTCGGCGAGCGGCCCGGTGTCCCGCGCGGCCTGGACGGGCGCCAGCGGGTCATTCCCGTCACGCGGTCTCGGGATCATCACCACCGCTCCCCTCTCCTCGACGTGTGGAACTCACCTTGGCCAACTGCACCACCGCGCCCGACGATCCGCAATGCGTATGGGCACATGGGTGGCCGTTCCTCCCCGTACCGCGGCGTGGGATTCACACAACCTTCACGAAACCCGAGGACGACGACGCCCGTCGAGCCGGCACACCCGCGCCGTGACCGAGACCTACGTGACCGAGACCTACAGGTACAGCCCGGTGCCCCTGCCCGCGCTCTCCGGCTCGGCTACCCCGTGGACGTCCCTCTCCCGCAGGAGCAGGTACTCCACGTCCTGGAGCTGCACCTCCGACCGGTCCTCGGGGTCGAAGAGCACCCGGTCGCCCACGTCGATCTGCCGCACGTGCGGACCCACCCCGACCACGACTCCCCACGCCAGTCGCTTACCCATCGCCGCCGTGGCAGGGATGACGATCCCGGACGACGACATGCGCTCCGCCGACTCGGTGTCCACCCGCACCAGGACGCGGTCGTGCAGCAGCCGGATGGGCGGGCGCTGGGCGGGTTGCGCGACCGGGCGGGCCGGGTCTGGGGTCACGCTCCGACGCTACCCCAGCCGCCTCGTTGCTCGGATGCGCCGATAGGCTCTCCTCGAAGAGGAGGACCATGCCGCAGCTCGCGCCGGGGGACGTCGCCCCCGACTTCACGCTCCCCACCGCCGACGGTGCTCAGATCAGCCTGTCCGGGCTGCATGGGCGCACGGTGGTGATCTTCTTCTTCCCGGCCGCGATGACTCCAGGCTGCACCCGCGAGGCGTGGGACTTCGAGAGCTTCCACGGCTCCCTGGCCGCCGACGGCTACCAGGTGATCGGCGTCTCCCCCGACTCCCCCGAGCGGCTCGCCGAGTTCGCCGCCTCCGAGAGCCTCACCTACCCGCTCGCCTCCGACGTGGACAGGACAGTCCTCACGGCGTACGGGGCGTTCGGCGAGAAGTCGCTGTACGGCAAGGTGGTCACGGGCGTCATCCGGTCGACGGTGGTCGTCGACCCGGACGGCCGGGTGGCCCTCGCGCAGTACAACGTGCGCGCCACCGGTCACGTCGACCGGCTGCGCCGTGAGCTGGGCGTCGCCTGACCCTCCGGCCGACGCCTAGGCTTCATGACCAAGCGCGAGTGGCGTAACTGGTAGCCGCGCCAGGTTTAGGTCCTGGTGCCCTCGGGCGTGCGGGTTCGAGTCCCGCCTCGCGCACAGCCACGGAGCCTGCGCATCCCGCTCCACCTCACCTCATTCGGCGTCGTCGTGGCCGGCATCGTCGTCCGACGCGTCGGTCGGGCCCAGCGCCACGACGTCCAGACGGACGATCCGCCGACGCGCCACCTCGGTCACCACCAGGGAGTGGCCGTCCACCCGCACCGCGTCGCCAGGCGCGGCCAGCCGACCCAGGCGGTCCACGACATACCCGGCCACCGTCTCGTACGGGCCGTCCTTCAGCGTGACGCCGGTCCGCTCGGCGAACTCCTCGATCGTGAGCAGCCCCTCGACGCTCAGCCACCCGCCCGCGGACCGGCGCACGCGTGGCTCCTCGCGGTCGTACTCGTCGTAGATCTCGCCCACGAGCTCCTCGACCATGTCCTCCAGGGTCACGATCCCGTCCGTCCCGCCGTACTCGTCGACCACCACGGCGATGTGGGATCCCGCGCGCCGCAGGTAGGACATCGACGGGAGCAGCTGGTTGGTGGCCGGGAGGAGCACGATGGGGCGGGCGAGGTCACCCGCCGTGACCGTCGGGTCGGCCCCGACGAGGTCGCGGACGTGGAGGAAGCCGACGATGTCGTCGAACCCCTCCCCGGTCACCGGGTACCGCGAGTAGGGCCGCCGGTGCACAAAGTCGATGACCTCCGTGACCGTCAGCGTGGCCGGGATGAACGCCACCTCGCCACGGGGTCGCATCACCTCGCTGATCGAACGGTCGGCGGCCTCGAAGACGTCCGTGAGCAGGCTGCGCTCGTCGAAGGTCAGCCCCTCGTGGCCGATGATCAGCTCGCGCAGCTCCTCCTCGCTCATCTGCTCACCGGCCGCATGCGGATCGATTCCGAACGCCCGCACGACGGCGTTCGTGGAGACCGAGAGCAGCCAGATGACCGGTCGCACCGCCGCGGCGAACCGGTCCAGGACGGGCCCGACGACGATGGCCACTCCGGCCGATCGCTGGAGCGCGATCCGCTTCGGCACCAGCTCACCGAGGACCAGCGACAGGTAGACCACGGCGAGCGTCAGGCCGATGAGCGCGACGTTCTGGGCGACCGCCGTGGGCATGCCCAGCCGCTCCAGGGTGGGCACGAAGTCGGGGGCGAGCGTGGCGGCGCCGTACGCGGCCCCGAAGAACCCGGCCACGGTGACCCCGATCTGCACCGCTGCGAGGAAGCGGTTCGGGTCACGGGCGACGGCCGCCACGCGCTCCCCGCGTCGACCCTTGCGCTCCAAGGCGCTGAGCTGGCCCTTCCGCAGAGACACCAGGGCGATCTCGGTCCCGGCGAACACCCCGCCGATCAGGATGAAGAGCAGAACGAGCCCGATGTTGAACAAGGTGTCGGAGTCCATCAGCCCAGACCGCCCGAGGGTGCGACCACGCAGGTGTGCGGGCGGATGGGCTGGAAGCAGGTACTCGCGGGATCGTCCATGTGATGAGTACAGGGACCCGCGGGAGCGGCGTCAAGCGGGGGACGGCCTGGCGCCCGGCCCGTCTCAGCCGGCCTGCTGGGCCGCCAGCTGGGCCCGTACGGCGTCCATGTCGAGGGACTTGACGGCCTGGACCACCTTCTCCAGCGACGGGGCGGGCAGCGCCCCGGCCTGGTTGAACACGAGGATCCCGTCCCGGAACGCCATCAGGGTGGGGATCGACCGGATGCTCGCAGCCTGCGCCAGACCCTGCTCGGCGTCGGTGTCGACCTTCGCATGGACGACGTCGGGGTGCTGGGCTGACGACGCCTCGAAGACGGGCGCGAACTGACGGCACGGCCCGCACCACGCGGCCCAGAAGTCCACCAGGACGATGTCCTCGTTGACCACGGTCTCCTCGAAGTCGGCTTCGGTGAGCTCGACAGTCGCCATGGGTCGCCCTCTCAGTCGGTGATGCCCTCCACGGGCGTCAACGTCGCGGCGGGAGGCGTATTCCCGGCCGGACACGTCCCCGCAGGCCTGCCCCATCCCGGGACCTCACCGTAGGCTCCTGCCATGACCGAGACGGCCGACTACCCGCCGGAGCCGTTGCCCGACGGTTGGCTGACCGATGCCGAGCTGGCCGCGGTCCGTTCGCGGCTGCCCATCCTGTACGTCGACGCCGTCCCGGTGCGGGTGGACGAGTGCGGTGACGTCATCGCGGTCGGCCTGCTCCTCCGCGTCAACGGGGTGGGCGTGATCACCCGTTCGCTGGTCTCCGGGCGGGTCATGTACCACGAGCGGGTGCGCGACGCCCTGCTGCGTCACGTCGAGAAGGACCTGGGCCCGGTGGCCCTGCCGCACATCCCGGCCTCACCGCAACCGTTCACCGTCGCGGAGTACCTGCCCACCCCCGGGGTGACGCCCTACCACGACCCGCGCCAGCACGCGGTGTCGCTCGCGTTCATCGTGCCCGTCGCCGGCGACTGCGAGCCCCAGCAGGACGCCCTCGAGCTGTCCTGGCTGACCCCTGAGGAGGCGTGCAGCGAGACCGTGGGGCTGGAGATGACCGGCGGGCACGGGTACCTGCTGCGGCAGGCCATGGCCTACGTCGGCCGGATGCCCTGACCGGTCAGGGCCGCGACGATCGCGGGGGCCAACGCCCGGAACGCCGTCCCCCGGTGCGAGATCGCGTTCTTCTCGTCGGCGGTGAGCTCGGCGCTGGTCAGGAGGCGTCCAGCCGCCCGCGCGGGCTGCTCGTCGGGCACCAGGATCGGGTCGTAGCCGAACCCCCCGCTCCCCCGGGGGGCTGTCGCCAACCGGCCCCGCATCACGCCGGTGGTGACCACCTCTGTGCCGTCCGGTGTCACCAGGGCGGCGGCGCAGCGGAACTCCGCGCCGCGATGGGCGTCGGGGACGTCGGCCAGCTGGGCGAGCACCAGGTTCACGTTGGCGGTGTCGTCACCGTGCCGCCCGGACCACCGCGCCGAGAACACCCCGGGCGCGCCGCCGAGCACGTCGACGCACAGGCCGGAGTCGTCGGCGACCGCGGGCAGGCCGGTGTGCGCGGCGAGCGCCCGCGCCTTGAGCAGGGCGTTCTCGGCGAAGGTCACCCCCGTCTCGGCGACGTCCGGGGCGCCGACGTCCGACGACGACGCGACGTCGTCGTCGGACAGGGAGGGCAGCACGGGGAGCAGGACGGCGCGCAGCTCGCCCAGCTTGTGGCGGTTGTGCGTGGCGAGCACCAGGCGGACGGCCATCAGGTGAGCGAGCGCGCCAGCGCGTCGGTCTGGATCTGGGTGAGCGTCGCGATCCCGGCAAGGCTCAGGTCCAGCAGGGTGTCCAGCTCGGCCCGGTCGAAGGGCGTCCGCTCGGCGGTGCCCTGGACCTCCACGAAGCGGCCCGCACCGGTAGCGACCACGTTCATGTCGGTGTCGGCCCGCACGTCCTCGGTGTAGGGCAGGTCGAGCATCGGGACGCCATCGATGATCCCCACGCTCACCGCCGCGACGGAGTCGGTGAGCACCTGGCGGCCGGGGGCGACGATCCCCTTGCCCTTCGCCCAGGCCACGGCGTCGGCCAGCGCCACGTACGCCCCGGTGATCGCCGCGGTACGGGTGCCGCCGTCGGCCTGGAGCACGTCGCAGTCCAGCACGATCGTGTTCTCACCGAGGGCAGAGACGTCGATGACGGCGCGCAGGGACCGACCGATCAGCCGGGAGATCTCGTGGGTGCGGCCCCCGACCCTGCCCTTGACGGACTCGCGGTCGCTGCGGGTGTCGGTGGCCCGCGGAAGCATCGCGTACTCGGCGGTGACCCAGCCCTGCCCTGACCCCTTCTTCCACCGGGGCACGCCCTCGGTGAACGACGCGGCGCACAGCACGCGGGTGCGGCCGAACTCGACCAGCACGCTGCCCTCGGCCGCATCGAGCCACTTGCGGGTGATCGTGATGGGGCGCAGCTCGTCGGGGCGCCGTCCATCGGCGCGGGGAGAAGTCATGCCCCGACCCTAGGGCAGTCGCACGACACCCCCGCGACCCACCGCTCATCGCCGGGCGGCGCCCGTCGGGACGGGCACCGCACCGGGACGTGCCTAGAGCACGAGCTCTCCGGTGCGGGCGATCTCGCCGAGGAACCTGGCCGAGGGCTTCACGTGACGCTCCTGGGTGGTGCGGTCCACCCCGATCAGACCGAAGCGCATCCGATAGCCCAGCGCCCACTCGAAGTTGTCGAACGCGCTCCAGTGCACGTAGCCGCGCAGCGGGATCCCGTCGGAGATCACGGCGTGGAGCGCGGTGAGCCCCTCGGTGATGAAGGCGACCCGTCGGGCGTCGTCCTCGGTCGCGATGCCGTGCTCGGTGACGATGATGTCCTTGCCTGGGAAGCGCTCGGCGACCCGGCGCACCGTCGCCGCCACCGCCTGCGGCCGGTACTCGTACCCCATGTCGGTCAGGGTCTCGTCGTCGCCGCCGGGCGTGCCGTAGGAGCCCTCCATCCCCCGCCCGACCACCCGGGGCAGGACCAGACGCCGCATGAGGCCGCTGTGCGCCATCAGCCAGACGCCGGGGCCGAGCGCCGCCGGCTGCTCCACGAGGATCCGGGTGTACGTCTGGACGCCGATGTAGTCGTCGTCGGCGCAGACGTCGAGGAACACGTCCTCCATGCGGTGGCGCATCAGCTCCATCATCGGGCGACCCGCCCGGTTGGCGTCCCACTCGGCCATCGAGTGCGTGGCCCCGACCGGCACGTCGCAGGCCCCTCGGACGGCCGCGCGACCCAGCACGTGCGCACGGCGCATGTGCGCCGACGCCAGCTCCCACTCCGGGACGCTGCGGTGTCCGGGCGGGAAGCCGGCCGGGGCGAGGAACCCGCAGAACGGGACGACTCCGGGCTCGTTGATCGTGACGTAGAACCCGACCTCGTCGCCGAGACGGGTGACCACCTCCCGGCAGTAGCGGGCGAAGCGCTCAGGGGTCGCCGCCCACAGCCAGCCACCCTGCCGCGCCACCCACTGGGGAAGGGTGAAGTGGTACAGCGTCACCATGGGCACCATCCCGTGGCTGCGCACCGCCGCGACCATGGCCCGGTAGTGATCGACCCAGCGGCGGTCGAACACGCCGTCCTCGGGTTCGATCCGCGCCCACTCCACGCTGAACCGGTAGAGGCCCAGGCCGAGCGAGGCGAGCAGGGCGATGTCGTCCGCGTACCGGTTCAGGTGGTCGATCGCCTCACCGCTGGGTTCGGCGACAGCTCCCGAGCGGTTCTCCCACTCCCACCAGTCGCAGCGCGTGTTGCCGCCCTCGACCTGGTGGGCGGCGGTCGCGGCACCCCACGCGAAGCCGTCGGCGAACCTCAGCGTGGTCACGTCACCTCACAGGTGCACGACGAGACCGGGCCGTGCGATCTCGATCGGCCCGGAGTAGACCTCCCGGGCCTCCTCGAGCGGGACGTCGGGCGAGGTCCACGCCGGGATGTGCGTAAGCACCAGGCGCCGGGCGCCGCCGGCGGCCGCCGCCATGCCGGCCCGGTGCCCGGTCAGGTGGATCCCCCGGACCTCGTCCTGCCCCTCGATGAACGAGGCCTCCGCCAGCAGGACATCGGCGCCCTTGGCGAGGTCGTCCAGGCCGGGACAGGAGTCGGTGTCCCCGGTGTAGGCGAGGGTCACGGTCATCTGCGGGCTTCCCTCCGCCGGCCCGGTGACGCGCACGCCGTATGCGGGAACGGGGTGCTCGACGGACACGGGCGTCACGGTCATGGGACCCACCTGCACCGGCCGCCCGGGCTGCCAGGCGTGCACCGCGAGCTGCTCGGACATCGTCTCCCCGGGCTCCATCCCGTACGCCTCGGCCAGCCGCGAGGCGGTCCCGAAGGGCCCGTGCACCGGCATCGGCGGGCGGCGGTGGGACCCCGTGGCGACGGGCCGGTACCTCAGGTAGACGTACAGGGCGCACACGTCGGCCATGTGATCGGGGTGCAGGTGCGACAACCCCACGGCGTCGACGTCGGCGGGGTCGACCATCTGCTGCAGCGTGCCGAGGGAGCCGTTGCCCATGTCGAGCACGAGCGACCAGGTGCGGCCGTCGTCGTCCTCGGCCTGGACCAGGTAGCACGAGGCGGCCGAGTCGGGCCCGGGGAACGACCCGGCGGCACCCACGATCGTCAGCCTCACCGCAGGCTCCCGGCGCGTTCGACGTCGATCACCTCGGGTCCCAGGAACCGCCGCGCCAGGGCGGCAAAGGGTTCGGGGTCGCCGGTGGCCAGGAAGCGGTGCTCCGGCGGGCCGAGGGCGGGGTCGCGTTCCATCCCATGGGCCACCAGCGTGCGGTACACGTCCTTGGCTGTCTCCTCGGCGCTGGACACCAGGGTCACCCCCTCCCCCATCACATAGGAGATGATGCCGGTGAGCAGCGGGTAGTGCGTGCACCCGAGCACCAGGGTGTCGACGCCGGCGGCCCGCACGGGTTCGAGCAGGTCGAAGGCCACCTGCAACGCATACGGTCCCGAGGTGGTTCCGGCCTCCACCAGGTCGACGAACTCCGGGCACGCCTGGGAGGTCACGGTCACCCCGGTGGCCACGGCGAAGGCGTCGTCGTAGGCGCGGGAGTCGATCGTGGCCCGGGTCCCGATCACGCCGACCCGGCCGCTGCGGGTGGCCGCGGTCGCCCTCCGCGCGGCCGGGACGATCACCTCGACCACCGGCAGGCCGCGTCGCTGGGTGTACCGCTCGCGCGCGTCGTGCAGCACGGCGGCCGACGCGCTGTTGCAGGCGATGACCAGCATCTTCACCCCGGCGTCGACCAGGTCATCCATCACCTGAAGGGCGTGGGCGCGCACGGCGGCGAGGGGCTTGGGGCCGTACGGTCCGTTGGCGGTGTCCCCGATGTAGAGGACGGCCTCGTGCGGGAGCTGGTCGATCACCGCGCGCGCGACGGTGAGGCCCCCGACACCGGAGTCGAAGATCCCGATCGGGGCGTCGTTCACCCTCGTGAGCCTAGGGCAACTCGTCGGTCATCAGATCGATCAGCGACTCGAGCAGGACCCCGAGGATCGCGGAGACGGTGGCGAGGAGCACCCGCATCCCGTCGTCGGTCTCGTCCACGTCGCCGCCGGTGACCGCGAGCCGGTGCATCGCGTCGGCGTCGGCCTCGTCCCGGATGCCCAGGCGCTCGGCGAGCACCAGGCGCACGTCGGTCAGGGCGGACGCCACTCCGGGCGCCGCCGCGGGGTCGAGCACCGCCCCCGGGTCCGCCAGCACCGCCCGGAGCCTGCCCAGGTGGTCGGTCTTGGTGGCGCGCAGCTCGTGCTCCGTGAGCCGTCGGTACTCGGCGGCCACCTCCGGATCGCCGCGCGACCCGTCCGGAAGCAGCCGGCGCAGGGCTGCGTCCTCAGGTGCCGCAACCGGCTCGTCGCCGAGCCGCACCGCCTGCAACGGGTGCAGCCGGCCGTCGGGCGCCTGATGGGCTCCGCCGAGCAGCTCCACCACCTGGTCGACGACGTCGGTCAGCACCCCGCGCTCGGGTTCGGCCAGGTGCACCGCGTAGCCGCCCGCCACGCGCTCGAAGCCCCACTCCTGGCGGGTCACTCGTCGTTCCCACCGGTCGACTCGACCGTCGCCCACAGGCCGAAGCCGTGCATCGCCTGGGTGTCGGTCTCCATCTGCTCCAGGGAGCCGTGGGACACGATGGCCCGCCCCTCGTGGTGCACCTGCAGCATCAGCCGTTCCGCCCGTTCCTTCGGGTACCCGAAGTAGCTCCGGAACACCCAGGTGACGTAGCTCATCAGGTTGACCGGGTCGTTCCACACCACGGTCATCCAGGGTTGCTCCGTCCCGACGTCCTCGCGGACGTCCGCGGACGGGACGGTCGAGGGCAGCACCACACCACTGTAGGCGGGCCACCGGTCGCCGGGGTCAGTCGATCTGGCCGCGGATCTCCCCACCCGGGTTCTGGGTGGTGTGCACGTTCACGTACGTGCCGCCGGCCGACATCGCCGCCAGCAGGTCATCCAGGGTCATCCCCGCGAGCGGGCCCACCAGGTCCGCGGAGGTGATGGTCCCGGTCGCCAGCACGCCCTGGGTCCTGCCCTCGATCAGCTGCGGTGGCGGAGCGCTCGGGTACAGCCAGGCGACCACGGGCCCGTTCTCATCGGTGTCCCCGAGGTGGATGTGCGCCATCAGCACGTTCTCGATGTTCGCGACGTTGAGCCGGTAGCTCAGCTCGGTGCCGTCGTTGCTCAGCTTGAAGGTCGCCACGCCGCGGGCCCTCGTGTCGACCGGACCCACCTCCTGGGCCCCGGACAGCTGGGCCTTGAAGGTTGCCGACGCGGCCTGGACCGACGTCGCGGCTCCGAGGGCGACCGCTGCAGACAGCAGGGCCACGGCGACGATCGATCCCAAGCGTCTGATTCGACGATGCATCGTGGTTGCCTTCCTCTTCGGTGACCCGGATGGGCCACACTGTCGGGTGAGCGGCCACGGGGCCGCCCGGAGGCTTGTCCCTCCCTTCTTGTCTACGCAGCCGGGGGCCCGCCGGTTCATCGTCCGTGGCCCGGGTGCCAGTTGACCTTGGGCGCGGTGCGTGGTTCCCCCCTACGGTGTGCTCATGAGCGCAGACCCCCCCGCTCCCGTCGCCTCGAAGGTCTCGTTCGCCTCCGCTCACCCCACCCGGGCCCGGCAGTCGACGGCGTTGCTCACCGACCGGTACGAGCTGACCATGCTCCAGACCGCGTTGTCCGACGGCACCGCGGACCGCCGCTGCGTCTTCGAGGTGTTCGCTCGGCGCCTCCCCGCCGGCCGGCGCTACGGGGTCCTGGCCGGCACCGGGCGCGTGCTCGAGGCGATCGCCGACTTCCGCTTCACCGATGAGGAGCTGAGCTTCCTCTCGCGCACCAAGGTGGTCGACCGCAGCACGGCGAAGTACCTGGCCGGCTACCAGTTCTCGGGCTCGATCACCGGCTACGCGGAGGGCGAGTGCTTCTTCCCCTCGTCGCCCGTGATGGTCATCGAGGGCACGTTCGCCGACGCCGTCGTGCTGGAGACGTTGGTGCTCTCGATCCTCAACTACGACTCGGCCGTCGCCTCGGCCGCGTCGAGGATGACCACCGCGGCCGTCGACCGGCCCTGCCTGGAGATGGGCAGCCGGCGGGCGCACGAGCTGGCGGCCGTCGCGGCGGCCCGAGCGGCCGTCGTGGGCGGGTTCACCGGGACGTCCAACCTGGAGGCCGGGCGTCGCTGGGGTCTGCCGACGATCGGGACGGCCGCGCACTCCTCCGTCCTGCTGCACGACGACGAACGCTCTGCCTTCGCGGCACAGGTCGCCGCTCACGGGCCCGGGACGACGCTCCTGGTGGACACGTTCGACGTCGCCCAGGGCGTGGCCACGGCGGTCGAGGTCGCCGGGACCGGGCTGGGGGCCGTGCGCCTGGACTCCGGCGACCTCACGTCCCAGGCCCTGGAGGTGCGCGACCAGCTGGACGGGCTCGGCGCGCGCAAGACGCGCATCGTGGTGAGCTCCGACCTGGACGAGTACGCCATCGCCGCCCTGGCGGTCGCGCCGGTGGACGCCTACGGGGTCGGCACGTCGGTCGTGACCGGCTCGGGCGCCCCGACGTGCGGGATGGTCTACAAACTCGTCGCCCGGGAGGGGTCGGACGGCGTGATGGTGCCGGTCGAGAAGGCCTCGGCCCAGAAGGTGAACTCCGGGGGCCGCAAGTCGGCCGCCCGTCGGTTGGACCGCCACGGCCGCGCCGTCGAGGAGGTCGTGGTCACCGGCTCCGACGACGCGGTCGCGCGGTGGACCCCGCCGGACGACGAGATGCGCCCTCTGCACGTCCCGCTGGTCGACAGCGGTGCGATCGACACCGGGTGGACCGGCGCCGACGGCGTCCGGAGCGCCGCCGAACGGCACCACACCTCGCGCGCCGAACTGCCCCGGGCAGCCCGGCGGCTCTCGGCGGGCGACCCCGCCCTGCCCACCGTGACCCTCACCGTCTGAGCCCGGACGCCGAAGGACCCCCCGGCGTGAAGCCAGGGGGTCCCGTACGGGTGCGTTCGGCGGTGGCTAGACCGTGGAGCGTCGTCCGCGGCCCATCAGGCCGAGGATCAGGCTCACGACGAGCACGATGATGCCCAGCCAGATGAGGAACTGGGCGGCCTCAACGGCGATGCCGAAGATCAGCAGCACGATTCCGACGATCAGGATGAGAAGCCAGGACGGCATCGTCATCTCCTTCCGGTCTGCCACCGGGAAGGCCCCGACGGTTCCTCCACCGTGACATCGGGGATCTGATCCCGCATCCGGTGGGACCGGAGCTCAGTCGGCCTGGCCTCCCGAACCGAAGCCGGCGCCGCCCGAGGAACCCGATCCCTCTCCGCCGCCGGAACCCTCGCCGCCGCCGTCCTGGGGGCCGCGCAGCCCCTCGTAGATCTCCTTGCAGACGGGGCACACGGGGAACCTGTTGGGGTCGCGCCCGGGGACCCAGACCTTGCCGCAGAGCGCGATCACCGGCGTCCCGGTCACCGCCGACTTCACGATGCGCTCCTTGCGCACGTAGTGCGCGAACCGCTCGTGGTCTCCCGGCTCGACCTCCTCACGGACCTCGGTCTGCTCCAGCACGCTGGTGGACGTCCCGGGGCCGGAGGGCGCGACGGGTGTCGGCAACGGGGTCGGCTCGCTCATGCCGGGGATTCTACGACCCCGTCCGCGGCCCCGGTCACGCCAGCCGGGCGAGCAACCGCGGCGCTCGGCGGTCGAAGACGCGCCCACCGAGGGCGACGGCGCCGGCCAGCGACAGCGGACCGCCGAGCACCCCCACCACCAGCGTCGGCACGGCGAACGAGGGGTCGACCCAGAGGGAGGCCGCGTAGAGGACCAGGACGGGGGTGGTCACCACGAGGGTCGCCGCCGAGCTCACCAGCTGGGCCACCAGGCTCGCGCCGACGGCGCCCATCTGCGCCGCGTACGGGTTGGCCCCGGGCTCGGCGACCGGATAGGGCAGGACGGCACTCAGCACCGCCGAGACCGCCAGCCCGCCACAGAGCACCCCGATGCCGAGCCCGACGGCGGCCGTCGCCAGGTCCCATCGACCCCCCACCCAGGCCCCGGCCAGGCTGATCAGGCCGACCAGCGGAGCGGCCCAGAGGAAGGTCGCCATCGTGCGTCCGAGCCGGTCGGCCCAGCCGGGGACGTGCGCCGCCACGTGCAGCCAGAACGCGGTCCCGTCGAAGGCCACGTCGTTGTGCCTGCCCCAGCCCAGGCTGCCCGCGATCAGGGCACCCATGCTGAGTCCCACCGCGGCGGGCGCGTCGACCACGGTCGCGACGAGCATCACGATGAGCAGGGGCGCGACGAGGGCCCCCAGCAGCGCGCTCATGTACCGAGGGTCGGCCGTCCAGTAGCGCAGCCCACGGCGGGTGATCGCCCGCGCCGCGATCAGGCCCGGGCTCGGAGACAGGAACCGGGTGGGCAGGACGGTGTCCGGGCGGCGGCGCACATGCCCGCCACGGGACGAGGGTCGGGTGAGGCTGCGTTGGAGCAGTGCCGTCCACGCGTACACGCCCACGACCACCCAGCCGACGGCGAGGAGCAGACGTACGACCGCTCCGGCCGTCTGCCCCAGGGCCATCGCCGCCGGGGCGGCCCACACCAGGCCCAGGGGTGTCCATCCCAGGACCTCGGCGATCACGGGGACCTGCGCCAGGGTGCGCTCGAGCCCGAGCGACCCGAGCGCGATCACGCCGGGGATGATGAGCAGGGCACCGAAGAACCCGAGGACCGCGCTGATCTCCCGCGACCGGCGCGAGCCGAGCACCCTGGCTGACACCTGCGTGCTGACGCGGGCCAGGAGCAGGCAGGTGGCCAGGGCCAGCGGCCCCGCGAGCAGGGCGACCGCCAGCGGCCCCCGGCCCCGGGGGGCCCAGGCGACGGCCGGTGCCAGGGCGACCAGTGCGGTGAAGACCGACGGCACGCTCAGCATGGCCGAGGCCAGGAGGCCCGGGACCAGGCGCCGGGCCCGCAGCCCGAACGGGGCGAACCGGGTGATCTCGAGCGAGTCGTCCATCCCGGGGATGAGCATCGGGATGACGGCCCAGCCGAGGATCAGCAGGGCACCGCCCATCACGAGCACGTCCCGGGCCGCCTGCGGCTGCTCGTGGGACGCCCAGGCCATGCCGCCGAGCACCGAGGGGAGCAGGGTGAGCCCCCACAGCGACCCGAAGACGAGCACGACCACGCGCCACGTCTCCCGGCGCAGCGTGTGGCGCAGGATGCGGAGCTTCAGTCGGACGAGGGTCGCAACCACGACAGCTCCGTACGGCCTGCACCGGCGCCGACCAGGTTCACGAATCGCTGCTCGAGGTCCTGCCCGGCCCTGACGTCGTCGATCGGTCCCGCGGCCACCACCCGACCGGCGCTGACCACGGCCACGTGGTCGCAGACCTGCTCCACCAGTGCCATCACGTGACTCGACATCACGACGGTGCCCCCGGCGGCGACGAACTGCTGCAGGATCCGCCGGATGCCTGCGGCGGACACGGGGTCCACCGCCTCGAAGGGCTCGTCGAGCACGAGCACCCGCGGAGCGTGGACGAGCGCGCAGGCCAGGGCGATCTTCTTCGTCATCCCCGCCGAGTAGTCGGCGACCAGCACCGAGCCGGCCTGGTTCAGGTCGAGAGCCGCCACGAGGTCGTCCCGGCGCCCGGCGATGACGGAGGCGTCCATCCCGCGCAGCAGCCCGGCGTAGCTGATCAGCTCGGGGCCGGTGAGCCGGTCGAACAGGCGGAGGCCGTCCGGCAGCACGCCGAGCAGCGGTGCCGCCGCGTCGGGTCGGGTCCACACGTCCACCCCGTGCACGTGGGCCGTCCCGGCGTCGGGCACCAGGAGCCCGGTCGCCATCGACAAGGTGGTGGTCTTGCCCGCGCCGTTGGGCCCGACGACGCCGTAGAAGGACCCGACCGGGATGTCCAGGTGCAGTCCGGCGACGGCCAAGGTCGAGCCGAACCGCTTGACCAGACCGCGCAGGGCCAGAGCGGGGACTGGCTCACCACCCGGTGGGATCACCGACTCACCCTACGGCCGGGGTCGTGGGACCCCGGCGCCGAGGGTGAAAGGTCACGGGTGAGATTCGGAATGCCGCCTCAGGTCACGAGACGGAGTCGAATGAGGGGAGATTCGGTGCCGAGTAGGTCACGATCAAGAAACCCCGCACCGCGACCATGATCAACCCCTAACCTGACGCCATGCTCACCGCGAAGAACGTGATGCGTCCCTGGATCGCCCTTGGTGTCGCCGGCGTGCTGGCGCTGTCCGCGTGCAGCGCAGGAGCGGACGACTCGGGCTGGGACATGGAGTCGTCCGGCAGCGACAGCGCCCCGCAGGAGGCGCCCGAGGCGCCGGCCGAGGCGGACTCCGACGGCGGCTTCGAGGTGGGCGGCGAGGGCGAGCTTCCCTCGGCCGACCTCGGGGAGTCCACCGGTGGGGACGTCGGTGAAGACAGGTCGGAGGAGAACATCTCCGCGGCCGGCCGCTCGGTGATCACCGAGGGCACGGTGGGCATGACCGTGGAGGACCCCTGGGCCGTCGCGCAGCGGATCACCGCGGCCGTCGGGGACGTCGGCGGGTGGGTGGAGGACGTCACCCAGCGGGCGGGCACCGAGACGGAGGGCGCCTACGCCAGCCTCAAGGTGCGCATCCCGTCCGACGAGGTGGGCGGAACCCTCGAGCACCTCTCCTCCTACGGAAAGGTCGAGTCCGTCGATGTCACCCGCACGGACGTCACCACGCAGGTGCGCGACCTCGACGCGCGGATCCGCGCCATGGAGATGTCGGTCCAGCGGATGGCCGTCTTCCTGGACGAGGCCACCACGCGTCTCGAGCTGCTCGAGGCCGAGCAGATGTACACCGACCGCCAGGCCCAGCTCGAGGTGCTCCTGACCCAGAAGGCCGGGATCTCGAGCCAGGTCTCGATGTCCACGTTGACCATCGAGCTGTGGACCCCGGAGTCCGCACCCGAGCCGGAACCCGAGCCCGAGCCGGCGGCCACCGGCTTCTGGGCCGGCCTGACCAACGGCTGGAACGCCTTCTACGACTTCGGGTCGGACGCGCTGCTGGTGATCGGCGCCCTGCTCCCCTGGCTCGTCTTCCTGGCGCTGATCCTCGTGGCCGTGCTCGCCGTCCGCCGGCCCATCCAGCGGTGGCAGAGGGAACGCGTCGCGGCCCGACCGGCCCGCCCGGTGGCTCCGCAGCCGCACTACATGCAGCAGTACCCCCAGGGCCCGATGGCACCGCCGCCAGCGGCTCCGACGGGTGCACCCGCACCAGCAGGATCGCCCGCGGCCGCATCGGCGCCCAGACAGGCACCGGCACCGGCGACCACGGGTGACCAGCCCAAGCCGCAGGGGAAGACCCCTCCGCCTGCCTGACCGGCGCCACCTGAACCCCCGAGAGGAGCGGTCGATCCGAAAGGGTCGGCCGCTCCTGCCTTCCCATTTGTCATCCACAAGCGGCCCCATCGGGCAAACCCTGTCCACTATGCTCCGTTTGTTCTGATCGGCGTTGGTGCTCGCAGGGGGGCTCCATGGAAGGCGTCGCACTGCTCGAACGCGAGGTGCGCGAGCTCATCAGGCGCCGCGGGCTCGACCCCCGGCGCGACACCGACGGGCTGCACGCCCTGGTCCGCGACGCGGTCGTGGACTACGACGAGCGTTCCCTGCGCGGCCACGTGCCACCGCTGATCGACACCGACGCCGCCGTCAAGACCGTGGTCGACGCCGTCGCCGGGCTGGGCCCACTCCAGCAGTACCTCGACGACGACGAGGTCGAGGAGATCTGGATCAACGCGCCGGACCAGGTCTTCGTCGCCAGGCGCGGCGAGGCCGAGCTGACCCCGACGATGCTCACCGCCGGCCAGGTCCGTGACCTCGTCGAGCAGATGCTCAAGGTCTCTGGGCGCCGCCTCGACCTGTCGAGCCCGTTCGTCGACGCGGCCCTCCCCGGCGGTGAGCGCCTCCACGTCGCGATCCCCGACGTCACCCGGCAGGACTGGGCGGTCAACATCCGCAAGTACGTTGTCCGCGCGGCGCACCTGAACGACCTGGTGGCTCTGGGTTCGCTCACCCCGGCCGCCGCCCGCTTCCTGGCCGCATCTGTGGCCGCCGGGCTGAACATCCTCGTGTCTGGACCTACGCAAGCCGGCAAGACAACCCTGCTGAACGCGTTGGGCGGCTCCATCCCCCCGCGGGAACGGGTGATCACCTGCGAGGAGGTCTTCGAGCTGCGGGTCGAGCACCGCGACCTCGTCGCCCTGCAGTGCCGCCAGCCCAACCTCGAGGGAACCGGAGAGATCTCCCTGCGCCGACTGGTCAAGGAGGCCTTGCGGATGCGCCCTCGGCGGATCATCATCGGCGAGGTCCGTGAGGCGGAGAGCCTCGACATGCTGATCGCCCTGAACGCCGGCGTGCCGGGGATGTGCACGGTGCACGCCAACAGCGCCCGCGAGGCACTGACCAAGATCTGCACCCTGCCGCTGCTGGCCGGCGAGAACGTGACGGCGGGGTTCGTCGTCCCGACCGTTGCCTCCACCATCGATCTGGTCGTGCACCTGGACGTCGCCGCGAACGGCCGCCGCCGCACCCGGGAGATCGTCGCGGTGCCGGGGAGGGTGGAGAACGGCGTCGTCGAGGTGACGGACCTGTTCCGCACCAGCGGCGACGCGCTCGTCCGGGCCGAGGGATTTCCGCCGCATGCCGACCTCTACGCCCGCATCGGTGTCGACCTCGCCGACCTGCTCCGCGCGGAGACGCTCTGATGGGCGTGGTCACCGGGCTGGTGCTCGGCGCGGGCCTGTGCCTCCTGCTCTGGGCGTTCACCGCTCCCCCTCCAGCACGACGACGACGCGCACGCTGGTCCGACGACCTCACCGACCTGCTCGTTCAGGCCGGGGCACCGGGCGTGTCGCCGGCGGGGCTCGTCGGGGCGGGCCTGGCCGCCACGGTCGTGGTGTTCGGGCTGGTCGCCGGCCTCAGCCAGTCCCCCGCCATCGCCGCGTGCTTCGCGCTCGGGGCGGGCTACGGCCCCTTTGGGCTGGTGCGTGGTCGCGCCAGGCGCAGGCGTGCCGCCCTGCGCGGAGTCTGGCCCGACGTCGTCGACCACCTCGGCTCGGGGATCCGGGCGGGCCTCTCCCTGCCTGAGGCGATCGCCCAGCTCGGGGAGCGCGGCCCCGAGGAGCTGCGTCCGGCTTTCCGCGCCTTCGCCGAGGACCACCGAGCCAGCGGCCGGTTCGGGGAGTGCCTCGACCTGCTCAAGGCGCGACTGGCCGACCCGGTGGCCGATCGGATCGTCGAGGCGCTCCGGGTGACCCGGGACGTCGGGGGGACCGACCTGGGGCGGTTGCTGCGCACGCTGTCGGGGTTCCTCCGCGAGGACGCACGGACCCGCGGGGAGCTGGAGGCCCGACAGAGCTGGACCGTGAACGCCGCACGGCTCGCGGTCGCCGCTCCGTGGTTGGTGCTCGCCTCGCTGTCCACCCGACCCGAGACGGCCGCGGCCTATGACAGCGCCGCCGGCGTCGCCGTCCTCGTCCTCGGAGCGGGAAGCTCCGTCGTCGCCTACCACCTCATGGTCCGGATCGGGCGTCTGCCCGAGGACGTCCGGGTGCTCCGGTGAGCCCGACGGCCACGACCGCCGGGGCGCTGGCCGGCGGGCTCGGTGGGGTCGGCCTGTGGCTGGTGACCTGGTGGTTGAGCGCCCGGCGACCCCGCCTCGACGATCGGCTGGCGCCGTACCTGCGCCCCTCCGCGGGGCTCGCCGGGCCGCTCGGCGGCCCCGTCACGCGGTCGCCCTTCCCGACCGTCGAGCGCCTGCTGGCCCCCGTCATGCAGGACGCCGTACGCCTGGTCGAGCGGGTCGGGTCGCCGGCGGCCGACGTGCAGCGCCGGTTGACCAGGGCGGGCCGGGAGTGCGGCGTCGAGCAGTTCCGAGTCGAGCAGGTCGTGGCGGCCGCACTGGGAACCGCAGCCGGTCTGGCCCTGGCCCTCGTCCTGGTGGCCGGCCGCGGTCTGAACGTCGTCACCGGCGTTGCGCTCGTCGTCACCGGGATGCTCACAGCGCTGGTGGTCCACGACCAGGTGCTCACCCGCCAGGTGCGCAACCGCGAGCAGCGGCTCCTCGCGGAGCTCCCGACGGTTGCCGAGCTCCTGGCGCTCGCCGTCGCCGCCGGCGAGGGCGCGCTCGGGGCGCTGGACCGTGTGGCGCGGTCCACCCACGGGGAGCTCTCCCGGGAGATCGGTCTCGCACTCGCCGACACCAGGTCCGGGACTCCCCTGACCACCGCGCTGGAGACGATGGCCGATCGCACCGGCCTGGTCAGCCTCTCCCGGTTCGCCGACGCCATCGCCGTCGCCGTCGACAGAGGGACGCCGCTCGCCGAGGTCCTCCGCGCCCAGGCGGCCGACATCAGGGAGGCCACCCGGCGGAGCCTCATGGAGACCGGGGGCCGCAAGGAGATCGCCATGATGATCCCCGTCGTCTTCCTGGTGCTGCCCGTGACTGTCGTCTTCGCGGTCTTCCCCGGCCTCAGCACGCTCCGCCTCGCTCTGTGACCCAAGCGGGCGGACGATCCGCCCGCCCGACCACCCCGGAGGACACGTTGCAGCACTCACCACCGCCCCAGCCGACCGCCGACGACGACCGGGGCGACGTTCCGGGATGGGTGCTGGTCACCCTGATGACCGCCGGACTCGTGCTGGCGCTGTGGGCCGTCGCCGGTCCGGCCCTGACCGACGTCTTCACGTCAGCCATCGCCCGTGTCACCTCGTTCGGCGGCTGACCGCTCGGCGCACGACGGCGGCTCGGCGGTCGTCGACTTCGTCCTGATCGGCGCGCTGACCACCGTCCTGTTCGCCGCGGTCGTCCAGCTGACCCTCGTGCTGCACGTGCGGGCCACCCTGGTGGACTGCGCCGCCGAGGGCGCCCGCTACGGGGCGCTGGCGGACAGCACGCCGGCGGCCGGGGCGCAGCGCACCCGCGACCTGATCGAGATGTCCCTGCACCCGTCGTTCGCCGACGACGTGACCGCGGTGGTCGTGGTTCGCGACGGCCTCGAGCTGGTCGAGGTCCGGGTGAACGCCCACCTCCCCCTCCTCGGACTGATCGGCCCGGGCGGGACCCTCGTCGTCGACGGTCACGCACTGCTGGAGTCCGGGTGAGCCCGTGCCGGCCCGGGCGGGCGGCGCACCCGCGGGACGAGGGCTCGGCCGTGGTGGAGTTCCTGGGCGTCGCCCTCGTGCTGATGGTGCCGCTGGTCTACGTCGTCCTCGTGCTCGGCCAGCTCCAGGCCGCCTCGTTCGCCGTCGAGGGCGCGGCGCGTCAGGCCGCCCGGGTGCTGGTGGCCGCCGATGACGAGGCCACTGGGACGGAGCGCGCCGCCGCGTCCGTCGGGATCGCGCTCGAGGACCAGGGCTTCGCCCAGCCGCCGGAGCAGGCGCTGACCGTCAGCTGCCCCGCCGGCTGCCTCGCTCCGGGCGACCCGGCAACCGTGACGGTGGCGATCGACGTCGTGCTTCCGGGCATCCCCTCCTGGCTGCACGACGCCGTCCCGCTCGCCATAGGCGTCGAGGCGACGGCCACCGCGCAGCGGGACACGTACGTGGAGGGGGGATGACCCGCCCGGCCCTGCGCACGTCCACGCCCGACGACGGCGGTCAGGTGATGCTGCTCTCCCTCGGGTACGCGGTGCTCGCCCTCCTCCTGATCACCGTCGTGGTCTCGGCCACGAGCGTGCACCTGGAACGCAAGCGGCTGCTCGCCACCGCGGACCTGGCCGCCCTGGCCGCCGCCGACGCGGTGGACCTCGAGTGGCTGTACACCCAGGGCCCGCAGCCGCAGGAGTCCCTGGCCCGGCTGACCGCCGAGTCGGTGCAGGCGGCGGTCGAGGACCACCTGCTCTCCTCCCCGGAGACCGCGCGGTTCACCGACCTGACCGTGGTGGAGGCCACGACCACCGACGGCCGGACCGCCCGGGTCACCCTGCGGTCGGTCGCCCGCGTCCCGCTGATGAGCTGGGTGCTGACGCCCTGGTCGGACGGGGTGGTGCTCGAGGTGACCGCGCAGGCTCGCGCCGGGTGACGCGGGGGCGGGTAACCTCACTCGTTGTGGCTACCGACTTCCCCGCCGAGATCAGCGCCCTGCGCTCCACCCTTGGCACCATCCGAGCAGTGACCGACCCGGACGCCCTGCGCATCAAGATCGCCGAGCTGTCCGAGCGGGCCTCCGCCCCGGACCTGTGGGACGACACGGACGCCGCCCAGCAGGTCACCACCGAGCTGTCGCACGCCCAGACCGAGCTCGAGCGGGTCGCCGGGTTCGAGCGGCGCATCGACGACATCGAGACGTTCGTCGAGATGGCCATGGACGCCGAGGAGGGCGACCCGGAGCGCGCCTCCACCCTCGCCGACGCCGAGCGCGAGCTGATCGCGGTCCGCAAGGAGCTGGGCGCCCTGGAGGTCCGCACCCTGCTCTCCGGCGAGTACGACCAGCGCGACGCCGTCGTGTCCATCCGCTCCGGTGCGGGCGGCATCGACGCGGCGGACTTCGCCGAGATGCTGCTCCGCATGTACCTGCGCTGGGCCGAGCGCCACGACTACCCCACCCAGGTGCTGGACACCTCCTACGCCGAGGAGGCGGGCATCAAGTCGGCCACCTTCGAGGTCAAGGCGCCCTACGCGTTCGGCACCCTGTCGGTCGAGGCCGGCACGCACCGGCTGGTCCGCATCTCGCCGTTCGACAACCAGGGCCGCCGCCAGACGTCGTTCGCGGCGGTCGAGGTGATCCCGCTGATCGAGGGCACCGACCACATCGACATCCCGGAGAACGAGCTCAAGGTGGACGTGTTCCGCTCGTCGGGCCCGGGCGGCCAGTCGGTGAACACCACCGACTCCGCGGTGCGGATGACCCACATCCCCACCGGGACCGTGGTATCGATGCAGAACGAGAAGAGCCAGATCCAGAACCGGGCCGCCGCCCTGCGGGTGCTGCAGTCCCGGCTGCTGCTGCTGCGGCAGGAGGAGGAGCGGGCCACCAAGAAGGAGCTCGCCGGCGACATCAAGGCCTCCTGGGGCGACCAGATGCGCTCCTACGTGCTGCACCCGTACCAGATGGTCAAGGACCTGCGCACCGGGTATGAGGTCGGCAACGCGTCCGCCGTGTTCGACGGCGACATCGACGCGTTCATCGAGGCCGGCATCCGGTGGCGCCTCCAGGGGACCGAGAACTAGGCCCGACGACGACGCCCTGCCGGGCCCGGCGCCTCCCCCGCCCCCGGTGCGGCGGCACCCGCGCGGCCGACCGGGTGATGGCGATTCGCCCCGGTACGGGGCCAGTTCGCGCGCCGCGGCGCGGGGTGAAGGGCCGGGCCGTGCGGCGTGTCCGGCGCTGGGCTCGTTCCCGGCCTGCCTAGGCTCGCTGCGGAGCACGAGTGCCCCCGGCTGCTTGCTGCCGCCGTCCGCCCGATCCGTGAGGACCCGTTGATCCGCTTCGAGGACGTCACCAAGGTCTACGCCCGCGGTGCCCGACCGGCACTGGACAGCGTGGACCTCGAGGTCGAGCGCGGGGAGTTCGTGTTCCTGGTGGGGTCGTCGGGCTCGGGCAAGTCGACCTTCCTGCGTCTGGTGCTCCGCGAGGAGCGGGCCAGCGCCGGCAAGGTCTTCGTGGCCGGCCGGGACCTGGCCGCGATGTCGTCGTGGAAGGTCCCCCACCTGCGCCGTCAGATCGGCACCGTGTTCCAGGACTTCCGCCTGCTGCCCACCAAGTCCGTGTTCGAGAACGTCGCCTTCGCCCTCCAGGTGATCGGCAAGCCGCGTCACCACATCCTGACCACGGTCCCGGACACCCTCGAGCTGGTGGGCCTGGGCGGCAAGGAGAAGCGGCTGCCGCACGAGCTGTCCGGCGGCGAGCAGCAGCGCGTCGCCATCGCCCGGGCGTTCGTCAACCGCCCGTCGATCCTGCTCGCCGACGAGCCCACCGGGAACCTCGACCCCACCACCTCGGTGGGGATCATGCGCCTGCTCGACCGGATCAACCGGACCGGCACCACCGTGGTGATGGCCACGCACGACGACGAGATCGTCGACCAGATGCGCAAGCGCGTGATCGAGCTGGACTCCGGCCAGATGGTCCGCGACCAGTCCCGTGGCGTCTACGGATCAGATCGCTGAGGGGGCGTCATGAGACTCCGGTTCATCCTGTCCGAGATCGGCCACGGCCTGCGCCGCAACCTCTCGATGACCATCTCCGTGATCCTGGTGACCTTCGTGTCGCTGACCTTCGTCGGCGCCGCCGGCCTGCTCCAGATGCAGATCGACGAGATGAAGGGCGAGTGGTACGACCGGATCGAGGTGTCGATCTTCCTGTGCCCGACGGACTCCGAGGAGCCCACCTGCGCGGGCGGTGAGGCGAGCGCCGAGCAGATCGCGACCGTGGAGGACGCACTGGCGTCCGAGACGCTCGCGCCCTACATCGAACAGGTCTACTTCGAGAGCAAGGAAGAGGCCTTCGCCGCGTTCCAGGAGCGGTACTCCGACGAGTGGTGGGCCCAGTCCGTGACGGCCGACCAGATGCAGGCGTCGTTCCGGGTCAAGATGGTGGACCCCGAGCAGTACGAGGTGGTCTCGGACTACTTCACGGGCAGCCAGGGCGTCGAGGAGGTCAGTGACCAGCGCGAGGTCCTCGAGCGCCTGATCCTGGTGCTCAACCGGGGCAGCCTGGTCGCCGCAGGCCTGGCCGCCGTCATGCTCCTCGCCGCGGTGCTGCTGATCACCACCACCATCCGGCTGTCGGCGATGAGCCGCCGGCGAGAGACGGAGATCATGCGCCTGGTGGGCGCGTCGAACCTGTTCATCCAGCTGCCCTTCATGCTGGAGGGCGCGATCGCGGCCACGATCGGGGCCGCGCTGTCGGTGGGCGGGCTCTGGCTGGGCATCCGCTACCTGGTCCAGGACTGGCTCGCCGAGTCCGTCCAGTGGATCGACTACATCAGCACGGACGCGGTCTGGACCGTCGCGCCGGTGCTCGTCGTCGTGGCGATCGGTCTCGCTGCGATCTCATCCGTGGTGACTTTGAGCCGATACACAAGGGTGTGAGGGCAATGACGCACGGAGAGACCCCGAGGTCGCAGTCGACGACGACGCGTCGCAGACCCGCCGCGGCCCGCTTCCGGGCCACCGCGGCGGCCGTCCTGGTCGCGCTCCTCACCACGCTGCTGGCCGCCTCTGCCATCACCCCCGCCTCCGCGGACGACCTGGAGGACCAGCGCCGCAAGACCGCCGCGGAGCAGGCCGCCGTCGACGCCGCCCTGGAGTCGCTGGAGGCCGAGCTGGAGGGGACCAGCGCGGAGCTGGTCCAGACCCTCGCCGAGATCGAGGGCCTCAAGGTGGCCATCGGGGCCGCGACCGAGGCGCTGCGGGCCGCCGAGGCCAAGCTGGCCGAACTCCAGCGCGAGGCGGCGATCATCGCCGAGCGCCTGGCGGCCGCCGAGGCGCTCGAGCAGTCCATCACCGCGCAGATCGCCGAGGACACGGCGCGCGCGGAGGGCATCGACGCTGCGATCGGCCGGATGGCCCGGGACGCCTACAAGGGCGACATGGCCGCCTCCGCGCTGTCCGCGATGCTCGACGCGGAGAGCACCGACGACTTCGCCGCCCAGTCGGCGCTGGCCGCCACGGCCCTGCGCACCCAGACCCAGGCCCTGCGGGAGCTGGAGCAGATCAACGGGGTCAACCGGAACCGCGAGGCCCGGCTGGTCGCCGTCCGCGAGGAGATCGCCAAGCTCAAGGTCGAGGCCGACGCGAAGGTCGTCGAGGCCGAGGCCGTCCGGGTCCAGGCCGAGGCCCACCGGGCCGACCTGGTGGTGCTCGAGGCCGAGCAGCAGGAGAAGGCCGCCTTCTTGGAGTCCAAGAAGGCGGAGATGATCGCCCAGCAGGCCGAGTACGAGGCCCAGCAGGAGGCGCTGGCGAACAAGCTTGCCGAGATCGTGCGCCAGCAGGAGGAGGAGCGCCGTCGTCGGGAGGCCGCGGGTCAGAACACCGGCGGGACCACGTCCAGCCGCCCCCTCGGCTACCCCGTGCCGCCCACCCCGTACATCACCAGCCACTACGGCTGGCGGCTGCACCCGGTGCTCGGCTACTACCGCCTGCACGCGGGCACGGACTTCCGGGCCTACTGCGGCAACCCGATCATCGCGGCCAGGTCCGGCACCGTGCAGTGGGCCACCTACCTGGGCGGGTACGGGAACCAGGTGATGATCAACCACGGGTACAACAACGGCAAGTCCCTGATGACCAGCTACAACCACCTGTCCAGCTTCGCTGTCCGCTCCGGGCAGATCGTGACCAAGGGACAGACCCTCGGGTACTCGGGCACCACCGGCACGTCCACCGCCTGTCACCTGCACTTCGAGGTGTACGTCGGCGGCAACACCGTCAACCCGATGGACCTCATCGGCTGAGGCTCGGGTATTGATGCCCGGGCCACCCCGCCGCTCCCCTAGCCTGGACACATGAGCAAGGGACGCACGGTGGTCGCGAGCAACCGGAAGGCGCGGCACGACTACCACATCGACGACACCTTCGAGGCCGGCCTGGTGCTGACCGGCACGGAGGTCAAGGCGCTGCGCGCCGGTCGGGCGTCGCTCGTCGACGGGTACGCGACGGTGGACAACGGGGAGGCGTGGCTCGAGGGCGTGCACATCCCCGAGTACACGGAGGGCACGTGGACCAACCACGCCCCCCGGCGCAAGCGCAAGCTGCTGCTGCACCGGCGCGAGATCGCCGAGCTGACCAAGGAGATCCAGGCGAAGGGTGTGACGATCGTGCCGCTGTCCCTGTACTTCGTGGACGGGAGGGCCAAGGTGGAGATCGCCCTGGCCCGGGGCAAGAAGGAGTACGACAAGCGCCACACCCTGCGCGAGCAGCAGGCAAACCGGGAGGCACAGGCCGCGATGAGCCTGCGGCGCCAGTCGTGAGCCGCGGGCCGCGACCGGACGCCCCGCCCCGCGCGAGCGTCCTGGCCAGAGTGCTGCGCGGCGTCGTCGTCGGCGTGGGGGTGGGCCTGCTCTCGCTCGCCGCGGCGGCACCGGCGGCGGCGGCGCTGAACGACCCCGACGACAGGATCGTCGGCTACGACATGGTCGTCGACCTGGACGACGACGGCGTGGCGCAGGTCACGGTGGACCTGGACTTCGAGTTCGGCAGCCGGCCCAACCACGGGCCCTACCTGACCTACCTGGTCAAGCAGCGCTTCGACGACACCCAGGACCGGGTGCTGCGGTACACGCACTGGCGGGTGTCCAGCGACACCGCCCCCGACGCGGTGTCGGTCGAGGAGGAGGGCCCGTGGCTGATCGTCAAGATCGGCGACGAGGACCGGACGATCACCGGCCTGCACTCCTACCGGATCACCTTCCAGGTGGAGGGGTGGGTCAACTCCGCCGGGTTTGACTGGCCGGAGGGCGAGCTGACCCAGGACGAGCTGTACCTGAACGTGATCACGGACTGGGGGGTGCCGCTGGAACAGGTGCGCGTGCAGGTGAACGGGCCCGCCGACGTGCTCGACGTCGCCTGCTGGCGCACCGGCACCGAGCCGTGCGCGTCCGCGGCGGCCCAGGGATCCACCGCGGAGTTCACGCAGGAGGTCGTGCCTCGGAGGACCCCGCTGACCGTCGCCGTCGCCTACCCGGCGGGGGCGTTCGGTGGCGCGGAGCCGGTCCTCCAGGAGCGGTGGGCGGCCGAGCGCGCCTTCGCGGTGAACCCCGGCACCGGGGTGGCGGCCGGGCTGGTGGGTGTGGCCGGTGGCGCACTGGTGATCCGTCGGGTGCGCCGGGAGGGCCGGGACGCCGAGTTCCTGGGCCTCACCCCCGGGCTGACGCCGGTGGGTGACCAGCCCGCGACCGTGGGCGAGCGACGCAAGCGGGCCGTGGCGGTGCAGTTCCAGCCACCCGCCGGGTTCCAGCCGGGACAGATCGGCACGCTCGTGGACGAGGTGGCCGACCCGCACGACGTCACCGCGACGATCATCGACCTCGCGGTGCGCCAGTACCTGCGGATCGTGCGACTCGACGACGGGACCAGCGAGGGCGACTGGCGCCTCGACCGCTCGGACAAGCCCGCGGGCGACCTGCGGCCGTACGAGAGCCTGCTGCTCGACGAGATCTTCGACGACCAGCCATCCGTGCAGCTGTCCGACCTGAAGACCACGTTCGCGACCTCGATGGCCGCGGTGCAGGGCCTGCTGTACGCGGAGGTGACCCAGCAGGGCTGGTTCCGGGGCAACCCGCGGGAGGCCCGGACAAAGTGGGCCGTGCGGGGCGTGCTGGTGCTCCTCGGGGCGATCGCCGTGACGGCACTGCTCGCCATCTTCACGCACTGGGGCCTGGTGGGCCTGCCGCTGGTGGGCGTGGGCGTGCTCATGCTGGCCCTGACCAAGGCGGCGCCGGCGCGCACGGCCACCGGGACCGCGGTGCTGCACCAGGCCGAGGGGTTCCGGCACTACCTGGCGACCGCGGAGGCCAACCAGCTGCGGTTCGAGGAGGGCGAGGACCTGTTCAGCCGCTACCTGCCGTACGCGGTCGCGTTCGGGCTGACCGAACGATGGGCGCACCTGTTCGCCCAGCTCGCCGCCCAGGGCCGGGTGCTGGCCGAGCCCACCTGGTTCATCGGGCCGTACCACGGGCTGGCGTTCTGGTCGATGGCCGGGACGTTCGGGCGCGACCTGTCGGGGTTCACCCAGGCGGCGACCACCGCGATCAGCGCGCCCGCTCCCGGCTCGTCCGGGGGGTCGGGGTTCAGCGGGGGCGGGTTCGGTGGCGGCGGCGTCGGCGGGGGCGGCGGCGGGAGCTGGTGACGTCCCAACTGGGGGCACGACGACGTCGTCGTGCGGGAATCCCGGTGACCCCGGAGGCGTTGTGACGTACGCTGGTAGATGCCCTGCGGGGAGGACGACGCGATGGTTGCGGCGCCCGGCCAGCGGGTTGACAACTGCACAGGGGGTGATCGGTTTCGACGATGGTCGTCGATCCAGGAGAAGCGGGCCGAGGATGTTGGGTTATCTCGTTAACGCTCCCAGCAAACCAATAGGTGCCGATTCCAAGCGCACCGACTTCGCACTCGCCGCCTGAGCGAGTCTCGAAGTCCGTCAGCCTGAGATAGCTCTCGACTCAGTTCCTGGCGTCATCAAGAGAGCCACTGCTCGTAGCCCTCGTCATCGGGGCCACGGGGACATCTAGGTGACTGGGCCTGTCAGCGGCGTGTCTGCGCGACCGCTGGGGCCGAGAAACGCGTAGCAGACTGCGCCCGGAGAAGTCCTGGTTCACTGCCGTCGGACGCGGGTTCGATTCCCGCCACCTCCACTTGTCCTGGCCCGCGCTCTGCGTTGGTCAGGCTGACATCAAGGCCGTCGTCCCTCTCGCCAGGGACGGCGGCCTTCGTGTTGAGAGCCCCTGCCGCTGGCCCACCTGCCACCTCGTCGAGATCGCTACATCCACGCCAGATCGCCTCTTGCACACCCCGATCTCGCGTGGAAACCGCGATCTCGCCACCCCGTCGCGGCCGGCCGGTGGGCCGACGGGATCGCCGAGGCCGTCCGGCTGTCCGGGCGTGTGATCGCCAAGAGCCGGTTCCCAGCGACCTTCGGGCCCGAAGTGGAGGTCGCGGAGGTGGACCTCGACACCACGGCCGTCATCGTTCGAGGCGAACGCTTGACCGAGGAGCGGGCGGAGGTCATCGCACGCGAAGTGCTCGATCGCAGCGACGACTCCTGACGCCCGTAACCTGCGTCACGCGGGCGGGAATGCCGCCGCCAACGCACGGCACACCCGCTCCGTCATCGCGTCATCGAGCGGACCGGCCTCGGCGAGGCGCTCAACGAGCTTCTTGGGCCAAAGGACGTCGACACAGTCGATGACGAAGCTGCCGCCGATCAGTGGCCAGTCCGCCTCGACGAAGCAGAGGACCCCTCGCACGGGAACATCCCCGACGCCCGCGGAACCCAGCGCCCTCAGGACGAGGTCGACCTGGTTGTGCACGCCGGCGACGAGCCTGGTCTGGTCACGTGTACCGACGATGAGCTTCTCGACCCGCGGCCGGAGCAGGCCGCCCTCAACGCGTAGCCTCGGGCGACCCTTGTAGCGCTTGGCGTCGATGACGAACACGCCCGCCGGCGACACGGCGATGTGATCGATGTTTGCCTTGGTCGGCGGAATGCGTCGGTCGTGCAACGCCCGCACGCCTTGCTCCGCCAACCCGTCGAGCCGCTTGCCCAGCAGCTCCTCACCTCGGGCGCCCTTTGCCCACGCGGCGGTGCTCTGCGGTTCTTCGGAGATCGCGAGGAGGAACCCGCCGATCTTCGGGTGCGCCGTCCGGACGCGGTCCTCCCGTTTGGCCTTGCGGCGCTCGTACTCGCGCTGCGCCGATGCCCCGGCAGAGCCGGCGACGATGTGCTCAGGCTCGGTCGGGCCGATTCCCTTGCCCGTTGTCCCGACACCCCGCTCAGCGGCAGCCGTGACTCCTTGAGGAGCGGGCGCATCCGCGCAAGCGAGGCAGACCACGGTCTTCGACTCGCGCTCGTACACCCCCGTCTCGCCGGCAGCCAAGGCAGCGCCGCACTCGCGGCAGGCTCCGGCGTACCGCAGCCGCATGCGCTTCACGGCGGCTGGCGGCGCCGTTCCGTTCTCGCTCACCAACGCACCCGCTACTCGGTCGACGCCGCGGTGGAGGCTGCCTCCGACGACGCGGGAGTCGCACCATCACCGGCGGGCGCTGCGTCGTCCTGCGATGACAGGGCTGTCGAGACGAGTGCTGGCGCCACCTCAGCCACGTCGGGCGCCACGACATCCGCGTCGGAGCGAAGCCGCGGAGGCGCGGCCGACCATGCCTTCAGGTGCTCGACGACGTCGCCGTAGAAGGCGTCAATCGCGGCCAGCACGGAGTCGATGAAGCACCCGCGACCGCGGCCCCGCTTCGATCCCATCGGCACGGTCATCGCGACGCGGAACGAGCGGAGATCCTTGGCCGGGTCGGCGATCAGCAGCGCGGGGTTCTCCCGCACCTTCCCGAGCAGCTCGGCGGCGCCCTGGCCCCGCTCGTGCGCCGCATGCGCCTCGATCCGGACGCCGTCGGGTGCGGCCTTCAGCTGACGGATAAGCCAGTTGACGCGCGTCGTCGGCCGGCCCTCGCGGGGCGCATCGACGTCGACGTGGCATGTCACCGTGCCAGCACGCAGGTCCGCCGTTACGACGACTTCGCCAACAGTCGCCGGGATCCGGATCGCGCCGGCGAACTGACCTGTCCTGACGAGCTCCGAACCCAGCGCCTGAGTCCGCGATGCGGGCTCTGCCAGCTCCTTGCGCGAGAGCACGGGCGTTACCTCGGTGCCGAGCTGCCGGCCGAGGCTCAGGCAGGCGAAGCGGAGCAGCGCGTCGAAGCGCGCGGAGACCTCCTTGACGCCCTTGTCGGACGCGCGGAGCGTCCCCGACTTCACAGCGTCACGGACGGGGACCCAGCACTCGCCCATGTCGCTGAACTCCATGGCGCCCGATCGCGGGTGCTCGAGGTACCGGATCAGCTCGCCGAGGATCCATGCCTGGTCCGGGTCCGCGACGCCACGGAACTCCTTCTGCATGACTGCCTCGGACAGCACCTTGGTCCACGACAGGTGATGCAGGGCGACCTTGCGCAGCTTGCGCTTGTCTACGACCGTCGGGTGCTGCCCGGCAATCGGTGGGATCTCGTTGGAGATCGTGATGACCGCGTCGAAGCCCTCGTCACGCGCGATGTCGAGGTAGTTCTCGATCTGCTCGGTCACCAGCACGTTCTCGCCCGTCTTGACCTCGACCAGGGCCGTCCACGACTTCTGGCCACGTGAGGCCCGGATGAGCCCGTCGGGGAAGAGCTTCTTGTCCCCGACGATGAACGGCACCTCGACGTACGTCTCCAACTTGCCCGCCGGCGCACCGAGAGGCTTGGTGATCACCCGTCCGAACTCGTGTACCGCCGACATCACGGCCAGTAGAGCCGATGTGGCGCGCCGCTCCTGCTCATCAGCGCCGTTGATTCCTGACGTCGGAATCAGTCGAGCCTCGTGCCACGATTCCTCTGCCATCTCATCCCCTTCGACGAGTGCTGCCCGAAGGGCTATCGACCAAGCTCGGCGACTTCATGAGCAACATCGATGGATGTGGCCCCGCAATCGGTCGCTCAGAACAGCTGCGCATCGCCGTGAACGTGCGGCCGACGCCGGTGCGCGCGCACCGACTTCGCCGTCGGGCCCAGCGCCGTCAGGTCCGACGACGCTGCCGCCGGCGGTACCTCATCAGTGGCACCGCCCTCGACGGTGTACAGCGCGACGAGGGCGTCGACGTGCTCGGGCAGCAGCCGGATCCTGCCCTTGGCCAGGCGCAGGTGCGGGATCCGCCCGCGTCGCGCCTGCTCGCGCACCCACCACGTCGACATCCCCAGGGACTTGGCGACCTCCTCGGGGGTCAGAGTCACGTACTCGGTCATCTCGGCACCGCCTTCCTGCTTGCTCCTACCTACAGGTATGCGGAAAGGGGGGTAGAAGATTCGCGTCATCGACCGAGTGGTGCACACGGGATCCGCCAGGACCCGCGTGATCCACAACCACCCGTCGACCCGCAGGTGCTGCACCGCCGCTTCGATCTCCTCGTCGAGTCCCTCCACCACACGCCGGGCGTCCATACGCGCCGCGGCGAGTTCCGCGAGGCGCACAAGCGCGTCCGTCACACGTGCCGCAGCCCGCCAGACGACGTCCCGGTCGCGCACGCGGCCGACGCCGCCGTCGCGCCGCGCCGGGGTCGCGACCACGCCCGTGGGGGCACGCGGTCCGCCGTCAACCCCGAACGCCGCGCCCGCCGACGGCGCGGGCCCCCGTTGGTCCACCTGCCGACCCGCCCGAACCCGACTCCCCTTGCCCATGACGCTCTCCCTCCATCCGTCCCACTAGTAGGTGTGCGGAATGGAGGGAGAAGATTCGTCACGCGGCGGCAACCACCGTTGTCGAGCAGGGGCGAAGGCTTGCCACACTTCTGGCATCTCCCGGATCGCGGTCGGGGCCTGGGGCCTTCTCGGGCTCCGCGGCGGGCGCCGGGAAGGTTCGGCTTGTGGCTGCCCACCACGGTTGGCGGCCGCCGCTTACCCCATAGCGAGTCCGACCGGTGCCCGGGGGTCGCACGTCGGGCGGTGGGTGGCGGCGTCGATGACCTCGTGCGCACGGCCGTGCTCGAACGTCTCGGTACCGCCGACACGGCGTCGTTCTGTCCGGCCACGAAGCCCTGGACGCGGCGTGGACGCCACGGGACCTGGCGACCCTGGACCAGCAGCGGATGCTGGTCCGGGGGCTCGTGACCGTCTGGATCGACCGCGTCGGCGCCGGGTCGATCACCGGAACCTCGGCGTTCGTGTCCTTGCAGTTTGAACCCGAACTCTCCGCAGGCTCGTTGGGGTTCGCAGGCCGCGCTCTCCCATCTGCTGTGCCCTCGTTCGCAACTCCTGACCGGGCGGATGAGGCGGAGAGCGCCTCTGACCTGCGGTGATGGCAACTTCAATGGGCGTAACTTCGATGGGCCGCGTAATGGGTGTCGAGGCCTGAGGTGACCTAGTGGACATCTCACCAGTTCAGAAGCATCACGAAGACGATGAGCGAGATCGGGAAGCCATAACCACACCCTTGTGATCCGGCTCAGGATGGCGTACCATCGCAATCCAGCAGTTCGGACGAGCAGAGGAGGCGGCGCCATGGAGAACCTCGAGGCGCTGAAGCGCTCGTGGAGTGACATCCAGAAGGCGGGTCTCCCTCCTGAGTTGTACGAAGCGGCGTTCAGCGAAGGGATCCGGTACTACTCCAAGAGCGATGTCGTGGATCGGGCCGCTGTACCCACAGAGGCGGCGTCGATCGCGAGCCCTCCAAGGGCATCGCGGATGGCCATCGCAGGCGATGCGACGGAGCGGCTGAGCAAGGAGACCGGAGTCAGCCGGGAGACTCTCGACGAACTGCTCTACTTCGATGCCGACGGCGCCCCCGGGATCAACGGCGGGCCGCGACGGCTCGGGAAGAGCAACGCGGAACGCACGCGCACGATCGCGCTCCTCCTGGCGGGTGCGCGGCACTTCGCCAACGACGAGCTGGAGATCCCGCTGGAGCAGGTGCGCGAGGTGGTTCAGCAGTTCGGCGTGTACGACACGAACAACTTTGCCTACCACGTGTCGAGCGTTCCGGGTTTCACCCTGTCGGGACCGAAGTCCAACCGGGTCCTGCGCGCAAAGAGCGATGCCGCCGCCAAGTTCAAGCAGCGTGTGGCAGAGGTGATGGGGGCGGGAAACGGTGAGTGAGACGACCAACGATGCAGGGGGCAACACCATGAACGTGACTGAGGTGCTCGAGGCCGCGTGGCAGGCCGTGGAGGCCGCGAAGATCCCGGAGGATCTGCGGGAGGTGGCCTTCGAGCAGGCGGTCGGACTCGTCGCCGGCCCATCGGCTGGTGCCAGTGCGGCTCGCCAGAGCGGACCGGGCGGGGCGGGCTCCAAGACGAAGGTGGCGTCCGGGGGCAGCGGGGCTGGTGAGGCGACCGACGCCGGGCTGGTGATCGAAGACGAGGATGAGTTCTTCGCCACCTTCGCGAGCGAGTCGGGCGTGGAAGAGGAGGTCCTGCGGAGCGTCTACTTCATCAAGGACGGTCTTGTGCGCCTGAGCCTGTCGCGGCGAGCGCTGGGGGAGTCGCTGGCTGCCAAGAACCGCACGGTTGCGATGCTCACTCTCGCTGCCCGGCACTACGTCGAAGGCGAGATGTCGCTCAAGATCACTGAAGTCCGCGAGGCGATCAAGCCGCACGGGTATGACCCGACGCGGAATCTCAGTTCTCACCTGGATGCGATCCCCGGTACGCAGGCCGTCGGCGCGGGCAACGACAGGGCGGTCCGCGTGCAGAGTGGCAAGTTCGACACTCCGTTCAGGGAGCTCATCGAGCGGATCACGGCGGACTGAGGCGAGCAGACGTGCCGACCGCGCAGTACGACACTCTGAAGCAGTCCTTCATCGCCGGCGGGATGCCTGAAGACCTCACATCGGCCCTGCTCGACGAGTACGAGGAGAACAAGCGCCGCTACTTCCTCGGTGACTACGCCCCGGGTGCCGTCAACGGCGGGCGCTTCTGCGAGGCCACGTCGCGAATCCTTCAGTTCCTCGGCAACGACCCGCACGTCCCGCTCGATGCCGAGATCAAGGTCGACCGCGCGCTCACGCAGATCGAGAACGACATGACCCTCGAAGAAGGGCTCCGGCTGCACATCCCGAGGGCCGTGCGTCTGATCTACGGTGTGCGCAACAAGCGGAACACGGGGCACCTGAAGGGCGGCATCGACCCGTCCCTGCAGGACGCGACGCTTGTGGTCAGCGTTCTCGACTGGATCCTGGCGGAGCTTGTGCGGATCGTTCATGGGGTCTCTGCTGGCGAGGCCCAGGACATGATCTCCGGGATCGTCACGAAGGAAGTGCCCCTGATCGAGGTGTTCAACGACCGCCCGTACCTGGCTCGAAGTCTCAAGCCGATGGATCACCTGCTGGTCATCCTTTACTGGTCCGGTCAGCAGTCCGTCACCAAGCGCCAGCTGCGGGCGTGGCTTCCGCCGAACATCGCGAAGAACCTCACCCGGTACCTCGGCTATGCGCTGAGTGACCTCCTCGTCGTTGTGGATGGTGAGGAGGTCTTCTTGAGGCGCGAGGGCATCCGGTACGTGGAGGCGAACGAACTCCTGAAGCCCATGTAACGGCGACACGGGGTGGTTGCGCCGGCTGGCCCGGTCGGCAGTCCTGGGATTCACCGGCTTCGTCTGGTCGCAGGCACGATGAGGGCGTCCGGCAAGGCGTCTCGCCGGAGGCGCGACCGAGCAGTCCCTGTTGACGCCGTCAACACAGCCGCCCCGTCTACCCCGTCAGGACCGACAATGTCCCGAGTGTTTCCGCAGGTCAGCGCCTTGAGCCAACCGGTCCCAACAGCTCCAGACAGGTTCAATTCCCGCCACCTCCACTTGTCCTGGCCTGCGCTCTGCGCCGGTCAGGATGACATCAAGGCCGTCGTCCCTCTCGCCAGGGATGGCGGTCTTCGTGTTGAGGGCCCCTGCCGCTGGCCCACCTGCCACCTCGTCGAGATCGCTACATCCATGCCAGATCGCCTCTTGCACACCCCGATCTCGCGTGGAAACACCGATCTCGCACCCCGTCGCGGTCGGCCAGTTGGCCGACGGGATCGCCGAGGCCGTCCGGCTGTCCGGGCGTGTGATCGCCAAGAGCCGGTTCCCAGCGACCTTCGGGCCTACTCCCCCGCCTCCCACGCCGTCGCCGACCTGCACCACTGGCCCGTACCCGTGCTTCCGAATGGGGACTACTACATCCACGCCTCCCCGAACCTGAGTTGGGGAACCTTTGGACACCCGTGGCAGCAGACCTTGGCCCTCTGGGGCTCCGGCCTCGTCAGATCCCTGGGCGCTGAGTTGCTCACGTGGCTGGCCCGCCACCCGCAGAGTCCCGCCTAGCGAACTCGCTCGTGCCGCAGTCGAGGAGCCATCGAGGAGCCTCGGCCAGCGTAGATGTCTCACGCGGCGGCAACTCCCGTTGTCGAGTCAGGGGCGAAGAGGACATGACACTTGTGGCATTCGCGGCAACCGCGGTTGTCGCCCGAGTCCCCGGCTGCCGGCGGCGCCGTCCGCGCGGTCGACGGCATCGACCGCTCAGAGCATCTCGACCTCGGTCAGTGAGCCCGCCACAACCGCGCGCTCGCGCCGCCGTCCGTTCGGTCGCGCGTAATGCGGGAACTCAAGACATCGCGTGCCCCGACCTCAACGCGAGGGTCACTCCTCGGCCCACGCCGCCACGATTCGAGCCATGTCCATGAAGTCTGCCGCGTCGTCGACAACCGCTCGCCACTGGGGCGATGCGAGCGCGGCGCGTGCGGCTTCGATACTGTCAAACCACACTTCTCCAAGCCCCGCATACGGAGGCGAGTCACCGGTCGGTCCTGCCACACAGCGGTTCTGCTCGTACCGCCGGACTCCGGGAACCGCCAGAACGAGCGGCACATGGTCGCTCAGCCAGTGCTCCACGGCGACCTCCGTCCGCAAGCCTTCCTTCGCTTGCCACATGGTCAGGCGCTTGATCATGTTCTCCTCCACTCCTTCGCCGCCCACCGGGGCTTCGCAAGCGAACCATGGCGACGGGGAGGCTGAATGCGCGCGAGGTGCCACGTGCATCCGCACATGCCACTGCGGGCGCTACTGCCGATGCGGGACGGGCTGGAGATCTCGGAGTTCCCGGTGGTCGACGTCTCCGACGAGCCCTTCGACGGCGACCCCGCGCACTCCGACGGCAGCAATGTCCGCGGCGTCCGTGACGTCCGAGCTGTCCCGATGCCGGGCGCACTAGAACCGGCGGTTGACGGTACAAAGCGCTAGGCGCACCATGGCGCCCACGGCCATGGCGGCCCGGACGCGGGCAGCGCCCCGCGGAGACCTTCTTGGAGGGACGGAATGCGACGAGTCCTGTCAATGGCAGTGGCGCTCATGGTCCTGGGAGCGGTCGCCGTACCGGCGTCGGCGGGCGGTCACGCTCAGCGTGGCGGTCCCGCGGCATACTGCCGGAGCGTGTACCAGGAGATGACCAACCCGGTGAGCGGGATGACGTTCTACCAGTACGTGGTCCCGGTGGAGTTCTCCTTCGGAGGCGAGACAGTGGTCGAGGAGTTCGGCCTGTCCTCGTTCCAGGGGTGCGTCAGCACGGTGGCGTCGGGCATGGAGGACGGGGTGATCCCGGCGTCGGCCATCACGACGCCCGCCTACCTGGCGCAGTGCGACTTCCTCGAGGACGCCGGCGTGATCGCCTACCCGTACGAGTTCTACGGGGCGTATCCGGCGGAGAACCGCGCGGACTGCGTGCGCATCCTCAAGGGCGTCCACTCCGGTGAGCTCCCCCTGCCGGAGCCGCCTCCCGTCGGCTGAGGTCGCCAGAGCTGCGACACGACGAGACCGTGTGGCCCCGGGCCGCGGGGTTTGGTCCTGTCCGTCCGCTGCGCCGCCGTCTCAGGCAGACGGGCGGCGGTCCTCGTGGCGGTCGACGCGGTGGCTGGTGTCTGCCGCACTAGGGCGGTTGCGCTCGCTCGGATCTGCCGCTGTGGAAGCTCGGTCACCCGGCCTGGTGGTACACCGCTAGCGACGCCCGGAGTACTTCGGCGACGCGGCGCTCCTCTCTTGCGCACACGGGGATTTGTTAGCCACTCCGTCGGAGGCATGCTGTGACAAGTGCCTTGGTTCAACTGTTGGCTGCCGCGATGGCAGCGACGAATGCGGCGGCGTGGGTACTGTCGTCTCGATGGGAACGTCCCGGACACGGCGTTGAGCTACGGGCCCGGCTGCAGCCCTCTCCCCTTATCGGCGGAGGAGGCGACCTGGCACAGGTCGCTCCACTCGCCTATCCGGTCCTGGTTGTGATCGCACCCGGCTGGGCCTACGAGGGATGGTCAAACTGGTCGACCGACGTCGATCCCGTTCTCCAGGGGGTCGGCCTCGGTCTCTGGGCGCTGGGCATTGCCGTGGAGGTATGGGCCGCGCGGGCGATAGGCCAGTACATGGCGGTCAACGGGGTAGCGGCGGATCACCGGCTGGTGACCGACGGACCCTATTGGCATGTTCGCCACCCCATCTACACCGCGATGATGGCAATCGCAGTGGGAACCGCCCTCATCTTCCGGAGCTACCTGCTGCTGGGAGTGGCAGCCTTATCCGTCGTCACCCATCTCTGGTGGGCGAGCGCCGAGGAGAAGCTCCTCAGCTCCCCCGAAGGCCTCGGCGACGCCTACCGCACCTACGCATCACGGACCGGCCGATTCCTACCCAAGGTGCGAGGGACCCCACGATCAACCGGATCGTCGTGACGTGGAGACCGCCACGGTCGGCTTGCTGGCCCCCGGGGGAGCTGCGACGCCGACGAGCTCAGCCAGGCCGGAGTCTTCTCCATCGGGGCGACTCGCGCGCGTCCGGTCATCGCCGCCTCCCTCGCTCGCACCAACGGGTTGTCGAGCCGGGAGGGCACCGCTACTTCGTGCTAAGCAAACCCCACTTGAGCCTCTCCCGGCCCTGGCGGCACCCGGGTTGCGCAGGCCATGTGAGAGACACACGACGAGCCGTGGACAGCCACGGGGAGAGCGACACCCCGGGCGCCTGGACCGAGCCTCGCCAGGCACCAGACCTGGGGTCAATGCAGCAAGGAGCCGCGTTGAGGGCGGGACCGACCACGGTCGCCTCTCAGGGGTGAGTCGGTACCGTTGCCAGATGACGGGCGAGAACCGCGCTGATGGCTGACCTGCGCTTCGGCACGTATCTCGCCCCCGACATGCTGGACGTCTACCGGGCCATCACGGATCGGGTCGGCACGGTTCTGGGGTGTACCACCGAACTCGTCGTCGAGACGGACTACGAGTCCTGCCGCGCGGACGTCAACGACGTCTGCTTCGTGTGCAGCCTGCCCTACGTCATGTTCGAGCGTCAGGGCATGGACCTGGCGGTTCCCGTGGCAGCGCCGGTGCTCGCCGGTGCCCGATACCGCGGCCAGCCGATCTACTACTCGGACGTGATCGTCCGAAGCGACAGCCCGTTTCGGTCGTTCGCCGACCTGCGGGGCCGTTCCTGGGCGTACAACGAGCGGCTGTCGCAGTCCGGCTACGGGATCACGCGGTACACGATGGTCGAGCGAGGGCTGACGGGCGGCTTCTTCGGCGAGATCGTCGGGGCGGGCTTCCACGAGACCGCGATCCGGCTCGTCGCCGAGGGTGAAATCGACGCATCGGCGATCGACTCGCAGGTGCTGGGGGTCGAGCTGCGCCACCACCCCGAGCTGGCGGCACGGCTTCGCGTTGTCGAGGCCCTCGGGCCGTCGACCATCCAACCGGTCGCCGTCACCGGGCGGATCGACTCGGTCCTGCGCTCGCGGATCCAGGACGCGCTCGTCTCGATGCACCGGGACCCCGAGACCGTACGAGCTCTCGCGCGCGGCATGATCACTCGCTTCGTCCCCGTGGGGCCCCAGAGCTACGACGACATCAGGAGGATGGTCGACGCCTGCCAGCGAGCCGGGTACATGGAGCTGAGGTGACCTCTGAGCAGGGCCCCTCGCCGATCTCGTCGGCTCCGTCGATCTCAGCGAGGAACTCGCGGCGACGTCGAGGACCACAAGGCCGCCGATCATCTCCTTCGTCTCGGGTTACTGTCCGTCGGTGACCGTCCCGTCGACGGCGATGAGCGTCTCTGCTCCTCGTCGCCGATCCCGCCGCCGAGACGAAGACCCCGGCGTCTTGGGCCTCCTGGACCACCGCACGGGCCGCCTTGGCCACGTCGGGCAGGTCCTCCTCGGGGAGGGCCATCCACCCCCGGTCGAACGAGATCAGGTATCGCGCCACGTCTGACTCCTTGGGCCCGCGACCCCGGTGGCCGCCTCCCACCCCTGCTACGAACAGCTCTACCTCCATCGGACACCGTCAGTGGAAGTCTCTCTCAAGCAGTTCGCAGAAGCGCCCGGCGGTGCGCGGCTCGACGAGGACGACCGGTCCAAGTCGCGGCCCCTGGTCAGCTCGATCTCGGGTCCGCATCGGTTCGGTGGACCGATTGCGTGCCCCGTCGGCCCGGGATAGGGATGAAGGTGCACGCCCGGGTCGGCGCCGCGACGTCGGCCGACCTACTCCGGAGCGAGACGATGCGACCACCACGCCTACCCCGAACTCTCGCAGTGGCGGCTGCCAGCGCCATGGTCACAGTCGGCTGCACCACGGATGGTCCCGAACCGACCGCCAGCCCGACGGTCTCCTCGCCGTCCGAGACACCGCCGGCCGAGACCGTCCCGCCGTCCTCGGAGAGGCCCCTGATCGAGGACGACCCGGTCGAGGAAGAGCCGTTCCCCGAGGACCAGGAGCAGAGCACGTCCGCCCCGGGCGAGGAGCCCGGTCTCAGCCCCACGGGGATGCGCTTCGGGGTGCACGACACCTTCGACCGCTTGGTCATCGACCTGGACGGCGAGGGCAAGCCCGGCTGGACGGCCGAGTACACCGGCACCGCGACGGCGGCCGGCTCGGGTGAGACCATCCACCTGGCCGGCGAGAGCACGCTCGAGGTCAGGATCGAGGGCGTCCTCCTGCCGACCGAGGAAGGTGCGGCCGCTTGGGACGGACCGGAGAGCATCGCCCCGGAGTCCGCCGGGGTGATCGAGCAGGTCACCCGTGGACCCCTGTTCGAGGGCGCGCAGCAGATCTTCATCGGGGCGAGCTCAGCCGAGCCCTTCCGTGTCTTCGCCTTGGAGGACCCGACCCGGCTGGTCGTCGACATCTATCACCCGCAGGTCACCGGTGGTGACGAGCCGCTGCCCGATGAGGACCCGACCGACGACGAGACCCCCTTCCCCGCGAACCGTGAGCCCGACACCGCCGGGGCCAGCGACGACGCGCGGCTGAGCCCCGTGGACCTACGATTCGGGGTGCACGACGGCTTCGACCGCATCGTGCTCGACCTCAGCGGCCCGGGGCAGCCCGGGTGGCTCGGGGAGTACGTCGACGATCCGAGGCTGGCGGGGTCAGGGGCCCCCATCGAGCTCGCGGGCGAAGCGTCGCTCGTGACGCACGTGCGCGGCGTCGTCTACCCGACCGAGGAGGGGGCCGAGCAGTACGAGGGCCCGCAGCGGTTCCGGCCCGGATCGGCTGGCGTAGTCCAGGAGGTCGTCTACGGCGCGATCTACGAGGGTCAACTGGGGCTGTACGTCGGTCTGTCCTCGGAGCAGCCCTTCCGGGTGTTCCGGCTCGAGAACCCCACCCGCGTCGTCATCGACGTCTACCATCCGCAGGACGCTGCGGATGGGGGCCCCGACGGAGACGCGGCACCGTTCCCCGCGAACCGGCAGGCGGACACCGCCGAGGTATCCGACGGCGCCCGACTGAGCCCGGTCGATCTGCGCTTCGCCGCGCACGAGGGCTTCGACCGCGTCGTCGTCGACCTGGTTGGTGAGGGCACGCCGGGGTGGCGCGGGGAGTACGTCGAGAACCCCACCCAGCAGGCTGCGGGCGAGCCCGTCTACCTGCAGGGCGAGGACTACCTGCGGATCCTGGTGCGCGGGGTGGTCTATCCGACGGCCGAGGGCGCGCAACCCTTCGAAGGCCCCCGCACCATCACCCCCGAGTCCGGCGGGGTGATCGAGGAGGTGCGCTACGGCGCGATGTTCGAGGGACAGGCCGAGATATGGATCGGCCTGGCCTCCCACGAGCCGTTCCGGGTGTTCGGCCTCGCGGACCCGACGCGCGTGGTGATCGACGTCCAGCACCCGTGAGAACGGTGCCTGTCTCCCGCTGGTGGACCCGACACTCAGCCCCATGGGCAGCTCGTCGGAGGCCGGGAAGGGCCTCGCCACGGTCTCAGGGTGCACACCGACGCTGGTCGACCGCGCGTTGACGCCGTCAACGCATCCGCCCAATCCGAGCCGGCGGGACGCTGACGCGACAGACCTCACTGACCTGCGACGAAGGAACAGCGCGCTCTCAGGTGAGCTCGTCGAGCACCGCTCCCATGAACTCCAGCGCCTGACGATCATCGAAATCGGGCGCCGACGGCGAGCCCGTCTGATGACCGGCCTCCGCCATCACCGCGACGGCTTCCGCGACCACGGTCCGGGCTGCCAGGGCACCGAACTCGGTCTTCTGGAGGTAGCGGAGCATGCGGGCACCCTCGGCGAAGCGGCCGACACCGGTCACCATGGTGATGAACTCGATGGCGACGACGCTGGCTGCGACGACGTCGTCCGCCTCGAGCAGTGCGTCGATGTAGGCGCGGAGAATGCCGAATGCCAGCGTCTGTTGGCCGCGTCGGAATGCCGAGCGTGCCTCGATGGGCTTGTTTGCCGAGAGTGTGCGGTCGGGGATGGCGACCCGGGTCGACTCGTCGAAGTACTGTCCGGCGGCGTCGGATCTCCCCTGGAACGAGGCTGAGTAGCCGAGCGTCTGCAGCGCCATGTGCAGGAGGGTGGGCGGCCCGGACGCCCGATACCGTTCGGCCAACGCCGAGACGGACTCATCAACCTCGGTGAAGCACCCGATGCCCAGCAGCGCTCCAGCCGACATGAGCTCGAGGAACGCGGCGAGGTAGGCCTCGTCCTGCTGTTGCAGCCAGGACACCGCTTCCGGGACGCACTGCCGAAGGGTGGCTCCGTCCTTGGTCAGGTAGGCGAGCGCGTAGCGGGCGAGCGGATGGTCCAGCTCCCTGTACTGCTGGACGAGTCGCACGCTGGCGGCCTCGTCGCCGTTCTGGGTGTAGCGCTCGGCCGCCCAGAACAACCAGAGTGCGCGCCGACCCGCCTCCTCCGGCGGCGTCAGGGCCAGGATCCGCTCGGACCACTCCCCGATCTCGTGCCGGCCTCGCAGGGCGATCTCGGTTGCGATCGGACCCACAAGGGCCTGCGCCGACTCCCAGTTGCCGGTCGCGCAGGCCGAGTCGACGGCGCAACGCAGGTTGGGCCACAACTCACCGAGCCGGATGACACCCTCGATCTCGCCGGGACCAGTGAGAAGCCGGTGAACGCGGGCGATCTCGGCAGTGCACCACAGCGTGTGGTCAGCAACCACGCGATCGGCCTGGCCGTGCGCTCGCAAGTACTCGGCCGCGAACTGGCGCACGGTCTCCAGCAACCGGAAGCGGCGGAACGGCCCGGACTCCGCGACCAGCAGGGATCGCTCGACCAGCCCGCCCAGAAGGTCGGCCACCGCGATCGGGCCGTCTCCGCCGGCGGCCACGGTCTCGGCCGCTGCCAGATCGAACGGTCCGGCGAAGACGGAAAGCCGCTCCAGCAGCGCCCGCTCCTGGGGCGTGAGCAGGTCGTAGGACCACTGCATGGTCGCGCGTAGGGTCCGATGACGGTCGGCTGCGGTGCGGTGGCCGCCGGTCAGCAGGCGCAGCGGATCGTCCAGCCGCGCCACGATGTCCGACGGTTCCAGGCTGCTCGTGCGGGCGGCCGCGAGCTCGATGGCCAGCGGGATGCCGTCCAGACGCCGGCAGATCTCCTCGATGTCGGGTCCGTGCACCTGGGGATCGAAGTGCCGATCCATCGCGCGCGCCCGCTCGGAGAACAGCTCGGCTCCCGCCCCACCGGGAGCCAGCGGCTCCACCGTGTAGCGGTGCTCGTCACGGATGCCCAACGCTTCTCTGGAGGTGGCAATCACCTGGACGGTCGGGCAAGCCTCCGCAACGGTCTGGATGAGCGTGGCCGCGCCCGCGATGACGTGCTCGCAGTTGTCCATGACGAGCACTGCCGGGCGGGATCGCAGGACGGTGACGATCGACTGGGTCACGGTCCGGCCCTGATGCTCGACGACACCCAGGACGTCGGCCACCGCTCGGGGCACATCGTCCGGAGTGGAGATCTCCGCGAGCTCCACGACCCAGGCGCCACAGCCGCGGTGGCCCGCCACGACCCCGGCGGCCGCCAGTGCGAGCCGAGTCTTGCCGATCCCGCCTGTGCCCACCAGCGTCAGGACCGGCGACTGAGCGAGGGCGTCGGCGACGGTGGAAACATCGTCGTCGCGACCGAAGAGGCGCCCCATCCGCCGCGGCAGGTTGCCCCAGCGACTGTCCTCGGTTCGAGGCAGCGGGCGCTCCCCGTCATCGAGCAGCAGGATGCCCGGCGCGGTCACCGGCCTTGGCGACCGCAACCGCTCATCGTGGTCCAGAACCAGCCTCTGCAACTCGCGCAGGCGGGGTCCGGGTGCCACGCCGAGCTCCTCGTCGAGATCGCGACGGGTCCGCTGGAAGGTGGCGAGCGCGTCTGCCTGGCGTCCCACCCGGTACAGGGCCGTCATCAGCAGCGCTGACAAGCCCTCCCGGAATGGGTAGCGCGCGCGCAGCTCGGTGAGCTGGCCGATGACCTCCTGCGGGTCGGTCTCCAAGCGCCGCTCGATGTCGACCTCGACGGCGGTCAGATACTGCTCGGTCAGCCTGTCCACCGTGGCGGCCAGGCCGGGAGCCGTGAGCCCGGCGAGCGGAACACCCGTCCACTCTCGTAACGCCGCACCGACGTCGCCCGCGGCGAGGTGCCGCTCGAAGCGGGTGACGTCGACTGAGTCCGGCGCCACGGCGAGCTGGTAGGCCGCACCCACGCGGAGGATCGCCTCCGCGCCCAGACTTCTGCGCAGCCTCGCAACATGCCACTGCAGCGCCTTCTGCGCCGATGGCGGGGGCTGCTCATCCCACACGAGATCCACCAGGCGCGTCACCGGCACCACGGATCCCGCCGACAGTGCGAGGACGGCGAGCACCGTCTGGGACTTCGTCGAACCCACGGCCAGCGGCTCGCCATCATCGGTGGCGGCGTTGACGCCTCCGAACAGACGGATGTGCACCACTGCGCATCTCCCGACACATCGGCGACGAGCGGCCCTCGCACCGCGATGACCGTCGGGCGAGGGGCTCAAGGCCCGGCCCGACCGTAGCAGCCACCGCGAGCACACCACGAGCACACCACCAGCACACCGGCACCGCCCACCGTGAGTCCTGGGGCTGCAACCGCTGCCGCCGTGCCATCGACGTGAAGGAGAGCTCAGGTGTCCATGAAGACAGCAACAGCATGCGAGGCAACGCGCGTGCGTTCCCACCGTACGGCGGCGCGCGCCGCGGGCATCCTCTACCTGATCAGCTGGGCGAGCTTCCTCGTCGGTACTGTTCTCGTCGCGCCCATGCGTGACGTCGGTCACGAACTCGCCGCCATCCACACCGAGAGCGGGCAACTGCTCGCCGGCCTGCTGCTGGAGTTCGGCAACATCGCCGCGTGCACGGGCTTCGCTGTGGTGCTACTCCCGTACCTCCGGCGCGGCGGCGAGGCGTTGGCCCACGGCTACGTGGCGATCCGCGTGCTTGAGGGGGCCGCGTATCTGATCGCTGGTGTCAGCGCCGCGTCCTTGATCACTCTGAGCGAGGAGTACGTGGCAGCCGGCTCACCAGGCGGCGGGGTCTACCAGGCCGCGCAGGCGGTCGCCGTTGGGCAGAGCACGTGGGCGTTGACCCTCCACGTCATGCCCTATGTCACGGGCGCCGTGCTGCTGTACGTCCTGCTGTACCGCACGCGGCTGGTCCCTCGCTTCATCGCCGTCTGGGGCCTGGTCGCCGTGGCACTGCTCGCGGCCTTCAACCTCATTGGCGCCGACGTGACCACGGCCGGACCGGCTGTCCTGCTGGTGGTGCCGATCGCCGTCAACGAGCTCTTCCTGGCCTGCTGGCTGATCGTGAAGGGTCTCGACCAGCGGGTGCTCGCGGCGTCGGACGCGGTGACGCCGACAGCCACCTCTGCCGCGCCCACCCTGACGTTCTCAGCCTCCTGAGTCACGATCCGGCCCGATGACGCAGGCCGGCCCCGATCAGCACGGTCGCACCGAGCCCCACCGCCTGCACCTGTCCCGTCCGCGCTCTGCGCCGGTCAGGCTGACATCCCGTCGTCCGTCTCGCCAGGGAGGGCCGTCTTCGTGTTGGCCTCCCGAGACTGCCCTCGCGCTTCCGAACGGCGACCGGCTGTCATCAAGAGCGGTGGGACCCGTCCGGGACCTTCGCCCCTGTCGATGCACCCCGTGACGGGGCTCACACTGGACAGGAGGTCACTGCCATGGCACCCGTCGACACCGCTGCCCAGGCGCCGCGTGCCGACCGGGCCGGACGGGCGCGCGAGGCGTGGGCGGACAACCTCAAGGTCGTGCTCGTCATCGGCGTGATCGTCGCGCACGTGACCATCGCCTGGACCGGCGTCGGCAGCTGGGTCTTCACCGAGGGGCCCGTGCGCGAGCCGCTGTTCAGTCTGCTCGTCCTTGCGTCCAGCGGATCCCTCTTCGGTCTCGCGCTCTTCTTCATGATCGCGGGCATGTTCACGCCGCGTTCGCTGGAGCGCAAGGGGTTGCACAGGTTCCTGATCGACCGGACGCTGCGGCTCTGCGTGCCGCTGGTGTTCTTCGTCGTCGTCCTCGCGCCGTTCGTGGAGTGGGCCGACCCCGATCGCGCCGGCTGGGAGCGAGGGTTCCTCGCATACACGGTCGAGGTGGTGTGGTGGTCGTGGCCAGTGCCGCCGGCCTGGGGCCCCACGTGGTTCCTCGCCGTGCTCCTGGTGTTTTCGGTGGTCTACGCCGTCGCTCGTCGGCTCCTCCCCCGTCGGTCCGCCCACGCACCGCTCCGCCGTCGGGACCTCGTCGCGATCGCGGCGGCCGTCGCCGTCGTGAGTTGGCTTGTGCGCGTCGAGATCCCCGTCGGCCAGGAGGTAGGCCGCCTGGCGCTGGGTCAGGCGCCCGCCTGGGTGACCGGCTTCGCCCTCGGGGTGACCGGGGCGGAGCGCGGATGGTTCGACCCGATCCCCCCGACGATCGGGCGCTGGGCGCGGCGCGTAGGGATCGCCGCGTTCGTGGCCGCGGCGGTGGTGATCGGAACGGCGGCAGTGCTCGACGCCGACCTGGAGGCGTTCGCCGGTAACGGCACCTGGCAGTCACTGATCCTCGCCGTGATCGAGGGGGCGCTCGTGGTCGCCATGCCGATCTGGCTGGTGGACCTGTTCCGTCGCCGGTTCGACCACCAGGGCCGCCTCGGCAGGGAGGCGGGGCGTGCTGCGTTCGCGGCCTTCGTCGTCCACCAGATCGTGCTGGTCGGACTGGTGCTCACCAGCCGCGCCGTGGTGGGGCCGCCTGAGGTCGAGTGGCTGACGGTCAGCGTCCTCGGGGTGCTGGCCTCCTTCGTCCTCGGGGCACTGGTGACGCGCATCCCGGTGTTGGGCAGGTATGTCTAGCTCCAGGTTCCCTCTCTGGTCCTCAGGCGCCGTCAGGGAGGCAGCGTCACGGGCCCGACAGGCTTCGTCCCAAGGTCGGTGACAGACACCGCGCCCAGGTCCACCGGGAGCAGGCGAGAACCCCGCCCGCAGAGTGGGGGCTGCACGCGCGGCGTCGCTCGGCAAGATGCGTCCGGGTGCCGCGGCGGAGGTGGCGCCGTATCGTCCATGGCATGGTTGGCGCGCCCGCTCCGGACTTCGCCGACGCTATGGCCGATGTGGCACGCGCTCTGCAGGCCGAGCAGACCCCCAGCACACCCTCCAGCGAATGGTCGACCTGGCCGTCACCACGGTTGCCGGCTGCGAGTACGCGGCAGTCTCCCTCTTCGCGCCGGACCGGATCTACACACCTGCGGCATCGCACGACATTGCTCGGCAGGTCGACCTGATCCAGTCACAGCGCGGCGGCCAGTGGTACGCGCGCATTGCGACCGCCGGTCACCCGCCGCCCCTGCTCATCCGTGGCGACCTCGCCGCCTACGTGGACCTGCCGCACGACGTGCTTCTCGGCGTCACCCCTTCCGCGGCCCGAAGGACCACCGACGTCGCCCTGCCCCCCGGCGCCACGTTGCTGCTCTAGACCGACGGCCTGGTGGAGCACCGCAACCGCTGGCTCCCGCCGAAGAAGGCGAGCAGCAGTGTCACCACGGTGACGAGGACCACGACCACGGCGCCGACCCGGCTCAACCCGCCCGCACCGCCGCGTCGGACGTTCTCGACCCGCACGGCGGGAGCCTGCGGGACGGGTGGAACGTATTCGGCGGACACGTCAGCCTCCCCTTCGGCAGAACCGGACTGCTCGGAATGATCGACGACACCACAGTGGCGTCGCGTCCCCGGCGGGCCGGATTCCTCACCCGTCTCTGGATTCAGAGTCGACGCTGAGCATTCACGCCGGGCAATTCGCGCATGGGTCAATGTGGTGTACGCCACTGGCACGCCGCGCTACTCCCCGTCCGGCGTGCCGAGCTGGCTGCGGCGGCGCTTGAGGTAGGCGGCCTCGGCGGTGTTGCCGGCCAGCTCGAGAGCGCGGTCGTAGGCCTCGCGAGCCTCCGTCCTGCGGCCCAGGCGCCGCAGGAGGTCGGCGCGGGTCGCGTGGAAGGCGTGGTAGCCCTCGAGCGGCAGGCGCTCGACGAGGGCCAGCGCGACGTCGGGCCCGTCGAGCTCGGCGACGGCGACCGCACGGTTGAGCGCGACGACCGGCGAAGGGTCGAGGCGCACCAGCCGGTCGTAGAGGGCGACGACCTGCGCCCAGTCGGTGTCGCGCGCGGCGCGGGCGTCGGTGTGGACGGCGTTGATCGCAGCCAGAAGCTGGTAGCGGCCGGGCGGCGGCCCACCCGCGGCGACGGCGACGAGGCGCTCGCGGACCAGACGATGACCCTCGTCGATCAGCTCGCGGTCCCAGGCGCTGCGGACCTGCTCGTCCAGCGTGACCAGCTCGCCCGTCGCGGAGACACGAGCGGGCCTGCGCGCCTCGGTCAGCAGCATGAGCGCCAGAAGCCCGGTCACTTCACCGCGAGCGTCCGGAAGCAGGTCGCGCACCAGACGGGTCAGCCGGATCGCCTCGGCGGTGAGCTCGCTGCGGACGGGCTCGGTCTCGGCTCCCGTGGCGAGATAGCCCTCGTTGAAGATGAGGAACAGGACCGCCAGGACGCCGTCGAGCCGTCCAGGCAGGTCCTCCGTCGTCGGGACGCGGTAGGGGATCCGGGCAGCCTTGATCTTGGCCTTCGCGCGGGTGATCCGCTGGCCCATCGTCGCCTCGTGGACCAGGAACGCCCGGGCGATCTCCGGGACGGTCAGCCCGCCGACCATCCGGAGCGTCAGCGCGACCCGAGCCTCCGGCGAGAGGGCCGGGTGGCAGCAGGTGAAGATGAGCCGGAGCCGGTCGTCGTCGATCGGCCCCCGCGGCACGGCCCGATCGTCGTCGAACAGCACGTGCGCCTCCCGATGCTTGTCGTCCCGGCGCGACTCCCTGCGGAGGCGGTCGATCCCCTTGCGGGAGGCGGTGGTCATGAGCCACGCGCCGGGGTTCGGGGGGACGCCGTCGCGCGGCCAGCGCTCGACGGCGGTCGCGAACGCCTCGGCGGCGGCATCCTCCGCGGCGTCGAGGTCGCCGAAGCGCCGGGTCAGGGCGGCGACCACGCTGGCCCACTCCCCGCGGTGGGCACGGACGATCGCCGCCTCGACCGCCGGCTCGGTCACGACTCGAGCAGCGCCCTGAAGGAGTCCTCCGTCTGGAAGGGCCGCACCTCGACCTTGCCCCGGCAGGCCTTCGAGCCCTCAGCGGCGAGCCGCAGCGCGACGTCCAGGTCAGGGGCCTCGATCACCCAGAAGCCGCCGAGGTACTCCTTGGACTCCAGGTACGGCCCGTCGGTGATCACGGGCTGGTCGCCCCGACCGTCGACGACCGTCGCCGTGGTCGCGGCCTCCAGCCCGTCGGCGAAGACGAAGTAGCCCTCGGCCACGAGCCTGTCGTTGAACGCCCCGGTGTCCTCGAACGCCTGGAGCATGTCCTCCTTGGTGGGGTAGTCGCCGAACTCGTTGCGCTCGGCGGGTCCGTAGACGGACAGCAGGTACTTGGGCATCTTCATCTCCTTCGTCGGTCAGTGCGCGAGCCACTCCTCCACGGTCGGGTCGGGGAGGAGCTGCCAACGAGCGTCGTCGGCTCCTCGTCGCCCATCCCGGTCGAGCGAGATCAGGTATCGCGCCACGTCTGACTCCTTGGTCCCGGCGACCCCGGTGGCCGCCTCTCACCCCTCCTACGAGCAGCTCCATCTCGATCCGACACCGTCACGGGAGGTTTCTCCTAAGGCAACTCATCGGCCCAGCGCTCGATCAGGGTGCTGGGTGACGGGACGGGCAGCTGGACCGGGGGCCCGTGCTCGAACTCGCACCAAACGACCTTGCCTGCGGACGTCGGGTCCGCCCCCCACCGGTCTGCCACCAGTTCGACGACGGCGAGGCCTCGGCCCCCGTGGGTCGTGGCCGAGCGCACGGTGGGCATGGCTGGACTGCCGTCGTGGACCTCGACCCGAATGGCCCCTCCCACGTGTTCCAACTGGACGTAGATGTCGGTTCGCGCATGCATGGCGGCGTTCGTCACCAACTCGGAGACGGCGAGCTCAACGGCGTCCGCGAACTGCACCAGGCCGGCGTCCTTGAGCCAGCGCATGACGGCGTGCCTCGCCTCAGCAGCGGTGCGCGGCGTCGGTTCGAAGTGCTCCCACATCGCGGAGAGGGCTCCCGGCGCGCCGACGGCAGTGCCGAGACGGCGCCGGGCGCTCTCCAGTCGGACGCCCGTGACATCCTTCGACCTCACCGTGACGGCGACCACCGCGCCGCTCGGGTCGACCACCGGCGAGATGTCGGACTCGTAGTGTCGGGGGCCGAGCACCGTCGGGAGGTCGTAGCTGACGTGGTGGGGACGCCTGGTAGCGAAGACCCGTCGGTGATGGTCGTCCCAGAGCTCCGCCACCACGGCGGGGTAGCCCATCTCCATGTTCGTGCGGCCAAGGATCTGCTGCCGGTCCAGGCCGCTGACCGCAGTGACGTCGTCGTTCACGTCGATCACACGCAGGTCACGGTCGAAGACCGCCACGAGCTCAGGCGCGCCCCGTTCGAGGGCCTCGTGCATCGCCTCCAACGTGGACGGCGAGCCGGGGGCGAGTAGCAGGCGCACCTGCGGTGCGAGGCTGTCCGGGGCGGGAGCCACTCGGACGGCGATCGCAAGTCGGGGGGTGCCTGCGAGAGGGGGGACGGGTGCCCGGCGCACGGTCGACGTCAGCGTGGCGAGATCGCAGAGACGGCCCAGACCCTCGGCCACGAACCGGTCAGGCAGCAGCGCACCGATCGGTTCTCCTTCAACCGACGGGCAGCGCCCGCCCCACAGTGCCTGCCACGCACCGTTCGCGGCCACGCACACCCAGCGGCCGTCGTCGAAGCGCAGCACCGCGGTCGGGTCAGCGTCGCCCTCCACGTCACCCACTGGCTGGCCGCCAGCCAGCGGACAGGCGGGCATGGGGCATCGGGACGTTGACGACGCGGGAGACGGCGCGATGGCGCGGTGTCATCCGGGACCTCTCCTCCTGGAACCATGCAAGAGCCGGTGTGCGTCCAAGGAGGCTACGCCGGGAGGCCCTCACGTGCTCTCCAGCGGGGCGGGACGTGTTCTGCAACGATGCTCCGGTGCCCGACGTCGCAATGGTCCTCGCTCCCAGCCGGTGGCAGCATCTCGCTGAGATGGTCACCACCGCCGCCGAGCGCCCGCGTGCCCAGGTGTACTCCCCTACCGACGGCTCGCTCGTCGGCGAGGTCCCACTCGCTGAACCCGACGACGTCGTCCTGGCGACGACGCGCGCTCGGGACGCCCAGCGCGCGTGGGCCGCGACACCGCTGCGAGCCCGACGCGCTGTCGTGCGCCGGTTCGCCGACCTCATCGTCGAGTGCGAGGCCGAGATCCTCGACCTCGTCCAGGCCGAGACCGGCAAGGCCCGGATCAGCGGCTTCGAGGAGCTGGCCGACGTCGTGGCCAATGCCGCGTACTACGTGCGCACCGCCCGGCGCCACCTACGGTCCCGGCGGCGCCGCGGCGCGATCCCGATCCTGACCCGCACCACCGAGCACCACCTACCGGTCGGGGTCGTCGGCGTCATCGCACCGTGGAACTACCCGCTCACCCTGGCCGTGTCCGACGCGGTCCCCGCCCTGCTCGCCGGGAACGCCGTCGTGCTCAAGCCCGATTCGCAGACGCCGCTGACGGCACTGCTCGTGGCGCGGCTGTTCCGCGACGCGGGCCTGCCGGACGACGTCCTGCAGGTCGTCACCGGGCCCGGCGCGGAGCTGGGGACCCCGCTGATGGACGGCGTGGACTACCTCATGTTCACCGGCTCGACGAGCACCGGGCGGCGGGTCGCCGAGCAGTGCGCCGCCCGGTTGATCGGCTTCTCCGCCGAGCTCGGCGGCAAGAACCCAATGCTCGTCCTGGACGACGCGGACGTGCAGCGCGCCGTCGAGGGGTCCGTCCAGGCCTGCTTCTCCAACGCCGGCCAGCTGTGCATCAGCATCGAGCGGATCTACGTCGCCGACGCAGTGCACGACGCCTTCCTGGCGGCGCTCGTCGACCGCGTCGAGCGGATCCGGCTCGGGACGGGTCCGGGCTGGGACGTGGAGGTGGGCTCCCTCATCGACCGTGAGCACCTCGCGCAGGTCGCCGAGCACGTCGATGACGCCGTCGCCCGCGGAGCGACGGTCCTGACCGGCGGCCGGCCCCGGCCCGACGTCGGCCCGCTGGTCTACGCACCGACCGTGCTCACCGGAGTCACCGACGAGATGACGCTCGCGCGGACCGAGACCTTCGGGCCGGTCGTGTCCGTCTACCGCGTCCACAACGACGACGAGGCCGTGACACGCGCCAACGACAGCGAGTACGGGCTCAACGCCAGTGTGTGGTCCTCCCGTCGCGGCCCCGAGGTCGCGAGGCGGCTCACCTGCGGCACCGTGACGATCAACGAGGGCTACGCCCCGGCCTGGGGCTCGCACGACGCTCCGATGGGCGGGATGGGCGACTCCGGCGCGGGTCGGCGCCACGGTCGCGAAGGCATCCTGAAGTACACCGAGACGCAGACCGTCGCCGAGCAGCGCCTGCTGCCGGTGGGGCCCTCACCGCGCCTGCGCGGCGCACGGTACGTCCGCGCGGTGACCGCCGGCGTCAAGGTGCTGCGCCGGATTCCCTGAGGAGGACGGCTGTCGCGGCGGCGCGTCCCGGCAGCTCACGCGCACGGGCCAGCCCCACGTCATGCGACCCGGCCCGCCCGGGATCGCCAGATTCACGGGTGTACGGTGCCGACCATGGGCACGTGGCGGCGCCGAGGACCCTTCCGATGCTGACCGGCGAACGGGTCGTGCTGGCGCCGATCCGAGAGGCAGACCTCCCGGCGTTCTATGCCGCACACGTGGACATCGCCAGCCGCGGAGCATACTTTCCGCTCGGCGTGGTGTCGGAGTCGGAGATCCGCTCCCGGTTCGCGCAGAACGGGCTCTGGACGCACGACGAGGGCACGCTCCTCATGTGGGACCGTGACCGGAACATCGTCGGGCACATCGAGTTCTTCGTCCCGGTCAGCTATTGGGACGCCTACGAGATCTCGTACCAGCTGTACGACGCCGGGTACGCAGGCCACGGCTATACGACCGAGGCGGTCCAGCTGCTCGTCGACTACCTCTTCGGCACCAAGAAGAAGAACCGGATTCAGCTGGTGATCGTCCCGGAGAACGCGGCGAGCCTGAGGGTTGCCGAGAAGTGCGGATTCACGTACGAGGGGCGCGTACGCGGCGCCTTCTTCAACGACGGCCGCGATCACGACGTCGACCTGTTCGGCCTTCTGCGCGACGATCCCCGACCGTGGCGCGGGACGGTCGAGTAGCCCGCTGACCTGGGAGCGGCGCGCCGCGGCCGGCGCCCGCCTAGGACCCGCTTCGCAGGATCGACGTCATCTTCTTGCCCCTTGCCAGCTCGTCGACCAGCTTGTCCAGGTAGCGGATCTTCTGCATCAGCGGATCCTCGATCTCCTCCACGCGGTGCCCGCAGATCACACCCGTGATGAGGGACGCATGCGGGTTGATCTCGGGCGCCTGCGCGAAGAAGGTCTCCAGGTCGACCTCGGCGGCAATGGCTCCCGCCAGGCCGGCTGCGTCGTAGCCCGTGAGCCAGGAGATGACCTGGTCCACCTCCTCCTTGCTGCGGCCCTTCCGCTCAGCCTTGACCACGTAGAGCGGGTAGATGCTGGCGAAGCTCGTGGCGAAGATCCGGTGTCGCGGCACGTCTGGCTCCCGGGCGGTCGTTCGGCTGTGCAGCGGCCCAGCCGCTCAGTGCAGGCTAACGGCCTCGCGTGCCTCCACCTCAGAGGCGTGAGGCGATCCACGCGAGCAGGTAGGCCCGCGAGCTGCCGTCGTCGATGGAGGTGTCCGGGAGCCGCTGCGCCTCGTCCCACGCCGTCGCGGCGTCCTCCGGCCCGGCGAGCGCCAGGTACATGAGCAGGTAGTCACCGAACTGCACGTCGTACCCGTCCGGCGCGGCCTCCGCGACCGACGCGCGGATCCGCTCCGGGTCGATCGCGAGGTAGTCGGCGAAGGGGCCCATCGGGATCAGCAGGATCCCGAGCATGGCGCTCGGCTCCGCGCTGAACCAGGTGGCGTAGTCGCGCTTGCCGCCCCAGTTGAGCGTGGCGATGGTGTGCCCGTACCCCTCGTACACGGGGTCCTCGAGGTCGAGGTCCGTCCAGTAGGTGATCGCGGCCGCCTCCGTGGACATCAGGTAGGAGGCCTGCAGCTCCAGCTCCTCCTGGCCCGACGCCCGCGCCCACAGCCCCAGGCCGTTCCAGGCGTTGACCGCCTCCGAGCTGGACTCCTGGTTGTTGCCGTCGGCGAACGGCGCGGTGCCCGACGCCCAGGAGTGACCGGCGTAGACGTCGAAGTTCCGCATCCTCGGGAACTGCTCGGACGCCGTGGCGGCGGCGATGTCCTGGGCGAGGACGTCCATCACGGGGGCGAGATCGGCGGCCAGGTCCGGGTCGTCCGCGGCGATCAGACCCGCGGCCGCCAGGTGGTAGCCGTAGTGGAAGTGGTGGTCGTTGAACTCCTCCGACCCGAACGACGGCGTGAGTCCGACGACGCCCCGCGCGGTCGGGTCGTAAGCGAAGCAGCGGAAGTCGCGCTCGGCGCAGCCCTGGGGTTCGGTCCACTCGAGCAGTGCGGTGGTGACCTCCTCGCGAAGGGGCGCCACGACGTCGTCCGCCCCGAGCTCCTCCCCCAGGGTGACGAGCGTCGCCGCCCGGTAGAGCCACTTGCCGCCGAAGTACGTGTCCGACGGTGCATCGGGGGTCGCCGCGAAATCTGCCGCGAGCTGGTCGACGATCACCGTGCGGCGTTCGTCGGCGATCGCCGAGACATCCAGCGTCCGCGCCGGCTCGCGCTGCGGGGCGAACGAGGTCAGCTGCGAGCCGGCGCACAGCTCGAGCGCGCCGTACACGCTGGGGTAGGTGCCCAGGGCGCAGTCGCGTGCGGGCTGCTCACCGGTGCGGTGATGCGGCATGGTGACGTATGCCGTGGGTTCGCCGTCGACCGTGCGGTACCCGATCGTCGTACGCGCGATCCCGTCGCCGACGCCGTAGCTCGACTCCGTGCCGGTGACCGGGCTGGCGGCCGCACGGGCCAGCACGTCCTCGGTCGCCGGGTCGGCGTCGTCGGGCAGGGCGTACCAGGTGGCCGACTCCCCCGCGGCAAGCGTCAGCGCGGCGCCGTCCAGCGCTCCCTCGGGGGCGACGACGGCCCAGGTGCGACCCTCGGACTCGACGGTCCCGTACGCGGTGCCGCCCCCACCGGGCGCCTCGGCGGTCTCGAACTGCACCTCGGTGATGAGCTCCACGTCGGCGGCGGCGGTCAGGCTCACGAAGGGTGAGCCCTGGGCGATCACGAGGCTGCCGAGCGTCTCACCTGCCTCATCGAGCAGGTCGACGGTCACGCTCGCGTCGTCGTATGCGCTCACCTGCGACCCGGCGGAGGCCACGTCGACGGTCACGGCGGGCACGTGCGGGGCCACGATCGCCTTCTCGCTGGTCACCGGCTCCGAGAGGCCCAGGGCGAACCCGGAACCCGTCAGTCCGACGCTCAGCGGCCGCGGGAAGACCGGCTGCGGCTCGTCGCCGAACACCAGTCCGCTGAACCACCGGTTGGTCGGCGGCACCAGGTCCGGTGCGAGCCGCGCCGGTGCGATGGTGCCGAGCTCCTCGGAGTGGACGGCGTCGACGAGCTCGGCGTGGTCGACATCGGGCAGCTCGGCGTCCGGTGGGCCGTCGGCGGGGCCGTCGGCGACCCCGCCCGGCGTGGCACCCTCGGAGTCCCGACCGCCGGAGTCGCCGCCGGACCGGTTGCCCAGCACGAGCGCCACCACCGCGATCAGCGCGACAACGGCGACGGACACGCCGATCGTCGTGCCACGCCTCACGCGGTCGCCCCCTGGAAGAGACCGGCGACGTAGTTCGTCGCGACGCCGACGTACCCCTTCACCGTCGCGCTGACGTCGCTGACCACACCGTCGTTCTCCAGCTCCAGCTCGGTCTCGACGGGCGCTCCCGCCGAGACCAGGCGGTCCTCGGCCTCGGCCGCCACGAGCTCCGGGGAGCGGATCACGACGATCACGCGTGACTGACCGTCCTCCTCCTCGACCGTGAGATCGGTCACGTCACCCGTGATCCTCTGCTGGTCCGGCAGCACGACGGTCGCCTGCGCGCGCGCACCGATGCGGGCGTACTGCTGGGGGGTGAGGACGTACTCGGCCTCGACGTAGACCGAACCCTCCCGCTGGACGATCGCCATCTCGGTCGACTCCTGGACGAACGTGCCGACCTCGCCCTCGAGCGCGGTCACGGTACCGGGGCCTGTCGCGCGGACGATGAGGTAGCCGTCGGGGTCGACGTCTTCGGCGACCGTCCGCGGCGGAACGATCTCTTGCGCGAGGTCGCGCCGCAGGTTGGCGGACTCGACGAGGAACATCGGGTCACCCTCCGCAACGGGGGCGTCGACCTCGACCAGCTGCTCCACCACCACGCCCGCGTACGGCGTGCCCACGGTGTAGTACTCGGCCGTGACCTGTGCCGAGCTGCTTGCGACGCGCGCCTGCGAGTCGTTGAGGTGGATGGTCGCGGCGGCCACGATCACGACCACGGTGAGGAGTCCGCCGAACAGGCGGAATCGGTTGCTCCAGGTCATCGGGTACCTCCGGTGGTGATCAGGTCTGGATGGTCGGTGTCGGGCGCGGGCTGCCCGGTATGGGCGTCCTCGGGCTCACCCGGGGCGGTCCGGATGGTCGTGGCGTGCCTCGGGCGGCGGCGTGCCGCGACGGCGGCCCGGCGACGCGCGCGGTCCGCGCGGCGCGCCGCGCGTGCCTCACGCATCGCGGTGACGACGAACGCGCCGAGGATGAGCGTGTTCGTGGCGTTCCACGCGAGGGCGAGGCTCAGCGTCCCCGCTCCGAGGTCACGCCACGCCCCCACGACCGACGTCAGGAGCAGGAACACGAAGAACAGCACCTGCGGGATCATGAAGTTGAACGGTGAGGCCGTCCGGTCGGTGCTCCCGGTCACGTGCCAACGCTGCTCGCGTCGGAGCACCGCGTTGACGAGCGCGCGGGTGTAGATCGGGAAGGAGACGGAGGCCAGCATGAGGACCTCCCACCGGAACGAGCCCAGCGTGTAGAAGGCCACCGCGATCTGCAGCACGTAGAAGCCCGCGTAGTACAGAACCCACGTCACCGGCGAGATCTGCAGGTTGATCGGCGTCAGCCCGAAGAAGATGTGCAGCGGTGGGACGAGCAGCAGCAGCAGAGGTGCGATCCCGGTCAGGTAGTGCGTGGCCGTCACCCAGTACTGGAGCCTCTGGTCGATCGTCAGCGAGCGCTTCCGCGAGAGCGGGTTGTGCGTGAGCATGATCTCGAAGCCACCGGTCGCCCAGCGCTGCTGCTGCTTGGTGTACGCCTCGACGGTCTCCGGGGTGTCACCGACGGCGAGCGTCGTCGGGATGTACACGGATCGCCAGCCCTTCTCGTGGAGCATCAGCGAGGTCCAGACGTCCTCCGACTTGGAGTACGCGTACATGCCGCCGATCTGGTCGATCGCGGCGCGGCGGAAGATCACGTTGGTCCCCACGCAGAACGCCGCGTTGAACCGGTTACGGCCGGGCTGGATGTACCGGTAGAACACGGCCTGCATGTAGCCGGCGCCGCGGGAGATCAGGTTGTGGGTGTTGCCGTACGTCTGCGGCGTCTGCACGAACGCGACGTCGGGCGTGGCGAAGAACGGGACCGTCTCGTACAGGAACGTCGGCTCGGGGACGAAGTCCGCGTCGAGGATGACGAAGTACTCGCCCTTGGCGATGCTCAGCGCGTAGTTGACGTTGCCCGCCTTCGCGCCGTTGCCGTTGGGGCGCCGCAGGTACCGGGCGCCCAGGTCGGCGGCGAGGTCGCGGACACCATCCGACCGGCCGTCGTCCAGCACCCAGGTGGCGTGCTCACCCTGAATGGCGACGGCCGCCGTCACGGTGCGGCGGATCGTCTCCAGGTCCTCGCCGTAGGTCGTGATGAACACGTCCACGGTCACGGGACGGCCGTCCAGGTACATCCGCCACCGCTCGGGCTCGTCACCGGTCTTCTCACGGAGGATCTCCGCCGTGTCGTACAGCTGGTCCTGCGCGTTGTGGAACGCGAACCCGCGCGGGTTGTGGCCGCTCGAGAGCACCGTCCACATCGCCAGCAGGGCGTGGAAGACGAGAACCGTCTCGGCCACAATCACCATGAGGTAGGGCAGCCAGTCCCCCCGGTTGGCGGGGTTGGCGAGGAACGCACCGTAGACAACGACGCCGGCGCTCGCCAGTAGCACCAGAAGCATCAGCGACGGGCTCTGCGCAGCCTCGTTCTCCGTGGTGGGCACCGGGCGGGCATGCGGGTCGCGGGCCCCGCGTGGTGTTGGCATGGGTCTGTCCACGACCTGGGACATGGGGTTGACCTCCGGGAGCGAGCGGCTCGTGGGCACTCGCGTCCGCACCCAGCGGGTTCGGGTCGACGCGAGGGAGGACGGCTTCTGCGGCGCCCGGTGACAGGTGGCCCGTGCCCGATACTTCGGGGCTTGGGCGGGCCTTCTGCGGTTGCCACGCAATCACACATCCCATGACCGCGCGCGGCGAGATCTCGATCTGGGGCAAGCCGTCACACGATGTTCACACGATGGGCGCATCAGCCCGGCGACCGCCCGCGGGCAGATGACCTCCCGCACCTCGTGCCGACGACGCACTAGCCTCGTCGGCACGAGGCCCGCGGCCACCCGGCCCGGCCCGACCGCGGACCCGAGGAGGGGCGCATGGGTGGCGAGTGGCTGGCAGACGCCGTCCTGTACGAGGTGTACCCGCAGTCGTTCGCAGACTCCAGCGGTGACGGCGTCGGCGACCTGCGGGGCGTCATCGACCACCTCGACCACATCGCCTCTCTCGGGGTCGACGCGATCTGGTTCAACCCATGCTTCGCCTCTCCCTTCGTCGACGCCGGCTACGACGTCTCCGACTACCTGCGGATCGCACCCCGCTACGGCACGAACGAGGACATGGTCGAGCTCGTCCGGCGCGCGGGCGAGCGCGGGATGCGGGTGATCCTGGACCTCGTCGTCGGGCACACGTCGATCGAGCACCCGTGGTTCCAGCGCGAGCTGCACGCCGCCGGGCCCGACCCCGAGGGCGACCGGTACGTCTGGCGCGAAGATCCGCCGGAGAAGCGGTGGGCCGTGGACATCCCCGGCACGCCCGCGTGGGTCCCCTCCCCCGGCCCTCGCAAGGGCTGGTACCTGAAGAACTTCTTCGACGAACAGCCGGCCCTGAACTTCGGTTGGATCTCGCTGCTCGACGACGAGCCGTGGCGCGATGCCGTCGACGCGCCCGGACCGCGCCGCAACCGTCAGGCGATGAGGGACATCATCGACTTCTGGCTGGCCAAGGGAGTCGCCGGCTTCCGCGTCGACATGGCCTTCTCCCTGGTGAAGGACTACGACGTCGCGCCGGGCATCGCCGCGTCGGTGGAGATCTGGCGCGAGATCCGCGCGTGGCTGGACGCGGCCTACCCCGATGCGGTGCTCATCCCGGAGGGCACCGAGCCGCGCACCGCAGGTCCGCTCGCCTTCCACGCCGACTTCGCACTCGTCATCCACGAGGCGCACGGCAGCCTCTTCGACAACCAGGGCGCGGGCGTGCTGCCCTTCCACCCGCCGCACGTCGCGTTCTTCGAGGAGGCCGGCCAGGGCAGCACCAGGTTCTTCCTGGACTCCTGGAACGCCGCCCGAGCGGCCGACCCGCAGCGTCCGATCATCATGGCCACCGCCGACCACGACTACACGCGACTGCGCTCAGGCACCCGCACCACCGAGCAGCTCGGTGCCGCGCTCACGTTCCTGTTCACGTGGGGCAACGTCCCGTGCCTGTACTACGGCGACGAGATCGGCATGCGGTACCTGCCGGACATGCCAGACGTCGAGGGTGCGGTCTGCAACCCGTCCTACAACCGCGCCGGGTGCCGCACCCCCATGCAGTGGGACGACGGGCCGAACGCCGGCTTCTCCACTGCCGACCCCTCTCACCTGTACCTGCCCGTCGACCCCGACCCTCACCGGCCCACCGTCGCTGCCCAGGACGGGGACCCGGACTCGACGCTCAACCTCGTGCGGCGACTGTCAGCCCTGCGACGCGCCACTCCGGCGCTCCAGGGGCGGGCGTCGACGCGCGTCCTGCATGGGGGCTACCCGTTCGCCTACGTGCGGGGCGAATCGCACCTCGTCGTCGTGAACCCGAGGCGGGAACCGGCGACGCTCAGCGCCCCCGAGGTGGCCAGGGCCGAGGTCCTCTGGGGATCGGGCGTCCACGCGTCCGTCGACGAGCTGCGGGTCGACGGGTTCGGTTACGGGATCCTCGCGCTGGGCCGGTGACGGCCTCCTCCTGGTGCGTCGCGGCGGGAGCCCGAAGGGCGCGAGCGGTGGGCAACGTCGGAGAGAGGTGGCACGATTCCGCAGATGCGCACCGGAGCCGTCGACGCGCAGCGCCTGCGCGACCTCGCGCGCCTGCGTCGCGTCCGTGACCGCATCGACCGGGAGTACGCACGACCGCTGGACGTCGAGACCCTCGCCCGCGGCGCGCACATGTCCGCCGGGCACCTCAGCCGCGAGTTCCGGCGCGCGTTCGGCGAGTCGCCGTACAGCTACCTGATGACCCGGCGCATCGAACGCGCGATGGCCCTGCTGCGCCGAGGGGACCTCAGCGTCACCGAGGTCTGCTTCGCGGTCGGCTGCTCCTCGCTCGGCACGTTCAGCACCCGCTTCACCGAGCTGGTCGGCGTGCCGCCCAGCACCTACAGGCGCGAGGTGTCCCGCGCGACGGCGGACCTACCGTCGTGCGTCGTCAAGCAGGTGACCCGACCCGTCAGGAATCGAGAAGCCGGACTCGCGGGGGCGCGCCTAGCGTGAACGCCATGAACCTCACCATCCACTACACCTTCCTCCCGCACACCGACCCGGAGGCCTCGCTGGCCTTCTATCGCGACACCCTCGGCTTCGAGGTGCGCAACGACGTCGGGTATGGCGACATGCGCTGGATCACCGTCGGCCCACCCGGGCAGCGAGGCACGTCGATCGTCCTGAACCCGCCGTCGGCCGACCCCGGGATCACCGAGGACGAGCGCCGGACCATCGCCGAGCTCATGGCCAAGGGCAGCTTCGGCGCCGTCGTCCTGGCCACCGACGACGTCGACGGGACCTTCGCGACGGTCGAGGCCAGCGGCGCCGAGGTGGCTCAGGAGCCCGCGGACCAGCCCTACGGTGTCCGCGACTGCGCGTTCCGCGATCCGGCGGGCAACATGGTCCGCATCCAGCAGCCGCGCTGACGGGTCGGACCCGGCTCCGCCCGCCTCTCACCACAGGGAGACACCTCCAGCATGGCCACCAGCACCGACACCGCCGCCGCCTCGAGCGCCGGGCCCGCCGCCGACAGCCACGACCTGATCCGCGTGCACGGCGCGCGGGAGAACAACCTCAAGGGTGTGAACGTCGAGATCCCGAAGCGGCGCCTGACGGCCTTCACGGGAGTCTCCGGCTCGGGCAAGAGCTCGCTGGTGTTCGACACGATCGCCGCGGAGTCCCAGCGGATGATCAACGAGACCTACAGCGCCTTCGTCCAGGGGTTCATGCCGACGCTCGCGCGGCCCGACGTCGACATCCTCGAGGGGCTGACGACGGCGATCATCGTCGACCAGGAGCGGATGGGCGCCAACGTCCGCTCGACGGTCGGAACCGTCACCGACGCCAACGCGCTGCTGCGCATCCTGTTCAGCCGGCTCGGGCAGCCGCACATCGGGTCACCGCAGGCGTACTCGTTCAACGTCCCGTCCGCCACGGGCGTCGGACAGGTCAAGGTCGACAAGGGGGTAGCCACCAAGGCCGAGAAGCGGTCCTACTCGGTCACGGGCGGCATGTGCCCGCGGTGCGAGGGCATGGGATCGGTGTCCGACATCGACATGGGCGAGCTGGTCGACGACTCCCTGTCGCTGGACGACGGCGCGATCAAGGTCCCCGGCTACACCCCCGACGGCTGGTACGTGCGCGTCTTCGGCGCGGTCGTCCCGACCGACGTCCCCGTCGGGAGGTTCACCACCAGGCAGCGGCAGGAGTTCCTCTACGGCGAACCACGCAAGGTGAAGCTCGAGAACATGAACCTCACCTACGAGGGGTTGGTGCCGAAGGTCACCAAGTCGATGCTGTCCAAGGACGTCGACGCGATGCAGCCGCACATCCGCGCGTTCGTGGAGCGGGCCGTGACGTTCCAGACCTGCCCCGAGTGCGACGGCACGAGGCTGGCCGAGGGAGCGCGGTCCTCCACGATCCACGGGGTGAGCATCGCCGACGCGTGCGCGATGCAGATCACCGACCTGGCCGCGTGGGTGCGCGGCCTGGACGAGCACGATGTCGCGCCGCTGCTGCGCGGGCTGACCCACCTGCTCGGATCGTTCGTCGAGATCGGCCTCGGCTACCTCTCTCTCGACCGGCCGTCGGGCACGCTCTCGGGCGGTGAGGCGCAGCGCACCAAGATGATCCGCCACCTCGGCTCGTCGCTCACCGACGTCACCTACGTGTTCGACGAGCCCACCATCGGGCTGCACCCGCACGACATCGCCCGGATGAACACCCTCCTGCTCCAGCTGCGCGACAAGGGCAACACCGTGCTGGTCGTCGAGCACAAGCCCGAGGCGATCGCGATCGCGGACCACGTCGTCGACCTCGGCCCGGGAGCGGGCACCGCCGGTGGCGAGGTGGTCTTCGAGGGCACGGTGGAGGGTCTGCGAGCCAGTGGCACCCTCACCGGGCGGCACCTGGACGACCGTGCCGCGCTCAAGCCGTCCGCGCGGACGTCGTCCGGCGCGCTTGAGGTGCGCGGCGCCGACCTGCACAACCTCCAGGCGGTCGACGTGGACATCCCGCTCGGCGTCCTGGTGGTGGTCACCGGCGTGGCCGGTTCGGGGAAGACCTCGCTGATCCACGGCTCGGTGTCCGGGCGGGACGGGGTGGTCACCGTCGACCAGGGCGCGATCCGGGGCTCGCGGCGGAGCAACCCGGCGACCTACACGGGCATGCTCGAACCGATCCGCAAGGCGTTCGCCAAGGCAAACGGCGTCAAGCCGGCCCTGTTCAGCGCCAACTCCGAGGGCGCGTGCCCGGTCTGCAACGGCTCCGGGGTCATCTACACCGACCTGGGCTTCATGGCCACCTTCGAGAGCACGTGCGAGGAGTGCGAGGGCAAGCGGTTCAGCGCGTCCGTGCTGGAGTACCGGCTCGCCGGCCGCGACATCAGCGAGGTGCTGGCGATGCCGGTGACCGAGGCCGAGGCCTTCTTCGGCGCCGGTGAGGCTCGCACGCCGGCCGCGCACGCGATCCTGGAGCGGCTCTCCGACGTGGGGCTCGGCTACCTCACCCTCGGCCAGCCGCTCACCACGCTGTCGGGCGGCGAGCGGCAGCGGCTCAAGCTGGCCACCCGGATGGCCGAGAAGGGCGGCGTCTACATCCTCGACGAGCCGACGAGCGGGCTGCACCTGGCGGACGTCGAGCAGCTGCTCGGCCTGCTCGACCGGCTCGTGGACAACGGCACGTCGGTGATCGTGATCGAGCACCACCAAGCCGTCATGGCGCACGCCGACTGGATCATCGACCTCGGTCCCGGCGCCGGGCACGACGGCGGCCGGATCGTCTTCCAGGGGAGACCCGCGGATCTCGTCGCCGACCGCTCCACCCTCACCGGCGAGCACCTGGCGGCGTACGTCGGCGCCTGACCAGCCGCCTCAGGGCACCGAGCCCGCGCACACCCCGGTTCACGGTCGGGTCTCACCGCCTGCCGTCGCGCCGTGCTCGTGATGTGCGGCCTGGTCACCGTGCGGATCGTGGGCGGGATCGTCGAGGAAGCCCTTCCACCCGTGCACGCTGCCGAGGCCGAACGCCTCCATGAGGTTGTCCGGTGTGCAGACGGCGGCGGGCGGACCGGACGAGACGACACGACCGCCGGTCAGCACGACGTGATCCGCGGCCCGTGCCTCCTCGAGGTCGTGCGTGGTCAGCACGACCGAGCCGCCGAGTGCCCGCTCTTCGTGGATGATCCGGTCGATCGTCTGGGCGGACACCACGTCCAGTCCGGTCAAGGGCTCGTCGAGGAGGAGCAGGCGGTGGTCCTGGACAAGTCCCTGGGCGACGTACACCCGCTGCCGCTGCCCGCCGGAGAGCTCGTGCAGATGACGACCGGCCAGGTCCGCGATCTCGAGGCGCCGCATCGCCTCCCGGACGCGCGACCGGTCGTCCGACGTGAGTCTCCGGAACCAGCCAAGACTCGGATAGCGCCCCATCGCGATGGTCTCCCGGACGGTCATCGGCGTCGTCGCCGGCACCACCATCGACTGCAGCACGTAGCTGATCTCGGAACGCGACCGGACCGGCGACCGCCCCAGCGTGGTCAACGAACCCTGGGCGACCGCCAGGAGCCCAGCCATGGCATGGAGCAGGGTCGACTTGCCCGAGCCGTTCGGCCCGATCACTGCCGTGATCCCGCCGGCAGGGACAGCGAAGGTTGAGCGGTCGACGGCCGTGTGGCCGTCATATCGCAGGACGACGTCGCTCGCCTCGACGACCGAAGGGCGATCCGCGCCGTCGCCATCCGGGGCCGGCTGGGCGAACGCCACCTCACCCGGGTGGTCCATCGCGTCCGGAACGGCCCCCGCAGCCTCGCTGTGGGCCCGCACCCGCCACCGTGCGGGCGGCCTGTGCGGCCCACGATGTCGCGCGCGCAGTCCGGCGCGGGTGCGCACCCATGCCAGCGTCACGAAGAAGCCGACGATCGGCACCATTGCCATGGTCGCGGATGCCGCCGTCCCCAGGTGGTAGCTGAGGACAAGGCCCAGCCACACCGAGACCACGGACAGCCCGGCGGCGGTCATCATCATGCGAGGAACGGTGCGCACCAGGAGGACCGCCGTCGCCGGCGGGCCGATGAGCAGACCGAAGACCAGCAAGGTGCCGACGGCCTGGAAGCTGCCGATCACAGCCGCCGCGATGAGCGCGAGCAGCGCGGCGTGCGCGAGGCCGGGTCGCATGCCGAGCAGCTCGGCCTTCTGCCGGTTGAACGCAAGGGCGAGGAACGGCCGATACATCACCACGGAGACCACGAGGACCACCGCGCCCAGCACCGCCTGCTGAACGAGGTCTGTCCGGGTGACCCCGAGCGTGTCACCGAAGAGGATGGACGTGAGGCTCCCGGTGTAGGAGTCGATGCTGGAGATGATCACGACACCCAGCGCCAGCATCCCCACGAAGAGCAACCCGATCGCGGTGTCCTCGCTCAACAGCGACTGCCGGTTGACGAGTTCGATCCCGGCCACCATGACGAGGGCGGCCACGGCGGCACCGAAGGCCGGGGGCACGTCCAGCACGACGGCGGCGGCGATTCCCGGGACGACACCGTGGACGAACGCGTCGCCGAAGAAGCTCATGCCGCGGAGGACCAGCCAGGTACCGACGACGGAGCACATCAGGCCCGCCAGGACACCACCGAGCAGCGCGCGCTGCTCGAATCCGAGCACGAAGGGCTCGATCCACCAGTCGAGGGTCACGACAGCTCCTCAGCGGCCAGCGACTGTGCGATGAGCCGCGCGTTCGTGAGCATCATCCCCGCGTAGTCCTCGGCGCCGGAACCCTCCACCCCCAGGCTCCCGACGTAGAGCTCGACGACGTCCACCTCGCCGACCTCGGCGGACAGCGCCTCGCTGAGCGCGGTGCGGTGCGCGGTGTTCGCGAAGATCGCCCGGACCCCCGCATCGCGCACCACCTCCGTGAGCGCCGCCAGCTCCTGGGAGCTGGGCTCCGCCAGGGTCGACCCACCAGGGACGACCACCCCGGCGACCTCGAATCCGTACGCCTGCGCGAAGTAACCGAAGGCGTCGTGGTCGGTCACGAGGACCCGGGAGTCGTCTGGGACGGCGTCGAGGATCGCCCGGACCTCGCCGTCGGTGACCATGAGCTCGACCGCGACCTCTTCCCCGCACGCGGCCAGGGTCTCGTCACCGGTGACCTCAGCGAGCTCGGCGCCGATCAGCGCGGCTGCGTCCGCCATGCGCGCGACGTCGAGCCACACGTGCGGGTCGAGACCGTCGTCGTGGTCGTCGTCGGCGTCGTCGTCGTGGTCGTCATCGGAGGCTTCCCCGAAGGCCCTGGGATTCACCAGGGGAGCGATCTCGAGGACGTCGGCGCCGTCCTCGCGCGCCGACTCGAGCGCCGAGGCCAGACCCTCCTCGAGCCCGAGCCCGTTGGCGATCACGAGGTCGGCCCGCACCATGTCGCGCACATCCGCCGAGGACGGAGCGTAGTCGTGCGGATCGGCGCCCACGGGGATCAGCGTCGAGACCTCCAGGTCCCCGCACGCACCGACGCGACCCGCGACGTCACCCAGGATCGTCGTCGTCGCCACGATCGAAGGTCCGTCGGAGGCGAGACCGTCGGGCGTCCCGCACGCCGCCAAGGCAAGGACCGCCGTTCCGGCAGCCGCCACCGAGCGTGCCACACGGCGCCGGTGCCGGCGTTCTTCGTCCGGCCCACGGTCGTTCCCAGCGCTCGGCGCCATCACCACTCCTCGGTCTTGATCCCCGGTCATCCGCGTTCATAATGATAATCATTATCGTCAAGGACAGCAAACACCGCAGACCAAACCGGACGGATGCCGTGGACGCGCTCACCTCAGCGACTGGAGAACGCGGGACCGAGCAGCGCCGCATGCTCCTGGAGTTCCTCTCGCGGTCCGACCGGTGCCTCAGCGCCCAGGAGATCCACGCTCAGTTGCACCGGCAAGGAAGCACCGAACGCCTGAGCCGGGGACGATCACCCGAGGGTCGAGCCACAACGTTTCGCGGGTGGGGGGCGTTGTAGGTTCGAAGGGCGAGAGGGGTTCCGGCCATGAGCCACTGGCGGACGGTTCTGGAGGCGGTGGTTCGTGACCGCCGAGCGGACCTCGTCGGCTACGCCTGTCTGTACACCTCGGACCGCGCGGCCGCGGAGGACCTTGTCCAGGAAGCGCTCGTCCGGGTGTTCAGCCGTACCCGCAACCTCACGACCGCTCCGGAGGCCGAGCAGTACGTGAGGCGCGCGATTCGTACCGCCTTCCTCGACCTCGCACGGAAGAGGCGGACGTGGCGGGGCAAGGAGCACCTCTTCGCGGAGGCCAGCGAGACCCCCGGCCCGGAGGACGCAGTGCAGGCCGGGCTCGACGTCCGCGCCGCACTCGCTGCGCTCAGTCCGCGGCAACGCGCGTGCATCGTGCTCCGCCACTTCGACGACCTCCCGGTCGCGGAGATCGCAGGGGAGCTCGGCGTCACGGCGGGCGCGGTCAAGCGCTATCTCAACGAAGGAACCGCGAAGCTCCGGGTCTCGCTTGACGTACCCGACTTCGATGACAGGACCGAGTGGATCACGGTCCCCGAGCCCGAGCAGAGGTGGCAGCGGTGAGCGACCACATGCGTGACATCCTGGCCACCTTCGCGGCCGACGAGGGTCGCGCTGCTGCGGCCAACGCCCCGGAACCACGGCTTGAGGCACGGCGCCTCGGCCGAGTGATCGCCCGCCGTCGTGCCATCCGCACCGGTGCCGCCTCTCTCGCGACCGTCGCCATCGTCGTGGGCACGCTGGTGGTCGCCAACTCCCTAGACCACTCCGACGGCCCGCTGCCGCCGACCGGGCCGACTCCCGCCCCGTCGACGTCTCCGACACCCACGACGACGCCCGCCCCCGAACCCGAGCCGACGACGGACGCGCCGGAGCCGACGTCTGCGGCGGACGCCACGCCACCGACCGAGCCCGACGCAGCCGGCCCGGTCCAGCTGCCCCCCGGCACCATCGCGACGACGCTGGTCGACAACCTGCGTCTGCGGTCACAACCCGGGGTGGGCGAGGAGTCGGCGACGCTCGCGCTCCTGACCGTGGGCACCGAGCTCCGCATCCTGCTGGGCCCTGTGCTGGAATCCGGCCACTGGTGGTTCCAGGTCACGGACCCGACGAGGGCGTTCCGCCAGGCCCAGGGCACGGGGTGGGTCGCGTCGGCCGCACCCGACGGGACCCCGTGGCTCGAGCCGTCGCCGCTGGGGTGCATGGACGTCGAGTTCCCGGTCACCGTTCCGAGCGTGGAGTCGCTCACCGAGCTGCGGTCCGAGATCGTCGGCACCTGGCACGGGTGCGTTCGCACACCGTGGGTCGCCCCGTACGAGGTCACGATCACGTTCCGCAGTGACGGGACGTACAGCTCGACGACGACGAGGCCGGGCCCCGATGGTTGGCTCCCCGCTCTCTACTACGGGACCGACGACGACTCAGCACAGAAGGTGTACACGCTCGAGTACCTCCACGACGATTCCCTGACGGGCGCCGGGCTGATCGACGTCGTCTTCGCCGTGGGCACGACCACCCACGACTCGCTGCAGAACGTCAGCCTGATGGGCGACATGCTGCAGTTCGAGTTCGTCCACCTCGGTGTCTACGGCCCGCTCACGTACCGCCTCTTCAGGGAGTAGGGAGGCCGGGCGTTACCGGCCGCCGGCGGCCTGCTCGCGCGGCTCGAGGATCACCACCGGCGTCTGCGTCGCCCGCCGCGCGGCGTACGCGTCCAGGTCTGGGTTGACCGCCGACCAGCGCTGCCACAGCCGGTCGCGTTCCTCGCCCTGCGCGGCCCGGGCAAGCACCGGGCGCGGGCGCTCCGCGGCGAGGCGCACGACGGCGTCCGGCCGTGCCTGGAGGTTGAGCCACCACGCGGGGTGCCCGTCGCTCCAGCCGTTCATCGCGAGCGTGACGAGGTCGGGGCCGTCCTCGAGGTAGCCGAGGATGACACTGCGCTCCAGACCGGACGTGCGACCGATCGTCGTCAGCCGCAGGGCACCCCACCCCCGCTTGTTCGCCGTGGTCCAGAGGAACCGCCCGCCGCTGAGCCGGTAGAGCGCGCGGTGCACCCGCCACGCCGCGCGCACGAACCAGCGCGGCGGGACCCTCAGCGCTCCGGCAGCCGCTGTGCTCATCGTGCCTCCCGTGCCGCGTGACAACGTCTCACCGTAGCGGCGGGGTCCACCGGGGCGCCCCCGGTCCCACCGACCGTAGGCCGGGCAGGCGATAGCGTGCGGGGCGGACTCCCCGGGACCGAGAGAAGACGAGGCTGACCGTGCAGCAGGCGACCGGGTCACTGGTGGCGATCGCGATCCTCATCGCCGCAGGTGCGCTGCTCGCCCGGCGCGGCCTGCTCGGCGACCGCGCGGTCGACGGGCTGAAGTGGCTCATCGTCAACCTGACGTTGCCCGTGCTGCTGCTGCGTGCCTTCCTCCAGCTCGAGCCGGACGGTCGCAACGCCGTCCTGGCCCTCGCGGTCTTCGCGGCGTGCGCCGTGATGGGCGGGCTCGGGGCCCTCCTGACCCGGGTCGCGCACCTGCCGAGGCCCGAGACGCGGCTGCTGTTCCAGGGCTTCGAGGCCGGGATGCTCGGCTATGCCCTCTTCGCGGCCCTGTACGCCGCCGGCCGGCTCCCCGCGTTCGCGGCGCTGGACATGGGCCAGGTCATCTACGTCTTCACCGTCCTGCTCGTGCAGATGGCCATCCTTGAGCAGCGTCGCGTGCGGGAGCTGGAGCCGGTCGCCCAGGGCGCGAGCGACGTCGTCGGGCAGGGCACCGCGCCTGGTGGGAAGCCCGTACATCCGGTGCACGACGGCGGCTTCACCTTCCCGTGGCGCGACGTCGCGACATCGAAGGTCCTGTGGGCGATCTTCGGCGGGCTGACGATCTCCCTGGTGGCGCCGGGCGTCGCGGCTGGGCTCGCCGGTCCGGATGGGGTCGCGGGACCGGTCTTCGACACCGTCGGCGGGCTGACCACACCGCTCGTCTGCCTGGTGATCGGCGCGTCGCTGGCGGGCGGCATCCCGCGGGACCCCGCCATCGTGAAGATCGTGGCGCTGCGCACCCTCGCGGGCCTGGGACTGGGCCTGGTGTTCGGGCTGATCATCGTCCCGGCGTTGGGGTTCTCGGAGTGGCACACGAGGGCCGCAATCATGCTGTTCGTCCTGCCGGCGCCGTTCGTGATCCCGGTGTACTACAAGCGCAACGCCGCCTTCATCGGCAGCGTGCTGACGCTGTCGACGGCCGTGTCGATCGTGCTGATCGCCATCATCGCGTTGGTCGGCACGACCGCGCCCTGAGCGGCGGCGCGGCCGGACCGGACCATATGCTGCGTCGATGACCGAGCGACCGTCGGCCGAGAACCCGCCGCCCGCGGTCACGCTCTCGCTTCCGTTCACGGGCCGCTGGGTGGCCAGGAACAGCCCCGCCCGGCGGGTGCCGAGCCACGGGACCGACCTGCTGGGGAGTCGGTACGCCATCGACCTCATCGCCGTGGACGATCGCCGCCGGACCGCGACCCGCCGCGACTGGCGCACCGTCCTGGCCACCGAACCGCCCGAGCGCTTCCGCGCCTACGGTCGGCCGATCCTCGCACCGGCCGGCGGCGTGGTCGTCGTCGCGCACGACGGCGAGGCCGACCACGTGGCGCGGCGGTCGCTGCCGGCCCTGGTCCCCTACATGGCGGGCCAGGCGGGACGACTGGAGCACGGGGTCGGCGCGATCGCCGGCAACCACGTGATCCTCGCGCTGCCCGACGGCGACGCCTTCGTCGCACTGGTGCACCTCCGGGCCGGATCGGTCCGCGTGACCGTCGGCGAGGAGGTGACGACGGGGCAGCCGCTCGCCGAGTGCGGCAACTCCGGGAACTCGACGCAGCCACACGTGCACGTGCAGGTCATGGACAGGGCTGACGTGGCCACCGCACAAGGGATCCCGATCGCGTTCCGAGACTTCCACGAGTGGCCCCGCGGAGCCCGCCGCCCCGTGCGGAGGGCGTCCGGCGTCCCCGGCGAGGGGGCGGTCGTCGAGCCTGCCTGAGACGGCCACGATCGTGGGCGCGCGGGCCGCCCCCGCACCACGGCGGCTTTCGCCGCGGTCGGGCGGTTCGATCCGAATTCACCTGCCGAACGCGCCCCCGCCGCATCGGCGACCTGGCACGATCCATCCATGGCGGGTCGAGGGGGCAGTCAGCACGCGGCAGAGCGCCCCCCCGGCACCGGACGGCGAGCGAGGGCGGTCGCGGCGGCCCTCGTCGTCGCCGCGCTGACCGCCGTCGGGCCGACGGCGAGCGCAGCGCAGGCGCCAACCCGCGCCCCGGAGCTCGCGACGCTGTCCGTCTTCCTGCCACGGGCGCAGGACCATACCGACGGGCTGCGGGTCGAGGCGACGAACAGCTATGTGGTGGACCTGGCGGCGAGCGTCGTCCGGGTGGAGCACGAGGTCACCCTGACCAACCAGGTCCCCGACCGGGTGATCGGGTCGTACCTCCGGCGGTACTACCTCGACAGCTACTCCACCCTGGTGCTCCACGGCGCGACGGACGTCCGTGCCAGCCGGGTCGGCGGTGGGGACCTCGGGGTACGGGTGGAGCCCGGCGTGAGCGGCTTCGTCGACGTGGCCGTGATCAGCCTGTCGCCGAACCTCTTCTACGGGAGCGCCCAGACCATCCAGCTCACCTACGTCCTGCCGACACAGCCCTTGAGGTCCGGCTCGGTCAGCCAGGTGAACGAGGCGTTCGCGGCCTTCCCGGTGTTCTGCGCCGCCGACCCCGGACTCGGCGATGTGAGCGTCACACTTCTCGGGAACCTCGACGTGGAGGTCGTCGGCGCCGACATGGAGCGTTCGGCCGGTGACGGCACGGTCACGTACTCCGCGACGGACATCGACGACCCCGACGCCTGGTTCGCGACGGTCATCGCCCGGGACGACGACGCTCTCGTCGAGCAGACCGTACCGTTCGGTGAGTACGACGTCCGCCTCCTTGGCTGGCCTGGCGACGCCGAGTGGTTGGGCTTCACCGGCGACCTTGCCGAACGCGGACTGCCGGTGCTCCGGACCACCATCGGGCGAGACTGGGACCCCGACCGTGACCTGACCATCGTGGAGACGACCGCTCCGTACGTCTACGGCTTCGGAGGCTGGTACGAGCACCGCCGGTCACTCATCGAGATCGGCGACGATCTGGACGCCCACGTCGCCCTGCACGAGATGGCGCACGTGTGGTTCAACGACCAGTACTTCCAGGGCCGGTGGATCAACGAGGCCTTCGCCAACGAGTACGCCGCGCTTGCCATGGCCGAGCTCGAACTCGGGCAACCGGTCCCTGAGTCGGCCTTCCCCGACCATCCAGGGGCGCTGCCGCTGAACGCCTGGGCACATCCCGACCTGGATTCCCCAGAGGCCGAGAGCCAGGAGGCCTACGGCTACAACACGTCCTGGTGGATCGCCCACCTCCTCATCGAGGAGATCGGCGTGGAACGGCTGGCCGACGTCATCGAGGCGGCGGTGGAGCGCAGGTCCCCGTACCCGGCGGAGACGACCGAGGCGACCTTGCCGGGGACGGCGGACTGGCGGACGCTGCTGGACCTGCTCGAGGAGGTCGGGGGCTCCGGCCGGGCCGAGGGCCTCTTCCGCGAGTTCGTGGTGAACCCGGCCGACGTCTCCCTGCTGGACATGCGCGCCGCGCTGCGTGAGACATACGCCGATCTGCTCGAGATCGGCGACGGATGGGCACCACCCGCTGCGCTCCGCGACGCGATGGCGGACTGGTCCTTCGAGCACGCGCGGTCGCTGATCCCCCATGTCCAGGACGTGTTCGCCCAACGCGACGCGATAGCCGCAGACCTGGCGCGAGCGAACGAGCCGCTCCCGGTCGCACTGCGCGAGGACATCGAGCGCGCACGGAACCTCGGCCAGCTGGACACCGTGCTGAAGAGCGCCGCCGAGGCGTCCAGCACCCTGGCCACGGCGGTCACCGAGCTCGGGGCCGCGGGTCCGCTGGCGAGGGTGGGGCTCCTGCTCGCGGACGCGGATGAGGACGTCCGGAGTGCCCGGGCCGCTCTGGCCGACGGCGCGTACGGCGAAGCCCAACAGGACGCCCAGGGCGCGATCGACGATGTCTCCGCCGCGACGGGCGTCGGCACCGCCATGGTCGGAGGCCTCCTCCTGGTCCTCCTGCTGGTCGCCCTCGGCGTCTGGGTGCTCCGTCGCCGACGCCGACGGGTGCCCGACGACGACGTACCGGTCGGCGGCCCAGGCCTCCCTGAGCCGGCGGGGACCTCTCCGCATCCGCTGGTGCAGGAGTCCGGCGTCCCCGGCGAGGGGGCGGTCGTCGAGCCTGCGTGAGACGGCCACGATCGTGGGCGCGCGCGGGCCGCCCGCGCACCACGGCTGTTGCGTGTCGGAACACCGACCTACCGTGGATCGCGATGCGGCCGCCTGCCGAGACGGCTGCCATGGTGAAGGAGACGAGTCATGGCACACGGAGACATCACGCACATCGACATCCCCGTCTCGGACATCGGACGGGCGACGGCGTTCTACTCCGCGATGTTCGGCTGGGACATCGCGGAGGCCCCCGGCTTCGAGGGCTACCCGATGTGGCGCGCGCCGAACGAGATCAGCGGTGGCGGCCTCGCGCCACGCTCCGACGACTTCACCCAGCCGCGCAGCTATGTCGAAGTCAACTCGATCGACGACGCGCTGTCCCGCGTGGTCGAGCTGGGCGGGAGCGTCGCGCAGCCGAAGCAGGCGATCGACGCCAACAGCTGGTGGGCGATCGTCGTCGACCCGGACGGCAACGTCGTCGGCCTGTACGAGGGTGCCCCCGAGGCCCAGTGACCCGCGGCCGAACTCCGCTCCGCGGCAGGCTTGCCCTCGGCTACTGGGGTGGGTCGACCGGTTCGGCGGGCCCCATGTCCAGCCGGAACGGCGGGTACCGGTCCGTCATCAGACCGGCGTACGCGGCGACCCGGTATATCCACCGGTTGAGCCCGACCACCAGGTCGTAGATGCCGCGCGGGTAGCGGCCGGAGAAGAGCAGCACGACCACCGCGACGAGCGCCAGGATCCCGATCAGGCCGATGTGCGTCTGGTAGCGGGTCTGGTCCTCGGTCGTGTAGCCCACCTGCGGGCCGAGCAGGAGGCTGAGCACGATGTAGTGCGGGATCGCCAGCAGCCACCACTTGACCAGCACGAGGCCGCGCGACAGCCGCTCCGGGTACTCGACGGTGAACGACGCCGGGTAGCCGGGCACCTCGTCGAGCGTGAACGGGGGGTAGGCGTCCGTGGCGAACGCGCTCGTGGAGTAGTACCCAACCCGCCAGGACCAGCGCAGCACGCCGACGTTGAAGGTGAAGATGCCGCGCGGGTACCGGCCGGTGAACAGGATCGCGAAGAACGCGATGATCGAGAGGATCACGAAGGCGATCCACAGGACGATCAGTACGAGCACGTGCGGGATGATCAGCAGCCACTTCACCAGCCAGAGCCAACGGGACAGCTGGTCGGGTGGGGTCGTCTCGAGCCGGGCCGGGTACGACGACGGCGCGATCGGTGCGGTCGACATGTCTACTCCCCTTCGGAGGTCGCCTGCACGAATGGACGCCCCATTCCTACTCCCGTCGTTGCTGCGCCCGCCAGGGACTTCCCGTGCGACGTGGCGACGCAGGGACGACGTGGCACCGGGACCGAGGATCTCCGGCTCCTGCGCCTACTCGTCGACCCACTCCAGCAGGTCCCCCGGCTGGCACTCCAGGACGCGGCACATGGCCTCCAGCGTGCTGAAGCGGACGGCCTTGGCGCGACCGTTCTTCAGCACGGCGACGTTCGCGGGCGTGAGCCCGATGCGGTCGGCGAACTCGCCCACGCTCATCTTCCGCTTGGCGAGCTCGACGTCGATGCGCACGATGATCGCCATCAGATCACCGCGTCCATGTCGGTCCGCAGAGCGGCTGCCTGCCGGAGCAACGCGCGCAGCACCACCATCAGCATGACCAGCACGCTCGCAACCAGCCCCACCCCGAAGAGGAGGATGGGCAGCCCGGGATCACGCAGCTCGGGCGTGAAGTAGAGGGTGGTCACGAGGGACCCGGAGGCGAGCAGGTAGCACAGCCATGCCGCGCTGATCGCCCACACGATCCCGTCGACACATACGAAGGCGTCCCTGCTGAAGATGCGGTCGGCCTTGACCATCGTGAGCAACTTCCACGTGCAGACGATCACCACTTGGATGGCCAGCAGCCCGAGCACCCCGAGGACCGTCAGGGGCCAGCGCAGGAACGCGAGCGCCGGCTCCTCCTGGGCCATGTAGGCGAACTGCCCGGGCAGGGACAACGTCTGCCCGACGACGAGGCCCGCGAAGAGGAGCACGAGGAGGACGCGCAGGAGCCCGACGGCCTTGTGTGTGAGGTTCATGCATCGAGTGTCATTATGAATCTGTCGATTGTCAATCGAATCGGTCTCGGGTCCCGCGTGGTGAAGGTCACCCGCACGACGTCGGGGTGGGCCCGAGTCACAGCCGACTGTCACATCTGTCGATCCCGCCTTATCGTTCTCGGACCACGGCCGCACTCGCGGCTACGGCCCAATCAGGAGGTCACATGCGCAAGTCCCTGTTCGCCGTCGGTGCACTCATCGCCCTGCTCGTCGGCCTCGCGACCCCCGCGAGTGCGATCACCGGCAACTACATGGACGACAACGAGCACCCCTTCGTCGGCCTCCTCGTGATGTACGACGACGAAGGTGAGTTCATCGGTCGCTGCTCCGGCTCACTCCTCACGCCTGACATCTTCCTGACCGCCGGGCACTGCACGGACGGCGCGGCCAGCGCGCGGGTGTACTTCCAGCAGGACGCGGGTGCGAACTACGACCCGGCGCTCGGGTACGACCCGATCACCGGGTACCCCGACGAGTGCGCCGCGGGAACCGAGGGCGTGACCTGCGCCTACGCCAGCCAGGTCTTCAACTGGGGCTTCGACGACTTCGCCGGGTTCCCGGACACCCTCGATGCGGGCCTCGTCATCCTCGACGACCCGATCCAGCTCGGCGAGTACGCGGTCCTCGCGGCACCCGCCACGCTGGACACGCTCGCCACCGAGCGCGGGCGGCAGGACCTGACCGTCACGGCGAGCGGCTACGGCCTCAGCTACAGCAGCCCAGTCCGGGTGGAGTCCTTCCGCGAGCGGCTCATGGCGAGCGCCACGATCACCAACCTCACCAGCCACAACACGGCCGGGTTCAACGTGCAGTCGACGGGCAACGGCAAGGGCCAGGGCGGCACCTGCTCCGGCGACTCGGGCGGTCCGGTCTTCCTGGGCGGGTACGAGTCCAACCTTGTCGTTGCGGTCACGTCCTTCGGGATGAACGCGTACTGCCGCGGGACCGACTTCGCCTACCGGGTGGACACCGCCGCGGCGCAGCAGTGGATCGTCGAGACCGCAGAGGCGGCGGGCGCCGACACCTCCGGCATCCAGGTGGCCACCGGCTGATCGGGCAACCGGGCCGCCTCTCCTCACAGCTCGTGCTCGGCGAGCTCCCGGAACTCGTCGGGAACCGAACCACCGCGCCTCCGAGCCGCCAGGTAGCCGACGGCGTCCCCGCCGAACCGCGTGCGGATGGCATCCATCGAGCCGTCAACCGCCCGGCGGGCAACGCCGGTCGTCGACCCGGGACGCCACGGGTCGGGCGGCGGCAGATCCAGCTCGGGCTGGATCACGCGCTGCTCGCTGAGGTTCGACACCGACACCGAGAGCAGGGTGATCTCCTGGCCGGCGTTGTCCTCGATCGCGGCCCAGACCAGCCGCTCGGCGACCTCGGTCAGGGTGAGCGTGGCCGCGACCGGCTGCGCCAGGGTGTGCGAGCGGGTCACCGACCGCATCCCGGCAAACCGCACCCGGACCGTGACGGTCCGGCCCGCGCGGTGCTTCGCCCGCATCCGGCGGGCGACGCGGTCGGACAGGTGGGCGAGCACCGCGCGCACGTCCTGGGGCTCGGGACGCCGCCGAGGCATCGCCGACTGGGCGCCGACCGACCCCGCCCGGTGCGCGGTCACGACACGACGGGGGTCGGCGTCGTGCGCCATGGCGTTGATCTTGTGCCCGACCGCGTGCCCGAGGATGCGCTCGACCGCCGAGCCGGGGGTCTGTGCCAGCTCACCGATTGTGCGGATGCCCAGGTCGGCGAGCCGTTGGGAGTTCACCGGTCCGACGCCCCAGATCAGGCCGACCGGCAGCGGATCGAGGAACTCCCGCTCGCGGCCCGGCTGCACCACGATCATCCCGTCCGGCTTGGCCACCTGGGAGGCGATCTTGGCCAGGTGTTTGGTGCGGGCGGCGCCGACGGAGATCGGGAGACCGATCTCGGTGCGGACCCGGCGCCGGATCGCCGTCCCGATCGCCTCGGCCGAGCCGAACAGGTGGGTCGCCCCCGAGACGTCGAGGAAGGCCTCGTCTATCGAGATCCGCTCGACCAGGGGCGTGACGTCGCCGAGGACCTCCATCACCCGGTCGGCGATCCGCTGGTACTCACCGAAGTGTCCGCGCACGAACCGCAGCTCGGGGCACAGCCGAGCGGCCCGCCAGCCCGGCATGCCGCCGGCGACGCCGAAAGCCTTGGCCTCGTACGACGCCGCGAGCACCACCCCGCCGGACGGACCGCCACCGACGGCGATCGGCAGGCCGCGCAGCGCGGGGTCCAGCAGCTGCTCGACCGACGCGTAGAACGCGTCGAGGTCGGCGTGCAGGATCGTGGGGCCGTCGTCGGGCACGGTCCAGGATATTCGAACGTCTGTTCGATCCGCTAGCCCTCTCGGGGTCCGCCGTCGTGCTCGGTGGGCGCGCCCCACGGCCGATGCCGCCGTCATCCTCAAGGCGTAGACGGCGGCGGAAGGTTCGATCTCGCGACCGTTACGGCCGAGGTGTCTGCCTCCGTAGGTTCGGGAGCACCAGCACACACGAGGAGAACGCACATGATCGAGGCCACGGGCCTGTCCAAGAGATACGGCTCCACAACCGCGGTGGACGACATCACGTTCACCGTCGCCCCCGGCAAGGTCACCGGGTTCCTGGGCCCCAACGGGGCCGGCAAGTCCACCACCATGCGCATGATCGTGGGACTGGACCGCCCGTCCGCAGGCACCGTGACCGTCAACGGCCGTCCCTACCGGGACCACCGCACCCCCCTGGCCGAGGTCGGCACGCTGCTCGATGCCAAGGCCATCCACACCGGCCGCAGCGCCGCCAACCACCTGTACGCGATGGCCGCCACCCACGGCATCGCCAAGGCCCGCGTCGACGAGGTCATCGAGATGACCGGCCTCCAGGGCGTCGCCCACCGACGCGCCGGCGGGTTCTCCCTCGGCATGGGACAGCGGCTGGGCATCGCCTCGGCGCTGCTCGGGGACCCGGAGACCCTCATCCTCGACGAGCCGGTCAACGGCCTGGACCCCGACGGCGTCGTGTGGGTCCGCACCCTGGTGCGCCACCTCGCGTCTGAAGGCCGGACGGTGTTCCTGTCGTCGCACCTGATGTCCGAGATGGCCCTGACCGCCGACCACATCATCGTGATCGGGCGCGGCAAGATCCTCGCCGACGCCCCCGTCGAGGAGATCATCGCGCGTGCCTCCAGCACCACCGTGCGCGTGCGCACCCCGCAGGCCGGCGCCCTGGAGTCGCTGATGCGACGCTTCGGCGCGACGGTCACCTCCAGCGAGGCGGGTGTGCTCGAGGTGCACGGCAGCTCGGCGCCCGCCATCGGCGACGCCGCCGCAGCAGCCGCGATCCCGCTGCACGAGCTCGTGCCGATGCAGGGCTCGCTCGAGGACGCCTACATGCAGCTCACCGCCGACGACGTGGAGTACCACTCCGCCGCGATCGGCACCCTCCCCCAGATGGACACCGTCCCCACCCAGCCCAGCGCGACCGCGCTGCTCACCGAAGGCGCACTCCGATGACCACCCTGGCCCCGACCGCACCCACCTCGCTCGCGCCCGTCGCTCGACCGGCCGCCCGCACCTCGCCCGCCCGTCCCATCACGTTCCCCCGGATCGTCGCGGCGGAGTGGATCAAGTTCCGCACCGTTCGCTCCACCGTCTGGACCCTCGTCGCCACCGTCGTCCTGATGGTCGGCTTCAGCGTCCTGGCCGCGTGGGGCAGCGTGATGATGCTCGAGGACCAGCCGCCCGCCGTGGGCATGAACACCGCTCAGCTGCTCAGCGCCGGCTACCAGCTGGGACAGCTGGCCGTGGCCGTCCTCGGGGTGCTGAGCATTGCCGGCGAGTACTCCACCGGGATGGTCCGCTCCTCCTTCGCGGCAGTCCCCCGCCGTCTGCCCATCCTGGGCGCCAAGGCACTCGTGCTGAGCCTCGTCGTGGCGACCGTCACCCTGATCTCGATGGCCCTGTCGTACGTCGCGACCATGCCGTTCCACGACGAGCTCGAGGCACACTTCGACCTGTCGACCGCCGAGACGTTCCGGATGACCGTGGGCCTGCCGATGTACCTCGTGGCCGTCGGGCTGCTGGCCTTCGGCGCAGGCGCCCTCCTGCGGCACACTGCGGGCGCGCTCACCGCGGTGCTGGCCACGCTGCTGGTGATCGACAACGTCATCATGCTGGTCCCGCTGCGTGCCTTCGAGCTGATCAGCCCGTTCCTCCCGTCCGCCGCCGGGCGCCGCATCCTGTTCGAGAACGAGATGCTCGCCTCGCTCGACGCCGTCGCCGACGGGGTGATCCTCACCCCCTGGCAGGGGTACGGCGTCCTCCTCGCCTGGGTCGCCGTCCTCCTCACGGTCGCCGCCCTGCTCATGCGCCGGAGGGACGCCTGAGCATCACGGCGCCACCCACGCGCGTGCACCGGCCCCCATGGTCGGTGCACGCGCGTTCCGGTCCGCGCTAGTGCTCCTCGATCGCCTGCAGGTGTTCCGGCCGAACCGCGACGGCGTTCTCGGCGAGATCCTCGTGCCGGCTGAGGTAGTTCTTCATGAACCGGCACACGGGCACGACGGCGACTCCCGCGGCCGCAGTGTCCCGCAACGCGTACGCGGCGAGCGTCGAGCCCAGGCCCTCGCCCTCGCGGGTCTCGTCGACCTCGGTGTGGACGAAGATGCGCTGCGGGCCCGCGGAGTCATCGAAGGGGCGGTAGTGCGCCGTGCCGACGACGTGGTCGTCGTCGAGCAGCTCGTAGGTGTGCGCGTCCGGGTTGTGCCTGGCGGTGATGCCGTCCGGTGTCGTCATCGGACCTCCTGGTGTCAGCCGCGCGGGCGCATGCGGGCGTTGGGCAGGGGCGGGGCGGGCAGCGGTGGCGGCTCCCCCGGTGGGAAGGTGCCGAACCGGGGCGGGCGCCTGACGGCGTCGTCGTCCGGCGCCTGGCCGTCCGGGGGCACGTCGTCGGGTGCGCCGATCTCGGCCATCCACTGGGCGCGGTACCGGACCACCTCGTCGTGGCTGCGGCCCACGAAGTTCCACCACATGATGATCTGCTCGCCGAGCGGCTCCCCGCCGATCAGCAGGGCCCGCGCGGGGCGGTCGCCCGCGGTGAGCAGCATGGTCGCGGTGCCGGTGGGCAGGTAGGCCAGCGCGTCCACGGGCAGCGCGGCGCCGTCGAGGCTGAGATTGCCGGTGTCGACCAGGAGGCCGTGCTCGAACCCGCCGTCCAGGTCGAGGCGCAGCTCGGCGCCGGGCTCGAGAAGGATCTCGGCACCCAGCAGCGGGGTGTGCGTGGGCACCGGCGAGGTGCTGCCCGCCAGGGAACCGAGGAACACGCGCAGCTCCCAGCCGGACCCGGACACCGGCTCGGGCCGGTGGTGCACCAGTCCGGGCTTCGTGTGGCGGGTGGCGTCGGGCAGCGCCAGCCACAGCTGGGCGCCGTGCAGCACCTGGGTGCCGGGGGTGGAGAACTCCGAGTGGCTGATCCCGCGGCCGGCGGTCATCAGGTTGAGCTCCCCGGGCCGCACGATCGCGTGGAAGCCTGCAGAGTCGCGGTGCTCGACCTCCCCGGTGAAGAGCCAGGTCACGGTCTGCAGGCCGGTGTGCGGGTGCCGCGGCACGTGCATGCCACCGGACTCGCGCACGCGGTCGGGCCCGTAGTGGTCGAGGAAGCACCACGCGCCGATCAGGCTGCGTCGCCGCTGCGGGAGGGTGCGCCGGACCGTCATCGCGCGCGGCCCACCGAGCGGGACATCGCGGGGGGCGAGCAGCTCGAAGCCGGCGCGCTCGCCAGCGCTCAGCAAGATCTCGGCGGGGGCGGGCTCGCGGTTGCTCACCAGGTCGATGGTAGGCGGGGAACGGTGCCACCGCCGGGCGCGGGACGAGGGCTCGGGTCCGGGGCACGCGGCGGGACGACCCGTTGCTCGGCTCCCGACCACCCGAGGGGACCTACGACTGCGCCCCACGATCGATGCCGAGGGTCGCGAGGAGGTCCTCGTGCAGCTCGAACCAGACCCGGTGACACGAGTCGATCCCGACCCCGTCCACCCACCGCCGCTCCCCGCACTCCACCCGACCGAGGGCGACGGCGAACCGCTCGGCGTAGCCGTCGAACCGGGCCAGCGCAGCGGTGAGCTGCTCGCCCAGCGGCACGAGCGCCCGGCCCAGCCGTCCGAGCTCGTCGAGCACGCGCTCGTCCCACCGCCAGTCGTCGTGCTCGTTCGCGGCCATGGGGTCCCCCGGCGCGGGACGGAGCTGCCAATCCGTGACCGCCGTCAGCAGTCGACCGTTCAGACCGACGAACGCGGCGTGGGCCTCCGCGACCGCGACCCGGGCCTCCGCCTGGTCCAGCTCGGCGGCCAGCCGTCGCTCGTTCTCCGCCCGCCCGGCCTCGGTCAGCGACCACGCCGTCGGCGTCGCGGAGGGGACCCTGGCGAGCCAGCCGTACGCCTCGAAGTCGAGCACCAGCTCCTCGACCTCGCCGAGCACCAGACGGAACCGCGACGCCGCAGCCCGCGCGTCCGCCATGCCCGTGATCCGTACCGCGTGCAGCACCAACAGCTCGGGAGGCGAGGCGGAGCCGGTCCCCGTCATGGCCCCGACCGCATGCGCATGCGGCACTGTAGCCCCGTCGCCCGGACGCCCGGCGTCGCCCTGTGCGGGTCCGACGCGCCGGTGCAAGACTCGGCCCGATCGGGAGGCACGATGCACGGCACCGAACGCACCGCGACGCCGGTCGCCGTCGTGCCCGCGAACGAGGCGTCCTGGGACGACCTCCAGAGGATCTTCGGCACGCGTGGGATCCCGGCCGGTTGCCGGTGCCAGTGGTTCAAGTACCGGGACAAGGACTTCCAGCTGGCCCCCGCCGACCAGCTCGCCGCCCGTCTCCGCGAGCAGACCCACTGCGGCGAACCCGACGCCCCCGCGACCAGCGGCCTGGTCGCCTACCTGGATGGCAAGCCCGTGGGGTGGTGCGCTGTCGAGCCACGCACGGCCTACGTGCGCCTGCTTCGGATGCGCGTCCCGTGGGCCGGGCGGACCGAGGACCGGGACGACGACGGCGTCTGGTCCGTCACGTGCTTCGTCACCCGGACGGGGTTCCGGCGTCGGGGTGTGAGCCGGGCGCTCGCCGCTGCGGCGGCGGACTTCGCCCGCGAGCGCGGCGCCCGTTCCGTCGAGGGGTACCCGATGATCACGCGGAGCGGTCAGGAGTTCACCTGGGGCGAGCTCTACGTCGGCACCCGCAGCATCTTCGCCGACGCAGGGTTTCGGGAGGTGAGCCGACCCACCCCGCGACGGGTCGTGATGCGGATCGACTTCCCGGCCGGGGGCCGCGCCTGATGCGGGTCGCGGTGCTCCGCTTCCGGGCCCTCCCCAGGTTCGTGACCTGGGAGGTGCCCGAGACCGACGAGCTGTTCGCCGACGACAGGCTGCTCATCGCCGAGCTCCGGGCCCGTGACGTCGACGCCGACTCTGTCGCATGGACCGACGCCGTGGACTGGGGCTCCTACGACCTCGCCCTCATCCGGAGCACCTGGGACTACATCGACGAGATGGAGGCGTTCTTCGCGGTCCTCGAGCGGATCGAGCGGTCGTCGTGCCACCTTGCCAACCCGCTCGACGTGGTCAGGTGGAACAGCAACAAGTCCTACCTCTCCACCCTCGCCGAGCTCGGCATCCCGACGGTCCCCACCCACCGTGCGTCCAGCCTGACGCCACGGGACTTCCAGACGATGGCTCTGGACAGCGGGTGGACCGGCGCCGTCGTCAAGCCGACCGTGGGCGTCGGCGCCGCCGACGTCCAGCTGGTCGACCCGGGTGCCCTGGCCCACGCACTCGACAGGCTGGCGGACCGCCGCTCGCTCACGGACTACCTGGTCCAGCCCCTCGTGGAGTCCGTCAGGAGCGAGGGCGAGTGGTCGTTCATCCACGTGGACGGTGCGCTCAGTCACGCGCTGCTCAAGCGGCCCGCCGCCGGGGACTACCGTGCGCACGGTATCTACGGGGGTACGGTCGACGTCGTCGAACCTCGACGCGACGATGCGGCCCAAGCGGAGGCGATGCTCGCCCGCCTCCCCTTCGACCCCCTCTATGCGCGGCTCGACCTCGTGCGACTGGACGGGCGGCTCGTCGTGATGGAGCTCGAGCTCATCGAGCCGATCCTGTACCTCGCCCTCGCGCCGCATGCGGCGGCGCGCCTCGCGGAGGCTATCGTCGCCCGCCTGCGGGACGTCGGTTAGCGCCCCCGAGGTGTCCGGCGCGCCTCCCGCTCCCCCACGATCACGACGGCGATCCCCCAGAGGACGGCGACCGCTGCCCAGACCCCGCTCGGCGCCTCCGCCGCGTCGGGCACCGCGAGGGACGCCGCGCCGATGACGAGGGCGCCCACCCCGGCGACCCACACCAGGAGCCGCCAACCCCGTGCTCGCCCGGCGGCCACGGCGGCCAGCAGCGCGATGGCAACCGCGGCGGCAGCAGCTTCGGCGAAGCGGTCGCCGCGCGCGCACTGCCCGGCGAAGCAGGAGGGACCGGCGTCGCGCGCCATCCCGAGCAGGGCCCCGGCGAACCCGACGGCGGGGACCAGCCCGAGGACGGCTAGGCCCGCCAGAGGGCGGCTGAGCCCAGCAACGGTGGGGCGCGCCACGCCCCGGCGGGGGTGCAGCGCGAGCAGGACCAGGGCCGCGACGAGCAGGACGAACCCGCCGACCGCGGGCTCGACGCGCGCCCCGACAACCCCGGCCAGGGCCAGGCACAGGCTGCCGACGAGCGCCTGATGGACCCCCGCGACATGTCGCTCGGGGTGCCGCACCTGGACGGCGAAGCCCAGCGTGATCGCCGCTCCGAGCGCGAAGAATGCCAGGTCGCCGACGGGCGTCGTCTCGGCGTACCCGGGGTCGGTGAGCCAGAGCGCGAGCGTCAGGGCGGTCACGCCGACGAACGTCAGCGCCAGGAGCACGGCCCAAGACGCCGCCCACGCCGCGAGGGCGCGACGCCTGCGGGCAAGGGGGGCGGCTGCGGACGACGGAACGGCGACCCCCATGGGGTCGGCTTCGCCACCCGGGACCGCGGCGGTCATGATCGCAGTCTAGGAGCCCGGGATCCCGCCCGGCAGGGGTCTGATCAGCGCCTCAGCACGTTGAAGGCGAACAGGTCGCCACGGTGGTAGTCCTTGGCGTAGAGCACCGGCTCCCCCGCCATCGAGTACACGGTCTCCGTAATGAGCAGCCACGGGTCGAACGACCCGAGCGAGTAGCGCGCGGCGAGCTCCTCGGGCAGGTTCACCGCTTGGATCCGGGCGGTGGAGAACGAGAGTTCGCGCCCGTGGTCGCGGAAGAGCGCAGTGATGGAGCCCGTCCAGTCCACGTGCTTCACCGGGCCGGGGATGTGCTCGCGCACCAGGGTGTCCTCGCTGAACATCAAGGGCTCGTCGTTCTCGGACCGCAACCGGGTCACCCGAATCACCTGCGCGTCGTCGGCGAGTCCGAGCGCGCTACGTTCTGCGTCGTCCGGTGCACCCTCGACGACCGACAGCACGAGCGTCTGCGGGTGACGACCGAGGCCCTCGAGCATCGTTGACGTCGCCTCGAAACGGGTGATCGGCCGGTCGACGGACGCCGCCGTGAGTGAGGTGAGGAAGCGACCGAGGCCGGGTCGTACCTCCACCAGGCCGTCGTGCTCGAGCAGCTTGAGCGCCTCCCGGGCGGTGCTGCGGCCTACCCGGAACTGCTCCACGATCTCCGGCTCGCTAGGCACCCGGTCTCCGGGCTTCATGCCCTTGGCCCGGAAATGGTCCATGAGCGCGTCGCGCAGATGCATCGACATGAGGCCGTGCTGCCCGATGATCGGGATGACACCACCCACCTGGCTGCTCATCTGCTGCTCCCCTTTACGTGCTGCATCGGGACCTGTCGGAACCCGCCATGATGCTGACAGGTCTCGGCCGCCGCCGCAGCCCCCGCTCCCATGGATCGGCCTACCGAGCTACCCCGGCCCCATGCCAGCAAGAACCCGGCGATGAAGCTGTCGCCCGCCCCCGTGGTATCCACTGGGACGATCGGCAGAGCCTCCTGGGACCACCATCGCGTGCCGTCGGACGCGATGCTTCCCGCCGCGCCGCGGGTGACCACGACCAGTCGTGCGCCGCCAGCGAGCGCCTCGTGCGCTGCGGCCCGCGCCGCGTCCTCCTCCACCCCCGTCGAGCAGAAGGCGACGTCCAGGTTGTCAAACCCCTCGGCGACCGCACAGTCCTGGCTCACGACGGCACCACGGCGCCGTAGTTCCGTCCGGATCTCCCCAGAGAACGGTGTCCACCCCACGTGCACGACGCCGCGCGCCGCCATCGCGTCCAGCTCCCCGGCCGTCGGCCGGTAGTCCGCGCACGTGCCGAAGTCCTCGCCGGACAGGTGCCGTTCGCCGCTGACCTCGACGCGAACCTGCGAGGTCGACGTCGTGCCTGGGATCTCCAAGAGGTGCTCGACCATAACGCGACGCTCCTGGAGCGCGTGACGCACCCGGGCCCCGCGATCATCGGGCCCGACCGCGCCAAAGTAGGCGACGTCCCCGCCCAGCTCTGCGATTCGCACTGCGACGTTGACGGCATTCCCGCCGACGAAGCTCAGCTCTTGCGCGCCGACGTACTCGTCGATCGTGTTGTCACCGACGGTCGCGAACCTGAATACCGCACCCGGTCCGGCCCCCGTCAGGACGCGGCCGGCGCCGACGCCCCCGTTCACTTGCCGATCCCGTCAGCCAGTCCCCGGATGAAGTACTTCTGCGACACGAAGAACAGCACGATCATGGGCACCGCCGCGATCGTCATCCCGGCGAACACCGCCGGGTAGTCGGTCACCGCCCGCGAGGACAAGGTCGCCAGCCCCACCGGAAGCGTCTTCAAGGACTCGCTACCGACAAAGATCAAGGCGAACAGGTACTCGTTCCATGCGAAGAGGACCTGCAGCACCACCGCCGAGATCAGGATCGGCTTTGACATCGGCAGGGTGACGCGCCAGAAGATCTGGGCGCGAGTCGCCCCGTCGATGAAGGCTGCCTCGTCCACGGAGACCGGTAGGTCCACCATGTATGAGCGGATCAGGAAGGTGGTGAACGGGATCCGGAACGCCGTGTACAGCACGATCAGAGCCCAGTAGGTGTCGTAGATGCCCCAGGCCTGTAACAGCTTGACCAGCGGGATGACGGCCACCGTCGGGGCGAGCATGAGCCCGCCGACGATCACCATGAGGATCGTCCGGCTGAACGGGATCGTGATCCGCGTCAGGCCGTATGCCGCCCAGGCGCTGAGCAGGGTGGTGAAGAACACGCTCGCCAACGTGACGATCGTGCTGTTGACAAAGTACGTGCCGATTCCCCGGTCGATCGCCCGGGTATAGCTGGTGAGGTCCGTCGCTGCCGGCAGGGCGAACGGGTCGCTCAGGATCTCGGTGTTGGTCTTCACCGAGCTGACGGCCATCCAGAGCATCGGGTATAGGACGACGATCACAAGACCGACGAGCGCCCCGAGCACGAGGAGCCGGCCGATGATCCGCCAGAAGCCACCCGAGTCGATGTTCACCGGGGCCTGGCTCGCGACGCTCGGTCGCGTCGAGGTCATCGTGGGTGCGCTCACCAGGTCACCCTCTTTCGGCTCGTGTAGCGGACCTGCACGATGGCCAGCGCCAGCGTGATCAGGAAGATGACGACCGCGATCGCAGCCGCATACCCGAAGTCGTTCTTGACGAAGCCGCTGCGGTACAGCCAAGTGCCGAGCACGTGGGTGGAGTTGTCCGGCCCTCCCGAGGTCATGACCATGACCTCGTTGAACACCTGGAACGCACCCGACATCGTGACGATCATCATGAGTCCGGTCATCTCCCGGATCAGGGGCACGGTGATGGAGAAGATCTGCCGGAGAGGCCCGACGCCGTCCAGGGCGGCGGCCTCGTAGATCTCGTTCGGGATCCGCTGGATCGCGACGGCGAAGAGCAGCGTCGTGTAGCCGAAGCCTTGCCACTGGCTCATCGCGATGATCGCCAGCATGGCGGTTGAGGAGTTGCCCAGCCATGCCTGCTGCAGGTGCTCGAGCCCCACGGCGTCGAGGATGCCGTTGAGCAGTCCTCCCTGTGGCTGATAGATGAAAGAGAAGAGCAGGCCGGTCACGGTCAGGGACATCGCCGACGGGAGGAAGTAGATCGACCGCAAGGCTCCTCGCCAGCGGCCGGACTTGACCTGGCTCTCGATCACCGCTGCCAGCACCAGGGAGAAGAAGACCTGGAAGACGATCGAGATCGCGGCGTACACGACGTTGTTGACCAGTGAACGCCAGAAGACAGGGTCGGCGGCCATGCGGGCGAAGTTGTCCAGTCCGACGAAGCTCTGCTCCCCGGTGAAGATGTTCAGCTCGGAGACGCTGTAGCGGAAGTTCAGCAGCAGCGGGTAGTACACGAACAGCAGGACGACGGCGAGCCCGGGCAGCACCCAGACCAGAGCCCGCCAGTGCCGACCGGCACGCCTCGCGGCGGGGCGTGGGCCCTCGTCCCGCGAGGCGTGCCGAACGAGCCCCAGCGGACCGGCCGGAGCCGCAATGGTCCGCTCGGACATCAGTGCCTAACCCTTCGCTGCTTCGGACGCGGCCTGGACGGCTGACATGACATCTTCGGCAGACCTGTCGCCGCTGATGAACCCCTGGACCCCGGAGAGCCAGGCGTCGGCCACCTCAGGAACCGTCACGGTGTCCAGCCAGATGGACATCGAGCTCGCGGACTGGAGCACGTCGATGCTCTCCCGCAGCTGTTCGGAGGAGTTCTCCTCGCTGAGCGAGCCTTCGACGGGGCTGGGGATGCCAGTCATCGAGGTCAACAGGGCGGCGTTCTCCTGGCTCACGACGAATTTCATGAAGTCGATCGCCAGCGCAGCGTTCTCCGACTGCGAGTTGATCAGGAACCCGTCCGGGGCGCCGGTCAGGGCACCGGTGTCACCGGCAGCGTCCGCAGCCACTGGGAGCTTGAAGATGCCGTAGCCGTCGGCCTCCGCCTGGCTGCCCTCGGGGACGGTAGCCCCGAACTCAAGGTTCTCCACGTAGAACATGGCTGCCTCGCCACGGGAGAACGCGTCACGCTCGGTGTAGTAGTCAGAGCCGTTCGCGTCGCTCCCGGTGACCGTGCACTCCGACAGGATCTGGCCGAACTGCTCCAGTGACTCGACATAGCCAGGGTGGTCCCAGGTGGCAGTCTCGGGGTCGAAGTCGGCGTTGAACTGCTCCACCGGCACGTTGTAGCTGTTCAGCTGCGTGATGTAGTGCAGCCCCGGCCAGCCGTCGATGTTCCCGAAGGCCATCGGGGTGATCCCCGCGTCCGACAACGCGGTGCAGGCGTCGATCAAGCCTTCGAAGTCCTCGGGCACGCCGACCTCGGCCTCGGCGAAGAGCGCCTCGTTGTAGACCATGAACTTGGCGTCGAGCGCGAACGGGATGCCGTAGTAGGTGCCGTCGTCGTTGTAGGCGTCCAGCGCGCTCGGGGCGATGGTGTCTCCCCACTCCGTGCCCGGCGCGATGACGTCGGTCAGGTCGAGGACCAACCCGTTCTCGTAGAACTGCGCGGCGTAGTCACCGGCCCAGGTGAAGTAGATGTCCGGCAGGCTCTGCGACGCGGTCAGGGTCTTGATCTTGTCCTTGTAGCCCTGGTCGGACTCCTGCTGGAGATCGACGGTCACGTCGGGGTGCAGGTCCTCGTACTCGGCTGCCATCTGCTCGAAGTAGGCCTCGAAGTCACCCGCGTAGCGGGTGATGATGCTGATGCTTCCCTCGTACTCCACGGCGGAGAGGTCGATGTCGCCTCCCGGTGCGTCACCGTCTCCTCCGCCGGCGCATCCTGCGAGCGCCAACGAGACGATGGCTCCAGTCGCCAGTGCCTTGGTGGTGTTCCTCACGTCAGATCCTTTCTTCGCACTCTCGTGCTACCGCTACGTCATTGGGCGGAATGGGTGGTCCCGATCGGTCACGTTGAACGGGACACCTGTCTGGTCGGTCCGCACCCCCCGGGCGAACGGCCACGTCGCTGCGTCAGTACGCCATCTGCTTGTAGTACCGGCGCGTCGTCAGTGGGTGGTCACGAATCACCTCCAGGTGGGCACTGACCCGCTCGAGGACCGTGGCGAGGACTACTCCGGAGATGAGGGCACGGGTTCGGTCCGAGATGCCCGGAAGGGCGAAGTCCTTGGTGTCCAGGACCTGCACCTTCTCGGTGAACCGCGGCGCGAACGCCTCGACGCGCTCCACGAGGGGCCGCGTCCCGTCCTCCCCCTTGAGGATGATCACGCTGACGCCGGGCTCGACCAGCTCGAGGGTGCCGTGGAAGAAGTCCGACGCGTGAACGGGCCGCGTTCGGATCCACTGCATCTCCTCGAGGATGCACATGCCGTAGTAGTGCGCCTGCGTCCAGCTGGACCCGGCGCCCGTCAGGATGTGGTAGCCGTCAGCGGCGATTGCAGTTGCGAGCTTGTGGGCGCCGTCGTCGAAGTCGCGCTTGACCTGGGCCAACAGGGGAGGGAGCGTCCTGAGCTCGGCCACGACGTCGTCGTAGTCGGCGATCTCCCCACGGGCCTTCATCACGGAGAGCGCGACCAGGAGCGTCTGCAGGTAGTACATCTCCGACGAGGTGTCGTCCACCACGAGTGACATGAAGTTGTGGTCCGCGAGGTTGCCCAGCGGAGTGTCAGGGTGTCCGGTGAAGGTGATCACCGTCGCGCCCGCGTTCTTGGCGTACTCCAGGGTGGTGATCGCCTCCGGCGTCGTCCCCGAGACCGAGGTCATCACGACGATCGACCCCGGGCCGAGGTTCACGTTCCCCAGCTCGATGAGCTCAGCACCCATCTCGTAGAAGACCGGGAAGGTCGACCTGGACCTCAACAGGTTGAACGCCGGCTGGCTCAGGAACATGACTCCCCCGGCGCCCAGGAAGAAGAGGTTCCTCGCCCCGTCGGCGATCAGGCCTGTGATGATCTCGTCTAGCCGAGGCTGGACGGCCAGCCCGTCGCTCTCGATGGTGATGAAGCGCTCTTCGTCGAAGTTCAGCATGGTTCCCTCTTGAGGATGCGGCCGGGATCAGGTTGTCTGACACCTGATGTCTCCCGTCTGATGTCCTGCTCATAGAACTCCGAGAAGGGGACCGTGTCAATCGGGGTCAGGTCTCGATCCGGTGACGATCGCGGCGCAGCGCGCGCGGACGGTCGTCCCTGAACCCGGCGAGGGTAACCCGTGGCACCGGGGTCCTCCCTCCCGCCGTCCCTGCGCTGCCAGGCGCCTCACAGGGGTCCGCCAGCACTGGCGCCCAGACCCGACCTGAGTCCCATGAACCGGCCCTGACCTGGTCATATGCTCGATCGACACGACACGAGCGCAAGGAGATCCCCATGAAGGTCGCAGGCAAGACCGTTGCGGTCACCGGTGGCGGCAACGGCATCGGGCGCGAGCTCGTCCTCAACCTCCTCGGCCGAGGCGCACGCGTGGCCGCGCTCGACCTGAGCGAGGCGGGGCTCAAGGAGACGGTCGAGCTGGCGGGCGACGCCGCGGACCGGCTCTCGACGCACGTCGTCGACATCACCGACCGCGAAGCCGTCGAGACACTCCCCGCGGCGATCGTCGCCGCGCACGGACAGGTCGACGGGGTCATCAACTGCGCCGGGATCATCCAGCCGTTCGTGCGCCTGAAGGACCTGGACTACGCCGCCATCGAGCGCGTGATGAACGTGAACTTCTGGGGGCTGACGTACGTCACCAAGACCTTCCTGCCGCACCTGCTCGAGCGGCCGGTGGCTCACATCGTGAACGTCTCCAGCATGGGCGGGTTCCTTCCCGTGCCCGGGCAGACGATGTACGGGGCGTCCAAGGCGGCCGTGAAGCTGCTGACCGAGGGCCTGCACTCCGAGCTGACCGGCACACCGGTGGCGGTGACCGTCGTGTTCCCCGGCGCGATCGCGACCGAGATCTCCAAGAACTCCGGCCTCGACATGCCGGCCAGGTCGGCCGACGACGGCCAGAAGTCGAGCTTCAAGGCCCTCCCGGCACCGGAGGCCGCGCGGATCATCGTCGACGCGATGGAGAAGGACGCGTTCCGCGTCACCGTCGGCAAGGACGCCACGACGATGGACCGGCTCGCCCGGCTCGCACCCAGGCGCGCCGCGGCCATGATCGCCAAGAAGATGAAGGACCTGCTCCCGGCCTGAGCTGCGGCGGCCACACCCTGATGGCGAAGCCTGCGGGCGCGTCGCGGCAATTCCAGCGACGTACCCGCAGGCTGGGCTTTACCCTTCAGGCGCGTCGTTCCCGGGGCCCGGGCACCTGTGGTGCTCCGGCGCTTCCCAGTCGTCGGCGCGCCTTGTACAGGAACGGCGTCTCGTCCCGAGACGCTTGCGGTTCGAGTCCGTACCGCGGCCGTCGGGTCGGGTTCGGTAGTTCCAGGCTCTGTGGCTTCGGCCCCGCCTCGGACCTGCTCCGACCCGGCGGTCGCCTGCGGGCCGCCGCGACACCGCTCACCGAGCACAGGAACCAGCCATGGCCCGGATCGTCGTCCAAGACTTCCAGCGCGCAGTGCTGCACGAGAACGGTGCGGCCGCGCGCCTCCTCCTGCCCGGACGCCACCGCTACCGGCGCCGGCGCAGCACGGTCGCGGTGGTCGATCTGCGACCTGCGGCGCTGCGGGTCACGGGGCAGGAGGTCCTCACCGCAGACGGGGTCACGGTTCGCGCGTCGATCGTCGCTCGCTACGCGGTGACGGATCCGGTGGCCTGGGTTCTTTCCGGCGACTCGACCACGCAGCCGACCGCCTGGCTCCACCTGGCCACCCAGCTCGCCCTGCGTGACCTCACGGGTGGACTCAGCGCCGAGGAGCTCCTCGCCTCGCGCGGGCAGGCGGGACTGGGCCTGACGCCCGCGGTCCGCGAAGCCGGGGAACGCCTCGGGGCGACCGTGGAGTCCGTCGACCTCCGGGACCTGACGTTCCCCGGGGACCTCAAGCGGACGTTCGCCGATGTGGCCGTCGCACGCCAGGAGGCAGCAGCCGCCCTTGAGCGGGCTCGTGGCGAGACCGCGACGCTCCGATCGCTGGCGAACGCGGCCCGAGTGCTGGACGGCAACCCCGCCCTGCGCGAGCTCCGCTCGCTGCTCGCGGTCGAGCGAACGAAGGGCACCGTCGTCCTCACCTCCGGTGGGTCCGACGGCGTCTCCACCCGGGCCTGAGGGCACGTCGGCCTCCGCCTGCGCGGCGGCGGACGACGTGCCCTCACCCTGTGCTGGGCACCTCCGAAGCGCCCGTCGGAGTCGTTGCCTATCGTGACGGGATGGGAGTGGACGTCCGTCCTGCCGTCGGGCGCTTCGAGGACTTCGCGCTCGTCGTGGGGACCAAGCGGGCCGATGCGCGCGGGTGCTGGTGCATGAGCTACCGCGACTCGCGGGTTCCCGACCTGGAACGGCCGGAGTACATGCGCCGGGAGTCTTCGACCGACCCTGGCCCGGGCGTCCTCGCGTACGTCGACGACGAGGCAGCCGGGTGGTGCTCGGTCGCACCGCGGAGCACCTACCGGCGCCTCATGCGCTCGCGGACCATCCCGTTCCTCGACCAGCGGGATGCGTGGAGCGTCGTCTGCTTCGTTGTGCGCCCCCCGTTCCGTGGTCGCGGACTGATGCACACCCTCCTCGACGGCGCCGTCGAGCACGCCGCGGCGCACGGCGCCGAGGTCGTCGAGGGCTACCCGGCGGACACCGACGGCAGCCGCGTCGACGTCATCTCCGGCTACGTCGGGACTGTCGCGCTGTTCGAGGCCGCCGGGTTCCACCGCGCGGCCCCCACCAGCGCGCACAGCGGACACCGCGACCGCTGGATCATGCGCCGGGAGCTGTAGGCCCACCGCACCACCCGCGGGGAGGGCCGCTCGCCGCCCCACGTAGGCTCGCCCCGTGGATTGGCTCCTGGGATCCCTCGCGTTCATTGCCGTGCTCGGGCTCGTCCTCGTCGCGCTGTGGCGGCTGGCCCAGCGCATCCGCAGTCGCGGGACCGGCGACGCGGTCATGGGCCCGTTCGACGAGATCTGGCACCCATCCGCCCACGCGAGCCGCATCGTGGTCCAGGAGCAGCTGGAGCGCCCCGCACCCAGCCCGATCCCTGGCGACCGGTAGCCCCTCCCGCCGACCGGTGCGGCGGCGGCCTCACCCGCGATCCAAGCCATCGGGATGACCGAACCGCGCAGCGGCTCGAACCCTAGACTCCACGCGTGGCGACGACGCCGCGCACGTCCGGCACGAGAAGGAGACGACCCGTGGCATCGCTGCCCATCGCCGAGGCCCAGCGAGACGTCCGCCGCACGTACGTCGGTGGGTTCTTCGGGCAGCTCGTCTCCGGTGCCCTCTGGCTCGCCGCGGCCGCGGTCGGCACATGGGGCACCACCGGCGGTGCCGTCGCGACGCTGTGGTTGGGCGGGGTACTGATCTTCCCGCTCACCACGCTGGCGCTGAAGCTCTCGGGCCGACCCGCGGCGCTACCCGCCGGCCATCCGATGGCGCCACTGGCCATGCAGATCGCGTTCACCGTGCCGTTGGGGCTGCTCGTCGCGCTGGCGCTCGCCGGCGACCGGCCCGACCTCTTCTTCCCGGCCGGAATGATCATCGTCGGGGCGCACTACCTGCCCTTCGTCTTCCTCTACGGGATGCGGCAGTTCGCGGTGCTCGCGGCGCTCCTGGTCGGTGGCGGCGTCGTGCTGGCCACGGCCGTGCCTGGGCCGTTCAGCCTAGGCGCGTGGCTGACCGGAGCGGTCCTGGTGGTCTTCGCCTTCGTGCTCCGCGCCGCCGCCCAGGGGTCCCTCGCCGACGACTGACGGTGCGCCCGTGACGGGCGACCGATCCCAGGTGCGGGATCACCCGAGGAGCCCATGACCTCCGGGCCCCCGCGAGGCAGACTGGGGGCAGGCGCCGTCCCGCAACCCCGCACCCGCGAGGTCGGCCCGCACGCAGGGACGGTCGCCCCGAGGTGGACGGAGGGGCACGATGAACGCCGAGCAGCACCAGAAGATCGCGACGGCACCAGGATTCATCGCCGCGCTCGACCAGAGCGGTGGCAGCACACCCAAGGCGCTGCGGCTGTACGGCATCGACGAGTCCGAGTACTCCGGCGAGGCCGAGATGTTCGACCTGATGCATCAGATGCGCGCCCGCATCATGACCAGTCCAGCCTTCACCGGCGATCGGATCCTGGGCGCGATCCTCTTCGAGATGACGATGGAACGTCAGGTCGAGGGCATGGGCGCCGCCGAGTACCTGTGGCAGTCCAAGCAGGTCGTCCCCTTCCTCAAGGTCGACAAGGGCCTGGCGGACGAGGCTGACGGTGCGCAGATGATGAAGCCGATCCCCGACCTGGACGACCTCCTCACCCGGGCCAAGGCGCACGGCGTCTTCGGGACCAAGATGCGCTCCGTGATCAAGCTGGCCGACCCGGCCGGGATCGGCGCGGTCGTCGCCCAGCAGTTCGGCCTCGCGCGGCACATCCTCGCGGCGGGCCTGATGCCGATCGTCGAGCCCGAGGTCGACATCCACTCCCCCGAGAAGGCCAAGGCTGAGGAGCTGCTGCGATCTGCCGTGTTCGGAGAGCTCGAGATGCTTGAGGACGACCAACAGGTGATGCTCAAGCTGACGCTGCCCGAGCAGGACGGACACCTCACGCCCTTGGTCGAGCACCCCAGAGTGCTGCGGGTCGTGGCGCTGTCGGGCGGCTACTCGCGAGAGGAGGCCAACGCCCGCCTCGCTCGCCAGCCCGGCGTGGTGGCGAGCTTCTCCCGGGCCCTGACGGAGGGCCTCAGCGCAGGGCAGAGCGCGGACGAGTTCGACGCGATTCTCGACGCCTCGATCGGCGACATCTTCGCGGCCTCGACCACCTGACGCCGCGCGGGCGGCGACGACGCGGTCCGCGCGGGAGGTCTCGGGCGGCCGGCCGGTCGCAGCGACTGCGAACCCGGGCTATCCGTCACGCCTTCTCGAGCAGTTCCCGGCGTAGGAAGGCAACGGTGCGCGCGAACGCCTCCTCGCTCGCCGTCGGGACGTAGGTGTCGCGGGACGGCTCGGCGAACCAGTGGCCCGTTCCCGGGTAGCGGTGCAGCTCAGCCTCACGGCCGGCCTCACGCAACGCCGCCTCGAGTGCGGCCACCGCCTCCTCGGGCTCGTAGTCGTCGTCCTCGGCGAAGTGCCCCAGCACGGGTGTGTGCGCCTGGCTCAGGCTCGGGTCGACGATCGTGCCGTAGTACACGACCGAGGCGACAACGGCGTCGCGGTGTGCCGGGAGCCAGAGCGCCCGAGGGGCACCCATGGAGAACCCGAGGGCCGCGATCCTCGCCCCCCGGTACCCGGTCGCGGCGGCGAGCACGTCCACCGCCGCGAGGGCGAAGTCGTCCCCGACGTCCCCGTCGAGCTCGGTTGCCAGCCGCTCGGCCTCCTCGACGGTCGTGGCCAGCCGCCCTTCGTACAGGTCAGGGGCAGCGACGGCGAACCCGGCGGCGGCCAACCGGTCGCAGTAGTCGACGACGTCGCCGTTCAGCCCCCACCACGGATGGAGGACGACGACGCCCGCGCCGGACGCCTCGGCGGGGGACGCGAGGCGCAGGGTCGTTGTCCGATCGCCGACAGTGAGGGTCTCCTGGGTCATCGCCCGACGGTAGCCCGCGACGCCGACGCCGTCGCGGCAGCGGCTCGAGGTCCCGTGCTCCCCGGGTGTGGGCGCGGCCGACCGATGACAGGCTGAGGCGATGAAGGCACTCCTCGTTCTCCTCCTGATCATCTGGCTCGCCGTGTCGCTCGCCGGAGCGCTCATCGAGGGCCTGCTCTGGCTGCTCGTGATCGGCATCGTCCTGCTGCTGGTCACGGCGGCGTGGGGATGGTTCACGTTGCGCCGGTCAGGAGGCGGCCCCAGCCGTCCACCGGCCGGCTGACCCGCCCTCACGCGATCGCGTTCGGCGTCCGCCGCGACCTACTCGAACTCCTCCGACTCGTCGTCGGTGTGGAAGAGGAGCAGGTCGTCGCCGCGTAGCTCGTCCAGGTCGGCAGTGAGCAGGTACTGCTCCCGCTCCTCCCGATCGCCGATCGCCGCCCGCTCCAGCTCACGCAGCCGGTCGACGACACCCTGCTCCGCCAGCAGGGCCTTGGCCGCTTCGAAGAGTTCGGCGCTGCCGTGCAGGAGCACGGCCTCGTCCAGGATCTTGCACGCGACCATCCGCTTGAACGTGTCGAACTGGGCCTGCTCGCGCACCGTCGCGAACCGCTTGACGACGTAGTCGATCTCCTCGCGGAACACCGGACTGTTCAGGTACCGGTGCTTCTTCTTGTGGATCGCGCCATCGAGCTGTGTGATCAGTTCCGCCGGGGCCTCGTCGTTCACGATCACGACGATGTCGAGGTCCGAGCCGTTGACCATCGCGCCCGTGCTCCGCTCTGGCCGACCGACCTCGTGCGCCATCCCGTAGACGATGTCCCCGGCCACCAGGACGCAGCAGCGGAGCTCGGGACCCGCCTCGGTAGCGAAGGGCTCGATCACGTCTCGCATGATGCTCGTCGCGAGCTCCAGCTTCCGCCGACTGACTGCGGCGATGTGCTTCTCGATCTGCTCCACCCGCCGGTCGATCGGGGCGGGGTCGGACGCGAGACCCACGACGGTGTAGGTGAGGAACTCCCGCTGGATGGACGGGGACAGCCGCGCGTACCCGTCGACCCGCCGGTCCAGCCGTACGTACCGGCGACCCACTCGACGGACATCGAGCGCTGGCGCCGAGCGGCTGTCCCGCCAGAGGGCGAACGTGTCACCGCCCAGGGCGGCGAGGATCTCGGCGCCGGTGAGCGGCCCGGATTCCTGCACGAGGGTGACGATGCTGCGCTGCACGGGGCTCCTTCCGCTACACCAAGTGCCCGGTCGTCGGGTCCCGGAAGAAGACGAGGTCCTCCACCCGCTCGCACGGCTCGTCCCGCACGTCGACGATCCGCGCCCCCCGGGCCTCGGCCTCCTCACGCCGTTCGAGCAGGTCGGCCGCGGCCGTCTCGTCCAGGACGTAGACCAGCGCGCCGCCGGACTCCACGAAGCGCTGCCCGAAGGAGATCGGCACGGTGCAGGTGACCTCGCCCAGCACCGACTCGCACACCGGTCCCGTCTTCCGCGCGCCGTTGGCGAGCACGACGACGGTCCTCGCCCGGAACACCAGCTCGGCACCCATGGTGACCGCGTAGCGCGGGCTGTCCTCGACGGAGGCGAAATGGCCGTCCGCCACGGCGTTCTCGACCGTGCTGTCGTCCACCCGCACCAGCAGCATCGGGGCGGCGTCGAACGGTATGCCGGACTCATGGAACGCCACGTGACCGCGCCCGCCCACTCCGACCACGTGCAGGTCGATGCCACCGTACGAGGCGATCTTCGCCTCGTACGGGTCGAGGATCTCGGACTTGATCCGGCCGAGGACGCCCTCGGCACCCGCCTTGATCACGACGGCCTTGCCCTTGTCCGCCCCGACGATCTCGTAGCTGTCGGGCTGAGCGCCGAGCGCCTCGATCAGCGCGGCCTGCTCCACCACCGTTGCCCACGGGACGTTGGTCTCCCGGAACTTGCGCGCCAGCAGGGCGAAGAGCTCCGCCACCATGAACGTGCTGAAGGACTCCCGGTGCAGGGTCCGCTGCTGGGCGTTCTCGCCGGGGAGGCCGACGTACTCGTCGAGGTTGAACGAGCGCACCCGCCCGGCGTCGATCCGGCCGGCGTTGAACGCCTTCGCGAGATGTTTGTAGAGCCCGGTCGGCGTGTTCCCCGTGGCCAGCCCCAGGACGTACTCGTCCTTCACGGACTGCCGGTGCTTGATGTCGGCCTCGACGACGTCGGCCGCGACCTTGCTCATCTGGTCGAAGTCGCGGGTGACGTAGATGGTCAGGGGCATCGACGTCAGCCGAGCACGGTCCGCACGACGTCTGCGACGTCCCGGGCGTGCCTCTCGGTGAGCTCTGGGGTCGGGCCCTCGACCATGACCCGGCACATGTTCTGGGTGCCCGAGTACCGCACCAGCACCCGGCCCTCGCCGGCGAGCGCCGTCTCGGCCTCCGCGATCGCGTCCATGATCTCGGGGACGCTGCTGATCTCGGGCTTGCGGGTCACGTCCACGTTGATCAGCTTCTGCGGGAGGACCGTCATCAGCGTGGCGAGCTCCGACAGCGGCCGCTCGGCCCGGAGCACTGCAGCCACGAGCTGCAGGGCCGTGAGGATCCCGTCGCCGGTGGAGTGCTTGCGCAGGAAGATGATGTGGCCGGAGTCCTCCCCGCCGATCACGGCGTTGAGCCGCCGCATCTCCTCCAGCACGTACCGGTCGCCCACCTTCGCCGCATGGTTGGTCAAACCCAGCTCACGGCACGCCAGCGTGAGGCCGAGATTGCTCATCACAGTGCTCACCAGGGTGTCCCCCACGAGGAGGCCGTCCTTCTTCAGCTGGTTGGCGCAGATGAGCAGGATCTGGTCACCGGTGATCTCCTGGCCCTTCTCGTCGACGGCGATCAGCCGGTCGCCGTCGCCGTCGAACGCCAGCCCGATCATCGAGCCGGTCTCCAGGACCACCCGGCGCAGCTCCTCGGTGTGCTGGGATCCGCAGTTGTCGTTGATGTTCAGGCCGTCGGGCTCGTTGTTGATCACCGTCAGCTCGGCACCGAGTTCGGAGAACACGGCCGGCGCCACCTTGTAGGTGGCCCCGTTGCCGACATCCATGGCGATCTTGATGCCCTCGAGGGAGATCCGCCGGGGGAAGGTGTTCTTCAGGAAAACCGTGTAGCGGCCCATCGCATCGACCAGTCGGTGCGCGCGGCCCATGCCGTGCGCGGGCGGCACCCGCTCGGCCAGGGTCCCGCCGAGCACGAGCTCCTCGATCTCCGCCTCCTGCTCGTCGGAGAGCTTGAACCCGGAGCCGGAGAAGACCTTGATCCCGTTGTCCTGGTAGGGGTTGTGCGAGGCCGAGACCACGAATCCGGCGTCGGCCCGCATGCTCTCGGTGATGTAGGCGATGCCGGGGGTGGGCAGCACGCCCACCATCTCGGCGTTGCCGCCCATCGACGTGATGCCTGCCTCGAGCGCGCTCTCCAGCATGTAGCCGGAGATCCGGGTGTCCTTGCCGATGACCACCCGGGTGGTGTGGTTCTCCTTCTTCAGGACGTGGGTGACTGCCTGACCCACGGCGAAGGCCATCGCCGCATCCATGGGATAGCGATTGGCCTCACCTCGAATCCCGTCTGTTCCGAAGAGCTTTCCCATGAGGGCCTTCCTGTTCGGTGATGGTCGTCGGCCGGTCACCCGGCGGCGAACATCCGCATGGACGGCACGAGCGACCCGGCTCGTGCGCAGAGGTCGTCGACGATCTGCTGAAGCCAGCGGGTCCCGGCGGCGGTGACCTCCGCCGGGGCCCTCTGGACGGACGTGATGTAGTGGCTCGTGTGGTCGAGGCCGCGCCAGGCGGTCAGGAACTCGTCGCCCGCCGGGAGATCGGGTGCCTCGAAGACCGCGATGACCTCGCCGATGCGTTCCCTCAGCTCCGCGCGGCCCTCGTCGTCGGGCGACACGTTCGCGACCATCGCGGCGAGCCGCTTGGCCCGCTCGGACCGGGCCGACGCCAGGACCTCGAGCGCACCGGAGTACACCAGCGGACCGAGGTCCTGCGCCTCGAAGAACGGGCGCCGGACCTGCCGGTACCACTCCTCCAGTGCGACCAGGCCGGCCAGGTAGACGAGGTTGTGCTCGACGAGCCGGGACAGCCGCCGGTACGCACGCGGGGTGAGGGAGCGCTTCACCCCCGGCAGCGCCTTGCCCATCACGAGCATTCCGTCCTCCGCGACGTCGTCGCGCAGCACCGATCCCGCAGCCACCACCGTGCCGTACCCGGTGCTCACCGGCCCGACCGCGCCCCCTTGGCCGCCGAGGAAGATCGGGGGCTGGTTGAGCATGACGCCGCGCGGCACGTCCCCGAACAGCGAGGCGGTCGCCTTGTCGCCGTCGGGCGTGAAGTTGAAGTGGATGTACGACGAACCGACCTCGCCGTGCTCCTTGCGGCTGGTGCCGCCGGCCATCAGGACGTCGCAGAAGTTGATGATCGACCCGAGCGTGACGAAGGGGAACAGGATCGTCTGCTTCAGGCCGACGCAGTGGGCGCCGCTGGCCTCCTCCTCAAGCAGGGTCCCTTCGCGCACCTGCGCGCCCAGCCCCATGCTGGACCCCTCCAGGAAGACCGACCTCGAGAAGTAGCCGCCCTTGAGCGCGACCGAGGGCCCCAGACGACAGCTGTCGATCGTGACCGGCGCCTCGGCCCCGAGCGTGACGCCCGCGGAGATGACCGTCGAGGCACCGTAGATGCGGCAGCCCGGGTAGATCGTCACGCCCTGCCCCGAGATGCGATCCAGGTCGACCTCCGGGCCGATGTCCAGGGTGCTGGGGTTGGGGATCGCGACGCCCTTGCGGAGCAGCTCCACGATCGCCTCATGAGCTCTGGGCTGCAGGTCCACGCTCGTTTGCTCACCCTCTCCCACACGGGGGCACCCTGCCGCGAGGGCCGGACGCCAGACACACAAGACCGAGCAGGAGACTACCGGTTACGCCGCCGACGACCCGTTGCGGAGATACCCGGGGACCGCGTCCGCACGGAGCGGTCTGCCGAGGAGGTAGCCCTGGGCCTGGTCGCACCCGATCAGGGTGACGAGGTCGAGCTGCTCGCGCGTCTCGACGCCCTCGACGACGGTGGTCGCGCCGATGGCCCGGGCGAGCTGGACGATGAAGGCGAACATCGACCGGTCGCTCGGCAGGCGGCTGGTGAACGACTGGTCGATCTTCAGCACGTCGACGGGCAGGTCCCGCAGGTATGCGAGAGAGCTGTAGCCGGTGCCGAAGTCGTCGACCGCGACGCTGACCCCCAGCTCGCGCAGCTCGGCGAGCCGACGGAGGCTCGCCTCGACGTCGAGCATGAGGATGCTCTCGGTGATCTCCAGCTGAAGGGCCGAGGCGGGGAGGCCGACGTCATCCAGCACCTCCGCCACGAGGCCGACGCACCGAGCCTCGGCCAGCTGGAGCGCTGACATGTTGACCGAGACGGCCAACGGCAGGCCGCTGTCCGCGCGCCACTGACGGACCTCCGCGCAGGCGGTGCGCAGCACCTGCTCCCCGAGGTCGTGGATCAGGCCCAGGTCCTCGGCCATCGGGATGAATGCGACCGGGGGCACGTCCCCGTGGCCGGGACGATGCCAACGCGCGAGCGCCTCCACCCCGACGACGCCGCCATGCCCGGGTGCCCCGGTAGCGAGCCGGACCACGGGCTGGTAGGCCACCGTGATCTCGCCGCCGGCGACCCCCGCCCGCAAGGCCGTGTGGGACTCGAGCCGCTCGTCGGCGCTGCGCCTCAGCCGCGCGTCGAACAGGGCCACCTGGTCGCGGCCTGCGTCCTTGGCCTGGTACATGGCGACATCGGCATCGCGCAGCAGGCCCTCCACGTCCGTGGCACCCGGCGCGCACACGGCAACCCCGACGGACATCGTGGACGTGATCAACCGATCCCCGACCTGGATGGGTTCACGGAGCACCGCGCAGACGCGCTCGCCGATGGCCCTGGCCTCTGCCGCGTCGGCCACCCTGGTGGCGAGCAGGGCGAACTCGTCACCACCCAGCCGGGCCACGGTGTCACCACCGCGCACCACGCCGCTCAGCCGCTGGGCGGCCGCGCGCAGCAGCGCGTCGCCGGCCGCGTGCCCGAGGGAGTCGTTGACCATCTTGAACCGGTCGACGTCGCAGAACAGGACCGCCACCGGCCGACCGCTGCGCTCGGCCTGCGCCAGGGCGACCTCGAGCCGGTCGGCGAACAGGATGCGGTTGGGCAGGCCGGTCAGCGCGTCGTGAGTCGCGGAGTGGCTCAACGCTCGCGCGGCCTCCCGCTGCTCCGTCACGTCGATCACCACGCCGCCCACCCCGAGCAGCAGGGGACCGCTGCGCACCGGGAAGTAGCTCGAGGTCCACACCCGGTCACCGGAGGTGAGCTCGATGTCGTGCACAGGTTCGCCCGTCGTCAGCACCCGTCGCACGTTGCGCGGCACGGCGGGAGGAACGTTGGGCACCTCGTCGAGGCCGCGGCCCTCGTGCTGTACGACCGGGAGCCCGGAGAGCTCCGCCAGCGTGGCGTTGAGCCAGCGGTAGCGCAGGTCGGTGTCCCAGTGCCCGAGCCCCACGGGGGTGGCGTCGACGAACGTGTGCAGCACGGCGAGCGCGCCGTCCCGGTCGGTGACCGCGTCGCGGAAGGCGGTCGCGGACGTGTGCACGAACACGGCGATGAGTGCGAGCGAGACGGCCCGGAGCAGCGCGACGGGCAACGGTCCGTCCGCTGCGTCCAGCGGGACGAGCAGCAGGTAGGCGGCGGGCACCACGAAGGCGACCAGGCGGCCGACCTTCCGCGGCAGCATCAGCGGGTGCACGGCGACGACGACGAAGTACCAGAGCAGGAAGTAGCCGCTGCCCTCCTCGCGCAGTGCCATGAGCAGGAACCCGAGCATGACGATGACGCCGAGCCGCACGGACACGGCGAAGGTCGAGCGCCACCCCAGCAGGCCGGCGACCCCCAGCACGACGAGGACGAGTGCGGCCAGCAGCATGGTGGGCAGCGCCCGCTCGGACGTCACCAGCTGCACGGCGATGCCGTGTCCCGCGAGGGCCAGGCAGGTCAACGGTTCGAGCATGCGCAGACGGTGCGGGACGGTCGGTCCGGTGCTGTCGGCGGACGACGCCTCGGCGTCGGTCCCGGCGCGGCGGCCGGGCGCGGCCAGATCGACGCGGGGATCCCCCACGCCGCCGACCTGCCCCGGAGCGGCCATTGCGACGAGGCTAGCGGTCAGCAGGGGCCAGACCCAGACAATCACCGAATTTCCACCCGGTCAGCCGGAGGAAACCCCTGGCCGCGCGACCGGGCAGTGATCACCCCGGCGAGGGGATCAAAGGCCCTTCGACGTGCCACCTGTCCGTGCCACGATGGGGCCCGTGCGACACGATCCGTGGCGTCGAACCGCCGCTCAGCGGGCCCCGACCATCCCTCGGCCACTCGCTGCACGTCGAACGGGTCGATGACGCCACGTTGCTGACGCGGCGGCAGCCTCGTTGGCAGGATGAACCCCTCCGACCACTGGTGACACCATGACGACTGACCTGGCCTCCGAACGACCCCCGGCCGCTGAGGCCTCCGGCGACGTGCTCGTCGTCCGCGACCTCGTCCGACGCTTCGGTGACCTGACCGCCGTCGACGGCGTGTCCTTCCGCATCGCCCCGGGCGAGACGTACGGGCTGCTCGGGCCCAACGGTGCCGGCAAGACGACTGCCATCAAGTGCATCACCGGGCTCATCTCCTCCGATGCGGGAAGCGCGACGGTCCTGGGCGAACGGGTCGGCCCGCACCAGGTCCACGTGAAGCGGCACATCGGCCTGGTCCCGCAGGACCTGGCGATCTACCCGGAGCTGTCCGGTCGGGAGAACCTGATGTTCTTCGGTCGGCTGCAGCACATGGGGGGTAAGGAGCTCAGCTCCCGGGTCAACGAGGTGCTGGAGCTCATCGGGCTCGCCGACCGGGCGAAGGACGCCACCAAGAAGTACTCGGGCGGCATGAAGCGCCGACTGAACATCGGGGTCGGGCTGCTGCACCGTCCCACTCTGCTGATCCTCGACGAGCCGACGGTGGGCGTCGACCCGCAGTCCCGCAACGCGATCCTGGAGTCGGTGGAGACCCTGTCCCACGAGGGCATGGCAGTGCTCTACACGACGCACTACATGGAAGAGGCCGAGCGGCTCTGCGACCGGATCGCGATCATCGACTCGGGCAGGATCCAGGCCGAGGGGACGCGGGCGGAGCTGCTGAGGCTGACCGGAGAGGTCGACCAGATCACCCTCGTCGGCTTCGGTGACCTGACCGCCGCCGCGGTCGCCGTGCGCAAGGTGCCGGCCGTGCAGGACGTCAACGCGGACCGCCACTCGATCGTCCTCACGGTCAAGGAGGCACCCACGGCGGTCGCCGCCATCGTCACCGCGGCGACAGGCGCCGGGATGAACCTGGAGGACGTGGAGATCTCCCGCCCGAACCTCGAGTCCGTGTTCCTCCGGCTCACCGGGAAGGCCCTGCGGGACTGACATGCGCCAGCTGTGGATCATGACCGCGTCCGACCTGCGGCAGCGGATCAGGGACAAGTCCGTGATCATCTTCGCCCTCGTGGTGCCCCTCGCACTGATGTTTGTGTTCAACCTGGCGCTGGGTGGGCTGGAGGACCTGGAGCTCGGCTCCGTGGACGTCGCCGTCGCCGTGCCGGCCGACGACCCGCTCGCCAACCAGCTCGTCGACTCGGCCCTCGGCACCGGCGTGGTGGACGTGAACCGGCGGGACGCCGCACCCGACGAGATCCGGGACCTCGTCGACGCCGGGGAGGTGAGCCTGGGGATCATCGTGCCCGACGGCTTCGGCGAGCTCGCGACGTCGGGCCAGGAGGTCGTCGTCGACGTGGTCGAAGGTGACGCGACCGGCCTGGAGACCGGCGTGGTCATCACCGTGCTACGCGCGGTCCTCGATCAGTTCGCGGCCGGCACCGAGGCCGCCACGGCTGGCGCGGTCCTCGACCTCCCGCACGAGGAGCTCGAGGCCATCGCGCAGCGCGCTGCCACCGCCGGGCCGCGCGTGGACCTGACCGAGGGTGAGGCATCCAACGAGCAGCTCAACCTCTCGGCGAGCCTGGTCGCGGGCCAGGCGGGGCTCTTCCTCCTCTTCACGGTGGGGTTCGGTGTGCTCGGGCTGCTCGCCGAGCGTGAGCAGGGCACGTTGGCCCGGCTCCAGTCGATGCCCATGCCGCCGGGACGGATCGTCGCCGCCAAGGCGATGGTGAGCTACATCCTCGGGGTCGTCGCCACCGGCGTCCTGCTGACCCTCGGGAGCATGTTCTTCGGGATCGACTTCGGCTCGCCGCTGGCCATCGGCGTCCTCGTGCTCTCGGTGGTGGCGGCAGCCGTCTCGTTGATGTTCATCATCGCTCGGGTGGCGCGCACCGCCGAGCAGGCGAACGTCTCCCAGGCGATCCTGGCCATGGTGCTCGGCATGACCGCCGGCGCGTTCTTCCCGATCAACGCCACCGGGTGGGTCGGTGAGCTCATGGACCTCAACCCGATCGCCGCCTTCATGCGCGGGCTGGGGATCACGCACGGGGGTGGGGGCGTGGGCGACATCGGTGTGCAGGTGCTCATCATGCTGGCCTTCGCCGCGCTCGTGGGCCTCGCCTCCCGACTGGTTCCCGACCGCGGAGGAGAGTCATGAGGACCACCCTGGCGATCGCCGTCGTCGAGCTCCGCCGGTTCCTCGCGGACCGCTCGAACATCTTCTTCACGTTCATCTTCCCGCTGCTGCTCGTGCTCATGATCGGGCTGCAGTTCAGCGGCGGCGGCGCCGGGCAGATCGCCCTCACGGGCGCTCCGAGCGAGCTGCGCACGGCTCTCGTCACCCAGCTCGAGGACACCGGCGCCGAGGTGACGGTCACCGACGCGGACGGCATGCGCGAGCTCGTGGCGCGTGGCCGCGCGGACGCAGGCGTGCTCATCGGTGATCAGGCCGCTGACGCGTACGACGACGGCGCCGACCTCACCATCCAGGTCATCGGGGGCAACCGCGCCCAGTCGCAGGCGATGGAGCAGAGGGTGCGCGCGGCGGCGGACGCCGTCGCGGCCGAGCTGGGGAAGGTCGCGGCCCTGACGGCCGCCGGCGCCGATCCAGAGGCCGCCCGCGGTGCCCTCGACCTCGCCGCAACCCTCGTCGAGCCGCCACGGCTCGAGGTGACCAACGTCTCGGAGATCGCCCAGGAGTTCTCCGGGCTCGGCCAGTACGACTACGGCGCCGCCTCCCAGCTACTTCTGTTCGTGTTCCTCATCTCGCTCGCCGGCTCGGCGACACTGATCGAGGCCCGCAAGCACGGTGTCACCGCGCGGATGCTGGCCTCGCCGGTGTCGACGACCCAGGCGATCGCCGGCCAGGCGACCGGCCGCCTGACCATCGCAGCCTTCCAGGGTGCCTACATCATGGTCGCGACGACCCTTCTGTTCGGCGTCGACTGGGGCAACATCGCGCTGGCCGCCCTGGTGATGGTCGTGTTCGCGCTCGTGGCGGCCGGAGCCGCGATGGTGCTCGGGTCCAGCATCGACAACGCCGCCGCCGCGGGCGGCGCGGGCGTCGGGCTCGCCCTGGTGATCGCGGCGCTGGGCGGAGGGATGTTCCCGCTGGAGCTGTTCCCGGACTTCCTGCGGACCGTCTCCAAGTTCACGCCGCACGCGTGGGCCTACGAGGCCCTTGCGCAGGTGCAGCGCCACGACGGGACGCTCGTCGACATCCTGCCGCAGCTCGGTGTCCTGCTGGGCTTCGCTGCGGTCCTGCTGGCCGCGGGGGCCTGGGCGCTGCGTCGTAGCCTCGCCCGCGCGATCTGATCGACCGCACGCGACAACACCCGGCCGGGCCTGCCTGGCCGCCGCGGCAGACGCCCCCGCCGCGTGCGTGTCATCATCGCCCGATGGTCGCCACACCGCGGCGCATCCAGCGGACGTACCTGGTCCTTGTGGCCGGGAACACGTTCGCGACCTCCGTCATCTGGGGGATCAACACCCTCTTCCTCCTCGACGCCGGGCTGAACAACCTCGAGGCGTTCGCCGCCAACGCGTTCTTCACCGCCGGGATGGTTCTGTTCGAGATCCCGACGGGCGTGGTCGCAGACGCCCGTGGGCGGCGCACCTCCTACCTCCTGGGAACGGCGGTGCTCTCGGCGGCCACGTTGCTGTACTACCTGCTCTGGGTGAGCCAGGGACCGTTCTGGCAGTGGGCGGTGGTCTCCGCGCTGCTCGGGCTTGGTTTCACGTTCTTCTCCGGCGCCGTCGAGGCGTGGCTGGTCGACGCCCTGACCGCGACGGGTCACACGGGAAGCCTCGAGGCGGTGTTCGGGCGGGCGCAGGTGGTCGGTGGCGCGGCGATGCTCCTCGGTGCCGTCGGAGGCGGCGTGCTGGCGCAGGCGACGTCGCTCGGGGTGCCCTTCCTCGTCCGCGTCGGGGCGCTGCTGATCATGGCGGCGGTCGCGGCGGTCTTCATGCGGGACCTGGGCTTCGTCCCGGACCGGACGCAGCCGGCCCGCCGGGTGGCGCGGATCATCCTGCACGCCTCGCTCAAGCACGGCCTCGGGCACCGCCCGGTGCGGTGGCTGATGCTCGCCGCACCGTTCGTGTCCGGCGTGAGCTTCTACGCCTTCTACGCCATGCAGCCGTTCCTCCTCGAGCTGTACGGTGACGACGACGCCTACTCCGTCGCGGGCCTGGCGGCGGCGATCGTCGCGTGTTCGCAGATGGTCGGCGGCCTGGTGGCGCCTCGGTTGCGGTCCGCGTTCGCCCGGCGCACGACGGCGATCATCCTGGCCACCGCCGGGGCCGGCCTGGCGCTCGCCGCCCTGTCGGCGACGCGCAGCTTCGTCGTCGCCCTCGTCCTGCTCGTCGCGTGGGGCCTGGGTGGGGCGGCGGCCACGCCGGTGCGGCAGGCGTACCTCAACGACCTCATCCCCTCGCAGCAGCGGGCGACGGTGCTCTCGTTCGACTCACTCATGGGCAGCACCGGCGGTGTGGCCATCCAGCCCGCCCTCGGCCGGGTGGCAGATCTCAGCGGCTATGGCACGTCCTACGCGTTCGGGGCCCTGTTCCAGCTCGCAGCCGTTCCGTTCCTGGTCAAGAGCCGGCGGGAGCGGGATCCGGCCGACCTGCGGACAGCGGCCTGAGCAACGACGCCGAGGAGCGTCGGTCCTCAACACGTCCGGAGCGTTCGTGTATTCTATCGCTCACTAGATCACGTGAAGGCGGGAGCCATGCGCAGCAGAGAGTTCAAGGACGCGGTGTTCGAGCAGTTCGCCAGGGTCGCGTCGGCGTTCGCCAGCCCGAAGCGGATCGAGATCGTCGACCTGCTCGCCCAGGGCGCGCGATCGGTGGAGTCCATCGCCGAAGAGGCATCGATGACGGTCGGCAACACCTCCCGCCACCTCCAGGTTCTGCGCAACGCCGGGCTGGTGTCGTCCTCTCGCGACGCCCAGCGAGTGATCTACCGCCTCGCCGATCCCGCCGTCCTCGGCGGCTACCGCGCACTGCGCGAGCTCGCCGAGGCACGCATCGCGGAGGTCCGTCAGCTCGCGGAGGCCTTCTTCTCCGAGGTCGACGGCGCCGAACCACTCGACGTGGCGGAGCTCCTGGCGCGGAGCGAGCGGGGCGACGTCGTCGTGGTGGACGTCCGGCCGCCCGAGGAGTACGCGGCCGGGCACATCGCAGGCGCCCTCAGCCTGCCGCTGGCGGAGCTCTCCCGGCGCATCGACGAGCTGCCGCCGGGGACGACGGTCGTCGCCTACTGCCGCGGCCCGTACTGCGTGCTCTCAGCGGCCGCGGTCACCGAGCTCCGTTCAGCCGGGATCACCGCCCGCCGGCTCGACGCGGGAATCGACGAGTGGCGGCAGGCAGGACAACCAGTGGAGGCGGACGCCCGATGAACGTGGTGCTGATCATCAACGGCCCGGCCTACGGGTCGGACGAGACGTACAACGCCGTCCGCCTGGCCGGGGCGCTCGCCAAGCGCGAGGAGGTGACGGTTCGCGTCTTCCTGATGGGCGACGCCGTCACCGTCGCGATGCGGAACCAGAAGACCCCCGACGGCTACTACGCGCTGGACCGGATGATCGGCGCCATCCCCCGCAAGGGTGGCGAGATCTTCTGCTGCGGCACCTGTATGGACGCGCGCGGCATCGCCGAGGACATGCTCGTGGACGGCTCCCACCGGTCGACCATGGACGCCCTGGCGACCCTGACGCTGGACGCCGACAAGGTGCTGGTCTTCTGATGGGTACCGCACGGTCCGGCCGCCAGACGATCGTCGTCCTCGGCGGGGGGATCGGTGGTGTCGTCACGGCGAACAGGCTCCGCCGACGCCTGCCCGGTCGGCATCGCGTGGTCCTGGTGAACCGGGAGCCCGACTTCTCGCTCGCCGCCTCCTACCTCTGGGTGATGAACGGTCGGCGCCGACCCGGTCAGATCACACGCCCGCTGGAGGGGCTGCGTCGACGTGGCATCGACGTCGTCATCGGGACCGTCGAGTCGATCGACCCGGCACGTCGCACCACCACGGTGGACGGGATCGAGCTCGAGGCGGACCACCTCGTGGTGGCCCTCGGCGCCGAGCAGGTGCCAGACCGCCTCCCGGGCCTGGTGGATGCCGGACGCACCTTCGCCACCCTCGCCGGCGCCGAGGTGCTGCGCACCGAGCTGGACGCGTTCCGGGGCGGCCGAGTCCTCGTGGTGACGGCCGCGCCCCTGTACCGCTGCCCGGCAGCACCCTACGAAGCCGCGTTCCTCATCGAGGCCCTGCTGCGCAGGCGAGGCATCCGGAGCGAGATCGCCGTGCATGCGGCCGAGCCCGCGCCGATGGGGGTCGCGGGTCCAGCCACCTCGGCGGCGGTCACCACCTTGCTGGCCGACCGTGGCATCGCCTACCAGCCCGGACATCAGATCACCGGTGCCGTCCCGGGCGAGGCAACGTTCGCCGACGGCGCCGTCGAGCCGTTCGAGCTTCTGGTGTACATGCCGCCGATCGCGCCGCCTCCGGTCGTCACCGGCTCGGGGCTCGCGGGTCCCGGCGGGTGGATCGAGGCCGACCGCGAGACGCTGGAGACCGGCCACCCGGACGTGTACGCGATCGGGGACAACGTCCAGGTCCCCCTCTCCGTCGGCAAACCGCTCCCGCGAGCCGGGGTGTTCGCCCACGGTCAGGGAACGGTGGTGGCCGATCGCATCACGGCACGGATCAACGGCATCGCGCCCGCCGCCCGGTTCGACGGGCATGGTGGGTGCTTCATCGAGGTCGGCGACGGCCGGGCAGGCTTCGGGTCCGGGGACTTCTTTGCCGAGCCTGCACCGTCCGTCCGGGTCCGTCCCCCGTCTCGACTCCGGCATCTGGGCAAGGTCGTCTTCGAGCAGCAGGTGATGAGGCGGTGGATGTGAGCGCGATCTACCTCGACCACAACGCGACGACGCCGGTGCTCCCGGAAGTGCTGGACGCGATGCTTCCGTACCTGTCGGGCGCCTTCGGCAACCCGTCCAGTGACCACCCTCTCGGCCGGCAGGCGGCCGTCGCCGTCGCGACAGCCCGGGAGCAGGTCGCTGCACTGATCGGCTCCCGCGCCGACGAGATCGTGTTCACGTCCGGCGGCACCGAGTCCAACAACCTCGCCATCCGCGGAGCGGCCGCCGCCGCGGAGGTCGGTCGGCGACGCATCCTCACCTCCGCGGTCGAGCACCCCGCGACGACCGCTCCCCTGGCCGCGCTGCGGGCCGAGGGGTGGGCGGTCACCGAGGTGCCGGTCACCGCCACGGGACACGTCGCACCTCAGGACGCCGCTGTACTGATGGCACCCGACCTGGCTCTGGTGACCGTCATGCTCGCCCAGAACGAGACGGGCGCGATCATGGATGTGGGCGAGGTGGCCGACGCAGCCAGCGCGGTGGGTGCCCCGACCCACACGGATGCTGCCCAGGCGATCGGCAAGATCCGCGTCGACGTCGACGCCCTCGGGGTCGACCTACTGTCCGTGGCCGGGCACAAGTGCTACGCGCCGAAGGGGGTGGGTGCGCTCTACGTCCGGCGCGGCACCGCCCTCGAGCCGGTCCTGCGGGGAGCCGGCCAGGAGCGCGGCGTCCGCCCAGGTACCGAGAACGTGGCGGGGATCGTCGCGCTCGGTGCCGCGTGCGAGATCGCACGGTCGACCCTCGCCACGGAGCCCGACCGGACGGCAGGCCTCCGCGACCTGCTCTGGGCCCGGCTCTCGGGTCTGGTGCCGGGTCTCGTGCGGCTGACGCCCACGGAGCACACCCTGCCGAACACGCTGCTGGTGGCGTTCCCCGACGTCGTCGGCCGCGAGGTCTTGGGCGCGGCGCCTGAGATCGCCGCCGCCACCGGATCGGCTTGCCACTCGGGTGAGGAACGACCCTCGGCAACGGTGCTCGCGATGGGTGTGACACCCGACGTGGCGGTGGGGACCGTTCGACTCTCCCTCGGGCGCTCCACGAGCGCCGACGACGTCGAACGGGCCGCGACCGCGCTCGCGTCCGGATACCACGCGGCACGGGGCCGCTGAGCGCCCGGATGGCCGCGCCGCGCCGGGCGCGAGATCAGCCAGGGCGACTCACGTCCGCCAGGAGTGCTCCGGGGAGTAGCCGAGCACCCTGCGCGCCTTGTCGATCGAGAGCAGGGTCTCGTGCTCGCCGAGCTCCTTGCGGACCTCGACGCCCGGGTACACCTCGGCGACCAGGTCCGCGCTCGACCGCGACATCACCGTGTCGGCATTGGCGATGACGAACACGTCAGCGCCCGTGGCGTCGTGATCCAGCCCGCGTCGGACGGCCTGGGCCCCGTCCCGGGCGTCGATGTAGGCCCAGAGGTTCCACCTGCGTGCCATGGCGTCGTCGTCGTATCCCGGGAAGGCCTCGTAGTCCGCCGGCTCCATCACGTTGGAGAACCGCAGTCCGATCATCTTCAGCTGCGGGTCCCACCGGCACAGGTGATGCGCCATCTCCTCCTCGAGCGCCTTGACCAGCGAGTAGGTGGTCTCCGGGCGCACCCGGTACTCCTCGTCGACCGGGACGTACGGCGGGGGTGTGTCGAAGGGCAGGCCGAGCAGGGTCTCGCTGGATGCCCACACGACGTTGCGGATGCCCGCGGCCCGCGCCGCGTTGAACACGTTCCAGGTCACCGTGGCGTTGTTGGCGAAGGTCGCCGAGTTGCTCACCAGCCCCGGTGCCGGGAACGCCGCCAGGTGGACAACCGCGTCCACGACGCCTTCGTGCTCGTCGACGCTCCCGCTGAGCACCTCCAGCACCTGCGCGTAGTCGGTCAGGTCGGCCGCGACGAACTCCCCGGCGAACCCCGCGGGACGCATCCGGTCGATCGCCAGCACGTCCCACCCGTGCGTCGTCAGGTCGGCCACCACCGCCCGTCCCAGCTTCCCGGCCGAGCCGGTGACCACGACCCGGCGGCTCATCGTCCCGCCGCCGCGATGCCGGAGTGGGTAGGCGTGTGGGTGAGCTGCACGATGTGTCCCTTGCGCGAGCGGATGGATGGGGCAGCCGGCGGACCGGCACGGCTCCCAGCCTGCCACCGTTCGGCGCGACGGGACGAACGCCGGCCTGTCAGCCCTCCCGCTCCCCGTGGCACGGTCCGCCCGTCGTGCCCTCGACCTCCAGGCCGGTCTTCGGGGAGTACACCCACGCCTGCCTCTCGTACGTGCACGCGAGCGACTCCGCGTCGGGCGCGCCCGTGCAGGCGAGGCGTGAGGGCTCCGTCACCTCGAAGCCGTCGGCGAGGGTCAGGACCCGGGTGAACTCGATGATCAGGCCGGAACCGGCCCAGGTGTAGGTCCCGACGTCCGTCTGGTCCTCGAGCACGTCGATCGGTCCGCTGGTGCCGTCGCCGAGCAACTCGATCGTGTAGATCCCCGCGCCTCCGTCGTCGGCGGTGAAGTGCCATCGCCCTCCCGACGGCGAGGTGGCGGCCGGGGCCGGGTCGGCTCGCGCGGAGGGGCCGGGGGCGAGATCGTCCACCGCCCCTGGGGCGTCGTCGTCGAGGACCTCGAAGAGGGCGAGGATCGTGAAGACGAGCAAGAGGCCGAACGCCAGCCAGGACCACGCTCGCCCGTGGCCTCCTCGGTGCCACGGCCGCGGCCGCGACGGCGCGTCGACGGCTGGCTCCGTGAGCGAGGTCACCGCGAGCGAGGTCACCGCGTCGCGATATCGCGCCTCCAGCTCCCGCGCCTCGGAGCTGAGCCCATCGTCCTCGCCGGACATGTCCTGATCGTCCGTCGTGATGATCATGGCGTCAAGGGAGCAAGGACGCTCTCAACGCGCGGATCGGCCGGATTCCCCTGATCATCGTTATAGGAAGCGGGCGACCGCCCGCCGACGAGGGAGGTCTACATGATCATCTTGGGAATCATCCTGCTCATCCTGGGATTCCTGCTCGACATCAGCATCCTCTGGACGATCGGGATCATCCTGATCGTGATCGGGGTCATCCTGTGGATCCTTGGAGCCATGGGGCGCGCCGTCGGCGGGCGAAAGTACTGGTACTAGCAGTCTGGCTCGCCGGGCGCCCGCAGCGCCCGGTATGGGTACGGGGCAGGGCCTTCGGGCTCTGCCCCGTACCCATGTCTGCCGATCGCCCGATCAGTTCTGGCTGCGTCGCCGGTCCGTACCCCCACAGACCAACGACCGAAGGAGTCCACGATGACCGCGCGCCTCAACCCCTATCTCGGCTTCCGCGACAACGCCCGCGAGGCGATGGAGTTCTACCGGACGGTGTTCGGGGGCGAGCTGACCACCAGCACGTTCGCCGAGTTCCACGCCAGCGAGGACCCCACCGAGCAGGACAAGATCATGCACGCGATGCTCACCGGCGAGAGCGGCCTGGTGCTCATGGCCGCGGACACCCCCAACTCGATGGACTACGCGGCCGAGAGCAACATCTCGGTCTCACTCAGCGGCGAGGCGTCCGACGAGGCCGAGCTGACCGGGTACTGGGAGAAGCTGTCGTCCGGCGGCACCGTCACGATGCCCTTCGAGGTCGCACCCTGGGGCGACCGGTTCGGGATGTGTGTCGACAGGTTCGGGGTGAGCTGGATGGTGAACATCGCGGGCGCCCAGGGGTGACGCTCGACGCCGACCGTCAGGCGAACGATGCCTACGGCACGTCACGTATGGCCGACCCGCCGAGATCAGGACGCCGGCTCTCGTAGTCGCTCGCCATCAGCGGTGAGGAGATCATCAGGTCCGCAGAGGCGATGTTGCAGGCCATCGGCACATTCCACACCGTGGCGATCCGGAGCAGCGCCTTGACGTCGGGATCGTGCGGCTGAGCCTCGAGCGGGTCCCAGAAGAACACCAGCATCGTGATCCCGCCCTCCGCGATGCGCGCCCCGATCTGCTGGTCGCCGCCGACCGGTCCGGAGAGGAACCGGTGCACGGACAGACCCAGCTCGTACTCAAGCATCGTCCCGGTCGTTCCGGTGGCGTAGAGCACGTGCTGCGCGAGGGTCACGCGGTTGTACTCCGCCCAGCGGAGCAGCTCGACCTTCATGTTGTCGTGGGCCACGAGGGCGATGTGACGGGGCTTCTCGACAGTCCTCATGGTGCAGGGTCCCAGATCGAGGTCACGGCAGGACGACATGTCACCGGCAGGGTCCATCCTGGGGCGGTCACCACGACAGCGCCGGCGCCACCGCTGGGGCGCACCCCACGAAGACCCGGATGAGGGCGAGGGAATGGTCTACGAGTTCGAGGCGGTCCTGTGGCTGTGGGACGCCCGCCGCGACAGCTGGACGTTCGTCAGCCTGCCCACCGAGACCGCGGATCGGATCGACGACATCGCTGGCCCGTTCACCCGCGGCTTCGGGTCGGTTCGGGTCGAGGCAACCGTCGGCACGACCGTCTGGAGGACGTCGATCTTCCCCGATTCCAAGCGCGGCACGTACGTGCTGCCGGTGAAGCGAGCCGTGCGCTCCGCCGAGCACCTTCAGGCAGGAGACACGGTCCAGGTGGGCCTGAGGCTCGTGGACCTCTAGATCCTCGCGACAGACGTCCACCCCGCCGGAGGCGACACACCTGCCCGGCCGGGGTACTGAATGGCGCCACGATGCTCCGCAACCATGCCGCGGGCTACGGCCTGGTCACGAAGGTGCTGCACTGGGCCACGGCGGCGGCCCTCGCGGCACAGTTCGTCGTCGGCTACGCCATGACCAGGGCGGACGACGTCCTCGACGGCTTCGTCGATCGGTGGCTGGGCGGGGAGGACGAGCTGCTGCTCGTCGTGCACGTCGGGCTGGGGATCGGCATCCTCGGCCTGGCCACCATCCGTCTGCTCTGGCGGACCACGACGCCCCTCCCGAAGTGGGCGCCGGGCCTGTCACCCACCGAGCGCCGCGTCGAGCACGTCGTCGAGCGGGTCCCGTACTGGGTGCTGTTCGGGACCCGCTCACCGGGCTGGCCCTGGTCCTGACGTCGGGCGAGGACTGGGACCTGGGGAGGCGAGAATGGGTGGCTCCCCTCGAGCTCGTCGACGACGACGTCCTGCTCGCCGCGCACATCGCCACGCACCTGGTGTTCTTCGCCGCCCTGGCCGTGCACGTGGGTCTCGTGCTCAAGCATCAGCTCGTCGACCGCGACGGGCTCCTGAAGCGCATGCTCTAGCCCAGGCGGTCGCGGGTCTCCGCAAGCTGGCGGGCCATCGCCTCGGGCAGCCGGTCACCGAACCGGGCGAAGTAGTCCTGCGTCAGGTCGCACTCGCGCTGCCACGCGACCGGGTCCACCTCGAACAGCTCGGCGAGGTCATCGGCCGTGATGTCCATCCCGAACAGGTCCAGATGACCGGGCGCCGGGGCGAGGCCGACCGGCGTCTCGATCGCCCAAGCCGTCCCGGCGAAGCGGTGCGCCGCCCAGTCGAGCACGCGCGAGTTGTCCCCGAACCCCGGCCACAGGAACCTGCCGTCGGCGCCCTTGCGGAACCAGTTCACCCCGAAGATCCGGGGCGGGTTCTCCAGCTTCTCCCCGATCGCCAGCCAGTGCGCCCAGTAGTCGGCCATGTGGTAGCCGCAGAACGGCAGCATCGCGAACGGGTCGCGTCGCAGTTCCCCGACGGTCCCCTCGGCGGCGGCGGTCTGCTCCGAGGAGATCGTCGCCCCCAGGTAGACCCCGTGCTCCCAGGAGCGGGCCTCGGTCACCAGGGGAACGTTGGTCGCCCGGCGACCGCCGAAGAGGATGACGTCGACCGGCACCCCGGCCGGGTTCTCCCAGACGTCGGCGATGCTCGGGCACTGGGCCGCGCTGACGGTGAACCGCGAGTTGGGGTGGGCTGCCGGGCGGCCGCTGTCCGGGGTCCAGTCCTGGCCGAGCCAGTCGGTCAGGTGCTCGGGCGGGACCCCCATCCCCTCCCACCACACGTCGCCGTCGTCGGTGAGCGCGACGTTGGTGAAGATCGTGTCGCTGGCGATCGTGGCCAGAGCGGTGGGGTTCGTCGACGCGCTCGTGCCGGGGGCGACGCCGAAGAAGCCGGCCTCCGGGTTGATCGCCCGCAGGGTGCCGTGGGGGCCGTCCGGCCGCATCCACGCGATGTCGTCACCGATCGTCTCCGCCTTCCACCCGGGCAGGGTGGGCTGCAGCATCGCGAGGTTCGTCTTGCCGCAGGCGGACGGGAACGCGGCCGCGACGTGGAAGGCCCGTCCCTCCGGTGACGTGAGTCGGAGCAGGAGCATGTGCTCGGCGAGCCACCCCTCGTCCCTGCCGATCACGGAGGCGATGCGCAGCGCGAAGCACTTCTTCCCGAGCAGGGCATTGCCCCCGTACCCGGACCCGAACGACCAGATCTCGCGTGTCTCCGGGAAGTGCGAGATGTACTTGGTCTCGCTGCACGGCCAGGCCACGTCGGGGATGCGGCGCCCGGCGTCGTCGATCAGCGGCATCCCGACGCTGTGCAGGGCACGGACGAACGCGCCCTCGGTTCCCAGCTGGTCCAGGACCGCGGTGCCCACCCTGGTCATGATGTGCATGTTCACCACGACGTACGGCGAGTCGGTGATCTCCACCGCGTACTGCGCCAGGGGTGACCCGACCGGCCCCATCGAGAAGGGCAGCACGTACATGGTGCGCCCCCGCATGGACCCGGCGAACGCCTCGCGCAGCTCGGCCCGCATGAGCTCCGGGTCGCGCCAGTTGTTCGTCGGGCCCGCGTCCGCCTCGTGCTCCGAGCAGATGAAGGTGCGGCTCTCGACGCGCGCGACGTCGCCCGGGTCCGAACGGGCGAGGAAGCTGCGGGGCCGCTTGACCGGGTTGAGCCGGATGAAGGCGCCCTGCTCGACCATGAGGTCGCAGAGCCGGTCGTACTCCTCGGTGGATCCGTCACACCAGACGACGTCGTCCGGCTCGGTCAGCGCGACCACCGAGTCGACCCACCTGAGCAGCGCCTCGTGGGAGGTGGGGGCCTCGGCCCCCCCTGTCATCGTCACGGACTCGTCAAGCGCAGCCATGCCGGTCCCTCCCGGTGCGTCAAGCAATACCAGCGGGGCAGGGTCGCCTCCGTTGGCGCCGTGTGCAGCGTAGGCCACTCGGCAAAGCCCTGTCCGCAGAACTGGCAAGGCAATGGCAAGGGCCTCGTACCTCCCTGTCGTGCTGCCCGCTGCGACGACCCCATGACCGCGTCGCCGCCGGGCAGCGACGAACCCCCATGATTGGCACGAGAGCCCGCCGATCGCACCCGGACGGGCGCCGGACCGGGCTGACGGCTCAGGACGAGCGCGCGGCGCGTACGGGAGCGGGGACGTCGTCGTCCGCCCGCAGGCCCACCGACACGACGACCAGTGCCTCCTGGTCGTACGGCCCCCGGGCGAGCACCTCTCCCCCGGGTCCCACCGCCAGGGAGCAGCCGATGCACCGCCAGCCGTCCCACTCACCACCCACCACCGGGCCCACGTTGCTCACCCCGATCACCGGCATCCGGTAGGCGTCGGCCAGGGCGGTGTACGACTCCAGCCACATCGCGCCGTACGGCTCGACGGCGTCGTCATGATCCGGCGGCACCGCCCAGGCCGACGGCGAGAGCAGGATCTGCGCACCCATGTGCCCCAGCGTCTGGCCCAGCGCGATCGAACGCGGGGCGTTGTCCGCGCAGATCGTCAGGCCGACGGTGCCGATCGAGGTCTGGGTCACGCGCAGGGACGACCCCACCGAGTACATCTCCAGGGCGAACTGGAGCTCGTTGATCTTGCGGTGGTGGGAAAGCAGCTCACCGGCGGGAGAGATCAGCACGGCGGCGTTGTAGAGACGGTCGCCGTCTCGCTCGACGATCCCGGCGGCGACCATGATGCCGTGCTGGGCGGCCGCCTTGGCGAGGGCAGCCGTCGTCGGGCCCGGGATGCCGACCGCCTCCGTGCGCGCGCTCGCATGCGTCCAGCCGAGGTCCAGGCACTCCGGCAGGACGACGACGTCACAGCCCTGGTCGGCGGCGTCGCCCACCATCCGGGCGGCTCGGCCCAGGTTCGCGGCGGCGTCGCCCGGCTCGACGCGCATCTGCGCCATCCCCACCCGCACGTTCGCCATCGCCACTCCAGGGTGCTCACCGGGCGCGCGCTGCGCCGCCATCACGCTAGCGGTCCGTCGGGGCGGGCCTCGACCTGGGTCGGGGATCCGACCGGGTGGGCCGGCGCGCCCTCGGGCTCCGGTTCCTTGACCACGAGGGCCCAGCCGATCAGCGCCAGGGGCGCCACCGCACACCCGATCAGCACCGGCGTGTAGGAGGATGCGCCCTCGAAGACGGCGGCGAACAGCAGCGGACCGAATGCCGTGCCCGCAACGTTCACCGAGGCCACCAGCCCACGGATGGACCCCACGTGGAGGGTGCCGAAGTAGCGCGGGAGCGCCGCCGCCTCCACCGCGCGGATCGTGCTTGCGCCCGCCCCGAGCAAGGCGCCGAAGGCGAAGGCCGACCAGCCCGGGGACACGACGGTGCCCCACACCATCGCGAGGCTCAGGCCGCCCATGGACGCGACGAGCATCCATCTCCCGGAGAAGCGGTCCATGAGGTAGCCGGCCACCAGGGTCGCGACCAGGCCGGCGATGGTCTGCGGGATGAAGTTGGCCGCCGCCTGGGTGGACGTCAGACCGCGGGCCGTGAGCAGGCTGATCTGATGGAAGGCCACGGCGGTGGTGAGCAGCCCGCTGAGGGCGACCGCCGCGCAGATCATCCAGAAGTACGGGTGTCGCAGCGCCTCCGCGCGAGTCAACCCGGTGGCCCGGTAGGGCGCACGGCCACGTTGATCCGCCGGGACCGGCCCGTCCGGGCGTTGCCCGAGGTCGGCCGGGCGGTTGCGCATGGCGAACAACCCGAGCGGGATGACCACGAGCCAGATCGCCACGCCCTCCAGCCGCCAGACGTTCCGCCAGCCGTAGTCGGCGAGGAGCGGCTCGATCAGCAGCGGCGTCGCGGAGATGCCGACCGCACCGATCGCGGTGACCAGGCCGATGGCGGTCCCCCGGCGGCGCGTGAACCACAGCGCGACGGCCGTGCTCGCGGTCAGGCCCAGGGCACCCTGACCGGCCATCCGCAGACCCACGAACCCCAGCGTCAACCCGGCCACCGAGGTGACGAACGACAGCCCGATGAGGATGGCGCCGAACGCTGCCCCCACCACCGCCATGGTGCGCCGGACTCCGAACCTGTCGATCGCGCGGCCGATCCAGGGCAGGGCCACCGCTCCGCCGAGGGTTCCGATCAGGTAGGCGGTGGACACGCTCGACCGGGTCAGCCCGAGATCCTCGATCAGGGGATCGATGAACAGCGACACCCCCACCGTCTGGCCCGGACCCGTGGCCGCCAGGGCGATGGATGCGTAGACGACGATGTGCCAGCCGTAGAAGCCGGAAGGAGACAGGGCGGTGCGGCGGGATCTCACGCGGATGGGACGGCTCTCGTTCGAGGGGATCGGTCAGGGCTCAGTCGGTGCCGGCCGGGAGTGGCTCGAGGACCAGGTCCGGGATCTCGCGCTGCAGCGAACGGACCCGCCAGACGTCCGGGAAGAGGGCCAGGAGCACGCCGTCGGACCGGCGGGCCAGCTCCACGCCGTTGCGCCCTGCGAGCAGTGCCGCGTCGTCGGCGGTGGCCAGTCGCGCCAGACCGTAGCCGAGCCGCTCGGTGCGGATGGCCACGTTGAACTCGTGCTCCATCCGGAACGCAGCGACCTCGAACTGCAGCGGCCCGACGGCGGCCAGGATCGGGGAGCCGTCGCCGCGGTGCTCCGAGATGAGCACCTGGACCACGCCCTCCTGCTCCAGCTGGGCGATGCCACGGCGGAACTGCTTCGACCGTCCCGGGTCGGCGGACCGCGCGGTGATGAAGTGCTCCGGCGCGAAGACCGGCATCGGCGGGAAGGTGATCGCAGGCCCGGGCGTGGCGTACAGCGTGTCCCCCACCGACAGGGACGTCGCGTTGACGAGGCCGACGACGTCGCCCGGGTACGCGGTCTCCATCACCTCGCGCGAGCGGCCGAAGACGGCGAGGGCGTACTTGGTGGCGAAGAGACGTCCCGTGGTCGCATGGGTCACCACCATCCCCCGGGTGAACTCACCCGAGCAGACCCGGACGAACGCGAGGTGGTCGCGATGGTGGGCGTCCATCCCAGCCTGCATCTTGAACACGAAGCCGCTGAACGGCGCGTCGATCGAGCGCCGGTCGCCGTCGATGCCCGGCCTCGGCGTCGGCGACGGGGCGAGGGTGGAGATGGTGTCGAGCAGCTGCCGCACGCCGATGTTGGACAGCGCGGAGCCGAAGAGCAGCGGGGTCGACGTGCCGGCCTGGAACGACTCCACGTCGACGCCGCCGAGCAGCCCCACGGCCTCGACCGCTTCGTCCACCTCGGCGCCGTGGGCGGCGCGCGCCTGCTCGAGGGAGGGGTGTTCCTCGGCCGCGAGCGCGGCGCCGCCGGGTGCCCGCCGATACAGGGTGACCCCGCCGGTGTCGGCGTCCAGCAGCCCGTGGAAGTCACCCGCCTCACCGATCGGCCAGCTCACCGGTGTGGCGTGCAGGTTGATCCGCTGCTCGAGCTCGTCGCACAGCGCCAGCGCGGACTGGCCCGGCCGGTCCCACTTGTTGACGAAGGTGATCACCGGGATGCCCCGGCGCCGGCACACCTCGAACAGCTTGAGGGTCTGAGGCTCCAGACCCTTCGCGGCGTCGAGCAGCATGACGGCCGCGTCGACGGCGGTGAGCACGCGGTAGGTGTCCTCGGAGAAGTCGGCGTGCCCGGGAGTGTCCAGGAGGTTGATCACCAGGTCCTCGAAGGCGAACTGCAGCGCGGCGGAGGTGATCGAGATGCCGCGCTTCTGCTCCATCTCCAGCCAGTCGGAGACCACCCCCGCGCGGCCGTGCTTGCCGTGCACGGCGCCTGCCTCGCTGATCACGCGTGCGTGCAGCGCGAGCGCCTCGGTGAGCGTGGACTTGCCGGCATCGGGGTGGGAGATCACGGCGATGCTCCGCCGACGTGCAGCCTGCGCGCCGACGTGGGGGAGGGTGTGGGTAGGCGCCGTCACGACGAGTCGACCGCAGCCCGGCGCTGCCGCCGGATCTCACGCCGCAGGCTGGTGGCGAAGGCCTCGGCCGACTCCAGCTGTCCCCGGAGGCTGGTGCAGCGTCCCTCCGCGGCAAGCTGGAACATCGAGAGGCGCTCCACCAGCTGGTCCCTCTCCGCGGGCGACGTCTCCTCGGAGTCGAGCCGGTCGAGAGCGGTGAGCAGCTCGCGCATCTCTTCGAGGCTGAACTCCAGCGGCTTCATCCGCTTGATCAGCTCGAGCCGTGCGACATCGACCTCGGTGTAGAGCCGGAACCCGCCCTGCGAACGGGTCGACGGCGTGACGAGGCCGACCTCCTCGTAGTAGCGAATCGTGCGCAGCGACAGGCCGGTGCGCTCGGCTACCTCGCCGATCTGCTTGTGGTTCAGACCCATGATGCCTTCCCTCGGACCAACCGGGCAGTCTACCGCAGCGTCAGGTCTGGAAGCCGCGCCTTGGCGCCCCTCGGCCTCGGGAGGGGGTCGCAGACCTTCACGCCGCGGCAGGGTCGGGGGACACCCATGGCGTCGCGTGGTCGGGTCACTCCCCCGGTGAGGTCCCCAGGTACACCGTGTTGGTCGCCTCGCGCCCCTGCAACGGGTTGGGGAACCCCACCACGCGCGCCGTGGCGTCGGGAAACACGAGCGCCAACGTCGCGAGGAAGTCGGCGTCCGGCGGATCGTTCGACCAGAGGGCGAAGGCTCCGCCGGGCACCAGGTGGGTCCGCAGTCGGCCCAGGCCGTCGGGGGTGTAGAAGGCGGAGTGCCCGGCGTTCAGCACGTGGCGCGGCGAGTGGTCGATGTCCACGGCGATCACGTCGAAGCGGCGCGGCGCCCCGCCGTCGAGGGCTCTGTCGCCCGCAACGAGTGCGAAGAAGTCTCCGTGCACCATCCGGCTCCTGGGATCACCGGTGAGCCCCGGACCGAGCGGCACGAGCCCGTCGAGGTGCCACTCGATGACCTCGGCCAGCGCATCGACCACCACCAGCTCGCGGACCCGGGGGTCCTCCAGGACGGTCCGCGCCGTGTAGCCCAGCCCCAGCCCGCCGACGACGACGTCCAGCGTCGGCCGGTCCGGGACGGCCGCGAGGGCGATCCGGGCGAGCTCGACCTCCGCCTCGACGAACATGGAGGACATCAGGTACTCGTCACCGAGCTTGACCTCGTAGATCTCCTGCCCCGACGTCGGCTCCCGCCGTCGGCGCAGACTCAGGTCGCCCAGCGGGGTCCGGCGCCGGTCGAGCTCGGTGAACCGAAGGCTCACGCGTCGACGGGCAGGTCCGGAAGCTCTGCCCACAGCGACCGGAGCCCGGAGTAGCTGCGGGGCCGCAACCCGCCGAGGAGGTCGATGACAGCCGGGCGCGCGCCCGCCGCCACCGCTACGTCGAGGATCTCGGCACTGCTCCGCGGGGAGGTCATCGCGTGCCCGATGAGCTCGGCGACCTCGGTTCTGCTGACCTTCATCGCTGGGGCTCCTCGGCGTCGGACGCTCGGTTGCGCGGGCGTCTGATGAACCACCCAAACCGTTACTCTACCGTTACGTCAGGGTGCACACGACCACTGCGTCGGCGAGTCGAGGGTCCGGTCGGTCACTGCACGGCCCCTCAGCGCTTGAGCAGGCCACCGCCGACCCACGCGCGGATGGCGGCGACATCCTGCGCGGAGAGCTCCATCCGGGCACCGCGGCACAACCCGATCACGTTGTCCGCCCACGTCTCGGCGACCTTCTTCGCCGACGGCTTGCTGGTCAGGTCCAGGCCCGCGTACAGGATCCCGGCGATCACGGTGTTCACCGACCCGCGACCTATCTGGGCACCGGCGGCCTGGCAGGCGTCGCGCACCCGCTTGGCGGTCACGGGACGGTCGAAGTCGTGGGAGCCGACGTCGTCCGCCAGCGCCGTGAGCAGGATGCGATAGCTCTCCGTCGGCAAGTTCGGGATGTCGGTGACCTCGACCACCTGACGCTGCAGGGGTGGCAGGTCGACGCCACCCTGGCCGGGCAGGTCCGCCTCGCTGAAGCGCTTCGGGTCCCAGACGAACCCTGAGGCGGCCGCGACCTGCGGCACGCTCCGGGTCAGCCAGGGGAAGAACGAGCCGGCCCCGTCCCAGTTCGCCGCCAACGCGGCGTCGGCCTGCTGGGCGGCTCGGGCGACGGCGCCGCCGTTGAGGGGTCGGTCGGCGGACCGCACGAGGCGCAGCACGGCCCGGACGGCAGGCGACTCCGCCGTCGACCCGCCCTGCCGGTCGGTGGTGGCGCCGACGGCCTGGTCGCGCCCGCCACCCCCCGACGGGGCGACGGCCTCGTCGACCGCCTCTTCGGGGTGTTTCACCAGCTCGGCGAGCTCGTCGGCGGTGATGACGGTGTCCGCCACGGCGCGGTACGCGCTCGCCGCCGGGCTGGCCGTCACGATCGTCACCCGCCGGTCCGCTGCCCGGAACCGGTGCGCCAGCGGGGTGAAGTCGGCGTCGGCGGACAGGATCATGAACTCGTCGTACCGGGTCTGCGCGTTCAGGGCGTCCACCGCGTCCAGCACCAGGTTGATGTCTGCGCTGGACTTGCCCTGCTGGGTGAGCGACGGGCAGTCGATCACGCTGAATCCCGCCCTGGTGAAGTTGGGGCGGAACTGGGAGAACGCCGACGGGTTGAGGTAGCAGGAGCGGACCAGGAACCGCCGGGTGAACTCCCCGTCCGCGTCGCTGCCGTTCTCCAGGCCTGCCAGCCAACGACCCGGGGAACCCGCGAACTCCTCGGCTGCGTCGGGGTCGAGGCGGCGCAGTCCCACGTACACGTTGTCGAAGTCGACGAACAGGGCGCAGCGGAGCTGACGGGCGTCTGAGTTCTGGGAGGTCACCGCCCCATCCTCCACCAGTTGCTCACCACGCGGGGACCCCGGTCCCTCGCCCACCACGCGCAGACGAGCCCCGCCGGGGCGCTACGAGCCGTACCGCAGGGCGCGGGCGGGAGTCACGCACTCGTCCCCGATGGACATCGGGGCGAGGGCTCCGGCGTCGCGGAGCCGAAGGAGCTCGGCCACGACCCTCTCCCTGAGCGACACGGGATCCAACGTGTTCACGTAGATCTTGGTGCCGCCCTCGAACCCTGCGAGGGTCGAGACCCGCCACTTCAGCACCGCGTGCCACGGCATCGGGGCCGAGGCGTCCATCGGGCGGTGGTGCCACTCCTCGTTCGTCGGGACACCCGTACCGGTAGCGGCGTGCACCCCGTGCAGCAGGTCGGAGAACGCGGCCACCTCCTCCTCGGTGTGCTCCCACGGGAAGCTGTGCTCACTGGTCGAGTACACCTCCAGCGAGGGGTAGCGGTGCCCGACCCCCGCCACTGCAACGGCACCACCGTTCTGGGCGACGATCAATCGATGCTCGACCGCGTGCCGGACCAGTGAGTTGAAGACCTGGGGCTCCCGCTGCACGCGCGCAAGGACCCGGTCGATCCGGGGTCCGTGCTCGTCGATCGCCACCAGCTGCTTGTGCAGGTGGTCGAACGACGCTCCCGCGGGCCTGAGCCAGTTCTGGAAGGCCACGACGTACCTCGCGTGCGGCTGAGCCGCATACAGGTCCCGCATCGTGTCCACGGTGAAGCCCACGTACTGGCGGTGCGTCTGCGGCGAGAGCACCCCCGAACCGGCGAGCTCGCCGTCGTCGTTGGTGTGACGACGCGCCACCACGACGTCGTGCGTCCCGGCGAACAGGTCGACGGCTCGGTCCAGCGTCGCCGCCTCACCGTGCCTGCGGCGCAGGATCGCGAGCACGTGCTCCCGTCCCTGAGGAGTCGACGTGTACGCCGCCGCACGGGCCTCGATCTCCTGGGGGATCTCGTACCCATGGTTCATCCGCCAGTAGTCCACGGAGAGGATCTCGAACAGGTTGGGGATCCGGCGGAACTCCGCCACCGTGTCGGTCAGGTCCTCGGCGGCCACATGGCGGAGGACCCTCGCGTCGGGACCGACCACGACCCGCGCCTTCTCCGGCGGCGTGTCCGCGTAGCGTTCGGGGCAGAACGCGCACGGCCCGCTCGGCGGCTCCGTGAGCGCCGGCAAGGGGCGGTTCGCCCGACCGGGCACCGTCCACACGACGGTGCCGGTGAGCGGTGAGCGCTGCTTGACGGTCCCGTCGGGGAGCACGACGAGGGCGTCGGCCCACACGTCGTCGTGTGCCGGGTCGACCGAGGGGTCCACCGGGACCGAGGGGTCTTCCGGACCTGTGCCCTGCACGGTGCCACCCTAGGGCGCTTCCTCCCGTCGGGGGCGCGAGAAGCGGCAGCGCCCCACGCGGCCGGCAGCCGCGACGTGGGGGGCGGGCCGAGGGTCCCTGGACCCAGGACACCGGACGCGTCACAGTGGGGGCGATCGGAGGAACATGCCCCGCACGGTGGACCGGGTCGGCCCCAACGACCTGATGCAGATGGCGCTGGACGTCGGGCCGTCTCCCATGCACATCGGCGCCATCCTCGTGCTGGATCGCGCCGTCGACCCGGACGCGGTGATCACCTCGATCGGAGCGCGGCTCGTTGCTGTCCCCAGGATGCGGCAGCGCCTCGTGCGAGTCCCCCTCGGGTGCGGCGGTCCGATCTGGGTCGACGACGCCGAGTTCGCCGCCCGCCGACACGTCGACACGATCAGCGCTGGTCGCGGCGGTGGTGAGCGGACGCTGCTCGAAGAGGCCGTCCGGTGGTACGCGCGTCCCTTGCCCACGGACCGGCCGCTCTGGCGTGCGACCGTCATCTCCGACCTGCCAGGCGGGCGCGCGGCGGTCGTGCTCGCTGTGCACCACGTCCTGGCCGATGGGATCGGCGGTCTGGCACTCCTCGCCGGCCTGGTGGACGGAGCTCCCGAGCCCGCCCCCGCTCAGCCGCGACCGATGCCCAGGCGTCGCGCCCTCGTCGCTGACGCGTGGGGTACCCGGCTGCGCGCGCTCGCCGAGGTACCCCGCAGCCTCCGTGCGCTGCGCCCGGCGAGGCGCGAGCTCGGGGGCGCCACCCGGGCAACCCCGTGCAGCCTCAACCAGCCACTGAGCCCGCAGCTGCGGGTCGCCGTCGTCCGGACGGACCTGGGCCGCCTCCGCGAGTCGGCCCGGTCGCAGGGGGCGACGGTCAACGACGCGGCCCTGGCGGCAGTGACGAGGGCCGTGGGAGAGCTGCTCGCCCGGCGCGGAGAGGAGATCGACCAGCTCGTCGTCTCCGTCCCCGTGACGGGGGGCGCGACCGACCGGACCGAGAACCGGGTGGGGGTCATGCCCGTCACTGTTCCGCTGGACGCGGACCTCGCCCAGATCGCGGCCCTCACCCGCGCCCGCAAGGGCGCCGCCCGCGGGCAGTCGACCACCCTCACCAGGCCCGTCTTCCGGCTTCTGGGGACCCTGGGAGTGCTGCGCTGGCTGTTCCGTCGGCAGCGCATGGTCAACACCTTCCTCACGAACGTCCGAGGCCCCGAGAGGACGCTGACGTTCGTCGGTGCCGAGGTGATCGACCTGGTGCCGCTGGGCATCGTCAGCGGGAACGTCACGGTGGCGTTCACCCTGCTCACCTACGCCGGGACGCTGACCATCGCCGTCGCCGCAGACCCTGTGGCGTGCAGGGATCTGGATGTGCTCGTCGAGCTCCTTCAGCAGGAGCTCGACAGGGTCTAGGTGCGCCGTCGTAGCATCCGGACGAGAGCTCGACGTCGGGAGGCACCATGGATCGCATGCCCGTCTGGTTTCAGCGAGCGGAGAGCGCCGCGCTCGCGGCCCTGGTCACCGTGGTGTTCGTCGGTCAGGGCTTCGCGTGGTGGTGGCTGCTCGTCGTCTTCCTCGCGTTCGACGTCTCCATGATCGGTTACGTGCGCAGTCCACGCCTCGGCGCGTGGACGTACAACGCGGTCCACTCCTACGCCGTCCCCGCCGGGCTCGGGGCCGTCGCGCTCGCGGGGGTGCGCTGGGCCGCCTTCGTGGCCCTCGCCTGGGCCTTCCACGTCGCCGTCGACCGAGCTCTGGGATACGGGCTGAAGTTCACCGATCGGTTCGCCCACACGCACCTGGGCGAGCTCGGGAACCAGGGTGGACCATGAGCGCGCCCGTCAGGGTCGGACTGTCGGCCTAGGTCCGGCGAGGCTGACGATCTAGGTCCGGCGAGGCTGACGATCCGGCGGGGGCTGCGGGGCGTCCGCGCGGCCGTCGCCGTCGCGGTCGACCGCGCGAGCACCTGTGTCCGCATGCGCGCCGGTGCCCTCGTGCCGGTCGTGCTCGCCCCTCGTGGTGTCACGGTGGGCCGGATCGTCATCGGTCGCGTCCGCGTGTCGGTCCGCGTGCGGGTCCATCTCGTCAGCCCTGCGGAACTCGTCGGCGACCTCGGCACGGGACTCTGCCAGACCCTCGCTTCGCTCGCGGGCCTGCGCCTGCATCTGCGCTGCGTCCGCGGCCCGTGCATCAGCCTCGGCCTTGGCCAGACGGGCTTCGGCGTCCATCCGCTCAGCCTCCGCCTCGCGCCGCTGCAGCTCGACCTGATCGGCCTCGGCCTGCTCGCGCAGCTCCTGCGCCTGTGCCCGCTGCGCCTCAGCCTTGCGTGACTCGCTCGCCCGGTTGAAGAGGATGACCGCCACCACGATGACGGCAAGCACTACCACGGCGACGACGATCCAGGTCACTGTTGTCTCGTCCATCTCAGCCTCCCTCGGCTTTGTGCTCTGATTCGACGACGGACGCACACTCCACGCAACCGGAGACAGCCAAAAACCGTGCGCGCACCGGGGGCCCGGAGGACCATGACACGCGTGACCGCCCGCATCGTCGAGGCCTGCGCCCGACCGGCCCCCTTTCAGCCCAGCGACGCCCCGTTCTGGGACGACCCGTACATCTCCGGCGGTCTGCTGGCCGCGCACTTCGACGACTCGATCGGGGTCGCGAGCAGGTCGACGGCGACGATCGCCGCCACCGTCGAGCGCCTGCTCACCCTGGCGCCGCCCGGAGCGCGCGTGCTCGACCTGGGATGTGGTCCGGGACGGTTGGCCGAGCCGCTCGCCGCCGCAGGGTGCGCCGTCACCGGGCTGGACCTGAGCCACCGGTCGATCGACCACGCCCGACGACGTGCGGTCGAGCGGGGCCTGACGATCGACTATCGGCTCCAGGACTTCCTCACCCTGGACGAGGTGGAGTCCTACGACCTCGTGCTGCAGTCGTTCGGCGAGCTGAACACCTTCGACGACGACGCGCGCGACCACCTTCTGAGGTCGATCCGCCGGGCGCTGGTGCCGGGCGGTGTCCTGGTCTTCGACTCATCGACCCCGGCGCTGCGAGAACGCGTCGGTCAGCGTTCCGCGTGGTCGGCCGAGACCGGTGGCCTGTGGCGCGCCGGCCCGCACCTCGTGCTGAGCCAGGGCCACGCCTTTCCCGGCGACCTCTGGTGCGACCACTACGTCGTCGTGGACGAGGACGTCGTGGCCTACCGGATGTGGTTCCACGACTACACGCCCGAGAGCCTCCGCCCGGTCCTGCAGCGGGCTGGACTCGAGGTGGACCACCTGTGGGAGGGTCTCGACGGCGGGCCCTACGCCGGGGGCGACTGGATCGGTGTCGTCGCCAGAAGGGGCGGCGCCGCGTGACGCTCGGCCCCCGGGACGACGTTCCCCGCTGACGGCGACGTTCCAGGGCACGGCCGAGGTCTCGGCGACGGGATTCCACCTGGCTCGCTTCGGGGATCGGCCGTGGCAATTCGGGTTGGGACGTTGACTTCGACCGGATGCTCGCTTACGTTTCGCTCCAACGGAGTGGAAGGCAGCGAGATGACCTGGACGACCGATGGTGGGCGAATGTGCCGCACCGCGTGTTGTTGTCTCTCCTGCACGCGCTGACCAGCCGCACATCTCCCACTCGTCAGAAGGTCCCCGATGGATGCTCCCCTTGTTCTTGCCACTCTCACGCTGCTCGCCGCAGCGAGCGCCCTCGTACTGCTCCGACAGCGACGCGACGGTCGGTTCCGTGACGTGGCACCAGCCTTCCTGAGCGGTGCCGAGCTGGGCCACCGCCTCGGGGAGCGGGCCACCTTCGTCCAGTTCTCCTCCGCCGTGTGCGCAACGTGCCCGCAGGTTCGTCGGGTGCTGAGCGCGGTGGCGGCCGCCCATCCAGGCGTGACCCACGTCGAGGTCTCGTCCGAAGACCATCCCGACCTGGTGCGTCGGTTGGGGGTGCTGCGAACCCCGACGGTGCTGCTCCTCGACGGCAGCGGGGCGATCACCTCACGCACTGCCGGGGCGCTCCGACCGGAGCAGGCAACAGCGGCACTGGTGCAGCGATGAACGGGGCAGACAGCCGCGCCTCCGCCCGAGTCTCCGGCGGTCCGACCGCCGAGCCGACCACCCGGCCGATCGACCCGCGCGGCCCCCGGTTCGGCGCGGCTATCAGCACGGTCGTGCTCGCTGCCGTGGTGCTGCTCGGCACGAGCCGAGCAGGGCTCGTGGTCCTCGGGGTCGCCGTCGCGCTCTTCGCGATCGGTGCCGTCCGAGGCGCCCAGGGGTCGCTCCAGGGGATGGCATTCCGCCGGTGGGTGCAGCCGAGACTGGCGCCACCAGCGCACCTCGAGGACCCCCGTCCACCCAGGTTCGCCCAGACGGTCGGTCTGGTGGTGACCGCAACGGGTCTCGCCCTCGCACTGATCGGCGTCCCGATCGCTGCGCCCGCCGCCGCGGCCGTTGCCCTGGTCGCGGCGTTCCTCAACGCGGCCTTCGGCTTCTGCCTCGGGTGCGAGATCTATCTCCTGCTCAGGCGACTGCGGGCGAGCTAGCCGGCGGCGGGGGGATCAGCGGGGCCACGACGCGGCGACGCCCCGGATCCGCCGCGACCGGCCGCAGATCCGGGGCACCGCGCCTCAGGGAAGCTGAGCCGGAACCCTCACCGCCCCCGCGGTTACGGGGTCTCCGGCGTTTCGGTCCGCAACTCGGACCGGGCACGCTCCCGTTCGGCCTGCGCATGGTCTGGAATGGCGCCCGCCTGCTCCTCGGCGCGCGTGCGGGCGCTGACGGCCTGGTCGGGAAGGTCGCCGCTGTGCTGCTCGGCGCGCAACCGAGCATTGACGGCCTGGTCGGGAAGGTCACCGTGGCGGTTCTCGGCTCGCAGGCGAGCCTGCTCCGCGATCTCCTGGCCGACCACACCGCCATCGCGGGCATCCGCCGCGACACCCTGCCCGAAGGCCGCCGCCTCTGCCGACTGGTTCCTCGGCTCCGCTTCGCTGGGCCCGACCTCCGACTCGGTCTGGACCACCTCGCCCTCAGGCGGTTCCGGCGCCGTCGCGTGCGCCACGACGCCGCCGGTGGCACCGACGGCCACGGCGATGCCCAGCGCGGTTGCCTTCGCAGGGATGCCGATGGCCGCGAGCTTGGCCAGTGCGACAGCAAGAACGTTCACGGTGCCTCCAGGGTCGAGCCGCGTCCAGGACACGGTTGCACTCACAGATCAGCAGTCACCTGGGTCATCGCACCTCGCCCGAGGAGGGATACGGCCCGGGCGAGACTTCTTCACCCGCGTTCACCGCGCTGGCGCGTCCCAACGCGCCGCTGCCGGGCTGAGTCGCGGCATCCGACCCATCGCCACCACCGCGGCCGTTCTCCGGAGGCACCGTGTCCGGCGATCCGGGCGGTCCGCCCTGTCCCGGGGGCGCCGAGGGCTGCCGGCCGGGGGCCTCGCCGCCTTCGCCCGGTCGCTCGGGGGTGCTCGGGTGCCAGTCGGGGCGTGCGGGGTCGTCAGGCGGTGCCGGGTCCCTCGGGTTGCCGGGCGGGATATCCGGTGGGCCGTTCGGTTCCCCGGCTCCCCCGCGCTCCCCGCCGTCGACAGCCTCACCGGTCTGGTCGGTCTGGTCGGTGTCGTCGTCCGCCCACGGTGTCAGCAGGTCAGCGATGCCGGAGACGAACGACCTGGCCGGCTCGCTCACGGACGGGGGGAGCTCGAGTGCGGCAGCGCCCGTCGTCACCGCCGCCGCGACGGCGGCCGCGATCCCGATCTTGGCCAGAGTGCCCACGGGGACCGCCCGACGGCGCGCGCTCAGCGGCACGGGCGGCTCGACGTCGGGTGTGAGGCCCGTTCGCAAGACCCGCTCGAGGGCGGGCGTCGGCAAGGGGGCGGGCGCCTCGGCGCGCGCCCGAAGCGTGGCGACAAGCGCAGACAGCTCAGGCTCCTCGGGGACCGGTTCCCCGGCGAGCAGCAGCTCGTCGATGCGCCTCATGTCCTGGTCATCGTCCAGACCGGTCATAGGGTCACGCCCCCGTTCACGAGCCGGCGGAGCCGGGCGAGCCCGCGATGCTGGAGGGCCTTCACCGCGCCGGGACTCTTGCCGATCACCTCGGCGACCTGGTCGACCGTGAGGTCGCCGATGATGCGCAGGAGCAGGACCTCGCGCTGGTCGCCGCTCAACGTGTCCAGCAGGGCCATGGCCCTTCGGTCCCCGAGGTTGTCCAGGGCGAGGTCTTCGGCGCTCGCGATGACCCCGCCGTCGTCGGTCGGTTCGAGCGGTTCGGTCTGCGGGGACCTGGCCGAACGCCGCCAGTAGTCCACCGATCGGCGGTGAGCGATCGTGAACACCCAGGAGCGGAAGTGCTCGGCGTCGCCCTCGAAGCGGGCGATCCCGGTGAACACGGCGAGGAACACCTCGCTCGTCACGTCCTCGACGTCGACGACTCCCCGCGAGCGCAGGTAGCCGGCCACCGGGCGCACGAGAAGCTGGTAGAGCTCGGTGAACGCCTCTGGCGAGCCCCGCTTCGCCCGAGCGAGCACAGCGTCGACGTCGTCCATCGCGGACCAGCATCGCACGGAGCCCGCCCGGCTCCGAGGCGGGCGGGCTCGGTGCGCCGGTGAGCTTCCCGCCTAGACCGCGGTGTAGCCGCCGTCCACCAGGTGATAGCTGCCGGTGATGAACGAGGCGTCCTCGGACAGCAGGAAGCAGACCAGCGCCGCGACCTCCTCCGGGCGCCCCAGCCGGCCGAGCGGGTGCTTGGTGGTGAGCACCTCGAGGACTTCGTCGGTCAGGTTGTTCGTGAGCAGCGGCGTGAGGATGTACCCGGGGCCGACCGAGTTGATGCGCAGGCCGGCCGCTCCGTACTCGGCCGCCGCGTTCTTCGTCAGCCCGACGACCCCGTGCTTGGAGGCCGTGTACGCAGCGTTGCCCGGCGCGGCGACCTCGCCGTGGATGGATGCCATGTTCACGATGGCGCACTTCTCGGCCCCGGCGGTCAGCATCGCGGGGATCTGGTACCGCATCCCGTAGAGGACCCCGCTGAGGTTGATCGCGATGACCTTGTCCCAGTCGGAGAGGTCGGTCTCCCCCACGGGGGCTGCGTTGCCTGCGATCCCGGCGTTGTTCACGGCCAGGTGGAGGGCCCCGTAGGTCTCGACCGCGTACTCCACCGTCCGCTGGGCGTCCTGCGGCTTCGATGTGTCCGCGATGATCACGCTGGCCGTCCCACCCGCGTCGGTGACGGCGGCGGCGACCCGCTCGGCACCCTCCTGGTCGATGTCGGCGAGGACCACCTTCGCGCCCTTGCTCGCGAGCTGGGTGCCGATGGCCTCTCCGAGACCCGAGCCACCGCCCGTGACGACTGCAACCTTGTCCTGGAACGACATGTCCCTTCCTTCCCTCGGTCCCCTCATCCTCCGGCGGACGCCGAGGCGCCGCACGACGAGGGGCACGGTGTCGGGATGGTCCGCCGCACGGACCGCCCCGGGTACGGCACGATGGCCGGATGATCGACGCCCCGCTGAAGGACGAGATCGATGCCGTCGCGCTCACGATGGCGCGCGGCCTGCATGCCGACCCCGGATGGCGCCTCGTCGTGCCCGACGACGACGCGCGGCTGGTCGCCGGTCGTGCCCTGATCGGTCAGGCCGTCCGGACGGCGTTCCGGGACGGCACAGTCCTGATCGCCCGCACCGGCGCCGCCATCGTCGGCGGGATCGTCTGGGCCGCTCCCGGCGAGTACCCGCGTCGGTGGACGCGCCAGGTACCCGCACTCCCCCGGATGCTCACCCTGGGCGCCCGGATCGGTCCGCGGACCCTGCGCGACCTCGGCAGGTTCGGCGCGGCCGTCGACGCCGCGCTGCCGCGCGAGCCGGTCTGGTACGTCCAGGCGCTGAGCGTCGCCCCCGAGGCCCAGGGCGCCGGTCTGGGTTCCGCTCTCCTCGCGCGTGTGCTGGCCAGGTCCGACGCGACCGGGATCCCGTGCTACCTGGACACCGGCAAGCAGGCCAACACCGACTACTACGAGCGGTTCGGCTTCGCGCTGCTCGACGAGCGCCGGCTGTGGGACGGGGGGCCGGCGCTCTTCAGAATGCAGCGTCCGGCGCCTCGCACGGACTGACCCGCGACGCGCAGACCTTCCCGCGAAGACGCCGCGGGCCCCGGCTGCCGGTCGACGGTCCGGTGCGCACCACACTCTGGACAGGGGTTTGTTAGGGTAGCCTAACCTGAGTTACGGTCCTCCTGAGTCATCCCATCACTGGAGGAACCGTGCGTCACACCAGCGCCCTGGCAGCCCTTGCCACTCTCAGTCTCGCCGCCGTTGCGGCGTGCTCCCCGCAGGAAGACGAGACCCTCGTGATCTACTCCGGGCGCAACGAGAACCTCGTGGCACCCGTGCTCGAGCAGCTCGAAGGGGCGGTCGGCGTCCCCGTGGAGGTCAGGTACGCGTCCTCCAGTGAGCTCGCCGCGCAGCTGCTCGAGGAAGGCGACGCCACCGAGGCCGACCTGTTCTTCTCCCAGGACGCCGGGGCCCTGGGCGCACTGGCCAAGGCGGACATGCTCAGCGCGCTGGACGCCTCCGTGGTCGACGTGGTCGCCCCCGAGTACCGGGACGAGGAACGCCGCTGGGTCGCCACATCGGGACGGGCGCGGGTCCTCGCCTACGACCCCGAGCAGGTGCCGCAGATCGACGAGATCACGTCGATCGACCAGCTCCTGCAACCGGAGTTCACCGGCACCATCGGGTACGCGCCGAGCAACGCGAGCTTCCACGCCTTCGTGACCGCCCTGCGGGTCGACCGGGGCGAGGACGGCGCCCGTGAGTGGCTCGAGGCCTTCGCCGACCAGCAGCCCGTCGCCTTCGAGAACAACAACGCGGTGCTCGACGCGGTCGACGGCGGGCAGGTCGCCGTCGGGCTGATCAACCACTACTACTGGTTCCAGAAGGTCGCCGAGATGGGCGACATCTCGGCCCAGATCCACTACCTGTCCAGCGACGACCCCGGCGCCCTCGTGAACGTCGCAGGGGTCGGGGTGCTTGCAGGGTCGGACAACCGTGAGGCCGCCCTGCGCGCGGTGGAGTTCCTGCTTTCCCCCGAGGCTCAGCAGTACTTCGTGGACGAGACCTCGGAGTACCCGGTGATCCCGGACGTGAGCCATGACCTCCCCCCGCTCACCGACCGCCACCGCATCGACCTCAACGACCTCGACTCACTTGAGGAGACCCTTGCCCTCCTCGACGAGGTGGGGCTGACCTGACCCTGACCAGCACCGTTCGTCGGGCCGCCGGTGTCACCGGCGCCGGGCCGGAGCGCGCCCCCGCCGCACTGGTGGCGCCTGCCGTGGTGGCCGCCGTCATCGCGGTGCTGCCGCTGGTCTACCTTGCCGTGCGGGCGACCGAGGGCGGGTGGGCGGCCGCGGCCGACGTCGTGCTCCGGGAACGGACCCTCTGGCTGGTGCTCCGCAGCCTCGGCCTCGCCGCGGCCGTCACGGGTGCCTGCCTGGTGATCGGGGTGTCGCTCGCCTGGCTCACCACACGCGCCGACCTCCCCGGCCGGCGCGTGCTCGCCGTGGTGGCTGCTCTGCCCCTGGCCATGCCCAGCTACGTCGCTGCCTACGCCTGGATCTCGACCGTCCCGGCCACCGCGGGGTTCTGGGGCACCTTCGGGGTGCTCACCTCCTGCACCTACCCCTACGTCTACCTCCCGGTTGCGGCCGCGCTGCGCAGGGCCGACCCAGCCCTGGAAGAGGTCGCGCGGTCGCTCGGCCGCAACGCCCGGGCAGCGTTCCGGTCGGTGACCCTTCCCCAGATCCGTCCCGCCGCCGCGGCCGGCGGGCTCCTGGTGGCGCTCTACGTGCTGTCAGACTTCGGGGCCCCGTCCCTGATGCGCTACGACGTGTTCACCCGCGTCATCCACGCCTCGTACCGGTCCAGCTTCGACCGGACACCCGCCGCCGTCCTGTCGGTGATCCTGGTGCTGCTCACCATCGCCATCACGGTCGGCGAGGCGAGGTTCCGGGGGCGCAGCGCCGCCCGGATCGGATCCGGTGTGCCCCGCGCAGCGGCGATCGTGCCCCTCGGCGGCGCCCGGCCCTTGGCCATCGCGTGGAGCGTGGCGGTGGGGGCCGTCGCACTGGGCTTCCCGATCGTGGTGCTCGGGTACTGGCTGTCCCAGGGGAGCTCCGGGGCGTCGGCACCCCGGCTGGTCGACGCGGCCGCCGCGACGATCGGCGTGTCGGTGCTGGGAGCAGTGGCGACGACAGCGCTCGCCGTACCCGTGGGCATCTTCGCCGCGCGCTACCGCAGCCGCATGTCGCGACTGGTCGAGCACGCGTCCTACGCGGGGCACGCCCTGCCGGGCGTCGTCGTCGCGCTGGCCCTCGTGTTCCTGGCGGTGCGCTACCTCCGGCCGATCTACCAGGAGGTGCCGCTGCTGGTGCTGGCCTACGCCGTGCTGTTCCTCCCGGCCGCAGTCGGCGCCGTGCGCACGTCGGTCGCGCAGAGCCCGCGCCGACTGGAGGAGGTGGCGCGGTCGCTGGGGCTTGGGCCCTGGGGCGTTCTGCGCCGGGTGACCCTGCCTCTGGCCGCACCGGGGGTGGCGACCGGTGCGGCACTGGTGGTTCTCGTGGCGATGAAGGAGCTTCCCGCGACCCTGCTGCTCCGCCCCACGGGAATGGACACCTTGGCCACGCGGCTGTGGACTGAGACGGGTTCCGGTGCCTATGCGGCCGCGGCACCCTACGCGGCGGCCCTCGTGCTCCTGGCCGCCGTGCCGGCGTACCTGCTCACCCGCACGGACCGCAGCGCACGGGACACCGCCCCGGAAGGAGGCTCGGAATGAGCGTGCTGGAGGTGCGCGGCCTGACCAAGGCCTACGACCACCCGGTGCTGCGTGGGGTGGACCTCGACGTGCCCTCCGGCTCCGTGGTGGCCGTGCTGGGTCCGTCCGGATGCGGCAAGACGACCCTGCTGCGCATCCTGGCCGGCTTCGAGCGCGCCGACGCCGGCTCCGTCACCCTGGACGGCCGACCGCTCGGCTCGCTGCCGCCGGAGAAGCGCCGGATGTCGGTGGTGCCGCAGGAGGGCGCCCTGTTCCCGCACCTGACGGTCGCCCAGAACGTCGCGTTCGGGCTGGGGCGGTCGGGCAAGGACGCCGTGGGTAGGCTCCTCGATCTCGTGGGGCTCGGTGGGCAGGCCGACCGGATGCCGAACGAGCTGTCCGGTGGCCAGCAGCAGCGCGTCGCCGTGGCGCGGGCGCTCGCCCCCTCGCCCGCCGTGGTGCTGCTCGACGAGCCGTTCTCCGCCCTGGATGCCGCCCTGCGGGCGAGCGTCCGGGCCGACGTGCGGGAAGCCCTGCACGCGGCGGGCGCGACGGCGGTCCTGGTCACCCACGACCAGGAGGAGGCCCTGTCCACCGCGGACCAGGTGGCGGTGATGCGTGACGGCGTCGTGGTTCAGGCCGGCACGCCCGCGCAGGTGTACAAGGCGCCGCACGACGTCGACGTGGCCCGGTTCGTCGGGGAGGCGGTGGTGATCCCGGCCACCGTGCACGACGGCGTGGTGTGGACGCCACTGGGGCACCTTCCGCTCGCCGAGCCGGCCGCCGACGGGATCGGCACGGCGGTGCTGCGGCCGGAGCAGGTGCATCTGGTGCCGGAGGCGCACGGACTACCTGCCCGCGTGCTCCAGACGGCGTTCTACGGGCACGACGCGAGCATCCGGCTCGAGGTGGAGTGCCCGGGCGGCGTCACGATGCGGGTGCTCTGCCGCACCCAGGGCGAGCTGCCGACGGGCGAGCGGGTGGGCGTGCAGATCGTCGGTCCGGTCAGCTGGTTCCCGGCGTGACCGGGGGGTCGCTCAGCAGGTCGTCGGTGCGCTGCTCCCCGTAGGTCAGGGACGCCTCGCCGGTCGCGAGGTTCACCGTGAGCTCCGCGTGCCCTGCGCTCCGCCAGGCGAGCGTGACGGCATCGTCCCCGGGGGTGAAGGTGAAGTCGCCGTCGAACGCGTCGAAGGTGTTCCGGAACCGGGCGAGCGCACCCAGGGCTCGCACCACGGGCCGTTCGAGGGCCGCATCGATCTCGGTCGCGGTGTACCGGTGCCGGTTGATGTCCCTGCCCACCCCCGTCTGGGCGAGCAGCTCCACGTCGTTGTGCCCCGCGAGCGCCCCGACGTAGTAGACCTGCGGGATCCCCGGGGTGAAGAACTGCAGCGCGCGCGCCGCGAGGTATCTCGCGTCGTCCCGGCCGAGGGCGTCGTAGAAGGTGCTGTTCACCTGGTACACGTCGAGGTTCGAGGCGGCCTCGCCGGTGGCCTGGCGCGATGCCCCACTGTGCTGATGGATGCCCTCCACGAGCGCGGCGAGCTGGTCCGGTCCGAGCAGTCCCGGGCCGTACGCCGGGTCCGCCCCCACGTCGATGATCCCGATCCCGTCGTGCGTGTCCAGCACGGTGACGGCGTTGGTCGGGCGCACCCCCATCCAGTGCGACAGCGGCTCGTGGTCGCCGGTGTACGCAGCGTGCAGCACGAGCGGCGGGAGCGCGAAGTCGTACACCCGGTCCACCAGGCGGCCGATCTCCACCTGGCGCTGGTAGTGGGCGTGCACCTCGACCAGGACCTCCAGCCCGCGCTCTCGCGCCCGACCGGTGAGCCGGTCGATGAACGCGAAGGTCTCGGGGGTCATGAAGCACGACGTCCCGGCGGTCTTCACCGCGTAGCCCACCGCGTCCATCCGGATCAGCGACACCCCCGCCGCCGCCAGGGCGTCGAGGACGGCGTCCAGGTAGTACTGGGCCTGGGGCGCGCTGACGTCGATGTCCACCTGAGCGCCGGTGAAGGTGGTCCACACCAGGCGGCGCTCGTCGCCGAGGGTCATCGGCGTGAACGGGAGACCCGGGCGCGGGCGGTAGACGGCGGCCAGGTCCTTCTCGGTGGCTCCCTCGGGGAACACCGACGACATCGTGAGGAACATCGGGTACGACGGCGACGAGGCACCTCGGGCGAGCACGTCACGGAACTGCGCGGAGCCGGCGGACACGTGGTTGACGATGACGTCGACCACCGTGTCGTGGTCCCGGCCGAGGTCACCGACGTCGGCCCACGTACCGAGGCGTGGGTCCACGGCAGTGTGGTCCACCGGATCGAAGCCGGCGTCGGCACCGTCGAACGGGGTGAAGAAGGGCAGCAGGTGAACGCCCGCGAAGACCCCGTCGAAGCGCTCCCGCATCAGGCGAGCGAGCCCAGGGATGTCGCCCCCCAACCGGTCGGCGTAGGCGATCAGCTGAACGGCGTTGCGCATGCGCCCACGCTATTGCGCGGAGGGCGTCCTGCACACGTCAGCGACCGCGCCACCTGTCGATCTCGCGGCGCTCCCGCTTGGTGGGCCGCCCGGCGCCGCGCTCACGCCGGGCCACCAGGGCGTCCCGCGGGACGGGCGGCGGGGATCGATCGATGATCGCCTCGGCCGCGATCGGGGCGGCCGCCCGCTTGGTGAGCAACCGGCGCACCTCGACGATCCGCTCGACGTCGGTGCGCACACGCACCTCGTCGCCGATGGTGACGGTGGTTGCCGGCTTGGCCCGGTCGCCGTTCACCTGGACGTGCCCAGCCCGGCAGGCCGCGGCGGCGGCCGACCGAGTCTTGAACATCCGGACGCCCCAGATCCACGCATCGACGCGCACCCGGTCCGTCACGCCCCTCAGCGTAGGCGGAGCGGGCCGCCCCAGATCCCGGTGTCAGCGCCGGTGCTCCCGGTAGTACGCCACCAGCGCCCGCGTGGAGCTGTCCTGCGCCTCGAGGGCATCGGCGTCCCCCGCCACGGCCGGACCGAGCTCGACTGCCAGCTTCTTGCCGAGCTCGACGCCCCACTGGTCGAACGAGTCGACACCCCAGATCACGCCCTGCACGAAGGTGATGTGCTCGTAGAGGGCGATGAGCTGCCCGAGCACGGACGGGCTGAGCTCGGGAGCCATGATCGAGGTGGTGGGCCGGTTGCCGCTGAACACCCGTGCCGGGACGAGCTGCTCGGCCGTGCCCTCGGCGATGACCTCCTCGGCGGTCTTGCCGAAGGCGAGGGCCTTCGTCTGGGCGAAGAAGTTGGCGAGCAACAGCTCGTGCACGTCGCCCTCGGTGTCAGTCAGGGGGTGGGCGGGGTTGGCGAACGCGATGAAGTCGGCCGGGATGAGCCGGGTGCCCTGGTGCAGCAGCTGGAAGAACGCGTGCTGCCCGTTGGTGCCCGGCTCGCCCCAGAAGACCTCTCCGGTGGCGGTGCTCACCGGCGTGCCGTCCCACCGGACCGACTTGCCGTTCGACTCCATGGTGAGCTGCTGCAGGTATGCCGGGAACCGGTGCAGGTACTGGGCGTAGGGCAGCACCGCGTGGGAGTGCGCGTCCAGGAAGTTGACGTACCAGACGTTCAGCATGCCCATCAGCACCGGCACGTTCTCCGCGAGGGGCGCGGTCCTGAAGTGCTCGTCCACGGTGTGGAAGCCGGCGAGGAACTCCCGGAAGCGCTCCGGCCCGATCATGATCGCCAGGGACGTGCCGATGGCGGACCCCACCGAGTACCGACCGCCGACCCAGTCCCAGAACCCGAAGGCGTTGTCCGGGTCGATGCCGAAGGCGGCCACCTTCGCCCGGGCCGTCGACACCGCAACGAAGTGCTTCGAGACAGCCTGGCCACGGGCGTCCTCGGTGTCGTCGATGGCGCCGGAGGCCACGAGGGAGTCCAGCAACCAGGTGCGGGCGAGCCGGGCGTTCACCAGCGTCTCCAGCGTCCCGAAGGTCTTGGACGCGACGATGAAGAGCGTGGTCGCGGGCTCCAGGTCGGCAAGGGTCTCGGCGACGTCGGTGGGGTCGATGTTGGAGATGAACCGTGCCTCGAGGCCCTGCTGGACGTACGGCTTCAGCGCCTCGTAGGCCATCACGGGGCCGAGGTCCGAGCCGCCGATCCCGATGTTGACCACCGTCCGCACGGGCGCGCCGGTGACGCCCTTCCACTCCCCCGACCGGACCGCCTCGGCGAAGGTCAGCACCTTGGTCAGCTCGGCCTGCACGTCGGCGTCCACGTCCTGACGACCCAGCATCAGCGGCGGTGTCGCACCGGGCGGCCGGCGCAGCGCGGTGTGCAGCACCGCACGGCCCTCTGTCACGTTGATCCGCTCGCCGGCGAACATCGCCGCGATGCGACCTCCCAGGTCGATCTCGTCGGCCAGGGCGATGAGCAGCTCCACGGTGGTGTCGGTGACCAGGTTCTTGGAGAGGTCGACCCTCAGATCGCCGACCGTGCACGTGAGCCGTTCCGCCCGGCCCGGGTCGGCGAACCACCCACGGAGGTCCGGGACGAGCTCTGCCCGGTGGCTGAAGAGCTCGCTCCAGGTGACGGTCGTCGTGGGGTCGATCGGCGGTGTGGTCATGACTCCAACCTATTGCTCGCACAACGGATCAGTGACAACTCCTCGGGTCGGGCCTCCCAGCCCTTCTCGACGTCGAGCCATGGTGCGATCATCGTTCGGGTGATCCGACCCATGACCCCCGAGGACTGGCCGGCGGTGCGGCGGATCCTCGCCGAGGGCATCGCTACCGGTGTCGCCACCTTCGAGACCTCGGTGCCCAGCTGGGAGGCGTGGGACGGGTCCCACACCGGCGAGCACCGTCTGGTCGCGGACGACGACGGCCAGGTCGTGGGGTGGGCCGCCTGCAGCCCCGTCAGCGACAGATGCGTGTACGCCGGGGTCCTCGAGATCAGCGTGTACGTCGCGGCGGACGCCCGCGGCACGGGCGTGGGCTCGGCGTTGATGGCGGCCCTGATCGACTCGACCGAACGGTCGGGGGTCTGGACCCTGCAGACAGGGGTGTTCGACGACAACGCGGCCAGCCTCGCGCTGCAGCGCCGCCACGGGTTCCGCCTGGTGGGCACCCGCGAGCGCCTCGGCCGGTTGAACGGGGTGTGGCGGGACGTGCTCCTCCTCGAACGGCGCAGCCCCCTCGTCTAGGCACCCCGATGCCCCGGCACGTTCACACGGCCGCGGGCGGGGCTCTCGCCGGGCGGGGCGCGGGGCGTGTCCCTAGCGTCGGCTCATGGGCAGGATCCGAATCGGCATCTCAGGGTGGCGCTACCCCCCTTGGCGCGGATCCTTCTACCCCCGCGGGCTGCCCCAGCGTCGGGAGCTGGAGTATGCGGCCCAGCGCTTCACGACCATCGAGATCAACGGCTCGTTCTACTCGCTCCAGCGTCCGGAGAGCTACCGCGCCTGGGCCGCTGGTACCCCGCCCGGCTTCGTGTTCTCGGTCAAGGGCGGGCGCTACATCACCCACATGCTCAAGCTGCGCGGAGTGGAGCAGGCGCTCGCCAACTTCTTCGCCTCCGGGGTCCTGGCCCTCGGCGACAAGCTGGGCCCGTTCCTGTGGCAGCTGCCCCCGGTGCTCGGCTTCGACGCTGTGCGCCTCGAGTCGTTCCTCGGCTCGCTCCCGCGCACGACGACGGCCGCCGCCGAGCTGGCTCAGGGCCACGACGCCCGCCTGGAGGGCAGGGTGCACGCCGAGACGGACGCGGACCGACCGGTCCGCCACGTGCTCGAGGTCCGCCACCCGTCGTTCGAGACCCCGGACCTGCCCCGGCTCCTCCGCCGGCACGACGTCGGGCTGGTGGTGGCGGACACCGCCGGCCGCTGGCCGCTGCTGACTGACGTCACGAGCGACGTGGTGTACGTGCGTCTGCACGGAGCGGAGGAGCTCTACGTGAGCGGCTACGACGACGACGCGCTGCGCACCTGGGCACACCGGGTCCGCACCTGGGCCGAGCGCAGCGAGGTGTTCGTGTACTTCGACAACGACGCCAAGGTGCACGCGCCCTTCGACGCCCAACGGTTGGCGTCGATGCTGGACGTTGGTCCCTAAGGATTGCCTTACCTCAGTTCTAGCCTGGTTCCATGCGGTTGGACAGCTGCCCGCTCGGCGTCGAGGTGGAGGTCGTCTCCCTCGGTGTGCCTGGCGGCGCCCAGCTCCGCCTGCGTGAGGTCGGGGTCCGGATCGGCACCACCATCCGGATCACCAACGTGGCTCCCTTCGGTGGCCGGGTCGTCGCGATCGGCGCCTCCCGGATCGCGCTGGACGGTGCGACAGCGGCCGTGATCGGCGTGGCGAGCCGTGCGGCGCTCACGAGCCCCGCGCCGGCGGTCGCCGCCCTTCGATGAGCTGCTGCAGCGGCGCCGCCCCGGCGACCCCGGTCACCGGTGTGCTACTCGTGGGGAACCCGAACACCGGCAAGTCGACCCTCTTCAACGCGCTCACGGGCGCCCGCCAGCGGGTCACCAACGCCCCCGGCACCACGGTCGAGCTGCAGCAGGGTACCTGGCGCACCGCCGCCGGTCCCGTTGCGGTGATCGACCTACCCGGGACGTACAGCCTGATCGCCCGCTCCCCGGACGAGGCGGTGGTGGCCGCCGCCCTCGAGGACCCCGCCGCGACCGTCATGGTCGTTCTCGACGCGACGGCACTGTCCCGGTCGCTCTACCTGCTCGCGCAGGTGGGCCGAACGGGACGACCCGTCGTGGCCGTCCTCACGATGCTCGACGTCGCCGCCTCGCACGGGTTGACGGTGGACGTGCCCCGACTGGCGGGCGCGCTGGGGGTGCCGCTGGTCGCCGTCGACCCGCGGGCCGGGCGCGGCGTGCACCGGCTGGAGCAGGCGATCGCTTCGGCCGCCCCCGTGCCAGGGGTCGCGCCTGCGGCCGAGGCGGAGGCCGCGGACCTGCAGGAGCAGCTCGCCGAGGCCGAGGTGCTCTTCGCCTGGGTCGAGCGCATCATGGCCGTCGCGGTGTCCCCCCCGACGGTGCACCGCACGCGCACCGACGCGGTGGACCGCGCCCTGCTCAACCCCTGGGTGGGCGCTCCGGTCTTCCTCGCGGCGATGTGGTCCCTGTTCCAGCTCGCGACCAGTGCCGTGGGGCCCGTCATCGACCTGGTCGAACGGGCCGTGAACGCCCCGCTGGCGGCGGCCGCCCACGCACTGCTCGGCGGGTGGGCCGGGCCGCTGCTCGAGGGGCTGGTGGTGGACGGCGTGCTCGCGGGCATCGGGGTGGTGCTCACGTTCGTCCCCCTGATGGCGACCATCTATGCCGCCCTCGCTCTGCTCGAGGACAGCGGGTACATGGCTCGGGCCGCTTTCCTCGCCGACCGCGTGATGCGGACCCTGGGGCTCGACGGGCGCGCCATGCTGCCGCTGATCATCGGCTTCGGGTGCAACGTGCCGGCGCTGGCCGCCACCCGGACCATCCCCGACGCCCGTCAGCGGCTCCTCACGGGCCTCCTGGTGCCATGGACCTCCTGCGCGGCCCGGCTCGCGGTGTACGTCCTGCTCGCCGGGGTGTTCTTCCCCGACCACGCCGGGACTGCGATCTTCGCGATGTACCTGTTGAGCGTCGTCCTCGTCCTCGGTGGCGGCTTCGTGCTGCGCCGCACCTACTTCCGCGACCTGAGGCGCGAGCCCCTCGTCCTGGTGCTCCCGGCCTACCAGCGACCGCGGGTCCGTGCGATCGTCATCTCGGTGGCGACGCGGGTGTGGGGCTTCGTCCACCACGCCGGCAAGATCATCATCGCGACGCTCGTGGTCATGTGGGCCCTCATGGCGTTCCCCGCGACCGGCGGGCACCCGGTCGGTGAGGTGCCGGTCGCCGACAGCGTGTACGGGGTGGCGGCCTCCGCCGCGGCGCCCTTGCTCGCGCCCGCCGGCCTGGACGACTGGCACCTGACCGCCGCCCTTGCGGCCGGCGTGGTCGCGAAGGAGGTCGTGGTCGGCTCGCTCGTGCAGTCCTACGGGGTCCAGGACGACGTCCCCGCCGACGGGGTCCTCGACCCGGACGCGGGTGCCGGTCGGCTCGGCGACCGGATGCGGGCCACGCTCTCCGAGACCTCCGGCGGACACCCCACCGCCGCTGCGCTCGCCTTCATGGTGTTCGTGCTCGGGTACACGCCGTGCGTGGCGACGGTCGCCGAACAGGCCCGGAGGTTCGGTGCCAGGTGGGCCCTGGGCGCCGCCGGGGTCCAGATGGCGATCGCCTGGCTGCTCGCGGTGGCCGTGTTCCAGGTGGGGAGGCTGCTGTGAGCTTGGCGAAGGTCCTCGAGGAGGCGTCGACGGGTGCGACGGTGCCCGTGATCGCGGCCCGGCTGGGGATGCCCGTCGACCTCGTGGAGACCATGGTCGACGAGCTCGAGCGCCTGGGACTGGCCCGTCGCCCATGCGGCACCTGTCCGCCCGCCGACGCGCCCGACCTGCCAGCTGCATGCGCCGGGTGCCCGATCGCCCCGTCGAGCAGGAACACCGCCCGCTCCCTACCCTGATCGGGGAGGCCGGCATGGTGGATCGTCCAGGGGCACAAGCGTTCGTCCCGCCCGACGGCGACATCGCGAGCCTGCGCGGCGCGGTGCACGGGTGCCGCGGGTGCGAGTTGTGGGCGCCGGCGACGCAGGCCGTGTTCTCCGCCGGTCCGGAGACCGCCGAGATGGTCCTGATCGGCGAGCAGCCGGGCGACGTGGAGGACCGCGAGGGACAGCCCTTCGTCGGACCGGCCGGTCGGGTGCTGCGTGAGGCGCTCGCCGACGCCGACATCGACCCGGCGTCGGTCTACGTGACGAACGCGGTCAAGCACTTCCGCTTCGTCGAGCGTGGCAAGCGCCGGCTCCACAAGAAGCCGACCGTGGCGCACATCCGCGCGTGCGAGCCCTGGCTCGACGCGGAGTTCGCGGCGGTGCGGCCGGGCCTCGTCGTCTGCCTCGGCGCAACGGCGGCCCGTGCGTGCCTGGGACGCGAGGTCGCCGTCGGGCAGGTCCGGGGCAGGGTGCTTGACGAGACGCCGCCGGTCGTCGTCACCGCCCATCCGTCGTCGGTGCTCCGACTGCGGGGCAGGGACGGGTGGGAGCAGGCCTATGAGGCCCTGGTGACCGACCTGCGCGCCGCCGCGTCGGCGCTCTGACTCAGCCCAGCCGCGCGAGGCGCTCGATCGCCTCCGCCAGCACGCTCTCCTGCTTGACGAAGGTGAACCGGACCCACGAGCGCATCGCATCCGAGCCCGGCCGACAGAAGGCACTTACGGGGACGGCGACCACCCCGACGCGGTGCGGCAGCTCCCGGCACAGAGCCGCGCCATCGGCCGAGAAGGCGGCACCGTCGGCGACGACGAAGTACGTCCCGTCCGGCACGACGACGTCGAACCCCGCCTCGCTCAGCCCGGCGCAGAGCAGATCCCGGCGCCGTGAGAGCGATGCGGCGAGCTCCCCGACGTACTGCGACGTACGACCGTCCGCGTCGTCGAGGGCGGCCGCGACGGCGGGCTGCAGCGGTGCGCCCGAGGTGTAGGTGAGGAACTGCTTGATCGCGCGCACGGCTGTCACGAGGTCCGCCGGCCCGGTGACCCACCCCACCTTCCAGCCCGTGAACGACAGGGTCTTGCCGGCCGACGAGATGGTCAGCGTCCGCTCCGCCATCCCCGGCAGCGTCGCCATCGGGATGTGCGGGGAACCGAAGGTGAGGTGCTCGTAGACCTCGTCGGTGATCACCACAACGTCTGCCGCTGCGGCCAGCCTGGCCACCTCGGCGAGGTCCTCGCGTGGGAGCACGGTCCCGGTGGGGTTGTGCGGGGAGTTGAGCAGCATGACCCGCGTGCGGGTGGTGAACGCGGCCCGCAACGCCGCGAGGTCCAGCCGGAACGCGTCGCCGTCGCGCACCAGGGGTACACCCACCAGGGTGGCACCGGCCATCGCGACGACGGCGGCATAGCTGTCGTAGTAGGGCTCGATCACCACTACCTCGTCGCCGGGCCCGGTCAGTGCGAGCACTGCGGCGGCGATCGCCTCCGTCGCCCCCGTCGTGACCAGGACCTCGGTGTCCGGGTCCCACACAAGGCCGTAGTGGCGGTCCTGGTGCGCGCTGATCGCCCGACGCAGCTCGGGGATGCCGTCACCGGGCGGGTACTGGTTGTGACCTCCGCGGATCGCAGCGACGGCCGCTGCTGCGACATGCTCGGGCCCGTCGACGTCGGGGAACCCCTGGCCGAGGTTGATCGATCCGGTCCGCACCGCGAGCGCCGACATCTCGGCGAAGATGGTCGGCCGCACGGACCCGGCGTCCACCAGACCGAGCGAGTCGGCGACGGCGCGCCAGCGGGGAGACAGGGTCACTGGGCCAGGGTAGGTGGTGCGCCGCCGACGTCGAGCCAGCCGCCGCGCCGGTACGCGGGCGTGGCCAGCACCAGCACGAGCAACCCGACCAGCAGGGCGCCGAACATCACCGTCGTCATCGCCACGGATCGACCGCCGAGCGGTCCGACCATGGAGCTGACCACCCCGCCGAGGCCGGCGTGCAGGAACCCGAGCACGGCGGCGGCGGTACCTGCCCGCTCACCGTGCCGGGAGATCGCGAGCGCCGACGCGTTGGCCATGACGAGGCCGAGCGAGGCGAGGGTGAGCCAGAGCAGGACGACGAGGCCGATCACGCCGACGCCGCCCGCCGCGGCACCGACCAGGGTGCCGGCCAGCACCACGGCAAGCGGCAGGCCCACCCGGAGCAGCCGGAGCGGCCCGATCCGACGCACCAGTGCGGCATTGACCTGCGCACCGATGACCATCGCGATGCCGATGACCGCGAACACCGCGGCGAACCGCTGGGTGCTGAGCCCGTACTCGACCTGGAAGACGAAGGTGGACCCGACCACGTAGCTGATGATCACGCCCATGCACAGCCCAGGGAGCACCGCGAGCGCCATGAAGTGCCCGTCGCGCAGGAGGGCCCCGTAGCCGCGGAACACGGCGCCCAGGCTGCGGCTCCGCCGTCGTTCGACCGGGAGGGTCTCCGGAAGCCATGTGGCCACGACGATCCCGATGACCAGGGCGAGCGCGGCCAGCGTGACGAACACGGCCCGCCACCCCCAGTGCTGGGCGATGAAGCCCCCCGCAGACGGCGCGAGCAGCGGCGCGGCACCGATGATGAGCATGAGCCGCGAGAGCAGCCGCGCGGCCTCCGCGCCGCTGAAGCGGTCCCGGATCACGGCCATCCCCACGACCGTTCCGCCGGCGCTTGCCAGGCCCTGCGTGACGCGCAGGACGGCGAGCTGGTCGATCGTGGTGGTCACGACGCAGGCGAGCGAGATGACCATGTGCAAGCTGATCCCGATCAGCGCCGGCAGGCGGCGTCCGACCCGGTCGGAGAAGGGACCGACCAGGAGCTGGCCGATCGCACCGCCGAGCAGCATGCCGGTGATGGTGAACTGGGCACCGGCCTCGGTCGTCCCCAGGTCGCGCGCGACGTCGGGGAGCGAGGGAAGGTACATGTCCGTCGTGACGGCGGGCAACAGGGTCAGCAGGCCGATCACGATGACCAGGCCCGCGCCACGGGTGCGTTCGCGCACGGGCACGGGAAAGGTCATCCGCCGAGTATCTCGCATCGATTCGACGCCGATCGCCGTTCCTTCCGCCGTGTCCGAGCCTGCGGGCATGCTGGGGGCATGTGCGGACGGTATGCCTCCTTCCGGGAGGCCCAGGACCTCGCGGACGCCTTCGCGGTCGGCGACGTCGCCGACGACGCGCGCCTGCTGCCGCCGTCGTGGAACGTCGCTCCCACCGACCCGGTCCGCATCGTCGTCGAACGCCACCGGGACGAGGCGCCGGTGCGGTCGTTGCGGGTCGCACGCTGGGGCTTGGTGCCGGGCTGGGCCAAGGACCCGTCGGTGGGGTCACGCATGATCAACGCCCGGGTCGAGACCCTCGACGCCAAGCCCGCCTTCCGGCGCGCCCTGCGCGCGCGTCGCTGCCTGGTCCCCGCCGAGGGGTACTACGAGTGGCAGACGACGGAGCGCGACGGGAAGACGGTCAAGCAGCCGTACTGGATCCACTCCGGGGCGGGTGAGCCGCTCGCCCTCGCGGGCCTGTACGAGTTCTGGCGCGACCCGGAGCGGGCGGACGACGAGCCGCACCGCTGGCTCGTGACCATGACGATCGTCACGGGGGACGCGGGGCTCCTCGGCTCGATCCACGATCGCCGGCCGGTGATGCTCTCACCCACCCGGTGGGACGCCTGGCTCGACCCCGACCTGCAGGACGGTGATGCCGTCCTCCGCCTGCTCGAGGACGCGCCCCCGGCACTGGTGCCCACCGCCGTGTCCACCGCCGTGAACAAGGTGGGCACCAACGGCCCGGAGCTCATCGAGCCCGTCTAGCCTCCTCAGTACCCGTCACCCAGGTGCGCGTCCCCGGCGAGCACCACGTGCTCGCGGCCGTGATCGTCCACCACCAGCAAGGCTCCGTCGTCGGACAGTCCCGCGGCCGTGCCGTCCAGGACGCCGCCCGGCCGGTCCACCCGGACCTGCGATCCGATGGTGAGGCAGGCCGCGGCGCACTCCTCGGCGAGCCCCGCACCCGCGGCGTCGCCCTCGGCCGCGCGCCAGCGGTCCTCGAGATCGACGAACGCCGAGACGACCGCCGCCAGCAGGTCGGTCCGGTCGACCGCGAAGCCGGCGCGGCGCAGCGAGGTGGCGTGCGGGACCGGCAGGTGGTCCTGGCCCACATTCACCCCGATGCCGATCACCGCTGCGCCAGGGACGAGGTCGCCGAGCACGCCCGCGACCTTGCGCCAGATCCCCCACCCCGGGAGGGAGGGGCCGTCGGACTCACGCACCAGCACGTCGTTGGGCCACTTGACGGCCGTGGCGACCCCGAACTCGCTCAGGGCCCGTACGACGGCCAGGCCCCCGAGCAGCGGCAGCCAGCCGAAGCGGGCGGTCGGGACGTCGGGTCGCAGCAGGATCGACGCGGTCAGAGCCGTGCCCGGTGGCGTGTGCCAGGTCCGACCGGCGCGGCCACGACCCTCGGTCTGATGATCCGTCGCCAGCACGGACCGGTCGGGCCATGCGTCGCGGTCGGCGGCCGCGGCGACCAGGTCGGCGGAGGTGGAGCCCGTCCGCTCCACCACCTGGATGCGTCCGAGCCGGGCCCGGGAGCGCAGGGCTGATTCGACGGTGCGGGCATCAAGGGTCACGGCTCCAGTGTGTCCTCTCCCGGCGGTGCCGCGCCTCGTGGGCAGGGGCGCCGGGACGGCGGTGACGGGAACGACGCAGAGGGAAGGGCCGACCGACGAGTGCCCGCTCGATTGTGTGCACCCGACCAAGGCGAAGGTCGCACGCCATCGTGTGCCGCAGGTGAACATGTGGGGATCACACAACTAGGCTCGGTTCCCGTGACCCAGCACCGCGGCACCGCCGACAAGCTCGCCGACCTCGCCCAGCGGATGGACTCGGCGCTCGAGGACACCTCGGCGCAGGCCCGTCAGCACTCCCGCGGCAAGAAGACCGCGCGGGAACGCCTGGCCACGCTGCTCGATCCCGACAGCTTCGTCGAGATGGATGCCCTGGTCCGGCACCGGTCGACGGCGTTCGGACTCGGGGCGAAGCGGATCCCGGGCGACGGCGTCGTCGTCGGGCACGGCACCATCGACGGGCGCCAGGTGTGCGTCTACTCCCAGGACTTCACGGTCTTCGGGGGCTCCCTCGGCGAGGCGCACGGGCAGAAGATCACGAAGGTGATGGACCTGGCGCTGCGCACCGGGGTGCCACTGATCGGCATCCTCGACGGCGGTGGTGCGCGCATCCAGGAGGGCGTGGGTGCGCTGACCCAGTTCGCCGAGATCTTCCGGCGCAACGTCGCGGCCTCCGGGGTCATCCCGCAGATCTCGCTCATCCTCGGGCCGAGCGCCGGGGGGGCCGTGTACTCCCCCGCGCTGACCGACTTCGTCGTGATGGCCGACGGCACGTCGCACATGTTCATCACCGGACCGGACGTGATCCGGGCCGTGACCGGCGAGGACGTGGGCTTCGAGGAGCTGGGCGGTGGCACCACCCACAACGCACGGTCGGGCGTCGCCCACTACCTGGGCACCGACGAGGACGACGCCATCGACTACGTCCGGACGCTCGTGGGCTTCCTGCCCTCGAACAACCTGACCGATCCCCCGGTGTGGGAGGGCGAGGAGGCCGACCTCGAGATCAGCGAGGCCGACCTGGAGCTCGACACCCTCGTCCCGGACGCCGACTCCCACCCGTACGACATGCGGACGGTGGTGGAGCACATCCTCGACCACGGTGACCTGCTCGAGGTCCAATCGATGTACGCCCAGAACGTGCTGGTCGGGTTCGGCCACGTGGAGGGCGCTCCCGTCGGCATCGTGGCCAACCAGCCGCTGCACATGGCGGGCACGCTCGACATCAACGCAGCCGAGAAGGCGGCTCGCTTCGTGCGGACGTGCGACGCGTTCAACATCCCGGTGCTCACCTTCGTCGACGTCCCGGGGTTCCTGCCCGGCACGGACCAGGAGTGGAACGGGATCATCCGCCGCGGGGCCAAGCTCATCTACGCCTACGCCGAGGCCACCGTGCCACTCATCACGGTGATCACCCGCAAGGCGTACGGCGGTGCCTACATCGTGATGGGCTCCAAGCAGCTAGGGGCGGACGTCAACCTGGCCTGGCCGACGGCTCAGATCGCGGTCATGGGCGCCGCCGGGGCGGTGGGGATCCTGCACCGCGGCACCCTCGCGGCCGCTGCCGACGCCGGCCAGGACGTGGAGGCGGAGCGGGCCCGCCGGGTCGCCGAGTACGCCGACGCGCTGGTCAACCCGTACGACGCGGCCGAGCGGGGCTTCGTGGACGCCGTGGTCGCACCCTCGACCACGAGGGTCCAGGTCGTGCGAGCCCTGCGCGCCCTGCGGACCAAGCGGGCGAGCCTGCCCGCGAAGAAGCACGGGAACATCCCGCTATGACCCCCGACGTGCGCGTCGTGCGGGGCGACCCCGACGAGATGGAGCTCGCCGCACTGGTGGCCGGGCTGGCCAGCGGGGGCCTGAACGGCATGGCTCCGGCGGGATCCGGACGCGCCGAGCGGCGCGCCGCCGCGGCCCGACGACGGTGGCGGGAGGCGGCGCGTCCGTTGCGGGACCCCCTCACACCCGGAGGCGACGCCTGGCGGTGGAGCGGTCGAACGCCGCAGCCCTGATCTCGCCGTCCGGGCGTGGAAGGCCGGTTCGGGGCCCGGAGAGTGGGAGCGCGCCCACGGAGTGAGAAAACGCCTCGTCCGTGTCGGCGCCCGGGGCTAGCCTTCGGCCGTGATCATCACGACCGGGGCGAAGAGCCCGGTGACAGGAGCCCCTTCCTCGACGCTGCCCGATCGCATGAGGGGGGCGTGGCACACCTGGGTCGAGACGGCCGTGCGCCCCCGGATGCTGGTGTTCGCCCTCCTGCCCGAGGCCGGGGTCGGTCTCGTCGTCGCGGTGCTGGGGATCAACGTGCTCCTCGGCCTGCTCCCGGTCGCCTTCGTGATCGGGACGTCGGTGGTGGTCGGGCAGGTGCCCGCGGCGGTCGCCGGCGGCGTGGGATCGGCCGACTGGGACGCCCTGGTGGCCGTGTTCGTCCTTGCGAGCGCGGCCTTCCTGGCCCAGCAGGTCCTCGCCCCGCTCCAGACCTCGCTGAACCTCCGGATGAAGCGCCGGATCGACGGGCGCAGCCTCGACGCTGTGATGACGACCGCGATGAGCTCGGCCGGGATCGCGCCGATGGAGGACCCGGCGACTCTCGACGACCTCGCCTCCTTCGACCGGCCCTTCCGAGAGGACTGGGCCACTCCCGGCGAGGCTTTCGGCGGCTCCCTCGCGCTCGTCGCCAGGTACGTGCGGCTGATCGCCTTCGCCGTCGTCGTCGGGCTGATGCTGGCCTGGTGGGCGGCGATCGCGCTGGTGCTCGCGACCATGCTCTTCCGCTACGGGCAGCGCGGCGGGCTCCGCAAGTACTCACAGGTGTGGCGGGCGATCATGCCGGTCATGAGGCGGGCGGAGTACCTGCGCGAGACATCGATGGGCTCAGCCGCGGCGAAGGAGTCGCGGATCTTCGGGCTGGCGGACTGGCTGGGCGACCGCTACACAGCGGCCTACTCAGGGATGTACGGGAAGGTCGCCGCGCGGCGGCGGGAGGTGTACCTGGGGCCGTTCCTGCTCCTCGCCGGCGGAGGGCTGGCGCTCGCGGGCCTCATCCTGGTCGCGACCGCGCGCGCCGGCACCGACGGCCGGATCACCCTCACCGAGCTGGCACTGGTCCTCCAGTCGGTCGTGGCGGCGCTCCTGCTCGGCGACTACTACGTCGAGTCGGACGTCCCCACCCAGTACGGCATGCTTGCCGTCGACGCCAAGCTGCGGCTCGAGCGTCGCATCGCCGGCATCGAGCGCGAGGAGCGGCCGGTCGTGGCATCGGTCTCGCCTGACACACCCGCGCGCGAGCTCCGCCTGGAGGGGGTCCGCTTCGCCTATCCGGGCAGCGAGCACATGGTTCTCGACGGGCTGGACCTCGTGCTGCCCGCGGGACGGAGCACGGCCGTCGTCGGCGTCAACGGCGCCGGCAAGACCACCCTGGTCAAACTGCTCACCCGTCTCTACGAGCCGACCGGTGGGCGGGTCACCGCCGACTCGATGGACATCGGGCAGGTCGACGTCGCGGCATGGCGTCGGCAGGTGAGCGTGATCTTCCAGGACTTCATCCGGTACGAGTTCTCGGCCGCAGACAACATCGCCCTCGGCGCGGCACACATCCCCAGGGACGACCGGGCGGTGCGGGAGGCGGCTGAGAGGGCCGGCATCCTCGAGGCGTTCGCCCACCTGCCGCGCGGGCTGGACACACCCCTCTCCCGCGCGTACCCCGGTGGGGTGGACCTGTCGGGGGGCCAGTGGCAGCGGATCGCGATCGCGCGGTCGTTGTACGCGCTGCACGCCGGCGCCCGGGTCCTGGTGCTGGACGAGCCGACCGCCGCCCTCGACGTCAGGGCCGAGGCCGCCTTCTTCGACCGGTTCGTCGAGCTCACCCGGGGCGTGACCTCCCTGCTCATCTCCCACCGCTTCTCCTCGGTGCGCCGCGCCGACCACATCGTGGTCATCAACGGCGGCGTCGTCGTCGAGCAGGGCACCCATCACCAGCTGATGGACACCGACGGGCACTACGCACGCCTGTTCCGGCTGCAGGCCGAGCGGTTCGCCGCGGGGCTGGACGCCGAGGGCGAGATCGTGGAGACCGACGACGACTCGTCGACGCTGGGAACGCCCTTCGAGGGCGACGCCCAGCCCCAGGATGCACACCCGGTGGAGGGCGCGCGTCGCACGGCCGACTCGGAGGTGACCCAGTGAGGGGCTTCGCGCGGGGGACCATCGCCTACGCGGCGCAGTGCTGGCGTCTGGACCGGCGCCGTGCGCTGATCTCGTTCGCCCTCATGCTGCTCCAGTCCGCGTCGATGCCGTTGGCGGCGGCCGCGCTCGCGGCGCTCACCGATGCCGTGGTCGAGGGCGATGCCCGGGGCGCCACGCTCGCGGCAGCGCTGGTCGCCGCGGCGGTGATCACCTCGCTGACCGCCGGGCACATCGCGCACATCTTCTACTTCGAGCTCTCCGAGGCCATGACGCTCAGCCTGAACCGGGAGCTGATCGACCTGTCGAACGGCTCCCCGGGGATCGAGCACCACGAACGACCGGAGTACGCCGACAAGCTCCAGGTGCTGCGCACGGAGATCTCACGGATCGGGTTCCAGGCGCTTCAGGCGGTGCTCACCGGCTTCGGGCTCACCCTGGCGATCGGCATCACCGCGGCGCTGCTCGCGCGCCTCGACCCGTGGCTGCTGCTGCTGCCGCTCGCCGCGATCCCGCCGCTGCTGCTGAGCAGATACGCCGAGACCATGGTGGCGGGCGCGCGGGAGCGGGCGGCCGAGAGCCACCGTCGGGCCCGGCACCTCTTTGGTCTCAGCGTCGACCCCGGGCCCGCCAAGGAGCTTCGGGTCGGCAACCTCGGCCAGGCGATCCGGGACCGGCACCGCGTGGCCTGGGACGCCACCTCCCGCACGCTGCTCGGCACCGAGAACCGCGCGCTCGCCGTCCGGCTGTCGGGCCAGCTGTTCTTCGCCGTCGCCTACGTCGCGGCGACGCTGCTCGTGGTGCGCAACACCGTGGCCGGTCACGGGACGGTCGGCGACGTGATCCTGGTGCTCACGCTCGCCGCGCAGGTGAGCGGGCAGGTGACCACCGCCGTCACCATCCTGCAGACCATGCAGCGCACGGCGCAGGCGATGATCAACCTGGAGTGGGTGCGCCGGCTGGTCACCGCGGCCCCGGAACACGGCGTGCCCGCCGACGCCCTCACCCCCGACCGGATCGTCGACGGGATCACGTTCGACCGCGTGTCGTTCACCTACCCGGGGACCGAGCGTCCCGTGCTCGGGGACGTCTCGCTTCACCTTCCCGCCGGCTCGACCGTCGCCATCGTCGGTGAGAACGGCGCCGGCAAGACGACGCTGGTCAAGCTGCTCGCCCGCTTCTACGAGACCACGACCGGGGTGATCTCCGTCGACGGGGTGGACCTGCGACGGATCCCCCTGAGCGCGTGGCGGGAGCGGATCGCCGCGGGGTTCCAGGACTTCGCGCGGCTGGAGTTCCTCGCCCGGCAGACCGTCGGGGTCGGCGACCTTCCGCAGATCGACTCGGACGCCTCCGTGATCGGCGCGCTCGAGCGGGCGAAGGCCGAAAGCCTGCTCGAAAGACTCGAGGACGGCCTGGACACCCAGCTGGGCCTCTCGGCGGACGGCACCGAGCTGTCCGGCGGGCAGTGGCAGAAGCTGGCCCTCGGACGGGCCATGATGCGGCCGACCCCGCTGCTGCTCGTGCTGGACGAGCCGACGTCCGCCCTCGACGCCCAGGCGGAGCACCAGCTGTTCGAGCAGTACTCGATGAACGCCCGCCGGGTCGGCGAGCAGAACGGGGCGATCACGGTCCTGGTCTCCCACCGCTTCTCCACGGTGCGGATGGCCGACCTCATCCTCGTCGTCGACGGCGGCCGGATCACCGAGGCGGGCACGCACGGCGAGCTCATGCGCACCGGCGGGCTCTACGCCGAGCTGTACTCCATGCAGGCGGCCGCGTACTCCTGACCGGTCGTCATCGGCCCGACCGCACCGAGGCCCGGAACTAGAGTGTCGGTCCATGACCACTGCCTCACCCGTCCGTCGGCCCACCCCCGTCGATGCCATCGCCGACGCCTACGTGACGACCCTTGCGCGGCTCAACCCCCTGCTCGCCACCGAGATGGGCGTCGACGGCTACGACCACCTGATGACCGACCTGTCGCCCGCCGGCTGGCAGGCCCAGGCCGACGCCGCCCGTACCGTGCTCACCCAGCTGGACGGGGTGGGGCCGGTGGACGACGTCGACCGGGTGACCGTCGCTGCGATGCGCGAACGGATCGGACTCGAGGTCGCCCTCCACGAGGCCGACGAGTGGATCGGCCAGCTGAACAACATCGCGTCGCCGGTCCAGGGGCTGCGGGACGTCTTCGACCTGATGCCGACCGAGAACGTCGAGCACTGGTCGGACATCGCCGCTCGGCTGAACGCCCTCCCGGGCGCCGTCGACGGCCTGATCGAGTCGCTGCGGCTCGCCGCCTCCCGCGGCCGGGTCGCGCCGATCCGGCAGGTCCGCGAGTGCATCACCCAGGCTGAGGAGCTCGCCGGCGAGGGGTCGTTCTTCACGACCTTCGTCCAGGGGGCGGAGGTCGAGACCGCGCTCGCTGCGGGGTCCGGCTCCACGATCGGATCCGGTGCAGCGACCGGACCCGACCTCCGCGCGGACCTCGACCGGGGTGCAGCGGCTGCGAGGTCCGCCTACGGCGGCCTCGCGTCGTTCCTGCGCGACGAGCTTGGCCCGCAGGCTCCCGAGGCGGATGCGGCCGGCCGCGAGCGCTACACCCTGTGGTCGCGGTACTTCCTCGGCGCAACGGTCGACCTCGAGGAGACGTACGCCTGGGGGCGCGAGGAGCTGGCGCGGATCGTCGCGGAGCAGGAGACCGTGGCGGCCCAGATCGCCGGCCCGGGCGCGACCATCGAACAGGCCATCGCCGTGCTCGACGCCGACCCGTCGCGGACGCTCGACGGGACCGCCGCGCTGCGCGACTGGATGCAGACCACCGCCGACGGCGCGATCGCGGCCCTGAACGGCACGCACTTCGACATCCCCGCACCGGTCCTCCGGCTGGAGTGCCGGATCGCCCCCACCCAGCACGGCGGCATCTACTACACCGGGCCGTCCGATGACTTCTCCCGCCCGGGTCGCATGTGGTGGTCGGTCCCGGAGGGGGTGACCACGTTCACCACCTGGCGGGAGAAGACCACCGTCTACCACGAGGGCGTGCCGGGACATCACCTGCAGGTGGCCCAGGCGGTGTTCGAGCGGGAGTCGCTCAACCGCTGGCGGCGGCTGGCCTGCTGGGTGAGCGGCCACGGCGAGGGATGGGCCCTGTACGCCGAGCGGCTCATGGCCGACCTCGGGTTCCTGGACGACCCCGGCGACCGACTGGGGATGCTCGATGGCCAGCGGATGCGGGCCGCCCGCGTCGTCCTCGACATCGGGGTCCACCTCGGGCTGCCCTGTCCGCCCGAGTGGGGCGGCGGCACCTGGGACCACGACAAGGCGTGGGACTTCCTCAGAGCGAACGTCACCATGCCCGAAGAGTTCCTCCGCTTCGAGCTCAATCGATACCTGGGCTGGCCCGGCCAGGCGCCGTCGTACAAGATCGGCCAACGGCTCTGGGAGACGGCCCGGGCCGAGGCCCTGAGCGCACAACCCGAGGTCGACGTCAGGGCGTTCCACGCCAGGGCGCTCAGCCTCGGCTCCGTCGGGCTCGACGTGCTGCGGGACGCACTGCGGTGAGGCTGGTCCTCGCGTCCGCCTCGCCCGCCCGGCTGGCCACGCTGCGATCGGCGGGCATCGAACCCGAGGTACGGGTCTCGGGGGTCGACGAGGAGGCCCTGCTCGACGACATGGGATCACAGCCCCCGGACCGCGTCGTGCAGCTCCTGGCGCGGGCCAAGGCGGAGGCCGTCGCCGCCGAGCTCTCGGATCGCGACCGATGGGGCGACGCCGTCGTCCTCGGCTGCGACTCCCTGCTCGAGCTCGACGGTGAGCGGCACGGCAAGCCTCAGGGGGCTGCCGAGGCCGTCGATCGCTGGCGCCGGATGCGCGGGCGGACGGGTGTGCTGCACACCGGGCACTGGTTGGTGGACCTGCGGGACGGCGGGTGCACCGGGGCGACGTCGTCGACGATCGTGCACTTCGCAGCCCTCTCGGACGCCGAGATCGACGCGTACGTCGCCACCGGGGAGCCGCTCGCCGTCGCCGGCGCGTTCACGGTCGACGGCCTCGGAGGACCGTTCGTGACCGGGATCTCCGGCGATCACCACGGCGTGGTCGGACTCAGCCTTCCTCTGCTGCGGGACCTCCTCGGCACGGTCGGGATCACCATCCCCGAGCTGTGGGGTGCCCGATGACGCGAGGCTCCGACGTTGCCTTCACCGAGCTCCGCACCCCGCGTCTGGTGATCCGCCCCCTCACTCTCGCCGACGCCGAGACGTTCGCGGCCTACCGGTCCGATCGAGCGGTGGCCCGGTACCAGGCGTGGGACGCGCCATACGACGTCGACCAGGCGATCGCTTTCATCGTGGGGCTGGCCGACCCCTTCACGCCGGGCGAGTGGTCCCAGCTGGCGATGACGGCTGATGGCGTGCACATCGGTGACGTGGCCCTGTTCATCGACACCGACCCACGACTCGGCCGGATCGGCTTCACCCTCGCCCGCCACGCGCAGGGGCACGGATACGCGACGGAGGCCGTCCGGGCGGTCCTCGACCAAGCCTTCAGCCGCGGCGTGCACCGGATCGCGGCCGACTGCGACACTCGCAACGCCGGGTCGATCGGCCTGCTCGAACGCGTCGGCATGCGCCGCGAGGGGCATCTGCGGCGCAGCGCGTGGTGGAAGGGCGAATGGACCGACGAGTACCTCTACGCGGTCCTGGCCGACGAGTGGTCGACCAGACGATCCGCACAATCCCCCGAGCCCGGACTGTAGGAATCCGCCAATCTTGGCGCCAGGAACGGCAGGTCGGGCGTGGTCCGAGCCCGCGGGCGTTACGGTGAGCCGTGCCCGTCATCAGCAAGGTCCTCATCGCCAACCGCGGTGAGATCGCCGTCCGCATCGCGCGGGCTTGTACCGATGCGCAGATCGCCAGCGTCGCCGTGTACGCCGAGCCGGACCGCGAGTCCCTGCACGCCCGGCTCGCCGACGAGGCGTATGCGCTCGGCGGTGCCCGTGCCGCGGAGACGTACCTCGACATCGCCAAGCTCATCGACGTGGCACGCCGCTGCGGAGCGGACGCCGTGCACCCCGGCTACGGCTTCCTCGCCGAGAACGCCGACTTCGCCCAGGCGGTCATCGACGCCGGGATGGTCTGGATCGGTCCGCCACCGTCGGCCATCGAGGCCCTCGGCAACAAGACCAGCGCCCGGACCATCGCCCTGAACGCGGGGGCCCCGCTGGTAGCCGGCACCCCGGGCCCGGTCGACGGCGTCGAGCAGGTCAAGGACTTCGTCGCCCAGCACGGCCTTCCGATCGTGATCAAGGCTGCCTTCGGTGGTGGCGGACGCGGCATGAAGGTCGTCCGGGAGAGCGCCGAGATCGAGCTGATGTACGAGTCGGCCGTGCGCGAGGCTGTCGCAGCGTTCGGTCGCGGCGAGTGCTTCGTCGAGCGCTACCTGGACTCACCCCGACACGTGGAGACCCAGTGCCTGGCGGACTCGCACGGCGGGGTCGTGGTGGTCTCCACCCGGGACTGCTCGCTGCAGCGCCGACACCAGAAGCTGGTCGAGGAGGCCCCGGCGCCGTTCCTCACGGCGGACCAGGAGCAGCTGCTCCGCGGCGCATCGATCCGCATCCTCACCGAGGCGGGGTACGTCGGGGCCGGGACTTGCGAGTTCCTCATCGGTGCGGACGGCACCGTCTCGTTCCTCGAGGTCAACACCCGCCTGCAGGTGGAGCACCCGGTCACCGAGGAGGTCACCGGGATCGACCTGGTCCGCGAACAGCTGCGCATCGCGGCGGGCGAGCCGCTCGGGTACTCGCAGGTGGAGACCCGCGGGCACGCGATCGAGTTCCGGATCAACTGCGAGGACCCGTCGAACGGCTTCATGCCCTCCCCGGGCAGGATCACGCGGCTGCGCTTCCCCTCCGGGCCCGGGGTGCGGGTGGACAGCGGGGTGGTGGAGGGCGACACGTTGACGGGTGCGTTCGACTCGATGATCGCCAAGATCATCGTCACGGGCGCGACCCGGACCCAGGCCGTGGAGCGCGCCCGGCGGGCCCTGGCTGAGACGGACATCAGTGGCATCCCCACCGTGCTGCCGTTCCACCGGTGCGTGCTGAACGAGCCGGCCTTCGTCCCGCAGGACCCGACGACCCCCTTCACGGTGCACACCCGGTGGATCGAGACCGAGCTCGTCGACCATCTCAACACGCTCACCGGCGAGGGCCACGGCGCAACACCCGCCGAGGCGGCGACGGAGCGGGTGGTGGTCGAGGTGGGCGGCAAACGGATCGAGGTGGTGCTGCCGGCAGGGCTGGGGCTGACCTCCCAGCGCACCCGCCACGGCCTCGTGCCACGCAGGCCGAGGCGTAGCCAGCCCCGCGCCGCAGCGAACGGCACCACCCTCGCCTCTCCCATGCAGGGAACCATCGTGAAGGTTGCGGTGGCCGACGGCGCACGGGTCGACGAGGGTGACCTGGTGGTGGTTCTCGAGGCGATGAAGATGGAACAGCCCCTCGTCGCGCACCGCGCGGGGACGGTCACCGGGCTCGCCGCTGTGGTGGGCTCCAGCGTGAGCGCGGGCACGGCCATCTGCGAGATCGTCGACGCCCCTGGTGAGTAGCCGGCCCTCCGGGGACGCGTGGGTGGAGTGTGCCTGCGGCCGCCGCCACTGGGGAGCCCACGGAGCAGCCGGGCTGATGCTCACCCGCACCGCGCCGCGCCCCCAGGTGCTGCTCCAGCACCGTGCCCTGTGGAGCCACGAGGGTGGCACCTGGGGCCTCCCCGGCGGTGCCCTGCGCGCGGGGGAGGATCCGGTGGCCGGTGCGCTGCGTGAAGCGGCCGAAGAGGCCGGCGTGGAGCCCACGGGGGTCACGGTCATCACGACCCGCGTGCTCGACCACGGGCCCTGGCGGTACACCACCGTGGTGGCGACCGTCAGCGGCCCACAGGATCCGCGTCCGACCGATGACGAGAGCCTCGAGATCCGCTGGGTGGACCTCACCCAGGTGGCCGACCTCCCCCTTCTCGGCGCGTTCGCGGACGCATGGCCGGGACTGCGCCGACTCGTCGCGCAGTAGCGTTGCGCCGTGAGACTCACCGGCCACCGCGCGCTCAGCGTCCTCGTGGCACTCCTGGCCCTGACGACCGTCGAGCTGATCCGTTCGAGCGGGCCGCTGCTCGACATGGCCTTCAGCGAGGGAGTCCTCGCCGCCGCGGGGTCGGCGCTGGTCACCTACGCGCTGCCCGGGCTCTTCGTGCTCGCCCTCGCCTGGTCCCGGAGGGTAGACGGACCGGTCCTGATCGGCTCGCTCGTCCTCGCCGGCGCCCGCGTGGTGGTCCAGCTCCTGGAGGGCGGTGCCCGCTTCGGCGCGGGGCTGGCGACGGTCGCCCTCGGGATCGCGGTGCTCACCCTCGCCGTGCGGGGCCTGGCCGGGAGGGCCGGTGGACAGGCCGCCGTGGGCGCCGTCGCCGCGGGCCTCGCCGCCTCGGTCGGGATGCAGCTCGCGCTCGGCACGTGGGACGCGTACTGGCGGCACGACCTCGTCGGATGGGCGGTCACGCTGGTGCTCGTGGCCGGGCTCGTCCTCGCAGCCCTCCTCGCCCGCCACCAGGCGGCACCGCTCCGCGACGTCCGACGGCTCTGGGTCCTGGGGCCGGTCCTCGGCCTGTCGGTGATGACCGTGGCCAACCCCGCCTTCGCGGCGTCGCAGACCGGGGTGCCGCTCGCGGTCGCCGGCCCGGTGATCGGCGCCGCATGGCTGCTCGCGGCATCGATCACCCTGTGGCCGGCAGCGGCACCTCCGCGCTGGGCCCGATGGGGTGCGTGGGTCGATGCCCTCGTCCTCGCCGTGCTGGTCGCGGCCGCGATGGCGTCGTCCGACGCGGCCACCCTGGTGATGCTCGCCGCACTCCCGCTGGCCCTCGTCAGCGTGGCCGCCCGGGCCCTCGTCCCGCTGGCCGGCCCACCGCGGACCGGTCGGACCGCGGGCGCCGCGTCGCTCGTGGGCCTCGGCGTGATCCTGCCGCTGCTGGTCTACCAGCTGGACTACGACATCCCGCTCGGCTTCCCCAACTGGCTGGTGCTCGTGGCCACCGCGGCCGTGATCGGCCTGGCCGGCGCTCGGCGGCGGGGCGGCGGTCCGGCGCAGGCAGGTGCCGACCCCGAGGCGGACGCGGTTCACGAGACCGGCACCGCGCCCACGGCCGACGTCGACCGCGAGGGCGCCGAGCGCACACCGGCGGTCGGTCCCTGGCCCGCTCAGCTGCTCGCCGGTGCGGCCGCCCTCGTGCTTCTGGGAACCGTCGTGGCAGCGGTCCAGGCGGCCGGCTCCGCCCGTCCACCCGCGGAGGCTCCCCCCGACCTCACCCTGGTGTCGTGGAACCTGCACTACGGCGTGGACCCGGCAGGCAACGTGGACCTGGAGCAGGTCGCGCGGACCATCGCCGAGCACGACCCGGACGTGGTCGCGCTGCAGGAGGTGTCCCGGGGGTGGGTCATGGGCGGCGGCGTGGACATGGCCACCTGGCTGGCGAACCGGTTGGGGATGCACATGTCCTTCGCCCCCGCCGCCGACGGGCAGTTCGGCAACGCGATCCTCACCACCCAGGCGCACGACGACGTCACCGTGCTGGACCTCCCGTTCGGCGACGGGCCGCAGCGGCGCTCCGCGATCTCGGCGGACGTCCAGGTGGCGGGAGGGCCGATCCGGGTCACCTCCGTGCACCTGCAGCACCGTGAGTCCAACACCGTGACCCGCCTGGACCAGCTCGCGGCCCTGCTCGCCGACTCCCGCTCGCCGGGCGTGCTCGCCGGGGACTTCAACGCCGAGCCGGGCTGGTCCGAGATCGAGCTGATCACGAAGGCGTACACGAGCGCGCAGGATGCCGCCGGTGACCCCGCCGCGCTGACCAGCCCGAGCATCGACCCGCAGTACCGGATCGACTGGGTGTTCGGGCGCGAGGTCACCTTCTCCAGCGCGGAGGTGCTCGGCGACGCACTGTCGTCCGACCACCTCCCGCTGGTGGTGACGGTCCGCCCCTAGGGGCGGATCAGCCGCGCGACCTCGGCCAGCGATCCCGACAGCGACGGGTAGATGGCGAAGGACTGCGCGATGTCGTCGGCCGTCAGCCGCTGCGCCACAGCGATCGTGACCGGGAAGATCAGCTCCCCGGCCCTGGGGGCGACGACGACCCCACCCAGAACCGTGCCCGTCGTGGCGTGGGCGAACAGCTTGACGAAGCCGTCCTTGATCCCGAGCATCTTCGCCCTGGGATTGCGGGCGAGCTCGAGCCTGCTCGTCGCGAAGCGGACCCCCGATGCCTCCAGCTCGCGCTCCGATGCCCCCACCGTGGCGATCTCCGGGGCGGTGAAGATGTTCGCCGCCACCGTCTTGAGGTCGAGCGGGACCACCGCGTCGCCAAGGGCGTGAGCCATCGCGATCCGGCCCTGCATGGCTGCGACCGACGCCAGGGGCAGCACCCCGGTGCAGTCGCCGGCGGCGTAGACGCCCGGTGTGCTGGTCCGGGAGACCCGGTCCACCTCGATGTGACCGCGGGCGGTCCGGCGCACCCCGGCCTCCTCGAGTCCGAGCCCCTCGGTCGTCGGCACCGAACCGACGGCGAGCAGGCAGTGGCTTCCCTCGATCGTGCGGCCGTCGGTGAGCACGACCTGCACCCCGTCCCCGCTGCGCCGGACGGAGACCGCCCTGGACCGGGCCAGCACCGTCATCCCACGCTGGGTGAAGACGTCCTCGATCACCGTGGCGGCGTCGGCGTCCTCACCGGGCAGCACCCGGTCGCGGGACGAGATGAGCACGACTTGGGAGCCGAGTGCGACGTAGGCGCCCGCGAACTCGGCGCCGGTGACCCCCGACCCGATCACGATCAAGCGCTCGGGCAGGTCGGGCAGCGTGTACAGCTGCGTCCAGGTGAAGATCCGGTCACCGTCCGGAGCCGCGTCGGGCAGGATCCTGGGCGTCGCACCCGTGGCGATCAGCACGACGTCGGCGTCCACCGGCCGTGAGCCCTGGCTCGTCTCGACCTGGACCCTGCCCGGACCGTCCAGTCGGCCCGTTCCGGCGACGACCTCGACCCCCTCGGCCCCCAGCCGGGTCGCGATGTCCGCCGACTGCGCGCGGGCCAGCTCGACCACCCGGCCGTTGACCTGTGCCAGGTCCACCTCCAGCCGCCCGATCGAGTGTCGACCGGGAGCCCTGATGCCCAGCTCCGCGGCGCGCTCGGCGATGGTCATCCACTCCGCCGTGGCGATGAGCGTCTTGGACGGCACCACATCGGTAAGGACGGCCGCCCCGCCCAGGCCGTCCCGCTCGACCAGGGTGACCTGCGCTCCGGCCCGCCGTGCCACCAGGGCCGCCTCGTAGCCGCCCGGCCCTCCACCGATGACCACCACGCGCCTGCCGGGCCGACCCGGCTCCGTGAGCCCCGTGATACCGGTCCCCCCCGTGGCGTCGGGAGTGACGGGCCCGGTCTCCGCAGCGCTGGCCATCGGCCCATTGTGCCGTCGGAGCGGTCGGGGCACCTGGTGACCGGGCGCCGCGAAGGGTCGCTAGCCTCGATGCCATGAGCGACATGCCACACGAGCTGAGCGACGCCGTCCGTGCCTGGATCGACGACGACCCCGACCCGCAGACCGCCGCCCACCTCACCGACCTGCTCCATCTGGCCACGGAAGGCGAGCCGACCATGCGCGCGGCGGCCCGCACCGAGCTCGCCGACCGGTTCGCTGGCGCCCTGGAGTTCGGCACGGCCGGGCTCCGGGGCGCGCTCGGCGGTGGCCCGAACCGGATGAACCGCGCGGTGGTCATCCGCGCGGCCTCGGGGCTGGTCCGCTACCTCGCCGAGTGCCTCGGCCCGCTCGCGGACGCCGCGGGCCCCACCGTCGTCATCGGGTACGACGCCCGCCACAACTCCGATGCGTTCGCCCGTGACACCGCCGCCGTGGTCGTGGCGGCCGGGGGTCAGGCGCTGCTGCTCCCCCGGCCGCTGCCCACCCCGGTGCTGGCCTTCGCCGTCCGGCACCTGAGCGCGGACGCGGGAGTGATGGTCACGGCAAGCCACAACCCTCCCCAGGACAACGGGTACAAGGTCTACCTCGGCGGACGCGTGGTGACCGGCAGCGGTCAGGGGGCACAGATCGTCGCACCCGCCGACAGCGAGATCTCTGCGCGGATCGCCGCCGTCACCTCCGTAGCCTCGGTCCCGCGAGCGGACTCCGGTTGGACGGTCCTCGGTGAGGCCATCGTCCAGGACTACCTCGCCGCTGTCGGCACCCTGGCCCGGCCGGGGCCTCGGGAGCTGCGCATCGTGCTCACCCCGCTGCACGGGGTCGGCGGCGAGCTGGCCCAACGGGTGCTGACCGGTGCCGGGTTCACCGACGTGCACGTCGTGCCGGAGCAGGCCGAGCCGGACCCTGCGTTCCCGACCGTTGCCTTCCCCAACCCCGAGGAGCCCGGCGCCATCGACCTGGCACTCGCCCTCGCAGACGGCCTGGGCGCCGACCTGGTCATCGCGAACGACCCGGACGCGGACCGGTGCGCCGCGGCGGTGCGCGACCCCCGGGCCGCGGACCCGCACGGAGCCACGAGCGCCCGCGCGAACGGGTGGCGCATGCTGCACGGCGACGAGGTGGGCGCGCTGCTCGGCGAGCGCATCGCGAAGGAGGTCGCCGGTGGGGTGATGGCGAGTTCCATCGTCTCGTCCCGGCTGCTCGGCCGGATCGCGGCCGACCACGGGCTGGGCCACACCGAGACCCTCACCGGCTTCAAGTGGCTCGCGCGCGTGGATGGCCTGGTCTACGCGTACGAGGAGGCCCTCGGCTACTGCACCGACCCCATCCACGTGCGCGACAAGGACGGGCTGAGCGCGGCCCTCATGCTCGCCCAGCTCGCGGCATCGGTTCGGGCCGAGGGGCGCACCCTGGTGGACCTGCTCGACGATCTGGCCCTCCGGTACGGGCTGCACCTGACCGACCAGCTGTCCGCCCGCTTCAGCGACCTCGACCAGATCCCGGTGACGATGGACCGCCTGCGCACCTCGCCGCCGTCATCGCTCGGCGGGTCACCCGTCGTGGAGCGCGCCGACCTGACGGCCGGCTCCCCACCCACCGACGGGTGGCGCCTGATCGCGCAGGACGGGACGCGGGTGGTCGTGCGGCCGAGCGGCACCGAACCGAAGGTGAAGTGCTACCTGGAGGTGATCGTGCCGGCCGACGACGCATCGGTCGACGAGATGCGGCGGACGGCCCGGGCCAGGCTCGACGCGGTGCGCGACGACATCGCCGCCGCCCTGGGGATCACGGGCTAGGGCCGGTGCCGTCCTGCGTCTGACGCGCGGCCGTCCGGCAGAACCGCCTAGTAGCCGTCCGGCGCGGCCGCCGAGGGCTCGGGCTCGTCGAGGGTGTCGAGCACCTTCGCCGTCCCGGACAGCCCCAGCCTGGTGGCGCCGGCCTCGAGCATCGCCCGGGCTGCGGCTCCCGTCCTGATCCCACCGGAGGCCTTGACGCCGAGCCGTCCGCCGACGGTCGCGGCCATCAGGGCAACCGCGTGGGCGGACGCCCCACCCGCGGAGTGATAGCCCGTCGAGGTCTTCACGAAGTCCGCCCCTGCTGCCTCCGCCGCCTGGCACACCGCCACGATCTGCTCGTCGGTGAGTGCAGCCGACTCAATGATCACCTTGAGCAGTGCGTCCGGGATCGCCTCACGTACCACGGCTATGTCGCGCCGCACGGCATCGAAGTCCCCGGCGACGGCGGCGCCGACGTCGATCACCATGTCGACCTCGTGGGCGCCGTCCGCGACCGCACGGGCGGCCTCGGCCGCCTTCACCTCGCTGTGGTGCTTGCCGGAGGGGAAGCCGCACACCGTGGCCACCCGCAGGTCCCCGGCGTCGACCGGGAGCATGGAGGGCGAGATGCAGATGGCGTACACGCCGAGGGCGATCCCCTGCTCGATCAGGGCCGCGACGTCCGCCGCAGTCGCCTCCGGCGCGAGGAGGGTGTGGTCGACCCGCTGGGCCACGTCGGTTCGGTTCATGCGTTGTGCCGTCCGTTCATTGCTCGGTGAATCCCGGTGCCAGGTCGTCGACCAGCTCTGCCCGCTGGTCGTAGTGGCAGAAAGCGCTCCGTGCGGCCACCAGGGTCGCATCGCGGAGATCGGTGAGGGTCCAGCCGGCCTGGTCGACCAGGCGCTCCATCTCCTGGGTCATCGACGTCCCTGACATCAGCCGGTTGTCGGGGTTGATCGTCACCGCGAACCCGAGCTGCGCGAGCGCTGTGATGGAGTGCTCCGCCACCGAGGTGGCGGCGCCGGTCTGCACGTTCGACGTGGGGCACAGCTCGAGGGGTATCTGGTTGTCCCGCACCCAGTGGGCCAGTCGACCGAGCTCGGCGCCGTCGACACCGAACCTGTCGGCCTCGTCGGAGGCACCGAACGCGATGTCGTCGGTGATGCGAACGCCGTGGCCCAGTCGGAGGGCACCAGCGAGGTGCACGGCCTGCGCGATCGACTCCAGGCCGGCGCCCTCCCCCGCGTGGCAGGTCACGGGGAAGCTCGCAGCCCGCAGCGCCCGGAACGCGGCTTCGTGGAGCGACGGCGGAAAGCCCGCCTCGATGCCGGCCAGGTCGAACCCCACCACCCCACGGTCGCGGTTCGCCAGCGCGAGCTCGACGACCTGGGGGCCGGAGCTCCCCTGGCGCAACGCGGTGACGATCTGGGCGGCACGGATCGTCCTGCCGCCTGCAGCCGCCTGCTGCGTCCCCTCCGCCAGGCCCTCGGCGACGGCGTCGACCACCTCCTGCATGGTCAGGCCGCCAGCCAGGTGCTGCTCGGGGGCGTAGCGCTGCTCGGCGTACACGACGCCGTCGGCGGCGAGCGTCTCGACCGCCTCCCTGGCCACTCGCCGGAGGTTCTCGGCCGTCTGCATCACCGCCACCGTGTGCGTGAAGGTCTCCAGATACTCGGCGAGGTTGCCGGAGGTGGCGGCTGCCACGAACCACCGCCCGAGCTCGTCGGGATCCTCGGCGGGCAGCGCGTGGCCGGCCGCACCTGCCAGCTCGACGATGGTGCCCGGCAGGAGCCCGCCGTCGAGGTGATCGTGCAGCACGACCTTCGGCAGTGCGGCGATCGCCTCACGGGTGAGCTCCATGGGTCACACGTTACTGGCCGTCAACCGGCCACCCGGTCGTCAGGTCTCCGGGTACTCCTCGTTCTCGTCGGCCGGGACGTCGATCGCCTGCTCGACCACGTCCGGCTCGTCGGCCTCCCCGCGCAGGTCCGGCCGCGGAGCCCCGGGTTGGTGCTCCGGCTCCTCCGGGACGGTGATCCGCCGGGGCTCGGGAACCTCGGCGTCCTCGGGCGGGATCAGGCCGGCATCAGCCCAGGCGTCTTCCGGGGTTGTGCTCATGTCGCCACCTCTCGCTCGGTCCTCCCATCGTGGCCCCCGCTCGCCTGCGATGCCAGTGGGTCCGCCACCGGGAGCAGCAGCCATGCCGGGTGGGCCCATCCGCCGAGCGCCGGCTGCGGGTGGCCGCTCGCGAGCTCCGCGCGGCTCGTGGCCACGCACCGACCCGCCGCGGGCTCCCAGATCCGTAGGCCCTCCGACGTCTCGCCGACGACGAGCACGACGTGCCGAGGAACCGCCGTCGACCATCCCCGGCGCGTGTCGCCTCCCGAGTACAGCGGCACGGGGGTCCCCAGCGTCGCGGCGGCCACCACCCGGTCGAGGGCGGCGTCGAGGTGCTCCGGGCTGGTGTCGTCCAGTGGGCGGTGCCGGTAGGCGACGCCGGGGAAGCGGGCGGTCCGCGCCAGCCCCCAGGGGGGCACGCCCAGGGCGCCGGGCCACGGGAAGCCGGCGGCCGCGGACGTCGCCCGCCGCTTGAGCACCCGCTGCAGGGCGGCGGACCGGCGCTCGACGGACCCGTCGGCAAGGAGCTCGAGCTGCCCCGGCGTTGCGCCCTCCAGCTCGGGCGGCACGGTCGCTCCCAGTGTGCCGGTGATCAACCACTGCTTCAGTGCCGGGTCCCCCAAGGCCGCGACCATCACGAGGACCGCCGCGGCGCACGTCGTCCCGTCGTGCTGGCGCCCGGCCCGCTCCAGGACACCGAGGTCGTGCGGCCCGCGTGCGGCCACGCCCGTCAGGGGGGGCGGGAGGGGCCGGCGAGTCGCCCGGTGGATCAGGGTGCTCAGCTGCACGCCGGGCATCAGGTGATCCGGTCGAGCACCAGGGGTCGTTCCGGCGGTCGCGAGCCCTCCGGCGCAATGGTCACGGCCTCCGCGAGCGTGGCCAGCGCGTGCTCGAACCGCTCCGGGGTGTCGGTGTGCAGGGTCATCAGCGGCTCGCCCGCACGAACGGCGGCGCCCGGCTTCGCGTGCAGCTCGATCCCCGCACCGGCCTGCACCCGGTCCTCCTTGCGTGCCCGGCCCGCCCCGAGACGCCAGGCCGCGACCCCGACCGCCAGCGCGTCGAGCCCCACCAGCACCCCGTCGGCCGGGGCGAGCAGGTCCTCCGTGTGCCGGGCGACGGGCAGATCGGCATCGGGGTCGCCGCCCTGAGCAGCGATCATCCGCCGCCACACGTCCATCGCGCGACCGTCCGCCAGAGCGTCGCCCGGGTCGGCGTCGCTCCCGGCAGCGACGAGCATCTCGCGGGCGAGGGCGACGGTGAGCTCGACCACGTCCGGGGGACCGCCACCGGCGAGCACCTCCACCGACTCGCGCACCTCGAGGGCGTTGCCGATGGTCAGGCCGAGGGGTGTGGACATGTCCGTGAGCAGGGCGACGGTCCGCACGCCCGCGTCGGTGCCGAGCTCGACCATGGTGCGGGCGAGCTCGCCCGCCTCCGCCGAGGTCTTCATGAACGCCCCGCTGCCCACCTTGACGTCCAGCACCAGCACGCCGGTGCCCTCGGCGATCTTCTTGCTCATGATCGACGAGGCGATCAGCGGGATGGCCGGGACCGTTCCCGTCACGTCGCGCAGCGCGTACAGCTTGCGGTCGGCCGGCGCCAGCCCCGTGCCCGCCGCACAGATGACCGCGCCCACGTCCTCGAGCTGGCGCATCATCTCGGCGTTGCTCAACGACGCCCGCCAGCCCGGGATCGACTCCAGCTTGTCGAGAGTGCCCCCCGTGTGGCCCAGCCCCCGGCCCGAGAGCTGGGGCACGGCGACGCCGCACGCGGCCACCAGCGGGGCCAACGGCAGGGTGATCTTGTCGCCCACCCCGCCGGTGGAGTGCTTGTCCGCCGTCGGACGCGAGAGCCCGGAGAAGTCCAGGCGCTCTCCCGAGGCGATCATCGCCGCCGTCCAGCGGGCGATCTCCGCCCGCTCCATCCCGCGGAGCAGGATGGCCATCGCGAGCGCGGACATCTGCTCCTCGGCCACCTCGCCCCGGGTGTAGGCGTCGATCACCCAGTCGATCTGCTCGTCGCTCAGCTGCCCACCGTCGCGCTTGGTCGCGATCACGTCCACCGCGTCCATCATGATCTCTCCAGGTCCGCCGGGCCGAAGGCGTCGGGTAGCACCTCCGTCATCGGCAGTATCCCCCGGGTGGTCTCCACCAGCAGGTCCGGTCCGCCGTGCTCGAAGAGCAGCTGCCGACACCGCCCGCACGGCATGAGCACCGCACCGGCCCCGTCGACGCAGGTGAAGGCGACCAGCCGGCCACCGCCCGACGCGTGCAGGGCGCTGACCAGACCGCACTCCGCGCACAACCCCACGCCGTACGACGCGTTCTCGACGTTGCAGCCGACGACGATGCGGCCGTCGTCCACGAGGGCCGCGGCTCCCACCGGGAACCGCGAGTACGGCGCATAGGCCCGGCCCATGACCTCCCGCGCAGCGGCCCGCAGGGCCGCCCAGTCCACCTCGGGCACGATCGCTCCTCTGCTCGGCGGGCTCACTCCTTGACGTAGGCCACGCCGTCGGCGGCCGGGGCCCGGGATCGACCCACGAGGCCGGCGACCGCGAGGATCGTGACGACGTACGGCAGCATGAGCATGAACTGGCTCGGGACCGGCGCTCCGACCACGCTGAGGGCGTTCTCCAGGTTGGAGGCGAAGCCGAAGAGCAACGCAGCGAAGGCCGCCCGCACCGGGTCCCACTTGCCGAAGATGACCGCCGCGAGGGCGATGTAGCCGGCGCCGGCCGTCATCTCCTTGCCGAACGAGGACACGGACACCACCGTGTAGAACGCGCCCCCGATGCCCACGACGCCGCCCGCGATGAGGACCGCGCGGTACCTCGTGCGCTCGACCCTGATGCCGACGGTGTCCGCAGCCTTGGGGTGCTCACCCACGGAGCGCAGGCGTAGGCCCCAGCGCGTCCGGTACAGCGTGAACCACACCAGCGGCACGGCGATGTACATGAGGTAGACGACGATCGCCTGGTCGAACAGCGCCGGGCCCAGAACTGGGATCTCCGCGAGCACCGGGATGCGGACCGGCGAGAAGCGCACCGTCTGGTTCAGCGTCGCGGCCTGCGGAACGAGCACCTCGGAATACAGGAAGCTCGTCAGCCCCACGACCAACACGTTGAGGACCACGCCGACGATCACCTGGTCCACCCGGTAGGTGATCGTGAAGATGCCGAGGACCAGGGCGACGAGCACCCCCGCCAGGATCGCAGCGAACAGCCCCGCGAAGGGGTTCTGGGTGATCGACCCGACGACCGCCGCGAAGAACGCGCCCGCGAGGAGCTGGCTCTCGATCGCGATGTTCACGACGCCCGCGCGCTCACCGATGACGCCGCCGAGTGCGCCGAACACGAGCGGCACCGCCAGCAGCACCGCACCACCGATGAGGCGCGTGACGGGGAAGTCACGGTCGCTGCCCGCTCCCGCCCACGAGAGGAAGGCCACAAACCCCGCGAGTGCGAAGACCGCCGCGAGCCACAGCGGCGACGGGCGGCGCCGGACGAAGAAGAACCAGGCCGCCACGGTGATCGCGACGAGCACAGCGATGCACAGCCAGGCCACCGGGAGGCCGGGCACCGAGGCGTCGGGAAGTCGGATGGCGTCCTGGGCCTCGGAGAAGCGGAAGTTGGTGTTGCCCTCCCGGGGCGACAGCAGGAGCAGCACGCCCAGCAGGCCGGTGACGACGGTGTAGGTGACGGCCGGCTTCCGGCTCACCACCGTGATGTGCCGCTGATCGGTCTGGACCGAACCCGTGGGCGGTGTCGTGGTCGTGGTCGTGGTCACGCCGCCACCGCCTCTTGGTCGCGCGTCCGACGGCGGCGTCCCTGCTCGGGGATCCGGAAGACCGCGCGGACGATCGGCGGTGCCGCGATGAAGAGCACGATGAGGGACTGCACGACGACGACGATCTCGATGGGCACACCCTCGGAGACCTGCATCACCGAGCCACCTGCCTTGAACGCCCCGAAGAGGATCGCGGCACCCAGCACGCCGAGCGGCCGCGAGCGGCCCAGCAGCGCCACGGTGATGGCATCGAAGCCGATCCCAGCGTCGACGTCCGAGCTGAAGCCCGTGGTGACGGTGCCCTGGACCTGCGTGGTGCCCGCGAGACCGACGAGGGCGCCGGCGACGAGCATGACCGACACCGTCACGCGCCGGACGTCGATGCCGGCCACCCGCGCCGCGTGGGGGTTGAGCCCGACGGCGCGGTACTCGAAGCCCGCTTTCGAGCGTTCGAGCAGCCACCAGGTGAACGCGACGGCGACCAGGGCGAAGATGAAGCCCAGATGCACGTTGTACCCGGCGAACAGGTCGGGCATCTGGGCCGATTCTGCGGTCGCCGGGGTCTTCGGGTTCGCCGACCCGGGCGCCTGGAGCAGTCCGGGCGTGGCGAGCATGTACGACAGCAGGTAGAGCGCGACGTAGTTGAGCATGATCGTCGAGATCACCTCGTGCGCCCCCGTGAATGCCTTGAGGGCACCCGCGATACCGGCCCACAGGGCGCCGGCCAGCATGCCGACCACCATCGCGACGAGCATGTGCAGCGGCCAGGGCATCGACCAGGTGAAGCCCACCCAGCCGGCGGCGGCGGCGGCAACGAGCATCTGCCCGCGGCCGCCGATGTTGAACAGGCCCGCGCGGAAGGTGAGGGCAACGCCGAGGCCCGCCGCGATGAGCGGCGTCGCGCGGGTGAGCGTCTGCGTCAGGGGGCGGATCGCGGCGCCGAAGTCGTCGGCGCCGAAGTCCCACACGGCACCACGGAAGAGTGCGTAGTAGGCGCTGCCGACCGCGCTGCCGACGGCGCCCAGCAGGTCGCTGGGGCGTGAGAAGAAGTAGCCGGCCGCGGCCTGGACCGCCTCGTCGGTGAGCGCGATGAGCACCGACCCCGCAAGGATCGCGAGCACGACGGCCCCGAGCGAGATCGACCACCCACCCGTGACGATTCGCTGGAACACTTCGCGCCACCGGTTGTCCTCGGCTGCACCCGGCCGGTGGTCCGGCCCGGCGTCCCCGGAGGACGGCGCGGGCTCGCCTACGACGGGGGCGCCGGGGCGCTCGTCGCTGTGGTCCGTGCCGCTCATGCTGCTGTCCCCTCCGCCGGCACGCCGGCCATCATCAGGCCGAGGACGTCGCGTGGCGTCGTCGCCGGCACGATGCCCACCACCCGCCCGCGGTACATCACCAGGATCCGGTCGCCGAGCCCGACCGCCTCGTCGAGCTCGGTGGAGACCACGACGACGGGCACGCCGGCGTCGCGGGTCTCGACGATGCGCTTGTGGATGAACTCGATCGAGCCCACGTCCACCCCCCGCGTCGGCTGGCATGCGACGAGGAGGCGCAGGTCCCGCGACAGCTCGCGGGCAAGAACCACCTTCTGCTGGTTGCCGCCGGAGAGGCGCCCGACGCGCTCGTCGATGCCCTGCGTGCGAACGTCGTACTCCTCCACGGCCTCGGCCGCGAACTCGTCGCGGACGCTCAGGCGCAGCATCCCGGCGCTGACGAAGGGTGGCCCGGACAAGCGGTCGAGCATGAGGTTCTCGGCGACGGTGAACTCACCGACGAGCCCGTCGACGCTGCGGTCCTCGGGCACGAACCCGACGCCGCGCGTGAGGATGTCCCGCACGGAGCGGCCGACCAGCTCCACACCGTCGAGGCGGACGCTGCCCGTGACATGGGGCTGGAGTCCGAGCAGCGCCTCGGCGAGCTCGGTCTGCCCGTTGCCCTGCACCCCGGCGACGACGAGGACCTCGCCGCCCCGGACCGTGAAGCTCACGCCGTCGACGAGGACGCTGCCCCGGGAGTCGGACACCTCCAGGTTCTCGACCTCGAACAACGACTCCGTATGCTCCGGCTCGCCCTTGCTCACCGTCAGCTCCACCGCGCGGCCGACCATCATGGCGGCCAGCTCTGCGTCCGACATCGCCGGTGTGGCCTCGCCGACGACGGCGCCCCGCCGGATCACGGTGATGCGGTCCGCAACCTCGCGGACCTCCCGCAGCTTGTGGGTGATGAACACGATCGCCGCACCCGACTCCTTGAGCTGGCGCATGATCGTCATGAGCTCGTCAGTCTCCTGCGGTGTGAGCACCGCGGTCGGCTCGTCGAAGATGAGGATCTTCGCGTCCCGCGACAGCGCCTTGATGATCTCGATGCGCTGCTGGACGCCGACGGGCAGCTCCTCGACCAGCGCGTCCGGATCCAGGTGGAAGCCGAACCGGTCGGCGATCTCGCGCACCCGTGTGCGCGCGGCCTCCAGGTCGAGGCGGCCGCCGCCGAGCGTCGGCTCGTGCCCGAGCATGACGTTCTCCGCGACGGTGAACACCGGGATGAGCATGAAGTGCTGGTGCACCATGCCGATCCCGGCGGCCATGGCGTCGCCCGGACCGCGGAAGTGCTGGACGGCGCCGTCGAGCAGCACTTCGCCCTCGTCAGCCTGATACAGGCCGTACAGGACGTTCATCAGGGTGGACTTGCCCGCGCCGTTCTCACCCAGCAGGCAATGGATCTCACCCGGCTCGACCGTCAGATCGATGTGGTCGTTCGCGACCAGCGAGCCAAAGCGTTTGGTGATTCCTCGGAGCTCGAGCTTCATTCCGCGATCCTTGGGCCAGGGGGGCGGGGGCGTGCATGCGACACGCTACCGGGGGGACCACCTGTGGCGGTCCCCCCGGTAGCCAAACGGTCAGTTCAGGTACGAAGTGACCTCAATCTCACCGGCGATGATCGCATCGCGCAGCGCCTGGACCTCGGCCCAGAGGTCGGGGTCGACGTCGTCCTCGAAGTTGTGCAGCGGGGCGATGCCCACGCCGTCGTTCTCGAGCGTCCCGACGTAGGCCTCGGCGTCGAAGTTGTCCTGACCGGCGGCCATGATCGCGTCATAGACGGACACGTCCATCTGCTTGAGGATCGAGGTCAGGATGAGCTCCTGGGTGCTCGGGTCGGTCTCGTACACGTCCGCGTCCACACCGAGGATGGCGATCTCGCGACCCGAGTCGGCGATTGCGTCCATGGCCGACTGGTAGATCGGCCCACCGACCGGCAGGAGCACGTCGACGCCCTGGTCGATGATGCCCGCTGCCACGTTCTTGGCCGTGTCGTTGGCCTCGAAGCCGCCCGTGAACTGGCCGTCCGATCCATCCCAGCCGATGACCTCGACGCTCGTACCGTTGACGTCGTTGTAGTGGTTGACGCCCTGGTAGAACCCGTCCATGAAGATCGAGACCGTCGGGAAGTTCATGCCGCCGAAGGTGCCGACCTTGCCCGCCTCCGAGTAGCCCGCGGAGAGGTAGCCGGCGAGGAACGCCGCCTCGGCCGTGTCGTACAGCAGGGGCTTGATGTTCTCGGCGTCCTTGGTGCCGTCGAAGTCGTTGTCCGCCGCGTCGTCAACCAGCACGTACTGGATGTCGGGGTTGGCGAGCGCCGACTCGACGGTGGCCGCCGAGAGGGCGAAGCCGACGGAGACGATCGTGTTGCAGCCCGCAGCGACCAGCGACTCGAGGTTGGGCTGGAAGTCAGCCTCGGAGTCGGACTGGACCTCGGCGAACTCTGCCCCCAGCTCGTCTGCGGCCTTCTTGGCACCCTCGTAGCTCAGCTGGTTGAAGCTCTTGTCGTCGAACCCGCCGGCGTCCGACACGATGCATGCCTTGTAGTCGATCTCCTCGACGACAGGCTCATCCTCCCCCGGGGCAGTCGTGTCCTGCGGCTCCTCTTCGGGGGCAGCCGCACAGGCCGCCAGAACCAAAGCGGTGGCGGTGGCCAGCACCGCTGCTCGCGTCACTCTCTTCACGTCGTACTCCTTGTCGGACTCCGGGCCGACCCAGGGACGACGCACCCTCCCCGCGGTCGCGGCTCGGGGGCTGAGCGTGCCTGGTCGGCTGCTGTAGGTCGAACACTAGCCGCATGCTGGGCACATCGTTACTGACCGGTACGGTGCTGGTCCGTCCGTTACTCATTCGGAATGTTGCAGAGAATGACCGGCAAGGACGGCAACCCCCGCCAGAACACGTGCGCCGACCCCGATCGCCCTCTCGTCGACCGCGAAGTCGCCCTGATGGAGGTCGTAGCTCCGTCCGCCGGGAGTGCGCGTGCCGAGTCGCGCCATGGCCCCCGGAGCGCGGGTGAGCAGCCAGGCGAAGTCCTCACCGCCGAGCGACTGCTCGGTGGGTCCGACGGCCTCGATCCCGAGCATCTCGCGGGCGGCCGTCTCCAGGACGCGGGTCGCGGCGGGGTCGTTCTCGACCGGCGGGACACCGCGGTGGTGCACCACCTCGACCTCCACCCCGTACGGCCCGACGACGTGCTCGACGGCGTCCCGGAGCACCACGCCCGCCTGTTCCCACGCCCGCGGCTCGAGGCAGCGCAGGGTGCCGCGCACCGTCCCGGTGCTGGGGATGGCGTTGTGCGCGGTGCCGGCATGCACCAGACCCCAGGTGAGGTTCACCCCGGAGCGCGGATCGAGCCGTCGTCCGAGGACGGCCGGCACCTGCGTGATGACCTGCCCGAGCGCGAACACGACGTCGCCGGTGAGGTGCGGGCGGGAGGTGTGTCCGCCCGCTGAGCTCACCGTGACGGACACGGGGTCCGACGCCGCGGTGATCGGACCGCTCCGGGACCCGATCAGCCCGACGTCCAGCCGTGGGTCGCAGTGCAGCGCGAAGATCTGCCCGACACCCTCCATCGCTCCGGCCTCGATGGCGTCCATCGCCCCGCCGGGCTGGATCTCTTCGGCCGCCTGAAAGATCAGCCGCACGCCGGCATCCAGCTGCCCGGACTCGGCCAGCTCGGCCAGGACCAGGCCGGCACCGAGGACGATCGCGGCGTGGACGTCGTGCCCGCACGCGTGGGCCACGCCCGGGTTGGTGGACTGCCACGGCTGCCCGCAGAGGTCGGGGACGGGGAGCGCATCGAGGTCCGCTCGGAGCGCCACCCGGCGCCTGCCGGACGCCACGAGGCTCGGCCCGATGTCACAGACCAGCCCCGTCCCGGGAAGCCGCCGTGGGGTCAGCCCGGCCGCCCGGAGCCGGTCGGCGAGCACCCGGGTGGTACGCAGCTCGGTGCGGGCGATCTCCGGATGGGCGTGCAGGTCGCGGCGCACCGCGATGAGCTCGTCGAGGTGGGCGTCGACGCGCGCAGTGATCCGGTCGACTATCCGCGCAGGCTCCACCACGTCCCCGAGCCTAGTCAGAGCAGGTCCGGATGCCTCTCGCGCACTGCCTCGACCACGCTCTTCAGCTGCTGCGCGTGGTGTCGGGTGGTGACGAGCAGCGCGTCGCCGGTGTCCACCACCACCACGTCGTCGATCCCCAGGACCGCGATCAACCGATCCCCCGTTCCGACGGCCAGCACCCGGTCGGCGTCGATCGCCAGAACGGGCCCGCCACCGAGGACGCGGGCGCCCGACGCATCCGCGGGCAGCAGGGACGCGAGCGACGCGAAGTCGCCGACGTCGTGCCAGGCGAAGTCCCCCGGGACCATCGCGACACCGCCCTCGGCGGCGACCGGTTCGGCGATCGCCCGGTCGATGGCGACGGTGGGCAGGTGCGGCCAGTACCGCTCGAGCGCTGATGCCCGCAGGTCGGAGTGCCACGCCTCGGCGATCGCCATGAGCCCCTCGTGCAGGGGTGGGTTCAGCCGGGCCAGGTGATCGAGCAGCACCTGCGCCCGGACGACGAACATCCCGGCGTTCCAGCGGTACTCCCCGGTGGCCAGGTAGGCCGCGGCGGTCGTGGCATCCGGCTTCTCGGTGAAGCCGCGGGCACGTCGAGCGCTCGGCGCCCCGGGGACGTCGAGCACATCGCCGGACCGGACGTAGCCGAACGCGGTGGACGGCTCGGTCGCGGCGATCCCGACGGTGACGACGAACCCCTGGGTCGCGGTCGCGACGGCTTGGTGCACGGCGTCGGCGAAGCCGTCCCCCTCGATCACGTGGTCCGCCGCGAACGATCCGATGACGACGTCCGGCTCGCTCTGCAGCAGCACGGCGGCGGCGAGCCCGATCGCCGCCATCGAGTCCTTCGGGGAGGGCTCCGCGATGACCGCCCCGGCGTCCAGCTCCGGGAGCTGAGCGGTCACCGCCTCGCGGTGACGGGTCCCGGTGACGACGACGATCCCCTGCGGACCGGTGAGCGGGAGCAGCCGGTCGACGGTCGCCTGGATCAGGCTCCGGCCGGTCCCGGTCAGGTCGTGGAGGAACTTGGGCGAGCCCGCGCGGGACAGCGGCCACAGCCGGGTGCCGGCACCGCCTGCTGGGACGACTGCTCGGAAGTCCGGGATCATGGGTCACCATCCTGCCAGTCGGCCTGCGGGCAGGATCAGGGGCTCCTTGCCTGTGGTCTTGATCACATGTGCAGGGACCGCCTGGCCGTCCGGCGGGGCACCGAGGAGTGCGCCGCCTCGCGGGCTGGCTACAGTCAGGTGGTACACGTCCACGTCGTCCGGCCAAGCCCGAATGGGAGGACTCCAGTGCCCGAAGCACCAGTCGGCACCCTCTACCGGGGCCGCGAGGGTATGTGGTCATGGGTGGCGCACCGCATCACCGGGTTCCTGATCTTCTTCTTCCTGCTCGTGCACGTGCTCGACACGGCACTCGTGCGGGTCTCCCCGGAGGCGTACAACGCCGTCATCGGGACGTACAAGAACCCGATCATGGGGCTCGGTGAGGCCGGCCTGGTGGGGGCCATCGTGTTCCACGCCTTCAACGGGATCCGGATCATGCTCATCGACTTCTGGTCGTCGGGACCGCGGTACCAGCGCGTGATGCTCTGGGTGGTCATCGGGCTGTTCGTCGTGACCATGGCCTTCTTCCTCCCCCGCCACCTCGGCAACGTCTTCGGAGGTGAGTGATGGCGACCCTCCCGGAGATCGCGGCCCCGCGCAGCCCGCAGGTGAGGACGACGAGCCGCACGAACTACGAGTTGTACGGCTGGCTCTTCATGCGGGTGTCCGGCGTCGTGCTCGTGGTGCTGATCTTCGGCCACCTCTACCTCAACCTGATCGACGGCGAGGGCATCCAGGCCATCGACTTCGGGTTCGTGGCCGGCAAGTGGGCCTCGCCGCTGTGGCAGGTCTGGGACCTCCTGATGCTCTGGCTGGCGATGATCCACGGCACCAACGGGATGCGGACCATCATCAACGACTACGCCGAGCGGGTCGGCACCCGGGTGGCGCTGAAGAGTGCGCTGTACCTGGCGTTCACCATCACCGTCGTCCTCGGCACCCTGGTGATCTTCACCTTCGACCCGTGCCCGCCGGGCAGCCCGGCCGACCTGCTCCCCTCTTTCTGCACCACCTCCTAGGCAAGGACTGACCAGACACGATGCAGATCCACCAGTACGACGTCGTCATCGTCGGAGCAGGCGGGGCGGGGATGAGGGCGGCGCTGGAGGCCTCGACCCGCGCACGCACCGCGGTGATCAGCAAGCTGTACCCGACCCGCTCCCACACGGGCGCGGCCCAGGGCGGCATGTGCGCGGCGCTGGCCAACGTCGAGGAGGACAACTGGGAGTGGCACACCTTCGACACCGTCAAGGGCGGGGACTACCTCGTCGACCAGGACGCCGCCGAGGTGATGGCCCGCGAGGCGATCGATGCGGTGCTGGACCTGGAGCACATGGGTCTGCCGTTCAACCGGACGCCTGACGGCCGCATCGACCAGCGCAAGTTCGGGGGCCACACCCGCAACCACGGCGAGGCCGCCGTCCGCCGGGCGTGCTACGCGGCGGACCGGACCGGCCACATGATCCTGCAGACCCTGTACCAGCAGTGCGTGAAGCAGGAGGTGGCGTTCTTCAACGAGTTCTACGCCCTCGACCTCCTGCTCACCCATGACCTGGTCGGCTCCGAGGTGCCCGACGAGACCGAGGTCCGCGCCGCCGGCGTCGTCACCCACGACCTGGCCACCGGGGAGCTGCACGTCTTCAGGGCGAAGTCGGTGATCCTCGCGACCGGGGGCGCGGGCAAGATCTACAAGACGACGTCCAACGCGCACACCCTCACCGGCGACGGGATGGCGCTGGCGCTCCGCCGCGGCATCGCCCTGGAGGACATGGAGTTCTTCCAGTTCCACCCGACAGGCCTCGCCGGGCTGGGGATCCTCCTGTCGGAGGCCGCACGCGGCGAGGGCGCGATCCTGCGCAACAGCGATGGCGAGCGGTTCATGGAGCGCTATGCCCCCACGATCAAGGACCTGGCCCCGCGCGACATGGTGGCCCGGGCGATGGCCAACGAGGTTCGCGAGGGCCGGGGATGCGGCCCGAACAAGGACTACGTGCTGCTGGACCTGACCCACCTGGAGCCCGCGCACATCGACGCGAAGCTGCCCGACATCACCGAGTTCGCACGCACCTACCTCGGGGTCGAGCCGTACACCGAGCCGGTCCCCGTCTACCCCACGGCCCACTACGCGATGGGCGGGGTGCCGACCACGATCGACGCCCAGGTCCTGCGCACCGCGACCTCCGTCGTCGGTGGCCTCTACGCGGCAGGTGAGGTCGCCTGCGTCTCGGTCCATGGGGCCAACCGGCTGGGCACCAACTCGCTCCTCGACATCATCGTGTTCGGCCGGCGGGCCGGGCGCTCCGCCGCGCAGTACGCGGCGACGGCGGACTGGGTCGAGCTGCCAGAGGCCGCGGAGACGACGGTCGCCGACGAGCTCGTCCGCCTCCGGGAGGGAAGCGCGACGGAGCGCGTCTCGGATCTGCGCCGCGCCCTTCAGGAGACGATGGACACCGGGGCACAGGTGTTCCGGACCGCCGACTCGCTCACCGAGACGCTCCGCGTCATCGACGACCTCAAGACGCGGTACGCACAGGTCGGGGTCCAGGACACCGGCGCCCGGTACAACACCGACCTGCTGGAGGCGGTGGAGCTCGGCTTCCTGCTCGACCTGGCGGAGGTTGTCGTGGTCGGCGCGCTCGCCCGCGAGGAGTCGCGCGGCGGGCACTTCCGGGAGGACTTCCCGGAGCGGGACGATGCCCGCTTCCTCCGCCACACCCTGGTCTCCCGTCGCGCGTCGGAGGACGGCGGCACGACGCTGCGCCTGGGCCACAAGCCGGTGACCATCACCCGATACACCCCGATGGAGCGGAAGTACTGATGAGCGCCGAGACCGTCCCCGACGCACTCATGGCGAGCTTCGACGTCACCCTGCGCATCCGGCGCTTCAACCCGGAGCACGCCGACGAGGCGTACTGGGAGGAGTTCACCGTCCGTGCGTCCGGGACCGACCGGGTCCTCGACGCGCTCCACACGATCAAGTGGGAGGTCGACGGGTCGCTCACCTTCCGACGGTCCTGCGCGCACGGGATCTGCGGTTCAGACGCGGTCCGGATCAACGGCCGGAACCGGCTCGCCTGCAAGGTGTTGCTCAAGGACCTCAACCCTGGCAAGCCGATCGTGGTGGAGCCGATCAAGGGCCTGCCGGTGCTCAAGGACCTCGTCGTGGACATGGAGCCGTTCTTCGCCTCCTATCGCGAGGTCATGCCCTTCCTGATCACCGCGGGGAACACGCCGTCGGCCGAGCGGCGCCAGTCACCGGAGGAGCGGGCGCGGTACGACGACACCACCAAGTGCATCCTGTGCGCGGCGTGCACCACCTCGTGCCCGGTGTTCTGGAACGACGGGCAGTACTTCGGCCCGGCGGCGATCGTCAACGCGCACCGGTTCATCTTCGACAGCCGGGACGACGGGGCCGTCCAACGGCTCGAGGTGCTGAACGACAAGGAGGGCGTGTGGCGCTGCCGCACCGTCTTCAACTGCACGGACGCGTGCCCGCGGGGCATCGAGGTGACCAAGGCGATCCAAGAGGTCAAGCGCGCGATGATCACGCGCGCCGTCTAGTCAGCCCTCGAGCGGGATGTCCCTGACGGGACGCCAGACCTCGTCGTCGCCGAAGGCGTACACGTGCACGCTGCTGACGTCGAAGGTCGCCTCGAAGTCGGCGAGCTCGTCGAAGGCGCGGTCGAGGGCCTCATTCGGCAGGTCGTGGGCGACCGTCACGTGCGGGTGGTAGTTGAACCGCGGCGTCTGGTCGAGGGGTCCGGCTCGCACCGCGCGCTCGAGCATCTCGCACTCCGCGATCCCCATGGCCACCTGAACGAAGACGACAGCCGACACCGGTCGGAACGTGCCCGTGCCACGCAGGTGCACGGTGAAAGGCCGATGCTGCTTCGCCACGGTGGCCAGGTGGTCCACCACCGGGCCCAGGTCGTCGACGAGGGTGGGGCCGAGCAGGGTGATGTGCGGCGGGACGTAGGGCGCGAGCGGGTCACCGAAGCCCGCGCGGGCGGCCTGGAGCTGGGGCCCGGTCGGCTCAGGCACCTGGATGGCGATACCGATGCGCGTCTCCGCCGGCTTGTTCACGCAGGCGACTTCCGCGGCAGCAGGCCCACCCGGTCGTACACCCGGTCGAGCGTGGCACGTGCGATCTCGCGGGCGCGCTGAGCACCCTCCTCCAGGACACCGTCGAGCAGTCCCGGGGTGTCCAGGTACTCGTGCACCTTGTCCTGGAACGGTGTCACGACGCCCACCACGAGATCGGCCAGCTCGACCTTCAGGTCGCCGTACCCCTTCCCGGCGAACGCGTCCTCGAGCTCGCCCATGGTGCGACCGCTCAGCGCCGAGTGGATGGTGAGCAGGTTGGCGACGCCCGGCTTGGCCACGGGGTCATAGCGGATCTCGCGCTCGGCGTCGGTCACCGCCGAGCGGATCCGCTTCGCGATGACGGCCGGGGGGTCGAGGAGCTCGATGAGTCCGTTGGCCGACGACGCCGACTTGCTCATCTTCGCGGTCGGGTCCTGGAGGTCGAAGATCTTCGCCGTGCCGCGCACGATGTGCGGCTCCGGTACGACGAAGGTGTCACCGAAGCGGGTGTTCATCCGCCCCGCGAGATCACGGGTGATCTCCAGGTGCTGTCGCTGGTCCTCTCCGACGGGGACCAGGGCCGCGTCGTAGAGCAGGATGTCCGCGGCCATCAGGATCGGGTAGGTGAACAGGCCGACGTTGGCGCCCTCGGTGCCCTGACGTGCGGTCTTGTCCTTGAACTGCGTCATCCGGGCGGCCTCGCCGAACGCGGTGTGGCACGAGAGCACCCAGGCGAGCTGTGCGTGCTCCGGCACGTGGCTCTGCACGAAGAGCACCGACCGGCGTGGGTCGACGCCGGCTGCCAGGTACTGGGCGGCCGTCCGGCGGGTCCGCTCTCTGAGCAGGGCCGGCTCGGGGGCGACGGTCAGGGCGTGCAGGTCCACCACCGTGTACAGCGCGTCGTAGGTGTCCTGGAGCGCCACCCAGTTCACCAGTGCGCCGAGGTAGTTGCCCAGATGGAGCGAGTCGGAGGTCGGCTGCATCCCGGACAGGATGCGGGGCCGCGCCGGTGAGGACATGCGGAGCATTGTGGCAGCAACCCGGGCCCCGGTTCGAACTCAGGTCGCCTCGTCGTCGAAGGGGGCGGGACCCGCGTCGGGGCGCCACGATGCCGCCGGTGCCGGGCGGGGCGGTGGTTCGGGTGTGTCGAGCAGTGCCTCGCGGACGATGCGCCTCGGGTCGTAGCGGCGAGGGTCGAGCGAGGCCCAGTCGACGTCCTCTCCCAGCTCGGACTGGACGCGCTCCCGCGTGGTGGACATGGTCGTCCGGGCCGCCCGTGCCCACCGGCCCAGCTGCTGGGCGTAGGAGGGCAGCCGCTCCGGCCCGACCACCAGGACGGCGATCAGCAGCAGGACGACTGCCTCCCCACCATTGATCCCGAACATCGGCCCAGGCTAGTCGCGCGTCAGCCGCTGGTGGTCTCGTCCAGGACGACCCGCACCTCGCGGGTCTCGCCGTCCCCGCGGACCGTCAGGGTCACGGCCTCCCCCGGGGCGCGCGCCCGGATCGCCACGATGAGCTCGTCCGCGGCGGTGACCGGCCGTCCGTCGATGGCCAGGATGACGTCGCCGGGCTGGATCCCTGCCCGGTCGGCCGGCCCCTCGGGTGTCACCGGCGGCTGACCGTTCTGCGGCTCCGTCGAGACCTGGACGCCCTCACCGGCGTAGCGGGAGTCCAGCAGCACGCCGATCACCGGATAGGTGGCCTGGCCGGTCTCGATCAGCTCCTCGGCGGTCCGGCGGGCCTGGTTGGACGGGATGGCGAAGCCCACCCCGATGCTCCCGGTCGGCGCGGAACCCGGTGTCTGGGCGATCGCCGAGTTGATCCCGATGACCTCACCCTCGGTGTTCACCAGGGGCCCACCCGAGTTGCCGGGGTTGATCGCCGCATCGGTCTGGATCGCGTTGATGAATGCCGTCTCGGCCACGTTCCCCGCGGTGACCGGCCGGTTGAGCGCGCTCACGATCCCGGCGGTCACGGTCCCCTCGAGGCCGAGCGGTGCCCCGATCGCCACCACCGGCTGTCCGACCGCCACCGCGTCCGAGTCACCGAGCACCAGAGGCGTCAGGTCCTCGCGGTCGACCCGGATCACGGCCAGGTCGTAGTCGGGCGTCCGGCCCACGAGTTCGGCCGCAGCCTCGCTCCCGTCCGCGAACAGGACGATGATCTCGCCGTTGCCCTCGGCGGCACTGGAGACGACGTGGTTGTTCGTGAGGATGTACCCGTCGGACCGCAGAACGAAGCCCGAGCCGGTCCCCTGCCCCTCCGCCGTGCGGACCTCGATCGAGACGACGCTCGGCAGCACCGCCTCGGCGATGGCCGCCACTCCGGCCAGCTGATCGAAATCGCCGGTGACCTCGGACGGCGGAAGCGTGGGCTGTGCCGTGGCCCCTCCGAAGATCTGGACCGCCGCGGCGCCGCCCAGACCGCCCGCGACCAGAGCCGCCACCAGGAGCGGCGCTACCCAGGCGGCGCTCATCCCCCGCCGCTCGCGCGACTGCGGGCGCCTGCCCCAGCTGTCTGCCTCGGGCCATACCGGTCGGTCGTTCGCGCCGCCGTCCATGGGCCATCCCGCCGGTCGGCCGTCGGCGCCGGTGCCGGGCGAGGGCGCGCCCACACCCGGGTATCCGGGGTGAGCCGGAGCAGATCCGGGCGGCGGCGCGCTCGGGGACACGTGCCCGGCGGGGGCGGGTCGCGCCGATGGGGAGGCGAAGGGGTTGGTCGGTTCGGTCACGAGACCCATGCTCCTGCGATGGCGGCGGATGTGCGAGACGGGTGGGAGCCCACGGAGTCCCCGACGCCGGGTTCCCGGTGGGCGAGCGAACGCCGCAGCTGAGCGCGGCCACGGTGGATCCGGGAGCGCACGGTCCCTGCCTTGAGGCCGAGGGTGTACGCGACCTCGGCGTACGACAGCCCTTCGAGGTCGCAGAGCACGACCGCTGCGCGGTACTCCGGACCGAGGTCGTCGAGCGCATGCCGCACGTCGACGTCGAGGTTCGCCCGTTCGAAGCCGCGCTCGGGTCCCGTCACGTCGGTCGACCCGAGCCGCTCCACCTCATCACCGGCGGGGTCGATCCGGATTCGGCGGCGGCGGCGGACCTGGTCGAGGAACAGGTTGGTCGTGATCCGATGGGTCCACCCCTCGAAGGTCCCCTGGTGGAAGCTCCCGAGCGATCGGAAGATCCTGACGAAGGTGTCCTGGGTGAGGTCCTCGGCGTCCTGCCTGTTGCCGGCCAGGCGGTAGGCCAACCGGTACACCCGGGCGGAGTGGTCGGCCGCGATCTCGTCCCAGGCAGTCGACGCGCCCGCGCCGCCCGGGTGAACCCCGGACGTGCTGTCAGAGCGGTTCATCGTCCTCCATCGATCGTCCCGACCGGACGGCCCTCGTGGTCGGCTCCGGGCCTGGTGCCGCGTCTCGCGCCCGGCCGGACAGTGTCCCACGAGGCCGAGTGCGGGAACCGCAGCTCCCGCGAACGTCCTCCGGTGATCACCCAACGAACGGCGCCGCCGATGTGTTCCACCGATGCGTGACGGTGCCGAGGGCGGACCGCTGCACACGCGGCCGGCCGCGCTAGCATCGAGCCACACCAGCTCCGAGACGCCCGGGAGGCCGACATCTCCATCGACAAGTCCGCGAGCTGGGTCCACTGCGAGGCCTACGTCCCGGCCGACGACGTCATCCTCCGGGCCACCGATCGGGCCGAGCAGCTCGGATGCCCTCCCCTCCCGCCCGGCGTCGGCGCACTGCTCTCCGTCGTGGCGACGAGCCTGCGGGCCGCAGCCGTGGTCGAGATCGGCACGGGTGCCGGCGTCTGCGGGCTCTGGCTCCTCCGGGGCATGAGCCCGGACGGAGTACTCACGACGATCGACGCCGAGGCCGAGCACCAGCGCGCGGCGAAGACGGCCTTCGCCGAGGCGGGCGTGCCCCCGACCCGCGTCCGCACCATCACCGGCCGGGCCCTGGACGTGCTGCCGCGGCTCACCGACGGCGTCTATGACATGGTCGTCGCGGACGGAGACCCGCTCGAGCTGAGTGAGCACGTGGCGCAGGGCCTACGGCTGCTCCGACCGGGTGGGGTGCTCGCGGTTCTGCACGCGCTGGCCGACGACCGCGTGCCCGACCCCGCCAGGCGCGACGAGGTGACCACCGCGTTGCGGGAGATCGCCAGGACGCTGCGGGACGACGAGCGCGTGGCGGTGGCGATGGTTCCCAGCGGGGACGGGGTGCTGCTCGCCGCCCGGCGGTGACTACAGCGCGGACAACCAACGGAGGAGAACCCGGGCGCCGAACCCCGTCGCACCCTCGGGGATCTCGTGCCGCGCCGACGAGGAGCGCGCAGGTCCGGCGATGTCCAGGTGTGCCCAGCGGCGACCGCCCACGAACCGCTGGAGGAAGAGGGCGGCGGTGATTGTGCCTCCCCCGATGCTCGGGTCCCTGCTCACATGCGTCAGGTCGGCCACAGCGGAGTCGAGACTGCGCCCGTAGTCCTGCACCAGCGGGAGCCGCCACAGGGGCTCGCCGCTCTGCTCGCCTGCGGCGATCAGGGCCGCGGCGAGGTCGTCGTCCGCGCTGAGCAGCGCACCGTGCTGCTTGCCCAGTCCAAGGGTGGCCGCTCCGGTGAGGGTCGCCACGTCCACCAGAACGTCCGGGTCGAGGTCCGCATCGGCGTGGCTGAGCGCGTCGGCCAGCACCAGTCGACCCTCCGCGTCGGTGTTCACCACCTCGACGCTGGTCCCGCCGTAGATCTCGATCACGTCCCCGGGCCGGTACGAGGACGCCCCGACGGCGTTCTCGGCCAGGGGCAGAAGGGCCGTCACCCGGACCGGCAGGCCCGCCTCGGCCGCTCCGAGCACGACGGCCAGGGCGACCGCCGCTCCGGCCATGTCGGTCTTCATCGCGATCATCGGTTCACGCGGCTTGATCGACAGCCCACCGGAGTCGAACGTGATCCCCTTGCCCACCACGACGACATGACGTGGCCGTCCCGCCCCTGCCTTGGGCCGGGGCGGGGTGTAGCCCACCGTCACCAGGCGCGGTCCGTGGGCCGATCCGGAGCCGACGGCGAGCAGGCCCCCGAACCCGCGGGATCGCAGCTCTTCGGGACCGAGGACGTCGACGTCCAGCCCGGCGCCCTCCGCGGCCGCCACGGCCTGGTCGGCCAGCCACGCGGGTGTCTTGACGCTCGACGGTGTCGCGGTCAGCGTGCGCGCGGTCCATGACGCGGCTGCCGCCTGCCGCGCCGCGTCGACGGCCGCCTTGCTCTGGTTGAGCAGCACCAGGGTGGCCGCCGGCCCCGGACCGTCCGGGCGGTCGGACTGGCGTGGCTGGCGGTAGCTGGCGAGCAGGTATCCCTCGACGAGCGCGCGGGTCGCATGAGAGCCCGACTCACCACCGACCGTCGAGACGACCCGGCGGAGACCACGAGTCGCACCCGCGAGTGCCGCACCCGCACGACGCAGGTCGGCGGGGGCCCCCGAGCCGACTCCCACCAGGAGGATGCGCCCTGGCAGGTCGGCCCAGGGCAACGGGTCAGCGAGGGCGGTGGGGAGGTGAACGGTGCGGACCTCACCCGCCGAGCCGTCCAGTTCCAGGCGGGTGGTGAGGTCGGCCAGGTCGATCCCGTAGCGGGCTGCGACGTCGGCTGTACCGCTGCGCGGCTGGACTCCGTCGTCGCCGTCGGCGGCCCCAGCGACCGGGACGGCGACCGCGTCGACGTCCGCCTCGCCCAGCAGGGTGGAGGTGCCGACGGATCCACGCTGGACGATCACCAGCGGCAGGTCATCGGCCCGGAAGACCACGGGACGTGTGGTCTGCGGGCGTCGTCCCCTCGCGGTGGGCGGTGTCACGCGCTGTCGGGCATCAGCTGACGACAGCGGTCAGTGCCTCGCCCAGCTCGCTGGCCTCGGTCGCGTTGAGCTCGACGACCAGACGTCCGCCGCCCTCGAGCGGGACGCGCATGACGATGCCGCGCCCTTCCTTGGTGACCTCGAGCGGCCCGTCACCGGTCCTCGGCTTCATCGCGGCCATCGCGTGGCTCCTCCTCGTCCGTCTCGTCCCGTCTCCCGGCTCCTCATGGCGTCGGCACAGGCCGGGGCGCACACGTTGGGCGGCTGAGAGGACGGATGTCCGAGATCAGTCTAGTTCACCACCGCACCTTGCCGAACTCAGGGTGGCCAACCGGCAGGTGGGACGAGACGCCACAGCAGGCCGATCCAGCCGACCTGTCCGGCGACACCGAGCAGCAGCAGCGACGCGAGGGCGGCCCGCCACCACCGCCGCCGCAGCGCCCACCCGGCCACGACAGCGGCCACCGGGAAGGCGAGGAGGGCGAACCGGAGCAGGCTGCTCCCGGGCTCCACGGCGAGGAGCAGGTACCCGAGGTAGCCAGCGGTCCACCACTGCAGCTCCGGGCCGAGGGAGCGCATGGTGGCCGAGCCGACGACGAGGACGGCGGCCGCAACGATCGCCGCCAGGAGGAGCAGCCCGACGTCGCCGAAGAGCCACCGGGCGACGTCGAACCAGGGAACCACCGGCACGACCTCCCGGCGGCCACGCCACGCTCCCTGGGTCTGCGTGAACGCCTGGAGCTCCCCGGTGGCCAGGGCGACCAGGGCCGGCCAGAGCGCACCGGCGGCCACCGTCGCGACCAGGAGGGCGACGATGCGCGGGCGGTCGGGGCTCCGCCACCGCGCAACCGCGTGGGCCGCGACGGCGACCGCGAGCGGGAGTGCCACCGCCCGGGTCAGACCCAGCCCGAGTACCAGCGGCATCGCCGCCAGGTAGTACCGGCGCTGGATGCACCACAGCACGGCGGCGAGAAGCAGGAGGGCGAGGGACTCCGTGTATGCGACCTGCAGCACCGGCGCGGAGGCGGACGTGGTGAGCACAGCGACGGTGGCCAGCGGGAGGTGCTGCGCCCACCGCTGGTCGGCCGCCGGGTGGTCGGGAGGGAGGTCAGGCTGTGCAACCCAGGCCTCCCCGGCGCTGAGGGCCGCCACCGCGACGACCTGGTGGACCACCAGCATCGTGAGGGCCCCGAGCACGAGGGCGAGCGCGGGCGCCGCCACCTCCCACCCGACACCCGTGACCATGACCAGCCGGACGAGGCTGGGGAAGAGCGGGAAGAACGCCCAGGGGTTCTGCAGGACCGCGCCGTCCGCCCCACGGGGCAGCTCGGCGGGGTAGCCCTGCTCCGCGATGCCCCGGTACCAGGTCGCATCCCACATGCCACCCGTGTACTGCGGGTACGACGGCGACCCCGGCGTCCAGAGGTTGGGCGCCTGCGTGCTGGCAACGGCGAGGAAGATACCCGCAGAGACGAGCCGCGCGAGCGCGTACACCACGAGCACCTGGACCCACCACGGCCACAGGGCCGGTCGCAGCACTGTGCTCACTCCAGGCCACGCACGACCCGGGCCGGCGCGCGGTCCCCCCTGAGCACCGCCACCATCTCGACGGTCCGGCGGGTCGCCTCGACGTCATGGGCCCGGAACACCGCGGCGCCGAACCACGCCGCGACGGAGGTCGCCGCCAGGGTCCCCTCCAGGCGCTCCGAGACGTCGAGCCCCAGGGACTCCCCGACGAAGTCCTTGCGCGACAGCGCCATCAGCACCGGGAAGCCCAGGGCGACGAGGTCGGCGGTGCGCCGCGTCAGGTGCAACGAGTGCCAGGTGGTCTTCCCGAAGTCGTGGGTGGGATCGACAAGGACCGCCTGGGCGTCGATCCCGGCATCGACGGCACGCCGCGCCGCCGCCGACAGCGTCGCTGTGACATCGATCAGCACGCCGTCCAGGGGGTCGTCGACCTGGACCCCCGCCGGGACGGGGTACTCCGGGCGGAGCGGGTCCGTCCGTGGCGTGAGCCCGCCGGTGTGCGAGCACACGATCCCGGCGCCGTGCGCGGCGGCCACCGTGACCAGGTGGGGGTCGTGCCCGGCCCAAGTGTCGTTGACCAGGTCGGCGCCGGCCGCCAGCACGTGCTCCGCGACCTCCGACCGCCAGGTGTCCACGCTGATCGGTAGGCGCGGAAACGTGCGGCGGATCCAGCGGACCACCGGGAGCACCCGGTCGATCTCCTCCTCGATGCTCACGTCGGCACCCCGACCGGCCCGTACCCCCCCGATGTCCACAAGGTCGGCACCCTGGGCCACCGCCCGGGCGACTGCCGCCTGGGCGGCGTCGTCGGCTTCCGCGCGCGCCGGCGGGTAGAACGAGTCGGGCGTCCGGTTGACGACCGCCATCACCGCCGGTCGATCCGGCGTGAGGATCTGACCGCGCAACCGGAGCGGGACCCCCCGCGGCGGCACCCCGGTCCGGCCGGTCACTGCTCGGACGAGGCTCGTTCGGCCTCCTGCTCAGCCGCGGCGTTGGCGAGGACGGCCGCCTGTTCCTCCGCGGCGAGCTCCGCGCCACGCTCCAGAACCACGCGGACCGCCTCGGCCGGGTCGTCCACGAGGTGCACGAGGTCGAGGTCGGGAGCGTTGATGTTGCCACGAGCGACCACCGAGTCCCGCAACCAGTCGAGCAGGCCCTGCCAGTAGTCGCTGCCCACCAGGACGATCGGGAAGCCGGTCACCTTGTGGGTCTGCACCAGGGTCAGGGACTCGAAGAGCTCGTCGAACGTCCCGAACCCGCCGGGGAGCACGACGAATCCCTGCGAGTACTTCACGAAGCAGGTCTTCCGAGCGAAGAAGTACCTGAAGTTGACCCCCAGGTCGACCCAGTCGTTGAGCCCCTGCTCGAAGGGCAGCTCGATCCCGAGCCCGACGGAGAGGCCACCGGCCTCACGTGCGCCCCGGTTCGCCGCCTCCATGATCCCCGGTCCGCCGCCGGTGATCACGGCGTAGCCGGCGTCGGCCAACCCTCGCCCGACCGCCATGCCCTGGGCGTACTCGGTCTCGTCCGGCCTCGTGCGTGCCGAACCGAACACGCTCACCGCAGGTCCCACCTCGGCGAGCGCGCCGAAGCCCTCGACGAACTCGCTCTGGATCCGCATCACGCGCCACGGGTCCGCGTGGACCCAACTGGCGTTGGTGTCGTGCGCCAAGAGGTGCTGGTCGCTGGTGGTACGCGGCACTTGGCCACCACGGAGCAGAACGGGGCCCTTGCGGTACCCGTTCCCGGTACCTGGGGTGCGGGTGTGATCAGTCATGGTCTGACTCTAGGAGGTCAGCCACGCCCTGAGCCCGGCGAAGCAGGTGGTGATCTGGTGCACCGGGCACCGCTCGTCGTCGGAGTGGGCGAGCGCGGGGTCACCGGGTCCGAAGTTCACGGCCGGCACACCGAGTGCCGAGAACCGGGCGACGTCGGTCCACCCCTCCTTGGCCACCGGCGGGCGCCCGGTGAGCGCCTCGACCGCTGCAGCGAACTCCGCCGCCACCGGGTGGTCGAGGCCCGGGCGCGCACCGGCGGCCACGTCGGTCACGCTCACCTCGTACCCGTCGAAGACCTCACGGACGTGCGCCTCCGCCTCCTCGGGGGAGCGGTCGGGGGCGAAGCGGTGGTTCACGCTGATCACGCACTCGTCCGGGATGACGTTGCCTGCGATGCCGCCGCGGATCCCCACCGCGTTCAGGCCCTCGCGGTAGATGAGCCCGTCCACCTCCGCGGCTCGCGGCGCGTAGTCGGCGAGCCGGGCGAGCACCGGAGCAGCGCCGTGGATCGCGTTCACCCCGAGCCAGGAGCGTGCCGAGTGGGCGGCCACTCCGGGCAGCCGGACATCGACGCGGAGGGTTCCGTTGCAGCCCCCTTCGATGGCAGCCCGGGTCGGTTCGCAGAGGACGGCGAAGTCCGCGGCGAGCCAGTCCGGATGGGTCCGCACGATCCTCCCCAGGCCGTTGCGGTGCGCCTCGACCTCCTCCTGGTCGTAGAAGGCCCACGTGACGTCGCGGTTCGGGGAGGCGACAGCCGCCGCGAGAGCGAGCTGGACGGCGACCCCCGCCTTCATGTCGACCGTCCCCCGACCCCAAATCTCGGGTCCGTCCGCACCGCTGCGCAGCTGCGAAGGCAGGTTCCCGGCGGGCGGGACCGTGTCCAGGTGCCCGGCGATCACGACGCGTTCCGCACGACCCAGCCGGGTGCGTGCGACGACGGCGTTCCCGTCCCGCATCACGTCGAGGTGCGGCAGGGCGCGTAGGGCCTGGTCGACGGCGTCGGCCAGGACGGCTTCCGCGCCGCTCACCGACGGGATGTCGCACAGGGTGCGGGTCAGCGCGACGAGGTCTCCGCCGAGGTCCAGGGCGTGGCTCACCCCCCGACCCTACTGACCCTCGAAGGCTCCCGGGCCGGGAGGGTCGCGCCTCATCCCACCGCACGACCCATAGGCTTGCGCGCATGACTGCGCGTATCGCTTGGGGTCATGGGCTCGCCACGGTCACCACGGCCGGAACCGTCCTCGACGTCTGGTATCCCCGGCCGGCCCTCGGCTCACCGGACGGCGCTGCCGACGCCACCTCGTCCCCCGTGACGGGCCTCGAGGGCCGCGACGACGCCCGGCGCGTGACCACCATCGCCGTGCTGACGGTGATCGACCTGGACGAGCCGCCTGCCGACACCGCTGACGCCTACCTCCGGCTGCACCTGCTCTCCCACCGAGTCGTCGAGCCGAACGACCTGGACCTGGACGGCATCTTCGGGGTGCTGCCGAACGTCGTGTGGACCGACCGCGGCCCGTGCGACCCGGAGGGGTTCGAGCAGACGCGGCTCAGGCTGCGACTCGCCAACGGGACCGGACCCGTCGTGCACGGGATCGACAAGTTCCCGCGGATGGTCGACTACGTGGTGCCCAGCGGCGTGCGGATCGCGGACGCCGACCGGGTTCGCCTCGGCGCCCATCTGGCAGTGGGCACCACGGTGATGCACGAGGGGTTCGTGAACTTCAACGCCGGCACGCTCGGTGCCTCGATGATCGAGGGACGGATCTCCCAGGGGGTCGTGGTGGCCGACGGCAGCGACATCGGCGGGGGCGCGTCCATCATGGGCACCCTGTCCGGCGGCGGACGGGTCCGGATCGCGATCGGTCGACGATCCCTCGTCGGCGCCAACGCCGGTCTCGGCATCAGCCTCGGCGACGACTGCGTGGTGGAGGCCGGCCTCTACCTGACCGCCGGTACCAAGGTCACCCTCGCCGACGCGCGGGTGGTCGCCGCCCGCGAGCTGTCGGGCTCCCCCGGCCTCCTGTTCCGGCGCAACTCGGTGACCGGCGCGGTCGAGGCCATCGCCCGCCCCGGTGTCGGCGTCGCCCTCAACCCTGACCTCCATGCCAACTGAGCCCCCCCGGTTCAGGTCCCCGGACCGGCCGCTGCGACCTACTCCCCCCGCCGGACGTCGCCCCGAACGGTCCGGCTACGCCAAGGCCCGACGACGCCGTGCCGCGGTGCGGGTGATCGTCACGGCGGTCGTGTTCGTGGCCGTGGTCGTGGGGGCCGCCGCCGGGATCGCCGCGCTGCTGGGGCGGGAGCCGACCGAGCCGAGGGTGGTGGCCTGCGCGGCCACCCTCGAGGCCAGCGACTGGCACCTGGAGCCGGAGCAGGCCGAGACCGCCGCCCTTCTCGCCGGCACGGCGCTCCGTCGAGGGCTCCCCGCCCGCGCGTTGACCATCGCCATCGCCACCGGCCTGCAGGAGTCCAAGCTCAGCAACATCTCCCACGGGGACCGCGACTCCGTCGGGATCTTCCAGCAACGACCGTCCCAGGGCTGGGGGACGGTCGAGCAGATCATGGACCCGGTGTATTCGACCAACGCCTTCTACGACGCCCTGGTGCGGGTGGACGGCTACCAGGACCTGCCCATCACCGAGGCCGCACAGGCCGTGCAGCGATCCGCGTTCCCCGAGGCGTACGCCCAGCACGAGCCATGGGCGCGCGCCTGGGCGTCGGCGATGTACGGGTACTCGACGGGGACCGTGACCTGCACCCTCCCGGAGGCGGACGGCCCTGGCGACCCTGAGGCGGTGGTCGCCCGAGCGGGGCGCGATCTCGGCCTGACGGCAGTCGTCACGGAGGCGGGTCTGCTGGTCGACGCCGGCCCCCTGGCGGGCGACCCCGGTCACGCGGTCCGGCTGGGGTGGGCGGTGGCGCACTGGGCGGTCGCCGTCGCCGACTCCCTCGGCATCACCGGCGTCCAGGTGGCCGACTCGGTGTGGGACCGGGACGTCGCCGGATGGGTGACCGGCGCCGACGTCCCGCTGCCCGACGGTCAGGTGACCATCACGCTGGCAACCTAGCTCCTTAGCGCGCCTCGATCTCCACGTAGTCGCGCAGAGCGGGCCCGGTGTAGACCTGACGCGGCCGACCGATCTTGGTCGTCGGATCCTTCATCATCTCGCGCCACTGGGCGATCCATCCCGGCATCCGACCCACCGCGAACAGCGGCGTGAACATCCGGGTCGGGAAGCCCATCGCCTTGTAGATGAGGCCGGTGTAGAAGTCGACGTTCGGGTACAGCTTGCGCTCGATGAAGTAGTCGTCGTTGAGGGCGATGTCCTCGAGGCCCATGGCGATGTCGAGCAGCTCGTCGCGCTTGCCGAGCTTGGACAGGACCTGATCGGCCGCCTTCTTCACGATGGCGGCTCGCGGGTCGTAGTTCTTGTACACCCGGTGGCCGAACCCCATCAGCCGGACCCCGCCCTCCTTGTCCTTGACCCGGCGCATGAACTCGCTGGCGTCACCGCCGGCGTCGCGGATCTCGTCGAGCATCTTCAGCACCGACTCGTTGGCTCCCCCGTGCAGCGGGCCCGAAAGCGCGTTGACGCCGGCCGAGACCGAGGCGTACAGGTTGGCGTGGCTGGAACCCACGATGCGCACCGTCGAGGTGGAGCAGTTCTGCTCGTGGTCGGCGTGCAGGATGAGCAGCAGGTCGAGCGCCTTCACCATCGTCTCGTCGACCTCGTACATGGCGCCGTTGGGCTGGTAGGCCATCCGGAGGAAGTCGGCGACGTAACCCATCCCCCGGTTCGGCCCGATCATCTGCTGACCGAGCGCGCGCCGGTGGGCGTAGGCGGCGATCGTCGGAGCCTTGGCGAGCAGCAGGACGGTCGCCAGCTCCACGGTGGTGGGGTCGAACGGGTCGACGCTCTCCGGGTAGTACCCGGGCAGCGCGGACACCGCGCTGGAGAGCACCGCCATGGGATGGGCGTTGGTCGGGAACGCACCGATCAGCGCCTTGAAGTTGTCGTGCAGGTGGGTGTGCCTCTCGACCCGCTCGACCCACGCGGAGAGCTGGTCGGGCTTGGGCAGCTCCCCGTGCGTGAGGAGGTATGCGACCTCGAGGAACGACGACTTCTCGGCCAGCTGGTCGATCGGGTAGCCCCGGTAGAGCAAGACCCCCTCGTCGCCGTCGATGTAGGTGATCTCGGAGGCACAGGAGGCGGTGTTCATGAAGCCGGGGTCGACGGTGACCATCCCGGTCTCCTTGAGCAGGGACGACACGACGATCCCTCGGTTGCCCGCGGTGGCATCGACCTCGGGCAGTGGGAGCACGCGATCGCCGATGTGCAGCTCGACAGAGCCGGTGGTGGTCTGGGTCATCCGTTCCTCCTTGCGGCCCGACCAGTGATCGCCTGGTGGGTGTCCTGTGGTGCCGTGGGATCCGACGGTACCTGCGCCTCCAGCGGAACTCGAACCGCGCGGGCACAATTCGTGGTCGTTGACAGCCATGCCCCGGTGACAAGGCAGAGATACGCCGCCTCTAGGTCAAGGCATAGTAAAGCAGAGTCGTCCTGCATGTGGCGCGCACTTCATGCACCGGTCAATCGCTGGACCGCTCTGGCCACGGCGTCGTCCGGTGCGGTGAGGGACACGCGCACATGGCGAGAGCCCGACGGACCGTAGAACACCCCGGGGGCGACCAAGATTCCTAGATCGGCCAGATCGCCCACCGTCTGCCAGCAGTCCTGCCCCGCTCCAGCCGCTCGGGCCCACAGGTACAGGCCCGCCGCCGATTCCTCGACCACCAGTCCGGCGTTCTCCAGGCCCCCGATGAGCATCCTGCGGCGGCGCCCATAGGTGGCGCGCTGGACCTCCACGTGGCCGTCGTCGACGAGCGCCGCGGCCGTCGCGGCCTGCACGGGGGCGGGCACCATCATCCCGGCGTGCTTGCGCACCTCGAGCAGGCGGGAGATCAGTTCGCGGTCCCCCGCTACGAAGGCGGCCCGGTAGCCGGCCACGTTCGACTGCTTGGACAGGGAGTGGACGGCCAGCAACCCGCGGTGGTCCCCGCCGCACACCCTCGGGTCCAGGATGCTCGGCACGCCGGCATCGGCCCACGGCTCGTCCCAGGCCAGCAGCGCATAGCACTCGTCGCTCGCCACCACGGCGCCGATGCGTCGGGCGGCCGCGACCACGGCCTGGAGCTGGTCGACGTCCAGCACCGCGCCGGTGGGGTTGGACGGCGAGTTGAGCCAGACCAATCGGACGTCGGACCGTCCGCCCCAGGCCGCGACATCGTCGGCGGGCACGGGCGTGGCACCGGCGAGCCGCGCGCCCACGTCGTAGGTGGGGTAGGCGACCTCGGGATGCACGACGACGTCCCCCGGGCCGAGACCGAGCATCGACGGGAGCCAGGCGACGAACTCCTTGGAGCCCACGGTGGGCAGGACCGCCGCCGGGTCCAGGTCGCCGACTCCGCGGCGCCGGTCGAACCATGAGGTCACGGCCTCGCGCAGCGCCACGGAGCCGTGGGTCGTCGGATAGCCGGGGGCGTCGGCGGCGTCGGCCAGCGCTCTGCGGATGGTCTCCGGTGTGGGATCGACGGGACTTCCCACGGAGAGGTCGACGATGCCCTCCGGGTGACGGCGGGCGATGTCCCCGTACGGGTTCAGGGTGTCCCAGGGGAAGTCCGGCAGAGCGCCGGTGAGCAGCCCCACGCCGGGCTAGATCGCGCCGGTCTGCGGCGGCAGAGCGGCGACCACCGGGTGGTCGTGGTCGATCTCGCCCAGCTTGGCGGCACCGCCCGGCGAGCCCAGCTCGGCGAAGAAGTCCACGTTCACCCGGTAGTACTCCGTCCACTGCTCAGGGACGTCGTCCTCGTAGTAGATCGCCTCAACAGGGCACACCGGCTCGCAGGCACCGCAGTCGACGCACTCGTCGGGCTGGATGTACAAGGAGCGTTTGCCCTCGTAGATGCAGTCGACGGGGCACTCCTCGACGCAAGCCTTGTCCTTCACATCGACGCAGGGCTGGGCGATCACGTATGTCACGAGCTGTCCTCCCGGGGCGCAGGTCACGCTGCCGGCTCTAGTATCCCTCAGGTGACCCCCGCTGCGACCCACCGTCCACCGCGGCAGCGGCCGGCGCGCCCGCCGCTGCCTGGTTCGCTGTGATCGGCCCTGGCTGGACCGAGTGGCCGATCGGTGTCCGAGTGGTCGTGCGGCGGCGCTTGCCCGAGGGCGGGTACAGCGACGTCCTTGGCGAGCTACTCGCCGCCGACGACGACGGCGTCCGCGTCCTCACCCGTCAGGGGGAGGTCCGGGTCGATGCAGCGGAGATCGCGGTGGGCAAGGTGGTGCCGCCCGCCCGCCCCCGTCGGCGCCGGGACTGAGCCGAAGGAACCGGTCGGCAGGTGCTCAGCCCGTCGCCTCGGGTGCCGGCCCGCACACGACGCGGTTCTGCGGCCGGTAGCGGACGGTCCACGACTCGGAGTCCTGCTCGACGTCGTCCAGCAGGACGCGCCGCGTCACCGTCACCGTGAACCCGGGGTTGCCGGGCGACTGCGGCTCGCACGTGGGCGACTGGGAGTACACGGTGGTCGGGTAGACCACGTTCGAGCGACGGCTGGTGGACGACTCAACGGTCCAGTGCGGCGTGCCCCAGATGCGGACATGGACTCGGCCGCCCTCGACCCAGGACTGGACGAGCGCTCCGTAGGGGGTGTTGTTCCGCCACCGCATGTCGAGCGTCGGCGTGAAGATCGTGGCCTCGCGACCCTCGGGGTAGCGGGAGAACCACTCGCTGTGCGGATGGTGCTCGACGAGTTCGAAGCCTGCGAAGTACGCCGCGTTGTAGGTGGTCGTCGACATCTGTGACAGCCCGCCGCCCCAGGCGTCGACGTGCTCACCATTGACGATCGCCCCCGCCTGGACGTACCCGTGGTCGGCGTCGATCGGGCCGAGCGCCTCCTCCAGGCTGAAGACCTCGCCCGGGCGGATGAGCGTGCCGTTGATCTTGCCGGCACCGTTCGCGATGTTGCGGGTACGACGCGGTTCGCTGGTCAGCGGGGTCGAGAACTCCGAGACGACCTCGGTGACGCCCAGGGCCTCGAGCTCGGCCGTCGACTCGGCGGGGTCGGTCTCGACCAGCTCGACCTCGGCGGTCCGATCGCTGCGCGTGACTGCCCCCGCGACCGCATCCGCCACGTCGTCGGGCTCGAGCGTGGTCCCGGGCTCGCCGGGGACGATGCGCGGAACCCCCGCCTCGAAGGTGAACGTGGCGTCCGCCGGTTGGCTCAGCAGGTCGGTGGTCCGGCTGATGACCGCCTCCACGAGCGCCTCACCGTCCATCTGCAGGGCCAGCTCGCCGCCCTGCGGGACGAACGAGGCCGCGCCGGTGAGCACACCCGCGGGTATCTCAGCCACCTGATCCTGGACTGCGACCGAGATCGGACCGGACGCGAGCGGTCGCGCCAGCCGATCCATCGCCCGGTCGACCTCGTCCTGGCCGATCACGGGAGGGTCCACGACTGTCGGGAGCTCGATCGGGCGGGGGGCCGTGAGCCACGACTCCGCGAGGAGTGCCCGAGCCGCGGACTCGTCGACGGCGACGCCATCCACCGGGGCGCTCGGGTACGGCTGGGTGTCGACGAACTCGATCCCGCCGTCCACCGGCGGCGTGGCGAGGTCGTCAGCGGCGTCCGAGACGGCAGCTGTCAGTGCGTCGTCGTCGATCGTGCTCACCGGGTCGACAGCGCTCACGCCGAACAGCTGTCCCCAGAGCCGGGCAGGCTCGAGGCCGAACCCGGTGATCGACTCCACGGTCGCCTCTGCATCGAAAGCGAGCCCGGCCCCGGCAGGATCGAGGCCTGTCTGGTGGTCGCCCACGGCCACCGGGACCGGATCGGTCGCGGCGACCTTGAGTCCGTCGTCCAACGCCTCGACTGCTTCGGCCGCCTCGAGCCCCCCGATCGGGACGCCGGCAACGGTCGCTCCGGGCGGCACACGCTCCGCCCATAGCCACAGCGTGCCGACGTAGAGCCCGCCGAGCACGACGACGGCTGCCCCGACCAGGCCGAGGTTCCGCTTCCAGCGGCGATGGGGACGATCACCGGCGAGTGCCGGGGGGAGCACCGCCGTCGGCGGGTCCTCGTGGGTCCTGACCGGCACGGCTGTGGTGATCGATGTGCGGACGGGCACCGGGCCGGCGACCCTCGCGTTGACCCCCGGTGCGGCGGCCATGGCGGGCTCTCGTTCCCGGGGCGGCTCGACCCCGAGCCCGGGGTCCGACTCGGGCTCGACCGGCTCGGTGTCCGGGGCAGGTTCGGGAACGGGCTCGGGGTCAGGCTCCGAGCCTGCGGTCGGCCCCGCGTCTGGCGTCGGCACGGGAAGGGGAGGTCGTGGCGTCCACTCTCCCGCACCCCGAAGGGTGAAGAAGGGCGCACGGGCCACCGACGCAGCTTCCCCTTCGGGCTGAGGCTCGCGGTCGGCCTCTGCCTCGGCCTCTGTATCCGGCTCGGGCACTGCCTCCGGCTCGGGCTCGGGCTCTGCCTCTGCCTCCGGCTCCGGCTCGGGCACTGCCTCCGCCTCGGGCTCTGCCTCCGGCTCGGGCTCGGGCTCTGCCTCCGCCTCCGGCTCGGGCTCTGCCTCCGCCTCGGGCTCTGCCTCCGGCTCGGGCTCTGCCTCTGCCTCCGCCTCCGGCTCGGGCTCTGCCTCCGCCTCCGCCTCCGGCTCGGGCTCTGCCTCCGGCTCGGGCTCTGCCTCTGCCTCCGCCTCCGGCTCGGGCTCTGCCTCCGCCTCCGGCTCGGGCTCGGGCTCGGGCTCTGCCTCCGCCTCCGGCTCGGGCTCGGGCTCGGGCTCTGCCTCCGCCTCCGGCTCCCCGGCGACACCGGGCTCGGCCTCGGCCTCGCCGTCTGCTGCAGATGGGTCCTCGGGCGCTACGTCGTCGATCGGCGCCGTTCCGTCGCCGTCGGGAAGGACGTCCGCGACGGCGTCGTCGCGCTCAAGTCCTTCCATCGGTGCCTCCCCTGGCTTGCGGCAGACAGGTGTCCACCGCGCGCGATTCTAGGTCACGCACCCTCGTGCTCAGGCGCCCGACGGATGGGCTCGTCACTGAACCACGCTCGCGGGAGGGCCCCAACGCCAACCACCACGACCACGCTCGCGAACCACACGTAGCCGACAGCTTGCGCCGCGATCAACACGTCACCCCCCGGGCCGAACCCGCCCATGAACGCGATCGTGAGCACAAGGCCGCCGCCGAGACCCAGGATCCCAGGCCACTCGGCCCACGCCCGAACCATCACGGCCGCGGACAGGACGATCAGCAAGGCCAGGGCCACACCCCAGGGAGGGTTCAGTCGGTGGATCCCGGTACCGACGGCTCCCACCAGAACTCCCACCAGGGCCGAACCGAGGAGCCGTCCGGTCGCTGGTCGAGGCGTCACAGCAGTCAACCTACCCGTACCCCGACGGGCCACATGACCGCCCGCGGCGGCCAGCCGTCGGCGAAGCGATAGCCCTCGGTGCGGAGCACCGGCAACAGGACCCCGACACTCAGGGCGAAGCACCCGAGGGTCGCGCCGCCCGCCCGCTCCGGCCACGTATCGACCGCCTGGATCTGGGAGGCGTGCGCGCGCAGCGCAGTCCCGAGGCGCTGGACCACGGGTGCGACGTCGACTCGGACGTCGATGATCGACCCGCTCACCGCGACCGGCGGTGCCGGTGCACTGAGGTCCACTGCCCTCAGCGGCGGCTTCGCGAGCGGGCTCACCTCGCGGCAGCCCGCCGCCAGCTCTCGTTCGTCCTGCGCGGTCCAGAGCATGACGGGAACCCTGAACTGCCGCCGACCGGGGGCAGCCTCGGCAGCCAGCCGCACCGCGCGCTCCATCACCCGGTGGGCATGCACGTGATCCGGGTGCCCGTAGCCGCCCCCGGGCTCGTAGCCGACGACGACGTCCGGACGCCGGTCCGCGATCACCGCGGCGAGGCGTCCTGCCGCCTCGGCCACCGGCGCCGCGACGAACCCGCCCTCGGGCAGCTGGGCCGCCGGCCCCGCGGTGCCCTCGCTGACCCACGCCATGCCCGAGTCCTCGTACCGGGCACCACTCGCGGCGACCCCGTCTGCCCGCTCGACGCCCGTCTGAGCCACCGTCGGAGCCGGCACCTGGTCCAGGAAGACATGGTCATGCACAGCAAGGGCGAGGAGAGCCCGCGCCAGCTCGGTCTCCCGGTGGACCGCGAGCGCGGCAGGGTCGGCCTCCAGGTGGGCCAGCTCCGGGGGGATCACCTCTCCGCGTTCGCCCCGGGTGCAGGTCACCACCGTGACTGGCCGGCCGGACGCCGACCATGTCGCCAGTAGCGCACCTGTGCTGATCGTCTCGTCGTCCGGGTGCGCGTGCACCGCGAGGAGGCCGCCGCCGGCACTCATGTGCCGCCGGCCGTCATGAGGGGTCCGCGGGGTCGTCGTCACGACGTGGCCGGCCACGCATCCGGGCGAGCCGTGCAGGGCGATCGCGGCTCCTCGCCCGTGACGCAGTTGAGGCCCTGATGCGCTCCTCGCCCCCGGACTGCTCGAGCATCCCGGTCACATGCCGGGTCACGTGCTCGGTCAGGTGCGTGCGCTGCTCCCGACGCTGGGCCCGCAGGAAGGCATGGTGCTCGCGGTGCAGCACCCGCGCCGTCGCCACCGCCATCCCGATCATCACCAACGAGAACGGTAGCGCGATGAGCACCGCCGCGGTCTGCAGCGCGATCAGGCCCCCGGCCACGAGCAGGGCGATGGCCAGGACGCCCTCCAGGACGGCCCAGGTCACCCTGACGGGAATCGTGGGGTGCGGGTTCCCGCCGCTGACCAGCATCGCGACCACCAGGGACCCGGAGTCTGAGGAGGTGATGAAGAAGAGCGCCACCAGCGCGATGGCGATCACCGAGAGCACCGCGCCCCACGGCAGGCCCTCCAGGAGGTCGAACAGGGCGTACTGCGGGATCACCACACCCCCGGACCCGACCAGTCCCCCGTCGCCGAAGAGCTCACGGTGCAGCGCGCTGCCGCCGAGCACCGCAAACCAGAGGAACGTGATGAGTGTCGGCACGAGCAGCACGCCGCCCACGAACTCCCGGACCGTGCGTCCCCGGGAGATCCGGGCGATGAAGATACCGACGAAGGGGGCCCAGGAGATCCACCAACCCCAGTAGAACGTGGTCCACGCCGCCTGCCACAGCTCACCGGCCTCTCCGGCGAAGGCGCTGACGTTGAAGGTCATCGGCACGACGTTGGACAGGTACACCCCGATCGACTGAACGAAGTCGCGGAGCAGGAAGAGGGTGGGTCCCAGCAGCAGCAGTGCGACCAGCAGCACGCCGGCGATGGAGACGTTGATGTTGGACAGCCACTTCAGGCCCCGGTCGAGGCCGGAGACCACCGAGCCGGTCGCGAGCACGGTGATCACCACGATGATGCCGACCTGGGCGCCGATCCCGGGAGCCAGCAGCCCGATGTGCTCCAGGCCGGCCGAGATCTGGAGCACGCCCAGCCCGAGCGACGTCGCCACCCCGAAGACCGTGCCGACGACCGCCGTCACGTCGATGACGTCGCCCAGCCTGCCCTTCACCCGCTCGCCGAGCAGCGGCTCCAGCGTCCAGCGGATGGAGACCGGGCGCTTGCGCCGGTGGATGGAGTGGGCGAGGGCGAGGCCGACGACGACATAGATGGCCCAGGCGTGCACCCCCCAGTGCAGGTAGGTCTGGGCCATCGCCGTCTGAGCGACGCCCTCGGGCGTCCCGGTCACCCCCGGCTTCGGGTTGGCGAAGTGGGTCAAGGGCTCGGCGACGCCCCAGAACACCAGACCGATGCCCATCCCGGCCGCGAAGAGCATCGAGAACCAGGCGCCGACCCCGAACTCCGGCTCGTCGTCGTCCGCCCCCAGGACGATGTCGCCCCACCGCCCGAGGCCCACCCACAACGAGAAGGCCACGAACCCGGCGACGATCAGGACGTAGTACCAGCCGAACGCACCGACGACGTTGGTCTGCAGGGCCACGATGAGGCGTTCGGCGGTTGCAGGGAAGGCGATGGCAAGGGCCGCCACGACGACGATCACGGCCAGCGACGGCAAGAACACGCGCCGCCGGATCCCGGCTAGGCCTGTGCCGTAGCGATGGGGCGGGGCCGACTCGGTGAGGCCGTCGGTCGTGACCACGGCTGCTCCTCCGTGCTCCTCACGCAGATGACTGGCTCCGGCGCCGGGGTGGCGCGGATCTAGCGCAGATCCAGCGTTGCAGAGACGCGGGCGCAGCGCCCGCCGGGCGCCCGGGCGGCCATCAGGCCCTCTTCGCGCGTGAGGCGATCTTCGCGCGTTCCTCCGCCTTCAGGACCACCTTGCGGATCCGGATGGTTGCGGGGGTGACCTCGACGCACTCGTCCTCGCGGGCGAACTCCAGCGACTCCTCGAGGGTGAGCCTGCGCGGCGGTGTGAGCCGCTCGAGCTCGTCACTGGTCGAGGACCTGATGTTGGTGAGCTTCTTCTCCCGGGCCACGTTGACGTCCATGTCCTCGGCGCGCGAGTTCTCGCCGACGACCATGCCCTCGTAGACCTCCTCGGTGGGGCCGACGAAGAACGACCCGCGGTCGGAGAGCTGGATCAGGGCGTAGGGCGTGACGACGCCGGACCGGTCCGCGACGAGCGACCCGCTCGACCGCGCCTCGATCGGACCGGCCCACGGCTCGTGCCCGTCGGCGATGGAGGACGCGATCCCGGTGCCCCTGGTCTCGGTAAGGAAGGCGGTCCGGAAGCCGATGAGGCCCCGCGCCGGGACCACGAACTCCATGCGCACCCAGCCGGTGCCGTGGTTGGCCATGGTGGTCATCCGGCCCTTGCGGGCGGCGAGCAGCTGCGTGACGGTCCCCAGGTGCTCCTCGGGAGCGTCGATCGTCATCCGTTCGATCGGCTCGTGGACGACGCCGTCGACCGTCTTGGTCACGACCTGCGGCTTGCCGACGGTGAGCTCGAAGCCCTCGCGGCGCATCTGCTCGACCAGGACTGCCAGGGCCAGCTCGCCGCGCCCCTGGACCTCCCAGGTGTCCGGGCGTTCGGTGGGCAGGATCCGCAAGGACACGTTGCCCACCAGCTCGGCGTCGAGCCGGTCCCGGACCTGGCGGGCGGTGACCTTGTGGCCCTTGCCCCCCTTGCCTGCCAACGGAGAGGTGTTGATCCCGATGGTGACCGCGATCGCTGGGTCGTCCACCGTGATCATCGGCAAGGGCTTGGGGTCGTCGGCGTCGGTGAGCGTCTCTCCGATGGTGATGTCGGGGATGCCGGCGACGGCCACGATGTCGCCCGGTCCAGCCTCGGAGGTGGGGACGCGCTCGAGCGCTCGTGTGGCGAGGAGCTCGGTGATCCGCACGTTCTGCAGCGAGCCGTCCGCCCGAGCCCAGGCCACCGTCTGCCCCTTGCGCAGGGTGCCGTTGTGGATCCGGAGCAGCGCCAGCCGCCCGAGGAACGGGGAGGCATCGAGGTTGGTGACATGCGCCTGGAGCGGGCTCCCGTCGTCGTACGTCGGCGCGGGGATGTGCTCCAGGAGGGTGGCGAACAGGGGCGTGAGGTCGGGGCTGTCCGGCAGCCCGCCGTCGTCGGGCTGCGCGAGCGCGGCGCGGCCCGCCTTCGCGGAGGCGTAGACCACCGGGACGTGCAGGATCGCGTCGAGGTCGAGCTCCGGGGAGTCCTCGTGCAGGTCGGAGGCCAGGCCGAGCAGCAGGTCGGTGAACTCGTGCACCACCTCGGTGATCCGAGCGTCCGGTCGGTCCACCTTGTTCACCACCAGGACCACGGGGAGTTGCGCCTCCAGGGCCTTGCGCAGAACAAAGCGGGTCTGCGGGAGGGGGCCCTCCGAGGCGTCGACGAGCAGCAGCACCCCGTCGACCATCGACAGGCCTCGCTCGACCTCGCCGCCGAAGTCCGCGTGACCGGGGGTGTCGATGACGTTGATCGTGACCCCGTCAGGCTCCCCCGCGGCGGCGGCCGCGGGACCGCGGTACCGCACAGCGGTGTTCTTGGCGAGGATCGTGATCCCCTTCTCGCGCTCCAGGTCGCCGGTGTCCATGGCGCGCTCCGCGACGTGCGCGTGCTCGCCGAAGGCGCCGGACTGCCAGAGCATGGCGTCGACGAGCGTCGTCTTGCCATGGTCGACATGGGCGACGATCGCGACGTTGCGCAGGTCGGAGCGCACGGGCATGCGAGTACTCATCTCACGTCGGGGGGAGGCTCGCCCGCGGAGCGGACGGGTCATTCTACCGTTGCCGGGGGCGCTCAGCCCCCACGGACCTCCGGGCCACCCGGCGTGAGGTCGATGTGAGCCCCGGGGATCGCGGCGAGAAGGTCCTTGGTGTACTGGACCTGCGGGTTGTCGAAGACCTCGTCGGTCGTCGCCCGCTCCACGATCCGCCCGGTCTGCATCACGCACACCTCATCGGCGAGCTGACGCACCACCGCGAGGTCGTGGGTGATGAACAGGTAGCTCAGTCCGAGCTCCGCCTGCAGGTCGTTGAGCAGCTCGAGGATCTGCGCCTGGACCAGCACGTCCAGTGCGGACACCGGCTCGTCGCACACCACGACCTCGGGCTCGAGCGCCAGCGCGCGCGCCACCGCGACCCGCTGCCGCTGCCCGCCGGACAGTTCGTTGGGGAAGCGCCGCATGGTCGACGCGGGCAGGGCCACCATCTCCAAGAGCTCGCGGACCTTCTTCTCCCGGCTCGCCCTCGTGCCCACCTTGTGGGTGCGCAGCGGCTCCTCGATGGTCCGGAAGATCGTGTACATCGGGTCGAGGGACCCGTACGGGTTCTGGAAGATGGGCTGGACCCGCCGCCGGAAGCTGAAGAGCTGCTGACGGTTGAGCGTCGACAGGTCGGTGCCGTCGAAGAGGATGCGGCCCTTGGTCGGGTCGAGCAGGTTGAGGATCACGTTCGCGACGGTCGACTTGCCCGATCCGGACTCCCCCACCAGCGCCATCGTGGTGCCTCGCCGGAGGTTGAACGAGACGTCGTCGACCGCCTTGAACTCCTTGGACGTCCCTGGACGCCCGCCCCGCAGGTGGAAGACCTTCGTCATGTTCTCGACCACGACGACGTCGTCCTGCGCCGCGCCGAGCAGGCCGCCCTTGCCGGTCAGGAGGTCCTTCGCCTCCTCGCCGCGCTCCCGCGCGCTCTGGATCCGGCGCGAGGCCAGGGAGGGCGCCGAGGCGACCAGTCGCTGGGTGTAGGGGTGCTGCGGGTCCGCGAGGATCTGGCGGGCCGGCCCCGACTCGACGACCTTCCCCTGGTACATGACCAGCAGGTGCTCGGCGCGCTCCGCGGCGAGCCCGAGGTCGTGCGTGATGAACAGCACCGCGGTGCCGAGCTCCTCGGTCAGGCTCTGCAGGTGGTCGAGGATGGCGCGCTGGACGGTGACGTCCAGCGCCGAGGTGGGCTCGTCGGCGATCAGCAGTTTGGGCCGGGCGGCCAGGCCGATCGCGATCAGGGCCCGCTGGCGCATGCCGCCGGAGAACTCGTGCGGATACTGCTTCGCGCGGCGAGCGGCGTCGGGCAGGCCTGCCTCGGCGAGGAGCTCGGCGACCCGGGCGTTGGCGGCGCGTCCCCTGACGACGTTGTTCGCCCTGAGCGCCTCCTTGACCTGATAGCCGATGCGCCACACGGGGTTGAGGTTCGACATCGGGTCCTGCGGGACGAGGCCGATCTCCTTGCCTCGCAGGCCCACGATCTCCCGCTTGCTGGCCTTGGTGATGTCGAGGTCGTCGAAGACGATCGACCCGCCGACCACCTTGCCGGTGCCGGGGAGCAGGTCGATGATGGCGTGCGCCAGAGTGGACTTGCCGGACCCGGACTCGCCGACGATCGCGACGGTCTGGCCCGGGTAGATGGTCAGGTCGGCGCCACGAACCGCCTTCACCTCGCCGGTCGTGGCCATGAAGGAGACCTCGAGGTCCCGGACCTTGAGCAGCGGTGAGTTGGGGTCCCGCTCCTGGATGGTGGGGTCGTTCACATCGACCCAGACGGTCGTCGTCTCGCTCATCGCCGGCGCGCCTTCGGGTCGAGGGCGTCGCGCACGGCGTCACCCATCATGATGAAACTGAGCACGGTCAGGGCCAGGGCACCCGCAGGGAAGAACAGCACGGCCGGTGCCGAGCGGAGCGAGGCCTGAGCCTGGGAGATGTCGCCGCCCCACGACACGATGTAAGGCGGTAGGCCGATGCCCAGGAAGGACAGCGTGGCCTCCGCCACGATGAAGATGCCGAGCGAGACCGTGGCCGTGACGATGATCGGCGCCGCCGCGTTGGGCACCACGTGCTTCACCAGCGTCCCGACCCGGGACGCCCCCAGGGCCTTCGCTGCGGTGACGAACTCCGAGTTCTTGACGGACATGACCGCGCCACGGGTGATCCGCGCGATCTGGGGCCAGCCGAAGACCGCCAGGACCATCACGACCGTCTCGACGCCCCGGTCCCCCCGGAAGACCTGCATCACGACGATGGCCGCGAGGACCAGCGGGATCGCGAAGAAGATGTCGGTCACCCGCGAGAGCACGGAGTCGAACCACCGGCCGAAGAAGCCGGCGATGGACCCGATCACACCACCGATGATCACCACGATGATCGTGGTGAGGATGCCGACACTGACGGACGCCCGCGCGCCGTAGATGGTCCGCGAGTAGATGTCGCAGCCCTGGCGGTCGAACCCGAACGGATGGCCCGGACGCGGCTCGTCGAAGGCGTTGCTGAGCTCGCAGAAGCGCGGGTTGAGCGACGTGAACAGGCCGGGGAACGCCGCGACGGTGACCACCAGCAGGATGAGGCCCGCCGAGACCCAGAAGAGCGGGCGACGGCGCAGGTGGTGCCAGGCGTCCTTCCACAGGCTCGCGGGTGGCGCGGACTCGTCGAGGGAGTCCACCAGGGCGAGGCGGTCCGTGCCGATGTCGGCGAAGAAGTGCTCCTGATGCGGGCGGGGCTTCCGCGCGACGGGCTCAGGCATATCGGATCCTTGGGTCGAGGGCTGCGTACAGCAGGTCCACCAGCAGGTTGGCCAGGATGTAGACGATGACCAGGACCGTGGTCAGGGACACCACCGTCGGCGCCTCGCCGCGGATGATCGCCTGGTAGAGGGTTCCGCCGACGCCGTTGATGTTGAAGATGCCCTCCGTGACGATCGCCCCGCCCATCAGCGCGCCAAGGTCGGCACCCAGGAAGGTCACGACCGGGATCAGGGAGTTGCGCAGCACGTGCACGACGACGACGCGGGGCCGGGACAGGCCCTTGGCTGACGCGGTCCGCACGAAGTCCGCGCTGAGGTTTTCCGCCACCGACGTGCGGGTGAGCCGCAGGACGTAGGCGAACGAGACGGCGCCGAGCACGATGGCAGGCATCAGGAGCGTGCGCAGGGTCACGTCGCCGCCGACGGTCGGCGGCAACCACCCGAGCTGAACGCCGACGAAGAACTGGAAGACGAAGCCGATGACGAAGGTCGGCACGGCGATGACCGCCAGGCTCATGACCAGCACCGTCGCGTCGAAGAGCTTCCCCTTGCGCAGGCCGGCGATGAGGCCGAAGACCACGCCGAAGATCGCCTCGAAGGTCAGCGACATGATCGCCAACCGGAAGGTGATCGGGAAGGCATCCTTGATCACGTCGAAGACCGGGCGCCCGGAGAACGAGATCCCGAAGTCGAGGGTGAAGAGGCCCTGAAGGTAGAGCAGGTACTGCATGAAGAACGGCTGGTCCAGGTTGTACTGGGCGCGCAGCCGGTCAGCGGCCGCCTCGCTCATGCCCCGCTCGCCGCCGAGCGCCAGCACGGGGTCGCCGGGGAGGGCGAACACCATGGCATAGATTAGGAACGTCGCCCCGAGGAAGACGGGGACCATCTGCAAGAGTCTGCGCCCGATGTACCAGGCCATCAGGTCCCTCCTCGGCGAGTGCGTGCGGGGTGGTGCGCGCCGGCACAGGCCGACGGCGGCAAAGCCTAGTTGCTTCGACGGGCGGTTGGTTCACCCTCTGGTCCCAACCGGCGTGGTGCGCTGGTCCACCCGGCAGGAACGGCGGTCCCGATGTGGTGGAGACCACTGTCATCGCCGTGCGACCCGCCCGGCGGGGTCCGAACCGATCTGGTGCGGTGCACCTGACAGGGTGCGCCCGCGACAAGACCCACCGGGCGGTCGGTGACCGTGGTGGGTCCTGGCAATGCCGAGGGGGTGGGGACCAGTAGTCCCCGCCCCCTCGGCCGTGCGCGCTAAGAGATCAGGCCTTCGTGATCTTCTCGAACACGGGAACACCGTTCCAGCCGAACTCGACGTTCTCCACGTTCTCCGACCAACCGCCGGTTGCAGTGGAGTACCACAGCGGAATCGCCGGGAGGTCCTGGAACAGCAGCTCCTGGGCCTCCTGCAGCATCGCGATGCCAGCCTCTTCGTCATCCGCGATGATCGAACCGGCCTCGGCAACCAACCGGTCGAACTCGGGGTTGGAGTAGTCGCCGTCGTTCGAACCAGCACCGGTCGCGTACAGCGGGCCGAGGAAGTTCGACATCGACGGGTAGTCCGCCTGCCAACCGGTGCGGAAGGCGCCGGTGATGGTCCGCTCCGTCACGTCGGTCCGCATCTCGGCGAACGTCGGGTACGGCGCACCCTCGGCCGAGATCTCCAGCACGTTACGGATGCTGTTGGTCACGGCGTCGACCCACGCCTGGTGCCCGCCATCGGCGTTGTACGCCAGCGTGAAGGTGCCTGTGAACGGCGCGATCGCCTCGGCCTCGGCCCAGAGCTCGCGGGCACGGTCCGGGTCGAACTCAAGAACGTCGGATCCGGGGATGTCCTCGGAGTAGCCGGCCACGACGGGAGACGTGAAGTCGTGGGCGGGGGTACGAGTGCCCTGGAAGATCTCCTCGGTGATCTCCTCCCGGTTGATCGCGTGGGACAGCGCCGCGCGGCGGAGCTGGCCCTCTTCACCGGAGAAGTGCTCGAGCGCCATCGGGATGGTGAACGACTGGAACACCGCGGCACCCTGGCTCACGGAGCGTCCCTCGAGGTCGTCCTCGTAGGTGCCGAAGGCACTGTCGGGGATGGCGTCGAGCACGTCGAGCTGACCAGCGAGCAGGTCGTTGTACGCGGCGTCCTGGCTCTGGTAGAAGACCAGGGTCACGCCGGCGTTCTCGGCCGGGCGCACGCCGTTGTAGCCGGGGTTCGGAACGAGTGAGACCTCGACGTTGTGCTGCCAGGCGTCCTCACCGTCGAACATGTACGGGCCGTTGCCGATCGGGTTCTGACCGAAAGCCTCGGGGTCGTCGAAGAAGACCTCAGGCAGCGGGTAGTACGCCGAGTAGCCGAGGTGCAGCGGGAAGTCCGCGGTCGCCTCGACCAGCTTCACGGTGAAGGTGGTGTCGTCCACGACCTCCACGCCGCTGAGCTCGGTCATGGCCTCGTCGTCGAAGCCCTCGATGTAGGAGAAGAAGTAGGAGTTGAGGCGGTACGCCCCGTCCTTCCACGCGTTCACGAACGAGGCGGCCGTGACGGGCTCGCCGTTGGTGAACTCCCAGCCATCGTTGATGGTGATGGTCCACTCGGTGTAGTCCTCGTTGGACTCGAAGGACTCGGCGATCTCGTTGACCGTCGTGCCGTCGGCCTCGTAGTGCACCAGACCCGCGAACATCAGGTCGAGGATCTTGCCGCCGCCGACCTCGTTGGTGTCGGCGGGGATCAGCGGGTTCTGCGGCTCCGTGCCGTTGGCAAGGATGACTGAGCCCGTGGGTGCCGCGTCGTCGCCGGTGTCGCCGGTGACGTCGTCATCCGGGTCGTCGGAGCCGGAGCAGCCGACGAGCACCAGCGCGCTGGCCATGACCAGTGCTGTCAATGCTGTTCTTCGATGCGCAGTACGCACGAGGAGACCTCCTGAAGATGGGTGGTGCCGGAAAAACCGGCAGACGGCGCCTACCCGAGCTGGGAGCCGCCGTCGGTGTTTGCCTCAACTAACACCACCGGAACCGGACGAGGCAAATCACCTGGCCCGATGTTACCGAACCGTAACTGCGGTGTTGGGCCGTTTCGTCGGCTCTGTCCTGGCCTGCTCCGCAGCGCTCCGACCAGCACCGTTGCCCGGTTCAGCCCCTGAGGGCCCGCCGGTCCTCCCGGCGGAGCCGCTGCTCCGTCGGATCCGGCACGGGAACGGCGGCGAGAAGCCGCCGGGTGTACGCGTCCTGGGGAGAGCCGAGCACCTGCTCGGCCGGACCCTGCTCCACGATCCGCCCCTCGTGCATCACGGCGATCCGCTCGGCGAGCATCTCCACGACGGCGAGGTCGTGGCTGATGAACAGGCAGGCGAAGCCGTGCTCACGCTGCAGGTCCGCAAAGAGCTCCAGCACCCGAGCCTGGACCGAGACGTCGAGGGCGGAGGTCGGCTCGTCCGCGACCAGCAGCCTGGGCGAGAGGGCGAGCGCACGGGCGATGCCGGCCCGCTGACGCTGCCCACCGGACAGCTCATGGGGATAGCGGTTGCGGGTGGACCGCGACAGGTGCACCTGGTCGAGCAGCACATCGACGCGCCGCTGGAGCTCGAGACCGCGGGCCGCCCTGTGCAGGCGCAACGGCTCACCGACCGACTCCCCGACCGGCAGCCGCGGGTTGAGGGACGCGCCCGGGTCCTGGAAGACGATCGAGGTGGTCGTGCGATCCAGGTCGCGCGCACGGGTGCTCGCGAGGTCGACGCCACCGACGGTGAGCGACCCGGAGGCCACGGGAAGCAGCCCCACGACGGCGCGGCCCACCGTCGTCTTGCCCGAGCCCGACTCACCGACCAGGCCCACGACCTCACCCTCACCGATCACCAGGTCGATCCCGTCCACCGCGCGGAGCGCCGGGACACGGCCGCGTCGCGGGTAGGAGACGACGAGGTCGCGAGCCAGGATCACCGGAGGGGCGGACCGCTCCGCCGGCCGGCCCGTCCGCGGCGCAGACGCACCGAGGCGCGGGACGGCGGCCAGCAGCTGCTGGGTGTACGCGTGCCGGGGGCGATGGAACACCTCGGTCACCTCGCCCGACTCGACGATCACGCCGTCCGACATCACGATCACCCGGTCTGCGAGGTCGGCCACCACGCCCATGTCGTGAGTGATCAGCAGGACGCCGGAGTCGATGCGCCCTCGCAGGTCGCGCAGGACCTCGAGGATCTCCGCCTGCACCGTGACGTCCAGGGCCGTCGTCGGCTCGTCGGCGATCAGCACCGACGGGTCACCGGCAAGCGCCTGGGCGATCATGGCGCGCTGTCGCTGCCCCCCCGACAGCTGATGGGGGTACCTGTCCATCGCGGCCCTCGGCTCAGGCATGCCGACCAGCGCCAACAGCTCGGTCGCCCGCTCCCGTGCCCTCCTGGGGCCGGGGTCGTCGTGGGCCCGCACCGCCTCCATGATCTGGAACCCGACGGTGTAGACGGGGTTCAGTGCCGCCATCGGCTCCTGGAAGATGACCGCGACCCCCTTTCCGCGCACGGCCGACAGCTGCTCATGGGTGAGCCCGACCAGCTCGCGACCGGCTAGGCGGGCACTGCCGCGGACCCGGGCGTTGGGCGGGAGCAGACCGAGCAGGGCCATGGAGGACTGCGTCTTGCCGGATCCCGACTCCCCGACGATCGCGAGCACCTCCCCCGATCGGAGCTCGTACGTGAGGTCGATGGCGGCGGGCACCCACCGGTCGTCGACAAGGAAGTCCACCCCCAGCCCGCGGACCTCCAGCAGGGGCTCGTCGCCCGAGAGGGGAGCGCCGGGGGTGATCGGCTCCGGCCGCGCGGTCGCGCGCCGGGAGGCGACGAGCAGCTGGCGGGGGTCGAAGGCGTCCCGGAGCCCGTCACCGATGAAGTTCACGCAGAGCGCGATGAGCACGATGAACATGCCGGGCCACCAGAACAGCCAGGGGCGGGTGGCGAACGCCGTCTGGTAGTCGGCGATCAACGTGCCCAGGGACACGTCGGGAGCCCTGACCCCGAACCCGAGGTAGCTCAGCGCGGTCTCGAGCAGGATCGCCGAGGCCATCAGCAGGGTCGTGTTGACGATGATCGGGCCGACCGCGTTGGGCAGCATGTGGCGGAACATGATCCGCCCCGCTCGCGCACCTGCGACGCGGGCGGCGTCCACGAACTCCCGCTCGCGCAGGGCGAGGAACTCCCCTCGCACGAGGCGGGCCATCGACGTCCACGTCACCAGGGCAAGGGCGACGGCGAGGGCCAGCGGGCTCGCGCCCCCCACCCAGTGACCGAGGATGGCGCCGATCATGATCACCGGGATGGTGATCACCATGTCGGTGAGCCGCATCAGGGCATCGTCGATCCGACCTCGCCGGTACCCCGCCACCGCGCCCACGAGGACGCCGATGATCGTGGCGAGCAGCCCGATGACCACCATCACGACGAGAGACTGCTGGGTCCCCCGCATGACCCGGGCGAACACGTCCCGGCCGATGTTGTCCTGACCGAACGGGTGGTCCCCGACGGCCAGCCCGCCGCTGAAGGAGAGCGTCGGCGCCCCGCCAGGGTTGGCGACCGGTGGCAGATCCGTCGGCGTGTGCTTCCACCATCCGGGGATCGGCCCCCACCCGATGGACGTGGCGGCCAGGAGAACCACCGCGATCAGCACCAGGCACGAGAGCATCGCGCCGCGATGACGCACGAAGCGGCGCACCACGATCCGGCCCTGGGAGAGCCCCTCCGCAGGGGCCGGACCGACGGCGGGTTCTGGTTCCGCGCCGACCCGGCCGCCGGGGCCGAGGTCGGGTGAGATCGGGATCGGGAGGCTCATGCGTTCACCCGGATCCTGGGGTCGAGCACGGAGTACAGGAGGTCGACCACCACGTTGGCGAGGATCAACAACGCACCGACGACGATGAAGTACCCCATGATCGGGTCGGCGTCACGGGCATCCAGAGCGCGGAGGAAGAGCGCACCCATCCCGTTCCACCCGAAGATCCTTTCGGTGATGATCGCCCCACCGAAGAGGTAGGCGATGTCGAGGGGGACGAGCGTCGCCAGGGGGATCAGCGCGTTGCGGAACGCGTGCCGCACCACGACCACCCGCTCCGGCAGCCCCTTGGCCCGCGCCGTCCGGACGTAGTCCTGGTTCAGCTCCTCGAGCAGGCTGGCGCGGGAGTACCGGGTGTACGACGCGAAGGAGACGAGCACGAGCACCGTCGTCGGCAGCACCAGGTGGGTGAACGTGTCGACGGACTGGATCCAGAAGTCCCCGCGGAGGCCCGGCGTCCGCGCGCCGATCGTCGCGATCGGCCGCCCCCCGACGAAGGGCGAGCTGCTGTAGGCCCCCCAGGCCGCCATCAACCGGTCCGCCACGAGGAGGCCCGCCACCACGAGCCCGGTAAGGGCGGCGGTCCGGACGGCCGGCGCACGATCGAGCCCGCCCACGACCCGTCCGACTGCCGCTCCCACGACGAGGGCCACGACCGCGAGGGCACCGACGAGCAGGGCCGTGGCGTGCGCGAAGGCGAACTGGAGAGGGTGATACGCCGCGATCCCGATCGCGACCACGACGAGCGCTGCGACGAGCGTCCGCCTGTCGCGTAGGCCGGTGCTCAGAGCGGTGAGCGCGACGGCGGCGCCCGCACCGAGAACACCGATGCCGACCGGCCCCAGGCCGGGATCGAGCAGCCAGCGGGTGGCCGAGACGACGCCGAGCACGCCCGCCGTCGCAGCCGCGGACGCGCCGAACACCACCAGACGACGACGCCACTCCCCGCCGACCACGACCTGCCAGAGCGCACCGGCGGCCAGGGCGAGCGCGATGATCGTTGCGGGCGAGAGCCGCGGGTCCCGCAGGAAGTCGTTGAAGCCGATCGCTCCCCAGAGCTTGAAGAGCACCGCCACCCAGAAGGACGGCAGGGAGTAGACGACGAAGGCCAGCACCGTCACGCCGTAGTCGAAGCCGCTGTACTGGCGCAACGCCGAGGCAACGCCCACGGTGATCCCGAGGGCGACGGCGAGGATCGTCGCGGCACCCACGAGCTGGACGGTCGCCGGGATCGCCGAGCCGAGCATCGCACTGACGGGTTCACCGGTGCGCCAGCTGGAGCCGAGGTCGCATCGGCCCACCGCACAACCGGCGATGCCGCCGAGCCACTTCACCCAACGGATCGCGGGCGGGGTGTCCAGGTCGAGCAGCTGGGTCCGGGACTCGATGAGCAGGGCCTTGTTGGGCGCGGAGCTCGTCCGGAGGTCCTCCAGCGGGTCCAGTGCGTAGGCGAGCAGCAGGTAGACGATGAAGGTCGCACCGATCAGCACCGCCACCGACGAGAGGAGCCGACGGCCCAAGAAGGCGGCCAGCGGGATGCTGCCCCTGGTCCCCCCGCGGGGGTCCCACCGCGCGGACGCGGCCCGACCGGCCGCCCGGTCATCGCGACGACGACCAGTCAGCTCCGGGCTCCCGGGGCGATCGCCTGTCACGACCCGAGGATCACCCCTCGCCCACTTCGGCCTCCGGCTCGGTCGCCGGGTCCTCCGGGGCGGCGTCGTCGGCGTCGGGCTCGTCCGACTCGGCCGCCGCGTCTGCTTGGCTCCCCGCGATCTGCCAGTCCCAGTAGTTCCAGAAGATCGTCGGTGAGACCGGGATGAAGGAGACGCCCTCCAGGTCGGCGCGCCAGGCCACGACCGCCGGGAACTGGAAGATGGGAAGCGCCAGCGCCTCGGCCAGCACCACGCGGTCGATGTCGGTCGCGAGCTGCGTCTCGCGGTCCGGGTCCGTGGTCGTCCCCAGCTCGCGGTACCAGGAGTCGATCTCGGGGCTCGAGTATCCGCTGAAGCTGTTCAGCCCGTCAGTGACGAAGAGGGATTCCGAGTTCAGGGCGTAGGTGTTGGTCGACTGGAACGCCCAGAGCGACGCGTCGTACGTCGCGGTGTCGACGATGCGGTTGCCCCAGTTGTCGTCGCCCTCGTTCAGCACGTTGAAGCCGGCCTCCGCGGCGGAGGCCGCGATCAAGGCGTACTGGTCGGCGCGGCGCGTGTTGGACGCCCCGTAGAGGAACCGGACGTCGATCGGCCCCTCGACACCAGCGGCGTCGAGCAGCGCCGTGGCCCGCTCGACGTCCGTCTCGGCATAGAAGTCGGACCCGTTGTCGGCCACGACCTCGTCGTAGGCGGGTGCGCCCGGCACCACCGTGTGGGAGTTGCGGGGCTCTGCGTCAGGCTGGAGCGGCGCGATGAGTCGGTCGATGATCTCCTGCCGCGGAACGCTGAGCAGGAACGCCTGGCGCACCGCGCGGGCCACGTCCTCGTCGCCCCCGTAGGACGCCGGGTCGAACGGCCCCCCGTTGTCGACGACCAGGTCCACGTGCTCGTAGGTGGCTTCCGCGTGGGTGGCGAACTCGATGCCCTCGATCTCCTCGAGGGTGCGGATCACGTCCACGGATGCCTGCGGCTGGATCAGGTCGAGCTCGCCGTTCTGCAGGGCACCGACGGCCGCGAGGGGGTCGGCCAGGAACCGGAAGGTGATCGTCTCGACCGTGGGTGCGGGACCCCAGTCGTAGTCCTCGCGCGCCGTCACCGTCAGGTACTGGTTCTCCACGTACTCGGTCATCACGTACGCGCTCGAGGAGAGGTACAGGCGTTCGTCGTCGGGCAAGGAGGCGAAGTTGAAGTCGTTGTTCCACGAGCGTGCCAACGCGGAGAGGTCCTCCGTGACGCCGTTCGCGAACGCGTCGATCACCCGCTGCTTGCCCTCGCCGACGTCATCGACCCCGAGCGCCAGGCTCGCCAGCGCGTGCGCGGCGACGGGCGAGGGCTGGATCGCGATCTCCCAGTCGGAGCGCGGCTCCTCGTAGGTGAAGGTGACGGTCCGACCGTCCTCGCTCACCTCCGGGGCCTGGCTGATCAGGTTCATCGCGGGCGAGCTCGAGTCGAAGTAGACGCCGGCCTCGATCTCGTCGGTGTTGGTGACGTTCCACTCCTCGTCGTACTCGGGCTCGACGTCGTCGAACGAGTCGTTCTGCGCGCCCCACCACAGCACGACGTCGGCGGCATCGACGGGCGCACCGTCCGACCAGGTCGCGCCCTCCTGAATCGTGTACTGGACCGTCAACGGGTCCTCGGAGAGCACCTCGTAGTCGCCGAAGTCGGTGTTCCGGGCGACGGTGAGATCAGCGTCGTAGTAGTTGAAGGCCGCGTTCGTCAGGTACAGGACGTTGGCGTTGGCCGAGGTGGCGCCCACCGAGGTGAGGAAGTTCTGGGACGAGAAGGTCTCGTGCCAGCCGACGCGCACGACGGAGCCCTCGTCGACCGAGCTTCCCTCGGGGGCATCACACCCGGCCAAGGCGAGCGCACCGACTGCGACCAGCACACCGAGGGCGCGGAAACGTCTGGACTTCACTGGAGCTCCTGACGGACGGGGATGAATCAGCGTGTGCCCCCTTGACCATCAACAAGGACCTGGCGTCCATGCTCGGATCTAGCGAGCGTACCGGCGCCGGACGGGTGTCCGGTGCGCCGCGCGCCGAGCCCGACGTCAGTCCACCCCCGTGTCGGGCGGCGATCCCAGCATGCGAGACCCGGTCGGCGCCGCCCGGTGCGGTCGCGATGGGGTCGCCGCCGCGCGACGCCGCCGAGAAACCGGGCCGGGTGCCTAGGCTCGGGTGATGGAGATCCTTCATCTGGCCCACCGGGCCGACTGGGAACGCGCGCAACGGGCGGGCCGCTACCTGGTCTCCACCCGCGGGCGCAGCCTGGACGAGGTGGGATACATCCACGCCGCCCTGCGCGACCAGCTCCAGGGCGTGGTTCACCTCGTCTTCCAGGGTGACGACGAGGAGCTGTGCGTCCTCGTGATGGACGACGCGTCCATCCGGGACGCCGACGTCCGCATGGTCTTCGAGGATGGTGGCGACGGGACCCTGTACCCGCACATCTACGGCGCGATCGACCCGGCATGGGTCACCGAGGTGCTCCCGGCCCACGTCGATGCCACCGGCAGGCTGGTCTTCTGACCGATCCGTCGTCCGTCGGTCAGAGTGGCTCGCGCGCGTGCGCGCCCGGCGGTCCCGGAGGCGTCAGGTGTAGGACGCCGGGTCCGCCCTGAACGTCTCGTAGCAGTCCTCCGAGCAGAAGTAGTACGTGGTGCCCTTGTGCTCAGCACTGGACACCGCCGTCGCCGGGGTGATGTCTCTCCCGCACACCGGGTCCTTCACCGCTTCGTTGGTGTCCATCGCTACCTCCCAGCCATCGATCCCTCAGTGTCGGTCCTGGCTGCTCCCGCGGCGAGCCGAGAGCCGGGAGCCGATGCCCGCGGGGGTCGGGCGCCGGTGAGGGCGCTGGTGAGGGGGTTCGTCGCGAGAGGCCGGCCGGGCTCAGGGCGGGCGTGCACGCCCGCCGGAGCCGTCGATTGCCGGGGGTGAGTCAGTCGCGAGCGGTCCTGCGCTGGGTACGCAGGTGCGCCATGCGGAGCCGGTGGCCGCCCCTGGCCGCGGTGACCGGTGACCGGTCCCGGGCGGCGAGCCGGTGCAGCAAGCGCTGCTCGATCTCGCGCTCGTGCTGGCGATAGTTCATGAGAAAGCTGGTCGTGTCCACGGGTCCTCCTGCGTACGGGCGGCAGCGGGTGGCTGCCTGCAGCCGCTGGACGGATCGCGTCCACGTTGCGGCTGGCGAGACGGGTTGCCGTCCCACGTGATCATCGTCTCACCCGGCGCTGACAAAGCCCACGGAATTGTCGTCGCCTCCGGGTGATCTTCCGCAGCGTGTGCTGTGCCCGCTCCCGCCGTCGAGCCCCTCCGCGACACACACGCCATGTCGGATCGTCGAACTAGCGTTCGACTCGTTGATCGACGCGGACGAGAGGACGGTTCGATGCGCGTGCTGGTGGCGACCGAGGAGACGCAGGGAGACCGGAACGACGACTACTCCTGGGCGACCCCTGGAGAGCTCGTGATGTTCGGAGTGATCTGCGCGAGCGACCTGCGGGGGACCGGTCGCAGCTGCGGCTGCGGCCGCGCATTCGCCGGGCTGCACTCCGAGCGGGCGACCACGACGGCGGAGGTCGCAGAGTGGATCGGGACCCTCGACGACCTCGTCCTTGCCTTCCGCGACAGCCTCGACCGCGGGGGGTGGCTCCAGTACGGCACGCCGGAGGACGCGCACGAGATGGTGCTGCTGTCGGTCATGGAGGCGCTGCTCGTCGCCGACCGCTACCCGGCGGGCACCGTGATCGGGACGCACCTCAGGCAGGAGTACGTGCGCCAACCCGCGCCCGCGCGGTGAACCGACGTCGTGCGGCGACCGCTACCGGATGCCGCCGCCCATCGCCGCCCGTCAGACGTTGAAGCGGAACTCCACCACGTCGCCGTCGGCCATCACGTAGTCCTTGCCCTCGATCCGCGCCTTGCCCACCGACCGTGCAGCGGCGACAGACCCGACCTCGACGAGCTCGTCGTACGAGACCACTTCGGCCTTGATGAAGCCCTTCTCGAAGTCCGTGTGGATCACGCCGGCGGCCTGGGGCGCCGTCCAGCCCGTGCGGATGGTCCAGGCCCGCGACTCCTTGGGGCCGGCGGTGAGGAATGTCTGCAGGCCGAGGGTGTGGAAGCCCACACGGGCCAGCTGGTCCAGGCCTGGCTCGGCCTGACCGGAGTCCGCGAGCATCTCCGCGGCGTCGTCGGGCTCCAGCTCGACCAGCTCGGACTCGAACTTGGCGTCCAGGATCACGGCGTCCGCCGGGGCAACCATCGCGCGAAGGCGCGCCTGCATCTCGACGTCCGCGAGGCCGGCGTCGTCCGTGTTGAACACGTAGATGAACGGCTTGGAGGTGAGGAGCTGGAGCTCCCGCAGTGCGGCGGGGTCGACACCGTCGGCCACCAGGCGGTCGCGGGCGGCGAAGATCGTGGTGCCCTGCGCGAGCACCTCGTCGGCCTTCTGCGCGGCCACGAGGACGGCGGCGTCGGCCTTCTTCCCGCGCACCTCCTTCTCCAGCCGCGGGATCGCTCGCTCGAGCGTCTGCAGGTCGGCGAGGATCAGCTCGGTGTTGACGATCTCGATGTCATCGGCCGGGTCCACCCGCCCGGTGACGTGCACGACGTCGTCGTCCGTGAACGTCCGTACCACCTGGCAGATCGCGTCGGCCTCCCGGATGTTGGCGAGGAACTTGTTGCCGAGCCCCTCCCCCTCGCTCGCGCCGCGGACGATCCCGGCGATGTCCACGAAGGAGACGGTCGCCGGGACGACGCGCTCGGAGTCGAAGAGGCGCGCCAGGACGTCGAGGCGGGGGTCCGGGAGGGGCACGACGCCGACGTTCGGCTCGATCGTCGCGAAGGGGTAGTTCGCAGCCAGCACGTTGTTCCGGGTGAGGGCGTTGAAGAGGGTGGACTTGCCGACGTTGGGCAGGCCGACGATGCCGATGGTGAGCGCCACGTGCGTGGAGTCTACGTGGGCGTGGGCGTGGGCGTGGGCCGGGCGTAGGGCGGGGCTGGGCGGGGAGGTGGGGCGGGCGTGGGGAGCCGGGCGTGGGGGACGGGGGGTTCGGGGGCGGGGTTCGGGGGCGCCGTCATTGACGTCGGGCTCCCCGCCCCCCGGGTGCGTCGGCCACGCTCCCGCGCCGGCGCTGTTCGCTCTGGGCGGATTGCCCGGTACATCCTAGTCTGATACATTTTATTTCGAACACCAGTTCGAATGGAGACTCGAATGGCCACCGGCGTCGCGACAGCCCACGGGGACCCCACGGTCCTCGGGGCCGGGCTGCGGGCGGCGGTGACAAGCGTCGCCGCGATCGGACGCACTGCTGAGGGCTGGCCGGTGGAGCAGCGCACCCGTCTGATCGCCGAGGTCGACACGGCAATCGCTGCGCTGACCGCCGCGCGCGCCGACCTACTCCTCGCTCAGCGGGCGAGCGGCCTGTGGAAGGGCGCCGGCGATCCTTCCTTTGAGGCATGGCGCTCACGCACCTCGCGGAGCGGCATCCGCGCCGCAACCACTGAGGTCCGGCGGGCCGAGACTCTGGTCGCCATGCCCGGCATGAGAGAGGCCGCGACAGCCGGTCAGGTCAGCGTCGAGCACGTCGACGCAGTGGCGAAGGTCGCGACCGGAGCCTCCGGCCCGGTCCGCGGCGCCCTGGCATCCGAGCAGGGGCAGGCGGAGCTCCTGGCTCTGGCGCGGCGGCTCGATGCGGGGACGTTCGACCGGTCGCTCAAGCGCTGGGCGGCCGCTCGCGATGCACAGGCTCACGAGCGCGGGCATCAGGCTCAGCGCGCGGCGCGGTTCCTGCACCTGGTCGATACGGACACCGGCACTCGGCTGACCGGGCTCCTTGATCGGATGGCCGGACACCGACTCCGGCTCGCGTTGGAGGCTGCCAGCCCCCGCCCTGCGGCAGATGACGAGCGGACGTCGGAGCAGCGGAATGCCGACGCCCTCGACACGATCGCTGAGCGGGCCCTTGCGATGCCGGAGACCACCTCGGGTGCGGCAGTCCGCCCCCACGTGTCCTTCGTCATGAGCGCCGAGGCGTGGGCGGCGCTGCGGCGCACCATGACCGATCATCACGCGTCGCAGACGACCCCGGGCCCCGGGAAAGCCCAGGTCGCCGAGCCGATCACGTTGGAGGACGGCACTCCGGTACCGGCCAGTGAGGTCGCCCGTGCCCTGTGCGACTGCGAGCTCACGCGGGTCGTGATGGATGCGGACTCCGCTCCCCTCAACCTCGGCCGCACGCAGCGCACGTACACCGGTGTGCAGCGCCGGGCGGTGATCGTCCGGGACCGCGGGTGCGCGTGGCCGACCTGCGGAGCACCTGCCCGCTGGTGCGAGGTGCACCACATCACGTGGTGGGACCGTGACGAGGGCGAGACCTCGGTCGAGGGCGGGGTGCTCCTCTGCAGCTTCCATCACCATGAGGTTCACCGGATGTCGCTGGCCGTCGCGCGCGTGCTGGCACGTGAGGGCGTCCCGACAGCCGGGAGCGGCCTCGCGCGGGTGGCCTACGTCTTCACGGCGCCGAACGGCAGGCAGGTGGCACCGCAACCAACGGACTCGGACCGGGGTCCGGAGTCAGCGCCGGCGCGTGGTGGTGCGCAGCCACCTGGGCTGGGTGGTGCGCAGCCACCTGGGCTGGGTGGTGGACAGCCACCAGGATGGGGTGACGGTGAACCACCTCCCTGGCTGGACGGACCACAACCGACGTACGCCTCCGACGACGGCTCTGAGCGGACCGGCGGACTGCCGTCGGGGGAAGCCGACCGCCGCAAGTCCGCGGGTGCCGACGGACCATCGCCTGCCCGCGCCAACAATGACGAGCCGAGGCACCCCTATGAACCGCTCACGAGGACACGAAGCGTGGACGATCTCGTCAGCCCCGCGCAGGGAAGCCTGGCCTTGTGACGTGAACCTGACCCAGTGGCGCGCGCCGTTCACCGGACATGTCGGTGGGCGCTGAGACGCTGGATGCCATGGACATCGTCATCGGCCTTCTCGCAGCGCTGATCGGCCTCGTAGCGGGCTGGCTCCTTGCCTCGTCCCGCCTCTCGGGACGGGTGAGCCAGGCGGAGATCAGCGCGGCCGAGGCCCGCGCGCGGCTCGACGCCGAGCGTCGGGCCGGCGCCGAACGGGTCACCGCGCTCCAGGAGGACCAGCGCCGGCTCGCGGAGCAGTTCAAGGCGCTCGCGTCGGACGCCCTCAAGGCGAACAGCGAGCAGTTCATGGTCGTCGCCGAGGAGCGGCTCAAGCGGAGTCAGGAGGCCGGCAACGCCGAGCTGGCCCGGCGCGAGGAGGCGGTCAAGAAGCTCGTCGAGCCGCTCACCCAGACCCTTGACCTCGTCAAGGCCGAGGTGACCACGGCCGAGAAGGCCCGGCTCGAAGCCCACGCCGCCCTGAGCCAACAGGTCCGCGCGATGCAGATCACGTCCGAGTCACTGCGCACCGAGACAGGGCAGCTCGTCACCGCCCTCCGCTCCTCGCAGGTGCGCGGCCGGTGGGGTGAGCTCCAGCTGAGGAGGGTCGTCGAGGCCGCCGGCATGGTGGACCACGTCGACTTCGTCGAGCAGAGCTCCACGCGGACCGACGACGGCGTGCAGCGGCCCGACATGGTGGTGCACCTGAGCGGCGGCAAGCACGTGGTGCTCGACGCCAAGGTCGCCTTCCTCGGGTACCTCGACGCCATGCAGACCGACGACGACACCGTGCGCAGCGAGCGGCTCAAGGCTCACGCGCGCCACGTCCGCAAGCACGTCGACGACCTGGCCGCCAAGCAGTACTGGGAGCAGTTCACTCCTGCTCCCGAGTTCGTCGTGATGTTCCTCCCCGCTGAGCCGTTCCTGCACGCGGCCCTCGAGGTCGACCCCGGCCTGATCGAGCACGCGATGGAGAAGAACGTCATTCTGGCGACGCCGATGACGCTCGTCGCCCTGCTGCGGACCGTGTCGTACGCGTGGCGTCAGGAGGCCCTGGCCGCGAACGCCCAGCAGGTGCTCACCCTCGGCCGCGAGCTCCACGGGCGCCTCGCAACCCTCGGCGGGCACGTGAGTCGCCTGGGTCGGCAGATCGACGGGGCCGTCCGCGCCTACAACGACACAGTGAGCTCGCTGGAGTCGCGGGTCCTGGTGAGCGCGCGACGGATGGCCGACCTCAAGGTGACGGACGACGGGCTCGACACCCCTACCCAGGTCGACAGCGCGACGCGCCAGATCCAGGCCCCCGAGCTGGTCGCCTTCGAGGCGCAGCGCGTCGTCGCCATCGAGGACGGGCTGATCGTGCAGGCGGCCAAGGGGAGCTGAGGAACGCGTCCCACCACGTCCCATGGTGACGGCTGCACGCCGGGGCGACCGAGGACGGCGCGGCAGACCGGGTCGGCGCGACCGAGGAGCGCGCGTCAGACGGGGTCAAACTCGACCGAGGACCGCGCGTCAGACCGGGTCGACGGACAGGGCGGAGCGATCGCCCCGATCAGGGCGGCTGGTCGGGCGCGCAGGCGCCTTGCCCGCGGCCTTGAGGTCGGCGCGCAGCTCACGGGGCAACGAGAACATGAGGTCCTCCGTCGCCGTGCGCACCTCCTGCACGTCGGCGTAGCCCAGAGCCGCGAGCCGGGTGAGGACGTCGCGCACGAGGATCTCGGGGACCGACGCGCCCGAGGTCACACCAACGGTGGTCACCCCGGCGAACCAGGCCGGATCGATCTCGTCGGCCTTGTCGATGCGGCGGGCGTCCGTAGCACCCGCGTCGAGTGCGACCTCGACCAGGCGCACCGAGTTGGACGAGTTCGCCGAACCGACCACGATCACGAGCTCACACTCGGGCGCGAGCTTCTTGACCGCGACCTGGCGGTTCTGCGTCGCGTAACAGATGTCGTCGCTCGGGGGGTCCTGGATCGACGGGAACCGAGCCCGGAGACGCCGCACCGTCTCCATCGTCTCGTCGACGGACAAGGTGGTCTGCGAGAGCCAGATCACCTTCTCCGGGTCCCGCACGACCACGTCGTCGGCTGCGTCGGGAGAGCCGACGAGTTGGACGTGCTCGGGTGCCTCGCCGGCGGTGCCCTCGACCTCCTCGTGACCGTCGTGACCGATGAGGAGGATGTCGAAGTCGTCCGCGGCGAAGCGGACTGCCTCCTTGTGGACCTTGGTGACCAGTGGGCAGGTGGCGTCGATCGTCTGCAGCGACCTCGCCGCCGCGGCGGCATGCACGGCCGGCGAGACGCCATGGGCGGAGAAGACGACGCGAGCGCCTTCCGGCACCTCGTCGGTGTCGTTCACGAAGACCGCGCCTCGCCGCGCGAGGGTCTCGACCACGTACTTGTTGTGCACGATCTCCTTGCGCACGTACACCGGCGGGCCGTAGTGGTCCAGCGCCTTCTCCACGGCGATCACTGCTCGATCGACGCCGGCGCAGTAGCCCCGGGGCGCGGCAAGCAGCACCCGCCGAGGGCGCGCGTCGGTGGAGCCGGGAAGGGGATTCACCCGTTCAGTCTACGGAACGGTTCCCAGAGCCGCGGCGGGGCACCCGGAGCACGCCGGCGGGCGGAGCCTCGATCAGCTCGCGCCAGGACGACCTGGGGCCCGTCCCACCGAGGTGGCACTCTGGTGCGGTGAGCGAGACGACCGCCGCCCGTCAGAACGCCGGGCTCCCCGCACGCGCCGTGGACACCACGGCCGGCAGCCCATGGCCGGTGCGCCATGTCGCGGCGAAGATCGCCGACTACATCCACCGGATGCCCAGGCTCTGGGTGGAGGGCCAGGTCGTCCAGCTCTCCCAGCGGCCGGGGACGTCCCTGGCGTTCCTCACCCTGCGCGACACTGACGCCGACGTCTCGCTGAGCGTCACCGTCCACAGCCGCATCCTCGCGGCCGCGACCGCCCCGATCGGCGAGGGAGCGCACGTCGTCGTCCACGCCACACCGACGTTCTGGACCAAGCGAGGCACGTTCCAGCTCCAAGCGGAGGAGATCCGGGCGGTGGGCCTTGGTGAGCTGCTCGCCCGTATCGAGCATCTGCGCCGCCTGCTGTCCGCCGAGGGCCTGTTCGACCCCGCGCGGAAGGTGGCGCTGCCCTTCCTTCCCCGCGTCGTCGGCCTGATCTGCGGGCGAGAGTCGAAGGCGGAGCACGACGTCGTCGTCAACGCCCGGGCCCGGTGGCCCCAGCTCGAGTTCGAGATCCGGGAAGTCGCCGTTCAGGGTGCGCATGCGGTCACCGAGGTCTGCGCCGCCCTCTCCGAGCTCGACTCCGACCCCCGCGTCGAGGTGATCGTGATCGCCCGGGGTGGGGGCTCCGTCGAGGACCTGCTTCCCTTCAGCAACGAGACCCTGGTCCGCGCGGCCTCGGCCTGTCGCACGCCGTTGGTGAGCGCCATCGGCCACGAGACGGACACCCCGCTGCTCGATCTCGTGGCGGACTACCGGGCCTCCACGCCCACCGACGCCGCGAAGCGGATCGTGCCCGACGTCGCCGAGGAGCGTTCTCGCCTGGTCCAGGCGCGAGCCCGAGCCCGCGGTGCCGTCATGGGGATGCTCCAGCGGGAGCTGGCCAGCCTCGCCGCCGTGAGGTCACGGCCCGTCCTGGCGCGTCCACACACGATGGTCGAAGCGCTGGCGGTGGAGACACGTGCGCTCCGGCTGGCCGCGGGCCGCGCCCTCGACGACGGGCTGCGGGCCGGCGCGGCCGACGTGGACCGACTGACCGCCTCTGTGCGGGCGCTCTCCCCCGCCGCGACACTCCAACGCGGCTACGCGGTGGTCCAGACCGCCGACGACACGGTCGTCCGCTCCCCCGACGACGTCGCCCCGGGTGACCTGCTCAGGGTCCGCGTAGCCCACGGCGAGTTCGGGGCGCAGGTCCGCCCTCGCTGACCGTCACGGTGAAATCCGCGGCAGGACACTGCGGGGCACGGGGCGCGGGTGGCCCACGCCGTCGGTCGGCCCGGCTACCGTGTCGTTGTGCCCACGAGCAGACCCTCCCCCCAGCCGTCCTCGGACGGACCACCGATCGATGAGCTCAGCTATGAGCAGGCGCGCGAGGAGCTCGTGACGGTGGTCGCGCGACTCGAGGCAGGCGGGGAGACCCTCGAGGGCTCGCTCGCACTCTGGGAGCGGGGCGAGGCGCTCGCCGCCCGTTGCCAGCAGTGGCTCGACGGTGCACGGGCGCGGCTGGACGCCGCCCGCGCCGGCGACTCGGCGTCGGCCGACGGGACGAGTGAGGCCGGAGCGGGAGGGAACGCCGATGAGTGAGCCCGACGTCGCCACATCCGGGGCCGGGTCCGGCACGGATCCGTCCCGCGCGGACCCGGACGTCCTGGACGAGTCGCTCGACCCACAGAGCGGCGACGAGCCGGAACTTGCGTCCGAACCTCGCGAGCGCGGCGCACTGATCATCGGCGAGGCCTTGATCGACGTCGTCCGCCGACCCGACGGCAGCACCCAGGAGCACCCCGGCGGCAGCCCGGCGAACGTTGCTCTCGGACTCGGCAGACTCGGCCGGCCCGTGCACCTGCTGAGCTGGTTCGGCCCCGATGCGCACGGTCGGATGCTGCGCGAGCACCTGGCCGCATCGAAGGTCACCATCGTGCCAGGCAGCGACTCGGCGGGACGGACCTCGGTCGCTGAGGCGACGCTCGCCTCCGACGGCGCCGCCTCCTACGTGTTCGACCTCACCTGGGAAGTGCCCGAGAGCTGGGCGTCGCCGTCGTCACCGCCGATCGTGGTGCACAGCGGATCGATCGCGGCCGTCCTCGAGCCCGGCGGAAGCGATGTCGCCAACGTGCTTCTCGCTCACCGCGAATCCGCCACCATCACCTACGACCCGAACGTGCGGCCGTCCCTCATGCCTGCAGCCGCCGCGACCCGCCCCATCGTCGAGAACCTGGTCGCGGTCGCGGATGTCGTCAAGGTGAGTGACGAGGACTTGGCGTGGCTCGCGGATGCCCCGCCGCTGGAGACGGCCGGGCGGTGGGCCATGGCAGGTCCGGCTCTGGTCGTGGTGACCATGGGAGGCGAGGGCGCCGTCGCGCTCACGTCGGACGGACGGCGGGTCGAGGTCACGGCACCCCCGGTGACCGTCGCCGACACGGTGGGCGCCGGCGACTCGTTCATGGCGGGACTGATCGATGGTCTGTGGGCGGCGAATTTGCTCGGGGCCGACCGCCGCGACGCGCTCCGACGGGTCCCCGACGACACGATCCGGGACGTGCTCCACCGCTGCGCCCTCATCGCGGCGATCACCGTCTCGAGGCCCGGTGCGGACCCCCCTCGATCGGCCGAGATACCCGACATCGCCTGACGCCTCGGTCGATCGACGTCGGCTGACCGGATTTGTACCGGTATCCGCCGCCTGCTCCTACACTCGATCGTGCGGTGACCGCACGCAGCGGCGACCCAAGGGCGCCGCCGGCCCCGCGCCTACGGAGGCGAAGACGAATGCCCGACGTCAACTTCTGGGCCGTGCTGGTGGCGACCGCCTCGACCCTCGTCATCGGCTCGCTCTGGTACGCCAAGCGAGCGTTCGGAACCTACTGGATGCGCGTCGCCCGAGTGGATGAGGCGGCGGCCGCGGCCCGCGGAGTCTGGCCCATCGTGGTGACGGTGGTGGTGAGCTTCATCACCGCATGGGTCCTCGCCGGAGCCATCACGATCGCGCACGCGTACTACGACGGAACCTTCGTGGTCGACGCGCTGGTCACCGGCGTCCTGCTCTGGGCCGGGTTCACGGGTGCCCGCATCGTCACCCACGACTCGTTCGAGGGCAGGCCGACCGGGCTGACCGCCCTCACGCTCGGCCATGAGCTCGTCACGGTCTTCGTGATGTCCCTGATCATCGGGCTCTTCGGCGCCCCCTGAGGCGCCGTCCTGCGTAAGTGATCGATCGGCGGCGATGGGACGCCCACGCCGAATCGAGGGCCGGATGCCACCATGGCCACATGCCGCACACCATGACACCCGGCCAGGCCTGGGCCGCATTGCACGAGGGCAACGACCGCTTCGTCCGCGGGGAGATGGAGCACCCGTCCCAGGACGTCGGGCGCCGCTCGGAGCTCCGTGGCGCCCAACGGCCGTTCGCCGTCGTCTTCGGCTGCTCGGACTCCAGGGTCGCCGCCGAGATCGTTTTCGACCGCGGGCTGGGCGACCTGTTCGTGGTTCGCACGGCGGGGCACGTCGTCGACACGACGGTGATCGGCTCGATCGAGTACGGCGTTCAGGAGCTCGGCGCCCCGCTGGTGATCGTGCTCGGGCACGACTCGTGTGGCGCGGTCGGGGCTGCGGCCCACGCCCTCGCAACCGGAGAGATGCCCGGAGGCTTCGTCCGAGCCATCGTTGACCGCGTGATCCCCAGCATCGTGGGGCTCCCCGACGGGCCCGGGGAGGGCTCTGCGCGCGACGACCAGGCGCAGCGGGGATCCCTGCAGTCCCCGGAGCCGCACGTGCTCGGTCGCGAGCACGTGCGACACACGGTCCGCATGCTCCAGGGCTACTCGGCGGTGCTCCGCGACGCGATCGGGAAGGGTCGGTGCGCCGTGGTCGGCGCGGAGTACACGCTGGCTGAGGGACGGGTGCGCCCGGTCGAGTCGGTCGGGCTCCAGCTCTGACCCACCCGGATCCCGACCTGCGGGTCCCGAGGAGAGCACGCGACGGGTGGCTGGCCCTTGCCTCGGCGAGCGACCCGGATGCCAGACTGGCCCGCATGACCGACGACGACGCCCCGCGCTTCCGGATCGAGCACGACACGATGGGTGAGGTCCGCGTCCCGGCCGACGCGCTGTACCGCGCCCAGACCCAGCGCGCGGTCGAGAACTTCCCGATCTCCGGCACCCGGCTCGAGCGCGGCCACATCGAGGCCCTCGCGCGGATCAAGAAGGCCGCCGCACGGGCAAATGCCCTGCTCGGCGTCCTGCCGCAGGACGTCGCAGACGCGATCGTCGCCGCCGCAGACGAGGTCGCCACAGGTGTGCACGACGCCCACTTCCCGGTCGACGTCTTCCAGACCGGGTCCGGGACGTCGTCGAACATGAACACCAACGAGGTGCTCGCGACCCTCGCCTCCCGCCACCTCGGCCGCGAGGTGCACCCGAACGACCACGTCAACGCTTCACAGTCCTCGAACGACGTGTTCCCGACGTCGGTGCACGTGGCCGCGACCGCGGGAGTCGTCCGGGACCTCATCCCGGCGCTGGAGCACCTCTCGGCCTCCCTCGAGCGGAAGGCCTCGGAGTTCGCCACGGTGGTGAAGTCCGGTCGCACGCACCTCATGGACGCCACCCCCGTGACCCTGGGGCAGGAGTTCGGGGGCTACGGAGCCGCCGTGCACCACGGAGTCGAGCGGCTGCTCGCCGCGTTGCCCCGCGTCGCCGAGGTCCCGCTCGGCGGCACGGCCGTGGGCACCGGCATCAACACCCCACCCGGGTTCGCGGCGCACGTGCTGAGCTTCCTGTGCGACGACCTGAAGCTCCCGATCACCGAGGCGCGGGATCACTTCGAGGCCCAAGGTGCTCGCGACGGGCTGGTCGAGCTCTCCGGCGCCCTGCGCACCATCGCGGTGAGCCTCACCAAGATCTGCAACGACCTCCGCTGGATGGGCTCGGGTCCCAACACAGGCCTGGGCGAGATCGCACTACCGGACCTGCAGCCCGGTTCGTCGATCATGCCCGGCAAGGTCAACCCCGTCGTGCCCGAGGCCGTGCTCATGGTCGCCGCACGTGTGGTGGGCAACGACGCAACTGTCGCCTGGGCCGGTGCCAGCGGCTCGTTCGAGCTCAACGTCCAGATCCCCGTCATGGCGCAGGGCGTGCTCGAGTCGATCCGGCTGCTGGCCAACGCCTCGCGTCTGCTCGCCGACCGGACCGTGGACGGCATCACCGCCAACGTCGAACGCGCTCGCGCCTACGCCGAGTCCTCACCGTCCATCGTCACCCCGCTCAACCGGGTGATCGGCTACGAGGCCGCAGCCAAGGTCGCGAAGCACGCCGTCGCCGAGGGGATCACGATCCGCCAGGCCGTCGTCGACCTCGGTTTCGTCGAGCGGGGCGAGATCAGCGATACCGACCTCGACGTGGCGCTCGATGTGATGTCGATGACCCGCCCCCCTGAGTGACGGTCAGAGGGCCCCGCGATCGGCTGCCCCTAGCCTTCGATCCCCTCGAGCATCTCGGTCACCAGCGCAGCGACCGGGGAGCGCTCGGAGCGGGTGAGCGTGACGTGGGCGAACAGCGGGTGCCCCTTGAGCGTCTCGATCACCGAGGCGACGCCGTCGTGCCGCCCCACCCTCAGGTTGTCCCGTTGGGCGACGTCGTGGGTGAGCACCACCCGTGAACCCAGACCGATCCGGGAGAGCACGGTGAGCAGCACGTTGCGTTCCAGCGACTGGGCCTCGTCGACGATGACGAAGGCGTCGTGCAGCGACCGACCGCGGATGTGCGTCAGCGGGAGCACCTCGAGCATGTCCCGTCCCACGACCTCGTCGACGACCTCGCGGGAGACGAGCGCGCCGAGCGTGTCGAAGACGGCCTCGGCCCACGGGTTCATCTTCTCGGCCTCGGTCCCGGGCAGGTAGCCGAGCTCCTGACCTCCCACCGCGTACAGCGGTCGGAAGACCATCACCTTCTTGTACTGACGGCGCTCCATGACGGCGTCCAGCCCGGCGCACAGCGCGAGGGCCGACTTGCCGGTGCCTGCCCGGCCGCCGAGCGACAGGATGCCGACCTCCTCGTCCAGCAGCAGGTCGATCGCGATCCGCTGCTCCGCGCTCCGGCCGTGCACCCCGAAGACGTCCTGGTCGCCCCGGACCAGCTGGATCCGCTTGTCGGCGGTGACCCTGCCCAGGGCGGACCCGCGCGGTGAGTGCAGCACCATCCCCGTGTGGCAGAGCAGCGGACCCACGTCCTGACCGGTGAGGTCCACATCGGCCAGCTCGACGCCCTCGTCCTGCCAGAACTGGGCCATCTGCTCCTCGGACAGGTGGATCTCGGCCATCCCGGTCCACCCCGAGTCCACGGCGAGCTCGGCGCGGTACTCCTCCGCGGTCAGCCCGACAGCCGCCGCCTTGACCCGCAGCGGAAGGTCCTTGGAGACCAGGGTGACCTCGTTCCCCTCGTCGGCCAGACTCTTGGCGACCGCGAGGATGCGGGTGTCGTTGTCGCCGAGCCGGAACCCTGCCGGGAGCACCGCGGGGTCGACGTGGTTGAGCTCGACCCGCAGCGACCCACCCGCGTCACCGATGGCGACGGGGTGGTCCAGCCGTCCGTGCGTCACCCGCAGGTCGTCGAGCATCCGCAGAGCACTGCGCGCGAAGTACCCGAGCTCGGCGTGGTGCCGTTTGCCCTCGAGCTCGGTGATCACCACGACGGGGAGCACGACGTCGTGCTCGGCGAAGCGCAGGATCGCGCGCGGGTCCGACAACAGGACGGAGGTGTCGAGCACGTACGTGCGAGTCACGGGGCCTCCCCCCGGCGCCTCAGCGCCGCGATGCGCGCCTGACGCCGGCAGGCCGACGCCCTGCGGGACGGGCCCGGTCGGCCGGCCGAAGGGCCGGTCGCCGGCCCTCCTCCTGGAGCAGGTGCTCCATGGGCTGGCCTCCCGAGGACGACGGGTGTCATCGCCTTCGACGCTACGCCGGGGCCGGGCAGGTCACGGCGCGACACACCCGACCCCGTGGTGTTCACCCGCCCGCCCCCACACGACCGTCTCAGCAACCGGGACGGACGCCGCGGCGCCGGATGGGGCACCGTGCGGGTGGGTCACCGTGCGGGTGGGTCACCAAGGTGGGGTGGGTCACCAAGGTGGGGTGGGTCACCAAGGTGGGTGGGTCACCGTGCCGGGCGGCCCCCGACCCCACCGGGAAGCGCCCTACTTGCCGAGGCGGCGCTCCCGCGCAGCGTACGAGCGCAGCGCCCGGAGGAAGTCCACCCGCCGGAAGTCGGGCCAGTACGCCTCACAGAAGTAGAACTCGCTGTGCGCGCTCTGCCACAGCAGGAATCCGCCCAGCCGCTGCTCCCCGGACGTGCGGATCACCAGCTCCGGGTCGGGTTGTCCCTTGGTGTAGAGGTGCTCGGCGATGTGCTCCACGCTGAAGGTGTCGGCAAGCTCCTCGAGCGACGTGCCGTTGCCGGCGTGCTCCCGGAGCAGGGACCGTACGGCGTCGGCGATCTCCCGACGGCCGCCATAGCCGACCGCGACGTTGACGTGCAGGCCCCGGACCCCCGATGTCCGTTCCTCGGCCGCTCGCAGCGCGGCGGCGGCCTCCGGTGGCAGGAGCTCGAGCGAGCCCATCACCTGCAGGCGCCACTGGCCGGTCGCCGCGAGATCCCCGACCGTGTCGGTGATGATCCCGACGAGCTCGGCGAGCTCCTCGGGCGACCGCGACAGGTTGTCGGTCGACAGCATCCAGAGCGTGACGACCTCGACGCCCACCTCGTCCGACCAGCGCAGAACCTCGGCGATGTGGTCGGCCCCCCGTCGGTGCCCCGAGGAGCGGTCCAACCCGACGGTCCGCGCCCAGCGCCGATTCCCGTCCAGGATCACCCCGATGTGTCGCGGGATGGCCTCGCGCGGCAGGGAGGCGGCGAGGCGACGCTCGTACAACCCGTACAGCGGGTGCGGCAGGCGCATGCAGGTGTCCTCGAGCGTCCAGTGGGAACCGTCCAGCTACGGTACCGCTCGCGAGCAGACTGATGGTGGAGGGACGGTGCAGACGTGGTTCGCACCGCACGACGTCCCCGTGACTCCGACCGTCGAGCGCCGAGGAGGCGCCCCCGGAGCCCGGGGATCCGTGGCGGCGCGAGGACCACCTACGCTGCGGTAACCTACGGCTGCGTAACCTGACGACTTCTCCTTGGGGGGCCGATGCCTCACGCGTCCGCAGACGACGGATCCGAGACACCCGACGCCGCCGCCGCGCCCGGGCACCCGTCCGCCGTCGGCGAGAGTCTGGCCGGGCTGAAGCCGCTGCTGCGCGGGTGGATCCATGCCGGGATGACCCCGTTGGTGATCGCCGCCTCGATCGTGCTCGTCGCGCTCTCCCCCACGACCCAGGCCCGGGTGAGCGCGATCGTCTTCGGGCTGAGTGCCGTCATGCTCTTCGGGACGAGCGCCGTGTACCACCGCGGCCGGTGGTCCCCGGTGACCACCGGCGTGCTGCGCCGGCTCGACCACACCAACATCTTCCTGATCATCGCCGGCACCTACACACCCCTGGCCATCCTGCTGCTCGAGTGGACGACCGCCCGGACGCTCCTGATCGTGGTGTGGGGAGGGGCACTGGCCGGGCTGCTGGCCCGGGTGTTCTGGCTCGGGGCGCCGCGGTGGATGTACGTCCCCCTGTACATCGCGCTGGGCTGGGTCGCCGTCTGGTTCCTGCCCGACTTCTGGCGCAACGGCGAACCCACCATCGTCTGGCTCGTGGCCGCGGGGGGACTGGCGTACACGCTGGGCGCCGGTGTCTACGCGACCAAGTGGCCGAACCCGAGCCCCCGCTGGTTCGGGTTCCATGAGATCTTCCACGCCCTGACCGTGGTCGGGTTCACCTGCCACTACGTGGCGGTGAGCCTCGCCACGTACGCGGCGGGCTAGCCGGAGCGCGCCCTCCCTGGCGTTCGGCCGGCACGACGACGTAGCGCCGGTTGTACAGGGACGGGTTCCGCTCCCGCGCCTGGGCGACCACCGAGGCGTCAAGCACCGCGGTGACCCAGCGGTCACCCTCGCCGGCGAGCGCCCCTGCATCGGGCCCGGCGCCTCCGGCCCCGGCACCGGCGACGACGACCCCGTACGGATCGACGACGATGCTCTCCCCGGTCAGCCCAGGTCCGTCCAGCGCGGCGCCCAGGACGTAGGCGGTGTTCTCGATCGCCCGCGCCCGGAGAAGCGTGAGCCAGTGGTCGGCCTTGTGCTCGCCCGCCACCCAGGCCGCCGGGACCGCGAGCACGTCCGCGCCGGCGTCGACGAGCCGCCGGGCCGACTCGGGGAACCTGAGGTCGTAGCAGGTCATCACCCCGACGCGCAGACCACCCACGACGATCACCGGCGGAGGGCCATCCGCTGGACCCGCCTCGAGCCGGTCGGACTCCCGTTGGCCGAAGGCGTCGTAGAGGTGGACCTTGCGATAGACCCCGAGGGCACCCTCCCGGTCCACCATGACCACGGCGTTCACCGCCCGGTCGGGCCTGTCCCCGGGGATCGTGGTGCCGGCGATCACCGCCACCCCGGCCGCGCGCGCCGCCGCGCGCAGCCCGGTGACGAAGGGGCCGTCCAGCGGCTCCGCGTGCTCGGGCCCCACTCCGCGCGGGTAGTACCGGCTCGCGTACTCCGGGAACACCACGAGGTCGACCGGGCCGCCTTCCCGCGCCTGCCCGCCGACGGATCCCACGATCGCGGTCACCCGGTCCCGGTTGGCGTCGGCGTCCTGGCCGTACCGGAAGGAGACGACAAGGACCGACGTCATCCGGGCGGCTCGCGGTCGATCGTCCGGCGCTCCACGCCCGGGGCCTCCTCCGGTCGTGACACCCCGGTGCCGGCATCCGCGCCTCCCCCGGCGTCCCGGGGTGCGCGCTCCCCGGGAGCGACCCGCCCCGCATCAGTGACTTCGGCTCCCACCTCATGGGCGGGCACCTCCCCCGGGACCGGACGGTGGTGGACGCCCCGCAGCTTCCCCGTCATCGACCGGAAGATCGGGATGCAGGCGAGGACGAGGGCAAGAGTCACCAGGAAGCCGATCACTCCGGGGCTGACGTCCTCAGGGGCCAGGCCGCCACCGGGGGCCGACGCGCCTGCCAGGTCCGAGGGCAGAGCCCAGCCCGTCCCGGCGATCGCGGGCGCGACGAGGGCCGTGCGGATCAGGTGAGTACTCATCGGCGGTCCTCGGGGTGAATGCCGGTGAAAAGGTCGTCCTCGGGCACAGACGACGGTACCCGCGACTCGGCGAGCTCGAACTCCTCCACCGGCCAGATCTCCGCCTCGAGGTCGCGCGGAACGGCGAAGAAGAACCCGTCGGGGTCGACCTGAGTGGCGTGGGCGCGCAGCGCGGCATCGCGGGCCGGGAAGTACTCGGCGCATGGGACGCGAGTGGTGACCTGACGTTCGGGGATCTCCCGCATCTCCCGGGAGTTGATCCAGTCGCCGAAGGGCGAATGCATCCCGCGCTCCGTCAGGGCGTGATGGATGGTGCTCAGCTTCTTCAGCGAGAAGTCGTGGTTGTAGTAGAGCTTGAGGGGCTCCCACGGCTCGCCCCGATCGCGGTAGCGCTCGGGATCGTCCGCGGCGCAGAACGCCTCGTAGGCCACCTTGTGGCACATCACGTGATCGGGGTGGGGGTAGCCGCCCGTCGGGTCGTACGTCGTGATGACGTGCGGCCGGAAAGCGCGGACGAGCTCCACCAGGGGCGCGGCGGCGCGCTCGAGAGGCTCGAGCGCGAAGCAGCCCTCGGGCAACGGAGGCAGTGGATCGCCCTCCGGGAGCCCGGAGTCCACGAACCCGAGCCAGCGCTGCCGGATCCCCAGAGCCTGAGCGGCCGCGGCCATCTCGGCACGTCGGATCCGTGCCATCTCCGCCGGGGAGTCGGCACGCCCCGGGTATGACGGGTTGAGCACCCCGCCTCGTTCCCCACCGGTGCAGGTCACCACGAGGACGTCCGCGCCCTCGGCCGCGTACCGGGCGGTGGTTGCTGCGCCCTTGCTCGACTCGTCGTCGGGGTGCGCGTGCACGGCCATCAGCCGCATGCCCTCCCGGCGTGTAGTGCGCTCGGCCACCGTGCGCTCCTCCCGCTCGTCGTCACCCCGGTCCAGCGGCCGGTCCGGCCGTTCCCGACCATTGCCTGACCCGACCCAGCCGACCCGGACAGTCCGGACACCACCTCACCATGCCGAGCCCGAATCACAACACCCCGTCCCGACATCGCGGCGTGTTGCGCCACGGGGACCGGGCTCGACACGGCATGGCTACCAGGAGCCTGATCCAGAGGCGACAATGGTCACCCACCCGTGACGACGACAGGAGTGGAGATGACCACCGCGACCCGGCCTCCCGTCGGGAGGTACGGGCCCGAGCCCGGGCCGCTCGCACGACGACGACGTGTCGTCGCCCTCTGGGGGCTCGGCGCGATCGGCCTCGGCGCCACGGTGTGGATGGGCCTCGGGATGGCCGCGACGCCGGTCACCTGGCAGGACGTCGGGTTCCGGATCGACGGCGACGCCCAGGTCGAGGTGACCTACGACGTCGTCCGGCTCGATCCCTCCGCGCCCGTGGAGTGCCGGCTCGAGGCGTTGAGCGTGCGGCACGCCCAGGTGGGGGTGGTGACCCTCGAGGTCCCACCCGGGGACGAAGCCGTCGTGCGCCAGACCACGACGATCCGCACGTCCGAGCAGGCCGTGACCGGGGTGGTCGACTCGTGCTGGGTCGTCGGTCAGGACTGATCGGCGACGACGGCCCAGCGCGCCCGCCGCCTGCGCGTCGGGACGCCGAGCCCGGCCGCCGCGGGTACGCGCGGGCACCATGCACCGCGTTTTGCTATCGTTGACGTTTCCACGCCGTCACGGCCGGATGAGCGATGCGCTTGGTGCGCGCGCTCCGGTCGCCGGATTCACTCGGGGCGCGAGCGCCACCGAACCGGCGTGACCCCCACGAGACACCCCAGGGACAGGCACAGCCCGAAGCAGCTGCAGGACCGAGTTCGGAAGGAGCGACCATGACCGAGACGACATCCGTCACCTGGCTCACCCAGGAGGCGTATGACCGACTCCGCTCCGAGCTCGACCACCTCAAGACGGTGGGGCGGTCCGAGATCGCCGAGAAGATCGATGCCGCCCGCTCCGAGGGTGACCTTCGGGAGAACGGTGGCTACGCCGCAGCCCGCGAGGAGCAGGGGAAGCAGGAGGGGCGCATCCGGCAGCTCGAGGAGCTGTTGCGCACGGCGGTCGTCGGCGAGGCGCCCCCGGACGACGGGATCGTCGAGCCTGGCATGGTCGTCACCGCGACGGTCGCGGGCGAGCGCATGACCTTCCTGATCGGGTCCCGCGAGGTGGCCGAGGGAATCGACGTCTACAGCGAGAAGTCACCGCTGGGCGCCGCCCTCATCGGTCACTCCGCCGGCGACACCACCTCCTACACCACGCCCACCGGCGCGGAGATCGAGGTCACCGTCCACGAGGCCAAGCCCTTCCCCATGTGACCAGGGGCGTCACGCCTGGCTGACGCGGTACCCGGCCCGCTCGAGCTGGAGCAGAACCTCGGCGCAGTGGGTGGGCCCCCGGGTCTCCACCTGGACGTCGATCTCCACCTCGTTGACCGCGAGGTTGACGGCCGTGCGGACGTGGCTGACGTGCATCACGTTCCCGCCGCTCGCAGCCAACTCGCCGAGCAGCGCGGCGAGCATGCCCGGACGGTCGTCGAGCAGCACCCGGAGCGACAGGTACCGCCCAGCGGCCACAAGGCCGTGTCGGACCACCCGCAGCAGCAGCAGCGGGTCGATGTTCCCCCCGGAGAGCACCACGACGGCCGGGGTCTGCACCTTGAGCCCGGAGAGCAGCGCTGCCACACCCGCGGCGCCCGCCGGTTCCACCAAGAGCTTGGAACGCTCCGCCATGTGCAGCAGGGCGCGCGAGAGCGCCTCCTCCGAGACGGTGGTCACCTCGACGTGGTGGGCGGAGAGCACGGCGAAGGGGACGTCACCCGGCCGCCCCACCGCGATGCCGTCCGCCATCGTGGACATGGCCGGGACCGGGATGGGCCGGCCCGCCGCCAGCGAGGCCGGGTAGGCGGCTGCCTCGCTCGCCTGGACGCCGACGACCGTCACGTCGGGCCCGACCGCCGCGGCAATACCGGCCGCCAGGCCACCCCCGCCGACCGGCACCACGATGGTGCGCACATCGGGCACCTGCTCGCGGATCTCCAGCCCGACGGTGCCTTGACCCGCGACGACGTCCGCGTGGTCGAAGGGGTGGATCAGAACCGCCCCGGTGGCCTCCCCGTGGGCCCTGGCCGCCACGAGCGCCTCGTCGATGGTCGACCCGCACATCCTGACCTCGGCGCCATATGCCTCGGTGGCTGCGATCTTGGGCAGGGCAGCCCCGACCGGCATGAAGACGGTGGCCGTCACGCCCAGCAGGCGGGCGGCGAGCGCGACCCCCTGGGCGTGGTTGCCGGCACTGGCGGCCACCACCCCGCGCGCGCGTTCCGAATCGGTCAGCCGCGACATCCGCAGGTAGGCACCCCTGATCTTGAACGAGCCCGCGCGCTGCAGGTTCTCGCACTTGAGCGCGACCCGCCCGCCGGCCATCGCTGACAGGGCGGTCGACTCGAGCACCGGGGTCCGGGCCACCACTCCGCGCAGCGCCTCGGCGGCCGCTGCGACGTCGTCGGGGCCCAGCTCGCCCGGGGCCCCCACCGGTTGCGCCCCGGTCACGACTGCGCACCCGCGGTGGCGCCCGGCCCGGAGCGCGCGTCGGTGACGTCGTCCAGATGCTCGAGCCACCGCTCCAGCCCCCTGGGATCCGATCCGAGCTCAGGGAACTTGTCCCGACCCCTGAGGTAGAGGACTCCCGTGTTCAGCGTGGCCACGATGGGCACGGCGAGGAGGGCACCGACGATCCCGGCGGCCAGCGAGCCTGCCGTCACCGCGAGCAGCACGGCGACGGGGTGCAGGGAGACCGCGTGCCCCATCAGCAGGGGCTCCATCACGTTGCCCTCGAGCTGCTGCACCCCGATCACGATGAGCAGCATCACCAGGGCGATCCCCGGGCCCTGGTCCACCAGGGCCACCAGGACGGCGATGGCGCCGGTGAGGATCGCGCCGACGAGCGGGATGAACGCACCGAGGAACACCAGGATGGCCAGGGGGATGGCCAGCGGCAGGCCGAGGATCACCGCGCCGAGGCCGATCCCCACGGCGTCCACCGCAGCGATGAGGATCTGGGTCTTGGTGTAGGCGGCCATGGTGCGCCAGGCGCGGCGTGACGCCTCGTACAGCGGGAGCCGGCTGGGCCGGGGCAGCAGCCGGAGCAGCCACGCCCAGATCAGCGCCCCGTCCTTGAGGAAGAAGATCAGGCAGAAGACCACGATGACCGCGCCGATCAGCACGTCGAGGACGGTCGTCGTGAGGGACATCGCGCCGGACAGGAGGGTTCCGCTGTTGCTCCCGATCTGCTCGGACGCCCGGTCGAGGTAGCCGTCCACCGCTTCGGGGTCCAGGCCGAACGGGCCGTCCGAGAGGTAGCTCGTCAGCGACTCGAACCCGGCGAGGGCCTGGTCCCACAGGTCGGCGAAGCCGCGGATGATCTCCCGACCGGCGAGGGTGAGCAGTCCCCCGACAAGGGCGAGCAGCCCGACGACCGCCACGCCCGAGGCGAGCGCGCGCGGGAACCGGAGCCGGTGCTGGAGGAGCTGGACCACAGGGGTCAGCAGCACCGTGAGCAGCAGGGCGATGACCACCGACACCCAGATGACCTTGGAGACCGCGAGCAGAAGGACGAGGGCACCCAGGACGAGGAGCACCAGGAGCACCCGCCAGGACCACGCGGCCGCCACCCGCATCCCGCGCGGCACCGACTCTGCAGCCGACCGCGCCACCGGAGAGCCGGCGCTCACCGGGCTCACGAGAGCGCCTGCCCGAGGTCGGCCACCAGGTCGGCCACGTCTTCGAGGCCGACCGACAGCCGGACCAGGTCGCCAGGCACCTCCAACGCGGACCCCGCGACCGATGCGTGCGTCATCCGCGCCGGGTGCTCGATGAGCGACTCCACCCCGCCCAGGGATTCTGCGAGCGTGAACACCTTGGTCCGGGCACACAGATCGAGCGCCCGCTCCTCGCTATTGGTCCGGATCGACACCATGCCGCCGAAGCCCGTCATCTGACGCGCTGCGAGCTCGTGGCCCGGATGGTCGGGCAGTCCCGGGTAGATGACCTCGGTCACCGCGGAGTGGTCGGCCAGGAACCGGGCGACGGCGTCCGCACTCGAGCAGTGCCGCTCCATCCGGACGGCCAGGGTCTTGAGTCCCCGCAGCGTGAGCCAGCAGTCGAACGGCCCGGCGATCGCGCCGGAGGCGTTCTGGTGGAACGCCAGCGCGTCGGCCAGCGCCGTCGTGCCGGTCGGACCGTCCAGCCCGACCGGGAGCTGGGCTCCGTCGGCGACCACGAGCGCGCCCCCGACGACGTCGCTGTGCCCGCCGATGTACTTGGTGGTCGAGTGCACGACCACGTCGGCGCCCAGGGCGAGCGGTTGCTGCAGGTAGGGGGTGGCGAAGGTCCCGTCCACCACCAGGAGGGCTCCCGCCGAGCGCGCCAGCGCCGCCACGGCCGTGATGTCCGCGATCCCGAGCAGGGGGTTCGTGGGCGTCTCCAGCCAGACCACCTTGGTGCGGCCCTGCTCGACCGCCGCGGTGACGGCGTCCAGGTCGGCGAGGTCGACCGCGGTGTGCTCGACCCCCCAGGGGCCGAAGACGCCGTTGATCAGCCGGTAGGTGCCGCCGTAGGCGTCGTCGGGCACCACGACGTGGTCGCCGGGGCGCAGCACCGCCCGGAGCAGCGTGTCCTCGGCCGCGAGGCCCGAGGCGAACGCGTAGCCGCGCGCGCCCCCCTCCACAGCGGCGAGCGCCTCCTCGAGGGCCGTCCGGGTCGGGTTGCCGGACCGGGAGTACTCGTAGCCGCCCCGCAGGCCACCGACGCCGTCCTGCGCGTAGGTGGAGACCTGGTGGATGGGCGGGACGACCGCTCCCGTGGTCGCGTCCGGGTCCTGACCAGCGTGGATCGCGCGGGTGGCGAAGCCGGTCGATGTCCAGTCCATCGGTGCGTCGGTCACCCCGCCAGGCTAGTTCAGCGCGACCCGTCCGGCCGATCATGACCCGGCTCTCGGGCAACACCGCACAGGAGGGCAGGCGCGGTCCGTGCCCCGGTCGGCGCGCGAGGCACGACGCGGGGAACACCCGGCGGGCAGTCCGGCGTTGCACACACCTGACGAAGGAGGTCGCTGATGAGCCAGATGGTGGACGCACGCAAGGCGCTCCCCGGCCGGGATGTCCCGGCGTTCACGGTGCCCAGCACCCACGCAGTCCTCGGCACCCCGCTCGCCGGGCCGTGGCCGGAGGGAACCGCGGTGCTGTATCTGGCGCTCGGCTGCTTCTGGGGCGCGGAGAAGGAGATGTGGCAGCTCCCCGGAGTGGTGACCACGGCGGCCGGGTACATGGGCGGGTACACCCCTCACCCGACCTACGAGGAGGTGTGCACCGGGCGCACGGGTCACACCGAGACGGTGCTCGTCGCCTACGACCCGAGCGTCCTCGGGCACACCGAGCTGCTCCGCGCCTTCTGGACGCTGCACGACCCCACCCAGGGCTTCCGGCAGGGCAACGACGTGGGCACCCAGTACCGGTCGGCCGTCTTCACCACCAGCCCGGAGCAGCTGGACGCCGCACTGGCGACCCGCGACGTCTTCGCCCCGGAGCTGAGCCGCAGCGGCTACGGCCCGATCACCACCGAGATCCGGGCGGCGACCGGCGTCGAGGGGGCAGGGCCGTTCTACTACGCCGAGGACTACCACCAGCAGTACCTGCACAAGGTGCCGAACGGGTACTGCCCCGTCCACTCGACCGGGGTGGCCTGCCCGCTGCCCTGAGCCGGCCTCGCGCACGTCGCGCCCGCGTCCCGCCGCCGACTCTCGTCGCGCCTACGGGCGTGCCCCGCGAGGCTGAGTGGTCATCCGAAAGGACCAGGCCTACCGCCCGCCTAGATCCTCCTGACGGGGGTCCCTGGCCAGGGGCCCGCCTGCCTACGTTCGAGTCGTCACCACGAACGAGGAGCGAGGCAGATGATCGAAGCACGAGGCTTGACCAAGCGATACGGCTCGACCACTGCGGTGGACGACGTCTCGTTCACCGTCGAGCCGGGGCGCGTGACCGGCTTCCTGGGACCCAACGGCGCAGGCAAGTCGACGACGATGCGCATGGTGGTCGGCCTGGACCGCCCGAGCGCGGGCAGGGTCACCGTCAACGGCCGCCCCTACGCCGAGCATCGGGCGCCCCTGCGCGAGGTGGGGACCTTGCTGGACGCCAAGGCCGTGCACACCGGACGCAGTGCGTACAACCACCTGCGGGCGATGGCTGCCACCCACCACATCCCCACGAGCCGGGTGCACGAGGTGATCGAGATGACCGGGCTCCGCTCGGTCGCCGGGCGTCGGGTCGGCGGATTCTCCCTCGGCATGGGCCAGCGACTCGGCGTCGCCGCGGCACTGCTGGGCGACCCCAGAACCCTCATCCTCGACGAGCCCGTGAACGGTCTCGACCCGGAGGGTGTGCTCTGGGTCCGCACCCTGGTGCGGAGCCTGGCGGCACAGGGCCGGACGGTGTTCCTGTCCTCGCACCTGATGAGCGAGATGGCCCAGACGGCCGACCACATCATCGTGCTCGGCCGCGGCCGGGTGATAGCCGACGCACCCGTCGGCGAGATCGTCGCCCGCGCCGCCGGCACCACCGTGCGTGTCCGGACCCCGGGTGCCGGCGAGCTCGAGCGCCTGGTTCGCGGCCCCGGGATCAAGGTCGTCTCGATCGAGGCCGGCCTGATGGAGATCACCGGCAGCACGGCGCCGCAGATCGGCCAGCTCGCCGCCGACGCCGACATCGTGCTGCACGAGCTCACCCCGCTGCGTGGCTCCCTGGAGGACGCCTACATGCAGCTGACCGCCGACGACGTCGAGTTCCACTCAGCTCAGGTGGCGTCCGTCACCGCGCCGGCGTCGTCCATGCCCACCGGAACAGAGGGAACCCGATGACCGTCACCACCACCGCCGCCCCCACCACCTCGCTCGACGCTTCGTCCGCGACCGGAGTCACCGCCACGGGTCTGCTTCGATCGGAGTGGATTAAGTTCTGGACGCTCCGCTCGACCATCTGGACGCTCGGTCTCACGGTCGTGCTCATGGTCGGACTCGCCGTCCTGTTCGCCTTCGGGGCCACGACGTCCCTGGGCGAGACGGACGCCAACGATCCGGGGGTCACGATGGGGATCGAGAGCGCCGCGGGACTGGTCGGCATGGGAACCTTCCTGGCCCAGATCGCCGTCGCCGTGCTGGGGGTCCTCACCATCACCGGTGAGTACTCCACCGGGATGATCCGCTCGACGCTTGCCGCGGCCCCCCGTCGGCTCCCCGCCCTCTGGGCCAAGGTGGCGGTGGTCGCCGCGAGTGTGAGCGCCGTCGCGGTCGTCTCGACGGTCCTCGGCACACTCCTCACCCTTGGCTTCCACGACCGCCTGGGGATCACCCTCGACCTGGCCGACGGGGAGACGCAGCGACTCCTCGCCGGGATCCCCCTCTACCTCGCCGGTCTCGCGCTGCTGGGCCTGGCCTTCGGCGCACTGCTCCGCAGCTCGGCCGGCGCGATCGCCACCGTCCTGGGCCTGACCCTCCTGCTGGAGGCGATGGTCGCGGCCATCCCGTTCCGCGTCTTCGAGGTGATCAGCCCGTTCCTGCCCACGACCGCAGGCCAGCGCCTGCTGACCGATGACGCGTCGCTCGCCGAGATGGACGCCGTCGCCACCGCGGCCACCCTCAGCCCGTGGCAGGGCTACGCCGTCCTCCTGGCGTGGGTGGCGATCCTGCTCGGCATCGCGGCAGTGCTGCTCCGGCGCAGGGACGCGTGACGCCCCCTGCTGCCCGGACGTCCCCAGGTGCACGGTGAGGCGGTGGGAGGCTGTCGGTGTGGATCATTTGACCGGCACGGCGGACGCGCCCCCCGCCGCCAACCCGTCGGCCGTCGGGGCCGCACCACCGTTCTCGGAGCTCACGGCCCGGCGCCTGGGCCCCATCCGCCGGTACTTCGTCCGCCATCCCGTCGCGATGGATGTCGCGGTGATGATGTTCGTCGCGCTGTGGGTCCTCGTCGGCAACGTGTCGACCGGGCCGGAGGGCGAGCCCCCGACCGCGCCCGACGCCCCCACCGCGGTCGGCGTCGCGATCAGCGTCGCGATGATCGCCGTCCTCTTCTGGCGCCGCCGGAGGCCGGTGCTCACGTACGGCATCGTGGTGGGCCTCTTCGTGCTGGTGGTGGCCCTCACCGGGTCGACCTTCGCACTGGACATCGGCCTCACCCTGGTGATCTACGCCGTCGCCGTGTCGTACCCCGCGTGGGCGGGATGGACCGCACTCGTGGTCGCGGCCGGGTCCGGGGCGCTGGCGATCTGGGCCTGGGCCGCACCGACGTTCGTGGACGAGCCCATGGACATCGACGAGCGCGCCACCTCGATCGTCGGCCTCCTGCTGACGGGGCTGATCGCGATGACGATCGGCTTCAACGTCCGCAACCGCCGGCTTCACGTGGCTGAGCTCGTGGAGAGGGCGAACGCCATCGCCCGGGACCGCGACCAGCAGGCACAGATCGCCAGGGCCGCGGAACGCTCCCGGATCGCACGGGAGATGCACGACGTGGTCGCCCACAGCCTCTCCGTGATGATCGCCCTGGCCGACGGTGCCGGGGCGGCCCTCGAGCGCTCCCCCGACAGCGCCCGCCACGCGCTCGCGGAGCTCTCCACCACCGGGCGCTCCGCACTCACCGACATGCGCCGGGTCCTCGGCGTGCTCGACCCCGACGCACCACTCGAGCCCCCCGGCAGCCCCGACCTCGCCGAGCTGGTCGAGCGCTTCCGCACCGCCGGCCTCCCCGTGCACACCGACGGCCTGTCCACCGAGTTCGCCGACACCGGGTTGGCGCTCGCGGTGTATCGGATCATCCAGGAGGCGCTCACCAACACCCTTCGGTACGCCCCGGGGACGCCGTCGGTCGACGTCACGATCACCCGCACGGAGGACCGCGTCGAAGTGCTCGTCGTCGATCACGGGGCGCGTCTGCCGGTCGGGAGCTCCGGGGGCGCAGGGCGCGGGCTGATCGGGATGAGCGAACGCGTGGCGGTCTACGGCGGTACGGTCGACGCCGGCCCATGGACCGATGGGTGGCGCATCAGAGCCGTGCTGCCGTGGAAGGACGCAGAGACATGACCCGGGTACTGCTCGTGGACGATCAGGCCCTGCTCCGGATGGGCTTCCGCCTGGTGCTGGACGCCGAGGACGACCTGGAGGTGGTGGGCGAGGCCAGCGACGGCCGTACCGCGCTGGACCAGGTCACGGCCCTGCGGCCCGACGTCGTCCTGATGGACGTCCGCATGCCCGGGATGAACGGGATCGAGGCGACCGAACGGATCGTTGCCGAGCACCCGGGGACCCGGGTGCTCATCCTCACCACCTTCGACCTGGACGAGTACGCCTTCGCCGCCCTGCGCGCCGGCGCAAGCGGGTTCCTGCTCAAGGACGCCCGGCCGGCCGAGCTGGTGGGCGCCATTCGGTCGGTCGCCTCCGGAGACGCCGTCGTCTCTCCGCGCGTCACGCGCCGGATGCTGGAGATGTTCTCGGGGAGCCTCCCCGCCGACGCCCACGACGCGGAGCCCGAGGTGGACCCGCGGATCGCGGCGCTCACCGCACGCGAGCTCGAGGTGCTCCTCTCGGTCGCCGAGGGGCTGTCCAACGCGGAGATCGCCGCCCGCCTCTTCCTGTCCGAGGCGACCGTCAAGACGCACGTCGGACGGATCCTGGGCAAGCTGGGCGTCCGGGACCGGGTCCAGGCGGTGGTGCTCTGCTACGAGTCGGGCCTGATCGGCAGGGGCCCCTGAGCCACCGAGCTCAGCGGTGGTGGGTGCTGCGGATGTCCACGACGAACACCAGGGTGTCGGTGCCCCCGATGCCGGCCTGCGGCATGCCCCGGTCCCCGTACCCCAGGTGCGGCGGGATGGACAGCAGCACCCGCGACCCGACCGGCTTGCCGACGAGCGCCTGGTCCCATCCGGCGATCACCGCGCCCACGCCGATGGGGAACGAGACGGGCGACCCGCGGTCGAAGGAGCTGTCGAAGACCCGGCCGCCCCACGTCTGGCCGTGGTAGTCCACCTCGATGTCGTCGCCCGCGGCAACGGGCTCGCCCTCGCCGTGGGTCAGCACCTGCACCGCGAGACCGTCGGGTGCCGGGGTGTCGGGGAAGGTGATGGACGGCTTGTCACCGAAGTCGCCGGTGGCGGTGGGCAGGGTCTCGGGCGTGTGCTCGGACATGGGGTCCTCTCGCGTCGGACGACGACGGTGGGCACCGCCGCCGTCGTCCATCGTGCCCGAGGCCGCCGGGTGTCGCAGTCGGACCCGCCGGTGACCCTCACCAACGTTCGGCGAGCCAGCGGACCTGTCGCACGAGGTGGTGGCCGTCCCCTCCCTCGTGCTGGTTGAACGGGTACTCCACGATCTGGGTGGCCGGTCGAGTCGCGTGCTGCTCGCCGTAACCGTTGTAGGCGGCGTACACGGTCGACGGCGGGCAGATCGGATCCATCAGCGCGACGGAGAACAGCGCGGGGGCCGTGGCACGGCGGGCGAACGCCACCCCGTCCAGGTAGGACAGGGTCCGGAACACCATCTCGACGTGGTCCCGGTGGACCGCTAGGTACCGCACGATCTCGCCGTAGGGATCGCTGTCGACGGTCTCCGTGGCACGACGGAAGTCGCACAGGAAGGGGACGTTGACCATCGCTGCCGAGATGTCGGGCACGAGCCCCGCCACGGCCAGCGCGATCCCCCCGCCCTGGCTGGTGCCGGCGACTGCGACCCTGGTCGGGTCGATCCCGGGCAGCGCGCGCGCCGCGTCCACCGCGCGCATCCCGTCGACGAACAGCCGCCGGTAGTAGTGGTCGGCCGGGTCGCCGATCCCCCGGGTCATCACACCCGGGGCTGAGGGGCCGGCCCCGACCGGATCGGGCGTGACACCGCCGGAGCCCCACGTGCTGCCCTGACCCCGGGTGTCCATGAACAGGTGGGCGTAGCCCGCGTTCGCCCAGGTGAGGTGGTCGTGCGGGAGTCCCCGGCCACCGCCGTAGCCCTGGAACCCGATCACGACCGGGAGTCCCTCCGTGCTGCCCGCGGGCCTGATGAGCCAGGCCTTCACCGGGTGCCCACCGAAGCCGGGGAACGTGAGGTCGGTGACGTCGACCAGCCGCAGGCCGGTGTCGACCGGCTCGGCCACGACGTCCATCGGGTGCTCCCGGGCCTCGGCGAGCGTGCGGGCCCAGAAGTCGTCGAAGTCGTCGGGCTCGACGGCCTCGGACCGGTATCGGCGGAGCTCGGTGACCGGAAGGTCGTACAGCGGCACGTGTTCTCCTCCTGCTGCGCTACCGGGCCAGGTACCCGAGCATGTCGTGACGGGTGAGCACGCCGACCGGCTCGCCGTCGTGCACCACCATGAGGGCATCCGCACCCTCCAGCGCACGGTGCGCGGAGTCAAGGTCCTCGCCCGCTCCGATGATCGGGAAGGGTGCTCCCATGTGCCGTCCCACGGGGTCGGCAAGCTCGGCGCGGCCGGCGAACACCGCGTCGAGCAGGTCCCGCTCGCTCACCGAGCCCGCGACCTCCCCCGACTTCACGGGCGGCTCGGCGGTGACCACCGGCACCTGGGAGACGCCGTACTCACGCAGGATGTCGATCGCCTCGCGGACGGTGTCCCGGGGGTGCACGTGCACGAGCGCAGGCATGGCACCCGACTTCCCGCGCAGCACGTCCCCGACGACGACGGACGTGTCGGCGTGCACGAAGCCGTAGGACCGCATCCAGGAGTCGGAGAAGACCTTCGACAGGTACCCCCGGCCGCCGTCGGGGAGCAGGACGACGATGACCGCCTCACGGGCTCGGGCGGGGTCGGCCGCCTCGAGACGTTCGGCGACGCGGAGGGCCGCGACCACGGCCATGCCGGACGAGCCCCCGACCAGCAGGGCCTCCTCCCGGGCGAGCCGCCGGGTCATCTCGAAGGACTCCGCGTCCGTGACCGCAACGATCTCGTCGGGGATGCTCGGGTCGTAGGCAGCAGGCCAGAAGTCCTCCCCGACGCCCTCGACCAGGTACGGGCGACCGTCTCCACCCGAGTACACCGACCCTGCCGGGTCGGCCCCCACCACGACCACCTGTCGATCGCCTGAGGCACTCGCCTCCTTGAGGTACCGGCCGGCGCCCGTGACGGTGCCGCCGGTGCCGATCCCGGCGACGAAGTGCGTCACGCGGCCGTCGGTGTCCGACCAGATCTCCGGACCCGTCGTGGCGTAGTGGCTGGCGGGGCCCTCCGGGTTCGCGTACTGGTCCGGCTTCCAGGCCCCCTCGATCTCAGCCACCAGCCGATCGGACACCGAGTAGTAGGAGTCGGGGTGCTCCGGGCTGACCGCCGTCGGAGTGACGACGACGCGCGCTCCGTAGGCGGTCAGGACGTCGCGCTTGTCCGCCGAGACCTTGTCCGGGCAGACGAAGACGCACCCGTAGCCACGGCGCTGGGCGATCAGTGCGAGCCCGACTCCGGTGTTGCCGCTGGTCGGCTCCACGATCGTCCCGCCGGGACGCAGGGCCCCGGAGGCCTCCGCTGCCTCGATCATCCGCAGCGCGATCCGGTCCTTCACCGAGCCGCCGGGGTTGAGGTACTCCACCTTGGCGAGCACGGTGGCGCTCAGCCCGGCCGTCACGGCGGAGAGGCGGACCAGTGGCGTGCCGCCGACGAGATCGGCGATGTGCTCGGCGTACTTCACGTGGACCGCCCGACGAGGTATCGGTCGCCGGGCGCGCCACGCCCCGGCTCCCCGACGAGGAGGCTCACCGGTGCGGGCGAGCCGTCACCGGCGAGCGACTCGGCATCAGTCGCCCCGCAGGATGGCGAAGAGCCGCAGGAACTCGACGTAGAGCCAGACGAGCGTCACGACCAGGCCGAACGCCGCCGTCCAGGCGAACTTGGCGGGTGCGCCCTGCTCGACGCCGCGCTTGATGGAGTCGAAGTCGACGATGAGCATGAACGCGGCGAGGCCGACCGCGAAGATCCCGACGATCACGCCCAGCGGGATGCCGAGGACCTGCACCTCGCTGCGCAGCCCGAACCCGTCCATGCCGCCGAACCAGACGAGGCCGACGTTGATCAGGGAGAAGATCAGGTAGCCGCCCATCGCGACCATGAGCCAGCGCACCGACTTGGCCGTCACCCGGACCCGCCCGGAGCGGAAGAGGACGAGGGTCGCGGCGAACGTCGCGACGGTGGCCAGCACCGCCTGCACCACCACACCGGGCCACATGGCCTCGAAGACGGCGCTCAGTCCGCCGAGGAACACGCCCTGGGCCGCAGCGTAGGCCATGATCAGGCCGGGGCTCGGCTCCTTCTTGAAGGCGTTGACCAGGCCGAGGACCAGGCCGACGATCATGCCGACCCAGAACAGGCCGGGGGCGAGCACCCAGGTGAAGGCGCCGGTGACCAGCAGCACGGCGAACATCCCCGCCGTCCGCATGATCACGTCGTCGTAGGTCATCCGGCCGGTGTCCCGCGACGTCGCGGTCGGCGACCCGTACATCCGTTCCAGGGACGCGGCGTCCGTGGCCATCGCTCCGCCGGCGCCGAAAGTCGCCGGGGAGGTCTGCGTCGCGGTCCTGCCGCGACGTGCCTCACCGAAGACCGGGTTGTTGTTGAAGATCGGGTTGCTCACGGTTCCTCCTGGTCGCGGCCGCCGGGGTGGCGGCAGTCGTGGCCGGTTTCCATTCTATGCAACGCCGACGAGGCCCGCCGCGTTCCCTCCTCCGGCCCGCAGCTCGCCACAGTGAACTGAGCGCGCACGACACAGTGAGCTGAGCACGTACGCCACCACGAGGAGGTGATGCCCGGGCGGCCAGGTCGCCCGGGCATCACGCGTCAGCGACCCTGACCTCTCTCGTGGCTGGGCAGGACGATCACCCGCTCAACGGCACGGAGGTCTCCGGCCACGGCGGCCACCATGTGGATCCCCACCTTGGTGCCCCGCGGGATCGTGACCTCGACCGAGGCTGTGCCATCGGCGTCGACCGTGACCTCGTCGAGGACCACCGGCTGGCCGTGTGTGGACCACGGCCCCCGCCACCTCTCGAGCTGGATGACGACGGTGGAGCCCGGCGCGTACCCGGAGAGGTCGATCGCAAGGGTCCCCCCGGCGTTCACCAGGCGGCTGCCCAGCTCGATCATGGGATCCAGCACCGGCGGCTCCTCGCCGGCCACCAGCTGGCCCACGCCCCATCGAGCCGTGCTCTGGTAGCTCAGCCCGGTCGGGTCGGCCCAGGTGCGGATCGCCGTCCGCACGCCGTCCGTACCATCGTTCACCTGGAAGTCCAGGCCGTGGAAGGTCCCGACGCCACCCTCCTCGAGCAGGTCGATCGCCGCCTCGACGATGTACCCGCCCTCGACGATGCTCGTCGCGCTCGTGAGCCTCGCCTCCTGGAACGCCTCGTCGCCGGTGCCGAAGGACACGGTGTTCTCGGCATTGATCCGGATCTGGGTGTCGTCGTAGCGATACGGACCGTTGCGGTAGTTGCCCGCGTCGACGAAGACCTCCACCGAGTCCTGGACCCATGGGTCGGATCCGGAGACGTCGATCTGATCGTCCGTGACCTGGGCGAGCACATACAGTGTGTCGTCCAGCCAGAGGGTGCGGACCTCGGCCGTGGCGTCGATCCCCTCACTGCTCTGGATCACCGTGTCGGTGGTCACCGGGTTCGCCAGTGCCCACATGTCGTCGACCTCGCCGTCGACGGTCGGGGCCGCCGGGGCCTGCGGGATCTCCACGTAGGAGAGCTCCTCCACCAGGGTCAGCGTCCCCGCCGCGCCGCCGTCGCCCCAGCTCACCGTCGCGGCACCGTCGGTGACCTCAACGTTGAACGGCATCTGGTCGCCCTCGGCGGCAGGCTCCGCCAGGGGCAGCTGGATCACCAGCTCCCAGCCCTCCGCCGTCGGGCTGACCACCTGCGTGGTGGTGTCGGCGTCGCTGCGGTTCACGGTCACCGACTGGTCGCCGTAGGTGAGCACGACGGCGTCGGATGGGTCCACCGTGGCGTCGTCGACGTTCACGTAGACGGTGAGGTGGTCCGGCTGCCAGCGGAGCTGGAACCCGGCCACGCCCTCGACGGCGTGCAGCGGCAGGTTGGACCATTCGATCGCGTCGAGTGCCCCGGCGTCGATCGGGACGTCACCGCTGAACACGAAGGCCGTGCGGACCCTCGGGTCGAGCTCACCGTCGACGATCCCGTAGTACGCCGGCTTGGCCTGCAGCTGTGCGTCGAAGACGACCGGCGCCTGGGCGCTGCGCCAGCTGCGCGCGTCGGTCAGGCCCCAGATCGTCACGGCGTGCAGCTCGCCGGCGTACTCCCGGAACACCCGGAAGGCGTCGCGGTAGTAGTACCCCTGCTCGATGAGGTTCGCCGTCGTCACGGGCGTGCCGACGGTCACGTCGAGCTCGGTGACCGCCTGGGTCACGGGCAGGTCGGCGAACCTGACGATCGCCGCCTCGAGTGCGGAGACCGGCATCGACAGGCTCACGTGGAACTGGTGGCCGACGCCGTCGACCGGGACGCCCCGGTCGAGGAGCCGGGTGACCAGGTCGTAGTACCGCTGCTGCTTGCCGCCCTGCTCGGTGTTGTAGTCGTTGATGAACAGGGTGACCGGTCGGTCGGCGGCCGGGTCGGCGTAGACGTCGTTGAACGCCGCGTCCGCGAGCTCGAACGCGAGGTCGATGTACCCCTCGCCGAGGATGCGGTAGTACTCGCTGCGCCGCAGCCCGTCCGAGAACTCCCCGGAGTCGGAGACCACCTCGTTGACCACGTCCCAGGCGTTCAGCGGGTTGGTGTCGCTGCCGAACAGCCCGTACGCCTGACTCAAGGCCTCCGCGATGGCGAAGACGTGCGTCTCCATCCGGTCCCGAAGGATCTGCTGGTCCGCCGCGCTGTCGGTCAGCGGCTCGCCGGCGTCGTTCTGGAAGAACCACTCGGGGGTCTGGCTGTGCCAGAACAGCACGTGCCCGTACACCGCGAGGTCGTTGGCGGACGCGAAGTCCATGATCGCCGTCGCCTGCGGGTGGATCCCGAAGGTGCCCGCCTCGTCGTACCAGGCCTCCGGCTTCATGTGGTTCTCGGGCGTGACCTGGTCGAAGTGCAGCAGGGTCAGGTCCGCAGCCGAGCCGAGGGTCTCGCGCTCGTCGATCGCCACGCCGACCGGGAAGTCGACGGTGTCCTTGATCGGCGTGAGGTCCTCGATGACCGAGGGCTCCTGGGACGTGATGGTGATGTCGTCCACCAGGAAGTCGCCGTTGCTGCCGGAGCTGTAGCTGGTCTCGAAGTACAGGAAGGCCATGCCGGCCGACGGCATCGTGAACGACGCCGAGACCTGCGTCCACTCCCCCGACCCGATGCCGGGGAACTGCCCGACCGTGCTGAAGTCGTTCGGCCCGGTCTGGGCACTGAGCCAGATGTCGTCAGCCGCCACACCCTCGGCCATCTTCACCCACGCCGTGATGTTGTAGGTGACGCCGGTCTCGAACACCCCTGTCAGGTCGTATCCGATACCCGAGCCCTGGTCGATGCGGTCGGTGACCAGCGCCGCGTGGGTGCTCTCGTGCGCCTCGGCGTCGGTGACCACGACCGTCGGGGCACCGGGCCCAGAGTCCCTCGGCACCCAGCCCTGCAGCGTGCCGTCCTCGAAGTCGAACTCCAGGTCCACCGGCGTGAAGCCGCCGGGCCCCGAGTCCGGCTGGGTGATCAAGACGTCGTCGATGATGTACGTGTACGGCTCGGTCTGGTTGGCGCTCCCGATGAAGATGGCCGCCGCTGCCGGGTCGACGTCCGCGGGCAGGATGTAGGTGCCCGTGATCTCGGTCCAGCCGTCAGCGGTCACCGTCGTGTTGGCGACCCAGGTGTACTGCGGTTCGACCACGAACCGCATCTCGGCGTCGGCCGTGCCCTCCGCGAGGCGCGCACGCATCGAGAACGTGTACTCCACCCCGTGCTCGAGCACGCCGGCCGGAGACTTGATGCCCTCCCAGTCGTTGGACCGGGTCACGGAGAGCGCGAGGCCGCCCTGCCCGTCGTCGACGAAGGCGTGCGTGCCGCCGTTGTTGTTCCAGGGGGCGATCACCTCGTCGTCGAAGTCGAGCAACCACACGGTGGTCACCGCCGGCGCGGGTGGCGTTCCCGTGATGGTGACGTCGTCGAGCAGGATGTCGGCGGTCTCACTGGCCGATTCCACGTAGAGGATGGTCGGCGGGGTCGCCGGGTCGACGGTGTAGCTGCCAGAGAGCAGCGTCCAGTCATCGGCGGTGACCGTCGGCCGCCCGCCCACCCATGGGTACTCGTTGGACGCGCCAGGCTGCTGCATGCCCAGGTTCACGCCGGCCGGGTCGGACCCCGGCGCCAGCTTGACCCACGCCTCGATCTCGTAGGTGCCCTCGGTGACGAGGCTGCCCACGGCCAACTGGGCCCCGTTCCAGCCGGCCGTGCGGCCGGAGACCAGCAGACTGCCGGCACTCTCGTGCCCGTCGGTGTCGATGACCTCGACGGTCGCGTTGCGGCCGGTCCAGGATCCTGCGGTCCCGTCCTCGAAGTCATGGGAGTAGACGACGACCGGCTCGGCCGCCGCCGCAGTTGAGACAGCGGCGACAGCGGGGACGAGCCCCACTGCCGCCGCGACGAGTGCCGTGCCTACCGACCTACGCGATGTCGTGTGCCGCATCTGTCGCCCCTTTGCGAATGCGTCGACCCGTCGATGATGGGGCCACGCTAGGCGTGGAAAACGATATGGGCAACGTTTTCGAAGGGTTCTCACAATGTGAGATGTATCCGAGGTCGCGTCCCCTATCGGGTGGGAAGGTTCCCATTTCTGGGCACGCAAGATCAGTCTTCGGGTGACCAGGGGATTCATCCGCTGGGCTCCCCGGACGGTGCCCCCGGCAGGAGTCGAACCTGCACTTGGCCGGGTTTAAGCCGGCTGCCTCTACCGTTGGGCTACGAGGGCCGCCTCCATCCTGCCAGCAGGCTCGGCGCGGCCCCGCTACTCCTCGGGTCGCGTCGTCGCGCCGCTCGATGTGGCCACCGGGACTGCCGACTCGCGGAACGTCGCGCGCGGGTCGTGCAACCGTCCGAGGGCGACCACCTCCCGGGGGAAGAACAGGGCGAGGGTCCAGTCCAGCACGATGCGTACCTTGCGGTTGAAGGTCGGCATCTGGGCGAGGTGGTAGGTCCGGTGCATGAACCAGGCCGGCCATCCGCGCACCTTCACCCCGTAGACCTGAGCGACCCCCTTGCCGAGCCCAAGCGAGGCGACGGTCCCCACGTGCTTGTGCCGGTAGACCCTCGGAGGAGCGCTGCGGAGGTGCCGGGCGAGGTTGTCGCCCAGGTGACGCGCCTGGCGGACCGCGTGCTGCGCGCTCGGTGAGCACAGCTGGCCGGGGCTGGTCAGGTCGGGCACGGCGGCGCAGTCCCCCGCCGTCCAGGCACCGTCGACCACCTCGCCCGAAGCCGTGACCACCTGGAGCGTCGGCAGGGCCCGCACCCGGCCGGCGTCGTCCAGCGGCAGGTCGGAGGCGGTCAGCACCGGGTTGGCGCGGACCCCGGCCGTCCAGACGATCGTCGCCGAGTCGAACTCCATGCCGGTGGACGTCACGACGTGCCCGCCGGTGCAGGAGGTGAGGAACGTCGCCAGATGCACCTCGACGTTGCGCTTGCGCAGCTGTTCCAGCGCGTACCCGCCCATCTCGTCGCCGAGCTCGGGCAGGATCCGGGTCGATCCCTCGATCATCACGAAGCGCAGGTCGTCGGCACGCAGCCCGTCGTACAGCCGCACGGCCGTCCGCGCCATGTCTTCCACCTCGGCCATGGCCTCGATCCCGGCGAAGCCGGCCCCCACGAAGGTGAAGGTGAGCAGCCGGCGGCGAAGATCGGCGTCCCAGGTGGACGCGGCGATGTCGAGCTTGGTCAGCACATGGTTGCGCAGCGCGATGGCCTCCTCGACCTGCTTGAAGCCGATGCCCTCCTCGGCCAGGCCGGGGACCGGCAGCGTCCGGGCGACGGAGCCGAGCGCGACGACCAGATGGTCGTAGCCGATCTCGTACTCGTCGCCCGCATCGGGTGCGATGCGCACCCTCCGATCCGCGTGCCGCAGCTGGGTGACCCGGCCGTTGAGCACATCGACACCCTCGAGCACCTGTCGGTGGGACACGACCACGTGCCGCGGCTCGAGCGACCCCGCCGCGGCCTCGGGCAGGAACGGCTGGTAGGTCATGTACGACCGCGGGTCGACGACGACGATCGCGACCTCACGCCTGCCGAGCCTGCGACGAAGCCGCAGCGCGGTGTAGAAGCCGACGTACCCGCCGCCGAGGATGACGATCCTCGGGATCTTCCGGGTCCTGGCGGGCAGGTCGTGCCGCGGGGTCTTGGCGTCCATGTTTTCCACGGTACCGACCTGTGAAAACCTTCACAAGCATCGTTCGCTCACCACGAACGCCAGCCCGTCCGCGCCACCCGCCGCCTCGGCGAGGCCCGTCGACCCGCCGCGGTCCACGCGTCACTCACCGCGTCGTCGAGCATCCGCTCGGTGAGCCGGCCCGTCTGCGTGTTCTGCTGGGACACGTGGTAGCTCCCCACGAGGTGCACGACGACGCCGTCGGGCCGCCTCAGCGCGACGCTCGCGCGATGACCGAATCGCGGAGCCGGGCGGGGCACGTCCCAGCCGAGCGACCGCGCCACCGCGAGGAATGCCCCCCACCCGAACGCGCCGAGCGCGAGCACCGACCGGACCGTCGGCTCGGTGAGCTCGACCTCACGGCGCAACCACCCACCGCAGGTCTCCCGCTCCTGCGGAAGCGGAGCGTTGCCCGGTGGGGCGCAGCGCACCGCCGCCACCATCCGGGCGCCGGTCAGACTCTGGCCGTCGGCGGCGTCCACGCTCTCGGCCTGAGAGGCGAGCCCCGCCCGGTGCAAGGCCGCGAAGATCCAGTCCCCGGACCGGTCCCCCGTGAACACCCGTCCGGTCCTGTTACCACCGTGTGCCGCCGGTGCCAGCCCGACGACGAGCATCCGAGGGCGGTCGCCGAACCCGGGAACCGGGCGACCCCAGTACGGCTCCGCGCGGTACGCGCGGCGCTTGGTCACGGCCACCTGCTCGCGCCAGTCGACCAGCCGCGGGCAGGCCCGGCACACCGACGACGCCGCGTCGAGGCCGGCCAGGTCCCCCGCCCGTGCCGCCACCTGGCCGACGTCGATTGCAGAGGTCGCGACCGGCGTCGTCGCGGTCGCCGGGTCCCCGGGCCACCCCGTGCCCGGACGCACCGGCGACGAGAACAGGAGGGCGGTGTGCGGGTGAGGGAGGAGAGGGGGCGGTGCGGCGACCATCCCCAGATCATGCCGGGTCATCCCACCCCAGAGGGTGATCATGCCGCGCCGTGCGCACCGAGTGGCCGGCGCTCGCAGCGGCGGGAGGCGGCCCATCCGCGCAGACTCTGCATGATCACCACGGGGTGGACGAGGCGGCCACCACGGGGCAGGCGAGGCGGCCGAGCGGGCTTCAGCGCTCGGCGGCGCTCAGCGTGATGCCGTCGAGGATGTCGTGCTCGGACGTGACGACCGTGTCGAGCCGCCCCCCGGCACGGCCGACCTCCGCCCGGACGCGGGCGATCACGTCGGACCAGATCAGCGCACCCGCACCGATGACGTCCACCCGTCCCGGGTGCATGTACGGCAGCCGCGAGCGCCGGCTGCGCGGCATGGTGAGCAGGGCGCGGCACGACGCGAGCACCCGGTCCACTGGCAGCACCGAGCCGTCGATCAGGCCCGGGTCGTAGGCGTCCAGGTCGAGCGTGTGCGCGGTCACGGTGGTGACCGAACCGGCCAGCCCCACAAGGGTCTCGGCCCGGCCGAAGGGCACCTGACGGCCCGCCACGTCGAGCGCCGCGACGACGTCCCGGCTCGCGGCCGCGATCTGCTCGCCGGTCGGCGGGTCATCGGCCAGGTGCCGCTCCGTCAGCCGGACGCAGCCCACCTCCATCGAGGCCATGGCCACCGGCGAGGTCGTCCCCAGCACCATCTCGGTCGACCCGCCGCCGATGTCGACCACGAGGAACGGCCCGGGATGCCGTCCTGCCAGGGTGCTCGTCGCCCCACGGAAGGACAGCTGTGCCTCCTCCGAGCCGCCGATCACCTCCGGCACCACGCCAAGGACCCCCCGCACGCCGGCGACGAAGTCCGCCCTGTTCTCCGCGTCCCGGGTCGCGGACGTCGCCACGAAGCGCAGCTTCGTGACCCCGAGCGACTCGCAGACGTCGGCGTAGCGGCGCGCCGCAGCGAGCGTGCGCTCCAGGGCCTCCGGGGCGATCCGCCCGGTGCTGTCCACGCCCTGACCGAGCCGGACCACCTCCATCCGCCGGTCGACGTCCGTCAGCCTCCCGTCGTCCACGTCCGCGACGAGGAGCCGGATGGAGTTGGTGCCACAGTCGATGCCTGCCACGCGAGCCACCCGGACAGCCTGCCATCCCTTGGGGCCCAGACCCGCCCCCATCCGCCTCGGCCGGACCGGCAGGCGCTCAGCACGTGCAGCGGTCGGGACGCCAGGAGCCCGCGATGAGCGCGAGCGCCTCGTCGCCGAGCGGGCTGATCCCGGGGCCGACCGCGAGCGCGTGCGCCACCAGCACGTGGAGGCACTTGACCCGGTCCGGCATGCCGCCGGCCGACACGCCGGCGATCTCGGGCACGTCGCCGAGCTCGGCGCGTCGGCGCAGGTAGTCCTCGTGCGCGCGCCGGTGCGCCTCGGCCAACGCCGGGTCCTCGGCCAGTCGCGCCGTCATCTCCCGCATCACGCCCGAGGCCTCGAGGGTGGACACCGCGGCGACCGCGCCGGGGTGGGTGAGGTAGAAGGTCGTCGGGAAGGGGGTGCCGTCCGGGAGCCGCGGGGCCGTCCGCACGACCGTCGGCCGGCCGCAGACGCACCGTGCGGCCACGCCCACCACGCCCCGGGCCGGGCGCCCGAGCTGCTCGGCCACCGTGGCCAGGTCTTCGGCGCTCGCGGCTGTCGATCCGGTCACGGTGCCGGTCCGGCGGGGACGGCAGACTCCCCCGCGATCCGCACCGACTCCCACACGCTCGTGTACCACGGCACCAGGTCCGCCCCCGTGGGCAGCGTCGGCCCGTTCCCCTCCCCCGCGTCGTCGGCCGGGAGCTCGTCCACGACCACCTCCGGGTCGATGACCTGGTACGAGGTCTCCCCCGGCATCACGTAGGCGAAGCGCTCGCGGGCCTGGGCAGCCACGTACGCGGGGTCGTCCCACCGCTCCAGCTGCGCACGAAGCTCCTCCGCCTGCTGCTCCGAGGAGGCCACGTCGGCGGCAAGCGCGTCGAGCTCGGCGCGCTGACCGAGGTACGCGCGGACCGTCGGGAAGAGGAGCGCGAACCCCGCGAGGAGCACGACGCCGAGGACCATCGCCCGGACCGAGAGCAGGCGGGCCACCCGGGCGGGCCGCGGTTCGGGAGCCTGCACCGGACGACGCGGAGCGCGCGCGGTGCGTCCGGGCCGGGGCGTGGCGAGACCCGTCGAGGAGCCACGGACGGTCGGTCGACGGGTCATGCGTCGATTGTGCCCCGCACACGGGTCCATGCCCGGCAGGGCGCCCGGGCGCGGCGGCGGTCCCGGTGCGGCCCGACGCCAGGGCGCGACCGGCCGGACCCGCCCCTCACGTCCGCCCGCACCCATGCCTGAGGGCCCGGCCGCTGACGCGACCGAGCCCTCAGGATCATTGTGCAGGCCCTGCAGATCGTGCAGGGACCTGCCGGTCCCGCACCATGGTGCACGCCGCTGGGGCATGCATCACGTGCGGGAGCGCGGGTGTCCGATCAGCGCTTCCGAGGGAACGCCGTCGCGCCGGCGTACCGGGCGGCGTCGTCCAGCTCTTCCTCGATGCGCAACAGCTGGTTGTACTTGTTGATCCGCTCGCCGCGGGCCGGGGCCCCCGTCTTCAGCTGACCGGTGTTCATCGCGACGGCCAGGTCGGCGATGGTCGTGTCCTCGGTCTCGCCCGAGCGGTGCGAGACCATCGCGGTGAACCCGGCGCGCTGCGCCATCGTCACGGCGTCGAGGGTCTCGGACAGGGTGCCGATCTGGTTGAGCTTGACCAGCAGCGAGTTGGCGGACTTGAGCTCGATGCCCTTGGCCAGCCGCTCCGGGTTCGTGACGAACAGGTCGTCACCGACGATCTGGACGCGGTCGCCGACCTTGGCGACCAGCGCGGACCAGTCCTCCCAGGCGTCCTCGTCCAGCGGGTCCTCGATGGACACCAGCGGGTAGTCGTCGACGAGCTTGGTGTAGAAGGCGATCATGTCGGCGGCCGAGGTCGCCTTGCCCTCGAACTGGTAGGCGCCGTCCGAGTAGAACTCCGTCGCCGCGACGTCGAGGGCGAGCGCGACGTCGGTGCCGGGGGTGAAGCCGGCCTTCTCGATCGCGACCAGGATGAGGTCGAGCGCGTCCCGGTTGCTCGGCAGGTTCGGGGCGAAGCCGCCCTCGTCCCCCAGGCCGGTGGACAGGCCCTTGGCCTTGAGCACCGACTTGAGCGAGTGGTACACCTCGGCGCCGGTGCGCAGCGCCTCGCGGTACGTCGTCGGGCCGATCGGCGCGATCATGAACTCCTGGATGTCGACGTTGGAGTCGGCGTGCGACCCACCGTTGAGGATGTTCATCATCGGGACGGGCAGGACGTGGGCGTTCGGGCCGCCGAGGTAGCGGAAGAGCGGCAGGTCGGCGCTGTCGGCGGCGGCCTTGGCCACGGCCATCGAGACGCCGAGGATCGCGTTCGCACCGAGCTTGCCCTTGTTGGGCGTGGCGTCCAGGTCGATCAGGGCCTGGTCGACCAGGCGCTGCTCGCTGGCCTCGAAGCCGATCAGCTCGGGAGCGATCTCGTCCATGACGGCGTTGACGGCGTCCTGGACGCCCTTGCCGAGGTAACGAGCCTTGTCGCCGTCGCGGCGTTCCACGGCCTCGAACGCACCCGTCGACGCGCCCGAGGGCACACCGGCGCGGGCGATCGTGCCGTCGTCGAGGGCAACCTCGACCTCCACTGTGGGGTTGCCGCGCGAGTCAAGAATCTCGCGGGCGCCTACGGCCTCGATTGTGGCCACGGAAGCTCCTTCAGGCGATCGATGGGTTCCGGGGCGACCTGCCGCTGGTCAGGGCCAGCAGCTGGGGGGCCCCGCCGCCGGTCGTCGTCAACCGGCCGCCTGCCAGCCTACCGAGATCGCCCGGATCTGCGGCAGGACGTTCGGCTGGTGGTTGGTGACAGGACGCCCCGGCCCGCCGCGAGGCGAGCCGGGGCGATCGATCGGGGTTCAGCCGACGAGGGCCGCCTCCGGGAGGCGCACCTTGATCGCGGAGATGATCTCCTCGACCTGCACCTTGGCGTCGCCGAAGAGCATCTCCGAGTTCTCCTTGAAGAACAGCGGGTTCTGCACCCCGGCGTACCCGGTGGCCATCGACCGCTTGAAGATGACGACCTCGCTGGCCCGCCACACCTCGAGCACGGGCATGCCCGCGATCGGCGAGTTCGGGTCGTCCAACGCGGACGGGTTGACGACGTCGTTCGCGCCGATGACGAGCACCACGTCGGTCGACGGGAAGTCGTCGTTGATCTCGTCCATCTCGAGCACGATGTCGTACGGCACCTTCGCCTCGGCCAGCAGCACGTTCATGTGGCCGGGCAGGCGCCCCGCCACCGGGTGCACGCCGAAGCGCACGGTGACCCCGTGCGCGCGGAGCCGGGACACGAGGTCGGCCACCGGGTACTGCGCCTTCGCGACGGCCATGCCGTACCCCGGGACGATGATCACGGACTTGGCTGCCAGCAGCGCGTCGGCGACCTCGGGCGCGTGGGTCTCGCGGTGCTCGCCATGATCCACGTCCCCGGCGACGACCTTGCCGCCCTCGGACCCGAACCCACCGAGGATCACGCTGATGAACGACCGGTTCATGGCCTTGCACATGATGTACGACAGGATCGCACCCGAGGAACCCACCAGGGCGCCGGTGACGATGAGCAGGTCGTTGCTGAGCATGAACCCTGCCGCGGCCGCGGCCCACCCGGAGTACGAGTTGAGCATCGAGACGACGACGGGCATGTCTCCGCCACCGATCGCCGCCACGAGGTGCCAGCCGAGCACCAGGGCCAGACCCGTCATCACCATGAGCGGGACGAGGCCGTTGCTGCCGATGAACCAGACCATCAGACCCACCGACGCGACGAGGATGCCCAGGTTGATCCAGTGCCGACCCGGGATCATCAGCGGCGCGGAGCCCATCTTCGCCGACAGCTTGAGGAACGCGACGACGGAGCCGGTGAACGTGACGGCTCCGATGAACACCCCGAGGAAGACCTCGATCTGGTGCACCGTGTCCGGGGCCTCGGTCAGGTAGGAGTTGAAGCCGACCAGCACGGCGGTGATCCCGACGAAGCTGTGCAGGATCGCGATGAGCTCGGGCATCTGGGTCATCTCGACCGTGCGCGCCCGCCAGATGCCGGCGGATGCGCCGATCGCGAAGACCAAGGCGATCAGCAGCGCCGTCACGAGGACCGGACGCTGGCTGTACTCCAGGGCGAGCACGATGGTCGCCGCCAGGGCGAGCGCCATGCCGATCATGCCGAGGAACGTCCCGCGCCGGGCGGTCTCCTGCTTGGAGAGGCCAGCCAGGCTCAGCACGAACAGCAGAGCCGCGACGACGTAGACGGCTTGCGCGAGGGAGGTCAAGGTCATCATGCGTCCTTCCGGAACATGCCGAGCATCCGGTACGTGACCAGGAACCCGCCGAAGATGTTGATGCTGGCCACCGCGGCCGCGACGAACGCGATCGAGGAGACCACCAGGTTGTCCGAGCCGATCTGCAGGAGCGCGCCGACCAGGATGATCCCGGAGATGGCGTTCGTCTGGGACATCAGCGGAGTGTGCAGCGAGTGCGTGACGTTGAAGATCACGTAGTAGCCGATCACCACCGCGAGGGCGAAGATCGTCAGATGTCCCCGGGTGTCCGCCGGGGCGACCGTGAGCAGGGCGGCCCCGAGCAGGGCTGCGACGATCGTCAGCACGGAGCGGCGGGTGCGGCGTCGCGCCGCGGCTGCCTCGGCGGCGCGGGCGCGCTCCGCCAGCTCGGCCTCAGTCAGCGCGGCGACCGGCGCCGGGGCGGCCGACACCGACACGGCCGGCGGCGGCCAGAGGACCTCACCGGTGTGGGTGACGGTCATCCCGCGCTGCACCGGGTCGTCGAGGTTGAGAACCAGCTCCCCGTTGCGCTCCGGGGTCACCAGGGTCATCAGATGCACGATGTTGGTGCCGAAGAGCTGTGAGGTGTGTCGCGGCATCCGGCTCGTCAGGTCCGTGTAGCCGAGGACGACGACCCCGTTGTCGCTGACGACCTTCTTCCCGGGGACCGTGAGCTCGCAGTTACCCCCGCCGGGAGCGCCGAGGTCGACGACCACGCTGCCGGGTCGCATCGAGGCGACCATCTCGGCAGTGATCGTCGTCGGCGCCTTGCCCCGCACCAGGGCGGTGGTGACGATGACGTCGGCGCGGGCCGCCTCGGCGGCGTACACACCCATGGCGGCCTTCTGCTGCGCCTCGGTCAGCGGCTTGGCGTACCCGTCCTCGCTGATCTCCTGCTGCGCCTCAGGGGCGGCCACGAACGTGGCCCCCATCGACTCGATCTCCTCGGCGACCTCGGGGCGCACGTCGAACGCGCGCACCTGCGCGCCCAGGCTGCTTGCCGCACCGATCGCGGCGAGGCCGGCCACGCCGGCCCCGATCACGAAGACGTTGGCCGGGGGGGTCTTGCCCGCGGCGGTCACCTGGCCGGTGAACATGCCGCCGTACTCCTCGGCCGCCTCGATGACGCCGCGATAGCCGGCCACGTTGGACAGCGTGCTCAGCACGTCGAGGCTCTGCGCCCGCGAGATCCGCGGCACGGCGTCCAGCGCCAGCGCCGTCACGCCCTTGGCCGCGAGCGACTCGACGAGCTCGGGGTTGCCACCCGGGCTGAGCATGGCGATGAGCACGGCACCCTTGCGCAGGCTCGCCCGGTGCTTCTCGTCGGGGGTGTTCACCACGGTCACGATGTCGCTCGTCCACGCCTGCTTCGCGGTGCCGATCGAGGCGCCCGCCTCGGCATAGGCCTGGTCCGGGTAGCTGGCGGCTTCGCCGGCGCCCTTCTCCACGACCACGTCGTAGCCCAGCTTGAGCAGCTTCGTGACGGTTGCCGGAGTCGCTGCGACCAGGCGTTCGCCGGGTCGTGACTCACGGGGGATGCCGATTCTCATTCGAGTTGTCTCCTCGTGGGGCAGGGCGGTGCGGCGCTGCGTGGCGCCGACACGCTACTTGAAGGTAACGGGGTGCCCATCACGGGCTACAGGACGTTGGGCTCAGTCGACCCGGCCGGCCGACCTTCGGGGCCGTCGGTAGGCCCGGGAGCCTCGGCCGCGGCCTGGCGCGCCCGGGTCAGCTCGAGCCTGCGCGCATCAGTCTCGAGGGCGCGCACGGCTGCCCTCAGGGCGGTCTCGGCGTCGACCCCGGTGCGGTCGGCCTCGAGAACCAGGGCGAGCAACCGGCGGCCGAGCCCCTCGGCGTCGCCCGTCGACCCTGCCGTCCCCTCCCCGTCCGCGGTCGGCTCCTGCAGGTCGTCGAGAGGCAGGCCGGCTCGACGCGCCTTCGCCACGACCTTCTGGGCCCGGGCCAGGGCGGGCATCCCGATCGGGATGCCGTCGAAGGCGGAGTCGCGCGACTTCTCGGCGCGCTTGATCACCTCCCAGCGGCGGTGGACGTCGTCGGCGTCGTCGACAACCACGTCACCGAAGACGTGCGGGTGCCGGTGGCGCAGCTTCGCCGCCACCCCGCCGGCGACCTCATCGATGCCGAACGGCTCCGTGGGGTGCTCGGCCGCGACCCGGGCGTGGAAGACCACCTGGAGCAGCAGGTCACCGAGCTCCTCGATCAGCCCCGCGCGGTCGCCCGTCTCCACCGCCTCGGCCACCTCGAACACCTCCTCGATGGCATAGCCGATGAGGGACTCGTGTGTCTGGGCGGCGTCCCAGGGGCAGCCGCCGGGCGAGCGCAGCCGGTCCATCACCGCGATGAGGTCGGCGAGCGCGTCCGGGGCGACCGGCTCGCGATCGGTCACCCGCCGACGATCCACGGGACCTCGCCCCGGGTGATCTGGCCGGTCGCGCGGTCCATCGCGCCGTACCGCGGGTTGATGTCCATCTCCAGCGCGAGCACCTCGGCATCTACCTCGGCGATGAGCTCATCACCGTTCGGCAGGGCCTGCAGGTTCTGCAAAGCCATCCGGAGCCTGACGAACTCCACGGTGCCGTCGCTGAAGGTGGGCTCGGTCCCCTGGGCGGCGAAGCCCTCTTCGAGCAGGGACCGCGCCTCACCCGCCGTGACCCCCACCCCGTTCTCGGCGGCCGCCTCGATGAAGTACGGCGCGGCGATGATCAGCGCCAGCGTGGTCGACTTGTCCAGGCCGAGGGCCTCCACCTCGGCGTAGGTGTCGTCGAGGTAGTCCTGGCTGATCGTGCGCCCCTCCACGACCGCCGCCGTGCCGGGATGGACGGAGCACCCGGAGCCCACCACGAGCACGGCGCCGACCACCGCGGCCACGACAAGGCGCGTCACCTTCACTGGTTCCTCCTGGGTCCGACCGAGCCGCCACCTGCGCGGGTCGCTGCGCCGCCCATGCTAGGCGACGCCGGGCGCCGGACGGGGCGCTCGCCCCGACCCGGGGCGCTCCCACCCCGCGCTCGGATGGAGAAGTCGCACCAACGCGGTGATAGTGGACGAGTGGGACGAACGGGCGGTGACGAGCACTGGGCGAACCGCGCCCACGCCCCGCCGTGGTCCGGCAGCAGTCCCGGCCCCGCGCCCGGACCCTCGGACGAGCAGGGCGACCTGGCGCCCACCCCCTATCCGGACGGTCGGCCGCCGACCCCCACCCGGCAGACCTGGATGGACGTGCTGCGCGGCCTGGCGATCGTGCTCATGGTCGTCTACCACTCGACGCAGGTGCTCTGGCGGTACGACGCCCCGTACCCGGCGTGGGCCCTCGACGCCAACCAGGCGTTGGCGCCGGTGCGCATGCCGACACTGGTCTTCCTCTCGGGCATGTTGCTGCACGTCTCGCTGCCCAAGGGAGCGAGGCGATATCTGGACGGCAAGCTCCGCGGGATCGGCTACCCGTTCCTGATCTGGTCCGGGGTCTACCTCGTGATGACGGGTGACTGGGCCGATCCGGGGAAGGCCTGGTACGACACCTTCGGCGGTGGGTCGTACCTGTGGTACCTCTTCGTCCTCCTGTGCTTCTACGTGGGCGCGCTCGTGCTGCAACGGATCCCGTCGCTCCTCGTCGTGGTCGTCAGCTGGGTCGCCTCCGGCCTCGTGCCCCACGACGGCTACCTCGAACGCTTCCTCTTCCTGTTCGGCTTCTTCATGCTCGGCGACCTCGCGGCCCGCCATCGGGCGGTGTTCGTCCGGGTGGTGTCCACCTGGTGGCTGCTCGTGCCGAGCCTCGCGCTCACCGCTGTGATCGCGACCCTGTCGGTGCTCGGTTGGACGACCCGGTACCAGGTCGAGTACCTCTGGGGCGCTGCCGCCGGCGTCATCACGCTCGCGGCCGTGGCCCGGGTCCTCGACCGCTCGCGGGCCGGCGCGCCGGTGGCCGTCGTCGGCCGGCACTCCCTCACCTTCTACGTCGTCCACTGGCCGGCCATGGTCGTGTCCACCGTCGTGCTCACCAGGCTCGGCGTCACCGATCCGTACGCGCTGCTGGTAGCGGCGGGGGTGGCGGGGCTGGGCTCCGGCGCCGTGATGACGTACGCCAGCATCCGCATCCCCGCCGTGGGCTACCTGTTCAGCCTCCGCAAGACGCGCCCGCCCGTCACGCCACGGCGCGAGACCCCGGGGACGCCGGAGGGCGAGACGCGTCCCGTCACGGGGCCGACTGCTGGGCCGACTGCTGGGCCGACTGCTGGGACGTACTCTGCCCCGCCACGACCGTCACCAGCTCCCGCGCCCAGGCCAGGAACTCGAGGCCCTCGAGGGGGCGGCCGCCCACCCGGGCCGTCGTCGGGAAGGGAACGAGGACCGTCCGGACTGCCGGCTTGAGCACCGTCCCGGGATAGAGGCGCTTGAGGCGGAGCTGGACCGACTCGGCCGGGTCGATCGGGGCGAGCCGCACGTGCCGGCCCTGGACCGTGAGGTCGGTGAGGCCGACGCCCCGGGCGGTGTTGCGCAGGGAGGCCACCTCGAACAGGTTCGCCACGGGTTCGGGCAGGGCCCCGTACCGGTCCACCAGCTCGTCACGCACGGCCCCGAGCGCCTCGGGCGTGGCCGCGTCGGCGATCTTGCGGTACGCCTCCAGGCGCAGCCGTTCGTGAGCGATGTACTCGTGGGGCAGGTGGGCGTCGACCGGCAGCTCGATGGTCACGTCCACCTTCTCGGGCTCCACCTCTCCCCTGAACTCGGCGACTGCGTCGGCGACCATGCGGACGTACAGGTCGAACCCCACGCCGGCGATGTGCCCGGACTGCTCGCCGCCGAGCAGGTTCCCCGCCCCGCGGATCTCCAGGTCCTTCAGGGCGATCTGGGTCCCTGCCCCCAGGTCGGTGTTCGCCGCGATCGTGGCCAGCCTGTCGTGCGCGGTCTCGGTCATGGGCCGGTCAGGGGGGTACATGAAGTACGCGTACGCGCGCTCCCGACCACGCCCGACCCGACCGCGCAGCTGATGCAGCTGGGACAGGCCGAGCAGGTCGGCCCGCTCCAGGATCAGGGTGTTGGCGTTGGAGATGTCCAGGCCCGTCTCCACGATCGTGGTGCAGACCAGCACGTCGAACCGCTTCTCCCAGAAGTCGACGATCACCCTCTCCAGCTGGTGCTCACCCATCTGTCCGTGCGCGACGGCGATCCGGGCCTCGGGGACCAGCTCGGCGAGCCTCGCCGCCGACCGCTCGATCGAGCTCACCTTGTTGTGCACGTAGAAGACCTGGCCCTCGCGCAGCAGCTCGCGGCGGATCGCGGCGACCACCTGCTTCTCGTCGAAGGGACCCACGAAGGTGAGAACCGGGTGTCGCTCCTCCGGCGGGGTGGCCAGGGTGGACATCTCCCGGATCCCGGTGACTGCCATCTCCAGGGTGCGCGGGATGGGTGTGGCGCTCATCGCGAGCACGTCCACGTCCGTTCGCATCTGCTTGAGGGTCTCCTTGTGCTCCACCCCGAAGCGCTGCTCCTCGTCGACGATCACCAGACCGAGGTCCTTGAACCTCACCTGCCCGGTGAGCAGCCGGTGGGTGCCGATCACGACGTCGACGCTGCCGTCGGCCAGCCCGGCCACGACCCGCTTGGCGTCCGCGTCGGAGGAGAAGCGGGACAGGCCGCCCACGGTGACGGGGAACGGCGCGTACCGCTCGGCGAACGTCTCCATGTGCTGCTGCACGAGCAACGTGGTCGGCACGAGCACGGCCACCTGCTTGCCGTCCTGGACGGCCTTGAACGCCGCCCGCACCGCGATCTCCGTCTTGCCGTAGCCCACGTCGCCGCAGATCAGCCGGTCCATCGGCACCGGCTTGGCCATGTCGGCCTTGACCTCGTCGATCGTCGCAAGCTGGTCGGCGGTCTCGACGAACGGGAACGCGTCCTCGAGCTCCGCCTGCCAGGGGGTGTCCGGGGCGAAGGCGTGACCACGGGTGGCCATCCGGGCCGAGTACAGCCGGATGAGCTCCGCGGCGATCTGCCGGACCGCCTTGCGGGCACGGCCCTTGGTCTTGGCCCAGTCCGACCCGCCCATCTTGTTCAGCGAGGGGGTCTCGCCCCCGACGTACTTGGTGACCTGGTCCAGCTGGTCGGTGGGGACGTAGAGCCGGTCGCCCGGCTGGCCGCGACGCGAGGGCGCGAACTCGATGACCAGGTACTCCCGCGTTCCCGCCGCGGGGCCCGACTTGATGGTGCGACGGGCCAGCTCCACGAACCGGCCGACCCCGTGCTGGGCATGGACCACGTGGTCGCCCGGCCGCAGCTGCAGCGGGTCCACCACGTTACGCCGGCGCGACGGGAGGGAACGCATGTCCCGCGTCGAGGAGCCCGGCCGTCCGGTGAGGTCGATCTCCGTGAGCATCGCCAGGCGGATCGCCTCCGCCACGAACCCGCGCCCCACGGGCGCCGGCACCACGTGCACGACGCCGGGCTCCGGCTCCGCGGACAGGTCGGGTACTCCCCGGGCGGGGACGTCGTGCGAGGTGAGCTGCTCCACCATCCGCTGCGCCGGGCCTGCACCCTCCGTCGTCAGCACCAGGCGCCAGCCGGCCCGTTGCAGATCCTGAAGGTCCGTCACCGCCGCCGAGACGTCACCGTGGTACGGCCGCACGTTCCGTGCCCCGACCGCGAGCGTCTCGACGTCGTCGTCGTACGCGTCCGCCTCGGGCAGCCCGCGGGTGGGTGGTTCGTCGTACCGCGAGGTGGCCGGCGCCGCGCCCGCCACCTGGACCGCACCGGGCTCGTCGGAGTCCGGGTCGACGATGCCGAAAGCGCTCAGGGTCCACCAGCCGAGCCCCCGCCCCACCGCGGCCGTCCGGGTGTCGGCGTAGTCGGCGAACGAGGCAGCCCGCAGGTCCAGCGGGGTGCGGCCCCCGGCCGCCGCGGCCGTCCAGGCTGCGTCGAGGAACTCCTCAGTGGTGGCGGTCAGGTCGTGCGCCCGGCGCCTGACGCGCTCCGGTTCGGAGACCAGGACGAGGGCACCGTCGCCGAACAGGTCCAGCACCGGGACCATCTGGTCGACGAGGGCCGGCGCGAGCGACTCCATCCCCTCGACGGCCACGCCGGCCGCCAGGCGTTCGAGCATCTCCGCTGCACCCGGCAGGCGTTCCACCAGCTCGGCCGCCCGCGCGCGGACCTGGTCGGTGAGCAGGATCTCCCGGCACGGGGGCGCCCAGACGCCGCCCGACGCCGCCTCGAGGCTGCGCTGGTCGGCGACGGCGAACCAGCGGATCTCCTCGACCGTGTCGCCCCACAGCTCGACCCGCAACGGGTGGTCCTCGGTGGGCGGGAAGACATCGAGGATCCCGCCCCGGACGGCGAACTCGCCCCGGCGTTCCACCATGTCGACCCGGGTGTAGGCCGCGGCGACCAGGCGCTCGGCGAGATCGGTGAGGTCGACGGTGTCACCGACCCCGATCTCCACCGGCTCCAGGTCACCGAGCCCGGCGACCACCGGCTGGAGCAGCGCACGCACGGGCACGACGAGCACCCGGATGGGCCCGCCGTGCTCCCGGTCGGGCGCAGCCGGGTGGGCGAGCCGACGGAAGACGGCGAGCCGGCGGGCCACCGTGTCGCTGCGGGGGGAGAGGCGCTCGTGGGGCAACGTCTCCCACGAGGGGAGCACGGCCACGTCGTCGGCGGGGAGGAAGCAGCGCAGGGCAGCGGCGAGGTCGTCGGCCTCCCTGCCCGTGGCCGTGACGACGACGACGGGGCCGTCACCCGGGCGGGCGCCGCCATCCTGCGCGGGCGAGCCGTCCGTCCTCGGGCCGCGGTCCCGCACCGCGGCGGCGACCGCGGCGATGAGCGGGGGTCGGGCCCCGAGGGGGACGAGCACGTCCAGGGGCGTGCGGACGGCCGATCCGGCGAGCTCGACCACCCGCTGGACTGCCGGGTCGGCAGCGAGCAGGGGCAGCACACCGGTGAGGTTCATGGCTCCAGATCCAGGGCAGGCAGCACTCAAACCCCGCATCCGGGTGGAGGCGGGGACGTCCGTGAGTCTACGAGGTCGCGGCGACACCCCAACGGCCGGACGCCGCCTGCCGGGGCGCGGCGCGACCGCCCCCGGCGCCACCCGCGCGAGGACGGGCCGCGGTCCGCCGCCCAGTGGCTCGCGTGGCGGCAACGGGACACACCAGGACAGGATGGGTGCGGCAGGCCATCCCGCCACGCCACGGTGACGGGCGGCCCGGCGTGGCACGCCGCGCCACGCGAGACCGAGAGACGAGGACATCCGCGTGCACGAATCGACGCCAGGGCCGCACGCTTCGGCCGACCGCCCCCGGACCGCGGACACCGCCGTGACCGTGGTGGTCGTGACCTACAACAGCAGCGGTGCCGTTGCACGGTTGCTGCCGACCATCGATGCGGGCCTGGAGGGCGTCGCCCGCTGGCGCCTCGTCGTCGTGGACAACGCATCCGCCGACGGGACACCCGACCTTGTCCGGACGTCGCGACCCGACGCCCAGGTGATCGAGACCGGCCGGAACGCCGGGTACGCCGCCGCCATCAATGCGGGCGCCCGGCACGCGGACCCCGACGACGCCCTCCTGGTGCTCAACCCGGACGTGCGGCTGCGGCCCGGCTGCGTCCGCACGCTGCTCGACGCCGCGGAGCGGCCCGGCACCGGCATCGCCGTCCCCCGCCTGCTGGAGGCCGACGGCTCGACGGCGCCGTCGCTGCGGCGGGACCCGCGCGTCCGCTACGCCTGGGCCGAGGGGGTCCTCGGCGGGCACAGGGCCGCGCGGCGCGGGTGGAGCGAGGTCATCCGGGAGCCCGCGGCCTACGAGCGCGAGCGGAGCGTCGACTGGGCCACGGGTGCCGCCATGCTCATCTCCGCGGACTGCCGCCGGGCGGTCGGCGACTGGGACGAGTCCTTCTTCCTGTACTCCGAGGAGGTCGACTACTGCCAGCGAGCCCGGGATGCCGGCTACACCGTCCGCTACGTGCCCGACGCAGTCGCCGAGCACGACGGCGGTCCGTACGGCGCCAACGTCGGGCTCTGGAAGCTCGTCGTGCGCAACCGCATCACCCACTTCGCCCGCCGGAACGGCCCGGTGCGCAGCCACGCCTTCCGGCTCGGCGTGGCCGCCGGTCAGCTGCTGCGGGCTCCGTTCAGCGCCGGGGCCCGCGCCGGCCTCGCCGAGGCGCTCCGTACCGATGTGCGCCCCGAGCGAGCCCCGGGATTCGTGTGGTTCGCTGCGCAGGACTGGTGGTACCACAACCGGGCTCACTCGGACTTCCAGCTGATGCAGCAGGTGGCGCGCGAGCGCCCCGTCCTCGTGGTGAACAGCCTCGGGCTCCGCATGCCCCGCAAGGGCGTGAGCACCAACCCCGGCCGCCGGATCACCCGCAAGCTGCGCAGCATGGCCAAGCTCGTGCGGCGGCCGGTCCCCGGGCTGCCCAGCTACCACGTCATGACGCCGATCATGCTGCCGGCCTACGGAGACACCCGGGCCGCACGAGCCAACGCCTGGCTCATCCGGCAGCAGGTGCGCCTCGTCGCGCGGGCCATCGGCGTCGGCCCCCGGCCCGTGATCGCGCTGACCATCCCCACCGCGTGGCCGGTGGTCCGACCGATGTCACGCTCGACGCTGCTGTTCAACCGCTCCGACCTGCACTCGGCGTTCCCCGAGGCGGAGTCGGGGTGGGTCGAGGAGCTGGAGAACCGGCTCCTGGACAACGCCGACCGTGTCCTCTACGTGAGCCATGAGCTGATGGCGGTCGACCGCGGGCGCATCGGTGACCGCGGCGTGTTCCTCGGCCACGGCGTGGACCTCGACCACTTCGCCCTGGTCGACGATCCGGCGGACCCGCCCGAGCTGCAGGACGTGCCGCGCCCCCGCATCGGCTTCTTCGGCGGCCTGAACGGGTACAACGTGGACCTGCCGCTGCTGACCGAGACGGCCCGCGCGCTCCCCGAGGTCAGCCTCATCCTCATCGGCGACGCGAACAGCCCCATCGACGACCTCGTCGCCCTGCCCAACGTGCACTGGCTCGGCCGCAAGCCGTACGACCGGATCCCCGAGCTCGGCAGGGCGTTCGACGTCGCCCTCATGCCGTGGCTCGACAACGAGTGGATGCGGTTCGCCAACCCGATCAAGGTCCGGGAGTACCTCGCGCTCGGCCTGCCCGTGGTGAGCACGTCCTACCCCGAGATCCGGCACGACCCGCTGGACGTCGCGGTCGCGGACGACCGGTCGCAGTTCACCGAGCTGATCAGTGCGGCGCTCCGCGACCCGGGTGATCCAGGGGCGCGGCGCGAGTCCGTCCGGGCGTCGAGCTGGCGGAGCCGGGCGGAGGCCCTGCTCGAGGTCGCGGACGCCGTCTCCCGCCCGGGTCGTCTCAGCCGGTGACCGCGGCCTGCTGGGCTGCGCGCAGCTCGTCCACCAGTCGACCGGGCGGCAGCTCGACGTCGTCGTAGCGCAGCACCGCGTCCTTCGGGACGTCCCGCAGCAGACGGCACCCCTCGGCCACGCCGATCGGGAGCAGCCCCTCGCGGGCGGTGACGTCGGCACGGTCGGCCTCGCCGTAGTAGTGGTAGCCGCCGAGCCCGTCGAGCACGGTGCCCGCCGCCAGGTCGGTCTTGGCCAGGGCGATGACCTCGACGGTGGCGTGACCGAGCGGGCGCAGGGTCGCCTCCCCGAGCAGGGCCGCCCGTGCGACGGTGTTCGGCACCTCGAAGTGGCACAGGTGGTAGGGCGTGTAGAAGCTGTACAGCGGCCCGGTCCCGAGCTTGTACAGCTCCAGGTAGTGCTTCTGGCGCGGGTCGTCGTGGGTGGCGAAGACGTACACACCCGGCCCGGGCTGGGCTCCCACGACGTAGTCCACGGCTCCGCCCAGGGCCCGCAGCTCGTCGACGTCGTACCGGGCGGTCAGGGTGTCGATGTGCTCGCGATGGTCGCGGCCGAGCATCCCTCGCTTGTGCACGGTCATCCCGGTCGCGTTGGCGACGACCGCCTGCTCGACACTGATCTTGGTCCCGTCGGCGAAGCTCGTCACCATGTGCGGGTCCTGGCCCCACCGCTCGGCGAACCCGGCCTGGGTCGTGGGCGTCCGGTAGGGGTCCTGCAGGCCCTTGATGTTCCCGGCGACCAGCGGCGTCAGCCCGATGCCCTTGACGAAGCGGTACAGGTTCATCTCCACCCCGGGCTGGTCGCCGTCGGCGCCGGTGTAGATCACACCGGCCGCGTCGGCGCGCCGCGCCAGCTCCGGGCCGACGGTGGCGTCCACCTCGGCGTTGAGCAGCACCAGGTGCTTGCCGTGCTCGAAGCAGCTCAGCGCGACCCGGGCGCCGAAGTCGACGGCCCCGGTGACGTCCACCACCACGTCGATCCCGTCCGCCGCGGTCATCTCCAGGGCGTCCGGGACGACCGCCGGCGTGCCGGCCTGAACGGCGCGGCTCACGGCGGCGGCGTCGTCCGCGTGGACCACTCCGTCGACGCCCGCCTCGGCGTAGGCGCGCAGCCCCTGCTCCGGGCGCCGCGCGGCGATGGCCGCGACCTGCATCCCGGGCACGGAGTTCACGATCTGGTTCACGAGGCCGCGGCCCATGAAGCCCGCGCCCACCAGGCCGACCCGGATGGGGTCGCCGTCGGCCTGGCGCTGGGCGAGCAGCCTGTCGACGATGATCACGGGGTCACCGCCTCGACCAGCGGCCAGGCGGCGTCCTTGGGGGAGATCACCGTGACCGGCAGCGGCCAGTCGATCGCGAAGGCGGGGTCGTCGTACCGGAAGCCCTGCTCCCCGCCGGGAGCATACGGACCGCTCACCTGGTACGACACCTCCGTGTCGTCGACGAGCGTCTGGTACCCGTGCGCGACGTACGGCGGCACGTACAGGGCCCGCCGGTTGCCCGCGGTGAGCTCGACCATCACGTGGCGGCCGTACGTCGGCGACTCGGGGCGCACGTCGACGGCGACGTCGACGATCGCCCCCGCCGTGCAGCGCACCAGCTTGCCCTCCGCATGCGGCGGCACCTGTCGGTGCAGGCCACGCAGCGTCCCCGCACGGTGGTTGAACGAGAGGTTGCACTGGGCGACGCCGACGTCCAGCCCGTGCGCGGCGAACTCGTCGACGTCGAAGGTCCGCGCGAACAGCCCGCGGTCGTCGGAGTGCGGTTCCAGGTCGACGATCATCGCGCCGTCGACCTCGGTGGGAATGAACCTCATGGGGTCACCGTCCAGAAGAGCTCGTCGTCCACCTGGCCGGTCCGCATCAGGTACTCGATCTGCTTGAGCCGGGTGTGTCCCCGTCCGTTGAAGGTGGGGCCGTCCAGGTCGATCCGGTCGAACACCTCGTGCAGCTGTGCCGCGCCCCGCTTGGCGTCCCACTGGGTCCGGTAGCCGGGGAGCACCTGGCCGATCTTGTCGAACGCCACCCGGTAGCTCCGGTTGTCGGCGCTCGGGTCACCGAACGAGAGCTCACAGCCGGGGAACTCCGCGGCCACGATCTCGGCGATCTCGCGCACGGTGTAGTTGTTGTCCTCGCTGCCGACGTTGAACACCTGTCCGTGCACCGCCTCCCGGGGCGCGGTGAGCGTCCGGCGGATCGCCTGGGCGATGTCGAGCCCGTGCACCAGCGGCCGCCACGGGGTCCCGTCGGACGTCATCGCGATCCGGCGCTCGGTGGCGGCCAGGCCGGCCAGGTTGTTGAGCACGATGTCGAACCGCATCCGCGGGGAGGCGCCGAAGGCCGTCGCGTTGCGCAGGAAGGTGGGCGAGAAGTCGTCGTCGGCCAGGGGGGAGACGTCGCGCTCGACCAACGCCTTGCACCGGGCGTAGGCGGTCTGCGGGTCCACGGGACTCGTCTCGTCGACCGTTCCGTCCGCGACGCCGTAGACGCTGCAGGACGACATGTAGACGAACCGGCCGACGCCGGCCTCCTTGGCCAGCCTGGCGAGACGGACGGAGCCGTGGTGGTTGATGTCGTACGTGACGTCGCCGATCAGGTCCCCTATCGGGTCGTTGCTCAGCTCGGCCATGTGCACGACGGCGTCCACCCCCTCCAGGTGGGACGCCTCCAGGTGCCGGATGTCCAGCGCGAGAGTCTCGGGCGTGCGCGGTGACCCGTGGTAGAGCCAGCCGTACTTGTAGTAGCCGGTGTCCACGCCGAGGACGTCGTGCCCGTCGGCGAGCAGGAGGGGGGCGAGCAGGCTGCCGAGGTACCCCTCGGTGCCGGTGACGAGTACGCGCAAGGTCAGTCCTCCCAGATCTTCCATGGGGCACGGCCGGTGTCCCACAGCGTGTTGAGCTCGGTCCAGTCGCGGAACGTGTCCATCCCCATCCAGAAGCCGTCGTGCTCGAAGACGGACAGCTGTCGGTCCCGAGCGAGCTGCTGGAGCGGGGACGCCTCGAGCATCACGCCGGGGTCCTCCGGCACGTACTTGGCCACGAACTCCCGCTCGAAGAGGAAGAACCCGCCGTTGACCCACCCCTCGGCGAGCGTCGGCTTCTCGTTGAACTCCACGACGGTGGTGCCCTGGACGTGCATCTCGCCGTACCGGCTGCTGGGGTGCACGCCGGTCAGCGTCCCGATCAGGCCAGCGCGCTCGTGGTGTGCCACCAGGGACGTGAGGTCGACGTCGCCGATCCCGTCCCCGTAGGTCAGCGCGAACCGGTCGGCATCCAGGTGCTGGGCGAGCCGGCCGATCCGGGCGCCGGTGCCGGTGGTCAGCCCGGTCTCCACGAAGGTGATCTCCCAGTCCTCGGTCCCCACGGCGTTGTGGAAGACGGGCTGCTGCTCGTCGTGACCCAGGTGCAGCGTGAAGTCCGAGGTGCGGTGCCGGTAGTCGAGGAAGTACTGCTTGATCAGCTCGGACTTGTAGCCGAGGGCGAGCACGAACCGTCGGAAGCCGTGCTCGCTGTAGGTCTTCATCACGTGCCACAGGATCGGCCGACCGCCGATGTCGACCAGCGGCTTGGGCAGCTTCTCGCTCGCCTCGCGCAATCTCGTGCCCATCCCGCCGCACAGGATCACGACGGGGATGTCCTGGACGCTCTGGCTCACGTCTCCCCCTGTCGGGTCAGGCGCGTCGCTGACTCTCCCGGTGGCCCGACGCGCGATAAGCCTTCAGGATGGATCCCTGAGTACGAATCCGGGTAGGTATTGTGAAGTTTGCGCCGGTCAAGGACGGAACTATAACCCGGATCGGACATCATGGAGATGCGGCCCGAAGAGGTGCCCGACGACGTTCCACGACCATAACCCGGACGGAGATCATGGACATCTGGACACTGCTTCGGACCGCAGTGCGCCGCTGGTACGTTGCGTTGCCGATCCTCGTGGCGGCCCTCGCGATCGGCCTCGCCACGGCGCTCAGCCTTCAGCCCAGCTACACCGCGACGAGCACCACGGTGCTCACCGGACCGCAGGTCGTCTACGAACAGGGCGAGTCCGTCAGGGTCAACCCGTTCCTCAACCTCGGCGGCTCGCTGAACAACACCACGCAGGTGATGCGGGTGCTGATGGACAGCGAGACCAAGCGCCTGGAGCATGCGCAGCGAGGGCTCGTCGAGGACTACGAGGTGGACCGGAACGACGCCGTGATCTCGTTCGAGGTGACCGGTGACGATCCGGAGGCCGTGGTCTTCACGGCGAGGGAGCTCATCACGATTCTCGACGAGGAGATCGCACTGCTTCAGGCCGACCCCCCGTCCCCTCCCGAGCAGCGCGTCGCGGCCGCCCCGATCACGGTTCCTTCGCAGGCGACGCCAGACACGGGTGGACGCCTCCAGCTCCTCGCCGTCGCCGGCGTCGTGGGCCTGCTCCTGGCCCTGGCCGCCGCGGCGCTCGTCGACGGGATCTCCCGGTCGCGCGCCGAGGGGCGGGCCCGCCGAGCCGAGGAGGCGGCCGCAGACGACGGAGCGGGGGGGCCAACGGCCCCGGCGGCTCCCGCGACTTCGGCAGCCCCAGCGGCCCCGGCAGCCCCAGCGGCCCCGGCCGCTCCCACGGGCCCGGAGGTCCCCGCCGAGCCGCCGGTGGCGGCAGAGGCCGCTGACCCCGTGACCCCGGACAGCACACCGGCCCCCGGGGACAGCACACCGGCCGCGCTGGACAGCGCCCCGGCCCCTGCGGACAGCACCCCGGCCACCGCGGACGGCGCGCCGATCACCACCCCGGCTGACGAGGAGCCGGAAACACAGACCCAGTCGCTGCCCGACGCTCCCCCGGAGACGGACGCCCAGGCGGATCCGGCCACGCTCGATGACTGGCTGGACGAGGAGCCGGCCGTCGGCCAGCCGGCGGGCTCCCGCAAGCGGGCGTGAGTCGGACGGACGCGGCGGTGTCCCGGGCGCAGGTGACGGCGGACCGGTCGGTCGTGGCGGCCGATCCGGCGGTTGCGGCGACCGGCCCGCCCGCACCCCCGCTGCTACGGGACCCGCTGCTGGTCGCCTACCTGTTTCTCGTGGTCAGCACGCTGCTGCCGGCACGGCTGATCGTCGGGCCACTGGGCGGCCTTGGCGCCCCGGCGGTCATCCTGATCATCGGCTCCACCGCCCTCTATGGTCTGGCCCTCCTCCTGCCCGGCACCTTGGCCGGTGGCTTCCAACCCGTCCGATTCGGCCTTCTCCTCTACTGGGTCGCCATGCTCGTGGGCTTCGGGGTGAGCCAGACCAACACGCTCTCCGGGGTGGGATCGGCCGCGAGCCTGCGCGTCATCCTGGTCAAGACCGGCCTCGTGGCGCTGGGCCTGATCGTCGCGGACGGGGTGCGCAGCCGCCAGCACCTCGATCGTCTGATCAGCCTGATCGTCACCGCCGGGGCGGGTGTGGCGACGCTCGGGATCGTCCAGTTCCTCACCGGGCTGGCCCCCGACACCTACATCCGCGTGCCCGGGCTGATGCTCCAGGAGGTGGAGATCTCGGTCGAGCGGTCCATCTTCACCAGGGTCCAGGCAACGACGCTCCACCCCATCGAGTTCGGCGTCATCCTCGCGGTCGTGCTGCCGCTCGCGCTCCACCTCGCCCTCCACGGCACCACCGCCGGTCCGCCGTCGCGGTGGCGCTGGCTCCCGGTGCTCCTCATCCTCGTCGCCACCCCCATGGCCGTGTCCCGCTCGTCGGTCCTCGGCATCGCCGTCGGCGGCGCGCTCATCGCGATCACCTGGTCTGGTCGGTTGCGGCTCTCGGCCGCGGTCGGCGGAGTCGTCCTGCTCTTCGCCATGCGCGCGGCGTTCCCGGGTCTGCTCGGGACGCTCCGATCGATGTTCGTGTACGCGGGCGACGACCCGAGTGTCGAGGCCCGGACGGATGACTACCCGCTCATCGCGGAGATGTTCGCGGAGCGGCCGTGGCTGGGTCACGGGATGGGTTCGCTGGTGCCCTCCGAGAGCTTCTACGTCGACAACGAGTACCTGATCACGGTGGTCACCACCGGCCTGCTCGGGGTCACGGCCCTCATCGTGCTCCTGCTGATCGGCATCGGCACCGGGCGCGGCGTGTACCACCACAGCAGCGACGACCGGGCCCGTGCCCTGGGCCAGGCCCTGGCAGCCGCGACCGCGGTGAGCGCCGTCACGTGGACCACGTACGACGGCATGGGCTTCCGCTTCAATGCCGGCCTTGCGATGCTGATCATCGGAGCGGCCGGCGCCCTCTGGCGGCTCGAGGTCGGCACCCCGAGCTGGGGGCGGGCGATCAACCGCGAGCGTCCCGTCATCGAGAAGCTGGAGCGGAAGGAGCGGTCATCAGAAGCGATGCGGAGCGCACGCGCCTGATCTGGGGCGGTGCGGCGGTGCTCCTCGCCGTCGCAGGCGGGATCGCCCTCGCTCTCGCCCTCGTCATGCTCCGGGAACCGGCGTCACCCTCGCCCGAGGCCGCATCCACCGGTGCGCCCGGCCCGGTCTCGGCGCCGAGCCCGACGGCCAGCCCAGCGCCCGACGCGATGGCGGTCGAGTGGCCGGGACCGGACAGCACCGGGGTCGCGGAGGGCATCGAGCTGACGGAGCACGCCGGAGGGACGCTCGACGAGGACGGCCTGGTCCTCGAGGGGGCCCGGGTCGCCGGCGACCTGGTGCTCGAGGGCGACGACCAGACCCTGCGCGACGTCCGGGTCGACGGCAAGGTCCTGGTGATCGGGGACGGCGTGGTGATCGAGGACAGCGAGCTGGGTGCGCTCTCGGTCTCCGGCGCGGCGTCTTTCCGGGCCAGCCGCGTCGAGATCTTCGGCCACGCCGGGTCGGACGGGATCCACGTCACGTCCGACCGCGGCCGCGTGACGGACCTGACCATCGAGGACTCGTGGATCCACTCTCCCCAGGTCACCGAGTCCAGCCACTACGACGGCATCCAGGTGCGCGGCGTCGACAACATGGTCTTCCGCGGGAACCACGTGGACCTCGGCCCCCACCGTGAGCAGTTCACGGCGGCCGTCTTTCTTCAGGACGCCAACGGCGGGAACGCGACGGTGGTCGTCGAGGGCAACCTGATCAACGGCGGTGGCTACTCGCTCTACGTGGGCGGCGCCGACATCACCGTCGTCGACAACGTCTTCGGCCCCGATGTTCGCTGGGGGCCGGTGTACCCGAGCTCCGACCCGTTCACCGAGCAGGGCAACCGGTGGGCGGACGGCCGGCCGCTCAGTCTGCTCGCGGCCCTCGACTGAGCGGCGCTCTCGCGCGAACGGCGCTCCGGCCGGGCGTGACCGGTCAGAGGGCCCCGGTGGACGTGACCGAGGCCTCCCGCTGCGCCAGGCGGTCCAAGCGCTCTCCCAGCAGGGGGTGCGGGTCCATCCCGATCGCGTCGAGCATCGCCTGCCACCGGTGCGCCCAGTCGTGGCGCCGCAGGGAGCCGACGACGGCGGCCCGACGCGCCTCGGCCATCCGCTCCGGCTGGAGGTCGAGGCTCGCGATCACGTCGGCGATGTCGGGCGCCGGGGCCGCGATCGGGATGAGCGCATCGGGCCAGTCGAAGCAGTCGCCGAAGTCGGCGACCTCGGCTGCGGTCCCGAGCAGCACCGCCCCCGAGGCGAGCGGCTCGAAGTACCGGTTGGTCAGCGACTCCTCACCCCCGGTCCGGGCGACCCTGGCGGGCTCGTCGTTGTTCTTGTAGACCACGACGTACCGGCTGCGCTGGAGCGCCGCCGCCAGCGCCTCCCGGTGCTCGACGTGCCCGGTGACCTCGAACGCACCCCGGACCGTGTCGTAGTAGTAGTGCAGCGCACGATCGGCGGCCGCCGCTCGGAGGGCCTCATGGGTGACCGGCAACCGGCGGCCGTAGCTCATCACGTCGATCGAGCGCTCGGGCCACGGTGCGGTCGGAGCGAAGCGCAGCACGTCGACTGCGGTGGGCAGGTACGAGCACGCGACTCCCGTGATCTCCCGAACGGCCGGGATCACCGCCCGGTTGAACAGGAAGATGTGGTCGAACCCGCGCAGCTCCTTCAGGTAGTCGCTGACCGAGGCGAGCTGGGGCTCCCACAGCTCGACGATGAACGCCACCTTGGCGGTCGACCGTCGCAGCTGGGCCCGCACGTGGGGAAGCGCACCGATCTCGTGGGGGGCGGCGAACACGGCGAAGAAGAGGTCGACGTCGTGCGCCTCGCCGGGGGGCAGCATGGCGGCTCGTCGGGGCCGGCGGACCACCATCCCGGCCCGGTTCCCGATGCCGTGCAGCATCGCCCCGGCGGCGTTCATCCGCCGCGGCGGCGGGGTGACCAGCACGGCGTCGTCCACCTCGGTCACGACGTCCTCGAACTCGTACTGCGAGGCGTGCCACACCTTCTCCTCGACCTGGCGTCGGGAGAGGACGGCGACCCTCGGGCTGGCACCCACCGTCCCGAGGCTACCCGGGCCCCCCCACGCCTCAAATCCGCCGAATGGACCAGGACTGCCGGATTTGAACCGCTTCTGGACGTGCGGTCACCAGGGCGTCCGCCTACCGTGGGGTGCGGTGGGCTTCGCTGCAGCAGCCCGGACCGCCTCATCGATAGGGGGAGACCGTGTTTGCTCGTCTGCTGCGAGGGCCGCGCGCCTGGCTCCGGCGCACGTTCGGGATCTGGGTGCTCTCCGAGGCGCGCAACGTCGCCCTCACGTGGCCGCAGGCCCTGCTCACCCGGCGTCGGGAGTCCGCGGAGGTCCGCCGCCTGCAGCGCACCGCGTCGCCTCCCGCCGCGCTGGTCACCACGATCATCCCCACCTACCAGCGCCCGAAGCTGCTTCTGGCCGCGGTCCGTAGCGCCCTCGCCCAGGACGTCACCGACCACGTCGTGATCGTGGTGGACGACGGAGGGGGTCTGCCCGACCTCCCGCGCGACGACCGGCTGACCGCCGTCTCTCTCTCGTCGAACACGGCCTGCCTCGGGCTGGTCCGCAACGTGGGGCTCCGGCTGGCCCGGTCCCCGTTCGTCGCGTTCCTCGACGACGACAACACGTGGCGTCCGGATCACCTGACGGTGAGCCTGGCGGAACTCGGCAACGGAGCCGACATGGTCTACACGGCGGTCGAACGGTTCAACCCCGACGGCAAGCAGCGCGACGTGCTCTCCGTGCCCTTCGATCGGAAGGCACTCAGCGACACGTCGTACGTCGACGCCAACAGCGTCGTTCTCCGCTACGACTCCGGGGTGAGGTTCAGCCGGATCCCCCGGTCCAAGACGACGCTGCCCAAGGAGGACTGGGAGTTCGTCTGGCGGATGAGCCGTAAGCGCCGCACCGTGCACGTCCCGGTCCCGACCGTCCGGTACGCGGTCAACCCCGAGAGCTACTACACGGACTGGGCCGACCACGGGGCGCCCAACTCGGCGCGCACCCTCAACGACCCGACGACGACCGGTCTGGACGCGTGACGCGCGGCCGCCACCGCGCAGGGAGGAACGAGCCGGCCGCCGAACCTCCCGCCGACCGCTCGTCGCTCGCCGACCCCCCGTCCGCCACCGGGCCGCCCGACACGCCCACGTCGGAGGGACCGGCCCCGGCGGGCGCCGCTGACGGTCGCGCAGGCGCGCCGCCGGACGGCGACGGCGACGGCGGGGCCGCGCCCCCATCACCCGGCGCGACGGACGATGGTCTCCCCGACGACGAACCGGGCGGGCGGGAGGGAGGGGCGCCCCCGGGGGGTGACGGCTCCGCGCTCTCCGCCCCCGGCCTTGCCTCCGCCACCCGATGGATGGTGCTCGGCCGGCTGGTGACCCAGGTCTCCCGGCTCGTGGTGTCGGTGCTGCTCGCCCGACTGCTCGCACCGGAGGCCTTCGGGCTCGTGGCGGTGGCGATGACGACGATCCTCGCCCTGGAGGTGCTCAAGGACCTGGGCACCGGCGCCGCGGTCATCCAACGGCTCGACGTGGACCAACGGCTGCTGAGCAGCGTCTTCTACCTGAACGCCTTCACCGGTGTCCTCACCGCGGGGCTGATGGCGGCCGGCGCCCCGATCATCGCCGGCCTGTTCAGCACGCCCCAGGCCACGCCGGTTGTCCGGGCCCTGTCCCTCGTCCTCCTGGCCGGAGGGTTCACCCAGATCCACCACGCGATGCTGCGCCGGACCATGCAGTTCAACGGGGTCGCCCTCGTGGAGATGACCGGGGCGCTCGTCGTCGGGGTGGTGAGCGTCGGACTGGCCCTGGCCGGTGCCGGGGTGTGGGCCATGGTGTGGGGGAACGTCGCCGGCGCGACGGCAGGATCGGTGGTGGCGTGGCGCCGCTCCGGCTGGCAGCCATCGCTCATGTTCGGCTGGGGCTCCCTGCGGTCCATCGCGGGGTTCAGCCTGCACACCGCGGCCTTCAACGCCACCACCTTCGCCCTGCGCAACACCGACAAGCTGCTCGTGGGCCGCTGGCTCGGCGCGTCCCCGCTGGGGGTCTACTCGCTTGCCCAGCGCACGATCAGCTATCCGGTGGAGTCGATCGCCCACGTGCTGATGACCGTGCTGTTCCCCGCCTTCGCGAGGGTCCAGGAGGACCACGCCGCCCTCCGCAAGGGCTACACCCGGGCGCTCGCCGCGATCGCCTTCGTCACCCTTCCCGTGACCGTGGGCCTGGCCGCCGTCGCCGACCCGCTGGTCCGGGCGCTGCTCGGCGACCAGTGGCTCGACCTCATCCCCCTGCTCTGGTTCATGGCACCGGCGGGAGGCCTGGTCGCGATGCTCAGCGCCGTGAACACCCTCTACAGCGCCAAGGGACGCGCCGACTGGATGTTCCGCTGGGGACTGGTGAGCGGCGCCGCCACCCTGGGCGCGTTCGCGATCGGTCTGCAGTGGGGGCTGGTGGGGCTTGCGATCGCCTACCTGGCGATCTCGTTGATCCTCACCCCGATCGGCCTGTCCATCCCGTTGCGCCTGATCGACATGCGCCTTCGGGAGCTGCTCGGGCCCCTGGTGCCGTACGTGGGCATGACCCTGGCGATGGCCCTGGCGGCGTGGGGGACGGCGACTCTCGTCGCCGGCGCCGGGCTGGGTCCGCTCCCCCAGATGCTCGCGGGCATCGGCGCGGGCGGCGTCGTCTACCTGGGCCTCACCCTGATCCTGCGCCCGATGGCCTACCGGGACGTCCGCACGGTGATCCGGAACCGGTCCCCGAAGGCGGGGAGATCCTGACCGAGCCCGGACACCCTACCTGCGCGCGTAGCGACGGTAGACGTCGACGTACGGGCCCTCCTGAGCCGCCCAGTTCAGTGAGTCCTCGATCCGCTTGCGGCCGAGTGCGCCCATCCGGCTTCGTCGGTCCGGATCGTCCAGCAGCTCGCCGATCGCCCTCGCAAGGGCGGCGTCGTCGTCGGCCCGGACGTGCACCCCGGCCTCGCCGGCCGAGCGCCTGTTCTCCACCAGGTCGAAGCCCACCACGGGCAGCTCGTATGCCATGTACTCGAGGGTCTTGTTCATCGTCGACTTGTCGTTGAAGTCGTTCTTGGGGTCCGGTGTGACGCCCAGGTCTGCGGTGGACAGCCAGCGGTGGATCTCGGGCGGCCCGACCTTGCCCGTGAAGGTGACGTAGTCGTCGAGGCCGAGTGCCGAGCACTGCTCGGTGAGCTCGTCGAAGCAGTCCCCGAATCCCAGCAGCCCGAGGTGGATGTCGGTGCGTCCCTGGACGTGCACCAGGTGGTCGAGCGCGCCGAGGAGACGGTCGACGCCGTCCTGCGGGCCCATGATCCCCAGGTAGCAGATCAGGTGCGTGCGACCGCGACGCAGGGCGGGGTCGGGCTCTCCGCGGCGCATCCGCTCCGGATCCGGTGCGCTGCGCACGATCGTCGTGCGTTCGAGCGGGACTCCGCCGCGGGTGAGGGCCGTCTCGCGGTACGACTCGTTGGTCGAGATCACGTGGTCGGCGCTGGCGTAGGTGGCGCGCTCAAGCAGCAGCAAGCCCTTGTGCAGGATCCCGCGCTTGCCGAACCGCGCCTCGTAGACCTCCGGGTTGAGGTCGTGTTGGTCGTACACGAACCGCTTGCGGGCCGCCAGGCGCCAGATCCGGCCGAGCAGCCAGTAGGTGTCGGGCGGGTTGCACGCCTGCATCACGTCGAAGCCCTCCCGGCGTGAGACGTGCAGCGAGAGGAGCGCCGTGCGGAGCCAGCAGTAGACGAACTCGGCCATGTAGCCCACGACCCCGGAGCGTGGCTTCGGGGGCGGGTAGGTGTGGATCCGGACGCCGTCCAGCGTCCGGTGGGCGGCCTGTCCTGGGTCGCGCGGGCAGATCACGGAGACCTGGTGCCCGGCCGCGACCAGGGCCTGGCACTCGAGCCACACCCGTCTGTCCAGGGGCACGGACAGGTTCTGCACGACGATCAGCACGCGGGCGGGGTGTGCCATGTGGCTCTCCTGGTCGGGGACGGACGGACGCAGCGGGGTCAGGGCGTCACGAGGGAGCGATCGAGCTCGTCGAGGTGGCGGGCGCCGGCCAGGGCCATCACGTGGGCCAGGTCGTCGCGCAGGGCCGTCAGCACCTCGGCGACCCCGGACTCCCCGCCGGTCGCCAGCCCCCAGACGACCGGGCGGCCGACGAGCGCCGCGGAGGCGCCGAGGGCGAGGGCCACGAGGACGTCGAGACCGGAGCGGATCCCGCCGTCGACGATCACGGCGCCCCTGCCGTCCACGGCCGTCACCACCTCGGACAGCGCGAGCGCGCTGGGGATGGACCTGTCGAGCTGGCGTCCGCCGTGGTTGGAGACCACGACCCCCGCGGCGCCCGCCTCGAGGCAGGCGACGGCGTCGTCCGCCCGGAGCACCCCCTTCACCAGGACGGGGAGGCCGCTCGCCTCGGCCAGCCAGCCGATCACGTCCAGGGTGGCCGTCGGGTCCTGCTCCGCCGCTTCGCGGGCGCCGTAGCCGGCCACGTGGCGGCCCAGGTTCACCAGGTACTCCTCGTCGGGGATCTCGATCCGGGCTGCCCCGACCCGCCGCTTGATGCCGACCAGCGGGGTGTCTCCGGTGACCACCAGGGCCCGCGCACCGGCCGCGGCGGCGCGCTCGACCAGACGCAGGGTGAGGTCGCGCTGCCGGAGCACGTACACCTGGAACCACCACGGCCCCGCCACCTCGGCCCCGATGTCCTCCAACGGGACGGACGCCCGCGTCGAGGCGATCATCAGCGAGCCGGTCGCACGTGCCGCCCGGGCGATGGCCCGCTCCGCCTCCGGGTGGGCGAGCCCCTGGTAGCCGGCCGGTGCGACCCCCACCGGGTGGGCCAGCGGCGTGCCGAGCAGGGAGAGCGTCTGGTCCACCTCGCCGACGTCCCGCAGCACGCGGGGCCGGACTCGGAAGCGCGACCACGCCTGTGCGGCCTCGGCCACGGTGCACTCGTCACCGGCACCGGAGGCGAAGAACTCGAAAACCTCCGCCGGAAGTGCAGCCTGGGCCTCGCGCTCGTTCTTCTCCAGGACCGTCAGCGACACAGCACGCCTTCCGCAGGGGGCTCGGGTCGGTGGCTAGTACGCACCTGATCCCCCGACCACCGCGCGGAACGTCTTCCAGAGGATGAGCAGGTCCATGGCGAGCGACCAGTTGTCCACGTACCGCAAGTCGAGCCGCACCGACTCCTCCCAGGTCAGGTCGGCGCGCCCGCTGACCTGCCACAGGCCCGTGATCCCGGGCCGGACGTGGAGCCGGCGGTGCACCGGGTCCGCGTAGCTGGCCACCTCGTTCACCAGCGGCGGCCTGGGCCCGACGAGCGACATGTCGCCCTTGACGACGTTGAACAGCTGGGGCAGCTCGTCGATGGAGAACCGACGCAGCACCCGCCCCACGGGCGTGACGCGCGGGTCGGTGCGCATCTTGAACATCGGCCCGTCGCGGTCGGTCAGACTGAGGACGGCGTCGCGCCTGGCGTCCGCGTCGAGGTACATGCTGCGCAGCTTCCACAGGGTGAAGGTGCGCCCGTCCACGCCCACCCTCGTCTGACGGTAGAAGGCCTTGCCCGGGGAGGTGGTGCGCACGGCGAGGGCAGCGGCACCGATCAGCGGGAGGGCCAGCAGGAGCAGCACGGTGCCGAGCGCCTTGTCCAGCGAGGTCTTGGCCAGCATCCGGCTGCGCGGCGCACCGACCTGGACCTCGAGCAGGGCGAGACCGGCTGTCGGGCGCAGGTTCAGCCGGGGGGCGGCCACCTCGACCAGGTCGGGCACCACGATGAGCTGGGTGTCCGTGCGGGACAGCGCCCAGGAGAGCCGGCGCAGGCCGTCCCCGCTGACCTGGGAGCCTGCGACGACCACCACTTCGACGGCGCGGTCCACGACGACCTGGGGCACATCGGCGATGGCGCCCACCACCGGGATGCCGGGGACGGTGTGCGGGTCGTCCACGCTGGGCAGGCAGATCCCCGCGACCTCGAAGCCGTGGTACGGCTCACGCGCCAAGTCGCGGACGACCCGCGACACCGACGCGACGTCGCCGATCACGATGGTGCGCATCAGCGCGGTGCCGGCGGAGCGGTGCTGATGCAGGAACCGGCGCTGGACGTACCGGCCGGCCAGGGACACCAGCACGAGCACCGGGAAGCCGAGGAACACGACCAGGCGCGACGTGTCGACCTTCATCGCGTAGCTCACGCCCATGACCAGGATGGCGCCCACCGCTCCGGCTCGGAGGATCGCCTGGACCTCGATCGCACCGTCGCCCAGCGTTCGGGCGTCGTACCCGCGGAACACCGCCACCAAGGTGACGAAGCCGGCGGCGGCCGCCACCACGCGAGCCGCCGTCACGGGGCCGGTCCCGTAGACCGGGACGACGATCATCATGCTGACCACCACGACGGCCAGGATGTCCAGGGCGACCGCGCGTCGCTGGTAGGCGACGGACACCTCTGCCCATCGGCGCGCCCGGGCCACCGGACCGTTGAACGGGGTCCCACGGAGTTCGAAGGGCTGAGCCGAGGCCCAGGACCGGCGGGGTCCGGCGTTGCGGCCGCGGCGTTCCCCGGTGTCGGTCTCAGCCCATGGTGGGGCCCCCGGTGATGGTGGATTCACCTCAGTCCCCCTTGCTCTGCCCTTGCTCGGCAACGGTGTGATGGTCGGAGCAACCGACGCTAGTTCAGGCCGGGAGATCCCTCAGCCCGAGAGTGGCAATTGTACGTATTCGCCGTGAAAAATCATCCTGGGGGACTTCGTCGGGAATCTCCGACCGAGCAAGCATCGCTCCGATACGGCTGTCGCGCACGTCGAGGGCCCGCACTCGGCCCACGAGGTCGGGCGCGTGCTCAGGTGGCGGTGTGGAACCGCTGCTGGGCAACTGCGAGCCCCTCGGACACGACCGCCTCGAGCGCGTCCGCCGCGCTGTCGACCAGGAAGGGCAGCTCGGTCCGCTCGGCGGGCGAGAAGTCACGCAGCACGTACTCGGCCGCGTCCATCCGGCCCGGCGGCCGCCCCACGCCGATGCGGACCCGGAGGTAGTCACGGGTTCCCAGGGCGGAGCTGATGCTGCGAAGGCCGTTGTGCCCGCCCTCCCCGCCCCCTGCCTTGAGCCGGACCTGACCGAACGGCAGGTCGATCTCGTCGTGGAGCACCACGACCCGGTCGATCGGCACGTCGTGGTAGGCGCGGAGGGCACCCACCGGCCCTCCGGAGAGGTTCATGTACGTGATGGGCGCGGCGAGGAGGACCCTCGGACCCGGCACGCCCCCCGCAAGCACGCCCATCCGCACGTCGGCCACCTGCGCCCGGCCGCGGTGAGCAGTGAACCGCGCCCCCGTGCGTCGGGCCAGCTCGTCGAGCACCATCCGGCCGACGTTGTGCCGGTTGCGGGCATACCCCGCCCCCGGGTTTCCGAGGCCGACGACGAGCCACGGCCCGTCGACGCCGTCCTGCCCCCGCGCGGGACCGACCTCGTCGTCCGGGCGGCGGCGGGTCCGCAGCAGGTCGCGCAGGCTCAGCTCAGGACTCCTCTGCGGCCTCAGCAGCCTCGGCGCCCTCGGCGGTCTCGGCGCCCTCAGCACCCTCGGCAGCGGCCTCGGCCTCGGCCTCCTCGGCCTCCTCGCTGATCTGCGGCAGCGACACGGTCAGGATCAGGTCACGGGGGTCGCCCAGGTAGGTGGTGCCCGGGGGCAGGATCAGGTCGGCCGCTCGGACGGCCGTACCGGCGTCCAACCCCTCGACAGACGCCTCGACGAACTCGGGCAGCTGGGTGGCCTCGGCCTCGATATGGACCGTCTGGGAGTCGAGCAGGTGGATGGTCCCGGGGACCGACTCGCCGATGACCCGCACCGGCACCACGACGGCGATCTTCTCGCCCTTGATGACCGTGAGCAGGTCCACGTGCTCGATGAAGTCCTTGGTGGCGTTGCGCTGGACGTCCTTGGCGATGGCCAGGTGCTCGTCCCCGTCGACCTGGATGGTGAGCAGCGCGTTGGCGTGCTTCAGGGCGAGCATCGTCTCGTGCCCGGGGAGGGTGATGTGCAGCGGGGCGGCGCCGTGGCCGTAGAGGACGGCGGGCACCTGGTGCGCGCGGCGGATCCGGCGGGCGGCACCCTTGCCGAACTCGGTGCGGGTGACGGCGGGGAGCTTGGCGTCGGACACGTGGAACTCCTGCAGGTATGGATGGCTCTGGTCGGATGCTGCGCGGCGCACAGCCATGCCACGACGCGGGGCACGGGACGGAGGCAGGCACTCACCCGCCGGCCGCGTCGATCACGGAGTCCAGCGGTCACGACCGCCGTCCGACGTCCCTCGCCGAGGCAACGCCCACACACTACCGTCCCCCTCGCCCCGGGGGCGAAACCGGGAGGCTAGACGGCGCCCTCAAACAGCGAGGTGACCGAACCGTCATCGAACACCTCGCGGATCGCCCGCGCGAGCAACGGGGCGATGGACAGCACGGTGAGCTCGGGGAACCGGCGTTCCTCGGCGATGGGCAGGGTGTCGGTCACGACCACCTCGCGCGCGCCGCACCGGGCGAGCTCCACCTGGGCCGGATCGGAGAGGACGCCGTGGGTGGCGGCGACGATGACGTCGTTGGCCCCCGCGGCCATGAGCACCCGGACGGCCTCGACGATGGTCCCACCCGTGTCGATCAGGTCGTCGACCAGCACGCAGGTGCGTCCGTCCACGTCACCCACCACGCGGTTGGCGACCGACCGGTTCGGGGAGGTGATGTCGCGGGTCTTGTGGATGAAGGCCAGCGGGCAGCCGCCCAGCTTCGCGGCCCACTGCTCGGCGACGCGGATCCGACCGGCGTCGGGTGACACCACGGCCAGGTTCGTGGCGTCCACCCGCGAGCGCACGTAGTCCACCAGCAGCGGCATCGCCCAGAGGTGGTCGACCGGCCCGTCGAAGAAGCCCTGGGTCTGGGCGGCGTGGAGGTCGACGCTCATCAGCCGGTCCGCGCCCGCCGTCTTGAACAGGTCGGCCATCAGCCGTGCGGAGATCGGCTCGCGCCCGCGGTGCTTCTTGTCCTGACGGGCGTACCCGTAGAAGGGCTGCACCACGGTGATGGTCTTGGCGGAGGCGCGTTTGAGCGCATCGACCATGATCAGCTGCTCCATCACCCACTTGTTGATCGGCGTAGCATGACTCTGCAGCACGAAGGCATCGGTTCCCCGGACGCTCTCGCCGAACCTGACGTAGATCTCGCCGTTGGCGAAGTCGTACGCGGTCGTCGGCACCAGCTCGACGCCGAGCTCGCGCGCCACGTCCTCCGCGAGCTCGGGATGGGCCCGCCCGGAGATCAGGACGAGGCGCTTCTCCCCGTCCGTGGAGATGATCCCGGTCATCGTGCCTGCCCTTCGACGGTGGAGGGATCCGGCGCCTGCCCGCGCTCGACCTCCGCGCGGGCCTGGGCCGACAGGTCGTCACCGAGGGCGAGCGTCGCCGCCCGGGCCGACCAGGATCCCTGCCGCCGGTGCAGCACCCACCTCTCGATGGTCCGCTGGGGACCCGTGGTCACGCCGAGCGCTCCCGGTGGCACATCGCGGCGGATGACCGATCCCGCCCCCGTGTAGGCCCCGTCACCGATCGTCACGGGCGCGACGAGCGAGTTGTCCGAGCCGATTCGCACGTGATCCCCGACGGCCGAGGTGTGCTTGGCCAGCCCGTCGAAGTTGACGAAGATCGTCCCGGCGCCGACGTTCGAGTGCTCACCTATCGTCGCGTCGCCCACGTACGACAGGTGCGGCACCCTCGAGTGGTCGCCGATCGTCGCGTTCTTCGTCTCCACGAACGCGCCGATCCTGCCGTCGGCGCCCAGTGAGGTCCCGGGCCGCAGGTATGAGAACGGGCCGACGACGGCGCCGTTCCCGATCCGGGCTCCGGCGCCGTGGCTGCGGATCACCTGGGCATTCGCCTCGACGACGACATCGGTCAGCGTCGTGTCCGGCCCGACGACGGCCCCCCCTGCCACCCGGGTGGAGCCGTGCAGCTGGGTTCCGGGCAGGAGGGTGACGTCCTGCTCCAGCTCGACGTCCACGTCCACCCACGTGGTGGCCGGATCGATCACGGTGACGCCGGCGAGCATCCAGTCGGTGATCAGGCGCTCGTTCAGCTCGGCCCGCAGATGGGCCAGCTGCGCCCGGTCGTTGACCCCGGCGACCAGCACCGGGTCGTCGAGCTGGAGCCCGCGCACCGCCCCACCCTCGGAGCGGGCGATCGCGACGACGTCGGTCAGGTACACCTCGCCCTGCCGGTTGTCCCGTCCCAGGCGGCTGAGCGCCGAGCGCAACACCGTCGCATCGAACACGTACACGGAAGAGTTGACCTCGGTGATCTCCAGCTCGGCCGGGTCGGCGTCGGCCTGCTCGACGATCCGGGCCACCTGACCCGTTCCGGAGTCGCGGATGATGCGCCCGTACCCGGTCGCGTCGGCGACCCGGGTGGTGAGCACGGTCACGGCGTTGCGGTCCGTCACGTGCGCGTCCAGGAGCTGGCCGAGCGTGGCGGCGTCGAGCAGTGGGACGTCGGCGGCGAGGACCACCACCGGACCCTCGACCTTGCCGTCGACCGGCCCGCTGGTCCCGCCGTGCCGCACGAGGTCGGCATGCGCCGCGCCGTCCAGCAGGGCGAGGGCGCACTGGACGGCGCGCCCGGTTCCGGGGACCTCGTCCTGGTCGGCGACCAGCACCTCGGGGTCGATCTCGCGTGCGTGGGCGGCCACCAGCTCCCGCTCGTGGCGGACCACGACGGCGACCCGGTGTGGGCGCAGGCCGCGGGCTGCCGCGATGGCGTGCCCGAGCATCGTGCGCCCGGCCAGCGTGTGCAGCACCTTCGGTGTCGTCGAGCGCATCCGGGTGCCTTCACCGGCGGCCAGGATGATGACGGTGGGCCGGGCAATGGTCACTGCGGACTCCCGTTGGATCGGCCGGACTGGTTCTCCGCACAGGGTGGGTGCGGGGCGTGCGGGTGGGCGAGCGCTCGGCCACTCTACCGTCGGAGGGGACGCCCCGGACGGGCCTCTGGGGCGTCGCACCCCGATCGGCTCCGCCCCCAGGGTTCGAACCTGGACCGCAAGGCTCCAAAGGCCTGCATGCTGCCGTTACACCAGGGCGGATCGGGCACCCCGCAACGGCACGCGCGCGAAGCCCGGCCGTGCTCGAGGTGCAACGGTGACCCAGTGTGCCAGCCCGGCACGGCATGATGAGGAGGTGACCTCCATCGCGAAGCGACCCGTTCGGGCCCGCATGACCGGCGCACAGCGGCGTGAACAGCTGCTGAATGTCTCCCGTCACATGTTCGCGCAGAGGGGGTTCGAGGGGACGAGCATCGAGGAGATCGCTGCCCGGGCTGAAGTGTCCAAGCCGGTGGTCTACGAGCACTTCGGCGGCAAGGAGGGCATCTACGCGGTGGTGGTCGACCGGGAGATCCAGGCCCTGACCGGGGCGCTGATCGGCGCCCTCGAGGCCGGTGGACACCCGCAGATGCTGGTGGAGCGCACCGCGCTGGCGCTGCTGGACTACATCGAGTCCTCGACCGACGGGTTCCGCATCCTGGTCCGGGACTCCCCCGTTGCCCAGTCCACCGGCACCTTCTCCAGCCTCATCGGCGACGTCGCCACGCAGGTCGAGCACCTGCTGGGCGACCAGTTCACCCGCCGGGGTCTCGACCCGGAGACCGCACCCATCTACGCCCAGATGCTCGTGGGCATGGTCGCCCTGACCGGGCAGTACTGGCTCGACGAGCGGAAGCCTGACAAGGCCGAGGTCGCCGCCCACCTGGTGAACCTCGCCTGGAACGGCCTGTCCAGCCTGCAGCGCAACCCGACGCTGCACCGGGAGGGCGGGCGGTCGTCGTGATCGATGAGGTCGACCGCATCGTCGCCAGCTGGGACCGGGAACGCCCGGACCTGGACGTCGCGCCGCTGACGGTGCTGTCCCGGGTCACCCGGCTTGCCCGGCACCTGGACCTGGCCCGGCGCACGGCCTTCGCGAGGCACGGCCTCGAGGTGTGGGAGTTCGACGTCCTGTCGGCCCTCCGCCGCGCGGGCGAGCCGTACCAGCTCTCGCCCGGCGCGCTGGTCACCCAGACGCTGGTGACCAGCGGGACCATGACGAACCGCATCGACCGCCTGGCGGCCCAGGGTCTCGTCGAGCGGTTCCCCGCACCGGACGACCGGCGCGGCGTGCTCGTGCGGCTGACCGATGCCGGTCGGGCGGCCGTCGACGCCTCTCTCGAGGACCTGCTCGAGGTGGAGCGCCGCCTGCTGGTGGGCCTGACGCCTGAGCAGCGCGGCGATCTCGCCGACCTCCTGAGGGTGGTCGTGGCGCCGCTGGACGGGTAGGTCAGACCTCGTCCGGCTCCGGCTCGGTCTGCACCAGCCGCGTCCCGGGTGCCGGGCCGGTCACGTACAACACCTCGTCCGCGACGGCCGCTGACATGATGGCCGACCCGATGGCCAGCGCGTGGCTCCCGCTCCGAGCGAGAGCGGCGACGGTCGGCCCGGATCCGCTCACCACCACCCCGAGGGCGCCCGCGTCCTGCGCGACGGCCAGCGTCTCCGCCAGATGTGGGGCCAGCTCGAGCGCAGCCGGCTGCAGGTCGTTGCTCAGCGCGGCGCCCACGGCCTCGGCGCTACCCGAGCGCAGCGCCCGCATCAGCTCGGCGTCCAACCGGGGCTCATCGGGCGCGACCTCGCCGATCAGGGCATCGAACGCCGCGTACACCGCCGGGGTGGACAGCCCGTCGCGGCGAAGGCCGAGGGCCCAGTGGTACACCCCCTTGGTCATCGCCGGGCTGATCAGGTGCCCCCGGCCCCGGCCGACCGCGGTGTGCCCGTGCAGCGCGAACGGCACATCCGAGCCGAGCACCGCAGCGAGCTCGCCGATCTGCTCCCGACTCAGCCCGGTCTCCCAGAGCGCGTCGCAGGCGACAAGCGCGGCCGCCGCGTCGGCGGAGCCACCCGCCATCCCCCCACCCACCGGCACACCCTTGTGCAGGTGCAGGTGCACGTTGGCGTCGATCCCGGTCGCCTCGGCAAGCAGGAGCGCAGCCTGTATCGCGAGGTTCCGCTCGTCGGTCGGGACCAGGTCAGCCTGCAGTCCGCTGACCGTCACCGCCACGCCCTCGGCGGCACTGGCGGTGACGTCCTCGAAGCAGGAGACCGCCTGGAACACGGTGGCCAGGGAGTGGTAGCCGTCCGGTTGTCGGCGTCCCACGGCGAGGGACAGGTTGATCTTGCCGGCGGCGCGCACCCGCACCGGGCCGCCAGGGCCGGCCGATCGACCCGCACCGCTGGCGTACCTCATCGTCCAACTCTGGCACGACCGCGCCCCCGGCGTGCAGCAAGGTCATTGCCGCGAGGGCGCGCCCAGCGTTCCGGGGGGCCAGGGGAGGTGCTCGGCGATCCGGGCGAACTCGCCGACGGCGAGCCGCTCACCCCTGGTCGACGGGTCGATCCCGGCGTCGGTCAGCGCCTGCTGCGCGGCCGACGGCGACCCGGCGACACCGGCCAGGGCCGCCCGCAGGGTCTTGCGACGCTGGGCGAAGGCTGCATCGATCACGGCGAACACCTGCGCCCTGCTGGCGGTGGTGGCCGGCGGGTCCCGCCGCTGGAGGGACACCAGGGCGGAGTCGACGCGCGGCACCGGCCAGAAGACCGACCGGCTGATCGACCCGGCCCGGCGCACCTCGGCGTACCAGGCGGCCTTGGCCGACGGCACGCCGTAGGTGCGCGAGCCCGGGGGGGCAGCGAGCCGATCAGCCACCTCCGCCTGCACCATGACGAGGGCGCGGTCCAGCGACCCGACCCTTGCAAGGAGGCCGAGCAGCACCGGCACCGCGACGTTGTAGGGAAGGTTGGCGACCAGCGCCGTGGGCTCCCCGGGTACGTCGGTGAGCGCGAGCGCATCGGCGGTGATCACCGTCAGCCGGTCCGCCCAGCTCGGCGCGAGGGCCGCAACGGTGAGCGGGAGCTGAGCGGCGAGGGCCGGGTCGATCTCCACCGCGACCACGTGTGCGCCCGCCTCGAGCAGACCCAAGGTCAACGACCCCAGCCCCGGGCCGACCTCGACGACCTGCTCACCCGGCACCACCTGGGCGATCCGCACGGTGCGCCGGACGGTTCCGGCGTCGACGACGAAGTTCTGCCCCCAGGCCTTGGTCGGGCGCAAGCCGAGGTGCCCCACCAGGTCCCGGATCTGGGCCGGGCCGAGCAGGGCGTGGGTCATGCCTGCAGGGTAGGGCGTCGGCGACGGACGGCACGCCCGCCACACGACCACGCCGCTCACCAGACGACGAAGCGGGGAGGAAAGCCGCAGCATGCGCGGTCTTCCCTCCCCACTTCCCCTCTCAGGGGCGCTCAGAGTTCAGCGTCACCCAGAGGTCAGTGCTCCTCAGAGGAGGCCCAGCTTGGCCGCACACGCCGGCCACTGGCCCCAGCCGGAGCGGGCCTGCAGGGCCTGAGCCCGTTGGGTCTGCTCGGCTGGGGACGCCTCGCTCGGCAGCCCGGAGCCACCCACCGCTCGCCAGGTGGGCAGGGAGAACTGGTAGAGCCCGTAGTACAGCCCGTTCGCCGAGACGATCGTCGGGTTGCCCCCCGACTCACATCTCGCCAGCGCGCCCCAGACGTCGTTCCCCAGCGCGATGGACCCGCCCGACGACCGAGCCCTGGTGCCCTCCTGCACGACGGCGTTCACCGGCGCCCGGGTCACGACATCGCTGAGGACTCGTCGCGACTCCTCCGCCCCGTCCACGAGGACCACGCGGTACACGGTGGTGCGCTCACCCTCGACGCCCGTCACCGCCGTCCGTCGCTGGCCGCTGTACAGCTCCGAGGTCCGCTCGGTGACGGTCTGGAACGGCTCCGCAACCACGTCGGAGACCTCCTGCACCTCGACCCGCTGGACCACGACCGTCACCCGGCCGTCGGCCCCGTCGGCCAGGTGGACCTGGACCCGGTCGAACTCCCCGATGCTGATCTCGAGCTCCGCGAGCACCTCGGCGAGGGTGCGGCCGCCGTCCACCTGCTCGGTGCGGCCGTCGACGAGGACGTCAACCGGCCCCTCCGAGAGCCGGAGCGGCAGGTCGGTCCGCCCGTCGCTCGAGCGGGCCACGAGACGCACGTCGTCACCGCTGCGGGCGGCGAAGGCGACGAGCGCGTCGTCGGCGTTCAGCGCCGTGGTCCACAGCGTGGTCTCGTCACCGTCGGACAGGACGACGACGGCCGTGGCGTGACGTACGACGACGTCGTCCCCGCTGCGCAGCGCGGCGGTCGCATCCGGTGCGACGACATCGCGCTCGCCGACGGCGACGCCCTGCTCCTCGAGCAGGCCGGCAACGCTACCGGCGAAGGTGGACACCTGGACGGTCTCGCCGTCGACGTCCAGGTCGACGGTCTTGTGGGCGCGGGCGACGGCGACCGAGCCGCCGGCGAGCACGACCAGCGCCGTGGCGAGGGCGACGATGCGCACCCCGCGCGTGTGGGTGGTCCGTCCGGCGGCGTCCGGCGCGTCAGTCGTCGGCTCGTCCGTCATGGTGGTGGATCGCGCGGAGGCGGAGCGCTCCGGACGCAGGCGCGCCGCGGCGCGCCGGAAGAAGTCAGTCACAAGGTCCCCGAGGTTCGGTGGGTCCGGGCACAGGGTCCGCGCCGTCGGCGCCCGGCATGGTCCCAACCGTGCGGGACCTGCCCGGACCAGTCCGGGCAGCCGGTCCGGACTCCTGATCCGGCCGTCAGGGTCGACCCGCACCGTCGGGGCCCGACCCGCCGCTCCCGTGTGCCGGAGATCCGGCGCGAAGCCCGATGCTCAGGGCGTCGGGAGCGACACGCGACCGTAACCTATTCGTGACCTGACGCCAAACGGGGCGCACACCTCCTGCGCCGTGACGACGGGTCGCTCACCTGGGGGGACGCTCAGTACCAGTTCTTCACCTGGAAGGCGGCCCACGCGCCGCATGGCGTTCCGTAGCGGTTGGCGATGTAGTTCAGGCCCCAGGTGATCTGGGTCGCCGGGTTGGTCCGCCAGTCGTCCGCGACCGTGCCCATCTTCGATCCGGGCAGCGCCTGCGGGATCCCGTAGGCGCCCGAGGAGCGGTTCTCGGCGTTGACTCGCCAGTTGCTCTCCCTGGTCCACAGCGCGTCGAGGCAGGCGAACTCGGACTCGCTCCATCCGCGGGCGAGCACCATCTCCAGGCCCATGGCGCGCGCGGTGCCGGGCGTGACCGCCGCGACGCTCGGCGCGTCGAAGGTCCCGACCCGGATCACCTGGTTCACGGGCGGCGTGACGACGCGTTCGAGCAGCACCCGGCGCGCGACCTCTGCCCCGCCCGCCTCCAGGGCGGTGTAGGTGACAATCTTCGAACCCGCGCGACCCTGCGTGGAGACCACCTCGCGACCGCGCGCGAGCATCGGGTCGTCCTGGCGAACCGTCTCGAACGGGAGCGGCACCGTCTCGGTCCGGGTCACCCCGTCCACCCGGGTCACCATCACCGCGAGGCCGTCGACGGCCGGGGTGTCCAGCGAGACCGAGACCAGGTCGTGCTCGCCGAGCACCACCTGGACCTCCTGAAGCACCTCACGCACGGTCGCGGCGGTGGTGGAGACCTCGACGGTCCGTCCGTCCACGGCCACGTGCACGCTCTTCGCGGTCGACACGCGCAGGACGTCCCGGCCGAGCGGGCCGGAGCGTGCCACCGAGGTGCGCAGCTCTCCCCGCAGCCCGAGCTCGGCGACGACCTCGTCGACGGTCAGGGCCGTCGACCAGACGACCTGCTCCTCCCCGTCGACCTCCACCACGACCTCGCGGCCGTGCCGGACCACGATCTCCGAGCCGTCGGCCACGAGAGACGTCAGGCCAGGTGCGACCAGGTCGCCCTCCCCGACGGTGACCCCGTTGGCGTCGAGAACCTCGACGACCGTCCGACCGAATGCGGGCACCGACGTCACAGACCCGTCCACGTCCAGGGTGACCGTCTTGTGCAAGGTGGCAAACGCCGTCGTCCCTGCGACCACGAGGGCGAGCACCAGGGTCTGCGCGACCAGCCGGCCCCACGTCTCGTGGGCGGGACGAGCGCGATGGGCTCGCCGACCGGCGCGGGTGTCGGGGGCAGTGCCGGTGGTGGCCACGGCGTCCCCTCTCGTCGGTCACGTCTGCGAAACCGCACCCCTCGGGCGCACACAGGTAGTCCGAAGGTAACGGACAGGACACGGGCGGCGGTAGTCGGGGGGTCAGGCCCGGACGGGTGAACTCACCACGGTCCGTACAGCTCGTCGCTGGTGGCCCAGACCGCGGAGCACAGCGCGGCGACGTCCGTCCCGAGCTCGTGCGCGACCGCGCGGGCCGTCACGGCCACCTCGTACGGGGCGTTGGGGCGCCCCCGGTACGGGTGCGGGGCGAGGTACGGAGCGTCGGTCTCGAGCAGCAGCCGGCCCAGCGGCACCTCGTGCAGGGCCGCCCGCAGCTCGTGCGCGGAACCGAAGGTGACCGAGCCGGCGAAGGACAGGTACCACCCCTGCTCCACGCAGTACCGGGCCATGGCAGCGTCCCCGGAGAAGCAGTGCATCACCGTGTGCCGGGGAGCGCCGTCGGCGGCGAGGACGGCGAGGACGTCGTCATGGGCGTCGCGGTCATGGATCTGGAGAACCAGGTCGAGCTCCTTGGCCAGCGCGATGTGGGCCCGGAACGCTTCGCGCTGGACTGCGCGCCCCCGCTCCCCCGCCCGGAAGTGGTCCAGGCCGGTCTCCCCGATGACCCTGATCCGGTCGTTGGCGGCGGCCACCGCCGCCACCCGTGCGACGGCCTCATCGAGCGGGACCTCGTGGTGCGGCGCGGGCCTGGGCTCGAGCCCGTCCGGCGCGACCTCGCGCACGCCGGCGTGCAGCACCGCCTCGTTCGGGTGGATCGCGACGCCGCCCACCACCGCGTGCTCACGCAGCATCGCATCCGTCCAGGCGACCGCGGGCAGGTCGCAGCCGATCTGCACCACGCGCGTCACACCCGCGGCCGCCGCCCGCTCGAGGTGGTCGGCGAACCCGAGCACGGCCCTGCCCGACGACGTCGCCCCGGTCACCGCCCCGGGTCCGGCGTCACCGTCGGGGTCGCGCTCGGTGCCCGGACCGCGGTCCGGGTCACCCTCGGGTGCGCCCTCGGGCCCGCTGTCCGGCCCGCCGCGCGGGCGCCAGCCGGCTGCGTCCGTCTCGGCGAGCACTGCGTCCAGGTGGGCGTGGTTGTCCACCACCGGGTGCGGGAGCGGCTCGGGTGCCGGGGGCCAGGAGGTGTCCCGGGGGCGTCGGGCCACGGTCAGTCGCCGCCGTCGGAGGTGTCCCTCAACCGATCCAGCTCGGCCTCGACGACCGAGTCGTCGAGCTTGGTGAAGATGGGGCTCGGCTTGGCCACCGGCGCGCCTACCGGGACCGGCGTGTGCGCCCAGGGCGGCGTCGCCGTGTAGTCGCCGGTGATCACCGGGTAGGGGTGGGAGTCCTCCAGGTCGGTGACCTCCTCCACGCGCGGCATCGGCATGAAGTCCCCGGAGCCGCCGAAGGCCCGGTGGACCGCGTTCGCGGAGTGCGGCAGGAACGGCGCGAGCAGGGTGTTGCAGTCCCAGACGGCCTGGGCGGCCACGTGCAGGATCGTCGCCAGGCGCGGGCGTTCGTCGTCGGCCTTGAGGGTGAACGGGGCGGTGTCGGTGACGTACTTGTTCACCAGCCCGACCACCCGCATGGCCTCCGCGATCGCCTGGCGCTGGCGGTGCCGGGAGAGCAGGTCCCCCACCGTCCCGAAGCCGGCGCGCACCGCGGCGAGCAGCGCCTCGTCGACCTCGGTGAGCTCGGCCGGCGCCGGCACCTGCCCAAAGTTCTTGGCGATCATCGAGGCGGTGCGGTTGACCAGGTTCCCCCACCCGGCGACCAGCTCGCCGTTGGTCCGGTTCACGAACTCGCGCCACGTGAAGTCCGAGTCGGCGTTCTCTGGGCCGGCGGCGCAGATGAAGTACCGCAACGCGTCGACCTGGTAGCGCTCGAGGACGTCGCGCAGGTAGATCACGACCCCCCGGGAGGACGAGAACTGCTTGCCCTCCATGGTCAGGTACTCGCTCGACACCACCTCGGTGGGCAGGTTGAGCGACCCGTACCGGCCAGGCTCCCCTCCCCGGGAACCGCGGCCCGCGTAGGCGAGCAGCTCGGCCGGCCAGATCTGGGAGTGGAAGGTGATGTTGTCCTTGCCCATGAAGTAGTACGAGAGCGCATCGGGGTCGTTCCACCACTCGCGCCACCGCTCGGGGTCGCCGATCCGGCGGGCCCACTCGATCGAGGCCGAGAGGTAGCCGATCACGGCGTCGAACCAGACGTACAGCCGCTTCGTGGGCAGCTCGCGCCAGCCGTCGAGGGGTACGGGGATGCCCCAGTCGATGTCGCGCGTCATGGCTCGGGGCTTGATGTCCCCCAGGATGTTGCGGCTGAACCGGATCACGTTGGGTCGCCACGTGCCGGAGGCCTCCCGGCCGTCGAGCCACTCGCTGAGCGCCTCGGCGAGAGCCGGCAGGTCCAGGAAGAAGTGCTGGGTCTCGACGAACTCGGGGACCTCGCCGTTGATCCGGCTACGGGGGTTGATGAGCTCGGTCGGATCCAGCTGGTTGCCGCAGCTGTCGCACTGGTCGCCCCGCGCCTCGGCGTACCCACACACCGGACATGTGCCCTCGATGTACCGGTCGGGCAGGGTGCGACCGGTCGACGGCGAGATGGCGCCCTTGGTCGTTCGCTCGATCATGTAGCCGTTGGTGTGGACCTGGCGGAACATCTCCTGTGCGACGGCGTAGTGGTTGCGCGTCGTCGTCCGGGTGAAGAGGTCGTAGGAGCACCCGAGCGCTGCGAGCTCTTCGACGATGATCCGGTTCGACCGGTCCGCGAGCTCGCGGGCGGTCGTCCCCTCCTTGTCCGCCTGGACCAGGATCGGGGTCCCGTGCTCGTCGGTCCCGGACACCATGAGCACCTCGTGGCCCGCCATCCGCATGTATCGGCTGAAGACGTCCGACGGGACGCCGAAGCCGGCGACGTGTCCGAGGTGGCGGGGGCCGTTGGCGTAGGGCCAGGCGACCGCCGAGAGGATGTGGGCCATGGTCACCGATCCTAGTGAGCGCGGCTGGGTGGTCGGGGCGGACGGTCATCGGCCGTCGGCGTCGCCCGCCTGGTCGCGCGGTCGTCGGATGGGTGCCCGAGGTCAGGGCGGCAGCATCCGCACCACGCGGTCGTCACCCGCCCGCGGCCGGCCGCGACCGTCGGTGTTCTGAGTGAGGATCCACAGGGCTCCGTCGGGGCCGAGCTGAACGTGGCGCAGCCGCCCGAGCTCGTCGACCAGGACGGCCCGCGGCTCGGCGAAGCCGCCGCCCTCGAACGGGACCACCCAGAGCCGTGCCCCGCGCAGGGCCGCGACGTAGACGGCGTCGTCGGTCACCGTCAGCCCGCTCGGCGACGCCTCGCTCGGCGCCCAGACGAACAGCGGGTCGATGAGCCCGGACACACCCGCGACCCCCTCCGCCTCCGGCCAGCCGTAGTTGCCACCCGGTTCGATGAGGTTGAGCTCGTCCCACGTGTTCTGCCCGAACTCGCTGGCGAACATCCGTCCCTCGGCGTCCCAGCCCAGGCCCTGGACGTTGCGGTGCCCGAGGCTCCACACGGGGCTGCCCTCGGTCGGGTTGCCCGGAGCCGGCGCTCCGTCGGGCGTGACCCGCAGGATCTTTCCGGCCAGCGAGGCGGGGTCCTGGGACAACCCTCGCTCGGAGGCGTCACCCGTGGCGATGTAGAGCATCCCGTCCGGACCGAACGCCATCCGGCCGCCGTTGTGGTTGCCCGCGGCCGGGATGCCCCCGACGACGTCCTGCAGGTCGCCGAGCGTGCCCGCCACGCTGTCCAGCTCCCCCCGGACCACCCGGTTCTCCCCGCCCTCGGCGGTCAGGTAGAGGTAGACGAGCCGATCCGCCTCGAACTGCGGTGAGACGACGACGCCGAGAAGGCCGCCTTCACCGCCCGGGTCCGTCGTGGCCGCGAGCGCCTCCGCACCCGGACCCCCGAGCGGACCGATCCCCGTGTCGCGCAGCAGCTGCACCCGCGCGGTGTCGCGTTCGGTGACCAGGACGGCGCCGCTGGGCAGGAAGGCCAGGTCCCATGGGGTGACCAGGCCGGTGATCGCGTCCTGGGGGGTGTCGGTCGCATCGGGCAGCTCGGGGGCCCCCGCCATGAGAGCCGGTCCGGGGTCCTCGGTCGGCTCGGGCGTCGCCGGGGCGCTGTCGGTCGGGGTGGGGCTGGGCGAGGGTGTCGGTTGGGGCTCGTCCGTGCCGCACGAGCCGATCAGGGCGAGGAGCAGCCCGCCGAGCGCGCCCACCGCCACCGCGTCACGCCGCTTCCGGACTGGACGGCTCATCGCCACACTCTCACCGGGCGTGGTGGATCCCGCAACGTCAGGTGCGTACCGTGGTGGGATGGACGGCTTCGGGGAGGACCGGCGACGAGTTCGTGCGCTGATAGTGGTGGACGTCCAGCCCACGTTCTGCGAGGGCGGCTCCCTCGGCGTGGATGGCGGCCACGCCGTGGCGCGGGCCATCGCCAACCATGCTGCGCGGCACCGGGCCCGGTACGACCTGGTGGTGACCACCCAGGACTGGCACGTCGATCCTGGTGCGCACTTCAGCGAGGAACCGGACTTCGTCGACACGTGGCCACCGCACGGGGTCGCAGGCACCGCGGAGGCCGAGCTCCATCCCGCCCTTGCCGAGCTGCGACCCGACGTCCGGCTGAAGAAGGGCGCCTACGCGGCCGCCTACTCGGGCTTCGACGCCGAGGACGACGCCGGCAGGAGCCTCGAGGCGGTCCTGGACGCCGCGGGGGTCACCGAGGTGGAGATCGTCGGCATCGCCGAGTCGCACTGCGTCAAGGCCACGGCGCTGGACGCCGTCGGGCTGGGTCTGCACACCCGGGTGCTCACCGATCTCACGGTGCCGGTCACCCCGGAGCAGGGAGCCCAGGCTAGGGCCGCGATGGCTGCCGCCGGGGCCGAGCTGGTGCAGAGCACCGAGCTGCAGCCCACTGGCTGAGGCGGTTCCCGCCGTCAGCGGCCCCGCGCGGCGAGCGCCGCGGCGTAGAGCTCGCGCCGGGAGACGCCGCCGGCGCCGGCCAGCTCCGCGACCGCGTCCTTCATCCGCTCACCGGCGTCGACGCGGGCGAGCACCTCCGGCACCAGGTCGACCATCGCCGTCGCCCGGGCGAGAGCACCGCCCACCACCACGACGATCTCCCCACGCACCGGGTGGTCGGCCCAGGCGGTGAGCTCGGCGAGCGTCCCTCGAACGGTCTCCTCGTACGTCTTGGTCAGCTCGCGGCACACCGCGGCCGGGCGCTCCGCGCCGAACGCGGACGCCATGGCGCCGAGGGTGTCGGCAAGGCGGTGGGGCGCCTCGAAGAAGACGAGGGTGCGCGGCTCGGAGGCGAGTCTCTCGAGCTCGCGACGACGCTCCCCGGCCCGCCTGGGCAGGTACCCCTCGAAGCAGAACCGATCGGTGGGGAGCCCGGACACGGCCAGCGCGGCCAGCACCGCGCTCGGGCCAGGGGCCACCGTCACGGTCAGCCCGGCCGCTGCCGCGGCCCGCACGAGCACGAACCCGGGGTCGGAGACGGTCGGCATCCCGGCGTCCGACACGACCAGGACCGTCCCCCCGGAGCGGACGACGTCCAGCAGGGCCTCGGCTCGCCCGGCCTCGTTGTGCTCGTGGTGGCTGATCACCTTGCCAGCGACCGTCACCCCCAGCCGGTCGGCCAGCGCCGCCAAGCGCCGGGTGTCCTCGGCGGCGACGACGTCCGCGGAGGCCAGCAGGTCCCGTAGCCGGGGGGAGGCATCCGCGGGGTTCCCGATGGGCGTGGCGGCCAGCACGATCCGCCCCTCGCCCGGCTCGACCCGCTCCATGGGCGTCAGGCTAGGCCACGGCGCGGCCACACCCCTCTACGATGACCGGCGTGACGACCCCCGATGGGCCGAGCCGTGCCGCCGGCTGGCGCGCGACCTACCGGGCCTGGGACCCCGGGGGCTGGCTCACCACCGCGCTCGTCACACTCGTTGCTGCGGCCATGCGGCTGCCCAACCTCGGCCGGCCCGCCGAGCTGGTCTTCGACGAGACCTACTACGTCAAGGACGCCTGGACCCTGCTCAACCTCGGGTACGAGGCCCAGTGGCCCGACGACTTCGACGCCGCCTTCGAGGCCGGTGACGTCGGCGGCTTCCGCGAGGCTCCGAGCTACGTGGTCCACCCGCCGGTCGGCAAGTGGGTCATCGCCGCCGGCCTGCGACTCCTCGGCGCGCAGGACCCGGTCGGCTGGCGGCTCGGCGTCGCCGTCGCGGGACTGCTCACCGTGCTCCTCGTGGTGCGCATCGGCCGGCGCCTGCTGGGGTCGACGGCGCTCGGTGCCGTGGCGGGCCTCGCGGTGGCGCTGGACGGGTCGGCGATCGCGGCCTCGCGCACGGCCCTGCTCGACGGCGTGCTGGCGTTCTGGGTCGTTGCGGCCTTCGCCGCCCTGCTCGTCGACCGGGACCGTACGTGGACCCGCTGGGACGCGGACCCGCTGGGGACCTCGACCCGGCTCGGCCTGCGCCCGTGGCGGCTGGCCGCCGGCGTCCTGCTCGGACTCGCCGTTGGCACCAAGTGGTCGGCGGTCTGGTTCATCGCCGTCTTCGGCCTGCTCACCGTCGGGTGGGACGCGGTCGCCCGCCACCGTGCCGGGCAGAAGGGCTGGTGGTCGGCGGCGCTGGTGCGCGACGCGCCGCCGGCGTTCCTTGCGACGGTGGTCGTCGCGGCGCTGACCTACCTCGCGAGCTGGTTCTCCTGGTTCCGCTCGTCGCAGGCGTGGGGACGCCAGTGGGCGACCAACGCGCCGGACGCAGCGATGCCCGACGCGCTGCGCTCGTGGGGGCACTACCACCAGCAGATCTGGGACTTCCACACCTCGCTGTCCGTCGACCACCCGTACGCGACCCACCCCGTGGGATGGCTGGTCCAGTGGCGTCCGACGTCGTTCTTCTACGCATCCCCGGAGCCCGCGGGAGCCGCCTGCGGCGCCGAGACCTGCTCCCAGGCAGTCACCTCGCTCGGCAACCCGCTGCTGTGGTGGGTGGCGACCATGGCGGTGGTGGCCGCCGTGTGGTGGGTCGTGCGCCGCCGGGACGGGGTGGCGGTGGCGGCGCTCAGCGGCCTGGCGGCCGGGTGGCTGCCCTGGTTCGCCTACCTGGACCGTCCGACCTTCACGTTCTACGCCGTGGCGATCCTGCCCTGGCTCGCGCTCACGCTGGCCTGGGCCGTCGGGCGCCTGCTCGCATGGGCTCGCCGCGATCCGGGCCGGGGGCCCGCCGTCGCCACCGCCCTTCTCGTCGCCGCGGTCGTCGTCGTCGCGGCCTCGCTCTTCTTCCAGCCGGTGTGGACCGCCGAACCGATCCCGTTCGAGCACTGGCAGATGCGGCAGTGGTTGCCCAGCTGGGTGTGAGTCAGCCCCTGGTGTGAGTCAGGTCAGCGCCGGCCGGTACCAGGGCAGTCCGTCGGCGTCCCACCGCGTGGTGAGCCGCCGGAGCCGGACGACGAACCCGTCCCACCCCCGCCGGTCCTCGGTGGACCAGGCCACCTCGCTGACGGCCGCGAGCCGCGGCAGCAGCAGCAGGAAGAGCTCTCGGGACGTCCGCACCGTCTCCGTCCACAGCGCAGCCTCGATCCCGGCGATCTGGCTCTCGCGGACGCCGATCAGCTCGCCGGGCTCCCAGCAGTAGGCGTCCCGGAGCCCGATGTGTCCCGCCCAGTCGGCGCCCACCGGGGTGGCGTCGTCGTACCGCATGTCGAGGTACACCTTGCTCGCCGGCGAGAGCACCACCCGCGCCCCCCGCTCGGCGGCAGCCACCACCTCCGCCGGGTCCTCGCGGTCGTCCCAGTACTGCACCAGGCTCCCTGACGGGAGCGGCACGGAGGCGACCTCTTGCCATCCCACGACGGTCTTGCCTGCCGCCCGGGCGGCCCTGACGGCCCAGGAGACCAGCTCCGCGTACTCGCCCTTGTCCATGGTGAGCACCTCGTCGCCGCCGATGTGCAGGTACGGACCGCGCGTCATCCCCGCGATGTCGGTGACCACGTCCTGGATGAAGGGGGCGGTGGCAGGCAGGTCGGCGTGGAGCCGGCTGAAGCCGACCTCCACCCCGGTGTACACCGGCATCCGCCTCCCGTCCGGCGAGAGGTTCCCGTAGGTGCTCAACGCGGCGCCCACGTGGCCGGGCAGGTCCACCTCGGGGATGACCGTGACCGCGTGCGCGGCGGCGAAGGCGATCACGTCGGCGTACTCATCGGGCCCCAGAAAGCCACCGGGATCCTTGCCCACGGCCGTGCCACCGGCGACGGCGGTCAGCTCCGGACGTGAGGGAAGGAAGAGTCGCCACCCCTGGTCGTCGGTCAGGTGCAGGTGCAGCACGTTGAGCTTGAGCGACGCCATCACCGTGATCACCGACTTGATCGCGCCGACGTCGAAGAAGTGCCGGGCCAGGTCGAGCATCAGGCCACGCCACGCGAAGCGCGGGTGGTCCACCACGAGGACCGGGTCGATCACGACGCCACCGTGGTCGGCGCTGCGGGCCGTCAGCTGGTTGAGCGTCTGGACACCCCGGACCAGGCCGGTCGGGTCGAGCGCGGTGATCGTCACCCGCCGCTCGTCGACCTCGAGCCGGTACGCCTCAGCGGCCAGCGCGGGTGCGAGCGCGTCGGGGACGGCGAGCTCCGCGGGATCGGTCGTCAGCCGGAGCGCGATCGCCCCCGGGGACGGGTTGTCGTCGTGCACGATCGCGACGGGTCCGGCGATCTCCCGGCCCACCTGCCCGGCGAGCAGGACGGCGGTCGCGACCGCCGTGGGCTCCCTGGAGACCTGGATGCGCACCCCCTGGCGGAGCATGAACCCGCGACCTTCGCGACGCTCCGCATGCAGCGGTGCCGGCACCAACGGGACCTCGACCACTGCCCATCCCCTCCGCCGATGACCGACGTTCTTCGCGCCGGACCGTTGCACAGGCTATCGACTGTGCGCACCGGCCCGCGGCCCGACGACGAAGGCCTCACCCCGGGCGGGGGTGAGGCCTTCGGACGACGACTCACGTGGTGGAGCTGAGGGGATTCGAACCCCTGACCTTCTCATTGCGAACGAGACGCGCTACCAACTGCGCCACAGCCCCGCGAAGCGGGATCCAGGCTAGCACCAGCGACGGCTCACTCCCCCGATGCACGACGCCGGGCGAGAACGGCGTCCAGGTCGAGCGCACCGGTGCTCGGGTGGTGCGCCGCCTCGTCGGCCGTCGCCGGCTGGCCGTGGTCCTCCTTCGGCGCCGATCCCGTGCGCTCGTCGAGCATCAGCGGCGGCGGCTCCGCCCTGCGCACCGCCGGCTTCAGGGTGTACGCGGGGACGGGGACGGGGACCGGGACCCAGGTCGCGGTGTCGATCGACGCCGCGTCGGACTCGCGGGCGGCGGGCTCGACCTCGACCACGGCTGCGATCCGGGCCAGGACCTCCGTGGTCGCTTCGGAGGGATGCACCGCCCGTCCCACGGCTGTTCGCCGGGAACGGCGGCCCACGTGAGCCACGGTCGGGCGGACGTCGACGACCGGCGCCATCGAGCGCTGGCCGGCTCGGGCGGCACGCCGACCGAGGACCAGCACGGCGAGCAGCAGCACGGTCGGTACCGCACCGACCGCCGCGACGGCGCCCACGGCGGCGACGGCGGACCATCCGGCAACGCTCGAGGCGAGCAGGACGACGGCGAGCACGGCGCGTCGCCGGGCACGTGCTGAGCGTCGGGCGCGGGCAGCGGCGAGCCTGGCGTGGTCGGCCGCGCGACGCCGGGCCGCGTCGGCCACCACTCGATCCGTGGTCGCGTGCGGTCGGTCCATGGAGCCACCTCCTCGTCGTGCACCCGCGTGCAGCACTGCCGCTGAGCCCTGCGCGTGAACCCGCCCGGTTTCGGTTCCGTGGTCCCGCGCCACGCGGATCACCCGCAACCGCTCGGAGAACCTGTCGTCGGTGCGCGACTCGAGCAGCTGCTGGCGGTGCCGCAACCAGTGCGGGACCAGGTACGCGATCCACAGTCCGGCCATCGCGGCCAGCACGAGACCGGCGGGCATCACGTCATGACGGTAGGCGCGGCATCACCGCTGTCAGGGGAGGGCCCGCGGCGTGTCGGACAGCGAACTACACGGGTGTGGTTCGGTTGTGCTCCCATCGTGCCAGCAGGCCGTGCGGGACCTCCTCGGTGGTGATCGCGAAGGTGCGATGGTCGCTCCACCGTCCCTGGATGTGCAGGTACCGCTCCCGGACCCCCTCGTCCCGCAGCCCCAGCTTCTCCACGACCCGCAGGCTGGCCCGGTTCTCCGGCCGGATGTTGATCTCCACCCGGTGCAGGCCCACCGGCCCGAAGCAGTGGTCGACGGCGAGGGCCACCGACGTCGGCGCGATCCCCCGGCCGGCCACGTGCTCGCTGACCCAGTACCCGATGCTCGCCGACTGCAGCGACCCCCGGGAGATGGTCGCCACCGTGAGCTGGCCCACGAGCTGGTTCCTGAAGTCGATCGCGAACGGGAGCGCCGATCCCTGGCGGGCCTGGGCGGACAGGCTGCGGACGAACTGCGCGAAGCTCGGCGGTGTCCCCGTGAGCGGCTCGGGGGACGTGGCCTCCCAGGGGGCCAGCCATGCCGCGTTCTGTGCGCGCAGCGCGAGCCACCGGCTGCCGTCACGCCGGCGCAGGGGTCGCAGCGTGACGTCGCCTGCCCGGAGCACCGCGGGCCAACCCCTCATCTCACCCCTCCAAAATCATGCAGGCCACAGCATCCCCCACCCGGACCGCACTCACCTGCTCGGGGATGACGATCAGGGCGTTGGCGCGCGCCAGGGCGGACAACGACACCTGGCCCGGCTCGGTCAGGGGCGTGACGCGGTAGCCGGTGGCCGGGGTCCCCGAGAGCGCACCCGGGACCACCTGCCGGACCCCGTCGGGCGACCCGAGCTCCCGGGTCGCGGTGGCCGAGACCGACGGCCGGTACAGCGAGCCGTACCCCGCCATCGAACGGAGCGCCGGGCGGACGAAGACCTCGAAGGAGGTGAGCGCCGCCATCGGGTGTCCGGGGAGGGCGAACACCGGTACGACCGCCCTCGTCCCGGCGACGCCGGTGGACCCGGGCGCCGGGTCCCTCCGGTCGGCCGCGCGCGCGTCGTCGACGTGAGCGTCCGCCACGACGCCGTCGTCGGCGTCGACGGCCCAGAGCGTCCCGAAACCCTGCCGTCGCCCGGGGGTCAACGCCACCTGGTCGAACCGGACCGTACCCATCGGGGCGAGCACGTCTGCGACGGTGTCCCACGGTCCCCCGCTCAGACCTCCGGTGAGCACGAGGACGTCCGCCCGGACCAGCTGGTCGGCGACGACCTCACGAAGAACGGCCCGGTCGTCGGTGACCGGACCCACCCGGACGGCCTGCGCGCCTGCGTCGTGCGCGGCCGCGACCAGCGCGACCCCCAGGCTGTCGTGCGTCTTGCCTTCGGTGAGACGGCGACCGGGCTCGACCAGCTCGTCCCCCACGGTGATCACCACCACGCGGGGCGCCGGGTGCACCCACAGCCGGCCGCGACCCAGCGCGGCCGCGACGGCGAGGTGGCGGGCGGCGAGCCGCGTCCCGCGCCGGATCACCACCGTCCCCGCGGCGGCGTCCTGCCCCACCGAGCGGATGTGCTCGCCCGGCGTCGCCCCGCCCCGGAGCACCACGTGCGCGCGTCCGCGATCGGTGCGCTCCGTCGGGACGACGGCGTCCGCCCCGATGGGCAGCGGCGCGCCGGCCGCGACGAGCACGGTCGTCCCCGGAACCATCCGCACCGGCGCCGGGGAGGTGGCGCGCGCGTCGGCGACCACGGGAAGCCGGACCTCGGCCGGGTCGCCGGGGGCGCCCGCGTCCTGCGTGCGGACCGCGTACCCGTCGCCGCCGGCGCGCGCGATCGGCGGGACGTCACCCTCCGCCGTTACGTCCGCCGCCAGGACGCACGCCTCGGCATCGGCGAGAACCACGTCCAGCGGCGGAACGGGACGAACGGCACCCAGCACCGCTGCGAGCTGGTCGGAGACCGATCTCATCCCAGGGGTACGGCCACCGCCGGGCCGCTCCTCATCGGAGGGTGGAGACGTAACCGACCAGCCACTCGCGCAGGTCCGGACCGATGTCGGGTCGCTCGACGGCGATCTGGACGACGGCCTTGAGGTAGTCCAGCCGGTCACCCGTGTCATAGCGGTGCCCCCGGAAGACCACGCCGTAGACGCCGCCGCCGTCCTCGGGGGGCATCGCGGCCAGCGTGGCGAGGGCGTCGGTGAGCTGGATCTCGCCACTCCGGCCCGGCTCCGTGCGGTCCAGGACGTCGAAGACCGCCGGATGCAGGACGTACCTGCCGATCACTGCCAGGTTGCTCGGGGCGTGTGCCGGGTCCGGCTTCTCGACCAGACCGGTGACCCTCAGGTGGTCGGGATCGTCTCCGTCGGCCATGGGCTCCACCGCGGCGCACCCGTAGAGGTCGACCTGGTCGGGCTCGACCTCGAGCAGGGCGACGACCGACCCACCGGTACGGCCCTGGAGCTCCATCATCTCGGTGAGCAGGTGCTCGCGCTCGCCGATCAGGTCGTCGCCGAGCAGCACCGCGAAGGGCTCGTCGCCGACGTGGTACCTGGCGCAGAGCACCGCGTGACCGAGCCCCTTGGGCTGGCCCTGGCGCACGAAGTGGACGTTGGCCAGCTCGGTGGACCGGCGGACCTGCGCCAGGCGGAACTCGTCGCCCTTGGCCTCGAGGATGCTCTCCAGCTCGGGGACGGCGTCGAAGTGGTCGTCCAGGCTGCGCTTGGACCGGCCGGTGATCATCAGGACATCGTTCAGTCCGGCGCGGACCGCTTCTTCGACCACGTACTGGATCGCCGGCTTGTCGACGATCGGCAGCATCTCCTTGGGCGTGGACTTCGTGGCCGGCAGGAACCGGGTGCCGAGGCCGGCGGCTGGGATGACGGCTTTTCGGATGGTCATGCCTGGCAGGCTAGCGGCCAGACGAGCTGCTGGCCCGGCAACAGGGTGAAAGCGTGCCGCGGACCGGTCACCTGAACCACGCGCGACGGTTTCTTTGCCATGATGTGACCATGGCCAGTGTCACGCAGCCGTACCCGGTGCACCATGAAGGTGTGGAGGTGACCGAGGTCAAGGAGGCCCTGAGACGGGCCATCCGCGCCGAGCGGGCCAAGACCACCCCGCGCGCCCGCAGCCGCGCGGCAGAGGCGTTCGCCCAGGTGGTCGGCGACATCCCGCAGGTGGCCGCCGCCGCCTGCGTCGCCGCCTACGTGGCGCGGCCCACCGAACCGCCGACGGTCCCACTGCTCGAGCGCCTCGCCGCACGGGGTACCCAGATCCTGCTCCCCGTGCTCGGGGACGGCCTACAGCGTGACTGGGCCTGGTTCACCAACCCCGCCGACCTGCAGGTCCGTGCGCCTGGGCGACCCCCGGAGCCGACCGGCCCCACCCTCACCCCCGCCGCGCTCAGCGAGGCCGAGGCGATCATCGCCCCGGCGCTGGCGGTCGACACCGCGGGCGGCAGGCTGGGACAGGGGGGCGGCTGGTACGACCGCGTGCTGCGCCACGCACCCCCGGAGGTGCTCGTCATCGCGATGGTGTTCCCCGAGGAGGTCTACGACGCCCGGGTGCGGCCGCTCCCGACGGAACGCCACGACCGTCCGGTCGACATCGTGGCGACTCCTACGGGTTGGCGATGGCTCAGGGCTCCGAACGCGCCGGCCGGAGGGTGAGCTCGCGGACCGAGGCCTCCTCGACCGCCGCCGGGCTGAAGGGCCAGGGGAAGGTCTCCCCTGCGGCCCAGGCGGCGAACTGGTCGGTGTAGTGCACGCTCCCGGGGTGCCCGGACGTCCCGGTCAGCGTGACCCAGGTGGAGGCATCGAGGTCGGCCAGGTCCACCACCATGCGCATCGACGGCGCCGCGGTCACCTCGAACGAGTCGACGTTCGCATCCCACGCCGTCGCGTTGACGATCGAGCCACCGCCGGGCACCGCGAGCGGACGGGGGTTGACCAGCTCGCGAATCGGGGCCGGCACGCCCTCACCGCCGAGGACGGCGTGCTGAGGCGCCGCGACGTGCACCCTGCCCCACTGCCAGTCCGCCGGGTTCTTGCCCAGCTCCACCGTGAGCTCGAGCCGCGCGGTCTCCAGCGCTCGGGCGAGGATCTCGTCCCGGCTCTCCACGACGTTGACCGTCGCCCTGTCGTCCCACCAGAGGTTGCTGGAGTCGTCGAGCAGCCCGGACACCACCTCGAGCCAACGGCTGCCGCCGGTGGGCCACAGCTCCTCGGGGAGCTCGTCCGCGAACGTCAGCTCCAGCAACGTGGACCAGACGGCAGCGAAGTACGCCGCCGCCGCTGAGTCGGCGGCCTGGTCGCGGTCCCACTCCCGAAGCAGCTCGATGCCCTCGAGCGTGAAGTCGTCGGCGATAGGAGCCTCGAGCAGGGCGGGCACGAGGGCGTCGGCGAACGGGCTACGGACGTCGTTCTGCCACTCCTTGGACGTCTCGACATCGATCGGTTCACCGCTCGCGATCTGCTCGGTGATCAGCTCACGGATCCGCTGGGACCGGTACCCGTAGTCCCAGTCGACGGTGAGGTACGGCCCGACCCCGGGGCCCGTCACCGGCTGGTTCGCGGCCACGATGAACCCCTCGGCCGGGTTCTGGACCGCCGGGAGGTCCGCCGGCTCCACGTACCCGAGCCAGTCGTAGCGCGAGTCCCACCCCGGCCTGGGCCAGGTGCCGTCGGAGGGCACTGGCGCCTCCGCATCCGCCACCCGCGGCCGGATGGGGATCCGCCCGGGCGCCTGGTAGCCGATGTCGCCGTCGGTCGTCGCCCAAACGATGTTCTGCGAGGGCACGACGAACGCCTCGGCCACGGCGGCGAGGTCCTCGGCCCCGGTGGCGAGGGCCAGCATGAACACGGCGTCGGCCGAGCGCCCGGGTTCGAGCGCGGTCCAGGCGAGGGCGACCTCGGTCCGACCTCGGGGACCGTTCGGCGTCGGCGCGGCGGCGAGCCGCTCGATCTCGAGCACCTCGGAGACGATCGGGCCGTGCACCGTCGAGCGGACGTCGATGATCACGGGATCCGCGCCGTTGACTACGATGGTCTCGGAGCGGACGTCCAGCGGCACCTGCTCACCGTCCCGCTCGTAGGTGCCCGCCTCGGTGTCGACCCGCTCGAGGAAGAAGTCGGTGACGTCGGCGCCAAGGTTGGTCAGGCCCCAGGCGAGCTGGGAGTTGTGCCCGATGATCACCGCGGGGAACCCGGCGAACGTGAACCCGGAGACGGTGAACGGGCACTCCTCGCTGACCTCGGTGCAGTAGAGCCCCATCTGCATCCAGACGCCCGGTGCCGAGATCGACAGGTGCGGGTCGTTGGCCAGCAAGGGGGCCCCGCTGGCGGTGTGCTCGCCGGAGACCACCCAGGAGTTGGACCCGACTCCGTCCCCCTCCCCCACCAGGTGGGGCACCGCGGCGAGCGCAGCATGCGTGGCGGCAAGGGCGTCGGCAAGGTCGTCGCCGAGCTCCGCGGTGTCGACCGTGCCGGCGCCGGGAGCGGCAGGACTCACGGCTGCGGTCGGCTCGACCGTGCTGGCGGTCTCCTCGGCGTCCGCCGGGACCTCGTCCGGGTCGGGGGGCGGGATGATCGGCTCCCGGAGATCGAGGGGGTATCGCGGGTACAGCTCGTTGACCCGATCGACGTCCCGGACGGTGGCGTACACGAGCCCGCGCTCCAGCTCCTCGTCGTAGTTGCCGCGCAGGTCCCAGGCCATCGCCTTCAGCCACGCGATGGAGTCGATCGGGTCCCACGGCTCCGGCTCGTGCACCTGGACCTGAAGCCCCAGCACGGCGTACTCGACGCCGAGCGAGCGGGTCCCGTGGCTGTCGAGGTACGCGTTCACGCCGTCCGCGTAGGCCCGGAGGTAGCGCTGGGTGTCCGCGTCGAGCAGCTCCCACTCGGCCTCGGCGACGTCCCGCCAGCCGAAGGTCCGGATGACCTTGTCGGCGGCCAGCGCGTCCTCGTTCTCCCCGACCAGCTCGGACAGCCGGCCGGCGGTGACGTGGCGGCGGTAGTCCATCTCGAAGAACCGGTCCTGCGCGTGGACGTACCCCTGTGCGAGGAACAGGTCCTCGCTGCTCTCGGCGTAGATGCTCGGCACCCCCCGGGCGTCGCGCAGCACCGTCACCTCGGCGCCCAGACCTGGGACGTCGAGCCTCCCGGCGTGGTCCGGCAGTGGCTGCCGGACGACCGTCGCGGCGGCCGCGACCAGCCCGACGACGGCGAGCGCGAGCACGACGGCGACGCCGACGAGGACACGGAGGAGGCGGCTGCGTGGCACGCTGCGAGGGTATCCGGTCGCCTGTGCTTTCGACGCCGGGGACGGGCGCGGGTAGTGGCATCGCGGCGGGCGGCGTAGCATTGGCACTCGGACCGGTTGAGTGCCAGGACGTGGCGCCCCCGGTGAGAATCGCCCGACCCGAGGGAGGCCGCGTGCCGACGTACTCATACGCGTGCACCGCGTGCGACCACCGCTTCGACGTGCAGCAGGCCTTCTCCGACGACCCCCTGACCCAGTGCCCGGAGTGCTCCGAGCGACTCCGCAAGCTGTTCGGGAACGTCGGGGTGGTGTTCAAGGGCTCCGGCTTCTACCGGACCGATGCGCGGGCCGACCGTCGTGGTCGTTCCCCCGCCAAGAGCGGCGCCAACCAGAACGGCAGCGAGTCGAAGGTGTCGTCGACCACCGGCTCGGGCACGTCCGGGAGCTCCGACGCGAGCTCGAACGGGAGCTCCACCGGCGGCTCGACCGGCGCCTCCACGTCACCCGCGTCCACCAGCGGCAGCGGTTCCGGCGCGGCCGTGCCGGCCTCGTCCTCCAAGCGCGCCGCCACCGACTGACCGCCGGGGCCCACGGGGCCCACGCGCCCGCTGGCGACCCTCCGCACACGGACCGACGCCCCCGATCGGTCCACAGCCCACCCGGTCACTCGCAAGCTCTCGGCCCCCCGCCTCTACCGTCGCGGGGTGTCCACGCCGCTTCTCTTCGGACTCCGGGTCCTGGCATGGCGCGCACGGCCCCTGCTGCTCGCCGCACTCGTGGTGCTCCTCGCTCTCGTCGTGATCCGCCAGCTCGCGCCTCCTGCCGAAGCGACGGAGCCGGTGGTCGTCGCCGCCCGGGCGGTCCCGGCGGGAACGGACCTCACGCCGGCCGACCTCGAGGTGGCCCGGGTGCCGGGGCGCCTGGTTCCCGACGATGCCGAGAACGAGTCCGGCCCGCTCGTCGGGCGGACGATCGTCGTCGCGCTCCCCCGTGGGGTCGCCGTCGTCTCCTCCCTGCTGGACGACGGCCGGTTCGGGTGGACGGCCCCGCGGGGGACGGTGACCGTGCCGGTACGACTGGCCGACGCAGCGGTCGCCGGGCTGCTGCGGCCCGGGGACCGGATCGACCTGGTGGCGCCTGGGCACGACCTGGACGAGGTCTCACCTGTGGTGCTCGCCCGCCGGGCGCTCGTGCTCGAGGTGATCTCCGCCGAGGACGACGGCGGTCTGGGATCGGCCCTGGGTGGGTTCGGCTCGGCGCCTGACAACTTGACCGTCGTGGCCGTGTCGCCGGAGGAGGGACACCGGCTGGCGGGTGCCGGGTGGGGTTCCCTGGGTGCGGTGCTGGTGGAAGGATCCTGAAGGCTGGCGCCCGCCGGCACGATCGAAGGAGATCCGATGCTCGCTGGCTTCAAGGCCTTCATCTTGCGTGGGAACGTCGTCGACCTGGCAGTGGCCTTCGTGCTGGGCGTCGCCTTCGCCGCGGTCATCACGACGATCGTGGACGGGCTGATCACCCCGCTCATCGCGGCGATCTTCGGGACGGTGGCCCTCGACGACGCGATGGTGATCACCCTCAACGGCGCCGAGTTCTCCTTCGGCGCGGTGCTCGGGGCGCTCATCAACTTCCTCGCCGTCGCCGCGGCCGTGTACTTCCTCGTGGTCCTTCCGATGAACAGGCTCGCCGCGCGGCGCAAGGCGGGGGTCGAGCCCGAGCCCGACGCCCCGGCCGAGGATGTGCTGCTCCTCACAGAGATCCGTGACCTGCTGGCTCGTCGCGACGCACGCTGAGCCGACCGGCGCCGATCACCAGTGCGGAGGGACCTCGCGGCGTAGGCGGTCGTCGTCGTCCGAGTCGGGCTCGCCCCATCCGTGGTCGGACTCGTCCGAGCTTCTGGGGAGGACGGGATCGTCAGCGATGCGGGCGGGGCCTGGCTCGGGCGTGGCCGGCTCGGGCGTGGCCGGCTCGGTGGCGAGGGCGCGTCGGGCGGCCGCCCGCAGCGCGGTGTCGACCCGCGCCCCGCGTCGCTCGAGTGCGAGCTCGTCGCGCAGCTCGGCGATCAGCTCGGACTCGGCTCGGGGTAGGCCGTCGGAGATGAGCCAGGCGGCGACCTCGTCGAGCTGGTCGTCGCTGTAGCCGTTGATGCGCAGTCCCGGCTCGACGTCGGGCCGCGGACCCCGGATGTGCAAAAGCGGTTCCCCGAGCACATGGGGAGGCGTGGACTCCGGCTCCGCGTGCGAGTCCTGCTCCTCGGCGACCGGCTCCCGGCCGGGCGGTGGCTCGTCGTCGGGCTGGGGGTCAGGATCGGCAACCGGCTCGCCGTCGGGCGGCGGTTCGTCGTCGGGCTCGGGCTCGGCGACCGGCTCGCCGTCGTCCGGCTCCGGCTCACCCCTCGGATCCGTCACGTCGGGCACCGTGAGCGGAGTCGTGGTGCCCCCCTCATCCCGCCTCCGCTCGGCGAGCCGGCGCAGGGTCGCGGCGCAGATCGCCTCGGCCTCCGCCTGCGGGTCGAGGAAGGCAGCCGCCGACCACACCTGCACCACCGACCACCCGAGGCGTTCCAGGCGCTCGGGCACCTGCCGGTCACGGACCCGGACGCTCGGTTCGTGCACGTAGGCGGCATCGTCCGTCAGCACCGCGACGAGCATCTGGTCGGGAAGATCGGGGTGCCCGACGACGAGGGGGATCCGCGTGCCGCTCGTGATGCCGTGGTCGACGTCGACCAGCAGCCCCATCCGCCACAGGCGTTCGGCGAGGTCGAGCACCAGCCGGTCGGGATCGGTCCCGGCAGTGGGTGCCGACCGTTGACTGTCACCTGCCGGGTCGGTGCGGCGGGCGGCAAGCTCGAGCAGGTCCACGAGCAGCTGGGAGCCGGGGGCGTGCATCCTGGTCCGGTCGAGCTCGTCCGCCCGGAAGCAGCTCACGACCGTCAGCCGGTGCCGGCTCGACCCCAGCGCCTGGAGCAGGCGGATCCCCCCTTCGGCCTCGCCGAGCATCCCGAACCTGTGCAGCACGCGGCCGTGCGGCGTCCGGCCGTAGCCGACGGACAGGATGATCGCCTCCCGGCTGAGACCCTGTGTCGCGCCGAGCTCGACCACGACGAAGGACTCGGGCGTCTGATCCACGAACCGCGCGAGGGTCGGCGAGTCCGGGACGAGCGCCTGGACGGCCTCGCGCACCCGCTCCGCGTGCACCCGGGACGGGGTCACCACCGCCAACGACTCCTCCGGACGGGTCAGGACGTGCTCGGTGACCAGGTCCACCACCCGGGCGACCTCTTCGGCGGTGCCCTCCACCTGCCCGTCCGGTCCCGGCATCCCGGTCCCGTCGACCAGCTCAAGACGGACCAGCCCGGCCGCGGTCGGCAGCGGCGTCGGGGTGAGGCGCCGCCCGTAGCCGTGCTCCGCGAGGAAGGCCGTGAGGTACGGGTCGTGACGCGAGGCACTGGCGCTCAGCGCGACGACGGGGAGCACCTCGGTCAGCTCCTCGAGCGCGGAGCCGACCGCGCATCGGGTGTCCCCCACCACCAGCACCTGCGTGCCCCTCGCGATGGCGGGGACCACCATCTCGGTCGGCAGGTGGCCGGCGGCATCGATGATGACCAGGTCCTCGGTTCGCGTGGGCGGCAGCAGGTGCGGGACGAGCATCGGTGCGGCGACCAGGCACGGCCTCAGCTGTCGCGCGATGCGGGGGAACCGCTCCACGGCGTTGCGCAGCGTGGTGAAGCTTCCCTGCACGATCTCGCCGAACAGCTCCTGCGTCTGCCCGTCGGCCGCCTTCATCCGGGCCTGGGTGGCGGCGCGTGCCGCTGCGCGGGCGAGCCGGGCGCGGTCCTCGATGAAGCGCCGGTCCAGCGCCCGGAACTCCGCCACGAGGCGGGTCAGGGTGGGACCGTCGTGCTCGGCGAGCGCGGGGTCCTCGATCAGGATCTCCTCGAACACGGTGGTCCACCAGGCCAGGTCGAGCTCCGCGGCGACCACCTCCACCCCGACCCGGCGCTCGGTGAGGTCGGCGAGCAGCTCGCCGAGGCCCCGTTGGTCCAGGCTGCGCAGAAGGGCGGTGCGTTCGGGCAGGGTCTCCAGGGCGGAGCGGTCGGCAAGCAGGCGCGCGAGCCTGGCCTCGACGTCGGCCCAGGGCAGCCGGGCGAGGTCCGTCCCCGCCGGTGCTCCGGGCACCGCCCCGACCAGGACGGTGGACAGCGCGCCCAGGTCGGCCCTGACCTCCTGATGGTCCTGCTCGATGGCCGCGAGGCCCTCGGGAACCCGGGGCCACCCCCCGGCGGGGCAGTGCGCCCGCCAGATCTCGCGCTGCGCCTGGACCTCCAGGAGGGCGGCGTGCAGGTCGGGTACGGGACGCCCGGGGCGGACCATGTCCTTGGCCTGCCTGCGCAGCCGGCGCCGCAGGGCGCCGCTCATCTCGACCCCGTGCTCCTCCCGCCATGCCCGGCTGCCCGTGGCGGCGATCAGGTCGGCGGCCGAGCGTTCGAAGACGATCGGTCGGAACAGGTCCAGGGCACCCCGGATACCCGCGAGCATCCGCAGCTGTTCCGCCCATTCCTCCGGCGTGGCCGCGGGGGTGAGGCCCGTGGAGCCCGCGACGCGGACGGCGTCGTCGTGCACCTGGGGCAGCGCGCGCTGGAGCCGTTCGGCCCGGTCGACGGCGGCCCGGGCCCGGTCCGGGGTCGGCAGATCGGCGCCGAACCAGGCCGATGAACTCGTCGTCGGGGCGAACGCACCGAGCCGCGCCGCACGCACGAGGTCCGTCGCGGCCTGGGTGCGGTGCTCGGCTGTCAGCGCCTCCGCGGCGGGACGCGTCAGGCGCACCCTGGTCTGCGGGAGGGGTCGGGCGGACGTGAGCCGGGCGAGGGCCTGCAGGGCGTCGTAGGCGGAGGATCCCCATGGCTCGCGCGCCCTGTGCAGCGCCGCCACGTACCGCTGGAGACGACCGCGCCGGTTGAGCAGCTCGCGCTCGACCGTCGCGAGCTGGTCGGCATCCAGGGAGACCGGGTCGACGGTCATCGCGCCGAGCAACCGCTGCCCCGCCTGTTCGCGCCACCCGGATTCCGGGGCGACGTCGATCACGGACTCGTCGAGGCCCAGGTCGGCGAGGCGAGCGGTCAGGGCGTCGGCGGACCGGCGGTGCCCGGCGACGTAGAGGACGGTGCGACCCGCCGCGGCGGCGTCGGCCACGACCGCGGCGAGGGTCCCCGCCACGTCGCTGCCCGGCGGGGCGTCTACCAGGAGGTGGTGACCCGCCGCGACGACGTCGAGCACGTAGGTCTGGGTCGGGTCGAGGTCGACGACCCCGCGCTCCTCGTCCGGTGGCCGGTCGCCACGCAGCATGGGCGGGAGCGGGTGGGCGAGGGCATCGATGGAGCGCCTGTCCCCCGCGAGGGCGGAGATCACCTCGTGGTCGGCCATCGATTCCGCGAGCGCGTCCAGGTCGTCCAGGATGCTCTGCTCCGGGTGCACGAACGTGCCGACGAGGAGGCGATCCTCGAGCGAGAAGTCGGGGAGCGTGGCCGCACCGAGGGCGCGGACCCGGTCGATGGCGGGGCGCGGGTCGAAGCCCGTCGGGCTGAAGGCGCCACGTGCCAGACCGGCGGGGTCGAGCAGGGCGCCACGAGAGCGCAGGGCGGAGGCGAGGACCGGGTTGATCTCCAACGCGGGCTCCAGCGCCAGGTCGTGATCGCTGTCGCCCCGTCGAGACCTGATGCTCACCGGGCGCAGCAGCACCGGCGCGCGGATGGTGCGCCGCCTCGGCGCGTCGACCGGAGCCGGGTCGGCGGTGTCGCCGGTGGCCGGCCCCCGGGCGTCGGGCCGCGGGCCCGCCTCCTGGGGAGCGGCGTCGCCGTCGGCGTCGGCCGACTCGGTGGCCTCCTCCTGCTCGGAGCCGGCCTTGCCTTCGCCGGCCGCGTCCACCTGGGCGACGGCGTCGTCCGGCGCCGTCCCGGCATCGTGCTCCCCGGTCCCGCCGTGGTCCTGCGTTGTGCCGGCGTCGTCCTGCTCGGCGACGGCGTCGTCCTGCTCGGTCCAGGTGGCCACCCCGATCGCGAGGAAGGCTGGCGCGAGGCCGTACCGCTGGGCGTAGTCGTCGGCCCGGTCGGCCACCGCCCGGATGCGTCGCTTGGCGGTCGACAGGGCAGCGCCCTCCCGGACGAGGTTGGACAGCCTGGTGGGGCGCCCGGCGAACAGCTGGGCGATGCCTGAGGGGTGCGCCGCGGAGAGATCGAGCAGAGCGTCGCGCAACCGGTCGACGTCGGACAGCGCGGAGTCGCCAGGGTCGGCATCAAGAGCGGATCGCCACCGCCGCCAGGCCCGCTCTGTGAGCTCCGCCGGGGTGACGGCGGATGGGGGCGCGGCCGTTGCCGCCGACCCTGCGCCCGCCGGGGGCTGCCGTCCGTCGGGCCCGGGCTCGGCGGCTGGAGGGCGCGCTCGAGCAGTCACGTAGTGAACGCTAACGGGGCGTCGGACGGGCGGCACGATGCCGCGCCGCCCGGGGCCGGACGGGTACGGACGGGCCTGTGCCGACGTGCCAACGAGCCCCGTCGTGGACCGCCTGCGCCCGGACATGGAACAGTGCGCACCACGCAGGGGGCAGGCGGTGCGCACTGTCAGGGATCAGTGTGGACCCGCCGACGTCGGCCGGTCAACCTCCGGCCGGGACCAAACCCGCGCACGAGAACGTATCGACGCGAACCGGTCACGCCATGCCCGGAGGTCGGGCGAACGCCCCGGCGACGACCCCCTTTCCGGGCAATCGGACCCCGCGAATTCGCGAGTGATCCGGCCCCGCGAATGCGCGAGTGGGTCGGCCGCCCGGGCTCCCGGGCGGCCGACCCTTCAGCTCACAGGCAGGTAAAGAGCGCCTGCGTCGGTTCCACGCTCTCCGGGGAGCCCCAGGCCGGGTAGCCCTGGCCCGCGAGCATGTGCGTGGCGACCGCGCTGTCGGCACCGTCGGGCAGGTTGATGGTGCCCACACCCTCGGTCATGGTGATCAGATGATCAGGCAGGTCCGAGATGGTGCCGGTGGTCGCGGCGAGCCCGCCCGAGAACATGAGCGCGACGTACCACTGCTCGGCGTCCTGATCGGTCTGGTAGCCCGCCATGTGCACCGGGTCGGTGGAGGTCAGCGCCACGGAGTAGCTGCCCGGGAGCAGCGACGTCGGGGTCGAGGCCCACTCGACCAGACCCGTGACGTTGTGGAAGCCGAGCCGGACCCCGGGCCAGGTGACCATCACCTGGTCACCGGTGACGCACTCGACGGGCGGGGGCGGCTGCTCGTCGAGGCATTCGGTGCTGCTGAGCACCAGCCTGCCCGCGGCGATCGTGTCCGATGCGGTGATCAGCGTGTCTCCGCTCGGGGTGATCACGTCGTAGTGCCGAACGCTTCTCAGCACCTTCGACGCATCGACGACGACGGCACCCGCACCCGCGAAGGTCGCGGTCAGCTGGCCCGTGGTCATGTCGTCTGAAGGGACCTGGTTGTGGACGAAGTGCCAGAGCACGGAGCCGTCACACTCGACGGTCGTCCCCTCGTGCGGGGCGTGCAGGTCCGCCGCCGCTGCGGCGCCGGACGGGATGAGGAGCAGGCCCGCCACGAGGGCGAGCAGTAAGCGAGTTCTCATGCTCGATCTCCTTTGTGCGCCGGCCCACCGCCCCGTTGCGGCGAACCGTGACATAGCGAGACCCTGAGCGTGCGCCCGTGCTCCCCGGGGCGCAACATGTGCGACTTGCCCTGGGAATCCCGGCGCGGCGCCTGGCGGGTCCGGCCACCCGGCACCCGGCACCCGGAGACACAGCAAAGGGCGGGGCCCGCGCGCTCTCGCTCGACGGGCACCCGCCCCGGAGTCAGCTGATGGAGATCGAGCCGACGCCGAGCAGCACGCCGATGAAGCCGACGATGACGGCGGCGGCGAGCAGCCACGACCGGCGGACGAAAAGGGACACCGCCGCAAGAACGATCGCGATCAGGACGAGCAGCGTTCCGATGGACATGGTGACCTCCGCGTGGACGTACAGGGCCGCGATGGCCCCATGATCGACGACGCTATCGGTTGCCGGTGCTGCGTGCGCGGAGAGCCGCGTGCGCCGACCCGCGCGCAGGGCCCCCGGGTCAGAGCTTCTTGCCCGGGTTGAGGATCCCCCTCGGGTCGAGCACGCCCTTCAGCCCGAGCTGCAGCTCCCGGACCCGCGGGGTGAGCTCGATGTCGAGGGCGGCGCGCTTCTCGGTGCCGATGCCGTGCTCGCCGCTGACCGTGCCACCCATCTCCACGGCGAACGCCATGATCCGCTCGTGCGCGTCGCGGGCGAGGGCCAGCTGGGCGTCGTCCGCGGGGTCGTAGCAGATGATCGGGTGCAGGTTGCCGTCGCCGACGTGCCCACCGGTGCCGATCGGCAGCCCGATCTGGGCCGACAGGTCGGCGATCCGGGCGAAGATCTCGCCGAGCCGGGTGCGCGGGACGCTGATGTCGTCGTTGAGGCTCGCCCCGAGGTACTCGCGCATCGCCGGGTTCAGCAGGCGCCGGGCGGCGAGCAGCGCATCCACGTGCTCGGGGTCGTTCGCGGCCTCCATGCTGAGCGCATCGTGGGCGGCGCACACGCGGACGTACTCGGCGACGTCGTCCTCCCCTCCCACCCGGGCGTCGGTGAGGACCAGCAGCCAGGCCCCTGCTCCGGCCGGGAGCCCCGCGTCCGGGGACAGCCGGCACACCGCTTCCACGACGACGGCGTCCAGCAGCTCGAGCGTGGAGGGCCGGTGCGGGCCAGCCATGATCTCGTTCGCGGCCGCCATGGCGTCGGCGACGGTGTGGAAGCCCGCGCTGACCCCCCGGACCGGGCCCGGAGTGGGCAGCAGGGCGACAGTGATCTCGGTGATCACGCCGAGCGTGCCCTCCGAGCCCACGAACAGGCCGGTGAGGTCCAGGCCGGCCACGGCCTTCACCGTGACGGGACGCGTCTGGATGACGGCGCCGTCGGCGAGCACGACCTCCAGGGTGCGGACCCAGTCGCGGGTCACGCCGTACTTCACGCAGCGCATGCCGCCGGCGTTGGTCGCGACGTTGCCGCCGATGGTCGAGGTGTCCCAGGACGCCGGGTCGGGCGGGTAGAACAGCCCGTGGGCAGCGGCGGCCGCATCGAGGTCGGAGGTGATCACACCCGGCTGCACGACGGCGACCTGGTCGACGGGGTCGACACGCCGCACCTGGGCCATCCGCGTCAGGTCGAGCAGGATGCACCCCTCGACCGCGCTCGCGCCGCCGGCCAGGCCCGTCAGTCCGCCCTGCGGCACCACGGGGATGCCGCGGGCCTCGGCGATGCGCATGACCGTGGAGACCTCCGCGGTGGTGGTCGGCGCGATGAGGGTGAGCGGTCGCCCCTCGGGCGGGATGAAGGAGGCGTCGACAGAACGGGCGGCGAGCAGTTCGGGATCGTCGACGAATGCGGCCGCCGGGACTTCCGCGCGGAGCGCGGCCAGCGCGCTCGCCCGCTCGCTGTCCGCCATCGGGGCGTGGATCACGGGGCTCTCGCTTCCGCTCGTAAGGGTCGCCCTGGACGCTATCGGCGAGTGTGACACGTCTCATGGGCCCTCCGACGCAGACCAGATGGCGAGACAGGGCCCCTGGCCGACCGGCTGCGTCAAACGGCCCGTCCGCGCCGCCGTCCGCTGCAATACTCACCGGCACGCAGGTGACCACGGGCTCAGGGGGTACGCATGAAGATCGCGGCCGGGTGGTACCCCGACCCCAAGGACGGGAATCGGGACCGCTACTGGGACGGCGCCGCGTGGGCGCCCGGAGAGAACACGGTCCGAGGTGAGCGCCCGGAGCCAGCTGTGGCCGCCCCTGCGAGCGCGCGGGTCCCACCCGCGTCTGCCTCGCTCATCGCCTGGGGAATCGTGTGCGTGGCCGCGGGCCTCGTCATCCAGGCAGCAGGTGAACGTATGGCCGTGAGGGCGGCACTCGCGGCGGGCTTCTTCGGCGAGGTGTCGAGCAGTGGCGAGGCCGTTGCCGTCCTCGGCCTGCTCGTCATGCTGGTCGGCCTCGTGATGCTCGTCACCGGCGTCTACCGGATGGCGTCGGGAATCGATCACCTGGTGCGCATCAGCGCGGCGAGGGACGAGTAGCAGTCCTCCGCCGGGCCCCTGAATCCAACTGCGGACCCGCGGCGCCGCCGCACGTGCGAGGCAGCGACCTCCGCGTGCGGCGCGGTGACCTTCCCGCTCGGCTCGGCTCACCTCCCCTTGCGGCGAGGGACGCCGTCGGGCAACATACAACCTTATGGTTGTAGATCTGCAGGAGCGGGACCGGGCGGACCTCATCTTCGGGGCCCTCGCCGATGCGACACGGCGCGACATCGTGACGCGCGTGCTGCGCACCGAGACGTCGGTCTCCCGACTCGCGGAGAAGTACGCCATGAGCTTCGCTGCAGTTCAGAAGCACGTCACGGTGCTCGCGCGTGCCGGCCTGGTGACCAAGGAACGCCGCGGTCGCGAGCAGCTGGTCCGCGGGGACATCGACACCATCCGGGACGCCGAGGCCCTGCTCGGAGAGTTCGAGCAGATCTGGCGGGAGCGCCTCGGCCGCCTGGAGCAGATCCTCACCGAGCCGTAGAACCCGAACCCCACGAAGGAGAGCGACCATGACGGTCATCGACAGCACCCGGAACGCCGAAGCCCTCACCCTCACGGTCGTCGCCGAGTTCGCCTTCCCGCCGTCGCGGGTATGGCAGGTGTGGTCCGACCCGCGCAAGCTCGAGCGGTGGTGGGGGCCGCCCACCTGGCCGGCCACCTTCGTCGAGCACGACTTCTCGGTGGGCGGCAAGGCGCACTACTTCATGACGGGCCCGGACGGCGAGGAGGCTCACGGGTGGTGGCGCTTCACGGCCATCGACGAGCCGCACGCGCTCGAGTTCGAGGACGGCTTCGCCGACGACGCGGGCAACCCCGACGCCACGCTCGGGACCACCACCGCCCGCGTCACGTTCGAGGAGACCGGCGAGGGAACGCGGATGGTCCTCACGTCCCGCTTCGCGAGCACCGAGCAGATGGAGCAGATGGCGGCCATGGGCATGGAAGAGGGGATCCGGGGCGCCATGGGCCAGATCGACGCCATCCTCGAGGGGTGACCGGACCTCCGCCTCGACACGCGCGCGTGCCGAGGCGGGCGCGACCGAACACCTCAGCGACAGGTGCGGCGCCCTAGGCTGGCCACCATGGAGATCCTTCGGCGGCGCACGCCGGACGAGGCAGGCGCCACGCCCGAGGCGGTCGCCCGGGTCGCCGGCGGACTCGTCGCCTGATGGACGCCGAGGCGCTGGCGCCCCCACCGGCGGGCCCCGCAGCGAGCCCGGTCGAGAGCGTCGACCGCGCCCTGCTCGTGCTCCAGGCGCTCGCGGACGCGGGTGCGGACGGGCTCGGGCTCGCGGAGGTTGCCGCGTCCCTCGGGCTGAACAAGAGCACCGTGCACCGCACCTTGGCGGGGCTGCGGTTCCGCGCCTTCGCCACCCAGGACCCCGTCACCGGCCGCTACTACCTGGGACCCGCCGCCACGCGGCTGGGTGACGCCTTCTTCAGTACGGAGAACCTGCCCCTCCTGCTGCACCCGGCGCTGGTCGCCCTGTGCGCGGCGACGGACGAGCTGGTGCACCTCGGCGTGCTCTCCGGGAGCCAGGTGGTCTACCTCGACAAGGTCGAGCCGGAGCGGGCGGTCCGGGTGTGGTCGGCGGTCGGACGACGGAGCCCTGCTGTCACCACCGCGCTGGGGCGGGCCCTGCTCGCCTTCCGGGGAACGGACCGCGCCCTGCTCGCCGGCTACGTGCAGGAGTCGGACCGGCCGGTCGACGTCGATCGGGTCTGGGCCGCGCTCGAAGACGCCCGTCGGCGTGGGTACGCCACGGAGAGCGAGGAGAACGAGGCCGGCATCGCCTGCGTGGCCGTGCCCCTCCTCCGCGCGGGCACCCCCGTCGCCGCCGTGAGCGTGACCGCGCCGGTGGAGCGCATGACGCCGGATCGTGTGGCCGCCCTGCACGCTCGGATCGCGGTCGAGCTGCCGGCGCTGCTGCCCTCCGGCCTGGAGCTGCCGGTCGCCCGGCAGGCTTGATCCGGCCCTCCGGCCGTGCGAGAGTTGTTTCGCAGCGCGACACGCGCGTTTCACCTAACGAAACGATTCCATGAACACTCTCGAGTCCCTCAAGCACGCCCTCCTCGTCCCGGTCGTCGTGCTCGACGACGCCAAGGACGCCGACGGCCTTGCCGGCGCCCTGGTGGCCGGGGGCCTACCCGTCGCCGAGGTCACCTTCCGCACCGCGGCGGCTGCGGACTCGATCCGTGCGATGGCGGCGAGGGGCGACATCCTGCTTGGTGCCGGCACGGTGCTCACCGTGGACCAGGTCGACCAGGCCGTGGCTGCGGGCGCCAACTACATCGTCTCTCCCGGGCTGAGCCGCGCCGTCGTCGAGCGCTGCGCGGAGCACGGGGTGCTGGCCGTCCCCGGTGCGGTCACCGCGACCGAGATCCAGGCCGCGCTCGAGCTCGGGCTGACGACGGTGAAGTTCTTCCCCGCCGGCACGTCGGGCGGTGCGGCAGCGATCGCCGCACTCGCCGCGCCCTTCGCCGGTCTGGGCTTCGTCCCCACGGGCGGCATCGGTCCGAAGAACCTGCACGAGTACCTCGCCGTGCCTGCGGTGAGCGCCGTCGGCGGGTCGTGGATGGTGCCGAGGGACACGATCAGGGCGGGTGACGTCGCGACCATCACAGACCTCACCGCCAAGGCCGTCGCCCTGGCCCACGAGCTCCGGCCGTGACTCTGGCCGTCCGGCCCGCCGCCGAGTGCGCCTACGACGCGGTCTCGCTCGGCGAGGTGATGCTGCGGCTCGACCCGGGCGAGGGGCGCATCCGCACGGCGCGCTCCTTCCGGGTGTGGGAGGGCGGCGGGGAGTACAACGTGACCCGGGGCTTGCGACGCGCGTTCGGCCTGCGCGGCGCCGTCGTCACGGCCCTGGCGGACAACGAGGTCGGGCGCCTGGTCGAGGACTGCATCCTCACCGGCGGCCTCGACACCCGGTTCATCCGGTGGGTCCCCTACGACGGCATCGGGCGGACGGTCCGCAACGGCCTGAACTTCACCGAACGCGGCTTCGGGGTGCGCGGCGCGGTCGGCGTATCGGACCGGGGCCACACCGCGGCCTCCCAGCTGAGGCCGGGCGACGTCGACTGGGATCACCTCTTCGGGGACCTGGGCGCCCGCTGGCTGCACACGGGCGGGATCTTCGCCGCCCTGAGCGAGACCACCGCCGAGGTGGTGGTCGAGGCCGTCACGGCGGCCAAGCGCCACAGGACGGTGGTCTCCTACGACCTCAACTACCGGCCGAGCCTCTGGAAGGCGATCGGCGGCAAGGCGAAGGCCCAGGACGTCAACCGCCGGATCGCCGAGCACGTCGACGTGATGATCGGCAACGAGGAGGACTTCACCGCGAGCCTGGGCTTCGAGGTCGAGGGCGTGGACGAGAGCCTCTCAGATCTCCAGGTGGACAGCTACGCCCGGATGATGGAGCAGGCCGCCCAGGCGTACCCGAACTTCGCCGTGATCGGCACGACGCTGCGGACCGTGCACAGCGCGACCGTCAACGACTGGGGCGCCCTGGCCTGGTCCCGGGAGACGGGCGTGGTGCGGGCCACGCACCGCGAGCGCCTCGAGATCCTCGACCGCGTGGGCGGAGGCGACTCATTCGCGTCCGGCCTCATCTACGGATTGCTCGAGGGCGAGCCGCTGCAGACGGCCGTCGAGTATGGTGCCGCGCACGGCGCGCTCGCGATGACCACGCCGGGCGATACCACCATGGTCACCAAGGCCGAGGTGCTCAAGCTCGCCGGAGGCGGCAGCGCGCGCGTCGACCGCTGACCGTCACCCCCGCAACGAGAAGCCCCGTGCCCCCTCGGGCGGCTCCTCGGTGACGTCCACGTACACCACGTCCGCGCCCGACGGGCCGCGCCTGGCCCACGCGAGGAGTGACTCGACAGCCGCGTCCGCACCCTCCGCGGCGACCTCCACGGTCCCGTCGGGCAGGTTGCGCACCCACCCGGCCACGCCCAGACGCTCCGCCTGCCGCACGCAGGACCACCGGTAGCCGACGCCCTGCACGTCCCCGTGGACCACGAGCCTGCGGCGGATCATGTGACCAGTCTGCGCGACGCCCGGGCCGGCGGCCGGTCCGATGCGCCGCCGACCTCCCGCACCCCGATGAGTTCTGCCCGTGCCGACGGTCGAACCAAGCATCGACCGGGTGACGCCACCCACGAGGAGGACGCCGCATGACCATGCCCACACCGGAGCGCACCACCACGCTCGACACCGCCCGGCCCGACGCGGACCGAAGCCTCACCGACCTGCGCACGCGGATCACGGGACGCGTGATCGAGCCCCACGACCCCGAGTACGACGCCGTGCGGGTCGTGATGATGGGTGGGACCGACCCTCGTCCGGCCGTCGTCGTGCGTCCGGCCGACGACGCCGACGTCGCCGAGGCGGTCGCCTTCGCCCAGCAGGCGGGCCTGCCGCTCGCCGTGCGCAGCGGCGGCCACAGCGGCGCCGCGCACAGCACCGTCGACGGCGGCCTGGTGATCGACCTGCGCGACCTGAAGGACCTCGCCATCGACGCGGGCGGCCGGACCGTTTGGGCCGAGGCCGGGCTGACGGCCGGCGAGGTGACCGCAGCCACCGCGGCGCACGGGCTGGCCGTCGGGTTCGGGGACACCGGCAGCGTCGGCATCTCGGGGATCACCCTCGGCGGGGGCGTCGGGTACCTGTCCCGGACGCACGGGCTGACCATCGACAACCTCCTGGCCGCCGACGTGGTCACCGCCGACGGCCGGGTGCTGCGTGCGGACGCCGAGAACCACCCCGACCTGTTCTGGGCCATCCGCGGCGGCGGGGGAAACTTCGGGGTCGTCACGCGGCTGAAGCTCCGGCTGCACCCGGTGGACGGCGTCGTCGGCGGGATGCTCGTCCTGCCCGCGACCGCCGAGACCGTCGCGGGCTTCATGGCCGCGGCCGGGGCGGCGCCCGACGAGCTGTCGACCATCGCCAACGTGATGCCCTGCCCGCCGATGCCCTTCGTGCCCGAGGAGGTGCACGGTCGGCTGGTGGTCATGGGGCTGTTCTGCTTCGCCGGGTCGCCCGACGACGGCGCCGCTGCGATGGCGCCGTTCCGCGTCCTGGCGGAGCCGCACGCGGACCTGGTGCGGCCCATCGCGTACCCGGAGATGTTCCCGCCGGACAACCCCGACTACCACCCGACGGCCGTCTCGCGGACGATGATGATCGACTCCGTGGGCCCCGACCTCGCGGCGGAGGTTGTCGAGCGGCTCGAGCGGGCCGACGGGATGCGGGTGGTCCAGCTGCGCATGCTCGGCGGCGCGATCGCCCGGGTGCCGTCCGACGCCACGGCGTACACCCATCGATCGGCGCGGATCATGGCGAACGTGGCCGCCTTCTTCGACGGTCCGGACGACCGGGTCGTGCGCGAGTCGTGGGTCAACGGCACGGTTGCCCTGCTCGACCAGGGCGACCCCGCGGTGTACGTGAACTTCCTCGGCGACGAGGGCCCGGAGCGGGTGCGGGCTGCGTACCCGGGCGCCACCTGGGACCGGCTGGCGGCGGTCAAGGCCGCGTACGACCCTGCCAACGTGTTCCGGCGCAACCAGAACGTCGCCCCGGCGGGGTAGTTCCCGTCGAGGCGCGATCCCGCGGGCAGCGACGAGCCCGCCGATCGGCCGAATCGCGGACCATGGCTCTACGATCGGGAGCGGACCAGCCCCGGCGCTCGGAGACTGTCATGGATCACGCTGCCTCACCACCGCAGGACGACGGGGACAACCCACTTCCTGGGGACCTCGCCGAGGATGCCGTCGACCTCCGGCTCAGCCTGACTGCGCTCTCGCGCCTGGTCATGGGACACGGCCGGCAGGGGCTTGAGGCGTCGCTGACCCGGATCGCCGAGTTCGCGGTTCGAGCCGTCCCCGGGGCCGACGGCGCCGGGCTGACCCTCATGGAGCAGAACCGACCCGACACGATCGTCGCGAGCGCGGACTTCGTCCGGGAGGTCGACGCGATCCAGTACGGCATCGGCGAGGGGCCGTGCATCAGCGCCGCCGCCGAGCGGCGCACGGTGATGTGCGGCTCGCTCGCCACGGACGGACAGTGGCCGCACTTCGGACCGCGGGTCGCGCGGCTCGGAGTGCACTCCGCGCTGTCCCTGCCGCTGATCGCCGACGATGTGGCGCTCGGGGCGATGAACATCTACGCCCGCGCCCATGACGCCTTCGACGAGCGCGCCGTCGAGCTCGGTGAGCTGTTCGCCGTCCCGGCTGCGATCTCTGTCCACAACGCCCAGGTGCTCGCCCAGACGGGTCGTCTCGCGGACCAGCTCCGGGCGGCACTCACCAGCCGGTCGACCATCGACCGTGCGCTGGGCATCGTGATGAGCCGCACCGGCTGCGGTGAGGACGAGGCGTTCGAGAAGCTGCGGGTGATGAGCCAAGCGGAGAACCGGAAGCTGTCGGACATCGCCCAGCGGATGATTGATGAGGCCGTACGCCGGGCCCGGACACGCCGCAACGCCGACTGATCCTGCTCAGTTCTCACCTCGCGCCTGGTCGCCAGACGCTCGCCACCCGCGTAGCGTGGACACCGCCGACGCCACAGGACACGGGTCCCGACCCGCCTCCGGCCTTGGTCCCGCGCACAGCGATCTGCCGCGTGCGGACCTGGCACCACCGTTAGGCGTTCGGGACGCCGGGGCCGATCGTGGACACTCTCGCTGCGCTCGCCAGGGACCTCGCGTCCCTGACGGCCATGCTCGCCACGCCCGGGGCCGACCTCGAAGCCCTGCTCGCCGGGCTGGCCGATCGCATGCGGCGTGCGGTGCCCTCCTACGTCGGTCTGAGCATGACCGTCGTGATGGACGGTTGCCCGATCACGCTGGCCGCTACCCCGGGCGGCGAGGTCGCCACCTCGATGCGCCTGCCCCTGACGGCCCTGGGTGCGGCCGAGGCCGGCAGCGTCGTCGTCTTCTACGCTGCGCAACCGGGCGCCTTCGTCGACCTTGCCGCCGACGCCGAGTTCGCCGCGGGCGACGGTGACGGCCTCGTCGTGCTCGACGACGAGCTCCACCGCCCGCCGGCGGTCTCCGGCCTGGCGGGGCTCGACATCCTGTCCGCGGTCAACAGGGCCATCGGTCATCTCATCGGCGACGGTTACCACCCCGAGGAGGCAGGTGCCGAGCTCGACCGTCGCGCACGGATTGCCGGGGTCTCCCGGCACGCCGCCGCTCTGCGCGTCGTCCCCGAACCCGGGGAGCGCGGCGTGGACCATGGTCAAGATGACGTGTGACCGCGTAGTGTCGACGGCGTTGAGGACCCAGCCGGTCCGGACCACGCGTTCCCGTCGTTCCACCGACGGCGGCACGTGGGAGCAGCCGCTCACGCCGGACGCCGTTCGGTGACGAGCTCCACGAAGAGCGCTGACGGCCAACCCGTGCGCCAGCCACCAGTTCGGTGCATCCCTCGTGCAGCCCTCGACCCACCCCGGAGAACTGCACGTGGCCACCACCGACTCACCCCGCGGCGACGGCGATGTCCAGCCGCCCGTCGACCGGCGTGGCGACCCCGCCGCCGGGCTTGGACACGACAACGAGATTGACCTCCTCAACCCGGAGACCGACCGCCTCACCCCTGGCGACGATCGCACCGAAGGCGAAACCGCCTCACGGAGCAGAGCGAACGCATGGCGGGGGTTCCGAGCTCTGGGGGTCACCGGCCCGGTCCGGCAGGGGCCCCTGCCCGCCCATCCCGCCAGTTCCACGACCGCCGAGGGCCGCGCCGCGGATCGGAACACGCTCCGACACCGAACCCACACCCACTCATCGTCCACGGCCGCATCGCCGGAGCGCGACGCCCGGGTTGCGGACCCGGAGACGGCGCAAGCCCTCCTGCGCGAGTCGCTGCGGAGCACGACGACGGTCGGCGAGGTCGCCGACGCGCTCGCCGAGTTCAGTGCCGACGAGCTCGGCGCGGCGTGGGGTGGGCTCCTGCTTCACGAACACAAGTACGGCGATCTCCATCGGACCGATGGGCGGCACATGGAGCAGGGCGAGCAGAGCTGGGCCTCCGTCACCCCCTCGACGTCGGGTCCGGCGGCGACCGCCATCAGGAGTCGCCGGTTCCTCGTCTTCGACGACATCGCCGCGCTGCTGGCCATCTTCCCGGAGGTCGGGCACTGGGGACGCCCGCCCGCGACGGGAACGGTCGCCTTCATCCCGCTCCTGCTCGCCCAGGGTGCGCTAGGCAGCGCAGTGCTCTGGTGGGAGAGCGCCCACCAGGTGACCGCGGCCGAAGGCTCCCGCCTGATGGCCCTCGCCGGTTGGATCACCCAGGCCGTAGACCGCATCGCGAGTGACGCCGACCAGCGCGCGGACGCGGCGACGCTCGAGCGTTCGCTGCTGACCCGGCTTCCCCGGCCCGACAACCTTGAGCTGCACGCCCGCTACGTTCCGGCCGCCCGCGGGCGGAAGATCGGCGGGGACTGGTACGACGCGCTCATCCTGAACGACGGGTCCACCGCGTTGATGATCGGCGACGTCACGGGGCATGACATGGCTGCCGCCGCCCAGATGGGCCAGCTGCGCGGACTGCTGCGCGGATACGCCTACGACCGCGACGAGTCGCCCTCGGGCATCGTCCGTAGGCTCGACCGCGCCTGCGTGGGGCTCGGGATCGACACCCTGGCGACGCTCGTCCTCGCCCGCATCGAGGTAGCGCCGGACCGTGACGGCTCCGCTCAGGTGTCCTGGACCAACGCCGGCCACCTGCCTCCCGTCCTGCTCCACTCCGACGGACGCACCGAGCTCCTGGAGACCCCGCCCGAGGCCATGGTGGGCCTGATGCCGGACGCGGCACGGAGCGACCACGCCCACGGCCTGCCGCCCGGCACGACCCTTCTGCTGTACACCGACGGGCTCGTCGAACGACCGGACCGCGACGTCCGAGCAGGCATCGACCAGCTCCGGACCGCGCTCACCCGGTTCCGTCGCCAACCCCTGCCAACCTTGCTCAGCATGCTCGTCGCACAGGTCGCGGGGGACGACCCTCAGGACGACGTCGCTCTTCTGGCCGTACGGTCACGCTGGGCGCCGCCGTCCGCTCGCTGAGGCTGGTGCGTCGACGAGTGCCGATCAGCGCCCCGCGGATGACCCCTTGGGCTGCTTGGCCTCGAGCTGGCTGACCGCGCCGGGGGTCCCGTGGGTCTTCGGCTTCTTCTCCTGCTTCGGCTTCCGCACCTCGCGGCCGCCCTTGTTCTTCGACGCCATCGTGCACTCCCGTCGTCGGTCCGTGCCGTGGTGCTGTGCCGTGATCCGGCCCGCGGGCCAAGAGTACGCGCACCATCCACCCCCCCGGCGGCGATCCGAGGCCCGTGGAGCTCGGCGGGCCTCCTCCGGTTGCCGATCCCGGGGGGGCGGTTACGTTCACGCCATGGTGGCGCTGGCCCGACACGTGCGATGTGCACCCGAGGACGTGTTGCGCGTGCTCGCGGACGGCTGGACCTACGCCAGCTGGGTGGTGGGGACCTCGCGGATCCGGGGGGTCGACACCACCTGGCCGGCGCCCGGCTCGCGCATCGCCCACTCCGTCGGGGTCTGGCCGTTGGTGATCAACGACGTCACGATCTCCCGCGGGTGGGACCCCGGGGCCGGGATCGAGCTGCGGGCGCGTGCCTGGCCGACGGGCGAGGCGAAGGTACGGATCGAGGTCGAGCCGCGGGGCGACGGCTGCACCGTCCGCATGGTTGAGGACGCCGTCCGCGGTCCGGCGACTCTGATCCCGCGCCCCCTCCGAGCGGCCCTGCTCACCCCTCGCAACACCGAGGCGTTGCGCCGGCTCGCGGCGATCGCGGAGCGTCGTCCGCCCGCCGGGAGGCCGACCTGAGCCGGGCGGGAACGTCTCTGGGCGTCCGCCGACTGCGGTCCCGCCGAGCGCGCTCACCTCTCCCCGAGCACCCGCTCCCAGGCGGTCTGGGCCAACCAACGCCGCACCCGCCCGGTGGGCCCCCCTGCGCCGAGGGCGGCTCGGGCGGCGTTCCAGCCACAGGCCCCGTGCACCCCGCCGCCCGGGTGCGCCGACGCGCTGGCCAGGAAGAGCCCGTCGATCGGCGTCTCCGGGCGCCCGAGCCCCGGGACCGGCCGGAACACCAACTGCTGGTGTAGCCCCGCGGTCCCGCCGTTGACCGACCCGCCGACGAGATTCGCGTTCGAAGCCTCGAGGTCGAGGGGGCTCTGCACGTGGCGGGCCAGGACGGCGTCGCGGAAGCCAGGTGCGACCCGCTCCACCGCGTCCTCCATGCGCTCCACCTGCGCCTCGACCCGGCTCTCGGTCCAGTCACGCCCGCGGGGCACGTGGGTGTACGCCCACACCGACTCAGTTCCCGCGGGGGAACGGGTGGGATCCGCCGTGGTCATCTGCCCCAGCAGCAGGAAGGGCCGAAGGGGGACGCGGCCGGCGGACAGGTCGGCCGCCGCGTCGACGAGTCCGGTGGGGCCCACCCCGAGGTGGACGGTCCCCGCGCCCTTCGCGCCCTCGGCCGTCCAGGGGATCGGTCGTCGCAGCGCCCAGTTGACCTTGAACGCGGCGTGGTCCCACTGGAACGTCTCGAGGCGGCGCCGCAGCGAGGGAGGGACGTGCTCGGGCGCGAGGAGGTCGCGGTAGAGCGCGGGCGCGCTGACGTCCGCCAGGACGGCGCGCCGCGCGCGGACCAGTCGGCCGTCCGCCGTCCTGACCCCGACGGCGCGCCGACCCGCGACGAGCACCTCGTCGACGCGGGCTCCGGTCTCCACCGCCCCTCCCCCCGCGGTCAGCCGTGCGGCGAGCGCGCCGGCGAGCATCCCGGCGCCACCCTTCGGGACGGGGAAGCCGACGTCCTGCCCGAGCATGGTGAGCAACCACCCGAAGAGGCCGCTCCCCGCGGAGTCGGGCGGGATGTCGGCGTGCATCGCGTTGCCGGTGAGCAGCAGACCGGGGCCCTCACCGTGGAACCTCTCCGCGGCCAGCCGCCGCACCGGAAGGACGGCGAGGCGGGCCAGGTCGAGCGCTCCGGCCACCCTGGTCCGGCGAAGCAGCCTCGTGAGCGCGACGACCGGCGGCAGGGGCGCGAAGAGGGCGTCGAGCACCGGGTCGCGCACCCCGCGCCACTGCTCGACCATCTCGATCCACGCCTCGCCGTCGCCCGGTGCGTCGGCATCCAGGCCCTCGGCCGTGTCGTCAGCCCGGCTCCGCAGGACGGCGGCCCGCCCGTCGTCGAGCGCGTGGGCGAGCACGTCCGGGGCCCGCACCCACGTCAGGCCGTGGTCCTCGAGGTGGAGCCCGCGGATCAGCGGGGAGGCGGCGGCCAGGGGGTAGAAGGCGCTGAACAGGTCGGTGCCGAAGCCCGGGGCGGTGACCTCGGCGCTGCGCACCGCCCCACCGATCTCGTCCTGGGCCTCCAGCACCAGGACGTCCCAGCCGGCGTCGACCAGCGCGTTCGCCGCGACCAGGCCGTTGGGGCCCGAACCGATCACGATCGCGTCCACAGTTCGCACAGTCACGCGCCTCCCGCTGTTGCGTGCGTTCACGCTGGCACCCCTGGGGTGCCGCGGCAACCGATCACGGACGGCGCGCGGCTACCGTGGACGGATGTCACCGTGGCTCCGCCGCCTCCTCCGGGCCCCCCGCCACCTGTACCGGCACCGCCTGGGCTGGTTGCTGGGCCACCGCTTCCTCCAGCTGTCCCACCAGGGTCGCCGGACCGGACGGCAGCACCACACCGTCCTCGAGGTGGTCCGGTACGACCGCGCGACCGGCGAGGCCACCGTCGTGTCCGGCTTCGGGGCTCGTTCGGACTGGTTCCGCAACCTTCAGGCCGGGTCGGAGGCGGTGGTGAGCATCGGGCGCTCTCGTGCGCCGGCCAGGTACCGCATCGTCGACGCGGACGAGGCCACTGACGTGATCGCCGACTACGAGCGGCGCGCCGGGCTGGCCCGGCCGGTGGTCCGCGCCGCCCTCAGCCGGCTGCTCGGCTGGCCGTACGACGGCAGCGACGACGCACGCCGCAGGCTCGCCGTGGAGCTCCCCATGGTGGCGTTCCGGCCCGCTCACCACTAGTCCACGTCGGCGTCCACCCAGTCGAACGTCCGGGTGACCGCCTTCTTCCAGCTGCGGACCGCGCGCGCCCGGGCGTCGTCGTCCATCGTCGGCCCCCAACGCCTGTCCTCCCGCCAGTTCCGGGTCAGCTCCTCCTGGTCCGCCCAGAAGCCGACGGCCAGGCCCGCGGCGTAGGCGGCCCCCAGCGCAGTGGTCTCGGTGACCCGTGGCCGCACGACGGGGATCCCGAGCAGGTCGGCCTGGTACTGCATCAACGTGTCGTTGACGGTCATCCCCCCGTCCACCCTGAGCTCGGCGAGGTCCGTACCCGAATCGGCGTTCATCGCCTCCAGGACGTCGCGCGTCTGGAAGGCCGTCGCCTCGAGCGCCGCCCGGGCGATGTGCCCACTGGTCACGTACCCGGTGAGGCCGACGATGACCCCACGGGCGTCGGAGCGCCAGTACGGCGCGAAGAGCCCCGCGAAGGCCGGGACGAGGTAGACGCCGCCGTTGTCCGCGACGGAGGCGGCGAGCTCCTCCACCTGCGCTGCGGAGCTGATCAGGCCGAGCGTGCGCAGCCACTCGATCAGTGACCCCGCGACCGCGATCGACCCCTCGAGGGCGTAGACGCCGGCCTGGTCGCCCAGCTGGTAGCAGACCGTGGTCAGCAGACCGTTCTTCGACGCGACCGGGCGCGCCCCGGTGTTGAACAGCATGAAGGTGCCGGTGCCGTAGGTGTTCTTCGCGGTCCCCACCTCGAAGCACGCCTGTCCGAACATCGCTGCCTGCTGGTCCCCCAGCACGCCGGCGATCGGGACGCCGGGCACCATTCCCGCGTGCCGTGCCACCCCGTACACCTCCGACGACGAGCGGATCTCGGGGAGCATCGCCATCGGGACGCCCATCTCGGCGGCGATCTCCTCGTTCCACGTCAGGGTGTCGAGGTTCATCAGCATCGTGCGCGAGGCGTTCGTCACGTCGGTGATGTGCAGTCCCCCGTCCACCCCACCGGTCATGTTCCACAGCAGCCAGGTGTCCACCGTGCCGAACGCCAGCTCGCCGCGTTCCGCCCGGGCCCTTGCCCCGTCGACGTGGTCCAGGATCCAGCGGGCCTTCGGACCGGCGAAGTACGTTGCGAGGGGCAGGCCCACCCGGTCCTTGTACCGGTCGGCGCCACCGCCCAGCGCGCCCAGCTCCTCGCACAGCTGTCGGGTGCGCGTGTCCTGCCAGACGATCGCGTTGTAGATGGGCTTGCCCGTGCGCCGGTCCCAGATCAGGGCGGTCTCGCGCTGGTTGGTGATCCCCACCGCGGCGATGTCGTGGTGGGTCAGGTTCGCGCGCGCCAGGGCCAGCCCGACGACCTCCCGGACCACCAGCCAGATCTCCTCCGGGTCGTGCTCGACCCATCCGGGCTGCGGGTACACCTGGCGGTGCTCCCGGTGGCCGGTGGCGACGATCGACCCGGCGTGGTCGAACACGATCGCGCGGGAGCTGGTCGTCCCCTGGTCGATCGCCAGCACGTAGTCAGCCGTCGTCCTCATCGCACTCACGGTAGCCGCCACGACCCCGCTGCGGCGTCGGTGCAGAGGGTGGGCCCGGTCCCGCTCAGCGGTACTCGGGGTTCGGGTGGCCGAACCGCTCGCCGGAGTCCCACACGGTGCGCGAGTTCCCGTACTCGGGAATGCCCCCGGCGCGCTTGAGCATCGTGGCCAGGTGCATGAGGTTCCAGGTCATGAACGTGGTGTTGCGCTGCGTGAACTCGTTCTCGGGGCCGCCGGAGCCCTCGTCGAGGTAGGAGGGCCCCGGGCCGACCGGCCCGATCCACCCGGCGTCGACCTGCGGCGGGATCGTGTAGCCGAGGTGCTGCAGCGAGTACAGGACGTTCATCGCGACGTGCTTGACGCCGTCCTCGTTCCCGGTGACGACCACGCCGCCGACGCGCCCGTAGTACACGTACTGGCCGGCGTCGTTGAGCTCGCCCGACAGGGCGTACAGCCGCTCGATCACCCGCGTGCAGACGCTGGACTTGTCGCCCAACCAGATGGGCGTGCCGATCACGAGGATGTCGGCGTCCAGGATCCGCGGCGTGAGCGCCGGCCAGTCGTCGCGCTGAGCTCCCTGCTCGGTCATGTCCGGGTAGACGCCGGGGGCGATCTCGTGGTCCACCGCGCGGATCTCGTCGACCGCGACGCCCTGCCCGCGCATGATGGCCGCGCTCACGGCCATCAGACCCGCCGTGTTGGACACCTCGGGTGACGGCTTGAGGGTGCAGTTGACGAAGACCGCGCGCAGGTCGGAGAAGTGGTCTGTCATTCGGCGCTCCTCGAGACGTCGGGGCGAGCTGCTGACGTCTCGATCATCGCACTCAGCCCTCGACCGCGACTCCTCGCCAGAACGCCACGTGGCCCGCTATCTGGCGCGCGGCCTCGGAGGGGTCGGGGTACGACCACGCCACATCCGCGCCTGGCCGATGGGCGTCCTCGAGGGACCAGTAGCGCGCCTGCCCCTTCCATGGACACGTCGACCGCCGGTCGGATGCGGCGAACAGGTCCCACCGGACGCTGTCGGAGGGGAAGTAGTGGTTTCCCTCCACGACCACTGTCGCGTCGCTCTCGGCGACGACTGTGCCGTTCCAGATGGCTCGCACGGTGGGGCTCCTCGCGGTCGGGGTCGGACCCGTGCGGAACCCGGCGCGCCCCCGAGCGATTCCCTTGCCCCGTGGCGACGATCCGCGCGTCCCTTCCGCGAGGGGCAGCCCCGCCGCGTCCCGGTCTCGGACCAAGGTCCTCACCGCACCCGGCAAGTGCGTAATACCTTACGTATATGACCCGCGAACTCGACGAGCCCGAGCTGTTCGGCCGGCTGTTCGTGCTCTCCGCCCACCTGACCCGCCGCGCCGACGAGGCCCTCGCCCGATTCGGGCTGACCAGCAGGCAGTGGCTGCTGCTCGCGGTGCTGAGCCGCGGGTTCCCCGGCGTCAGCCCCACCCTGACCGAGGCGGCTCGGGCGTACGGGTCCTCGCGGCAGAACGTCAAGCAGGTGGCGCTCCAGCTCGCCACGCGCGGCTACCTCGACCTGGTCCCCGACCCCGCCGACCGCAGGGCCACCCGCTTGGTCCTGACCGAACGGGTGGCACTCTTCGACGAGCCCGATGTCGCCGCCGCGCAGTCGGCCTTCATCACCGACGTCTTCGCCCCCCTCTCCGACGCCGAGGTCGCCACCCTGCGATCCCTCGTCGGCCGCTGCATCACCTCACTCCAGGACAAGGACTCCCGATGACCACCACGCCATCAGCCCCACGCGCCACCTCCGTCCCGGACCCCGCCGGGTCCGGGCACGCCGGTCCACCGGCCACCGCGGGTCCTTCCCTGGGCCGCATTGTGCGTCGCGCCACCGGCGTCGTCGTCGTCGTGCACGGCCTGATTCACCTGCTCGGTGCAGCGGCAGGGCTCGGATGGACGGATGACGCCGCCATCAGGTTGGCGCCCGGAACAGCAGTCCCCTGGCTCGTCGCCGCCCTCCTGGTGATCGCCTCCGGGATCGGCTTGCTCGCCGGCACGCGGCTCTGGTGGCTCCTCGGCGCTCCCGCCGTCGTCGTCTCCCAGGTGCTGATCGTGACGAGCTGGCAGGACGCGTGGGCGGGATCGGCCGCGAACGTCATCCTGCTGCTCGCCGTGGTGCACGGCTGGTTCGCCGAGGGCCCGGGCAGCCGCCGCGCCCGCTTCCGCCGGGCCGCGGGGGTGGCCGGACCCGCCACGACGGAGCTGCTGACCGACGCCGATCTCGCCCACCTCCCCGAGCCGGTGGCTCGGTACATCCGCCGGACGGGCGCCGTCGGCATGCCGAAGGTCAGCCGGTTCACCGCGCGCATGAACGGGCGGATCCGTGCCGGGCACGACCAGCCCTGGATGCCGTTCACCGGCGAGCAGGTCAACACCTACGGGCCGGAGGTCAGCCGCCACTTCCGGATGCATGCGACCATGCGCGGCCTGCCGGTCGACGTGCTGCACGTCCTGGTCGACGGCAGGGCGACGATGCAGGTCGCGGTCTGCTCGATGGTTCCCGTCGTCGATGCCGCCGGCCCCGAGATGGACCGGGCCGAGACGGTGACCCTCTTCAACGACCTGTGCGTGCTGGCGCCTGCGGCGCTCGTCGACGCGCCGATCGCCTGGGAGGCGGACGGCGGACGGGTGCGCGGCACCTACACCAACGGCGGGCACACGGTGAGCGCCGAGCTCGTCTTCGACGCCGACGGGGACCTGGTCGACTTCGTCTCCGACGACCGGCTTCGGTCCTCCGCCGACGGCAAGGCCTTCACGCCGATGCGCTGGTCCACGCCGCTCGCGGACTACCGCGAGGCGCACGGCCGACGCCTGTGCACGGTGGGCACCGCGGTGTGGCACGCCCCCGAGCCGGAGGGCACGTTCGCGTACCTCGAGTTCCGCCTGGAGGACCTGAGCACCGACGGATCGCGATGAGCGCCGGAGCCCTTCGTCCCCCGCTGCGGGACGTCCCCGGGCCTACGATGACGGCCGTGCTCACGGCCACGAACCTCAGCAAGAGCTTCGGCACCCGCGAGGCCGTGTCGGACCTGACGTTCAGCGTGGCGCCCGGTCGCGCGTTCGGTCTCCTCGGGCCGAACGGCGCCGGCAAGACCACGACGGTGCGCATGCTCACCGGCCTGCTGGCGCCAACGGGCGGGGAGGTCAGCCTGTTCGGCGAGACCCTCACACGCGCCAACGCCGACGCCCTTCGCGCGAGGGTGGGCGTCCAGACGGACACCAACCTGTACGAGGCCCTGAGCGTGCGCGAGAACCTACGGGTGTGGGGAGAGCTGTACGGCCTCACCGCCGCGGCCGTCCCGCGCAGGACGGTCGAGGTGCTCGAGGTGCTGGGCCTCTCGGACCGGATCGACTCCCTGGTCGGCGAGCTGAGCAAGGGGATGCGGCAGAAGCTCTCAGTGGGGCGCGCCGTGCTGCACGAGCCCGAGCTCCTCTTCCTCGACGAGCCGACGGCGGGGCTCGACCCCGAGGCCGCCGTGGACCTGATCGACTACCTCAAGCAGATGATCCGCGGCCTGCGCACCACGGTGGTCATCTGCACCCATCAGCTGCACGGGCTCGAGTCGCTGTGCGACGACGTCGGCATCCTCAAGGAGGGCCAGCTCGTCGTGGCGGGCGACGTCCAGCAGCTGCTCCGCCGACGATGGCCGCGGTACGGCTACACGATCGCCGTCGACGGCGACCTCGGCCTGGCGGCGAGCACCGTCTCCGCCGTCGTCGGCGAGCCCGTGCAGGGGGTCGACCGGGGCCACCTGGACGTCTCCGTCGACGACGAGGACACCATCTCGTCCGTCGTCGAGGCGTTGGTCCGCGCCGGGCTCAGGGTCCGAGCGGTCGTGCCCCGGCGGCCGACCCTCCACGACCTGTACTTCGCCGCCATCGACGACCGGGACCTGACATGATCAGCCGCCAGCGGACCTGGGCCCTCATGCGCAAGGACTGGCGCGAGCTCGGCCGCAACAAGCAGGCCGTGGCGCCCCTCGTCATCGTGCCCCTGCTCTTCGTCGTCGTGATCCCGACGGCCGTCATCCTGCTGGGGAACAACGCCGCGCTGACGTCGTCGATCACGGGGTTGGAAGGGTTCCTGAGCAACCTGCCGGAGGGCATCCTCCCCGCGGCGCTGTCCGCGCAGCAGACGGTCGTCTACGCCGTCATCGTCTACTTCATGGCCCCGTTCTTCCTCATCATCCCGGTGATGGTCGCGAGCATCACGGCCAGCTCGAGCTTCGTCGGCGAGAAGGAGCGGCGGACCATCGAGGGGCTGCTCTACACGCCGCTGACCGACCGTGAGCTTGTGCTCGGCAAGGCCCTGGTCTCCGTGATCCCCTCCGTGCTCCTCGCCTGGGCCTCGTTCGTCGTCTACGCGGTCCTGGTCAACGTGCTCGCGGCGCCGATCCTCGGGGGCGTCTTCTTCCCCACCTGGACCTGGGCGGTGATCATCCTCGCGCTGGTCCCGCTGGTCGCCCTCCTGGCCACCTTCCTGATCGTGGCCGTGTCCGGGCGGTCGACCAGCATGCAGGAGGCGCAGAGCTCGGCCGTGCTCGTCATCCTCCCGGTGATCGGCCTCGTCATCAGCCAGGCCACGGGGCTGATGCTCTTCGACACCACGGTCGCGCTCGTCGCCGCCGCGGCCCTGCTGGTCATCGACGTCGGGGTGTTCTTCGCCGTCGTCGGACGCTTCCGCCGCGAGCGCATCATCACCCGGCTGTAGGGCGGGGCGCCCGTCCCGCGATGCCGAGACCCGGCGGACTCAGCGCGTGATGTAGGCGGTCAGCTGGTCGCGCTCGTCCTGGATCTCGGCGATCCGGTGCTTGACCACGTCGCCGATGCTCACGATGCCGGTCAGGCGACCGTCGACCAGCACGGGGAGGTGCCGGATCCGGCTCTCCGTCATCACGGCCATGAGCTCGTCGACCTGGTCGCGCGGGCCGCACGTCTGCACCTCGGGGGTCATGATCGCCGAGACGGCGCCGTCGAGGATGCCGTCACCGTCCGCATCCAGTCGCCGCACGACGTCGCGCTCGCTCACGATCCCGTCGACGGAGGCCCCGTCGCCGGAGACCACGACGGCCCCGATCTGATGCTCGGCCAGAAGTGCGAGCAGCTCACGAACGGTCCGGTCCGGGGCGATCGTGACGACCGAACCACCCTTGCGCCTCAGCACCTCGTTGACCCGCATGGTCGAACACTCCCATCCCGCCCGCACGCCGCGACGCGCGCCGTCGCGGTCACGTGATGACGGTATTACATGGTCGACACCGGGGATAGGGCACGACCGGTCCGGGTGCGTGTCGACCGCCGCCCCAGCGCGCCGGCAAGGGCGGCGAGACCCGCCGCCACGAAGACGTGCCACACGCCGTGCCCGTACCACCAGCGGGTCTCGGGGTCGCACAGGGGCCAGCCCGGGCTGGAGAGGATCTCGATGATGCCGCCGACCGCAAGCAGCACGATGGTCCACGCGATCGGCCACCGAAGCGCCGGTCGCCGGTAGGCCCGGTACACGCCCAGGAGCACGGTGACGACCGACACCCCGCCCTGGGCCATGTCGCCCGGCTGGGGGAAGAAGTGGATCACCGGGGCGAGGGCGGCGGTCGGCAGGGCCCACCACCACCAGACGCGCGACCGGCCCGCGAGGTCGGCGGCGGAGTCAGCGATGATGAACAGCAGCGCCGCGAGCAGCGGGAGGTCGTGGGCCAGGTCGGCCCAGAACGGGTTGGGCCCGTGCTGGGCGACGGAACCCAGGCCGATCCCCGCGACCAGGACGGCGTACGCGGTGGACGAGGGCTCGAGCACCTCGGCGGCGCCCGGCCCGTCGGCGAGTGCGCGACGCCGCCGGCGGCCGAGGACGACGACGACGATCGCGGCGACGACGAACGCGAGGCTCGAGTACGTCGAGACGGGCTCGCGCAGGAAACCGTGGCCGACGGGTTCGCAGCCGGGCCCTGTCTCGTCGGACCAGACCACCGGCAGCAACGGGACGACCACACCCACGGAACCCACGATAATCCCGCCCTCGCGCTCACAGCACGCGCGCGACATCCTCCAGGGCGGTCATCGGGGAGGGCGCGGCGAGGATGAACACGCTGCTCGCGACCCCGGCGTCCGCCAGCTCGGCGAGGCGAGCCCGCACGTCATCGGGTGTCCCCGCAAGGGCCAGCTGCCGGACCCACCCGTCGGGCAGCTCACGGGCGAAATCCTCCGGCGAGCCGCACCGGGCGCGCAGGGCGACCAGCTCGTCGCCGAAGGCGAGCGGGCGCAGGTGCGGCGCCCAGTCCGGCTCGCCGATCCACTGCAGCGCCGTGCGCGCCTCGGCCGTCGCCACCGCGGCGTCGTCGTGCACGCTCCCGACGTTGTAGGTCACGATGCGGTGCGGGCCGGGTGCGGCGATCTGCTCCCGGGCCGCGCGGACGTACTCCGGTGTGCACGGCTCGGCGAGGACGGTGCCGTCGGCGATGCGGCCGGCCAGCGCGAGCGACCTGGGGCCGCGCACCCCAGCGAGGAACAGCGGCTGCACCTCGGGCACCGCGGCCGCGTCGAGGCGTACCCCGACGACTGGAGTGACGGCGTCCGGGACGTCGACCTCGTCGCCGCGCACCAGCGCCCGCACCGTCGACAGGTGCTCCTCCAGCACCCGCAGCGGAGTGGGCGACCACGCCCCCGCCGAGCGCATCCACCCAGGCATCCCGTGCCCGATGCCGACGTCGACCCGGCCAGGGAAGAGCTGGGCGAGCGTCGCGATCTCCATCGCGGCGAAGACCGGGTTCCGCGCCGCCGCCGGCAGCACGCCGATGCCCACCCGGATGCGCGACGTCGCCGCGAGGACGGCCGCCGCCTGCCCGACACCGCCGCGGAACCCGAGGTCCTCGACCACCCACAGCTCGCCGTACCCGAGCGCATCCGCGCGCCGCGCGAAGTCGAGGACCTGCCCGTGCGGGAGGTCGCGGGGAAGCATCACACCGATCACGGGCCGGTCCGTCATGGGCCCTCCTTGCCGCCTCTGTGGCTCGTCATGTCGAAGGGTAATCCCCGCGGCGAAGGGACCGACCCCGACCGCCTGCCCTCAGAAGCCCTCGACGCGCGGCCCGTCCTCGCCCCACTCCAGCGCGGCCAGGTGCATCCGGCGGGCGGTGTGCGCCGCGTCCCATGCGTGGAAGGCGATGACGTCGGCGTCGCCGGCCGTCGTGATGCTGGTGTGGCCCGGCCCGACGACGTCCGGATGCCTGGTTCGCAGCACCCGCGGGTTCGCCGGCGACCGGTACCAGGGGCCGAGGGGGTGATCGGCCTCGGCCCAGCTCACGCCGTAGGTCTCGTTGCCCCACGCGCCGCCGGAGAAGAGGCAGTAGTACCTCCCGCGACGACGCACCACGCTCGGACCCTCGAGGGTGTGCCAGTCGACGACCTGCCCGTACATCGAGCGCTCGCGCTCGTAGACCTGCCAGTCGGCGTCGGGCCGCAGGATCGTCCGGGGCTCCCCGGCCAGCGCAGTCATCCCGACCATGCGATCGACCGCGAGCATCGTGCCCACGCGCGGACCGGTGAGGACGTCGTGGGCGTAGTAGAGATACCAGCTCCCGTCGACGTCGCGGAACGGGTGGGCGTCGATCGCGAACCGCTCGTCGGGCGTGAGGTTGACCCCCACGTCGCGGAACGGGCCGGTCGGGGCGTCGCTCGTGGCGACGCGCAGGTGATGACCGCGATCGCCGTGGCCAACCGAGTAGTACATGAAGTAGCGGCCCTCGTGGAACGCGACCTCCGGTGCCCAGTAGTCGTCCCCCAGCCCGCTGACCGGCACGAGCGCCCCACCGGCGTCCTGCCAGTGAGCAAGGTCCGAGGAGAGGGCCATCCGGAACCGGGTGCTACCGGTCTCCGTGCCCTGTGGCGCTGTGCCGTAGGCGACGTAGCCGCTGGGGGTGCGCAGGACGAACGGGTCGGCGAAGTACCCCAGATCGGGGAGGTCAACCACGCGAGCTCAGCGCCCTGAAGACATCCGCGGCAGCCGTGGGCACCCTGCGCAGGTCCGTCCCCTGGACGTCGAGGCGGACCACGCCCATCCGGCGCAGGAACGGCTCGACGCCGTCGTCCGGGTCACCGAGCGACGCCTGGACCGTGTATCTCTCGTCGAGGGTCGCGACGTCGGGGACCAGGAACTCCTCGACGCTGTGGCCCCCCGAGGTGAAGGACCAGTCCACGAAGTCCATCAGCGGCCACCAGGTGAGGCCGCGGAGGTCCACGCCGTCCGCCCGCAGCCGCCCGGCGCACCGAACCGCCTCGGTCAGCCAGGCCGACCGCGCGTCGTCGTCCCCCTCGACGCTGGTCTCCGTGATCGCAAGGGGCAGCCCGTAGCCGGCCATCGTCCTGAGCACGCGGTCGAGCCCCTCGGCCCCGCGGTCGACGGCGACCTGGGCGGGCAGACCGTCGTGCAGCACGAGCCGCCGCGGGGAGAGATCCGGGTAGTAGTTCACGCCGAGCACGTCCAGCCGCGCCGGTCGCTGTGCCAGTGCGCGCAGCCGGTCGGGCGTGGCGCCGTGCTCCACGAGCCACCCGTGCAGCGGGTGGCCGGCCAGGACTCGCCCGGCGACCAGGTCCAGCGGCAGCATCGCGAGCCGGGTCAGGTGGTCCACGCGCGAGGTGAGCTCCGGGAGGTCCGTCTCGTACAGGAGGGCCGCCTCGACGTGCACGACGACGGCGTCCGGATTCGCCTGATGCACCGCCCGCTCCGCCGCGCCCACCGCCTCGGCGATGTTCAGGGTGACGGTGACCCAGTCGCCCCAGCCGCGGCCGTAGGGGGGCCACACGCCCCTGAGCCCGCTGAAGGAAGCGGTCGTCACGGGTTCGTTCAATGGTGTGATGTGGTCGATCCGTCCGCGGAAGTGGGTAGCGAACGCACCGGCGAACTCCGCCAGCGCCCCCGGGAAGCCGGGGTCGGCGAACGACCCCGCGAGCCACGTCGGGCAGCCGTAGTGCACCAGGTCCGCGATGATCGACAGCCCGAGGCCGGCCGCGTGGTCGACCACCTTGTCCAGTTCGCCCCAGGCGAACTCGCCCGGAGCCACGTGGATTAGCGGCCAGGACGCCCCGTAGCGGATCGCGGTCGCCCCGAGGTCGGCGGCCAGGTCGAGGTCGGCCGCCCAGTTCGTGTCGTGCTGGGTGAGTACGTGCTCGTCGAGGGCAGGGCCCACCTCGGGGTACACGCAGGTGTCCTCGATGCCCAGGGCCCAGGTGAACGTGCCCGGGGCAAACACATGGTTGTTCACTTGATTCCCGTCGTTGCGACGCCACGGACGAAGTACTTCTGGGCAAGGAAGAACGCGATCGCCAGCGGCAGGAGGGAGATCGTGGCGCCCGCCAGGAGCACGGCATGGTCCGTCACGTGCTGTCCGCCGAACAACGTCAGGCCGGCGGGCAGGGTGCGCATCTCCGTCGAGCTCGTCATCACGAGGGGCCACAGCAGGTCGTTCCAGAGCGCCATGAAGTGCAGGACGGCGAGCGTGGCCAGGGCGGGCTTGGCCAGCGGAAGGATGATCTGCCAGTAGATCCGCACGTGGTTGGCACCATCGATCCGCGCCGCCTCGTCGAGCTCCTTGGGCACGGTCAGGAAGAACTGTCGGAGCAGGAAGATGCCGAACGCGCTGGTCGCCCGCGGGATGATCAGCCCCTGGTAGGTGTCGAGCCAGCCCATGTCGAACAGCATCATGAACACGGGGACCAGGGTGATCTGGATGGGCACCATCAAGGTGGCGATCACGAGCCAGAAGGCCAGGGTCTGCCCGCGAAACCTCAGTCGCGACAAGGCGTAGGCGGCCATGGAGTCGAACAGCAGGCAGAAGACCGTCGTGACCCCGGCGAAGATGAAGCTGTTGAGCACCAGACGCAGGAACGGCAGCTCGGTCCAGACCTCCCGGTAGCCGTCGAGGGTCCACGTCTCGGGGAAGATCCGCGACGGGTCGGCGAAGAGGTCGACCTCGCTGCGGAACGACCCCCCGACCATCCACAGGAAGGGGACGATCGCGAGCACGGCTCCCAGGAGGACGACGACCCAGATCGTCCATCGGCCGAGGCGGACGGCGGCAGCGGGCTTAGTCGACATCTTGGTACCTGAACAGGCGCAGCTGCAGTGCGGAGAACGCGATGATGATCACGAAGAGCGACCAGGCGATCGCCGACGCGTAGCCGAAGTCGAAGTTCGTGAACGCCTGCCGGTACATGAACGTCACCAGCGTCTCGGTGGTGAACAGCGGCCCACCTGCGGTCATCGCGAAGATCAGGTCGAACATCTGCAGGGACTGGATGGTCAGGATCACCGCGGCGAACAGGAATGTCGGTCGGATCGCCGGGAGGGTCACGTAACGGATCGTCTTGAGGGTGCCTGCTCCGTCGAGGCGCGCCGCCTCGTACAGCTGCTCCGGCACGCCCTGCAGCCCGGCGAGCATGAGGATCATGGTGAAGCCGAGGGTCTTCCAGATGCCGACCGTGATCACGGTCGGCAGGGCGAGGCTCGTCTCCCGCAGCCAGGCGACCGGCTCGAGGCCGAGCCGCTCCGTGAGACCACCCACGAGGCCGATGTCGGGATCGAGCATGAAGCGCCACACCAGCCCGATGGTGGCGAGCGCGACGATCGTCGGGAAGAAGTAGGCCGACCGCAGGACCTTGCTCAGGGTCGTCGTGCGCTGCAGCCAGTAGGCGAGCGCGAAGCCGAGGACCAGAAGGACGACCACGGACACCACGGTGAAGGCGAGGGTGACCCCGAGCGCGTTGGCGAACTGAGGATCGGCGAGCAGACGCGTGTAGTTGCCCAGGCCCACCCAGCGCTGGGTCTCCGCGCCGATGCGCCACTCGTGCAGGCTCATCCACAGCGACTGGAAGATCGGGTAGATGACGAAGATCCCCAGGATCAGGCCGCTGGGAAGCAGGAAGAGCACGGCGGGCTGGAGGTGTGCTCGCAGACCGCGCGTGGGTCGGGCGAGGGGGCCGGGACGCGCGGGGATGGCCAGCCGGCGGTCGGCGTCGCTCACGACCGCGCGTGGTGCGGCGGCGAGGGGCGAGGACATCGCGGGGCCCTTCTGGTTGGCGGTCGGGTGCGGCGTGCTGTCGTCCGGGGACTGCTCGGAGCTGCTGGTCGTCCGGGGCCTGGGGTTGAGGAGGTGCGCCCCAGGCCCCGGACGCTGAGATCAGCCAGTGCAGCCTGTCAGAGCATCGATGGCTGCCGCCGCGTTCTGCGCCGCGGTTGAGACGTCCGCCCCTCTCGTGATCTCACCGATGAGCGGGACGTAGACCTCCCCGTCGACCTTGGTGGCGTTGGGGACGCCGCCGAGGTAGAGCCGCCCGCTCGGCAACGCGGATGCGAAGGCCTGGACGACCTCGTTGGCCGCCAGCTCGGGGTCGTCGGCGAGGTCGGTGCGCACCGGCGGGAAGCCGGAGGCGAGGGCGAACTGGCGCTGAGCGTCCTGACCGGTCCACCAGGAGAGGAACGCCGCTGCCTCGGCCGGGTGCTCCGTGCCCGGACCGACCATCAGGGGGACGGTCGACGCGAGGGTCACCGGACCCGCGCTGCCCTCGGGGACAGCCGCGACGCCGAAGTCGATCCCGGCCTCGGAGTACGACCCCGCCGCCCACGGCCCGTTGATCTGCATGGCGGCCTGCCCGGCCGCGAACAGGGAGTCCGACTCGGCGCCGGTCAGGCCGACCGGGCTGACGCCGTCGTCCACCACGAGGCTGACCCACTCCTCAAGCCCTGCCACGGACGCGGCGCTGTCGATCACCGCGCAGCCGTCGTCCCCGACGATGTCCCCGCCGTCCATCCACTGCAGCACGGGCCACATCTGGATGGTCTCGTGGTCGGCGAGCGAGAGTCCGTAGGTGCGGCTCTCGGGGTCCGTCAGGGTGACCGCGTAGGCCTTCATGTCCGCCGACGTCGAGGGCGGACCGTCGAGCCCGGCGGCGTCGAAGAGCGCCTTGTTGTAGTAGAGCTGGAGCGTCGCGACGTTCGCCGGGACCGCGTAGAGGGTGCCGTCGATCGTGAACGCCTCGATGGCCGCCGGGGCCAGGTTGGCGGTGTCGATCTGTCCCTCGCCGGATCCCTCGAACTCGTTGAGCGCCAGCGCGGATCCGGTCTCGACGTACTTCGCCACGATGCTGGGGTCGAAGTTCGGGGTGGCCAGGTCGGGGCCCTGACCCGTGGCCCAGGCCGCGGGGAGCGTCTGGGCGATGGTGTCCCACGGCTGGATCTCCATGGTCACCTGGATGTTCGGGTGGGTGTCGTTGAACGCGGCGACGAGGTCCTCGTACGCGCCACGGTCACCGCCGGTAAACCCGGTCCACATGGTCAGCTCGACCACCTCGTCCGAGACCTCCGGCAGGGAGACTCCAGGCTCAGGATCCTCCTCCGTCGCAGTACCACCGCAGGCGGTGAGGAGCAGGAGGCCGGCAAGCGCAGCCACCCCTGTTGTCCGAATCTTCATTGCACTCTCCTTTGAGGTGTACTGCCCTGTGAGGTGTACTGCGTGGGATTCCGATGGTCGGATGTCGCACCTTCCGTGGTCGTGCATCCGCACGACTCGCGAAGCGCGAGACTGACGGGAAGGGTCACTCCGCGGCTCGTCGGCGCAGCGCCGGCAAGCAGGTCGAAGAGGAGCAGCGCCGCCTGGCGACCGTTCTCCTCCGCGGGAACCCGCACGGTGGAGATCCCCGGGGTGGTCAGGCGCGCGAGTCCGAAGTCGTCGAAGCCCATGACCTTGAGATCGGTGGGGACGGTCAGCCCGCCTCGACGCAGCTCGCACATCGCACCGAAGGCCATCTCGTCGTTGGCCGCGAAGATCGCATCCACCGGCTCGCCGGAGGCGAGCAGCTCGCGGGCGGCGCGGACCCCCGACTCCTCGCTGTAGTCGCCCTGGAAGACGAGGGGAGCCGGGGCCCCGGCCGTGGCCAGCGCGTCCCGACACCCCTCCAGGCGGTCGAGGGCGCTCTGGTGATCCAGTGGTCCGCTGATGTGGGCGACCCTGGTGACGCCATGAGCCTCGAGGAGGTGACGCGTCGCGACCCGGGCGCCCTCGACGTCGTCGATGCCCACCCAGACGGAGCCCGGCAGTGTCGGTGTCCGCCCGATCAGCACGACCGGCAGACCGGAGTCGACGAGGGCAGCCAGGTCCCGGTCCTCCACGGCTGCCGACGCGACGATCGCCCCGTCGGCCACCTGAGACCGGAGCAGCCGCTCGTAGGCGGTGACGCCGTGCTCCTCCTCGACGGACGTCGAGATGATGAGGGGTGCGCCATGAGCGTCGCAGATCGTGCTCACGCCGACCATCAGGTGCATGAAGTACGCGTGTCCGAAGACGTGCTGGCTGGTGTTCGGGACCACGAGCGCGATCGAACCCGAGCGCTTGGCCCGGAGGGCACGGCCGGCCGAGTTGGTCACGTAGCCGAGCTCGCGGGCCGCGACCTGGATCCGCGCCGCCGTGTCCTTGCCGATCCTCGGGTTGCCGCGCAGCGCCATCGACACCGCCGCCGGCGTGACCCCGACGACGTCGGCCACGTCCCGCAGGGTGACGCGGCCACCTGTTGCGGTCATCACGTGCTCCGATCCCTTGGTTCATCGATTGAGCAAATTCATCGATCGGGCCACTGTTTCATCGATTGAGCAGGACCGACTGGATCACGTCCCCGGACCGATCTGCTTTATCGTTTAAACAACTTCTGAGTAGATACTAGCCCCCACGACGGCTTGGCTGTCAACCCCCGGGCAACCCCCGGCCACCCGATGGAGGAGGATCGTCCGATGACCAACCTCGACGCACCCGGCGTACCGTTCTCGCTCACCCCGTCGCCCCACACGGCCTGGACCGTGGATCGCGCGCGCGGAACGATCAGCGTGACCGCCGGCCCGAACACCGACATCTTCATCGACCCCGGTGCCGACCCCAGGCTCCGTGCGGAGCCCCTGCTCAACGCGGCGACACTCCTCGGTGCCCCGCCCGCTGGCGACTTCCAGCTCAGCGCCCGCGTGAGCGTGGACTTCGTCTCCACCTTCGACGCCGGCGTGCTGCTGCTCTGGGTCGACGACCGGCACTGGGCCAAGCTCTGCTTCGAGTACTCCCCCGCCGACGGGCCCATGATCGTGTCCGTCGTCTGCCGCGGGGTCGCGGACGACGCCAACGCGTTCCTCGTCGACGGGCGTTCGGTGTGGCTGCGCATCTCGCGCATCGACCACGCCTACGCCTTCCACGCCTCGCCCGACGGCGAGTCGTGGCAGATGATCCGCTTCTTCACCATCGACGACCCCGCGAGCGCCGCGACGATCGGCTTCGAGGCCCAGTCGCCGACCGGGGAGGGCTGCGCCGTCGCGTTCGACGACGTCCGGTTCACTGCCGAACGCCTGGGCGACCTGCGCGACGGGACCTGATCCCAGCCCCGCCCTTCACAGCACCACTGCGGCGATGGCGCTCATCTCCACCAGTGCGCCGGGCACCCCGAGCCCTGCCCCGCCCGGGACTAGGGGCACTCAGCCCGTGGGGCACTCGCGTGCCGCGGGCTCCTCGTACTCGGGCACGGCTCGGTCCTCCGCCTCCTGCGGCGTCGTGGCCTCACCGTTGCGCGCGATGTCCTCGATGAGCCAGTCCATCTCGAAGATCTCGCGGCGCTGGGCCTCGCTGATCTCGACGGCCAGCTCGCACACCCGCACATCCGTGAGAGTGGCGCGCTCGGATCGGGTGATGGCCAGGGAGTGGTGCGGGATCATCGCGCTCATGAACGCGCTGTCGCCCACCGTGGCCTGACTGCGGTCGAGGAAGGCGCCACCGCCGAGGAGCAGGACGCTGGCCACCACCACGGCCACGTTCGCCTTGGCGCTCTTGTACATGTTGAGCATCCAGCCGAGCATGACGAGGCCCATCGCCCCGCCCATCGTGAGTGCCATGAACACCCGGCTCTGGCTGAAGCGCACATGGCCCCACTCCCAGGAGCCGACGAACATCACCCAATACATCACGACCATCCCGGTGAGGATCATCGCCGCGAACCGCAGGTACATCCCCGTGCCGTGCCGGGACTGGCCCTCCCCCTGCCCGTGAGCGCTCTCGTCGTGTCCGTGCGCCTCGTCGTGTCCGTTCGTCGTCGCCACAGGACCCTCTCCCCTCTCCGGTACTCGGTTCGTGATCAACGCTAGGGACGCGCCTGGAACCGCGCACCCCGGCGCCATACCCGTGCTTCCAGAATCGGTCCCGGATGTGCCATAGTCTGCGTATGCGTGAAGATTCGCAGAAATATGACCTTGCACTGGACTCGTCGTACGTCGACCTCGCGGTGGAGGTCTTCGCGATGCTGGCCGACGCCACGCGGGTGCGGATCATCCTCGCCCTGCGAGATGGAGAGCTCGCCGTCGGCGACCTCGCGCAAGCGGTAGGCAAACCCCCAACGGCGGTCTCCCAGCACCTGGCCAAGCTGCGCCTGGCACGGATGGTGACCACCCGGCAGGAGGGCACCCGGGTGTTCTACAAGCTGACCGACGAGCACGCCCGCCGGCTGGTCACGAACGCGGTCTTCCAGGCCGAGCACGCCATCGACACCCAACCGCGTCACCACTACGCCCAGGAGCAGCAGTGAGCGCCACCGCCCCACCCGACCACCACGACGGCCCCCGGCCGGAGCTGGAGGACACCGGCCGCCATCCGTCAGGCGTCCACGAGCACGGGCAGGAACCCCGGCACGAGCACGGACAGGAACCCCGGCACGAGCACGGACACGAGCACCGTCACGAGCACCCGTCGGGGATTCGGGGGTGGCTGCACTCGGTGTTCGTCCCGCACAGCCACGACCCGGCGGACTCCATCGACGACGCCCTCGAGGCGAGCGCCCGCGGCATCCGCACCGTCAAGATCAGCCTCGCCGTGCTCGCCGCGACCGCCGTTGCTCAGCTGGCGATCGTCTCGATCAGCGGCTCGGTCGCCCTGCTCGCCGACACGATCCACAACTTCTCCGACGCCATGACCGCCGTCCCGCTGTGGATCGCCTTCGTCCTGGGCCGCCGCGCGGCCACCCGGCGATACACCCACGGGTACGGGCGGGCCGAAGACCTCGCCGGCCTGTTCATCGTGGCGATGATCGCCCTGTCCGCGATCGTGGCCGGGGTGGAGTCGATCCGTCGCCTGGCCGATCCGCAGCCGCTGGACAACCTCGGATGGGTGCTGGGCGCCGGAGTCATCGGCTTCGCCGGCAACGAGGCGGTCGCGGTGTACCGCATCCGCTCCGGACGGCGCATCGGCTCCGCCGCGCTGGTCGCCGACGGGCTGCACGCCCGCACCGACGGGTTCACGTCCCTGGCGGTCGTCCTGGGCGTCATCGGGGTCTGGGGGGGATTCCCCCTGGCCGATCCGATCATCGGCCTGCTGATCACAGCCGCGATCCTGATCCTGCTGTGGAGCACGGCCCGCGACGTCGGGCGCCGCATCCTCGATGGTGTCGACCCCGATCTGGTCGACCGCGCCGAGCACACGCTCGAACACCTCGACGGTGTCCAGAAGGTCAGCGACCTGAGGCTGCGCTGGTGCGGTCACCGCCTCAACGTCCAGGCAGCCCTGGAGACGAACCCCTCCACCACAGTGGGCGAGGTCGACGTCCTCACCGCACGGGCCGACCACCACCTCCGGCGCGACCTTCCGAACCTGGGAACCGTCGATCTCACGGTCACCGGCTCCCGCCCCGACCTGGCGGACTAGCTCGACCGCTCCCCCAGGTCGACGAGCAGGTGTGCCGGGATGCGATCACAGACGAGCGCTGCCTACCGTGGCCAGAGGCGGCGAAGGAGGACACCATGCCCGCACGCAAGACCGGCCCTTCGGTGAAGGACCTCGAGCTCTACGAGAAGCTGCGCGACGAGGGCAACAGCAAGGAGAAGTCGGCCCGGATCGCGAACGCCGCCGCGGCGTCGAGTCGCTCGAAGGTGGGTGCCCGCGGCGGGCGGTCCGGACCCTACGAGGAGTGGACCGTCGCAGAGCTGCGCGACCGTGCCGCCGAGGTCGGGGTGCGCGGCCGGTCCTCGATGAAGAAGTCCGAGCTCATCGAGGCGTTGCGCTCGCACTGAGTCCGTGGCCGCGGACGTCGCGGCGGGCGTCGTCGACCGCGCCATCCGTCCGGATCGACCCCCGTCGACCGCCGCGGCCCCCTCCCCGGCGTCCAGGTGAAGACTGGGCCCGGAATCCGGCACCGAGACTGGGCGCCCGCACTAGGGTCCATTCGTGACCTCCCTCGTCGTGAACCTCTGGATCTGCGGGGCCGTGACCGCCGGCTGCTGGCTGGCATCCGTCCTCACTCGGGAGTACTCCTGGACCGACCGGATCTGGTCGATCACGCCGATCGTCTACGCGTGGGTGTTCGCCGCGCGCGCCGACGACCCGCGCGCCACCCTCGTCGCCGTCCTCGTCACTGCCTGGGGCGCGCGCCTGACGTTCAACTTCGCCCGCAGGGGTGGGTACGCCCCCGGCGGGGAGGACTACCGTTGGGCGATCCTGCGCGCCCGACTGCCCGGCTGGCGGTTCGCGGTGTTCAACGCGGGATTCATCGCCGTCTACCAGAACGCGTTGCTGCTGGCGATCACCCTGCCCGTGTGGACGATCGTCGCCCACCCCCGGCCGCTGGGCATGCGCGACGTCGTCGCCGCCCTCGCCTTCGTCGTCTTGCTGGCCGGCGAGACCGTCGCGGACCAGCAGCGGTGGAACTTCCACCGGGCGCACCCGGACGGGGGCGTGCTGCGCACCGGCCTCTACCGCTACAGCCGGCACCCCAACTACTTCGGCGAGATCGGGCAGTGGTGGGTCGTGTTCGCGTTCGCCGCCGTCGCCGCCGGGACCGTGTGGCTGCCGACCGTGGCCGGCGCTGGGCTGCTCACCGTGTTGTTCTTCGGCTCGACGATGCTCACCGAGCAGATCTCCACGCAGCGCCACCCGGAGTACGCCGACTACCGGCGCGACACCTCCATGCTGATCCCGTGGCCACCCCGGCGGGCCCCGGCGGCGGCCACCGCGCCCAGCAACGCCTGAGGTCTGAGACGTCTGCGCCCGGCCCTCAGGAGGTGACGGGGACCACCGTGACGGAGACCGAGCCGGTCGCGGGCACAGGTCGGCGAGCCACCGCCGCGTCGATCGGCGTCACGCCAGGTCGCGCAGGGTGTCCCCGGGGACCGCGCCGATCAGCATGCGCCCGTCGTCCGTCAGCAGGATGCTCACGAGGGCCGAGGTGATCAGCCGCCCCTCCGGCACCTCGGCGCCCACGTCGGGCATCTCCTTGGCCTCGCCGGACAGCTCCAGCACCGTGCCCCAGCCGCTGCCCAGCACCCGCACACCCTCGCCCGGCGTCTCGGCCGCTCGGGCGGCCTCGGCCTCGGCGAGCGCCTGCGGGTCGACGTCCTCGAGCCCCTCCACGCCGAGCCCCTCCAGGTCCATCCCGGCGAGCAGCTCCTGCATGGCAGCGAACCGCTCGGGGCCCTCCAGACCGGCCAGGCGCTCGAGCTCGGCCGGGTCGACACCCAGGCGCTCCTGAAGCTCCGCGGGGCCCAGGTCGCGCAGACCACGCAGGTCGGACAGGTCGAGGTCGGTCAGCCCTTCGAGGCCCTCGGGCACCTCGGCCCCGCCCAGTCCGGCCATCGTCCCCAGGTCCGGAAGGGGCAGCTCGACCTCACGCACGGTCGCGCCCACCGGCACGGAGAACTCGAGGACGGCAGGGTCCGGCGCGCCGAACGCGATGTCCGTGTAGCCCACCTCCATCGCGGGGGTGGCGGAGTCCTGCGTGCTCCACACCTGCAGGCGCAGCGGCATCGAGGTCGCGGCGTCCACCGCCACGACGACGCGTCCGACCAGGGTCTCCGCGTCGTCCGGGGTGACCACGAGCTGGTAGGCATCGCGGCCGGCGACCGTCGTGGCGGCGTCCATCGACACGATCGAGTGCTCCTCGACCATGCCGAGGACCGTCCGGGCGAACTGGTCCGGGTCGGCGACCGCGTCGGGCCCGGCCGCGCCGTAGTCGGCCAGGAGCTCCTCGAGCACCGCCGCGTCCTCGGGCGAGGGCGCGTAGTGGACCACCTCGTGGTCCGTGCTCGAGTACGTCCACGCCTCGAGTCCATCGCGGACCATCGAGAACTCGGCCTCCGTGCCCAGGAGCGCCACGCGGGAGCGGTCGGCGCCGTCGGACCAGATGCGCAGCGTGGTACTGCCACCGAGCAGGGCCATCGGGCCGATGTCGCCCCCGTCCCCCACGGAGAGCTCGGGCAGGCCGAGCCTCGCGGTGTGGACCACGGTCCCGGTCAGCGCCTGGGGCTCGGCCTCGACGACGGCGGCGAGCAGCTCGGTCGGGGTGATGTCGGGCAGGTCGTCGGCCCCTGCGCTGGCGAGCGCGGGCACCGCGAACGCCCCGGCGACGGCGAGTGCGACGACGGCGGGGACTGCCCAGCGGGCACGAGGGGAGCGCAGGCGGGACTGCCAACTCACGGCAGGTCGAGTCTCGTTCATGCCACCATCGTGGACCGCCTGGCCTGAGAGGACGCTGAGACCGCGGGACCGGCCCGGGGCACGCTCCCGCGGGCCCTGGTGGCATGCTTCGAGCGTGCGGGTCCTGGTGGTGGACGACGAGCGCGGCGTCACGCAGGCGCTCCAGCGCGGGCTGGCCGCCGAGGGCTTCGCCGTGGACGTCGCGCACGACGGCGAGCGGGGCCTTGAGCTCGCGACGGACTACGACTACGACGCGATCGTGCTCGACATCATGCTGCCGCGGCGCAACGGCTACGACGTGCTCACGGCGCTGCGCGAGCGCGGCGTCTGGACGCCGGTCCTCATGCTGAGCGCCAAGGACGGCGAGTTCGACATCGCCGACGGCCTCGACCTCGGCGCCGACGACTACCTGACCAAGCCATTCGCCTTCGTCGTCCTCGTGGCGCGCCTGCGTGCCCTGGTCCGGCGACCCGCGGGCGAGCGTCCCGCCGTGCTGACAGCGAGCGACGTCGTGCTCGACCCGGCGGCGCGCACGGTGACCCGCGGCGGCGAGCCGGTGCCGCTCACCGCTCGCGAGCTCGCCCTGCTCGAGTACCTCATGCGCCACCGCGGCCGCGCCGTCGGGAAGTTGGAGCTGCGGGACCACGTGTGGGACGGCGTCGGCGACGACCTGAACGTGGTGGAGGTCTACGTCGGCTACCTGCGCCGCAAGCTGGGCCGCGACGTCGTGGAGACGGTGCGCGGTGCGGGCTACAGGGTGCCCGGATGAGCAGCTGGTCTCTGCGCCTACGGCTCACGGTCCTGACGGCCGGGCTTGCCGCGCTGGCGCTCGCCGTGGGTGCGCTCAGCCTCGCCGCCGCGCTCTCCGGCGCGCGGGTGTCCGACCTCGACGCGACGGTGCGCGCGCGCGCCGAGCTGGTGGCGTCCCTCGTCACGAGCGAGCGCGTGCCCGCGGCCCTGCCCGTCCGCGAGCCGGGCGAGGTGGTCCAGGTCCTCGACGCCGAGGGCCGCGTCATCGCGTCCTCGCCCAACGCGAGCCGCACGCTGCCGGTGCTGGGCGGCGAGGACCTGGCCGCTCTCCGGGAGCGCGTGCCCGACGAGGGCGCGCTCGTCACGGGTACCACGGCGAGCACCTACGACGGCGACGCCCGCCTCGCCCTCGTCGCGACCACCTACCGGGGCGAGCGGGCGAGCGTCGTCGCGACGCTGCCCCTGGCGGAGGTGAACTGGCTCCGCCGGGCCCTCGGCATCTCCCTCGGCGTGGTGGTGCCCCTCCTCACCCTCGTGCTCGCCGGCGTGGTGTGGGCCGTCGTCGGCCGGGTGCTGGTGCCGGTCGAGGCGATGCGGGGTGCAGCGGCCAACGTGGCACGCCACGGTGGACCCGGCTCCCTCCCCGTACCCAGCTCCCACGAGCTCGGTGCGCTCGCCCGGACCCTCAACGAGATGCTCGACCGCCTCGACGCCGCCTCGGCGCGGCAGCGGGCGTTCGTCGCGGACGCGGCCCACGAGCTGAGGTCGCCGATCGCCGCCCTGCGTGCCGCGGTGGACGTGGCCGGGACGCACCCGACCGCCTACAGCAGCGCGGACCTGGCGACGGCCCTCGACGGCGAGGTCGCGCGCATGCAGTCGCTGGTCGACGACCTGCTCCTCCTCGCCCGCGTGGGCTCGACGCCCACCGAGCCCGGCCCGCTCGACCTCCGCGACGTGGCGACCGAGGCGGTCGGGGCGGCGCACACCGCCACCGGGGTGGAGGTCCACGGCGCGGGCTCCGCCTGGGCCGACCGTTCGGCCCTCGTCCGGGTGGTGCGCAACCTGGTGGACAACGCGGCTCGGCATGCCCGCACGCGGGTCACCGTCGGGGTGGCGGACGGCGCGGTGACGGTGGACGACGACGGCGCGGGCATCGCGGCGGCGGACCGCGAGCGGGTCTTCGAGCGGTTCGTGCGCCTGGACGAGGCCCGCGAGCGCGAGGCCGGCGGCAGCGGCCTCGGCCTGGCCATCGCACGGGAGATCGCGCGCGAGAACGGCGGCGACGTGCTCCTGGCGGACGCGCCGACGGGGGGCCTCCGCGCCACCGTCACCGTTCCGGTGGCGGCCCCGGATCGCCCGGAGGGGTCTACGCCGTGAGGCGGTGGGCATCGCGACCCTGACCCCGTTCGCGCCGGACCCCGGCCGGGGTCTCGCGACTGCTGGGGCGCCGCGAGCCGCCCGCGTGGCGTCACGCCACCTGGGTACGCACGGCGACGGTCAGGCGGTAGGTGTCGCGAGCGCCGTCCGCCCCCAGGAGCACGTCGAGCTGCTTGACCGCGACGAGTCCCGTGTCGCCGAGCACCGCCGCCAGGTGGCGCGGGGAGTGCGCGAAGACCGGCACCCCGTCGACGACGGCCTCCTCGACATCGGGAGCGTCGTCGTGCGCGTGCGGAAGGCGCGTGGTGACGGCCAGCACGCCGTCGTCCGACATCACCCTTCGGCACTCCGCCACGAAGGAACCGAGGTCGTTCAGGAAGTGCGTCACGCCGCTGGCCAGAACGTGCGTCACCGCGGCGTCGCCGAACGGCCACGGGCGGACGGCGAGGTCGTGCTCGACCAACCGCTCCGCGATCCCCTTCGCGCGGCAGACCGCCAGCATCCCGGCCGACTCGTCCACGCCCCACACGCTCAGTCCGTGAGCAGCGAACGGTGCAGCGCACTGCCCGGTCCCGATCCCCACGGCCAGAACTCGCTGACCCGGGCGCAGCCGCTCGAAGCACAGACCGAACAACGCCTCGGGGAACCACCCGGCTGAGGACGCGGCGTCGTCGTACTCCGCGGCCGTGCGGTCGTGAGCGCCACGGCTCGCCGACGTCATCGCAAGGCTCCCGTCGCCCACGGCATGCCGCCATGGTGCCAGCCACGCGGGCGATGCGGCGCTGCAACGCCGATGACGAGACGGCGCCACGGCATGATCGGCGTTGTGGTGATCTCGCGCGAGCCAGCCGGCCTGCTCGTGGTCGACGCCGCCAACGTGGTCGGGTCGCGGCCGGACGGCTGGTGGCGGGACCGGGCTGGGGCCGCGGAGCGCCTGGTCGGGAGGATCACCGCCGCCGTCGCGGACGGAGTGGACCCGGACCTGCGCGAGCGGCGCGTGGTGGTGGTGCTCGAGGGGGCCGCGCGTGCTGCGTCGTCCGAGGGCCACGACGACGTCGAGGTCGTCCTGGCGTACGGGTCCGGGGACGACGCGATCGTGGCGGTCGTCGCCGCCTCCCCCGACGACGCCGTCGTCGTCACCTCCGATCGCGAGCTGCGGCGCCGCGTCGAGGCCCTCGGCGCTCAGTGCCGTGGCGCGGGCTGGCTGTGGGGGCGACTGGACCGCGCCTGAGCGCCCGCAGGACCCGCCTGAGCGCCGCCCGGCCGAGCGCCGACCGGCCGCGCCTTCCGGGTGAGGTTTCGGGGGCTCACAACCCCAGACACCTCACGCGGAACGACCTGCCCGGGAGCTCGCCGCCAGCCACACCCGGCGGGTGGTGTGCGCCGCGTGCGCCGGAGGCCTCGGTCCTGCCAGACTCGGTGCCGGTCCGGGCGCACCAGCAGGCCCGGGAGCCCGGTGAGAGCGAGGTCGCGATGCCCGACGGCGCCGCACACAACCGTGCCCACGTCCGTCCGCGGCGCGCGCACGGACGCCGCAAGCTCGGCCAGATCCTCGACGCCTCCGTGCAGGTGTTCGGCGCGGGGGGCTCGGCCGGCGTCACGCATCGCGCCGTGGCGAAGGCGGCGGGCGTCCCGCTCGGGTCGACGACGTACTACTTCCGCGACCGGGCCGACCTGCTGGCCCAGACGATGGCGCACGCGAAGGCGGCGGAGGCCGTGCGGCTGACGGCCGTGCTGGAGGACTTCACCGGCGAGCTCACCGTGGAGACGTCGGCCGACCTGCTCACCGAGATGTTCTTCGACAAGACCACCGCGGACCCGCTGTACGACCTCGCGCTGTTCGAGATGTTCATGGAGGCGACACGCAACCCGCAGGTGCGGGCCGAGACGCGGGAGTGGTCCGGCATGATCGCCGAGCTGACCGACCGTGTGCTCCCGCCCACCGACCCCTCCGTGCCGCGGTCGTGGGCCGTCCAGATCGTCGCGAGCCTCGTCGACGGCCTCATGCTCGAGGCGGTGTCGAACGCTGAGCTGGGCGTCGCGGACCTGCGCGACCGGCTGCTCGTGGTGCTGCGCCGCCTCTGCGTGACCGCCTGAGCCCGGGCCTCGCGGCCCCGGCAACCGGCGCAGAGACGTCCGCCAACCCGCCCAGAGACGCCCGGACTCCCGCGATTCCCCCGGGCCCTTGGTCCCTGTCCCCCCTGCGCCCTCCTTGTACTTTTGTACAACTAGAGGCGGCGACCGCGCTCCGCCCACGGGACCTTCGGAGGACGGCGTGCCACTGCCGGTAGAGCACTTCATCGACACCCAGGAACTCGGGCCGACGGTCATCCGACAGCAGTTCGACCTCATCCGCACCCTCAAGGAGGCCGACAAGGCCGGGGCCCTGCCACGCCTGCTCGACGGCGCCTCGCTCGGCATGATCTTCGAGGAGCCGTCCACCCGGACCCGGGTCTCCTTCGAGGTCGCCATGACCAAGCTCGGCGGGCACGCCCTCTACCTCAAGCCCGGGGAGATCCACCTCGGCGAGCGCGAGTCGCTGGCCGACACGGCGCAGGTGCTCTCGCGGATGTGCGACGTGCTCGAACTGCGGGCGTGGAAGCACGAGACGGTGCTGGGGCTCGCCCGTCACGCCACGGTGCCCGTGCTGAACGGACTGACGGACTACAACCACCCCACCCAGGCGGTGTGCGACGCCTTCACGATGCTCGAGCACAGCCCCGCGGGCACCCGCTTCGAGGACCTGACGGTCGTCTTCGTCGGCGACGCCACGAACGTGTGCACGTCGACGGCCCTGATCGTCACGATGCTGGGCGGCGCGTTCGTCCACGCCCGGCCCGAGCGGTACTCGATCGCCGCCCAGTGGCCGCAGGTGCTGCCCCAGGTCGCCGACAACTGCACCCGGTACGGCGGCCGGTTCGTCGAGACCGAGGACGTCCGGGAGGCCGTCCGCACCGCCGACTACGTCTACACGGACCTGTGGTGGTGGGTCGGCCAGGAGGCGGAGATCCCCGACCGCCGGCAGGCGTTCATGCCGACCTTCCAGGTGAACGCCGACCTCATGGCGCTCGCCCCGGCGTCGGCCAAGTTCATGCACTGCCTGCCGGCCTCCCGCGGGGTCGAGGCGACGGACGAGGTCATGGACTCGCCCGCCTCGATCATCTTCGACCAGGCGGAGAACCGGCTGCACACCCAGAAGGGCCTGCTCGTCTGGTACGCGCTGCCGCACCTTCCCCGCCCGACGCCCGAGGCGCGCTCCGCGCACGCCGAGCGCATCACAGACCTCCTCGCGACCACCGGCCGCGACCAGCATCCGTCCCTCACCACCCAGGAGTCCTGATGTCGCACCCGTCCGACCGCCCGCCCGCCGGCACCGGAGCCGTTGCCACCGCACCCAGGAAGAAGACGCTGCGGACCTTCGACATGGTGCTGTTCAGCGTCGCGGCGATGCTGCTGCTGTCCCAGCTGACGCTGTCGGCCTCGATCGGCCCGTCGGCGATCTTCTGGACCGTCGCGATCATCCTGGTGTTCTTCCTGCCCTACGGCCTCGTCACCGCCGAGCTGGGCTCGACCTACCCTGACGCCGGCGGCATCTACGCGTGGGTGGTCCGTGCGTTCGGCAAGCAGTGGGGCACCCGCGTCTCGTGGTGGTACTGGATCAACGTCGGCCTGTGGGTGCCGACCGTGTACCTGATGTTCTCCGGCGCCATCTCGTCGATGTTCTTCGACGGCAACCTGGCGTTCTGGGCGCAGGTCGCGATCACCCTCGTGCTCATCTGGATCAACTTCTGGGTCAACATCCGCAGCCTCGAGGTGGGCTCCTGGGTGTCCAGCACCGGCGCGATCATCACCTTCGTCGTCATCGCAGCCCTGGCCGTCGCGGGCGTCGTGCACACCGTCACCCAGGGCTCGGCGACCGAGTGGTCGCTCAACGCCATGCTGCCCACCGAGGCCGTGCCGGCCATCGCGCTCGCCCTGCCGATCATCGTCTACAACTTCCTCGGCTTCGAGCTCATGTCGTCCGCGAGCACCGAGATGGAGAACCCGCGTCGCGACGTGCCCAAGGCCATCGGCATCGCCGGCGTGCTCATCGGCTTCTTCTACCTGATCGCGACCGTCGGCATCCTCCAGGTGATCCCGGCCGACGAGATCTCCGAGACCGAGGGGCTGATGGACGCCCTCAAGATCGGGTTCGGCGACTCCACCCTCGCGACCGCCGCCGTCACGGTGCTGGGCCTCGGGGTCCTCTTCGCCTTCTTCGCCGCCCTCATCCCGTGGACCATCGGGGCGAACCTCGCCGCCGCCGAGTCGGCGCGCCAGGGTGACCTTCCGCCGGTGTTCGCGCGCATGCACCGCACCCGCCGCACCCCGCTCGGCGCGGCCCTGACCACCGCCGTCGTCGGCACCGTCGTCGTGCTCGTGTACGGGACCCTGTTCTCGCTGACCGACGGCGCCGTGGACGACCTGTTCTGGAGCCTGTTCGCGTTCAGCTCGGTCATCTTCCTGCTGCCGTACATCGTGATGATGCTCGCGTTCCGCAAGCTGCGTGTCGTCGACGCCGACGCCACCCGCCCCTACCGGATGCCGGGCGGGCGCCCCGTCGCCGAGCTCGCCACGTGGGTGCCGGTGATCCTGCTGGGTCTCGCCGCGCTGTTCTTCGTGTGGAACCCGTTCGAGTTCGACGCCAACTTCACGCTTGCCATCCTCGCCGGGATCGCCGTCGCCGTGATCATCCAGGAGGTGTTCGTGCACCGGGCACCCCGATGGGCGGCAGCCCGGGCGGCCGAGGCGGTCGAGGCCGAGGCACTCGCGGTGCTCGCAGACGAAGAGCCTGAGGCCCCCGAGGCCCTCGAGCCGGTCGTCTGAGCCCGTCCCTACCCGCGCAGAGAGGTACGACGATGTCCAGGACCATCGAGTCCACGCCGAGGGCGGACGGCTTCTCCATGCCGGCCGAGTGGGCGCGGCACCGCGGCTGCTGGTTGATCTGGCCCGAACGGCCGGACAACTGGCGGCTGGGTGCCAAGCCCGCCCAGCACGCCTTCGCCGAGGTCGCCCGCGCGATCGCGGCGACGGAGCCGGTCACGATGGTGGCCTCCCGCGCGCAGTACCCCCACGCGCGGGGGGTGCTGCCGCCGGAGGTCCGGGTGGTGGAGATGTCCACCGACGACTCGTGGATGCGTGACGTCGGGCCCACCTTCGTGACCGACGCGGACGGGCGGGTGCGGGGGGTCGACTGGGAGTTCAACGCCTGGGGCGGCCTGGTCGACGGCCTGTACTTCCCGTGGGACGCCGACGACGCCGTCGCCGGCAAGGTCTGCGAGCTCGAGGGCGTCGACAGGTACCGGGCACCCTTCGTCCTGGAGGGCGGGTCCATCGACGTCGACGGCGAGGGCACGGCGCTGGTCACCGAGGAGTGCCTGCTCTCCCCCGGCCGCAACCCGCACCTGACCCCGGAGCAGATCACGGAGCTGCTCCAGGACTACCTCGGCGTCGAGGTGGTCATCTGGCTGCCGTACGGCGTGCACCTGGACGAGACGAACGGTCACGTCGACAACTTCTGCCGGTTCACCCGGCCTGGGCAGGTCATGCTCACCTGGACCGACGACGTCGAGGACCCGCAGTACGAGCGCTCGCACGCCGCGCTCGAGGTGCTGCGGGCCACGCCGGACGCTCGCGGGCGGCTGCTCGACGTCGTCACGATCCACCAGCCGGGCCCGATCGCCATCACCCGCGAGGAGGCCGACGGCGTCGACGTCGTCCCGGGCACGTTCCCCCGCGAGGAGGGCGACCGCCTGGCCGGCTCCTACGTGAACTCCTACATCGGCAACGACGTCGTGGTGCTGCCGGTCTTCGACGACCCGCACGACGCCGCCGCGATCGAGGCGTACGAGCGCCTCTTCGCGCCGCGCCGGGTGGTCACCGTGCCCGGCCGGGAGATCCTGCTCGGCGGCGGCAACGTGCACTGCATCACGCAGCAGCAGCCAGCCGGTCGAGTCGGGGAGTGAGACGGTCATGCGGATCGTCGTAGCGCTGGGCGGCAACGCCCTCCTCCGTCGCGGTGAGGCGATGTCGGCCGCGAACCAGCGGGCGAACGTTCGGGTGGCCGCGATCGCACTGGCCCCGCTCGCCGAGCAGCACGAGCTGATCGTGTCCCACGGCAACGGCCCGCAGGTGGGCCTGCTCGCCCTGCAGCAGCAGGCCTTCCCCGAGGTCGAGGCGTACCCGCTCGACATCCTCGGTGCGCAGACCGAGGGGATGATCGGCTACCTCATCGAGCAGGAGCTGGGCAACCTGCTGCCGTTCGAGAAGCAGCTCGCGACCGTGCTGACGATGACGGAGGTGTCACCGGACGATCCGGCGTTCGCGGACCCGACAAAGTTCGTCGGCCCCGTGTACGACGAGACGACCGCCCGGCGCATGGCCGCCGAGCAGGGCTGGACGGTCAAGCCGGACGGCCCCTACTACCGACGGGTGGTGCCGTCGCCGCGACCGCTGCGCGTGTTCCAGGTGGCGCCCATCGAGGTTCTCATCTCGGCGGGGTGCGTGGTCATCTGCACCGGCGGTGGCGGGATCCCGACGATGTACACCCCGGGCACCCGCACGCTGACCGGGGTGGAGGCGGTGGTGGACAAGGACCTCGCCTCCGCTGTGCTGGCGCGGGAGCTGCACGCCGACCTGTTCGTCATCGCGACGGACGGAGGCGGGGTGTTCCTCGACTGGGGCACCTCGGAGGCCCGCGAGCTGGCCGAGGTCACCACGGCCGAGCTGCGCAGGCACACCTTCGCGGCGGGCTCCATGGGACCGAAGGTGGAGGCCGCGGTCGAGTTCGTGGAGGGCACCGGTCAGGCCGCCGCGATCGGTGCGCTGGAGGACATCGAGCGGATCGTCGCGGGCACGGCGGGGACCCGGATCCTGCGGGAAGCGGCGGAACCCGTCCGCTTCCGCGTGCCCGAGGCCCCGCTCGCACCGACCGGCTGAGCTGCGCGGAGCTGTCGCGCCGAAGGCACGTGTGCCTCGGCACGGCGCGCACGCCTTCCGGGTGACGAGTCCGGGGTTTACAACCCCAGAGATGTCACCCGGAACGGCCTCGCGGCTCGCAGAGGCGACTACGAGCTCGCGGGCGCCGCCTGGTAGAAGTTGCGCTCCCAGCGGTGGCGCCTGATCACCTCACGCTGGGCCCCGGTGAGCCGGCGACCGTCGCTCGTCGCGGCGTTGCGCTCGACATTGCGGACGCTGCGCATGCCGGCGATCACCGTGGACACCGCGGGGTTGTCGAGCACGTACCGCAGCGCGACGTCGGCGAGCTCGTCCGTGTCGATGCCCAGGTCGCGCACCAGCTCCGTGACGTGCCGCTCGACCTGCTCGGGTCGGTCACCGCCGAAGTAGGTGTTCCGGAAGTCGCCTTCGGGGAAGGTGGCGTCCGCGGTGATCCGCCCGGTGAGCCCGCCCTCGTCGAGCGCGACCCGCACGATGACGCCGACCCCGTGCTCGGCGCACGCCGGCAGCAACTGCTCCTCCGGCTGCTGGTGAAACGCGTTGTAGATGACCTGGACCGTGTCGACGGCACCGCTGCGGATCAGCTCCAGGGCGTTCTCCGGCTGGTAGTCGTTGATCGAGACGCCGAAGAAGCGGATCTTGCCCTCCCGGCGCAGGTCCGCGATCGTCTCGAGCCAGTCCCCCCTGCCGACCCACTCGTCGCTCCACACGTGGAACTGCAGCACGTCGAAGGTCTCCAGGCCCGACGCCGCCAGGCTCGTCTCGAGGCTCTCCCGGATGTGGTCGCCGGGGAACGCCTCGTCCGGGTGCACCCCGCTGGGCGCGGGCCAGATGCCGTTCTTGGGCGGGACCTTGGTGGCGACGAGCACGTCGGGGTGGTCCCGCAGCACGCTGCCGACGATGCGCTCGCTCTCGCCGTAGCCCCGAGCGGTGTCGACGAAGTTCACGCCGAGCTCGATGGCCCGGCGCAACGCCGCCACCGACTCGTCCTCGCGCGCGCCGACCCACTGCGCGGCCCCGATACCCCATGCGCCGTAGCCGATCTCGGACACGCTCAGCCCGGTCCGTCCCAACGTGCGGTACTCCATGCCAACTCCTCGTCGTGCGTTGCGCTGCTCCCGGGGAAGCCCGGCCCGTGCCGGACCCCTCCAGCCTCTCGCGACTCCCGGGGCGTCGCTACCCACCGTCGCCGAGCCGCCCGGATACCCTCCCGGGCGCGTGTCGCCGGGCGCCGTTACCTTCGCCCCATGGCGCGCGCGGTCCCTGAACGCATCCGGGTCGCCGTCGAGTCGCTCGACCTGCGACCCGGGGCCCGGGTGCTCGAGGTCGGGTGCGGTACCGGGGTCGCCGCCGAGCTCCTGTGCCGGCGCCTTCCCGAGGGGCACGTGACCGCACTGGACCGGTCCGGCACGGCAGTGGCCCACGCGGAGCGGCGCCTGGCGCGGTGGCTCGAGGCGGGCATCGCCGACGTCGTCGAGCGCGACCTGACCGGGTTCCACGGCGACGGCCGGCCCTTCGACGTCGTCCTGGCGATCAACGTCAACGTCTTCTGGACCGGCCCGGCCCGGCAGGAGGTCGCCCGGGTGTCCGAGCTCCTCGCCGACGACGGCCAGACGCACCTCTGGTTCGAGGCTCCCCCGGGAGGGGACGCGGAGGCTGCCGGGGAGGGCGCACGGTCCTCGCTCGCCGCCGGCGGTCTCGATGCCGAGCTGAGCGTCGCCGGTGCGCTCGCCCACGTCGTCGGCAGGCGTCGCCCGGCCGGCTGACGGGCAAAGCAGTGGGCTCCGGGCGCCGCGGCACGCACTACGCCGATCGGCTGAGTTCGGGCGAATCACCGGGTGAAGAATCCGCCAGACCTCCCATCTGGCGGTCCCGGAGATCAACAACGTCGATCTACCCTCCCCTCCATCGACGGCCTCGGCCTGGGACTCCAGCGCCGGGGCTCCCCACGACCCTCCCCCAGGTCATCGAGGAGATCGGATGTCCCGCACCTCGCGTCGAGCGGGCATGGCACGCCCGGCGCGCCTGACGCTGTCCGGGCGGTTCGCCCTGATCTCCCTCCTCGGCATCGCCGCCGTGGCGATCGGCGTCGTCGTGGCGACGGCCCATGTGATGCGCCAGCAGTCGATCAGCGAGGGCGCGCGCTCGGCCGAGACGCTGACCGGCTGGGTGACCCCGATGGTTCCGATCGAGGCGTTCCAGACCGGCGTGCTCGACAGCGCCCCGCGTGCCGCCCTGGCGAGGGCCACCGGACGGCTGGACGGGTCGGTGCTCTCGCTGCGGGTGTGGAACGCCGACGGGATCATGCTCTTCGACTCGGCGTCCGACTCCACCTCGGCGTTCCCCAACCCGGATCAGCTGGAGTCGGCGGCGATCATGGGCGAGGCTGCCGCGCGCATCGCCCCACACCTGACGGCGGCCGTTCCGGGCGAGGTCGGCAGCACCCTCCTCGCCCTCGACGTCTACGTGCCGGTACGCATCGACGGGCACCTGGTCGGCGCGGCCGAGGTGACCTACGACCACACCCCCGCCATGGAGAGCCAGGCGAGCGCAGTGGGGATGATCGCGCTGGCCGCCGGCATCGGGTTGCTGCTGCTGTGGCTGGTGCTCTTCCGGACGGTGCACACCGCGTCGCAGAACCTCCAGCGGTCGGCGATGGAGAACGCGCGAATGGCGTTGCTCGACTCGCTCACCGGCCTGCCGAACCGGCGGATGCTGCTCGCCCGCATGGAGCGAGCCGTCGCCGCGTCCGCCCGAGGTGGTCCGGGGGTCGGCGTCCTGCTGCTGGACATCGACAGGTTCAAGGAGATCAACGACACCCTGGGCCACGACCGCGGTGACACCCTCCTCCAGCAGGCAGCCGACCGGCTTCAGGGCGCGTTTCGCGATCGAGACCTGGTGGCTCGGCTCGGCGGGGACGAGTTCGCGATCCTCCTGGCGGTCGACACGGCGGCCGACGCCGAGGTGCTGGCGTTCCGGGCGCGCGCGGTGTTCAGCGAGCCGTTCGTGATGGATGGATTTGCCGTCCACGTCGCCACCTCGATCGGGGTGGCGGTACTTCCGGACCACGCCGACGACGTCCGTGGCCTCATGCGCAAGGCCGACATCGCCATGTACGCGGCCAAGGAGCACCGGCTGGGCGTCGCGCTCTACGACGCGGCCGCCGACGGCTCGAGCCCGTCCCATCTCGTCCTCCAGGGCGAGCTGCACGAGTCCCTGTTCCGGGGGGACCTCACCGTCCACTACCAGCCGAAGATCGACCTGCTGTCCGGGACGACCGTCGGGATGGAGGCGCTCGTCCGCTGGTGCCACCCGACCCGCGGCTGGATCGGCCCCGTCGACTTCATCCCGCTCGCGGAACGGTCCGGACTGATCGACGACGTCACCGACGTCGTGCTGCGAACGGTCGTCGCACAGCTCGCGCGCTGGGACGAGGAGGACCGCTTGCCGATCGCCGTCAACCTGTCCGCGCACACTGCCGCCAATCCCGAGATCGTGACGACCATCACCAGCCTGCTGGCGGAGCACGGTGTCTCCCCCGAGCACCTCCAGGTCGAGATCACGGAGACGGCGCTGATCGACCGCGCCCGCGTCGTGCCCGTGTTGGAGGCGCTCGACGCCGCGGGAGTGCGCGTGGCGATCGACGACTTCGGCATCGGCCAGACCTCGATCGCCCAGCTGCGCGACCTCCCCGTGAACATCGTGAAGATCGACCAGCTGTTCGTCGCCGACCTGGCCGACGAGGCCAACGGCGACCGGGCCAGGAGCGTGATCAAGGCGATGGTCGACCTCGCCCACTCGTTCGGCCTCCTGGTGGTCGCCGAGGGCGTGGAGGACGGCGCCACCGCCGCCGATCTCCGCGCGCTCGACGTGGACCAGGCCCAAGGCTTCTGGTACTCGCCAGCGGTACCCGCCGAGGACGTCGTCCTCCGGCAGAGCGAGGTGCTGATGGCCCTCCCCGCCGGCCCCCCGCAAGCGCGCCCCTCCCCCCCAACCGGGAAGGCGAAGACCCGCCCTCCCACATCCCCAACCGGCGGACCAGCCGCCCGAAGGAGTCACCATGGATGACCTCATCCGCGAGATGATCGCTCCCGCGCGTCGCAGCGAGCTGGACGTCGGCCGGCGCCGCCGGCTCGTCGCGACCGCGCTCATCGTCGCCCTCGCCGCCGTCGGCGTCACGTCGCTCGTGACCGGGGCGCTGTTCACCGACACCGAGCCGGTGAGCGCGAGCGACTTCACGACCGGCACCGTCGACATCGTCGCCACGCACTCGGCCACCGAGACGCTCGGGGCCCCCAACATGGCCCCCGGAGACGTCGTCTTCGGCGTCGTGCCGGTGTCGAACGGCGGGTCCCTCGAACTGCGCTACGCCGTCGAGGTCACGGGCACGAACATCCAGCCCGCGGACCTCGCCGGGGAGCTCCAGCTCACCGTGTACGCGGGCGTCGCCAGCTGCAGCGCGGCGGGGGTGGCATCGGCCACACCGATCGGGCAGGCGGCCGGCGTGCCGACCACGCCGATCACGATCATCGGAGACCCCGCGATCGGCCAGCACCCGGGTGACCGCGTGCTCGCCGCCGGAACGTCGGAGAACCTGTGCGTCTCGGTCGGCCTGCCGCTGAGCACCGACAACACGTTCCAGGGCACGGACGCTCAGGTCGCGCTCACGTTCCTCGCCGAGCAGACCGTCAACAACTGACCGGGCACGCGATGACGGCGTTCGCATCGGTCGCGGCCGGTGGTCCCCACGTGAGTCGGGACGACCACCGGCCGCGGCGGTGGTCCCCCACGCCCCGCCGCGCCTTCCGCGTGCTCGTGTGGACGGCCGTGGTCGCGTGCGTCGGCGTGTTCGCCACGAGCCTCGCCGTGCCGGCCTGGCACGGCCTGCACGGCCAGCAGCTGCTCATCGTGACGTCGGGCTCGATGTCCCCGTTCGTCGAGGCCGGGGACGCCGCGGTGCTCCAGTCGATCGACGACCCGAGCCAGCTGCGGGTCGGCCAGGTGGTGACGTTCTGGCCACCGGGCAGCAAGCACCTGCTCACCCACCGGGTCGTGGACCTGCAGATGCTGCCCGTCCTCGAACAAGGCCCGGACGGCCGGATGGTGCCCCGGCTCGACGCCGCTGGCGAGCCGATCACGCGTCCATACGTCTACACGAAGGGGGACGCCAACCTCACGCGCGACCCGAACGCGACGCCGCTGTCGCTCGTCAGGGGCGTCGTGGTGGCGTCGCACCCCGGCTGGGGCCGGTGGCTCGGCTGGGCACAGTCCCCGACCGGGCGGCTGACCATGATCGGGCCACCGCTGGTCCTGCTGGGCGCGCTGGAGATCGTGGAGACCCTGGTCGAGCGACGCTCCCGTCCGCCGCGCCGGCCGGTCGCAGACCCCGAGGTGACCGATGCGTAGGGCACGCCCTGAGCGCGGAGCGCGCGGCGGACCCCGACCGGGCTGGCCGGTCGTCCTGCTCGCCGCTCTCCTCGGCGCGGGCGTCGGCGTCTCGGTGCCGCGGCCGGGGCAGACCGCAGCCGTCTACGTCGACGACACGCAGGTGGCCGGCACGTTCGACGTCCGTCCGTGCTCCTACTCCTGGTCCGCGACCGTCGCCGCGCTGTCGCCCACCCGGCACTACGACTTCGCCCCGACGAGCGCAATCCCCGGCAACACGCCGCCGCCCGGTCTGCTCGTCTGCGACCCGAGCGGCGCGCTCAGGCTGAGCGGCGGGTTTGAGGAGTCGGTGCAGGACCCGGCCGGTGCGATCACCGTCGCCCTGGCCAGCTCGGTGGCGGTGTGGGCATCGATCACGGACCGGTTGACACCCGGCGACCTCGTCTGGCTGACCCAGGACGACGGCGCCGACCTCGGCCTGCGCGTCTCCGGAGGCCTGCTGCACCTGGTGCAGGTACCCGTGGGCGGTGGGCCGCTGGAGGTGCTCGCTCAGGTCGCGGTCCCCGACGGCGACCCGCACCTGCTCACCCTGACCCGCTCGGGCTCGACGAGCGTGCGGCTCTGGGTCGACACGTCGGAGGTCGCGACGGCACCTACCTCCCCGGCGGGTGGCGGCGGGCTCACGCTGTGGCTCGGCGCCCCGCCGGAGAGCGGCGCCTCGTCCGCGCATGCGGTGCTCGACGAGGTGGTGGTGCTGCCCGTCGCGCTCGACGGCGGAGACGTGGCGAGCCTGGTCGCGGCGAACAGCTGGTAAGAGCTCGCCGGCGACCTGCGCGCAGTCGTCGGGCCGCGCGTGAGCAGCGCCCCCTCCTGACGTGCGGGCCAGGCGGGTCTAGCGTGGGTCACCACCATGAACGGGACGAACGAGCTCGCCGCGGGACGGGCGGCGCACGCCCGCGGCGACTGGCAGAGCGCCTACGGGTCGTTGTCGCGAGCGCGAGAGGCGGCCGAGCTCGACGCGGCGGACCTGGCGCTCCTGGGCGGGGCCGCATGGTGGGTCGGCCGCGCGCAGGAGTCGCTCGAGGTCACCGAGCTCGCCTTCCGCATCCTGGAGGAGGACGGCGACCCCGCCGGGGCCGCGATGAGGGCCCTCGAGCTCGCTGTCGTCTGGTACGGCCGGGGCGACATCGTCGTGACGTCGGGATGGGTGAACCGCGCACGCCGCCTCCTCGCCGATCTCCCCCAGAGCGGGACGCACGGGTATCTCGCCTACGTCGACGGGTCGCTTGCGCTCGCCCGGTGGGACCTGGCCGGCCTCGACCGTGCCGCCGACGAGGCCGCGCGGATCGCCCAGCGCTTGCGCGACCCCGCGCTCACGTCCCTGAGCCTGGTGCTGGCCGGGCTCGCCGACCTGCGCCGTGGGCGGACGGCCTCCGGGTTCGCCCAGCTCGACGAGGCGATGCTGCCGGTGCTCGCCGGACAGCTCGAGCCGGAGTGGGCCGGCGACGTGTACTGCACCGTCATCCACGCGTGCCACGAGCTCGGCGACCTGGACCGCATGCGGGCGTGGACCCACGCGACCGAGCAGTGGTGCAAGCAGTTCCAGGGCGAGATCGTCTTCTCCGGCATCTGCCGCGTCCACCGCCTCCAGCTGCAGTGCACCGAGGGCGGGTGGGACGCGGCGGAGGCGGGGATCGAGCGCAGCGGTGCCGAGCTCGAGGGCCGCAACAACTGGGTCGCCGGAGAGGCGTACTACCAGCTGGGCGAGATCAGGCGGCTGCGCGGCGACCGCGACGGCGCCCTCGCGGCCTACGCGCGCGCACGCGCCATGGGCATCGAGCCGCAACCCGGCGAGTCTCTGCTCCAGCACGCGACCGGGGACAGCGCGGCAGCGTGGTCCGGACTCTCGGGCGCGCTGGCGGGCCGGGACCGCCTCGCGTGCGCACGACTGCTGGCGTCGGGTGTGGAGGTGGCGCTCGGCCTCGGCCTCGTCGAGGAGGCGGACCGCTGGAGCGCACGGCTCGAGGAGACGGCCGCGCACTTCGACACCCCAGGCCTGCGCGCCTGGGCGGCGCACGCGCGCGGTGCGGTGCAGGTCGCCCAGGCCCGCCACGCCGACGCCGTCGACTCGCTCGAGGCGGCAGCGCGTGAGTACCGCGGCCTGCACTGCCGCTACGACACGGCGAGGGTGTACGAGCTGCTCGCGCAGGCGCACCGCGGCGCGGGACAGGAGGCGTCCGCCGCCGGCGACCGAGCCACCGCGCTTGCCATCTACCGCGAGCTCGGCGCCCTGCCGGACGTCCGTCGCCTCGACACCGACGGGCTGCCGGGCGGGCTGACCGTCCGGGAGGGCGAGGTGCTCTCGTGCGTGGCCGCCGGGCTGACCAACCGCCAGGCGGCGCGTGAGCTGTTCATCAGCGAGAAGACGGTGAGCCGTCACCTCGCGAACATCTTCACCAAGATCGGGGTCTCGTCACGCACCGCGGCCGCTGCGTGGGCCCACGAGAACGGACTCCCCCGCCGGCCCTGACGGCCGCGCGCCCACGCCCCACCCCCAGGACCGCACTGCACGGTTCTACCCATCGGATGCCGACCCACGTGCACCCAAAGCCCGACGCGCCATCAGCCCCGGCGCGCCTAGCGTCGATGGCATCGGGAAGAGACGAACGCGGAAGGAGGCGGGGCCCATGTCGTTCGACCCCGCGCTCGCCGCAGGGAGCGTCTCGACGGTGATCTTCGCGGGCAGCATGCTGCCCATGGTCGCCAAGGCGGTCCGCACCAGGGACCTGAGCTCATACAGCCTCCCGAGCCTGCTCATGACGAACGTGGGCAACCTCGTGCACTCCGTCTACGTCTACAGCCTCCCCGCCGGGCCCATCTGGGCGCTGCACTCGTTCTACGTGGTGACGACGGCGCTCATGCTCGCCATGTTCCTGCGCCACCGCCCCGCCCGACCGTCCGTCGCCGGCGGCCGGACGTCGGGCCATGGCCGGACGTCCGGCCACGGCGCGGGCTCAGGAGCGCGTCGCCCGGATGCGCTCAGCCTGTGCCGGGTCCAACACCGAGTCGGGGTCCCGCGTCGCGGTGCGACCGGTGCGCGCGAGCGCATCGGTCGTCGCGACCAGCGAGGCGTAGAGGGGAGGACAGGTCGGGCAGGCCGCCAGGTGCCGGGTCACGGCCTCGGTGTCCCGCGGCGGCAGCGTCCCGTCGAGGAGGTCGCCCACCATGAGTCGTGCATCCCAGCAGCGCATGGGCACCCCTCGTCGCGCCTCGGCGCGCTCGCCCCCGTGGGCGAGCGCGGTGACCAGCATCATCCGGCCCCGGCGCAGCCGCTGCTTCGCCGCGGGGAGAGAGACCTCCGCGATGTCCGCGATCTGCGCGACGGTCATCCCCTCGGCGTCGTGCAGGATGACGGCGGCCCGGTAGGCGACCGGGAGCCTGATGAGCGCGTCCTCCAGCTCGCGTCGGGTCTCGGCGCGGGCGGCGACCTCCGCGGCGTCGACCGTCCACGCATCCTGCCGCCAGCGCGCCTCGACCTGCTCGACGACGTCCTCCGCGGGCTCCTCCCGACGTCGACGGGCCCGGTCCACGGCCAGGTTGTGCGCGATGCGGTGCAACCAGGTGCCCAGACTGGACTCGCCTCGGAAGGTCGAGGCCCGTTCCATGGCCCGCACCAGCACCTCCTGGGTGAGATCCTCCGCCTCGTGCGGGTCGCGGGTCAGGCTCAGCGCGAACCGCGCGAGGGCAGGGGTGACCGCAGGAAGCGCGTCGGCCAGCTCGTTCCGATCCATCGTCGTGACGGTAGCCGCCTACGCCCGACGGGAGGCGACCGGGCAGGTGGAGATCCCCAGCAGGCTGTAGAGCGGGCAGAGGCCGACCGCCGCGGTGACGGCCAGGACCGCCGTCACGACGAGCAGCCCGATCCCCAGGCCTGTGGGGATCCCCACGACAGCGGCGGCGATGAGGGTGCCGGCCGCGAGCACCGCGCGGATGAGGCGGTCTGGGGTTCCGACGTTGCGGTTCATGACGGCTCCTTGTGTTCACTCGTGCCGTCCGTCGGCACACCACATGGACGCAGCAGAGCCGGATAGGGATACAAACCCGCGGGGCGTGGTCGCGGGCGCGTGCCGCCGGGCACACCTACTCCGCGACGCCCCGGTGAGCCGCCCCGCCGACCCGGTCGGTGACCAACGTCGGCAGGGGCGTCGTCGGCAGCTCCACGCTGAACCGGCATCCGCCCGCGACGTCCGACACGTCGATCCGCCCGCGGTGCGCGGAGACGATGCCGTGCGCGATCGCCAGGCCGAGGCCCGCGCCCACGTCCTCCCCCGGGGTTCGGGCCCACTCGCCGCGGAAGCCCACGTCGAAGATGCGGGCCCGCTCGGCCTCCGGGATGCCGCCGCAGCCGTCCTCCACCGCGATGGTCGCCGGGTCGCCGGGCTGCGCTCCCGGCTCGGCGCGCACGGTGACGACGCCGCCCGACGGCGTGTGGCGCACGCCGTTGTCGACGAGGTTGCGGACCGCCCGCGAGAGCTGGTCCGGGTCGGCGAGGACCAGGACCGGCGAGCGCGGCACGTCGGGGACCAGCCGCACCCCGCTCGCGGCCGCGATCGGCTCCGCCGCCTGCACCACCTCGTCGACGACCTCCTGGAGGGCGACCTTGCGCGGACGCACCACGAGCGCGCCCGCGTGGATGCCGGACAGCTCGAAGAGGTCCT